>Ga0067045_1002352_pt1 | contig 227858 bp, 173 predicted proteins | sample TerdegcTABiofilm_FD_59184 | JGI IMG/M metagenome (GOLD analysis project Ga0067045, IMG submission 59184) | Combined Assembly of (Gp0054472, Gp0054536) Wastewater bioreactor microbial communities from Singapore -Terephthalate degrading... | reverse complement strand
CATCGACGACTAAGTGTTGACTATGAGCGCAACCCGCGCAGCAGTGAGGCGATGATCTATATTGCGATGATACGTGTTATGCTCCGCCGATTGGCGACGATTAAAAAATAATTTCGGGAAAGGCTCTAAGACACAAAACTTTTATGAACGTTACATGAGCGGTGAAAAGGTCCAGGCTGGCTGGGTCAATCCTGACGATTTCGAACCAGCACCAATTCCCGAGGAGTAAGAGACAGACGGAGTCAATGGTTTTCGAGATGAGCAAAGTGATGATGGAAACGAAAATGAAAGGCACGCTGCAGCAACTGGTAAGCTCCGGAGTCTTAATCACCTTGGGAGGCCTCTTGCTGGCGTTCTTGATTGTCTTTGCGTTGGTGAACTCGCGTAACGCTGTGGTTTGGGCCAGTCTTACAACGGATGAAGGAAAGTCCTCAAGCGAGGAAAAACCGGCTCCGGACAATTCCCCGTGCTTTGTATGTCACGCCAATTTTGAAGATGAGTCTCTGAGTACTCGGCATTTCAAGGCGAAAATCGGCTGCGTTGACTGCCACGGTGAGAGCCTTGCTCATCGAAGCGATGAGAACAACACGACGCCGCCGGATAGGATGTACTCCCGTGAAGACATCGAACCGGCCTGCAAGCAGTGCCATAACACGCACAATGCCTCAGCCCGGGAGGTTGTCGAGGTTTATCTAAAGCGCTGTCGCGACATAACAGACCCTGAAAAACTCACCTGCACCAACTGCCATGGGCGACACCGGATGAATCATCGCACCATCATCTGGGACAAGCGGACAGGCAAGCTCATCCCGGCCAGCGATTCAAGTCCGTCGAGTTCGGGTAATAACCCATAACAAGTTAATGCCGACCGCTTTACCGATCTTCGCAACACCCGCCAAACACATGGGCGGTACTTGTCATCAGGCTGGGTGCGAAACGACAGCTGGGTTTTACTGATTCAACGCCGTCGTGCCTCGGCCAGGCACCGCTGCATGTAGCCGATACTTTCTCGCGCAATTCGTTCAGGGCCAGGCTGGTAATCAAAGACCTCGACGGATACCCAGCCGGGGTAGCCAACGTTGAGAAGGGCCTTAAAGATCGGAATGAAATCAAGTTCACCGAAACCCGGACCAAGCCGGTTGGGATCGTTCGCGTGGAAGTGCGCAAGATATTGACTATGAGTCCGGATCAATTCCGGAATTGGAATAGCCTCGCTAGCCATCGCCTTGCAATCCAGATGAAGTTGGATATGTGGCGAGGAGAGCTTTCGGATGATCATCACGGCCTCTTCCGCAGTGTTCACAAAATTTGTCTCCTGCGGTCCAAGAGGTTCGAGAGCCAGGATCGTACCGGTCCGCTCCAGTTCTGGGAGAATGCCTTCCAAAACACTGAGCGCATAGTTTTCTGCCTGTGTTCGTGTCGTTTCTGGTAAGACGTTCCGCTGTTGAGGCGACCCAAGCACAAGAACACGTCCACCTAGGTCAGCACAACACCGAGCTAGCTCTTTCAAATACTCTTGAGTCCTGAGCCGGACGTCCGGGTCGGGACTGGTCAAATGGAATCCTTCTGTTTTCGCTAAGAGCCAATGCAACCCAACGGTGGCTAAGCCACATTTCTCGATCGAACGCCGAATCTCCGTTCGGCGACTCGGAGGTAACTCCGTAACATATGCTGCCAATGTAAACGGGGCAATTTCGATTCCTTCATAACCACATTCGGCCGCCAGTGCGAATCCCTCTTCAACGGAACGATCATTAAAGGTCTCATTACAAATCGCGAATTTCATCTCGTGTTTCCTCGCAGACAGCATAAGTTCCGTATTCAGGTCTTTCTCCCTCCGGTCGCAAAGACTTGGGTCATGACCTCCATTCGCGGACGCCGTGCATGATCCGGCCTGCCTTCGTGCGCCACCAATTTGTCGTGATCTTTTGGTCAACGACCAGAATAACTAAAATCTTGATGTACCATATACCGTTTTCCCGTGCAAACCTTTGGCTTACTTTTTACCCGAGTCACGCAACGATAACCAGTCCCCGGCATCGATCGACCAACACTGGGTCGGTAGCTGCTTTGAAGGAATGACACGAACAGCGGGTTGCAGAAAGAACTGTTTCTCGCCAGGTTGCCGCCTGGTTCATCTGAGGAAGTGGCTTGATCAGAATGATGTGTGTTGACCGCGCTTAAGAAGTTACTTCGTTGGTATTCGATGTTTGTTCCTCGGGAGTCATCCAGGCAATGATTACGTTTCCACATGGAGAAAGAGTGGCTGACATGTCGCGCGATGATTCTGATACGCACGAGTATTACATGCGATGTGCTCTTCAAGAGGCAGAACAGGCTCGGAATGAGAACGAGGTACCCATCGGCGCGGTCATTGTCAAGAACGGTCATATCATCGCCTCTGCACATAATCAACGGGAACAACTTAAAGACCCTACGGCTCACGCGGAAATAATTGCCATCACACAGGCTGCATCCTCGCTCCAGTCGTGGCGATTGGAAGATTGTACGCTGTACGTTACGCTGGAACCTTGCCCGATGTGTGCTGGGGCGATTATCATGGCCCGTATTCCAGTGGTTGTTTACGGTGCGGCCGATCCCAAAGCTGGCGCCGTGCGATCTCTGTACCGCCTGCTGGAAGACCCGCGTCTTAACCACAGGTGCGTAATTGTGGACGGCGTCCTGGCGACCGAATGCGGAGCGATTCTCACTCAATTTTTCCAGACTCAACGCGCGTTGGGGAAGAAATGATTACTGTCAGAACGCCGTTTGGAGACAATTGCATTGGCTTGGGCAAATCTCGTAATCCAATAAATTTCCGTCGCTGAAGGAGGTCAAGCCATGTCGCAAAAAGAGTTGAAACTTAAGGAAACCGCAGTCTCCACTAACCGGCGGTCTTTTTTGAAGTCAACGGGCGCGGCTGGCATCGGAGCAGCCATGGCAATTACCGGCACTCAGGTCTTTGGTGAATCAGCCCCGAGCCAGAAGATTGTGTTAGCGATCGTTGGCTGCGGCGGCCGTGGTTCGGCCCTTGCAGCCGGTTTTCTCGAGCGCGGCGACTGCAGCATAGCCTGGGTGTGCGACCCGTTTCTTCCGCGTGCTGAGGCCCTTGCGAAAACGGTGGAACAATTGCAGGGCGCTCGCCCGCAGGTTTCTGATGATTTGCGACGCGCCCTGGATGACAAAACAGTAAACGCCATTGTCTCAGCCACTCCTGACCACTGGCATGCTCTGAGCACGGTTTGGGCCTGTCAGGCCGGAAAAGATGTGTATGTGGAGAAACCAACTTCCCACAATGCCTGGGAAGGCCGCAAGATGGTCGAGGCTGCGAGGAAGTATCAGCGGATAGTCCAAATCGGCACCCAAAATCGAAGTGCACCTTACAATTGGAAAGCCAAGGAATACATAGCCTCCGGGAAACTGGGACGGATTCATCTTTGCCGAATCTTCAACCAAAAAATATGGGAGAATTTTCCGGCTCGGCCCGACAGCGATCCCCCAGCCGGTCTGAACTGGGATATCTGGAATGGTCCGGCGCCCGCGGCTAAGTATAACACGAATTACCAGAATCACTGGCACCATTTCTGGCGGTATTCGGGGGGTGACATCGCCAATGACGCAAGCCATCAGATTGATCTGGCACGATGGCTCCTTGGTGTGGACTATCCGAAGACAGTGTATTCCGTCGGAGGACGTTACGATTCGGAAGGAGCGGCAGAAACCCCCGATACCCAAATTGCCGTTTATGAATTCGACGGCCTGCTCGTGACTTTTGAACTGACTTTGTACACGCCTTACATGCTGAAAATCGATCCGGAAGTGCGGAATGGTGACCTCTTCCCCCTCTGGCAGCATTGCGCAACGCGAATAGAGATCTATGGTTCAGAAGGGGTCATGTATGTTGGAAGACACGGCGGTGGTTGGCAGGTCTTCGTCAGGCCAGTGAATCGTCAACCGGTTGTGGAAGCCCAATGTTACGGTCGATTCCCGGACCCTGAGCACAAGGCCAATTTCGTCGATTGTATTCGATCCCGGAAGCTGCCCAACGCTGACGTTGAGGAAGGACACCGCAGCGCACTTTGGATCCACTACGCAAACATTAGTCTTCGGCTTGGGGGAGCGAAGCTCATCATCGACCCGAAGACAGAACAGATCACAAACATGCCTGAGGCAGCTTCACTCTACCAGCGAGAATACCGACAGCCCTATGTGATTCCCGATCAGGTGTGATCGTCGATGACTCTGGCGTCGGTGGTATGGTGCCGTAAGACGGATCAAAATTGAAGTTGTCCTACGTAAGATTTGGCCTTAACATGGGGACGGCGCGGGTAGCCGTCTTTTCGTTTTGGTTTTGTGGAACTACTGATGGATCATGCGTGTGACGAGAATTCTGGACAATCTTTACGTCGGTCCCTGTCCAACATCCCAAACTGATGTTCAGGAATTGAAAGACCTCGGAATCACAGCAGTCTTGAACCTGCAGACGGACGAGGACATCTCATGGCGCGGTATTGACCGCGAAAGCTTGACCGTGGCATACCGCGCTTGCCGCATCATTGAGGTCAGGCAGCCCATCCGAGATTTCGATTACGACGACCTTCGTCTGCAATTGCCCAATGCTGTTGGAGAATTGCGTAAACTGCATAAGCACGGACATCGGGTGTATGTCCACTGCACCGCCGGCATGAATCGTTCACCCACCGTGGTCATCGCATATCTCTATTGGGGACTGGGCTGGGATTTTCAGGAGGCTGTGCGGCACGTGTGCCGAAACCATTCTTGCGACCCGTTCCTGGAAGCAATCACGGATCAAGCTGCTCCCGTCTGGGAGGATAACCCCACCGCTGATTAACGGATTCGCTGTAAAGGACGACATCCAAGTGCGAACTATTTACGAATCCGAATCGTTTTTCTCGAAAAGCCGCAATTGAACAGGTTTTTCATGCGCTGGCTGTACCGTGCCGGCATTCTCTTGCGACTCGACGATAATGACAGCCCCGTCAAACTCTTCGCGAGCCGGCTCATCGGAAACGGGCCTACCGTGTTCATCCAGCTTGAGGTCAGCCTCCGCAGTTACGCGCTTTGCAACATCCATAAGGTCACGGTACACTGCGTCACGATCCACATTGCGGATGACCGCAACGGCACTCGCGACCTCCTTCAAGTAACGGAGAAAGATATTCCGCCTTTCCCCCTGTTGCTTCACGCGGAGTCGCCGGCGTAAGTACAATCCCAGGCGACGTCCCACAGCCTGGTATGCAAGACGCAGTTCTTTCTGGATCTCGGGATAAGAGGCAATCGCCTCTTTGGATTCGCTGGTGAAGGGAACCCAAACGCTGGCGAAGTGAACCATCAAAGTGACCGGACCTGACGGTAAGGCATTCCGAGACTGGGTTAGCCCGTAGGGCCGCCAGTTCGTCGTCATAACCGTCTGCGTGATTGCGCAAGCCCCGGCTTGGAACAGCAATGGGACCCTGTTGGCATATCGCAGAATTGTCATCGTCTGACCTTCACTCAAATTGACAGTTTGGAGGGCCTGGCACAGCTGTTCTCTTTCCCTGGCCTTTAGTTTTCCCGGGGACATTCTCGACTTAAGACGCGCCTGATGAATGATTTTATCCGCCCCTTCGGGTCCGATTCCGTCAAAGGTCGTCGTCAAGAACTGCCGGAGTGTCCGCGCATCCGTCTCGGCCAGGAGTTCTTCAAGCGTCTCCAGCGAGACGCGGTAGGTGGCCGGCGCTCCACCATAAGCCAGCCCAACTTCCACCTGAAATGGATTCCCTCGATAAACTGCCGGAGGCCGCGTGATTGCCGTATAGAACTCCCCTGGGACCAATTCTCGCAGCCCCTTCAGGATCAACTCTTCGCCAATTGGCGAAAGGCAATCTGTGGCCGGGGATTGAATCTTGGTTTCCTGGAGTGCCCGAAAGAGGGTTTCTGCGTCATGGCGGCTTATCCTGCGAGGATTGGCCCGCGTGCTCAAGCCAGCCGTCTCGGCGATTCGCTGTGCAACTGCCGAACTGATCCGTGAGAACGAATCCACCAGGAAGCCGCTGAGCGTGCTTGCCTTCGTATCCTTGAGCATGGTGAGCAACCAACCAAGCTCCACGCCGTACGGATGCGGCTTGATTTCTTTTGGTTCTGGTGGGAGGACATCGGCAACCCGGCAAAAATCCCGAGTCTTGCCCTCAGGATCGGTGTAGTGGATTGTGACATGCGGATTGGCGATCGCTGTTTGATAGAGGTATTCATCCACGCTGCCCCGACCCCGCTGATACTTCGCCTCAATCTCAATAGCAACCAGCGTCCCGTGAGGCACATCGGACCATGGAAGGCCATGGGGAGCGAGAAACTGATTGACATCTTCGTGAGGCGGAATATCAACACCCTCACCCCGTCCGTTGACAATCTCGGGGCGGTTGTTCTTTGTGTCAATCTGGATTTGATAAAAATGAGCAGGTTTCTTCGGGCCGGTCTTGGAAACAATGCTCACAGGTTTACCTGTTGTTAACAGGCCATACATGCCCGCCGCGCTGATACCAATCCCCTGTTGTCCACGACTCTGGCGAAGCCGATGGAATTTCGATCCATAAAGCAACTTTCCGAAGATGAGCGGGATCTGCTTCTTGACGATCCCGGGGCCACTATCCTGAACGATCACCCGATACCGGTTCTCTCCCGTAGGGTCAATTCGAACCCAAATCTCGGGCAAAACACCCGCTTCTTCGCAAGCGTCAAGGGCATTATCGACGGCTTCCTTCACGGTTGTGAGGAGAGCCTTTCGAGGGTTGTCGAATCCCAGCAAATGACGATTCTTGGCGAAAAATTCGCTGACGGAAATCTCCCGCTGCTTGGCCGCCATCGATTCGGCGGTGACGCGAACGCGGGGAGGCCGTGGCTGTCCGTCTCCGTTTCCCGGCGCGACTTGTTTCTCCTGGATTGTATCTGGTGACAGACCATCCGTTGACTTCATCACATGACCATCCAAGGCAAACTGGCTCCTATGAAAATGACCAATGCATTCAATTTCGCACAGATAAAGAACAACGAATTTAACGATTGTAGCGATTACCAGCGAAAATTCCTACGCATGACGCGGTGTTCGTTTGGATAACAACGCTGATTCCTTCCTTCGCCTTTATAAAGACTCACACTTTCCGTCAAGGGCAGCCGAAGTTGTTTAAGGACGGTACTTCATCAGATTCGGGCATGAAACAACATTTCCTAGGTGAGAACGGATACAGCCAGAAGGATCGTGAACATGAAAAGAAGAAGAACCTTGCTTTGGTGGACTTGGGCGGTCTTGCTTGCGATAGGATATTGCGGGGTAAGCTCCTCCCAAGCCTGGGCCTTTGAGGGCCGTTTACCGATGATGAGGCAGCAGGTGTCGTACGCAGGGGATTTGTTTCCCAGCTATTGGGCGCCCGTAGACCCCGGGGGAATCTCAGCACCACTCTATGTCAGTCCAATTCCTACACCCCCTCATGTAGGGCACGTTTGGGTAACATATCAACCACTATACCCGCACGAGTTTCTTTACAAACACAGCAAAGTTTACTGGCGCACCAACCCTCAAGGTGGCCGGACAAGAGTCGTTGTTGGGTGGTACTAAGACCTCAAGGTCCGTCGTACAGGAACCAAAGAGCCAACGGATGTTTTCGTGAGGACATAACCATGCGTTGTCGGTTGATGATCGCGAGTGTCCTGGCAGTTGCCCTGAGCCTTTGCGGGTGTCTCATAGGGCAGGCAGGGGATAACACATTTTTCGGAAGACGTGCTGCACAGCGTGCCCAGTCCTATTCGTGGTGCGGCGGCTACTGTAATGCCACATGGGGTGCACCGATAGCAGTTGTTGTACCGCCAACAGCCGAATTCCAGACCCACTGGGGTTGGGGCGTGGGCAACACCCGCGTCACCCCGATCGACCACCAGTTCACCCGCAACTGGCCAGGTCCAGCCCAAGGGGGTGGTCTCCTGCTGAATCCAACACCACGATGGCCCAGCGACACAGACCAATTCGGAATGTACTACATACGTGGACCGTGGTAATCCCGTACCGTGGTTCTTTTCACTGCTAAGAACGTTTCACCGGACACTTTTGTGTCCGGTTTTGTTTTATGTTCTTGGCGCGATGGGGTTTTTGTCAAACGTACTCACGAGGTGAATAGCGCGTGTGCAGAAGTCGGTGCGATCTCTCCCCAAGCGGCTCCCCGAGAAACTCCTGATACAGTTGCTGGACCTGAGGATTTTGGTGAGATTTTCTGAGTGACTTCCCTTCATCTTCTTTCTGGAGGGCCATAATCCGCGCTTGTCGAACCCGATTATCGGTGAATCTCGGTTGGCCTCCGCCACCAATGCATCCACCAGGACAAGCCATAACCTCGATGAAATGATACTCTCGTTGACCGGATTCGATGGCTCTGATAACCCGTTCGGCATTGCCGAGCCCATGAGCCACAGCGATTCGCAAAGTGACACCCTCCAGAAAGCCCCACTCAGGCCTGACATTCCGGAGAGTGATCTCGGCCTCCTTAATCCCATCCAGGCTCGCCAATTGTGGAACATGAAGCTTGGGCATCGGAAGTTCCTGGCCCGTGAGGAACTCGTAAACGGTTCGCAATGCCGCCTCCATGACTCCGCCCGTGTGGCCGAAAATCACACCAGCACCCGTGCACAGGCCAAGGGGTGCGTCCATGTCCTCGTCTGGGAGACTCGCAAAATCGATGCCTGCCACTCGAATCATTCGTGCCAGCTCGCGCGTCGTGAGGACGGCATCCACGTCGCGAACACCACTGGCGTTCATCTCCGCGCGACTCGCCTCGAATTTCTTGGCCGTGCACGGCATCACAGATACGACATAGATATCCTCTGGCCGCTTATCAAGTTTCTTGGCGTAGTAAGTCTTGGCTATCGCACCGAACATCTGCTGCGGCGACTTGCATGTGGAAAGATTCGATAGGAGTCCGTGGTGGAAGAACTCCATGTACTGAACCCATCCCGGGGAGCAACTTGTGAACATGGGAAGCACGTCACGTTGGCCTTGTTCAAAGGCCTTACGAAGACGGATCAGGAATTCCGTTCCCTCCTCCATAATGGTCAGGTCGGCTGCAAAATTAGTATCAAAGACTGCGTCGAATCCCAGTCTGCGTAATGCTGCAACCATTTTCCCCGTGACTAACGTTCCCGGCGGATAGCCAAAACATTCACCGAGTGCAGCGCGGATGGCCGGAGCTGTTTGGACAATGACATAATTATCCGGGGTGTCGAGAGCCGACCAGACGGCTTCCACATGATCACGTTCCGAAATGGCGCCCACAGGACAAATTGCCGCACACTGTCCACACTGGACACACGGGACCGTCGCCAGGTCACGTCCCAAGGCAGGACCTATAACTGTCTGATAGCCGCGAAATTGGGCAAACAAGGCGCCAACATGTTGCATTTCATTGCAGACGCTGACACACCGACGGCATTTTATGCATTTGCCGCTGTCTCGAACGAGCGCTGCCGTCGAAGAGTCGATTCTTTTCCGGGCTTTCTCACCGCGATAGCTGATTTCTCGGATTCCAAGCTCCGCAGCCAGAGACTGCAGTTCACACTGTCCATTTCGGTCGCACGTCTGACACTCACCGTTGTGTTCCGAAAGCAATAGCTCGACAACAGCTGTCCGCGCCCGCCGCACTCGGGCGGAATTTGTGTGGATTCGCATTCCCTCGGCAACCGGAGTTGCACATGAGGCAACCAGGTTACGAATGCCTTCCACTTCAACAACGCAGACCCGACAGGCCCCAATTGGGCGCAGTGCTTCTACATAGCACAGCGTAGGAATACGAATCCCAGCCTTCTTGGACGCACATAGGATTGTTGTACCCTGCGGGACATCACATTCCTTGTTGTTTATCCAGATTTTTACCATAAGAGCACCTTGTTTGGTCCTGGATCTGCTTCCTGTGGCTTGCCCACACCCGTCTTAGCTACCAAATCAAAACCCGTGGATTACAGTTCACCAGCCTGCTGCAAGATGGATTCTGATTGCCCATTCCGTTTTCCGTAATCACATCTCAAGCAACGTCGAGCTTGTCGAACGGCAACCGGCTCGGGCCAAGGCAATTCGACTTCGTCGAAATTGTGCCGCCGCCTTTCCACGGGGAGAAGCCGAAGCATTTCTCGCGGGGTTGCTTCCGGCTCCGCATCGGGATCGAAACTTGTTTCCACCGGCTTTGTCTCGCGCCAGAAGGCATGCATCTTCCCAGTCAACAAGAAATCGATACCAACGGCAGCTCGCTCGCCCGCAGCCACAGCCTCAACAACCGAGGCCGGCCCACTGACAGCGTCCCCACCCGCGAAGATCCATCGCTGAGATGTTTGGCCCGTCACCGGATCAACTTCGATGAATCCGCGTGGATTGCGCCGCAGCTCGATGTCCGGAATGAGACGCTCTAAATCCAAGCTCTGGCCGACAGCCACTAGAATCTGATCGGCAGGAATGCAGAACGCTTCGCCCATTTCCTTGGGACGTCGCCTTCCAGATCGGTCGAATTCTCCCAGTTGAACGGGTACACACTTAAGCCCAACCACCTGTCCTGCTTCACTAAGGACTTCCACAGGGGCGGTCAAAAGCTGAAGGCGAACACCCTCAGCTTCCGCCTCGGTGATCTCCTCCTCGTACGCAGGCATCGCCTCACGGTTACGGCGATAAACAACGGTTACCATTTCCGCTCCGAGTCGAATGGCCGTACGTGCAGCATCGATGGCTGAGTTTCCTCCTCCTACAATGACGACTCGCTTGCCCACCGGTACGGAACCGCGGATGTTGTAAGTACGGAGAAATGTGAGCGCATCTTCGACACCCTGCACATCCTCGCCCGGGATATTTAATCGTGTTCCTTCGGGAGCACCAATCCCCAAAAAGGCAGCTTCGTATCCTTGTGCTCGTAACTCCGTCAGAGTGAAGTCACGACCGAGCACCATCCCTGTAATGATTTCCACGCCCATCTGTTCGATCATCCGGACTTCACGGGCGACGACTTCTCGAGGAAGCCGGTAAGCAGGAATGGCTTGTACCAGCATGCCGCCGGGCCGCTGCTCAGCTTCAAAGACCTCGGGGCGGTATCCCAAACGCGCGAGGAAATATGCGCACGTCAAACCAGCAGGGCCAGCACCGATAATGGCAATCTTTCGCTTGGCATTCTTGGGATCCTCTCGGATTTCTGGAACCTGAAGAGTGATTTCCTGATCCACCATGAAACGTTTAATTGCCCGAATGGCCACCGGTGCGTCAATCGTCGAGCGGCGACACTTATCCTCGCAGGTGTGGAAACAAACGCGCGAGCAGACTGCCGCAAATGGGTTTCTTTCCCGATGAAGACGAATCGCTTCGGCATAGCGTTTCTCGGCCACAAGTGCCACGAATCCTGGGATATCGACATTGGCTGGACACGCACTTTCGCATGGGGCTGCCACCATGGCTGAACAAACCCCGGCCCGACAGTGACGATCACGAATATGTTCAACATACTCCTGACCGAAATGGCGGATCGTGGAAAGGACAGGATTCGAGGCGGTCTGTCCCAGACCGCACAGTGAGGTCTCTTTAATCATCTCCCCCAATTCGATAAGACGTTCGACGTCGGCCTCCTCACCGTGGCCCGCGCAAATCCGCTCCATAATCTCGAGCATTCGTTTTGTGCCAACACGGCACGGGACACACTTTCCGCAGGATTCTTCCTGCACAAATTCCAGGAAGAACCGGGCGACGTCCACCATGCAACTATCGTCATCCATGACGATCAGACCGCCGGATCCCATGATTGCCCCAAGTTCAGCAAGTGACTCGTAATCCAGCGAAACATTCAAATGCTGACGGGGAATGCATCCACCCGATGGACCACCAATTTGTGCCGCCTTGAAGGGCTTCCCTGATGCTGTTCCACCGCCAACGTCGTAGATCAAATCTCCGAGGGGCATACCAATCGGAACTTCGACGAGGCCAGCATTCTTGATGCCACCGGCCAAGGCAAAGACTTTCGTGCCGCGACTCCTGGGTGTGCCCCACTGTGCATACCACGCCCCGCCTTTAAGAACGATCACTGGAACATTAGCCAGGGTTTCTACATTGTTGATCAAAGTCGGATGTCCCCAGAGTCCCTTCTCCACCGGAAACGGCGGGCGCGGACGGGGTTCTCCCCGGTTGCCTTCAATAGACGTCATTAACGCCGTTTCCTCACCACAGACGAACGCCCCTGAACCCATGCGGATTTCGATATCAAAATCAAAACCAAGATTCAGGATATTCTGGCCCAGCAAGCCAACTTCGCGAGCCTGATCCAGCGCAATCCGCAATCGCTGAACCGCCAGGGGGTATTCGGCCCTAACGTAGATGAAACCCTTTTGGGCGCCGATTGTTGCCGCCGCAATGGCCATTCCTTCGATCACGCTATGCGGATCACCTTCAAGCACGCTTCGGTCCATAAATGCCCCTGGGTCACCCTCATCTGCATTGCAGACGACAAACTTGATCACGTCCGTCTGCTGCCGCGCGAATGTCCACTTGCGCCACGTGGGAAAACCGGCACCGCCACGACCTCGCAAACCTGATTCCCGCAAAGCCTCGATCACGGTATCAGGATTTTTACGAGTGAGAACCTGGGCAAGAGCCTGGTATCCGTCGCGCTCGATGTAGTCTTCAATCCGTGTGGGATCGATAACCCCACAATTTCGGAGGACGATCTTGACCTGACGTTTGAAGAAATCAATTTCCTCCAACCGTGCAACGTGCCGGCCGTCGGGCCGACGGTGGGTTAAACGCTGCACAACTCGCCCCTGGCCCAGGTGCTCAACCACGATGGCGGCAACATCCTCGGGCCTCACACGCTCGTACACAACATCGCCGACCATAACGACCGGACCACCAAAACAAGGCCCCATACAGCCCGTGCCGACAATCTTCCAACGGTCAGCCAGACCCCGGTCGTTCAACTGGCTTTCAATCTCCTCGCGGGTTCGGAGAGAACCTGACGCAATGCAACCCGCACCCGTACAGATTCGCAGTTTATTAACGCCCCGTTCCGCCTCGCTTTTCTGCTCAGCGAGCAAGCGGTCACGCCACGCATTCAACTCGTCAACACTTGCAATGAGGTTTCGTTTCGTCGATTGTTCGGTCATGGTCAGTCCTGACTTCCAAGAACAAACGCCGCCATACGGTACCAATTACCCTTACGGGACACAGGCGAGCAAACAACCCCTGAGCGTGCCGACATTACTCATTCCTTTGGCGCGGCTTCCTGCTCGTGTCGATACTGGTTCAGGATTTGTGAAAGCCGAGAGACTTTGACACGCTGGTGAACGTCGTCGTCGATCATGATAACGGGAGCAAGCCCACAAGCACCGAAACAACGTCCGACATCGAGCGAGAAGTTTCGATCCGCAGTAGTCTCTCCCACATCGATGCCCAGCTCATCCTTGAGTGCTGCCAGGACCTGCTTTCCGCCGCGAACATAGCACGCCGTACCGAGACAGACACGAATCATGTGACGTCCTCGAGGCATGGTATTGAAAAAAGAGTAGAAGGTCACGACGCCTGTGACCTCACTCAAGGGCTTGTTGAGCGAACCGGCTATTTTCCGCAGAGCCTTTTCGGGAAGATAACCGAAGATCGCTTGAGCCATTTGGAGGACAGGGATCAATGCCCCATCAATTCCTTGGTAATCCCGTAAGATATCCTCCAGTTGCGCGTACTTCTCCTCTTCGGAGACATCCTGACACGAACACCCGGCCACCGGGATGCCGACACTCTTACGCCCATCAGTCATAAAAGCGACTCCACTTGATTCCATGCAAGCGATTTCCTCGATAGCCTCTAGCGCACCATACATCATCATAGCAAATAGAACTACGGAATTATCGGGGGAGATCGGCGTCCATCGTAAGTGCGTGGGAGATCGATGCTCCTCAGTGACAAAATTCGCTGACAAAAATTCGCTCGCTGCCGTACTCACGGTGTCGTCCGTACATCCGTCAGAATCTGTATGACTCTTGTCAGCAGTGTTCATATTTCGCAGAATCAGTGCTGGAGGGTGGCCGGACATAGTCTCTCTGGCGGATTGACGGCCAAACTTGCAGGTTTCCCGACGGCCAAAGGAGATTAGCACGATGTCTCGCTCGACAGATATTCGAATTGTAGGGGTTGATTCCTGGACGGACGAGTTCAAATACCGTGCTCCCATGAAGTTTGGCGGCCGAATTGTAACCGACGTCGTCTTGAGGAACGTTGTTGTGGAGGTTGAAACACAAACGGGACGGCGAGCACGTGGATTTGGCTCGATGCCGGTGGGAAATGTCTGGGCCTGGCCCAGTCAAGTTGTCCCCGCCGATCTCACGTTGCGTGCCATGCTCCTTTTCGGCGAGAAAATGATTGAGGCCGTTGCAGATTATCGCGGACAAGGGCACCCATTGGAAATCACCGAGGAGTGGGCAACCCAGTATGACGATTTGGCATCTGCGGTGGTAGCAAAGCTTTCGCTTTCTGAACCCATGCCAAAACTCGCACAACTCGTGGCAGCCAGTCCTTTTGAAGCCGCCGTCCACGACGCTTATGGCCGCGCGCTGAATCGGAACTCTTACAACGTGTTAAGCTCTGAATTTGTCAACGCGGACTTGGCTCATTTCTTATCGCCCGAATTCAAGGGGCAATATCTTGACGCCTATACATACCGTGAACCTAAGGCCAAAATGCCCCTGTATCACCTTGTTGGCGCACTTGACCCTCTGACTGACAAGGATCTACCCGAGCGTCTCAATGATGGGCTGCCCGAGACGCTTCCCGAGTGGATCCACACCAACGGTCTCACCCATTTGAAAATCAAGCTTAACGGTGACGATCTGGAATGGGATGTTGATCGTGTTCTGGCGATTCACAGGATTGCGGCTGAGGTCCAGAAAGCCCGTGGATGCACCACATGGTATTATTCGGCGGACTTCAACGAACGGTGCGAGAGCGTGGAGTACGTGTTGGAGTTCATGACGAGGATTCGCGAAAGATCCCCCGAGGCATTTCATCGTCTCCAGTATCTTGAACAGCCCACGCACCGTGACCTGAAACGATTCCCTGAGAACCGTATGCACAAAGCGGCTGCACTGAAACCAGTTGTGATCGATGAATCCCTGGTTGATTATGAAAGCCTGCTCTTGAGCCGAGAACTTGGGTACTCGGGCGTTGCCCTGAAAACCTGCAAGGGCCACAGCGAGGCACTCCTTATGGCGGCAGCGGCGCAGAAATTTGGCCTGTTCCTTTGTGTTCAGGACTTGACATGTCCCGGTTATTCGTTTCTACACTCTGCGTCTCTGGCGGCCCGAATACCGGGAGTCGCAGCCATCGAGGGAAATGCCCGTCAGTATTGTCCGTCGGCCAATCGTGGTTGGGATCAGAAATATCCGACGATGTTCCACATCACGGATGGAACGGTGGGAACACACGCACTCGCCGGAATTGGCCTGGGATTCGAGCCACTTTTCTGGACGAAGAATTATCCAGCGCCATGATGATCAAGTCCCTTTGATCTCCCGGAGATTCACGACTCCGAACGTTCAGCGGTGCTAACAAGTTCAGCTTCCGCGTTTTGGAGGGTGGCCAGTCCCACTTCGAGGGCAAGCGGCCCCCATGGGGACGAAAAAGGGATGCAAATCGGTGTCACATTGGACGGAAAATGGATTTCGTGATCCTTTCCCGTGATGACGTTCGGAAGACTCACAGCGAGGGAGTATTGCTCAAGCTCTGCCTTAGCTGCCCCGGCGACCATGTTCGCCAGTTCGCCTACGGCATCGACCACATCTTCATTGATCTCTGAGTATTCGGACAGCAGCATGATTGAAGCTGCTTTCAAGGCCACCGGTCGCGACAAACTCAAGACGACGGCACCAACAGCCCGACCTGTAAGCCCAATGACTCCGCTGATTTCATGAGTTGCCCGTGAATCACACTTCAGGCTTAATTGCCCCCGTTGTACAGAACAATTAAGCATCGTCAAGAATGTTTTCTGGAGCGAATGGATAAAGGGGTTGATAAACTCGGCCCGCATAACACTTCCTTCGTCCCACCTGCAAGAAGGTTGCTTAGATCATTGCCGCTTCAGGGTCATCGAATAATTGGCTGGTCAACTCCTTGGTCCAGAAACGACGCAATACACCCGCCACTCGTAGGTACTCAATGCTTCCTTAAGGGTTACTTAATTCTAGCCCAAAAAAGGGGAGACTTTAGCATACCACTCTAGAGGGGGGATAACGGTTGCTATTGGGGATTGTTTCGGACCTCGCGAGCACGCTCAGGTTCTGCAAGAAACCTCTGGAAGGAAAGGCTTCTCCTCGGTATATTAGTTTTCAAGCCTGCTGCGCGTGACGAGTGTTTCGACCGTCCGCCTCCCCGCGGCCGAGACCGCAGAGATCGCACAGCAGGTTTTTTCTTTTCTCCCAGCTGATTCTTTGCAGGAAGCGAACACCAATTCCCCAGCCTCTCGGTCAGAAGGTGGATTTCTGTTGGCGATTCGCTGGCGTGGACGAACGTCTGGTTATCGCCGCCACCTTCAAATTGGTCTTTCCCAAAACGCGAATGTTGACCAAAATGGCTCTCAAACGGCGGACAAACGAGCTGGCTCGAGGGTCGGATGTTTCGTATTCTGGACAGGGAGGTTCGTCCGGTGAGAATTTGCCTTTTTCTCCCGAATTGGCTGGGGGATCTGGTCATGGCCGTGCCTGCGCTGCGGGCCATCCGCAAGGCGGTCGGCCAATCGGCCCAAATCATCGGCATTACCCGCCCCAATCTAGCGGGTTTGATTGGCAAAGGTACCTGGCTCGACGACGAATGGTACTGTGACCCCCACGGTGACGACCCACGTTTCGGCACAGCCACCCTGATCAATAGACTTCGTGCCAATCACTGGGATTTGGCGATCCTGTTCACAAACAGCTTCCGGTCTGCAATGATCGCGGCAGCAGGAGGGGTCCGAAAGCGGATCGGATATGCTCGTCATGGACGTCGTCTTCTCCTAACCCATCCAATTGATGTGCCCCGCAGAGACGGAAAAATCTGCCATGTCCCTATGGTCGACTATTATTTGGACCTAGCAGCAGCAGCGGGTTTTCCGTCCACCGATCGGCGACTTGAGCTTCCACTATCACCCTGGGGAACGTTATGTGCTGACCGTATTTGGCGCGATTTGTCCCTGGACTGTGCAGACCGTATTGTGGCCATGCACGTTGCTGGGGCGTACGGAGCGGCAAAATCTTGGCCCGCGTCCCACTTCGTTGAATTGGCCCGGAAGATCGTGACCCACACGCCGGCTTCCGTTCTTTTTGTGTGTGGTCACAGGGAACGCACAGCAGTCCAGACAATTGCACGCAAGGTTAACCACGGGCGAGTCGTTTCGATGGCTGACCATCCACTGGACATCCAAACACTGAAAGCCTGCCTAGCGCGATGCCACGTCATGGTTTCAACCGACAGCGGTCCTCGACATGTGGCGGCAGCCTTTGGAAAACCAGTGATCACACTTTTTGGACCAACCTGGCCGATTGTGACAGCCAACCCAACAGTGCAGAGTATTGATCTGCAACTGGCACTGGAGTGTGTTCCTTGTGGGCGCCGCACATGTCCCAAAGGGCATCACCGATGTATGCAAGAACTCTCGCCTGAGTTGGTGTTCAGACACCTATACCCTTATCTGATTCGGCAGGAACTTCGCGATGCCGCCTGAAGTCCTCGACGAGCAGGAGTTGCCGGCAATGCCCCGCCCCCCTGTCAGTGTTGTCATTCCATGCAAGAACGAAGAACATCACCTAGAGGACTGTGTTACATCCGTGGTGCATTGGGCCGAGGAGGTAGTTATCGCTGATAGCGGCTCAACGGACCGCACGCTGGAAATAGCAACGAGACTATGCAAGAGTTTCCCATCGATTTGTCGGCTGGTGCAGCGCGAGTTCGTAAGCTACGGCAGTTTCAAAAGTTGGGCATGCGGGCAATGTCGGCATGACTGGGTCTTTGTGCTCGATGCAGATGAACGCATGACCCCGTCTCTTTCTCGCGAAATCGACCTCGCGTTATCCGCGGCTTTTCCGTGTGACGCCTATGCGATACGGTTCGAAAACTACTTTCTCGGCAGACCCATTCGATACGGCAGGTGGAACCACAAAGGCGTGATAAGGTTGTTTTGTAGATCGCGATGCCACTACGACACGAGGGAGGTTCATGAAAGAGTCGAGGTTCCCAGCCAAAACGTAAAACCTTTGTTTTCGCCGCTAAAGCATTTCACGTGCATTTCTCTTGACCGCTGGATTCACAAGAAATGGGCTTACGCTATCTATGGAGCAAACGAACTGGCAAAGCGGGGCCGAAAGGCCGGTGTTATTGATTTGCTGATCCGCCCAATCGGACGGTTTGTAACTGGTTACTTCCTTCGTTTTGGCTTCCTGGATGGCATTCCAGGATTAATCGTTGCAATCGACGATGCCTTTTCGACTTATCTAAAATACCTCAGGCTATGGGAAATCCAGCAAAACCAGGTAAGTTCACACAGTCTACCGATAAGTGATCTCCAGACGGATCATGCCAACCGGGCGGCATAGCGCGCCCGAACATGATGCAAGCTCGACATTCCGCTAGAGGCCCCACTCGAGCCGAGAGCGACCACTGCTGCGTGGCAAACTTACCCGACGATTCCGTGACTGATTGACTTCGGGCGATTCCCAAGCGACGTCACATGAGGTGTACTTGCCAAGGCAGGGAATCCTCGTCCATTTCAAGTCGCTACTTTCGGCATACATGGCGCATCCGTACCCGAAACGGATTTCGACGCCGCTCTTTTGCCTGAAAACCCCACTCGCTCTTCATTACGTAATTGATTTGCTGACGATTAGACCAAATAGCATTGTATTACATATGCGACATTTACGTCTGGTGTCGCATCTCAGATTCGTATCAGAAATCTCCAGGGAAATGGTCCGACGGAATCCTCATGCTCTGCTAATAACATGGGATATTCCCACGTTATCCGAAATGCCGGATAGCTCGAAATATCAAGTGGTCTAGCGCAATCGCAGAGCAGTTCTCTCGGGCACGATCCTGGGACATTCCAACACGCGACTAGATAGCCAGTGCGTGAATTTCTAAACGGAGTGACGCCATGAGAATCATTGCATGGATTGCAGCAGCAATCACTATCGGGTTTCTGGTAAAACCCTCCTTTTCCCAAGAGTTGACCGAGGACCGTTTGCGCCAGTTGGAGTTGGAAACACAGCGACTACGGGCTGAAGTCGAAGCCCTCCAGCAAACGCAGCCTGTCGCACTTCCACCGATTCGGGTCGATCAAACAGGGTTTGTGGGTGCTCCGCAAGATACACCTCAAAGTCCCAACATGGATGAGATTCGGGCAGAGATGAAGAAACTCGCCTGGACCAAAGGCGACATACAGATCGTTCCGTATGGCTTCCTATGGGCAACGACAGCCTATGAAACCTCACGATCCCAGGTAGGGGATTATGTGTTGTACGTCTTGTCAGACAGCGACCAGGGCGAATCTGCGTGGCACGTGGATGCCAAGTCAACCCGTCTGGGGATCGACTTTTCAGGACCAATGTTGCCCAATTTCGGATGTGCACAAACCGGCGGCAAAGTGGAAATCGATTTTCAAGGTCAGTATCAAACCGAGAACAAAGGCACAGTCCTTTTGCGGCATGCATATCTCGAAATCAAAAACGAATACTTTCGACTTCTTGCCGGTCAAACATGGGACGTGATTTCGCCCCTGTTACCAGGAACAATCATGTACTCCGTAGGGTGGGGGGCCGGAAATCTAGGTTATCGCCGTGCCCAGTTCCGGGCAGAGCGTTATTTCCACTTCTCCGACACGGTGCTGGTGACAGCGCAGGCTTCCATTAATTCCGACGTGGTTTCTGAGTTCGCAAGCAACGTGATTGGCGACCATACTGACTGGCCTGTGGTCGAAGGACGGTTGGCCTTCACCCTCGGACCTCGGGGAAAAGGGTGCCGTCCCGTGGAGTTCGGCATTTCCGGTCACATTGGCGAACAGGTCTATGATTTTCTCTCTGCACCTGTTGAGGATGATGTCGAATTCCGTACGTGGTCGTTCAACGTGGATGCGAAATGGCCCATCACATCTCGCTTTGGCGTTCAGGGTGAGTTCTTTACTGGGGAAAACCTAGGAGCTTATCTGGGTGGGATCGTCCAGGGCGTGAACCTGACCACAAGGGAGACCATCAGTTCCACCGGTGGTTGGTTTGATATCTGGTATGACTGGACGAGCCGACTTCACAGCCACGCTGGCTACTCCATCGACGACCCACTCAACGGAGATCTCAGTGCTGGCCAACGGAGTTACAATCAGTTCTATTACGTGAACCTGACCTATGATGTCACCAAGAAGTTCATCCTGGGTGTTGAGGTCCAACAATGGAAGACCAACTGGGTTAACAAAGATCCCGGTGACAGTTACCGTCTCGAGTTGATGGCAAAGTACGGCTTCTGAAATCATCCCCGAGCGAACGGCAGTCCTGGCAAACCGTGGGATTCGATATACCGGGATCCCACGGTTGCCTATTCTGGATTGTTAGTCCCCTTAATGGAAGACGACACAAGTGGCGACACGGTTGCCAGTACGTAATTCTTAAAGTACTCCTGTGCAACCTTCTTCACATCATCAAGAGTCACGGACTGAATCCGATTTTCGAAACCCTTGTCATAATCGAAACCAAGTCCATACAACTCGTTGAGAACTGCTTGTTGTGCCTGTTCTTCGACAGTGGTGTTCTCCTGGGCATGATAGGCAATAAGAAGCTCTTTAGCGCGTTCGAATTCCTCTGCGGAAATATCACCCATTTTGGCCCTGTCAACGTTCTTAAGAATTCGCGAAACGACTTCGCTTTGTGCGTCCGGCCTCGTCTGAGCGATGATCACGAAGAAACCAGGGGCCGGTCCTGTGATTTGAACCGCATGAACTCCGTATACTAACCCTTCCCCACGGAGTTCCTCGTGCAACCAGCCGCCGGGATAGTCGTATCCTGACATGATCGTGTCGAGAACCATCATGGCTGCGTAGTCTTTCTCGTCTCGAAGGCTTGGGCCAGGGTATCCCATAACAATCACACATGTCGGCTTCTGTGTCTGCTTGTGCCCAGAGACAATTTGAGGAATCTTGTTGTTGCGATCGAAACTGATCTTCGAAGCGTCGGCTGGAGGTTTCAGATTTCCAAAAAGCCGAGTCACAAGTTCCACAGCTTCCTCAGGCTCATAGTCGCCAAACACTGCAATTACCATTTGTTCCGGGTTAAGAAGTTGCTTGTGGAGCACCTTGATATCGTTCAGGGTCATTCTTTCGACAGTTTCCTTATTGCCGCCCGTGACAACGTGGTAAGGACAATCCGGTGGCAACAGGTCCGCGAACAATTCCTGAGCCTCTGCCTGGGGGTTTGTCGTCCGCTGGGCAATGGCGTCGAGTGCCAAGACCTTCACTTTCGAGAACTCGTCTTCGGGAAAGCTGGGACGAAGGACACATTCCGCCAGCAGTTCCGCAGCCTGGGGAAATGCATCCTTCAAGATCGACATTCCCACCAGAAGCGTGTTGCGTCCGGGAGTGAAGCTGACTCTTGCATCCAAATCATCGAACAACTCGGCGATCTGATCCGCCGTCAAACGTTGTGTACCTTTGTCCAACATGCCCGCCAGCAGCGATGTTCGACCGGCGACTTCGGGGGTATCGACGAGATTGCCGCCAAGCATTGCAATTTGCATAGTGACAATGGGAAGCCGAGGCTGCCGTTTTATAACCACTCGTAATCCATTTGGAAGTCGTACCAACTTGACCGCTGACTCGTCGGTCGGCTGAGGAGCTTTCGCCATCTTCGGAGACTGCCCCAGCGGTGCGATAATAACCTCGTTCAATGTGTCTGGCTGGAAATACTTTCTTGCCACATTACGAATTTGCTCGGCTGTCACAGACTGAATTCGCTCAGTATACTGCTTGTCAAAGAGTGGATCGCCTGTCGAAATGAAACTCCTCGCCAGGCTCTCCGCCGAGGTCTGAACACTCTCACGTTCGAAAACCCAGTCGGAAATCTTCTTCTTTTTTGCGCGGTTAAGCTCGGCTTCCGAGACAAGTTCCTCCCGCAATCTGGTGATTTCTTCAAGAATAATTTTCCGAACTTCCTCAAACCGATCGGGAGCACAACTGGCCAGTACGCCAAACCAACCGCGGACATATTCAGGAGTTGCACTCACCGCGTCCACACCCAGGGCGAGCGGTTGCTCTCGTTGAAGGCGTCGAACGAGCCGAGACGAATCTCCCCGGGAGAGCAACTCTGCGGCAACGTCAAGAGGATACAAGTCGGCGTCGGAAAGCTTAACCGTAGGCCAGGCGATGACGAAATCAACGACGTCCCCTTCCATTTCACGAACAGCCCGTCGCGGGGTCAATTGCGGCGGTTCCTCTTCGAACGACTGATACGTCTCCGACGATCGTCCTGTACCCTGATACTCTTGGGCAATTTGCTTCACAACTTCCTCAGTGTTGACGTCCCCCACAACAACGAATAGCTGATTGTTCGGGACGTAGCGTGATCGGTAGAAATCAACGATCGCCTCGTTGCTTGTTCGATTCAGCACATCCAAATAACCGATGACCGGATGCCGCGCCGGGTGCTGCAGATACAATGTTTGATTGAGAAGCTTCCACAACACCCGTCTTCGGTTGACCTCACCGTCGGCGAGTTCCTGTTTTACGACTTTCAATTCGCGTTCAAACTCCGATGGTTCGAATTTCACCCTTTGCATCGCGTCTGCTAATAGTTCGATCGCTTCCGCCACGTTCCTACCCGGGCAATCGATGTAGTAACAGGTGAAGTTCGTTGTTGTATAAGCGTTTGTCTTACCCCCGAAGCGATCAATCAAAGCGGCAATTTCTCGCTCACTGCGCTTCGTCGTTGTACCTCCGGAAACGACATGTTCTAGCACGTGACTCAACCCAGCACCAAGGTACTGGCCTTCATAAATGCTCCCTGTGTACTTGACATAACAGCGAACGGTAGCCACCGGTGCTGTGTGATTCTCTTGAACAATGATCGTCAGCCCATTCGATAACTCCACCAAGGATACAGAGTCCGGTAATTCCAAGCTCTTGACGATTGTTGGGAGACCGTTTCTTGCTCCTCCCTCCTGTGCACTGCCCCACATTGCCATAGCAACCAATCCTAAAAACACACCAATTCCTAAACGCGAAAGCCGGAAGACGATTCCCGAACCGTGTCCGTATGAACAAAGAAACAACATTCCTGGCCACTCCTTACCTGAGGCGGTGAGTTAATTGCCACCGGCGATACACCCCGTGCTTGTGTTGACAGGGCAACAGTGAGCAGGTGATCCTCAAAATCTCGCTCACTGGACGGTCATTGGAACCAAACAAACCTTTGACAGTGGAAAACTTACTGTCAATTCAACCCCGGACATAGCTTACCCTTTGCCGAGGTCGTTTTCCTATTATGGCGAATCCCAGACGCCAATCCAGAGGGCATTTCAAACACCGATAGGAAATCGACACATCGATCATGACACAGATCGGCCAAACTGTTGGCCCTTTCCAGAGCACTCACATTTTCGCCAGGAGGTAACACCTTTATATCCCGTATTGGATATACAGGGTTCCCAATAGGCGTGCATGATGGAAATTGCCCGCAGCCCAGCCCTGTGTATGCTTCTGTTACCGATTCGGTTTCCCATTCCGAGCCTAGCGTTTCCTGCGGGCAGATTTCGGTGCCGCCGACCATGAACCACCCAGTTTCCCCACAGAGGTTCTTTTTCAAAGATGGACTTCCCCGGAACCGCTCTTCAGGTACCCCTCACAATTCCCAGTCGCTTCAACTTCTCTAAACACTCATCCCGTTCCCGACACCGTGACAACTCTCGCCAACCCGGGTCCTGAGCTTCAAGAAAAGCACTCTCGTCAGCCGGAACTCGCCCCTGAGAGACAAGGCGTGCAATGACTTCACAATCCAGCCGTGATAGCGACATTCCCTGGAGACGGTAATCCACGAATGCCTCCCATGTCATGGGAAAGAGCGGCGCCACGATTTCATTAGCGATGACTCTCGCATATTGGCCAATTTCCCATTGCGCATGACGATCCATTCGGAGTTCCAGAAAATGGAGCAGATTGTGCAAATCAATTTTCCAATAGGCTTCAGTGTATGTGGATAACGGAAGGTCCTTTCTTGCCTGTTCTCGTGCCACACCCAACTGAAGGCGATGTTGATACACTCGTCGAGCGTGTTCCTGAAGTTCCTTCTCCTCGCGACTCAATTCCGCTCCCGTTTGCTGGTCAAGAAAGCCTTCACTCCCCTGGCGGTTCGTCATGGATTGCTTTCGCCACATCTCCGGGGCCGTTTGGTGCGCTGTGTCGATGGCAATCGAATAACGTGTGCTATACTCGTTCACTGAAGCTGTGCGATGGCGGATCCATTGTCGCCAAATATCCATTGGCACGCGGACAAGCAGCTTGATTTCAGCCATTTCAAAGGGCGTGGTATGACGATGCCGCATAAGGTAACGAATCAGCGTACGGTCGTCAGAGACCTTTTTCGTCCCCGCACCATAACTGACTCTTGCGGCCTGAACGATGGCGGAATCATCTCCCATGACATCGACCAGACAAACAAATCCGTCATCCAAGACGGGAAACTTCCGCCATCGTAACTGCTCGACAACAACGGTGTTAGAAGCCATGCTGTTGAATCTTTACTCCTCGTAACCAGCCAGCCGGCAACCCCACGTTTTCGAAACAGGCAGGATGTTATTTCGCCTGCCGATTTGTCTGAAGTTCCTGCAGAAGATTTGCCAAGAACTCCGGGTTATCCGATTTTACCAGATGGTCAATTCTCGATTCAGGAACGTTCAAGTTACGAAGTGCCGCTACAATCCTTTTCCACAAACGTGCTCGAGCTTTTCCCTGACTCAAATATAAATCCCCGACGAGATCACCGAGCTTCTGGATCATCAGGTCATCTCGATTCTCATAGTAACGGCGGATGATCGCCTCTTGATATGGTGTTCGATTTTGAGAGTGATTGGATGTGTTCTTGTCCGCCATCCTCGTTGTTACTCCTTACGGATCTTGCATTTCTGTTGGGTATGGTCCCATCGAATGAGCGACCATGCTCGTTCCATGTTGCGACAAAAAAACCTGTGTTGCTCGCCCGTCACAATCCTGGCGGGGGATCTCTCTGTGCCGCCCGAGTGCATGGTTGACCATTCGCACACTTCATTATGATCCTTGCCGGACGACTCTGGAAATGGGTCCTCAGCTTGCAAGCCTTTTAGCACATCAGCCGACACGATAAACTAAGGTTTTGCTATGATCTTTAGCGGTTATCACGTATGCTGGCGCGCAGTGCCAAGGTCGGGCAACATAACGAGGAGCCATCGCCCTCAAACCGAATAGCCACACAACCCAATGAAGATCGTCATTGCAATTGTTCGACCCTTTGTTGCGGAAAGGATACTGGAAGCCCTTAGGCTCGCCCCGGTAGAAGCGTGTACCGTTCGAGAGGTTAAGGGCTTCGGACGGCAAAAGAATTATCTGGAAGAATACCGCGGGGGCGACTATGCTCTTGCTTTTATCCCGAAGGTACAAATCACAGTCTGGGTTGATGATCTACGAACAGAGGAGATTGTTCGCCTAATTGTGACCAACGCCCGAACAGGCCGAATGGGAGATGGGAAAGTCTTTGTGCTACCGTCAGAGCTTGCCGGAATGGAAAGCTTCAGTATCGCCAAGACGTTAGAGCGGGACGAGAACCATGAGCCACCCGAAGACGGGTTCACCGGCTTCTTTGGGTAAGGTCATGGTAGTACCAATAGTGATGGTTAAGCGTTTTGGACGTAAGCAATCCTGGAAATCCAAACGAAATCATACTGTGGTAAGTGGGGAATTGGTCTTTGCTGTATTGTCTGAGTGAGGAGATCCGTCTGTGTTAGGCGAAAGTCTAGGAATTCCTGATTATTTTTCGCGGCTTGCCGACGAGCTGAAGCGTCTCGATCCTGCCGAGCTGGAAGGGTTTTCTGATGTCCTATTTGAAGCATGGTTGCATCGACGTTCCGTGTTCGTCTGTGGGAACGGAGGCTCCGCGGCAACTGCTAACCATTTGGCACAGGACCTTGCCAAGGGTGTCATTCGTGACCCGGATTTGCGCTCATACGCTGTGCCACGATTCAAGGCCATCAGTCTTGCCGCAAATGTCAGTTGGCTTACAGCGCTCGGTAACGATCTTGGATTTGATCAGGTCTTCGTTCAGCAACTGGCCAACTATGCCCAGGCGGAAGACGTTCTCATTGCTATCAGTGGATCAGGCAACAGTCCGAATATCGTCACAGCCGTCAATTGGGCAAACGACCACGGGTTAGTCACACTAGGTATGACGGGATTCAATGGCGGTCAGTTGCGGAAAATCCAGAAAAGAGGCATCCATGTTGCGCTGAACGACATGGAGATGGTGGAAAGCATCCATTCGTGCATCTGCCACTGGTTAGTGGACCACCTTCGAGGACGAATCTACAAAGCTGTGTCCCAAACGGGCGGCAATCAACGTTAGAAGTCAGCGCTCCTCATTTGACCACGACGAAATCCCTGGCCCATCCCGCGTCCACCACCACGGCCAGAGCCTGGTCCGAAACCCGAATGGTTATTTTGGGATTCGGGGCCGAGCCCCCCCTGACGCCGTCCTTGCCCGGGAGACCATTTCTCCATTGCCTTGAGAGCTGGAAAGCGGTCTGCCAGAGTCTGAAAAACCTCTCGCGGTGATGTCGCCTTTTGTGCCGCAACCTGGGCTAGTGTGTCAGAACTCTTCACGTCTTTGATCCCCAGTGACTTAACGAAATCAATGACCTCGTCTTCCGGTACTCCTGCCAATTCGGCAATTCGGGCCATTGTGAACTCCTCCATATGCGGGATTGCTGCCGGCGGGGACGTCCTTTCCCAATAGTCCTTGAACGATTCCCGCCATTTCACGAAATGAGAAAACGGCGGCAAGCCGCGAACTGTACCAAGGAAAACCAACCCCCCCACAATTAACGCGATTAGGAGTTCAAGGTGGCCGCGTAACACACCGCCAATGCACCGTTTCAGATAACCGAAAAACATCTTCCAGTTGAGCAGCAAATGAATGATACTGAACAACGCGAAAGAAAGTGTGGTGTTGATATGAAAAGCTGCCCAGGATTCTTTGTCCCATCCCCAAATTGTCCACTGTCCCCAATTTGCCACTCGTCCCCGCGGAGAAATGTAGAGTACAGCACCGGAAACAACAACCATGACGAAAAGCACAAATAGTGTTAAGGACGCAAAAACCTGAAACCTGAACAGACTTTTTGTCTTTGGTGTTTCCAAGTGGTCGCTCGATTTGCCGTTTTCCGAAGACATGGTGAAATCCTCCTCTAAGGTTTAACATCCAATTGTACCGAAGGCGACATCGGCAATCGCAATCAACGTGCCAAAAACGATGCGGCCGTAAGTATCGTTTCGGCCTTATATTATGCCGAAGCCTCGAACGACCAGGGAATGCTCTGTGAAAAAACTGCACACGGTTTAAAGTCAAAGCGGGTATTCTTGTTCCGGCCCGGTGAATTGCCTGGTATTCCTTCAAGGGCCTGTTTTGTTACCTTTGCAGCCATCCCGGTAAAGCACCTGCGTTGAACGCTCAACATACTTGGGTTACATTCAGGAAGCGTCGGGAACCATGCCCTTGGCACGTGACGCACGATCCTGGGCCGTGGCTTTGGTCCTGAATGATTTTACAGAGGAACGAATCGTGTGGCTGGAGAGAAGAACATGATCGCCTTTCGGTATTGGAACCTAGCTGTTATCATCGGTGCGTTACTGTGCGGTGTCGTCGGAAGGACTGGAAAGAGCCAAGAGACGGAACATCCCAATATCGTATTGATTTACGCGGACGATTTGGGTTACGGCGACATCGGCTGTTATGGTGCGACCCGGATTCCGACACCAAATCTTGATCGTCTGGCCAGGGAGGGGCTTCTCTTTATGGACGCTCATTCACCGGCGGCGACCTGCACACCGTCTCGTTATGCCTTGCTGACGGGTCAGTACGCCTTCCGCAAACCGGGCACCGGCGTGCTTCCGGGCGACGCAGGTCTAATTATCGAGCCGGAACGGTTCACCTTGCCGCGAATGCTCAAGCGGGCAGGTTACGTCACGGGTGTTGTCGGGAAGTGGCATCTCGGGCTTGGAGCGGGACGGCCTGACTGGAATGGTGAGATTGCGCCCGGGGCATTAGAAATCGGGTTTGATTATGCGTTTCTTATTCCAGCCACAGGCGACCGGGTTCCATGTGTGTACGTTGAAAATCACCGCGTTGTTGGTTTGGAGCCTGACGATCCAATTCAGGTGAGTTACGGTGAGAAAATCGGCAACGAACCCACGGGCCGGGAACGTCCAGACCTTCTCAAATATCCGTTCAGTCATGGTCACGATGGCACGATCATCAATGGGATCAGCCGCATCGGCTTCATGACGGGCGGTAAGAAGGCACGCTGGGTCGATGAGGATATGGCCGACGTTATCACACAAAAGGCCCTTTCTTTCATCGAATCCCACAAGGATCAACGGTTCTTCCTCTATTTTACCACCCATGATATTCACGTACCGCGATTGCCCCATGCGAGGTTCGTAGGCAAGAGTCAGTGCGGTTTGCGTGGTGATGCGGTTGTGGAGTTTGATTGGTGCGTGGGGCAAGTCCTCGAAGCCCTCGATCGGTTTTCGCTCACCGAGAACACGCTGGTCATTTTTTCCAGTGATAACGGGCCAGTTGTGGATGATGGCTATCGTGACGGAGCAGTGGAACAACTCGGCGATCACCGACCTGCTGGAGCATTTCGTGGTGGAAAGTATAGTGCCTTTGAAGGCGGGACTCGTGTCCCAATGATTGTTCGCTGGCCGAAGAAGATTCCGTCTGGTGCGAGGAGCGATGCACTTGTATCACATGTTGATTTCCTGGCCTCGCTGGCTGCGCTTGTTGGCCAACCATTGCCAGGCGATGCAGCCCCGGATAGCTTTGATGTCCTTCCAGCCTTACTGGGTAAGACCCAAGCGGGACGCAAAGAACTCGTCGAGCAAGCCGGTGCTCTGGCGCTACGCCAGGGAAATTGGAAGTACATTCCCCCCCGAAAGGGACCGGCGGTTAACAAGAACACAAATATCGAACTGGGCGTTGATCCGGAGGGATTGCTGTTTAACCTTGCAGATGACCCAGGAGAACAGAGGAACCTTGTCAAGGAATATCCTGAAAGGGCAAAGTCAATGGCAGAGCGTCTGGAGTCTCTGCGCAACTCGACTCGTACCCGTCCCTGATATCTCAGCCTGCGAGACTTATTCGACTGTGCTCACGATACCAGGCATGTTGCAAAAACGCAACGTGTCTGGTGGCTGTTGTTCCCGGGTAGAAACATCCTAGGTTTTTGCACCTTAGCTTGGGATGACGTTGGGAACTTTGCCTCCATTGGAACCGCTTTTGCTACTACTCTGTGCTGATAACTGATCCGCGATCTTTAGTACAGGACTTCTCGTCAGTAGTATCGACAGTCATATCAGAATCGCGATGAAATGAGACCCACGATCAATCGGTGCGTACATCTGTTGCACAGGCCAGTTCGGGGAAGACCTCCTAGTCGCGCCGGAGGTCTGACGCTCGAACTTGTATTGGTCTTGCCGATGCTATTGATCGCGCTCCTAGCGGTTGTGCAATTCGGGCAATATTTCGCAAACATGCAAGAGCTGGCCTTTGCAGCTCGCATCGGCGGAGAAGAAGCCGCCGTTTCGGAGACTCTGCCAACAGTCGAGGGTGCACCTATTCCGCCACCCATCGTCAATGCCATAGATCAACAGCTTTTGACCGTGGGTATCACTCATCGGATGATCGTCTTGGAACATAACGTCGGGGGGGGCCAGATCAGTTTGATAACACCCAGTGACGCGGTGCCTCCGCCGAAACTGGCCTCGGTCCCGCCCGGACGGTACGTACGGGTCATGATCGTGGTCCCGAAGAGTGAACTTATGCCCAACCTATTGAGAACTCTAGGGCTTTGCTTGGTTACGCCAGACAAAACGACGCTTGTTTCGTACATCATGAAGTACGAAGGGTAGGGCGCACAGGGCGACGCTTTCGAGATACATTCCGTCGCTCGTTACAAGAACACGAGCCAATTGCTCGCGATAACACCACGCGAGCTTTGCAGATTGTTAAATCCCTGGGAAGGTTAAGAGTCAATTCACAGGATAACCATGAAAAGACAACATTTCACCGAATTCCGCCGCGGAATCTCAGCGCTATGGCTTATCCTGACGCTTCCCTTGTTCATTATCTTGTTTGGATTTGTCGTGGAGTTGGGACATCTTTGGCTTGCGCGCGTCGAATTGGAGAATGCCCTTGAGGCAGCAGCCCGGGCGGCGGTGGATACCTGGGCACAATCAGGGGGTGGCTCCACGTATCAAGCTCGGCAAGTTGGTGTTGCCTATGCAGCAGCCAACCGTGTTCGCGGTCTGCCCTTGCAAATTGGCTTGAATTACGACCCATCGCCAAGTGCGAATAACCCAAACGAGAATCTGACTTGCTGCGTTCAACCCGGTGATCCGGTCGGCGGTGTCCTCGCGGAGGGAAACCTTGTTTTCGGGGCTGTTCGACGTGATCCCAACGCAACATGTCCGATCATATTTGACTCCACTCAACGACCAGGGTGCAGCCCCGGAAACGTGCTGATCGATGCCACAGCTCAGGGGCCTGGAAATCTGGCCCAAGACAATGCCTGGGGAATCGTGTTTCGCCCCAGACCGGACCTGCCGGATGGCCTGACAATTGTAAGTATCACAATTGATCTCCAGGCCGGCGGTGGATCAGGCCGATTCGACTTCACATCCAGTGGCCCAACTCTCTCTGATAACAGCCCCGCGCCGATTATCCCGTGTCATAATGACGTCGAGGGTTTTACGAATCCGGCATCTCAAATCGTCTTCACACCAACATCCGGTTACTCGAGGACACTGACAATCCATTTCCTGCCTGACCCTGTGACCGGAGACCGCGGTTTCGAACCAGGCGACCGAATACGATTTGGCGCACGAACAACCGGGGTGTCATCGGGGAGTGGGCAAGACGATGGCGATGGTGTTGGTCGCGATGGAGTGCAAGTGACCGTTGTTTTCGCGATTAATGGCGTCCCATTACCAGCGGTTTCCGGTACTTTTTACGACAATAGGGAGACATCCAACGATTGTCAGCCCACATGCCCGGTCCATCCTTCGGGGATCGAAGATTTGCCCTGCCCACCGGCAAGTTCTCCAAATAACAATGGCCAGTCCTACGTTACGTTAGGCGGGGGTTCAGGACAGGATTTCGCCGTCCGGGCACAGGCCGTACTCGCGGTCCCCAGCCCCATTTGTAAACTTCTGTGTTTGCCAATGCCTCGCTACCGAATCTCGGCCAAAACGATCGCGATCTATTCCTGCGCTGATCAACGCACCCGACTCCAAAGAGTCGATCAATACATTTGCGCACATCCGTAAAGCTTGTGAGTCAGTGACGCCATGTTGCAGGCTGTGAAACCACACTGCTGTCATAAAAGCTCGAAAACCCTTCCAACAACCGCGTTGGCGATTCCAACTATGTTCAACTTAAGACCCAAAGGAAAACTACAAAAACGGCGAGGTGTTTTGACCCTGGAAGCCGTTCTCGTGCTTTCGGTTCTGATTCTGGTTACGATCGCCGTTTTTCAATTTGCAATCGTGATGCTCATCGAGCAGGGTATAACGCATGCTGTGACGGTGGCTGCGCGCGAAGCTGGAAAAGGCGCCGATGTTGACGCCACCGTGGAATCCGTGAATGCGGTCTTGCAAGTTCATGGTCTCCATGTGGGCCCCGGCGTTTCTCTCATATTGGAAGATCCATTGGCCACTCCCAGCGTTGTAATTCGAGGTGAATCAGCGTGTCAGCCGCCAACTCAGCCAACGATTACACCAGGTTATGTTCGTACGACGCTTTGTGTCGGTCTGGCCCAGCGACCCTTTCTTAATGCGTTGAGACTCTTCTGTTTGGATTTCTCAGGAAAGACATTTGTTGTCTCGGCAATTGCCCGACGTGAGTTCTCTGGTCCCCCCGAAGTAACGTACCGTCCGGAATGCAACTGTCAGTGAGTCACTTACCCGCTAGCAGGAGCAAAGCACACGTTACCCGAACAGTGTATGTTCGTGGTTTGCGCTATGCCGGATTGTGATCCGACTGAGATGCGAGCAATGAAGAGACAGATTTTGATTCAATGTCCCACCAGCCACTCGCCAATACGCGACTGAGAAGAACTCACTTGGAGAACTTCACTTCACTTGAGTTTCACATCCACCTTTCATAAAAATGGGGTCCAGCTTGAATGCTGAACCCCAGATGGTTCTCGCAACCACAGTCTATCAGGCCGAAACGTCTGAGACAGTTCCTGCCGGAGATCTTACTAATAAAACATTACCGCTCGGCGGGTCGATCAGGACGTTCCACTGGCCGTTCTTCCGGTCGATCGGGACGCCGCGGAGGCAAACCCGGAGGTCCCACGCGCCCAGGCTCAGGAGGCGGTACCGGCCTCATTTCGCGTTCCAAGGATCGCATCAAGAACTCCGCCATATCGCCAAAACCTTCGCGTCGCAAAAGTTCGGCGGCTCGTCGAGCACGTTCCATCCGTTCGGGCGCAACCGGCCCAAGAGGCGGCAATGGTGGACGTGCCTCGCGAAGCTCAGCCATTTGCCTTTCCATTCTACCCAACTGCTGTTCCAGTTCACGAACTTCTTCTTCGCGACCAGCCTCACGGGCACGTTGCAGTCGCTCCCGAACTTCATTCATGGCGCGCTGCAATCGTTCCATCGCTTGTTCACGCATCACCATTGGCGGGGCCTCTAAACGGAAAGGCAATCCGGGACGACGTCCCTCTCGGACATCGCGCATCGCTTGCTCCAACTGATCAACACGCCGCTCCAGCTCGCGAACGATTTCCTCGCGTCCCGCTTCTCGGGCTTCTCGCAGCCTCTCTTGCGTCTCTTTCATCGCCCGCTCAATTCGTTCCATCATCTGCTCACGCGCCTCTGGAGGAATCCCCGCGTCTGGTCCGCGCTCCCTCATCTGCTGAAGCTGAGTCTCCACCCCCCGAATCTCCTGCCTGAGTCTTTCCGCACGGTCGGCTTGATCTGCCGTTTCCGCTTCGCGGAGTGCTTGCCGTAATTCCTCCATCCGCCGCTCAAGTTCGGCAAGACGACCGGGAACTCGGCCTTCCTCACGTCGTCCCTCGCGCTCCGCAGCCCGAGGTTGTTCACCTTCTCGACGTCGGGCTTCACCTCGTTCACGCGCTTCACCTTCTCGCACAGCACGTTCCCCCTCCCGAGGCGCATCTCGTCGCTCCTCACGAACGACATCTCGCGGTTGGTCAGGCTTCGGACCCTCCTCCGCCAGGGCCTGAATGCCCCATGGGGTCACGAATGCCGTAATTGCTGCGGCAATTAACGAGTGCCGCCACAAAGAATGCTGACGACGCATGGCTAAATCTCCTTCCGCCAAAACGAACTCTGGAAATGGAAATCCCAACGATGCTACAAACACTGCCGATGCCGTCGTTGCCACAACAGCTTTTTGAATCGCCTTAATGCGACTCAGCCGAGCAACGTTTCGTCCTTTCTTTTCAAGCAAAAGAAGCCTTCGAACTCGTCGCGCCAAACTTGATTGGCTCTGCGAGGGTCGCACTGCTGCGAGGCCCGGAATCCTCGCCCGCATTCCATAACGGGCGCATTCGACCAGACCAGCGGCCAACTCCTTTGGCCCATTGGGCAGTAAAATGGTTGCCTCATCCGCGGCTTCCTCACACGATTGTTTCAAACGCAATGAAGCGAACCAGATAATCGGATGCCACCACAAAACGATCTTCATCAATGTTGCGAGCGAGTTCCAAAACGGATCTCCCGCCGCGAGATGACTCAATTCATGCAGAAGCACGGCCTGGCTTCGTATTCCCAACGGTTCGATCGGAAAGTCTTTCGGCACACCGATCGTTGGCCGAATGATGCCAAAGGCTACCGGCGTTTGAAGCCGCATGCACCTGATCAGCCGCAGTCGTTTCTTAAACCCCAGACTCTTCGATTGAGAAACCAGCCAATCCTCAAGTGAACCATTTCGCACCAGCTCGGCTGTTTGCAGCAATTTCCCGATGGACCACCGTTGCAGTAAAAACCATCCCAAACCTCCAATAATTCCCGTAAACCACACTGCAACAAAAGTCAGGATTCTCCAATCGGTGGCACTCTGACTCGATAAGGTGTCATCACCATTATCTTGAACACCATCCGAAACAGCTTTTTTGGCAGGAAACAAAGACGCTGGCGACGACACATTGTCCCGCCCCTCCCCGGGATTCACAGGGGAACTCACATGGTCAACATGAAGGGTATCCTGTGTCTGCCCAAACCGTGAACCGGATATCTCAACGGCACCGATGTTTTTAGGCTTCGACCTACCGAACACCATCTCCTGGACATAAACTGGTACCCCAAATACGAAGACCGGTACAGCTGTCGTCACACCAACCAAACACGCAAGCCACACCAGTCGCCTGTGCGAAGCTTTCGCCACCATGTGTTCCGCGATCTCTGCTATTGCGACGAGCGACCCAACCACAATGCAGAGCATCAACAGCGGATACCAGAACTCGGTGCTCATAGCTCAACATCTCGTTGACAAACGATCAAGCTGCAGACGCACTCACGTGTTGTTCATTCTTGTAATGTCTCGACCTAGTCCTGGTTTGCCCCATCCTGGAGATTCTGCCTGCGTTGACCGATGAGCTTTTCCAGCTCTTCCAATTCTTCCTCCGTGACATTGCAACTATCAAGAAGATGACACACTGCCGCTGCCAGACTTCCGGAAAACAACCGATCGACGAAATCCGACGCTGCAGACCGGACAACCTGGGACTCGCTGACTAACGGGGAATACACGAACCGACGATTCTCCAATCGATGAGACACAAGCCCACGGGCTTCCATTTTTCGAAGCATGGTGGCGATCGTGGTATAGGCGTACTTTTCTTTTCCCAAGACGTTGTGGACATCGCCAACACAAGCGGCCCCTTTCTCCCACAAAATGCGGAGAATCTTAAGCTGGAGATCCCCGAGTCGAAGTTTGGATGTCGTTCGCATAATACGTCCTTCTTTCTGGCCCTCACACTAACTACCGTGGTAATACTACCATTGTCAACACCACTTGTCAAGTCCCCAAATCCTCGCCCCGTTGTGTAGTTGTCTCTCTTCTACTGGCCCCGCGACAACTCTCAAAGATGTTTTCCGACTCGGTACTTGTCGTGCCCCAGACCTCGGCCAAACTCTGGCCGTTCAACTTAAGACAGCCTCGTCCATGGAGAAATCAACCTGCGGGAAATGGTATTCCTCGACAGGCGTTGACGGTCTCAAAAAGGGCAAGGAGGTTTTCAACGGGAACGCGGGCCTGAACGTTATGCACCGTGTTGAAGATAAAACCACCGCCTCGTCCAAAAATTTCGATTCGTTCCTTGACCTCCCGACGCACATCTTTCGGTGTACCAAAGGGAAGTGTTTTTTGCGTGTCCACGCCACCGCCCCAGAACACGAGCCGATCACCGAATCTCTGTTTTAGAGCCTTGGGATCCATCCCAGCAGCTGAGCACTGAACCGGATTCAAGATATCAAATCCCGCCTCGATGAAATCATCGAGAAAGGCCACCACCGAACCACACGAATGGATAAACGTCTTCCACGATGTGTGCTCATGGACCCATGAGTTGACACGTTGGTGAAATGGCTTGTAAAGGGCGCGGTAAGCATTCGGACTGATGAACGGACCATGCTGCTGTCCAAAATCCGTCCCTGTGATGAAAACTGCACTGACGCGATCTCCAACAGCTTCGCGGATTCGTTTGAGGTTTTGGATCCCAATTTCACACTGTCTTTCGAAAACCCGATACACATAATCAAACCTTGAAACGGTACTCATATACCACTCGGCGACGTCCCGAATTCCTTTCGGGTGTTTGAGAAAGGGAGCCGGAACCAGGGCGATATCCCCGAAAGCAGTGCCACCAAAGTTCGCCAGGATTGCCTTGTCAGTCTCCCGATAAAGTCGGTCTGCCTCGCACGCCAACCACTGGAGTTCGTCATCATCGATCGGTGTGAACTCTTCCAGGTTGTCTTCTGGATTAAGGTGTTCCTCGTCGATCGGGTCTTGGCGAATAATTGTGTCGAAGTAAAAGCCGTTCTTGGGCATTCTTCCACTTGGCGGTGCTGATTTATCGCCGGCCGGATACATGAGCAGATCACCATTGGGTTCCGGCACGGTATTAAAATCACCAGGAACCAAAACAGGCGTGCCGTCCCAGAGTTGCCAGGGTTTCCAGTCTTTGTTTTCGAACCCGAACATATTCTTTCGACGCCCCAGGGGCACCACGTCCACACCCAGCGCGGCCTGCAATCGTTCGTCGATTTCACCAAGCATTTGGTAGGGTTCAACCACTTTCACAGGCGTTCCCGGCGGATCTAGTGAAAGAGCCTGCCGCAGCAGATAGACACTGCTCACATGCATCCCAGTAACAGCGCTACCTCCCAGATCAAGCGGCACGTAATCTGGCTCTTGATGAGCCAATGCCATCGCCACACGTTGCCGAGAAGTCATGGCCATTTGATACCTCCTCGATGACCGTCATACGATACCACCCTTCACGCAGCGCCGACCATTATAATGATCTCGATATTCTTTGCGACTTGGACATGGATGAGAAACCAAGGTAAGCTTGCTCCCATCTGAAACGAGTTCAGTCCCGAAGATCATCCGGCGTTGGGCCTTAGTGTTCGTGCTACCGCATCACCGCGCCGTTTCAGCAAAACGACTGATTTCGCGGGCGAGCTCCTCTTTGCCTGGGAGTGTAAAACTCCGAACGTAAACTTCACAATAGGTGGACCGATTCTCTCGTAAGATTTCATACATTTTGGACCAATCATAACTATTGGGCTGGATGGCCTGCTGTCCGTGGTAAAGCGGTGTTGCCCACACGCGATCGAAAGCGATTTCGATTTCCTGGCTAGGAGCGCCCCAATCTCCCTGGGGGCTCCACCCGTTGGCCTGACAAAAGAATCGTGGATTGTTTGGTCCGAGCCGTTTCACCACATGGTCCGCAAGCGCAACGGCAGTCTCTGTTAGTGGCCCATGCCCAGAAAACGGGAATTCGACGGCCAAATCATCTCCAGAATGATTAATCGCAATGTCCAGCAGTCGCTGGTGGGCTTCAAGCCATGCCGAGTATGAGTAGCCCTTGGCTTGTCGGACAGCCTGCCCATGATCCAACTCTGCCCATTCGCACCCGTACCAGGCCGCGTGAAGGAGCGGCACTTGATTCCGACGACACCAGTCGGCCAATTTTGCGATAATCTGCTCGTAATGCCGTTCGAAAATGGTGTTCGGGCGACCGTCCGGGAAGAACGGCAGAGGCACAAGGTCTCCACTCGGATGCGTATAACAGGGAGATCCGTCCTCAAACACGCGGTTTGGCGTGTGTCGCCCCGCCATAAACCGCACGGAGAACGCCTTGTTGTGTTTCCGCGCGCAATCCAACCCCAATTTAAGAAGCGCAAAGTCATTGTCAATCGCCTTCCAAGGTACACGGAGACAGAAACCACGGAGGTTCGGCGTCGCCAATGCCTGTTCAATCTGCGAATGCTGCCGGAAGAGTTCGTCACGTGTTGCCGCCTGACACAGCGCCCATGTGCCGGCGATGTTTCTTACCAGTGGTGATTCTTTACTGTCCTCGGCGAAGCCGTAGCCGGATAGTGCAACACCGGTCAATGCGATGACGACCACTATTGCCCGAATGATGAGACTCGCGGATGTCTGCAAAGCTGGAAGATTGAATCTCACCCTTCGGGTAACCGTGCAACCCCAGTTTACCCTGGTGCCACGAGTACGTATGCCGCTTAAGGTCAAAACTCGCCTCTGGCAAATCATAGCCCCATCCTCATAGTTTTGGGGTGACTCAAGACGTCAATCATTATCAGTCGCAGGGTGTCCTTGAGAACAGCCCCTCATCTCGGCGGAAAGCGTAAACTCCTGCGTGGTAGATGGTATCGGAGTGTGGTTCTCCAAAGGGTCGCGACACGCTAGATGGGACAGCCCTTCCAGGACGCAGTGAGCCATTTCGTTGTCTGCTAAGTCAGCCGCCAGTGATGTTAGATTGGAAACCCAGGCTAATCTTGATCACAGTCCTCCGTCGTTTCTGTTAGTTACAGAATAAGTGATGAGACAATGCACCTTCATATCGCGTTCATTTGAACTCTGCCCATTCCTGGTTGGCTGGTTACATAGCCGAGAAACGTTTGTTTCCAAGATGCAACACAGGACCTGTCTCAATTGCCGCGTGTCGAGTCCCAAGTATCCTGGAACAAACTCTTCAAGACGTTTCAAGGCCCGCCCTGCCAAACGGTGCGCCCCAAGCACGTTTCCGTTGTTCCAATGATGAAGTGCAACCGCCGCCTGAATGAGCGCCTGATAATAGTCTTTTTCAGGCGACTGAATCTCGCGCCAAACGGCCTCCCATATCTCGTGAGCTTTGAAGTACTGTCCCGCATTAAACGCCTCGACGCCACATACAACACGCTCGTCGAGCAATGGGGAACTCCTTTAGGTTGTCGGGGAGGTTTCGATGAACAATCACAGAACGAACTGACAATATTCTAACAAACACCGGTACCCCCAAAAAGTGTAAAATATGCCTATTCATGGCCCACGGACTCTGGAGACTGTTCGGTAAGTGCGGTGTCGTTCATTGAAGTTTTGGAAGAAGTAGCAAAGCTGTTGTGTGCCGCAGCTAGGAAATGAGCGTATAGTGTGTGGTCCGTAGGACCGGCGCACAGTCCTTTGGCAAAGGTTTGGAGACTATGCCTCGTTCCACTCAAGACATCGTTTCTAAAGTTCTCAAGGCCTTGCGGCAAGAGTATCCAGACGCCTCGTGTTCGCTGAATTATAGGAATCCGCTGGAACTTCTGGTCGCAACAATTCTGTCGGCGCAGTGCACCGACGAACGGGTCAATCAGGTCACAAAGGATCTATTTAAGAAGTACAGGACCGCCCGCGATTATGCTACGGCACCTTCAGAGCAGCTGGAACAGGACATTCAAAGCACCGGGTTTTACAGGAACAAGGCCAAGAACCTCCGTGAATGCTGTCAACAGCTTGAGGCGCGATTCGGAGGCAATGTGCCCCAGAATCTCGATGACTTGGTGTCCCTGCCGGGCGTCGGGCGAAAAACGGCCAATGTGGTCCTTGGGACTGCCTACGGGATCCCTTCAGGCGTTGTGGTCGATACCCACGTGAGTCGGATCAGTCAGCGGTTGGGTCTGACGCAGCATAATGATCCCGAGAGAATTGAACAAGATTTGATGCGATTGATCCCTCAAGACGAATGGATCGCCTTCAGTCACCGTATGATAAAGCACGGGAGAAAGTATTGCATGGCTCGAAAGCCAATGTGCGAAAGTTGCCCAATGACGTCATTTTGTCCGAAAAAAGGCATTGAGAATGTGGCTGATTCGAAAGGAACCGAAAAGAAAAGGAACCGTCTCAAGACAGAATGAACTTCGTGCAGGGGCTTCTTCGAGCCGGGGTTGGCCATTTATCATAACGGTTATCTTTTGCAGCCGAAGTTAATCATCGTGGGATAGCTTCCAGGCTTAATCAGCCTCCTGGCAAAGACAGAATAGGCGAGGATCCGGCATGATTCTTTCAGGTAAGGAAATCCTTTCACATTTAGGAAAAAATATCATCATCGACCCGTTCAACCCCAAGAATCTTAACTCGAACAGTTATGACTTGACGCTCCATAACGAGTTGATGATCTATGAAGAAGTCGTTCTGGACATGAAGAAGCCCAATCGCGTCCGGCGGCTTGTCATACCAGAGGACGGTCTCGTACTAACACCCAATCAGTTGTATCTGGGCAGAACGGTCGAGCGCACTGAGACCTATGGCTTTGTACCGATGATCGAAGGCCGATCCTCCATAGGTCGCCTCGGTTTGTTTGTTCATGTCACGGCAGGATTTGGAGACGTTGGCTTTCGCGGCTACTGGACGCTTGAGATGTTCGCCATTCAACCTGTGCGGGTTTACCCCGGTGTTTCCATCTGTCAGATTTTCTACCACGAAATACGCGGCGATTACGACGAGTATCGCAGTGACAAGTACCAAAACAACCAGGACATTCAGCCGAGCCTCCTGTTTAAGGAATTGAATCCAGATATTTGCCGGCGGCCAAAATCTCACTTGCCCTTTGGTATCGAGGAATCCACCGGCTGATAAATGACGAGGTGAGGCTGTGAGAGGTCGGCAACAGTGTTATCCGATAAGGTTACGGCTCCTATTCGCAACAGCTTATCGAGACCAACCTCCCGTTTGGCACTGTTTGTCGTGTTGGCAGCCTTGTGTGCAGGTTTGATAGCAGTTGACATCGCTCCGGAAGCCGGTGGGCCTGGCGTCACCTGTGACGAGGTCTATCACATTTCATACGGCAAGCGACTAGTGGCCTCGTTGCTGGCCCATGGTCCCGCCTTTTTTCGTCCCACGTGTATTCAAGAAACTTTTGGGTGGCGCGAGGGTGGTCCGCCGGTTCACCCGCCCTTAGGGAATTGGATCCTTGGATGGGCAAACTGGCTGTTTGATCCAGAGCCATTCAATCCTTCCCGAATCGCGATAACGCCGGCTCGTTTGGGAACGGTGGTCTGTTTCGGGTTTCTTGCCCTTGTTGTGGGCCTGTTCTCCTCCATGCGCTTTGGAAAGGTCGGGGGAATCGGCGCGGTTGCGTCTCTGATTTGTATGCCACGTCTTTTTGGACACGGACACCTTGCTGCCCTGGACTTGATTACCGCGCTTACGTTCACCGCAACGATCGCCGCAATCCTGTGGGCCGAGGATCGCAAACGATGGCACTGGTTTCTCGTAGCAGGCGTGGTCTGGGGCTTAGCACTCTTGACACGATTCCACGGGCTTTTGTGCGCACCACCCATTGCGTGCTATCTGATTTTTCGGCATCGCCAGCGGGCGTTTTTTCCGCTTGTGTTTTGGTTTGTAGCGGGAGTCACTGTGTTCTTTATCGGGTGGCCCTGGTTGTGGCTCGATCCGGTTGGTCATATTCAGCACTATTTCGCAAGTTCGACCCAGCGAATTCATATCCATACCTTCTACCTGGGTCGCGTGTGGAACGATACACTCGTTCCGTGGCATTATCCGTGGGTGATGTTTCTTGTAACCCTCCCCGTTGGCCTGATTGTCCTAGGCGTGCTGGGCATTACATCGCTTTGTTCCGGTAAACGAACCTCGGGAGGCTTTCAAGAAGTCCATGACGCCCAATCGACCGGCAGCGACTGGCTAGTGCTTGGGACGATGTGCTTTGTCCTGTTTGTCTTTTCCATGCCGGGTGTCCCTGTTTATGACGGCGTGCGCCTTTTCTTGCCCGCCTATCCTCTCTGGGCAATTCTCGTGGGACGGGGAACATCGGCACTTTGGAGGATTCTGTGTGGGATACTGAAGCGGCAATTCGCACTGCGGGCTTTGATCATTTGCATCTTCTTTGGCTTGCAGGCAATCGGGACGCTTTGGTTTCGACCGGTCTGGCTGAGCTATTACAATTGCCTCGTGGGTGGACTACCGGGGGCAGAAAAACTCGGTTTCGAAATCAACTATTGGGGGGACGCATTGACCGAACCGATCCTCTGTGAAGCAGCAAAGCGTCTCCAACCCGGAGAAGCACTGGCGTTCGCCCCAAGTCTTGCTCCCTATCAAGCAGCCGGAATAACTGTAGCATCTCCGTGTTTGACGGAGCGAGAAGTCCTCTTGAGGGCGTGGTCACCAGAGATTATTAAGGAACCCATCAAGCCCCAGTGGCTTCTCGTCTATCGGCGTCGCGCTGACCTTCCGGAGAGCCTTTCTTATTTCCTGCAGGAACAACCTGTCGCCGAAATCTCTCGACAGGGAGTCTGGCTCGCCAGGCTGATTGCTATCCCCAAGACTTCAAGGCAAGCAATGGTAACACCCGACGTACCAGATTCGTCGCAGAGGGGTCGCAACTGACCACGTTCTTGGTTCACCCCGTTCACCCCTCAGGGATAGGTCGCCACAGTGTCAACGGGTTTTCCCGGTTCCCAGTGAAATCGCAGATCGCCTTCCTCAAGTTTGCCCACGGGTCGCGCGGCGCTCGGCTTCACCCCTTTGGCTGCATCACCCAATTCCTGCCGCATAGCATCCGCGAGCTTCTCAATATGGGCCGCCACATCGGGATGCTGGTCAATGACGTTCTTGGTTTCACCGGGATCGTTTTCCAGGTCAAACAAGGATAACCCAATCTCGGCTGTTTCATAGGGCACAGGCATCCCACCTGTCCCACCGGGCCGTCCACCCAGGGTTTGGTATTTGTGCGGAAAATGAAGTTTCCACTGTCCCATGCGGACAGCGTGCAGGTCTGATCCCCAATAGAAGAACAGCGCCTCGTGGGGAGACTTCGCACCCGGTTCTCCCACAATCAGCGACCAAATGTTTTGACCGTCGATCTTATGGTCTGGCAAACGTGCCCCAATGCGGTCGGCGATCGTCGGCAGAATGTCAATCGTCATTGCGGGTTCTCGGCAAATCGTGCCTGCCGGCACAGTCTCTGGTTGCCACATAACACAGGACACTCGGCAGCCACCGTCGAACATTGTCCCCTTTCCTTCCCGAAGGGGCTTAGCCGAACCTGCATGATCACCATAGCTCAACCAAGGCCCATTGTCGGACGTGAAAATAACAAGAGTTTTCTCAGCCAGTCCTGCCTTTCGCAAGGTATCCAGAATCTGCCCCACTGACCAGTCAACCTCCATCATCACATCACCAAAGAGGCCACGTTGACTTTTTCCACGGAAGCGATCAGACACATGAAGAGGAACATGGACCATACTATGCGCCAGATAAAGGAGGAAGGGACGATCTTTGTTCCGCTGGATGAACTCAACCGCCCGCTCTGTGTACCAGGTTGTGAGCATATTTTGATCTTCATGTGTTACATCCGGATCAACGACGCGGTCGTTCTCCATCAACGGAAGACTGGGGTAATTCTTGCCCGCCGTAGGGTGCAACGGCCACATATCGTTTGAGTACGGCAATCCAAAATACTCATCAAACCCCTGATTTGTCGGTAGGAATTTTGGATGGTGACCCAAATGCCACTTGCCAATGCATTTCGTTGCGTAGCCTTTTTGTTTGACAATTTCAGCAATTGTCGTTTCTGAAGGATTCAGGCCGATCTGTGCGCGATGATTCAGCGCTCCGAAAATCCCCACCCGGACGTTATAGCACCCGCTGACAAGGCCCGCTCGCGATGCCGAACAAACTGCCTGGGTGACATAAAAATCAGTGAAAATCCGCCCTTCCTTTGCCATCCGATCCAGGTTTGGGGTTTCATATCCTTCGGCCCCAAACGGTCCAATATCGGCATAGCCCATATCATCCATGAAAATGATCACAAAGTTGGGCAGATTATCCGTCTGTTCTGCAACAACCTGAGAGGCAACAATTCCCCAACTGGCGAGCCAGAATCCCACACCGACAAGAACGCGAGCTATTGTAATCACGGTAACCTCCCCCAACGATTCACCCAAAACGGAAATCGAAAACTTCTCCGACGACCTCTGACGCTACCCGCTCCCGAAGAGCTTACTGATTTGGTCGAGACCGGGAATAGCCACCCCGCCCGTTAATTCACTCATCAAAGCCAAATGGCGCTCACGGGCCTTTTGGACGGCGTCCCGCATAGCACCGGTAAGCAACTCCTCGAGTAAATCTTTGTCGCTGGGATTAATCAAACTGGGATCAACTGAAACCCGAATCACTTCTGCCAAACCATTGACTTCGACCGTGACCAATCCCGCTCCGGCATTCCCGACGATTCTCTCATTCTTAAGCTGAGCGGCCATCGAATTCAGCCGATCACCAATTTCCTGTGCATTCCGCAACAAAGACGCCAACGCTGCCATTTCCTTTAACACGGATAACCTCTCACCTCTCTTGTTCTTTGAACCGAATTCAACAAATCGAGAACCGCAGACCACGCACACGTGTTGCTTATTCTAACGTGTCCAATGCTGACAGAAAATCAGCAAGCCTGCGAACTACGACCACACCAAGCACCTTTGTCAGAATGATTCCGCCAATGAGCACCGCGTGCGTAATACCTGGATACGGCAAAGCAACAACGCAATACACCCCCTCACTCTCCCTCGGGATGGGTTACCAACGTGGATCACATGAATCCCGCTGGCTGGTTGGCACACCATTTATTATTCCGCGATCAGTTCCTCAATGGGAATCACCGCCAATTCCGCACTATTGTTATTCCAGACTTCGCGTCCTGAGCCGACACGCCCAACGTTGCCACCGTTGTTCGAGTAGCCCACGTACAGCTTTCCGTCATGCTCAATTGCACAAGGATAAGCCAGGGCTGCGCGCGGATGGGATTCACCGGGGCCTTCTGGAAAAAAGGCGTGTCGTATAACGAAGATTCGGCGAAACACCAATTCACCCGGTCGGGTCACCGCGATGGTCAGGGGCGACCGTTGTCTGCCACCATCGGCACTAATCGAGCAGATCAAATAATGCTGCCCCGTGCTCAGTGTTCCTGCACATGGCTTGCTGGTTGCCATCGGCAGGTTCGATGGCTGTGAAGCTGTCCAGGTGCGGCCAAAATCCTTACTGATGGCAAAAAGTGCTTGAGGCTTTTCGCCCCACCGGGCGATGTTCATGACCATTGGACCTGTCAAAACCACCGCCGATTCACCCCAGACCTGCCCAAGGCTGTCAGCCAACGGAATAACAACAAGGTCCCACTGGAGGAGGTCATCACCGTGACTGATGGCAACCGCGGGCGGGTTTCCATCTCCCACCCTGATTCCGCTCATGATCCAGTTGCCATTTGCCATCCGCTGCGGCTCACCCAGAGGCCAGAATCCATCATTTACAACTCTTCCCTTTGGTTCCCAAGTCTGACGTGCCTCGTTAAAAACGTAAGCCCGGGTGTGAACATCCTCCATCGTCCCTGTAAACGCACCATGAAAAGTCCAGAGTCTCCCCTGTGACGATAGGAATACCCCGTGACTGACACCCAAATCGTCTTCTGTTGCCGTATCAATTGGGGAAGGTACCGTCCATGTCCGTCCATCATCGGTGCTGAGACAGAAATGTGCTTCTTCGGTACTGGTGTTTTCGCCCCCTTTATTGCGCCCAAAAGAGGCATAGAGTTTTCCACCATGGAAACAAAGCGCGACCCCATGGAGAAAACGATATCCATCCCGATCTGGTTCATAACGTTTAATGACCGAGAAACGGACATTCTTGAGCACAGGCAGGTCAGTAGCTTTTGGCACGGAAACGTCGGGACTCCACAGCGGGGCTACCTGGGCCGCTACCACCCCCAGAGAACAGGTGAATAGAATCGTCCCAAACGCGATTGCCAATCTCCGCCGGGAATGCATGAATCCTCCCTTATTGGCTTCTCCCACGTGAGAACACGAACGCCGTTTTGTCATTTCTGCTCTGTCGGGTAGACAAGCGTGAGAGTTTTGTCGCTTCGAACCCAAACGTTAGTCCACTCTATGGTCACCGATTCTGGCAGATTGTTGAGGGGCAAGAGTATTGCTTCAAACGGGGCCAGGGTTAACGGTTCTTCGCGAATCCCCGCGAGCAATGCAGTCAACGTCAGTGGACTGCGATTTGCGATACACAACCGGCATCCGCTTTCGGAATCGCCCGCCACCTGCACGTGCACCAGATTGCGGAGGAAGAGTGTCAGAAGTTCTTCGCGGGCACAGAGCATCCCATCGAAGCAAGCAATCGTCCGACCAGCATCCAGGGCGTCTCTCACTCCTTTTGGGGACCGTTCGTTGACAAGAAGCAGCGTTACGGGTTGTTCGCTTGCGCTTTTTGCGTCATGAATGTCTGAGTTCGCGAAGACCGCCAGATTGTGTTCTAAAGCCCAATCCAGGGCAAACGGATACCACCACGTGCCGTGGCTCTGGACCGTGTTCCATCCCTCTCCCACGACACCGTTTTTCAGTTCAATTCCTTTTAGCATTCCCTGACCAATGGCCCAGAGCACCGGTTCACGAAGGCCCACATGGGGATGTGCATACAGGATGTAGGCTCCCATCTGATGAAGCTGCTGAAGTTCATCACGATAATAGGCAGTGGGTTGATTCTCTTCCTCTGCCAACTGGTGCGGATTGCGGGGTTGATATTCTGGTCCAAAATCAAGGACGACCAAGTGTTCCTTTTTTGCAACCCCTGTCTCCATACCACGCATCAGGATCATTCCCAGCGCCTCGGCCTGCCCACGTGCTTCCTCGTACGCACGAAAATTGCCGTGATCCGTAATGGCAATTACATCGTAGCCATGACTCCATCGCTCGACGACTCGATCAACCGGGGAGAGCTTGCCATCGGAATGCGTCGTATGCATATGAAAATCGCCGCGTAGAACTTCCCACCTCGTTCCCTCCTGTCCAACCGCCTGCGGGGGATCAACGATGATTGGAAATGGGGCGACCTGCCGTCTTGACAGATCTGGGCCAGGCTCCGCCTCAACCGATGCCAAGGGCGTAACGAACCCCAAAACCGCTATCAGCCATAACAGTCTCTTCATAAATCGTCACTCCTTTTCTTCATCGCTCTTCTATGAATCCGAGAAACATTGCTTGCCGCCTGCTGGCCAACCAAACGATCCAGGTAATCCTTCGCTGTTTGAATGGGAAGGAATCCAGCATCGCTTCATTACTTTTCCTTCAAGACATCAAGCGGTATTCCCAAATCTCGCATAATCTGCCATGGGAGGCCAACAGCAGTGAGAATTATAGTTTACCTACATCCACATGAAGTCCTTGCCCCACTTGCCACACTACCTGAATCCCACCTCCGTCGCTGACCTCGACCTCGGGCGAACAACTCGGTTCTTCATCGTCCCTCAGTATCTCAAGACCCGTAACGAGAACAACCTCGGGGGGTGGTCGGAAGTCAAATGACGTCTTGGGGCCTTGGTAAGCAATCGCATCGACAAAGACCCGATCAGTATCTCGCCCCGGCGCCCACTGAACGGCCCGGTCGCCAAAACGTCCGTCGAGAGCGTGAATCACCGCACGGTAATTTCCCGCACCGAGCGACCAAAGTCTATCGCCGAGCTGCGTCACGGCGACGCCGTTACCCACCAGCTCAATACGCAGGCGAAAGTCCGCGGCCTCAAATCGGCCGTCTTCAGGCCGGTCGAGAACGGGGTGCCAATCGCCGCTATTGCTCAGTGCCCGCAGGGCCATCAGACACTTGTTTCCTGATTGATCAGCCACAAGCCCCATCGAGGCGAAGTCGCGACCATCATGCAGAAATCGAACGCGGAGGACGACGGCGGGATCGGCAGGCGTCTTCCAATAGCCAATGACAGGCCGGGCTTGTGTCCAAAATGTTCCGCGATTGACGCTTCCGAGACACACCTCGGACGAAAGCCACGTCACACCGATCGTCGAGTCCTTTTCCGAACCGCCGCGGACGAAGGTCCGTCGTAATTCGATTGGATCGGTCGGCAGTTTTCGGAATCGTTCGCGGAGATCTTCCGGACACGGCAAGTGCCACGGAAGAGGAAGGTCCGAATCGATATCCCCAGCGGCTCTGGAATGCACCGGAATGGGCACACCGGTCTGCTCGCTTAGATAAGAGGCAACCTTCTGGAAAACATAGTCGCTATAGGAACGCGCATGCGGACCCGCCCACTGGCCTGTCCCAGGATGAAAGCTGTCGGCAATTACCCGCCAAGCCGTTTGGCGCAATGATTCGGCTGCGGCACGGGTTGCCTCATCCCGCACGAGATGCAGGATTCTTTCGCATTCGACCAGCGCGACAATGGTGTACGTCGGACTGTTATACTCGTTAAAACTCCCGTGCTCTGCAGTGTGGGCCACGACCTTCTCGAGTCGGGTTCGCCCATATTCGAGCAGGGTGACGTCATTCAGCAATTCGCCAGCCGCTGCACACACTCCACCGCCCATGATCGCGATGTTGGTATAACTGGGACCAACGTTCCTCTTGCGGATCGCCTCGGCCGCATGACGCAGGCTATTCCTCACAGAATCGCGAAGGTCCTCCGGAAGCGCGTCGCGATGGTCAGCCAACACCAGGGCCAGCCGCGCCCCGCAGAAGTCGGCCCAGTTCCAGTCCGGCGGTGACATCTTTTCCAGCGGCTCTTCGAGAAGCCACGGCCAGATCCCATAAGTTCGGCTTTGCGGGTCTGTGTCCTGCAAGCTGATCACCTTACGCAAGATGGCCACCGCACGTTCGCGATCCTCCGCGCGACCACGCATCAAGAGACCAACTGCATAGTCCAGCGAGGGGACCACCGGGTGAACCCACGTCCCCGAAGGAACCTGCGAATGGTAACCAGGGCTGCTAAACCGCTGGCCAATCATGGCATGTTCCTCACTATAGCGATCGGCACACGTTGCAAGATATTGATCCAGGGGGGGCTGCGAGGCCGTCGCGACCTTAGCACAGCACACAAGGAGAATCCCAAGTCCCAAACACAAGCGAATCCCCAGGGTCATGAGACTGTATGTCCAGGGATTTCCACAAGACTTTCGACGTTTCTCGTAGAGCATCAATCAGCAACTCCACAGCAGTTTTGCGACCAATTCTCGAAACTTATTCCTCTGCCGCAATGGTGAGTGTCCTCATTCGGGATGCGACCGCGCCTTTCTGGCAACCCCAGAAGCGCTGGCCGAACTCGCGGAGTGCAAAACGCCAAACCTCAGCAATAGCTAGTTCATAGGCGACCAATGAACCAACAGTAGAACAACCCCGGTGAGCAAAATCAAGCTACAGAGGCATCGTATCTCGGGAGAAATGACGAGAACGCCATTAGGAGGTCACTACGTTGACACATCCCGCATTACCATCGCGATGTGACGTTCAGCTTACGGGGATAACTCGACAACGACACCAAAATGCCGTGAGCGAACGGTAGGGGAAATTCATGAATTGCCCCTACCAATCAGCCTGATACCTGCGACAACGAGTACCGGCTGACGCAGTGAATACGTAACCCACCTAATGGTCGGATCGTTATGAAAACCACTTACTGGCCATTGATACTGCCGTCAATCACCAAAGTCGAACCGACGCGATTGCCCAGTGCTGTCAAGACGTCTTCAATTCGATTGGCCAGTGCATAAGTACCACTCGAATTCCCTGCAAACAGCAGCCCTGCGGGGATATTGCCGTCCTGTGTCACCAGTAACGAGCCGGAATCACCCGGCAGGATAAAAGCGCTCGGACTTTCCACAACAATTTGATTGACAAACCGGGCGTTTCCTCTCGCATACCCTACAATCACAGTCGTATTGATGCTGGTGATCGTCCCCTCGGTGAACTTTGTGGTTCGTCCGTATTTGTGAACCGGAATCTGCGAACTGGCAAAGAGGGCAGCCAGCTCGTCGTTGGTGAGATAATCCGCACTTGGGTTTCCGTAACCATCGCGAGGCGTTGAGGTGCCCACCAACGGTGTGCTGCCATCGTATCCCCATGGTTTGATCCGTGCGACAGCCGCATCAACCTTATTGTTCGCCAACCGCGAAAAAGTGATGGGCACATATGTCGTCAATGTTCCCACAATCTGCCAGGCGTAAGGAATATCCGATCCGGTATCATAAAGCCCTGGCTGAAGAATCCAGCTATCCAGTGGTGCCGTGTTTTCTAGAGCCAGGACGTGGTTATTACTGAGGATGTAAAGCTTCCCAGCCGCGTCCTTCACACGGCAACCAATGGTCCCAGCCGAAGCCTCATATTGATTCCCCACCGAGACGCCAATCGGTGAGATTGGTACATCCTCCGACCGATCCGGAGAATATGCCGGAGGTTCTCCGGGCGTATTATCGACAAGGATCGTCACGTTATGGCTTGCCTTTTGGCCCTTCGTGTCGTAGGCATCTGCCCACAGAATGTAACGATCATCCCCGAAATCTGTTGTAACCCAAGCACAAGACCAACCGTCACTTGCTGAAGTATCCGTTGCAAGCAAGAGACGCCCCTGCCCAGCGTAGTAAGCATCGTACTGTTGGTAGTAGAACTCCACCTTCGTCACCCCTTTGTCGTCCGTGGCATTAACAGTCAATGTTACGCTTCCCAACAAGGTTTCCCCATACTGAGGGTACACGAATTTCACGGTCGGCGGTTTATCGACCGAGGGTTTTGCAGCGGCGGGTTTAGCAAAACCGGTGGCGGCAGGGGCCAGGGCATAGAATTCGCCACTGGCGACCACTTCCACGTCGGCGTCATCCAATTTCTGGGGGATGGTAGCGTGCCGCCCCCTCTTTGTGAAGACCTTCAACACAGGCTGCCCCTGTGCGTTAACACCGACCCCCACTCCTACCACATCCGGCAGTTCTAAGAGGGCATCGCTATGCCGGGCATGGGCCGCTGCTACCCGGGCGAGTCGCTCCCAACGGTTTTCAGGAGGCTGACCCAAGAGCGTCCCACAAAACCCCAACAACATCACCAGGGGCGCCGCCGCTTTGAGCCAACAAGTCAGGCAACTCGTGAACCATCGCATAAGATCACCTCCCTACAAAACACATGCAGATTAGAATCCACGCGGCTGAGCCTCGCCGACACACCCCAACGACATCAAACGACACGTTTATTCCAAATGATCCACTGATCAATGAACAGGAGTCTATTGAGCATATGCACCCACTGTGTGACCAAGCGAAAGAACCGCTTTAGCAACGCGCGGCGTTCCTTTATCGCAAATGGAAATGCGTCCCGGATGTGTCTCCTACCCAAGCCCGGAGAATCAGTGTAACCCTTAGCGAAATATATTCAATACCCCGCATCTTAGGGGGTGCTTTTGCCAAGCCTGCGACTTCCATTGGTGAACGCAGATCGCCTCTAGAGTCCATAGACGCCACACGTTTGGTACGCGGGTTCTGCGCGAGAAGTGGGTCGTATCTGGAGGCAGAGAACGTGCGGATGGTCGTCGCAACGAGCTGGCAATTAGGTCGCCAGATTGCTAATCTGAAGCGCACAGCTACCACAACGATTGTGGCTGTCACGCTGTACGACCAAGGCGTCAATTGAATGGCGCAACGCTGTGTCTCAGATATTCTGAGGGACGAACATGGACTCAACGATTTACGCCCGACATCTGTTTTTCATGTTCCTTGCCGTTGGAGCCACATCTTTGGCTCAAGTGGTCGTCGCCGCCGAAGAGCCAGGTGTCACGGTCAAAGAAGATGTCGTGTACAAAAAAGCTGGCGAACACATTCTCAAACTTGATGCATACCTTCCAAAGGGCAGGGGGACCTTTCCGGGTGTTGTCCTGATCCACGGCGGGGCGTGGCGGTCCGGTGACAAAAGCAGTTACCGCAGTTGGGCACTTGACTATGCACAACGTGGCGTCGCAGCCTTTTCTATCGACTATCGGTTATCGACCGTTGCCCGTTATCCAGCGGCGGTTGAAGACTGTCTGGACGCTATTCGCTGGTTACGGGGGCACGCGTCCGATTTTAATCTCGATTCAGACCGTCTCGCTGTCGAAGGTGGTTCCGCCGGAGGTCACCTTGCACTGATGGTTGCACTTATGGAACCAGAAGAATCCGCGAAAGATACCCAGGGCAATAGGTTGCGCAACTGGGTTCGGTGTGCCGTTTCCTGGGCCGGACCAACGGATCTGACAGACACACAATCCATTCAGCAAAGTGTGGAGAGGGCGAGTTTAGTGCTGTTTCTCGGTTGCACTGGAAACGAGTGTCCCGACCGTTACCGCGAGGCTTCGCCCGTAACATATGTTTCGTCTGACGATCCGCCGATCCTATTGATCCACGGCACGGCCGACAACGTCGTTCCTTATCGTCAGGCAATGATTATGCAAGATGCGCTAAAGCGTGCGGGGGTTCCCGTGCAGGTGATCACGCTGGAAGGCTTTTGGCCATGGTCTGGGCGGAATGGCTCGTGAAGAACGTATTAACCTCCTCGAAAAGTCCCGCCGGTTCATGCTAGAACACCTGGGCGTTAGTCAGCAGGGTACACCACCAACCAATTGACGCACTGACAGGGACGGCCAGCTAAGGCTCGGAGCAACACCTGATAGGCCCCACTCGAAAACGCATATCCCACCTGCTCGTGAGGGCAATTCATGAGTTGCCCCCTACGGTTCTTGGGCAACAAGCGCTCAAGTCATTGCACCGTTGCGATTAGCCGTGACGCTGTCCGTGGGAGATCTTTTAGACGGCTTTTTCTGCATTATCGCGCCCCAGGTCTCGTCACCAAACACCGATCCCCCAGCTCGGCCCCGGACTGAGCGCTCGATGCCACCACCAAACGTGAGCCGCCGTCTCAAAGACGGCACTGTTGGTGACTTTGCCGATCGGGCAAAAACATAACCGATAACGGTCGAAGCAACTCTTCGGGTTAGCGACAGCCCATCTGACTCTTGAAAGTCAACGATGAGACCTGACACGAACGGCTGAGCGTCCTATCACTCCCAATCGACCAAGTTTCGACTTTGCAGCAAGAAGAAACTCACATGGCCCGTTTGATCTTCACCTTGAAATAGCATGTGATAAACGCCAGGTTCTTTCAGGTTCTCGAGAACCACAGGTGCGCCGAACCGGCGGCTCGATTCGGGAAACACCTTGACGCGACACAACCCTTTCTTCTCCCAGTGAATGAGATCATCACTCACCGCATAGGCGTATTTTCTGGTATCGAAGGCTCGCGGAGTAAAGCATGAACCACCGGCCATTGTAGCGGAGAACCCAGTTATTTTCATTTCCGTCTGGTTGTTCGTACGGTTGGTCAGCTGGAATAACAGGTTGGTCAGGCGACAGGTCTTTCCAGTGCTGAAGATCGTCACTCACAGCTAGGCCAATCATGTTGTGACCAGATTTCTTTCCCCATCGTGTGGAACCCGTATAGAAGAGATAAAACCGTCCTTCCCAGGGGACGATCAGCGGGTCGATGGTACGCTGGTCAATGTTCCACCGGTTTTCCGGCCCAGTGTTGAAAATCCGCTCGGGTTCTGACCAGTGAATAAGATCGCGGGAACGCGCGATACACAGGTAATGCGGAAACTTCGCATATTGCTGATAGCACAGGACCCACTCATCGCCAACGCGGATGACATTTCCCGGCGAGGCGTAACCGCTTGGGGAAATCAACCGGACTGGCTCAAAGGTGAGAAAATCCTCGGTCATCGATTGGCCAATGTGCCACGTGACGTTCTTTGGGTCATAATAAGTAAACCACAGGTAGGCCTTCCCTTCGTGGACTAACACAGCGGGGTCGCGGAGGTGAATATCAGGTAACCGCCAGACGGGATTCCTGACTTTCTGATAGTCAAACTTCGGCAATCCCACGGGTTCAGGTTCACCCGCCCGCAGTTCCCGCGAAAGCAGCTTCTCCAAAACCGTTCCCGCAAAGACGTAACTCAGGTCGCGCAAATATTGCCTTCGAGTCAAAATTGTTTTCATTGTTTTTTCCTGTTAAAGATTCACAAACGCGACTGCTTCAATACCCAATCCCATCTCAACACTGATGGTGACGGGTCGAAAACGACTGCTGGAGGAAACACAGGTCTCGGCCAAACAGGCTTCGTAGGCCCCATTTCTTCTTGATGTTGCCTGTTCCGCCAAAGAAGTTTAACCGCCGTGACGAATTAACACCAGTCACCTCGACGGCTGCTCGCGACTGAACCACCCGTTCATCTGACACGGGATTATTACGGATCATCAGAACGTTTTCCCATGACCAACGGCGACACGATTTTGGCAGGATAGTTCCCCGGCAGACAGGGAACGTGCTAAAATCACAACGGTCATCAAGAGAGTCGTCTGTTGGGTTCTGCACAGAAATACGGGCCAATTTCTTCGAGGTGAGGCATCATGGCCACGCACAACCGAGACACTCGCCGTGGATTTCTTAAGAAAGCGGCAACATTTAGCACGCTCGTTTCCATTCCATTACCGGCATTTGCCAGCGAGAAATTCCCCTGGCCCGAGACGAAGGAAACCGAGCATTTCTTTTATCGGCTGCAACCCACCGGGCTTTACGTGGATTCGCAACGGGATCACATGGCCTTCGCATTTGACCAGGGACATGTTTACTTTTCGGAAGACAATGGCCGCACATGGCCCTATACGAGTGACTTTGCAGAGGCCAATCGAATCACGTTCTCCCATATTTTCGCCAATGGCAATATTCTCTTCGCGACGGCCAACCGCCTCTACTTAAGCACCGACCGGTTGAAAACAATCCGGGAGATCACCGTTCAGAATCCGGATGGGAGTCCCTACTTGCCGCACACTCCCCAAAACCCCGACCGACCAGGTTGGTACTTCAATACGCTGTCGGGCGTAACATCCTGGATGATCGGGGGACGTGAGGTCCTTGCCTGGGGCAATTACTGCAACGTCATCGGCGGAGCTGTGCCTGTCAATGTTTACTATTCCGTGGATAACGGTCTGACAGTCAAGTTGGCGTACTCGTTCGGACAGAATCCTTTCTTTCGTGACAACGGTTCAGAAGGAGGCGGACCTACGGGGACACTGTTAGGGAATCCACAAAATCCTTTGCTATGTCGTCATATTCATTGCGTTGCCTACAACAGCCAGGAAGACGCCTTTTACTGCTGCACCGGCGATTTCAACCGAACGGATTGGTACGAGTGCCATTGGTTGCGTGGAAAGTACGATCCCTCGCACGATCGCTGGCAATGGACAACCGTCATCTCCGCCTCGCAGAATACACGGTTCAAGTCAGGCGGGATCAATTGTGTTGGCGGTCGAATCTGGTGGATCAGTGATGCCAACGGTCCATTACCTCACGACCGAGGATTGTTCTCTTGCGACCCAAAGGATATCACCAATACGGCCGCGCACACGTTGCACTATAACCCTGTTTACGAATGTGGTTGCATGCTCATTGATGGTCCAGTGATTCTGGCCGGGCACCTCGGTCCGGCCTGTCCCTACAATGCTGGCATTATCCTTTCTGTGGATGGCGGTAGGACCTTTGTGGAACATGACTTGACCGAATTCGGTAAACGCGCAATCGTCCGAATTCATCCCGCGAATCAAGAAGGCTGGTATCGTTTGGAATTGCGTCGTGGCTGGATCGAAAGGGCCGATGTCCTGTTCGTTAAGCCCAAGATGTGAGACTTGTGACATTCAGCGGGAACTCACTCCTATACCATCGAGATGTGGAATGATGAATGTTCGTCCAAATTGGGAGCTTTTAAGTAACTCCGCCAGCAGATTAGATCGCCGATGCTCGTAAAGCCATGAGGTTGATTCATGAATTGATCCTTCAGGGGTTACGGACTAAGCCTGGGGGCGAGTGACCTGAGGTCTCAAGAACCGTTACGAAAAGAATCCAGCAAACTGCTTCCAGCTCGTTGGAAGCACAGGATTTATGGAGATTGCTCATGCGCCGGCAACGTCGTTTTACACGCCGAACAATGATTTGGAAATTGGCCCTGGGGGTCTCGGCCATTGTGGTCAAACAGAATCTTCGTGCCCAAGAAAACATGGCGAGTACACAAGCGGGCGCTCCTCCTGATCCCAGGATCCGCGGGCCGTTTCTTATCCTCACAACTGCTTTCACAAGCTCCGGTGAGGTTGACTTTGAGGTCTTGGCCAATGAAGCCCGGTTTGTCGATTGGTGCGGCTGTCCGGGGATGATTTGGCCACAGTCAGGAGATAGTGTTGACTTGCTGACTCGCGAAGAGAAGCTCCGCGGAATGGAGATACTGGCTGATGTGGCACAAACCACGAAAACGGCACTCTGCCTTGGAGTTCAAGGACGTGATGTGGAAGAGATGCTCATTTTTGCAAAGCACGCCGAGAAGCTTTCCCCGGCGGCCATTATTTCCCGGCCACCTGACAACGGAAAAACAGAAGATGACCTTTATGCTTATTGGCGAACGCTTGCAAAGGTGGCAGGACGTCCGGTCATCATACAGACCACGGGCGGAGTGGCGTATCGGGGACCAACACCTTCGGTGGAACTGCTAACCACACTAGCAAGGGAGTTTCCTTTATTCGGCTACGTAAAGGAGGAGGCACCGCCTGTTCCCACCCGAATTCGGGCCTTAGTCAAATCCCGGCCGCCAATCCGACGCGTGTTCAGTGCACGGGGTGGCCTCGGCTGGCTTTACGAGTCTCGGCTGGGGGCTGAAGGATTAATTACCGAGCGGGCCGTTTATGCGGACGTTTTGGTCCGAATTTGGGAAATGTTACAAAGTGGTTCGGATGCCGAAACCTTGAGGGATGCTTACGCGAAGTTTCTTCTCATGGCAAATCTCGGGGATAACATCCCTGGTGGTTCTCTACGGGGTGCTCATCTTTACGTGTGGAAGAAGCGCGGCGTATTCAAAACACTGGTATCTCGGCACTACGGCCCCAACAATGCGATACCGAAACAACCTTTGTTTTCAGAGCTGAAGCTCACAGAGGAGGAAATTGCTGAGATCGAGTCGCGGTACGAAGCCCTGCGGCCGTATTTGAAGCCAGGAACGCCACATTTCGGTCCGTCTCAAGAAACGTCATGAACAACACCCCACACTCAGAATCGTTGGACCGAAACACAGCGACTTCAATCACAGTTTACGAAGGACTTGCCGCTGCCCCGGTGTGAATCCAACCGAGGCTGTTCGCGATTTCATACACCTGCCACAACTTTTCCAGACGCGATTCACTCCCAGTAAATCCGTCCCAACAGGACACTCCCATCTGCACCTTTAGGGTGGGGTTTTGTCTCGGTAGGCAAGGGCCAGGGGTACTCCCCGTCAGTGACCCATGCTTCCCCCGCATCGATGGCTGTCGCACCAAAGTTGCCCAGCATCGCGCCACGTTCGGGAAGGACAACCTGTTCGGTTTGCCTCACAACGCAAAGTGTCTCGCGATTCACTTCCGCAATGAACAGCGGCGCACGGTGCCGGGGGATATGGTCATTCATTGCTCCGCGGCGCGTGTAAACCAGATACAGCTTCTCGCCGTGCGTTAACCAGTGCTGCTGCGTGTTGTAACTGCCTAGTTCGGTTCCGTCATCAAATGTCCAGGGGCGAATTGGTTCCCAATGAAGCCCATCTTTGCTGCGGGTGACGTAACCCCGCAGGTCGTTGCGAAGAGTCAAATAATATTCGCCTCCACACTTGGCAATGGATGGCTCAGCTAGTCCTCGCACTTCATTGAGACGCAGCTCATCGCCATGTTCTTCGTACAACAGTTTCTCCCCGTCAAATCCACATCGTAGTACCGTAACGGAGGAGGGGACGTCGATACTTGGGGCAAAATAAATCGGCACCAGGAGCCGACCGTCCTCTTCCACAAGCCACTGCGCGCAAGCATTTCGCGCCAGGTCGAATTTCTCTTCGTCTGGCAGTTCGAGAAGCCGCCAGCCCGACCAGCGGTCTTTCTGCGGGTCGTAAACCGCATACGCCGTTTGCGAGAATTTGGGGCGGTTATGAAGCTGTTCCCCCGCCTTGCCGTAGTAAACGTAGCAACCTATTGCCAGCACCTTACCTGTCTGAGGATGGTAACCGGGCGTTACGTCGGCCACGGCAAGCGTGCTCCCGTCCGGCTGAGAAACCCAATCTAGCTCGGGTATCTGAATCGGACCGCGCCATGTCTTTCCGAGGTCCTCCGAGATCATGTAGTACAGCCCTGAGTAGTAGTCGGAAACCCGCAGGTGCTTTTGCAACGTGAGAATGACTTTCGGTTGGCCATCGCGGCCCAACCCCGGAATCGCCGCCACTCGCGGATGAAACCACAGGTGAGCGGGGTCTAACTCCTGATAGATAACCTCCTGCCGAATTCTCAGCCGTGTGTGGGCGTTGTTCGTCTTGTTCGCTCCACGCTTCCCTTGGGCCGAACGTGCGTTCGCTTCGTCATCCCCAACATCCAAGACCTGTGACAGGACATCCCGAAACAATTCATCCGTCATAGGGGCTACCCAACAGTAGTCGTCGTTGTAGCCTTCTTTCCAGCACTGGTCGGTCGGAATGTACCCCGGCGCACCATCTCCAAATCCTGCCATCACAACAAAGGAATCAGGTCGAAGTGCTTGCGCCATCAACTGATAGCCGACGAAACTCTCCGCAGGCAAAACGCCGAAGAACGCCTGTCCATTGTTGAAATCGATACAAGATACTTCGATCGGTCGGCCAGCCAGCACGCGTTCCCGCCAACTGAGACCCAGCGCAGCCGAAATACGTCGCCAACGGGTTTCCCCATCGTTGGCCAATATTGCTTGCATCCGATCCAGCGCGAAGTCTCCGTCGTCGCGTAAAGGCAGAAAAAGCGGCGCGTACCGACAAACAACAGATTTCAGTGGGTAACGTTTTGTGTCATTCCACGCCTGGACCATCGCCTGATATAATCGGTCTGCCAGTACGGGCCGATTGGCAGGGTCACCCGTATTGTATTTCCCCGCTGTGGTATCTCCCGCGCACCCTGTGAAATAGATCTGCATCACCCGCGGGTCATCTTTTTGACGCCGTGCCCGCGCCATCCCCGGAAAGTCCGCCGATACCTGTCCCTTTCCATAGTAGCTCATCGGGTGAACAGCATAGCAACTCCACGCCACAATTGGCTCGTTGCCCTCCCAAAGGCTGAGTGTCTTCAGCCACGGGTCAATGTCTCCCTCGGGATAATCGCCATAGGTCGCTCCACTTGCGCTACCTCGTCCCCAGTGAATTTGGCCGTCAGGCATTACAATCCTTCGATTAGAAGCAATTCTCTCGACCTGCGCTTGACCGATCCCCAGGTGCGTGACTCGTCGTGGGCTTTTGAGTGCCTCTTTCAAAGCTGCCGTCACGCGGTTGACCGCTTCCTCAAAGAACGCGGGGTCGCAGTGCCAGCCCTTCAGACCGTACTGGTTAAGCAACTCCTGCGCCCGGAGGTCAAAGATCGGTGCGTCATGCTGATGCACACAGGCCAACAGCACGCGCTGACGGGTCGTCCCGGCCGCCTCAGCCAGGGCTTCACGAAAGCGGATATCCGCCTCGTTATTACACTGACACCAATCCAGGGCAACGACCACAATCGGAAAGGTTTCTCTTTTCCCCGCAGGAACCGGCTCCAACTGATCGGTACCTGCCACAACGACCCCTGCCGGTCGCAAAACAAAACCTTTGGCATACAAGGGATCAAGGATCTCCTTGGCATCCGAGACACCACCCCCCATGCAGGCATGGCCGACAGGAATGGTAATCTCGGCTTCAAAGCAAGCAACTTCCCAAGCAAAGGGTGAGGCCTGAGCAAAGCATGTCGCATTAGATAATCCAAGAACCAATGCCGTGACGAAACCAATCCAGAAGATTTTCGAGCCACCCATAACCCGCTCCTCGTGGAATTCATTGGGCAAAAATCATGTGCCCATAGTGGCAAAAAACACGACGGCACCGACACAGAACTATCTCGGCTTACAAGAAATGCAGTCGCCTTTTCTTGCGAGCTTTGCACCACATTCTACCTCTTGTGAACCAACGACTTAAGATGCGTCCTTGCCGAGACGCCTGTCGAGCAGGCGAAACATGGGCCATCCCGTGTTGCCTACAAGCTCGTAGCGCGACCGCGGTGCCATGTGGTACAGACCTGGGCGCGGACACAGACACTTAGCTTATGCTCAAAACGATTAACGAGTTGCCCATACGTCTTTGGGGCAACGGGTACTCCGATCCTCTGGCGGAGCTATTTAGGCTCTAACGTCGTTTCAAGGGACGGTAGATTGCAAATGGGGAGTTTCCTTAATTCGGCGAGCCAATGATCAAACGGGATCCGGAGCAGATCGCTATCGGGTTCCTCCCAAGCCAGCACAGCAGCTTGAGCGACCGACGGAAGGCTCACATCCAGCGAATCCCACGTGGTTGCTAATACTCCGAGCAAATCAAGCTCTTTGGCTTGATTGACTAGGGTGATGGTGTTCCTACGAGTTTTCCAGGGACACACAACCACGGGAAATCCCTTGTCTCGGAAGTACCGCGGAATTGGCCAATCCCCGACGACGTCGTAATTCCATGCGGCGATAATCACGTCGCGCGGTAACTTATCCAACACAAGATGGGTGTTGTATGGAGGGATACTTCCTGCCGGACCAGCCCCTTTTAACTCGGGGTCTCCCCTCTGGATGAGCATATCGTGCCACATAAGGATCTGGATCTTCCGATCCGTGAAGTATTGGTGAAGTTTCAGGAGATGTTCGGCCGCCAATTCGTGAGGTTGTTTTCCGGCTGGCAGCTCCAGTTTTACCCCACCCAGATGCCCCCAGGCTTCATCCATCCCCACGTGGAAATATCGCACGCGACCAAAAAGCTCCAGCAACTCTTCGTAACGATCGAACAGAAGAGGATAAATCTCAGGATTGGCCAACCGAAATGACCAACCATCAGCTTCGAACAAAGAACGATATTGGGGGAAACGGTCCAGCACCACATGCTCACCAGATCGACTTCGCATCCCACTGGCATGACCCCAGGAATTCAGCATCGGAACCATGTCCAAATGAAGAGCTTGTCCCAGGCGAATCAGTGGCCGTATCTGCTCGGGTGAATAAGCATGGTCGTACGCTGTTTCGGGGTGGCGATTCGACTTCAACGACGCCCAGGGTTCTATGACCACCGCATTGCATTTGAATCGGGCCGCCCACAGAATTGCCTGTCGAATGGCAGCCAGCTCCGTATTCGGGAAAATACACAGGTGTACTCCGCGAAACCGGAGTTGAGGCCAATCACAGATCAACACACCAGGGAGCCACAGCTCTTGTTCAGAACCAGACTCACGTTTGGCTTTCTCATTGCTACCTTCAGAATGCCCTGACACATTTGTCGGACACTCGCTGTTTTCTGCAAGACCTGTCGTCTTGTCGCTGGACGCGATCTGCATCAACTGGAGAAGTGTCAGGCATCCATACCAGCAACCGCGCGGTGTGGCTGCCAGTACCGTGGCTTTTTCCTGCGAAACCGTGAGAATATATCCCTCCTCGGGATTACGCGGTGGCGGCCATTTCGCCCACGGCAAAACGCTCTCCATTCGTTGTGCACCCTCTGTCGAATCCGTCAATATCAGTTCGATCGAGCCATCTTGAAGCCCCCTTTCCTTCGATTCAATTCCCGTTCCATCACTTTCGGCCTCGTCCTTCTTTGGCGTTTCATTCGCCCCAGTGGCTTGGTCCGTCAAGACAACAACGCAAGGCCGTAGCCCATAAAGTCGTTTTATTTCCTCACTCAGGATTCGACCAACCTGAGTTAGGTCAGCAGAAACGACCTTAATGGCGGGACGAGGCCCTAGCTGCAATCTATCACCAGTCCACCGAATCTGTTTCGGAACCGGTGTGAGGAGAAGTCTATCCTGGGCGATTGTCGTTTCTTCCCCCCAACACATCGGTGCCGTGGTCAAGCAGGCAAGAAAAAACATCCATCGCAGATTGGGCATAAGAAGCACTCCCTGATCAACAGAACCATGTTACTGGCATGTTACGTAAGTGTGGGCCACTCGATGGTTATTTATGAACCCACAGAGTCCCCTATAGAGTAACCCGAAATCCTTCCGCGGGCTACCTGTTTTAGTACGATCACAGACCCTGAGCGATACAAGATAACCACGAGCTTGAGTCTTACAGAAGAGGACACGCCATCCCCCAAAAAAACACGTCGTATGGAGGGGACTTGCAGTTATAGTCGAAAAGAACACGCGATAAACGGATGGGGAGGGATTCGAACCCCCGGTACCCGAACGGGTACAGCAGTTTTCAAGACTGCCGCCTTAGACCACTCGGCCACCCATCCAAAAAACAAAACACGAAACTTCGGCCATTCTGTAATTGGTTAATAGCCGGAAAACCAGCTTTCAGCTCATCTGTTTCTCTAAGAAGCCGCCCCCTGGCCTCTTCTCAAACAGGCCACCGTAACTTACTTTACCAGTCAAGCCTGACTTCGTAAAGGTCTCGAATTCTTCCTGTTGGTCGTCCCGTGCCATGGTCAAGTTCCGCTGGATCGGCGGACAGTTACCGCATGTGTTAACCGGGAACGCGCTTCCCGAAAATATTGTTGGTGAAATCGCTAACACGGCTTTTCTCAGGGACAACCCATTCGCTGGCCGAGTGCAACCAAAGAGAAAACCGGATGCCATTTTTTCGCGCTCGCATTGCGCATCATCAACCGCAATACCAAACCGTACTGTCGATTGGCAACACTCACGCTTCAGGAATTGCGAACCGTCAGTTTGACTGACGGTCTTGCCCCGACATATTTGCGAGTATCTTTTCACCACAAACCAGGATATAGGTCTCCCCTTTTTTGACTTCCAACGCGACTGCAGGCCCGTTCCCGAGCTGCTGTCCGGTCAGATAATTCCAAACAGCGCCAGTATTGCCTGTGTGAATCGTCAGCGCCCCGTCCTTTGCCGCATGGATCACGATAAAAGGACCATTCTGATAGACGTTGGCATCCGTACCTGTAACGAGACGAACACCGGCTTGTTTTGCGGCCACACGCAGTAATTCACTCGTGAGGTTCGGAACACCAACAAAAAGCGATGGACCATCGGACAGTTTTCGTAACACAACCGAGGGGCTACCGTCCGGATATGTTGCCAACACTTCTTCCGGCTGCGCGTCTTTCACGGCCAGTAATGGTCGAATCTTCTGACGCACTCCGAAGCCCTCTGTCAAGCCTAACTGGCGACCCTTTTCCGTGGGTTCTGCCCACGCTACCGTTTCAGGTACTTCGCGAAGCTCAAAACCTGTCAGCTCTTTCATCGCGGATGTCGATTCTTCGTCATACGTCAAGAATCCCGGCGCATAACACCAGACTTTAAGCTTACCGGCCGTTGCCCGGCGTAGTTGCTCTCGCTCAGTCTTGGAAAGCCGCCACGTCGCCAGAAATACAAGCATTTTCGCTGACATCTGTCCCGCGAGGACATCTTCCAAGAAATACTGCCCGTAGGCTGTTCCCATGCGGCCAAGCGGCCGACGGACTTCGTAAATAAGAGGACGTGTGACAACATCGCCTCCAAATGCGACGTGGAAGATGCTTTTCTCATCAATAATTGCTGCAACATCGGGGTTGAATGGCTGACCCCGCCTGAGCATCACTTCATCCATCGGGCGAAGTTGTGTCATGACTTTCCAAAGTTCAGGATCATCAAACCAACCGGTAGCTCCCAGGTCCATCCACCAGGTTCCGAAATGTCTCAGGGCAACCTCGGCTGTGTTGCGCATCAAGAGCGACTGTGTCTCAGCAAGCGTGTTTGCACCGTCTATCCATCCCGGGAACCGGCTGTCCTTCGCCAAGTATGTCCGAGTGTCGTCTTCAAATAGCCACAGTTTGCCCGCATGCATAACGCTTTCCGCAACGGTCATTGCCGGAGCACTTCCCCCAATACCACGATCGAAATAGGAAATCGGCGAACATAAGATGTCGATGTCAGGTGATTTCAGGACTTTCCCCAGGGCATAATGCCCCGATGTCGGTGCTCCATTACGAATCGCTCCGAATTCAAAGGTGTACCCATAAAAGAAAACGACCAATTTTCGCCCCTCTGATGCCTCCCGAACGGTCTTCGCAAAGTGACAAACGCATTCTGCCATCATATCTTGCTGGAACTCAGCTAAATCAATGAGATCCTGCTCACTCTGCGGACGATGCAGCACTCCTGAGGGAGTGGACCGCCTTCGTTCGGGACTCGGCAAGTCAACCGTCGTCAATCGTACCTCTTTGTTTCCCCACGCCTTTTGCAGGGCTTCATCGGTAACATACTTTTTGGTCAACCATTCCCTCCACGCCTGTGTGGTGACAATTGAATAGTCACTCAAAGCAGCTAACCAAGTATCCTCATAAAACCACTCACCAGTGTTTTGTCCGCACGGATGATAACCCGCCACGTGCTCACCCCAGACTTTTTCCAAATAGGAGACCAACTGGCTGAGCCGTGCTGCCGCTTCCTGCCGATAAAGGGGAGAAGCCACAGATGCGGGAATACGATCTTGACCGGGGCGGTCCCACTTCATGGCATGATCAGGATGGGCTTGAATCCACCACGCGGGCGGATCCATCGGAATCCGCGGAATTAAGAGCGCGTTCGGATTGCTCTCGATGACCTCTCGGCAGGCTGCGTCAACGGCTGCCCAGTTCTCCGATTCACCTGGCTTTGGCCAGGGCATAGGTATCGGAAAACTAACGAGATTCACCCCAGCTTCAGCGGCGAGACGTACCTGCGATCGAAAAGGTCCTGGCGGCCCGCCCAGAAGAACAAAGGGCGAACCAGGCCGATAGAGGGCCACAGCAACTTTTCGTGTTGCGTCCGCTTGAATCCAAAAAGTCACGCGATAACGTCTTCCCCTGACGATCGGCAGAGAGGGACGAGCGTAAATATGAAAATCAGGCCATTGGCCGTTCGGCGGCTCTTTCAAACGGATGCTCAAGCAACCAGTTCCGTCTTTTCCTAAATCAGGACGCCTTTCCACCTGACCGACCGTATTGCGATCGTCCGGTGGCCAAATCAACCAGTTCACAGAAAACTCTTGATCTGTTTCAAAATCACAGGCGAAAACCGTTTTGCCTGCGTCCACATCCGTGATGCGAACACTGTCCAGCAAAACCAATCCAGGCAATGATCCGAAGCGAAAATGAAGCGTCCCGCTTCCTTGCCCGTCATCCAGTGCCGTAAACTCGAAAGCGATTTCCTTACCGACGGCTTCGGCGTTAACAACACCACGTCCTGGCGCTCCCCAAAAGACTCTTGCGGGTACCGGTTGATCGTTCAAGACAATTCTGGGGATACCTTCGATGACACGAACCCGCGCAGTTTGCAAAGGAACGAAAGATCTGCCCGCCTCAAATGCCAATGATTGGAACGGCTGAAAGGGTGTTCCTACCAAGCAAGCCGCGAGAATAACAATAAGACTTGCTTCCCTATGACGTTGGATAAACACACTTAACGTCTCAAGAAGGCTCTTCTTGCGCCGCATGATAGGATTTCCCTTTTTTCCACGAAGAACGAACCGAAGCGTTGTAAAGATCTGTACAAACACCTTAGAATCACCCGAAGGCGATGCCACGATTATGGGTGAGCGTCTCAGAACTGTCTAGAGGCACCTAAAGAATGCAACCTAATGGCTTGTATTTGTGGTGCGAGTCTCTCGTGTAAAATGATTATGCGCTCGTGCAAGCATCTGTTCCCATTCCAAGTTAGGAGACATGACCATGAGTCGCCTAATTGCAACGGCACTTCTCATCCTGAACGCGTTCTTGATGGCGAGTTCTATGACCGGTTGTAAGGTAGCTTTGTCAACCGGTCCCATGGGTCTGGAAGCAGTCAAACTCAACCCTGAAGAATGGAACGGTATTTGGCGTGATCCCGGCAATAACGGATTTGTTGCTGTGCGCGTCGCCGATGCCGATCAAGGCATTCTGGAAGTGGCAGGAATCGAAACACGCGACAACGCACTGGAAATGAAGAAGCTGCGTGTGCATGTTCGTCAGGCAAACAACTGGATGTTCCTTTCCTGGGAGTCAGACGACCGGCCGGGACACTATTTCTGGTGGCGAATTAAGAGATCGGAAGATACGGCCATCTTGTGGACGCCTCACTTTGACCGAATTCTCAAGCTGGTTCGTGAAGGAACCCTTCCTGGAAAACAAGCGAGCGAAAACGTGCTCATCTTGGATGCGCTCGATTCAAAGGCCTATGAGGTCATGACTTCAGAAAAGCAAGGGGTTTTAGTGGACTGGGAAAACCCGGTCGTGCTTATGAGAACAAAAGGCCAGCAATGATTTGATGTAGTGATGCTTGCACACTCATGATGGCTTTATAGAATCGGGAATCATTCTGGCACTTTGCGGGGTTCGACCCATTCCAGAATTGACAACACTGCATTGGATCGCGGGTTCCGATTGACCACACGAATCAGAAGAGAACCTGACGAGGTTAACGTCGGTGCGACAGGGGCTTCCAGCCAGCGGCCGTCGTCGAATTCCTTGACTTCATCAAGTAATGTTTCGCCGACAAAGACCTCTTGGTGCCGCCCGCCCATGAAATGATCCGGATCGGTCATGTAAAGCCGCAAAGTGCCCGCTTTTCCTGCCGGGACGGTGAGGAGAATTTGCACCTCTTTTTCGTGAGCGCGCGTATGGAACACAGGAAAAGGCCAACCTGTGTAAGCGAATCCCTGTTTAACCTCCGCATGGTATCCCGGCTCCGCGTAAATCTCTTCTTTTTCGGGGCGACCGCATCGAAAGTGAAGTTTGACTCCGCGATCCTGCAAGGTCTCAACCGAGGGTAGGTTCTCCATGTCTTTCCACGACCGCTCCGTGGGCCGACGTTTTTCCAGCGGGGGCATCTCAGGCAACGGAGCATGTGGCTCCAACTGGTACCAATAAACCGTGCTTGAGAACTCGAGTTCATTTCCGGGCTTTCCGAACTGAGACTGGAACATCGGGTGCTCGTTTGCTCCAAATCCGATCGTGACCTTCAGCGATTTCTCGAAGGAGATGGCATCTTCCAGGAAGAATCGATAAGCCGCCGCGCCTTCTTTGTGGAAGGGAAACCAGCCAGTCCTCAAGAAAATGCTTTCCTCCGGGGGAAAGCCCCAACTAAATCCGAAAGAATCTTCCAGCCCCTGGAATTCAACGGATGGGCGTTCCTCCCCGTCCACATAAAACTTTTCGTTTTCGTCCACAGGATACCCGGGACGCCCGGGAAGGCGAACGGTCACATTCCAGCCAACGAACTTCCCTTTGCCGATGGCGTCCAGTGCTACATAATCCTCTTTACCTAAGTTGATGAGTTGTTGACGCCAGGAGGTGTGGAAATAGCCCACGTTTTCGGGCAAATCATCAAGTTTCCTGACCATGACATAACTGTAGCACGGCATCAGTTCCCAGAGTTCCTGTCCAGGTTGAACATCACCATCGTAGCAAAGTTTCACTCGGGCCGACTTACGAAACGGCATGGGAAAATACGCATTCCAGCCACGTTTCTTATTGACCATCAGCGTATTAAGGCTCTCCCTCTCGCCCGCTGGATCGCAAAAGAAATCAACAAGGGGGCAATCAACACTGGGGGCCGCTTCGTCGTCCCAAAATATGCGGATGAGAAGCTCTCGCCCTAAACGATATTTCTCCGGTTGTGCTACCATCCGTTGAGGCAGAGCAAAATGGATCATGGTAATCAAACCGGGACCTTTCACTTCCGCAACGGTCACCTCTTTCGAGTTGCGGAACTGTCGGTCCAAGGGCGTTTCAATCCAGAGACCGTTTTCGGCCACTGATTGACGGTCTGACAGGATTGGCAAATCTGGAATAGGTAACTGTCCCCAGACATTGCTACCTGTGACGCAGGAAAGTATCGTTAAGAATCCCCCGTTTAACAAAACAACCATGACTGTCTTCGGGCGCAACATCGCTCGTCTCCCATGTTGAAGGGAAAGTCATTAAGACCGGCTCACAATCGTAGTCCCTGAGCTATTCCCCTCCCTGGGGATTACCGCGTTTGTTCCAGTGTCATCAGATTAACCCTCGTCGGGTAATCTAACAAGTCGTGAGGCATCTTCCTCTTGTGCAATTTGTAAACGGCGACTTGAAATATTTAAGGTTCTAGACTACTTTTGGTCTATCCAAGCTGCTCCTTCTCAAATGAAGTGCGGCGGATGTTGTCAATCGTGACAGGTTCAATTACGCATCACATGACCTGGAATGGGTTCTTCGCCGACTGGGACCTGCTAAGTGAGGGAGAAGCCTATGACGCAGTCAAACACACCCGCAGAAGAAAAAGGCCTTCCCATGACGGCCAAATGGGATCCGGAAAAGTTGGCCAAAGAAGAGAAGTATCTTCAAGAACTGGAGACAAAGAGCCTCTGGGAAAGGATCCGGGGATACGCGAAGCTGACGGGGCCTGCGTGGTTGCAGAGTGCTATGACACTTGGAGCCGGGAGTGCAGCGGCTTCTGTCATGGCAGGGGCATCGTTCGGATACAAACTGCTCTGGGTCCAACCCCTTGCGATGTTTTTTGGTATTGTTGTTTTTGCAGCCCTTTCAAAGATCGTCTTGACGACAGGGGAAAGGCCGTATAGGTCATTCGGTCGCGAGCTTCATCCCATTGTGCCCTTGTTTTGGGCGTTGGGCACGATCGTTGCGTCTGTGATTTGGCACTTCCCACAATATACGCTCGCAGGTTCAGCCGCCTGGGATCTCGCCCAGGTTGTGCAGACGAGTGTCCTTGCTGAAAGGCAACCTGGGCCACCTCAGCAGGCCCCCGCCGAGAAGGATGATTCCAGTAAGGCCGCGCCGCAAGTTCGGAGTTTCGAGTACCTGATCAAATACGGTGTGGCAGCCTGCATTCTGATGATCAATATTTTCACCGTTTGGAACTACGGAAGTCATGCGAGGGGCATCAAACTTTATGAAGGCTTTCTGCGGTGGGTCATCAGGATTGTTATCCTGGCATTCCTCGCCGTCGTCGTGTACACGGGAATAAACTGGAAAGAACTATTTTGGGGACTCTTCGGATTTTATGTTCCTCAGACGACCGAGGGGATCACCGTGGTTCTTGGGGCACTCGGTGCTGCGGTGGGAATCAATATGACGTTCTTGTATCCCTATTCAATTCTTGCCAAAGGCTGGGGAAAACATCATCGCGGGTTGGCCAAGTGGGATCTGTTTAGCTCGATGTTTGTCCCATACACCATTGTAACCTCGCTCATTATCATCGCGATGGCCAACACGATTTACGAAGGGAAAGATACGGTCCGTTTCGGGCTTCAGCCAGTGCAAGCGGCCGCTGCATTCAGTACGCTCATGCACTCGAACCTCGGGCGCGTGATCCTGGATCTTGGCTTTTTGGCCATGACGTGTGGGGCTATCAGTACTCACATGGTGGTATGTGGGTTCACCGTATGTGAAATGCTGGGCCTCCAATACACACGTGCCCGTTTTCGGCTTTTCTCATTAACACCCGCTATCGGTATCCTGGGAGCCGGTATGGGACTTCCGTTTTGGGCGCCGATTCTAGCCTCCGCCATTTGTCTGACAATGCTCCCTATAGTTTACCTGACTATTTTTGTGATGGTAAACAAGAAAAGGTACCTTGGAGACGCTGTCGGTTCCGGACCGGTGCGGTGGTTATTTAACCTGCTTCTGCTGGCCGCAATTACCGTGACGACAATTGGAACAGCAGTCCAGATCAAAGTCCGCGTGGTGGATCCGCTGCGTAAATGGCTGAACCCGCCCGCAGCTGCACAGTCAGCGGCGCCGAATCAGGCCGAAAACCAGCAGAAGAAGTGAACGGTCAATATCGATCATTATCGATCATTAACCAAGTTACACACCCCTGGTTTGAGTCAGGAATGACTGCCAAACCAGGGGTTGTTCTCTGCATTACTTGGCATCTCGAAGGAATTCTTCAATACGGTCGAGCGCTGCCGCAAGATTCTCCATCGAGGTCGCAAACGAGAGTCGCGCATATCCCTCGGCACCGAACGCCGATCCCATGACAGTTGCCACACCCTTTTGAGCGAGCAATTCGAGGCACCATTGGCTTGAGTTCTCAACCAAGACGCCGCCATATCGTTTGCCAAGGTGCCGCGAAATGTTGATAAACGCATAAAAAGCTCCCTGCATGGGAGCGCAGGTAACACTCGGGATATCTGCGATCCGTTCGGTCACATAATCACGACGTCGCGCGAATTCACGTCGCATGGTTTCTACGCAGTCCTGCGGCCCCCTGAGTGCTGCCAGCGCCGCGTATTGACTGATGCTGCAAGGATTGGATGTTTCCTGGCTCTGGAGATCTGCCATGGCCTTTGCCACGCCGAGATTGGGGGCAATGGCCCAGCCAATCCGCCAGCCCGTCATGGCGTAAGTCTTGCTGACACCGTTGATTAGGATGGTTCGTTCCTGAAGTCCCGCACGGACCGTCGGAAAGCTGGTGAACGGCTCTGCAGTATAGACCAGCCGGTCGTAAATTTCATCTGCGACAACAGTTAAATCTGCATCTAACACCACATCAGCCAGTCCCTCGAGTTCGCTTTTCGTGTAAAACGTCCCGGTAGGGTTTGAAGGGGTACACAGCAACAGGACACGTGTCTTCGGCGTCAGGGCCTGCCTTAACTGCTGAGCATTCAACTTGAAACCTGTCGCTTCCTCCGTCGGAATCACCACAGGTATAGCGCCCGTGAGTTTAATGAGTTCTGAATAGCTGACCCAGTATGGTGACGGAATAATGACTTCATCTCCCGGGTTGAGAATTGCCGTAAATGCGTTATGAAGCGCATGTTTCGCCCCGTTTGATATCACGACCTGCTGTGGTGAATACGTCAACCCATAACGTGATCTGTACTGATCCACAACGGCCTGTTTGAGTTCAGGGATACCGCTGGCCACGGTATAGTGAGTGTGGCCTGCCCGCATAGCCTCAACAGCAGCCTGGCAAATATGCTCCGGAGTTGTGAAATCTGGTTCTCCAAGACTCAAATCGAAAACAGTCTGGCCCTTGGCCTTTAGCTCTTTCGCTTTAGCGGCCATCGCCAGGGTTGCCGAAGGTTCCAGGGTTTGAAGCAGACGAGAGACATTAACGGCCATGGGATTCCTCACAAAGCTTCACAATTGACTGTACACCGATCCTGTCCGACACTCATTGACCACAGAGACTCACCTATTGACAATTAGGTTTAGGATAATCAGAGTATCGAACCGCTCCAAGGCGTGGGATCAGGTTCTCGGCGTTAGGACGCTTCCGACAAGGGGAGGGGGCCCTAGCGGTGGGGTGGATCTCTTTTTCTCCGTTGGACACGATACGTGGCCTACCGCGCTGGAAAGCGCGGCAGGAATTGAGTGTGTGTTTATCGAACTCTCGATGACAAAAGGGCTTATACGATGACATCCCAGGCGGGCAAAGTCGGATTGTGGCTCATTGGCGCTAAAGGTGGGATCGGCACCTGCGTCAGCCTCGGGTGGGCCGCACTGACACGTGGTCTTTGTTCAAAGATAGGTCTGGTCACAGGCCTTCCAGTATTTGCTCGGGCAGGTCTCGTGGATTGGTCGAACATCGTTATCGGAGGTCACGAAATCCGGGGGGTGTCTTTGGTCGAAGAGGCCAAAAAATTTGCAAAAGAAAACCGGGCGTTTGACCGAGAGTTGGTTGACATCCTCGCAGACACGCTAGAAAGCATCGAGCGACGGATCAGATATGGGACCATTTTTGGGGCTGATTCGACGATTGCGCAGTTAGCTTCCTCAGATGTAGCGCGGGATGAGTCGGCAAAAGAAGCCATCGCCCGTATTCGCTCTGACTTGAATGAATTCAAGGACCAGCATCACCTTCAGTCGGTGGTTGTTATTCACATTGCTTCGACAGAACCGCCCGGCGATCCATCCCGGTTCCCAACAACCTGGCCTGAGTTCGACGAACTGCTAAGTCGGGAACCAGACCCAGGCCTGCCGCCAAGCACCCTGTATGCAATCGCTGCCTTTCAGGCCGGATGTTCCTATGTCAATTTCACACCTTCTCTTGGGCCGGCGTTACCCGCGCTAAACGAACTAGCTCAAGATCAGGGCGTTCCTTACATGGGTTGTGACGGCAAGACCGGCGAGACTCTTATGAAGAGTGTTCTCGCCCCAATGTTTCGGGCAAGGAATCTAAAGGTGTTAAGTTGGGTCGGACACAACATCTTTGGGAATCTTGATGGGAAGATCCTCGATGACCCCCAGCACAAATCCAGTAAGGTCAAAAGTAAAGACCGCGTTGTTTCCGAGGTCCTCGGCTACCGTCCCCAAACGCTGGTGAGTATTGAATACCTTGAGGGCCTTGGCGATTGGAAAACGGCCTGGGATCATATCCACTTTGAAGGCTTTCTGGGGGTACCCATGGTCTTGCAGTTTATCTGGCAAGGGTGTGACTCAATCCTCGCGGCTCCGCTCATACTTGATTTATGTCGTCTTACAGAGAGAGCACACCGTGCCGGTCTTGTTGGTTTGATGCCTTTTCTGGCCAGCTTCTTCAAAAGTCCTTACGGCGTGCAGGAAGCAGATTTCTTCAAGCAATTCCACATGCTCGAAGAGTGGGCTGGTTCACTCACTGACTCGTGAATAGACAACTGCTACAGCTCTCTGCGGTCTCACAGGGGGATTCCCGTGTTTGCCGTTCCATCTACGTTACACGGAAACAAACGAGTTCGGTCACGATCGACTCTTCCGACTGGTACGAACGTTCGGTGGAACTACCTAAACTGACGCCGCCTCATCGAGCCATTTCTTTTATTCGAATGCCGGATCGCGGCCTCGTCTCATACGGCATTTCGCCAACGTTGACTGACAAACAGTCGTGAGACATTTCGATTCATTCGCTTAGAGTCCTGTGGGAACCGCCGTGTCTTGCCCACGCTTGGTACGACTCGCTATAACTAGGGCACTGCCAAATAAGTCTGCCAAATTTTGACGCGCATGATTGGGGTTTCATAAGCACGTTTCCCCACGATGTCACCGGACAATGCCCCCGGAAAGAACGACACGGTGCACACATCAAATTTGGTCTGACCATGATGTTTGGTACGGTGATGGAGGCAAATCATGAACCGCTCCCTGCAAATGGGCCTGTTAATTGCGTGCTGGCTGCTTGTTAGCCGTACGGACGGTGAGGAGACTCGAGAAGACCTTACTCGCAAACTGTGGCCTAAGGAAAGAATTCAGACCGCCCTGGCCCACGTTGAGAAACTCCGGACGGCAGGGATGATGTCCGAGGATCATTACCGTCGCAAACGGGCCATGCTCGAGGCAAGGCTCTCCGGAACCTTCCAGCCAACCATGTTGTCAGTCACTAATCCACCACTCAATTTCATCCAGAATGGCGGTTTTGAAGAGATTAACCGAAACTCTCAACCTGATCGATCCCGTTGGCTTTGGTGGAATGGCTGGAGTTGGGGCGGGGATTACGAAAACCGCTGGGAAGACCGACCTGAATTCGTTCATTCGGGAACCTACTCGGCTCGCATCCGGTGCACCGGACAAAAAGGCAGGATTGGCATCTTCACGCCGAAACTCCCCATGGTGCCGGGAGCCAATGGTTACGAGTTTCGTATTTGGGCAAAGGGTGAGGGCGAAAACGAACTGTTCATCAACTTTGAGGACGGGGTCAGGGGCAGTTATCGCGGTCGGATCGGCCCACAATGGCAGCAAATTGTGGTCAAAGGGATTCCTGAATCTGGAGCCACGGGTTACGGGGTTTACCTCTACGCTACCGGAAGCGGAACAATCTGGCTCGATGACGCCGAACTCATTCCACTGGGCGGTTCATTGGAGGAATAGTAACCTCAAGGATTGCCAAGGTGAAATGACGACGGCACGCCACTGTGTCATTTCGCACGAAGATCAAATCCCCGGTCGGTGGCAAGTTGTGCGGACAATCCATGAGTTGCCCCTACGAAAAAATACGGCACGCGGATCGGCAATCGGGATTTCTTCAGATCCCACGCTGATTGCGATAGGTACCTATATAGCAAGGCGTCCTTTTATCGCTCGCACGAGGCTCATAGGTAAGATGCAAAGAACTGGGGGATATGCAATGGCTCGCTTAGCGTGGTTGGCTGCGTTAATGGTACTATGCGGTTCAGTCGCCGCTCAGGAACCGGCTATCGATTTATTTCTTACCGACCCTATGGGACCGCAGGAAGTCGGCCAGGAAAAGCCTTTGGGAGATCGGCAAAACCGTGATGTCTCGTTGTTTGCGGCGCCAGGAGAGTTTGAACCTTTTTCCTTTGCCTTACAACCGAAAGAACGGTTGCTGGACGTGATGATTACGGCGAGTGACCTGACCGGTCAAGGTGGTATCATTCCGAAAAGCAAAGTCAGAATCCAGTCCATTGAAGGCGGGTTCGGTGACAATAAGACGCTGCTCGATTTGGGGCGTTCGTGGGATATGCCGGCCTGGAGTCGGGAGCTGTTTTGGGGCACCGTTCATGTGCCCGACAATGCAGGGCCGGGTTATTATCGAGGTCAAATTCTCGTCCACAGCGGCGAAAAGGTTGTTGCCACACTTGGCCTAACCTTAGAAGTCTTGCCATTCCGATTGGAAGAACCTCCTTTCATGATCGGCTGGCATTACGCCTGGCCCGGCAGTGTTGAGGCACTGCGTGCTACCCTCCTCGATATGCGGGAACACGGGGCAACAAACGTCGGCCCACTTTATGGTTTTCATCTACCAATCAACGACGACGATACCCAGCAGATCGCTCTCTTCATCGACGAATATCGTAAAGCAGGATTCAGCAAACCCATCATGTTCGCAGCACCCATGAACCTTGTCGTCTCAGAGTTAAAGGGCTATGGCCCCATTGATAGCAAGAGATTTCAGCAGAAATATCTGCAAGTTATGAGGAAACTTCATGCTGTTTTTGAAGCCAAGCAGATGCCGGCTATCTTCAGTGTGGGAGACGAGTTTACAAACCTCGGACTTCCCGGGGTCGAGTATGCAGGGAAGCTCGCTCGGCTCTGCTTCGAGGAACTACCGGAAATCTGTGTCACGAGCGATATGAACGGTTATCAAGAGGTCATGGCCATGGCGCCCTTTTTGAACTACGCAACCTTCAATAACGGCTGGGATGGAATCGATAATCACAATCGAGGTCGGCGTTTGGTCAATGAAGCCTTCCTCCGCGAAGTAACCTCAACCGGAGCAATCCCGTATTTCGTGAACACGGGACGTGGCCGATTTCCTTTTGGGTTCTTCTTCTGGAGGATGTCGCGCTATGGTGTGGCGGGCAAGGTCGAATGGTTTTACAACCTGGAGGGCAAAGGGGGAAACGCTGGATCAATGGTCCGATTGGAAGGAACCAGGATTATTCCCACACTGGACTATGAACGAAGCCGTGAAGGCATCGACGATCTTCGATACGTCTGCCACCTCGAAAAACTCATCACCCAGGCTCGAAAGACAAACGAGGCAGCTTCCCAAGCTGATCGAGCGGCTGACTTTCTGAAGGCTATCGGCGAATCCATCATCCCCGACTGGACAGCCTACAGTCAGGGGGGAATGCGCTGGCCGAGCGACGGCATGGAATTGCTCGATCCCGCGAAGGTGGCCAGCCTTGGTTCCCTTAATAGCATCCGCCGGCAGATCGCGGATCACATTATTAGCCTTCAGCAAGCCCTTTCGCAAACCAATAATCAATCTCAGCAATAGGCGCCGGAGTTACCACTGCTCATAAATGCAGACCATTACAATTACGGGAACTGACTTGCGGGCCAGAAACGCTACGGCAATAATTTGGCCGAGTCTTGTTGTCGTGTAGAACAGGTTTAAGAGCTGACGCTGCAGTGTCCTTAAGGGCGAATTGACTATGCTTCAGAATCGTGTGATCGCGTCGGTCGCATTTGTGATCCACTTCACCATAACTCCTATTGTGTTAGCCGCTGAACCGGCACCCCCACATAAGACCGACTGGTTTGCTGAGGCAAAGTACGGAGTTTTCGTACACTATTTGAACGGTCTTCAAAACAATCCCGAACACGTGGCCAGCCTTGGAAAACAGACTTCCTGGGACGAATGTGTCCGCGAGTTCGATGTAGAGCGGTTTGCCGCGAGAATGGAAGAGGCAGGAGCGGGGTATGTCATTTTCACCGTCATGCAGCGGTCTCGCCACATGATCGCTCCGAATACGACGTTTGATCGTTTGACGGGTTACCACCCCGGTGAGGCCTGCTCAACTCGAGACCTCATTGACGACCTTTACCAGGCGTTGAATCGGCGGAAGATCGCCCTCATGCTTTACTGGACAGGTGATGGTCCCTGCGACGATCCACAAGCTGCACGGGGTGTGGGCTGGCCAGGAACCGGCCAGGTGAACCAGGCATTTGTAAAAAACTGGGCCGATGTGGTCCGTGAGTACGGGCTTCGATACAAGGACAAAGTCAAAGGTTGGTGGGTGGACGGTTGTTATCGCTGGCTAGGCTACGACGAGGAGAAACTCGGCATTCTGGCCGAGGCTTTGCGTGCAGGTTACCCCGATCGGATTATTGCTTTAAACCCTGGGGTCGAAGATCGGGTAAGGGCGTATTCGCGTCATGAAGATTTTACCTGTGGCGAGCAAAACCGCTTCGATGATATTCCACTCTCGCGTTTCATCGATGGTAAACAGTGGCATATATTGTCCTTTCTGGGAGCAAACTGGGCGCAGCCAGGAACCGTGAAGGATAAGCGACAGCTCACGGAATATGTTTACCAGGTCAGTACCGTTGGAGGAGTGGTGTCAATTGATGTCGTGCTTTACAGGGATGGGGATCTGGATCGGTCTCAGCTTGAGGTGTTAAAGGCCTTACGACCGGGTCTGGAAAGGAAAAGGCTGGAACAAAACGCCTGGCGTGAGGGTCGAGCAGTTCCCCCACGGAATAAGGCGTGGCGAAAGCCAGCACTCTTGTTGAATGCCGATGGGAAATATCGGCTTGGACCGAGTGTCGGTGAGGTCCAGCATGGGGCAAGTCTGGGAGTCGATGGAAACCCTTCAACAGCCGCTCAGGCCGGCGGTGAATGGGCCTGGGCCTACGAGGTTGATCTCCTTGGCCCGGAAAAAGTCAACCGTGCTGTTATCCGTTTTGGTCCCGGTTATGCCACAGAATTTGAAGTTTTGGCATCCCGGGATCGTGAAGCTTGGGTTTCGCTGGGCGTCTTTCGGGATCAAAAAGGTGGAAATGTGGAGATTCGACCGGAGGCCCCTGTTCAAGTTCGCTTCATTCGGATTCGGGCAATCAAGCCGGATGGGCCAGACCAACCGGGTGGGCAGATGTCCATCGCTGAGCTCGAGATTTACGAGGAGTAAGAGGCGGCCCCATCAGTTGCAACGCTGTGAGTGATGGCTGCCACCCGCTGAGCAGACGTCTGAAGTACCAGAGGTGTCACCTTGCGCCGGAAATGGCTCCAAGGCCCGACGAGCACAACTCGATTCCTTAAGACATCGTCTGGAATATTCCCGACCTAATCGGTTTCTTGTGGGATGCCGGTGCTGTCACCTTCACCCGTGCCATACTCTCGGGTCTCCTCCTCGCTGTTTTCGCTAGCTTGCGGCTCGGGATAACTGAATCCCATGATCTCCGGCGCACCACGAAGAAGATACAGGCCAACTCCCAAAAAAGAGTACCCACGGCAAAGAATTCGAAGGCTTCGGTCTCTCCTGCTTTGGTCAGATTAAAGTGTATTACAGTAGCCGAAAAGAAAAACCACACTGCGTAAAGGACTAGACAGAGACCGAACGTACGAATGATGATTCCGAAAACGTCGCGCGAATTCATCTTTAGATCCTTCTCAACGAAGTTTTCCTTGGTCCTTCGGCCAGAATCCTGACCCCCCCGGAAAACAACATCGGTGCGCTTCGGCTCTTAAACGAAGCAACTCTCCCATCGACTCCACTATGGTGTCGCACGGTTCCAATTTGCCAAAATGGCACGTCATTAAACCCGGATTACCAACGGTAACCATCGGATTATCCCTCTGCCGGGATGCTCATAGACACAAATCTCAGCAAGATGTTTCGACATATCTTCAAGTCGTGATGCCGCCAAGTGCTGGCAGAGTGGCATAATCCTTCTTGACATGCAAAACACGGTGCAGAAATTAGCACACCCCGAAATCCGGTTGCGCCGGTCTATTGAAACCCAACAATTTCAGGCCGTCCACTGGAAAATGACGTTCGTCTGGCGGAGTTTGCTCGGAAGGATCTCGACAAACTCAGCGTCAAAGTCTTTTGCATCTCCACAGATTTCAATCTCCAACAATACCAAGCATTGAATCTCCTCTATTATTTTTTCAAGTCACCGGTGGATGGCCTAGGTAATGAAATCACAATTCTTGGTGGGAACCAACACATGATACGCCCCGATGAGCTTGAGTTTCGTCACGACGGCCCCTCCTTCTGTTTTTGTCTCTCGACGAAATTTGGGCTATCGCATCACTTTCCGACCTTATCACCTCTCGAATACTCTCGAGCTCCCGCGTGAGCAAGTCAATACCTTTTACGGTATTCAACAGTGTGAATTTGATTCACAATCGATGCTGAATTTCCGGCACTTATCTCCATACGATTAATTACAACGTTACTATGGTCGACCTGATCGGAAAAGCCCCCAGCGATTCCCGACACTTACCAACCGAACCAAAGGCCCTCACTTCGCAAGGGGCATCTAGTTGAGACAGCCTGATGATGTTACCTTGCACTATCGCGTCTTAAATGGTTTGACACGCGATTGGCGCACGTGTTATGCAAGAATCGTAGGGGCAATTCACACGTTGGCGCAGCTGATGGTAAACTACTTGTGTCGGTACTCGACGTTTTGTCAAATTGCACTCCAGTTGTGATGCGAACTCATGGATATGACACTCCAGACAACAACGGCGCTGCGAGAAACGGGATGTTCTATGTGGCGAACTGTTATAGTCTGCATTTTTTTGATGATAGCTGCTCAGGCAGCTTTTGCCCAAACGGTGCAGAAAGCGGATGAAACCTGGCGGATCTCGGGACGGACTTATGAAATCATCATTAACAGCCGGGATGGTTCTCTCATGTCCATCACCCAAGCAGGGCACACACGCAGTATCTTGCGGAGTAGCGAGGACGGACTGTGGCGAGCTAAATGGAAGGACGGCCAAGAGTTAAATGCTCGAGCTTTGGCGGTCGAGATTAGCCAAGTCAACACCAACCGGCTACGTCTGCATTTTGGACATCCCAAACTGGATGTCATTGTTTTCGTAACGGCCCATGAAGATGCCGTAGATTTTGACAGCCAATTGACACCCAAGCAGCAAGAGTTGCTGGAATATGTTCTGCCCGCGCGGCTACGATTTGAGCCATCCCAGACGGAGCGGCTGATTTTCCCTATGGGCGGTAACACCTCAGTGGGAACGGCTTTTTTGAAGCGTTTCTTTGAACCACAACCGGTTGAACGGCCAGCCGGATGGGATCGTCAGAGCGTTGGCGCCAAAGGGTTTGTGCAGCTGTTCGGGGGTCCACTCGAAATCCGCCCTATGGATGAACCAGCAGTGCCATTGCGGGCAACGGAACTGGGGAGAAAGTGGCTGAATCCTGAAGCCCTGAAGTTGGTGTCGCAGCGTCAGGTCACTGTTAATCGCCCGCCAAAGCTCACCCCAGATCTTCGAGTGTTAGTGGAGGCCGAAGATGGGCGTCCCTTCTTTGTCGGCAGGGAACTGGAGAAAGGGACTCTTTGGCTCATGGCCGGGCAAATCGGAAGATCCGAACACGCACCGCTTCAACTAAGCCTGATAGCCAGTGTTCTTGACCAGTTGCAACTCAAGGGAAAACCGCTTGGGCTTATTAACCTGCCGAACGAACCGGCCCAGGGAGGGTGGTCGGCAGCTTCCGTCGCACAGTGGCAGGAAATGCTGGCCACATTTGGAACAGTCATTGATTTGAAGAGCGGTAAGGAATTACAGGACGCACTTAACCGAAGGGCCGTCGCCGCTGTCATCAATCCGTACGCCGAACGGTTACCAGTCGATCGAAAAGAGAATTCCGAGAAGATGATTGACGAGATCGGCAGTTACATTCGTCATGGCGGCCATTGGTTCGAGGTCGGCGGTTATCCTTTTCATTACGCATTGGTCCCGAGCCTTTATTACCGTCGCGTATCTTGGAACTACCCACCAGCTTTCGCCGATTTCTTGCACCTCGACACGCAAGTTGGCTCAATCTCCGTGTACCGAGTGCAACCGCGGGACTGGGAGCCTTGGGTAGGAAGGGAAAAGAACGAGGCCATTTTCGTCCCGGCGGCTTTGGCGTGTGGTGCTGACGAGGAAGGCGGTTATTTCGAGAGACAATTCGGAACGTTCGTCGAACCGGGAAAGACCTGGAAAGCACCCACAGTTCGGTTGCAGATTGGGGCGACGCCCGAAACTGCTTTGCGATCATATTCAGCCCTAAACGGAATGCGACGTCGGTTGGGCGAGAAGATGCCCCCGGAGTTGCTGACGAGATTCAAAGAAGCAGTGCTTGTGAGATTGACTTCCAGCGGACAGCGACAGGTCGAGCAGCAGATGAATGCCCTTCCTCATGTGCCGGTGCCAAGTATTGTCCACTTCACAGAGTATTTGCCTCTGGGCTTTGATCGTCCCTACCCGGTCCACTTACCGCCGGCTGAATGGTTCGGTTCGTCGGAGGAGCTTTCGCAGTTCATGACTCAAGCTCGAAAAATGGGCCATCTGGTGATGCCTTATACGAACCCCACTTGGTTTCCGGATCAATCGCCGGTTTGGGAAAGAGAGGCAAACGCCAAGGAAACGCTGGCATTGGATCTTAAGGGGCAACCGTATCGAGAGAGTTATGGAAGTGGTAAGGCCACGGGCTATGGTATTTGCTTGTGGCATCCTCTGGTCCAGCGCTATAACCGTGAGACGGTCCGTTTGTTTACTCAGGAATACCCTGTGGACATTTTATTCCAGGATCAATGCGCGGCCCGGGGTTGGCGGTATGATACGAACCCACACTCACCTAGTCCTTACGCATACACCGAGGGAATTCTCTCGATGGTTGGAGAAGATAGCCAACAGGTCCCTCTTTCCACAGAGGGTGGCTGGGATTGGGTGGCCGAGTTTCAGGTGCAAATGTGCGGAATGTCCTTCGGAATCGTTCCGACACAGCCCCGACCACCGTGGGATCGACTCTTGAGGGAAGCTTATCCGCCATCTTTGTGGAGAGTGTACCCAGTGGCAGAAGTGCTGGTACACGACAAGGTGGCCATGCTCATGCATGACCTTGGGGCCAGCATCAACGACCAGGAAGACCTCGCGTGGATCTTAGGCCTTGGATTTGGTTTGCAATATCGAGTGGCAGCCACAACCCTGGTGAATGACGAAGGATCGCGCGAGTGGCTTAAATGGCTTTCGGTCATCCAGAAGACGGTTTGTGCCAAATACATCGGCGAACCACTGGTGGCCTTCGAGCATCAACGGGATGATCTTACTGCTGGCGACAATGATGGCGGCGTGATGCGGGCTGAGTACGGTTCTGTCAAGATTGTGGCCAACCTTAATGCTCAACCATTCATCGAAGGCGATACTATTCTCGCTCCCTATGGTTTCTGGGCTGTCGCCCCGAATGTTGTGGCGGCACACGTCACCGCTTTAGGGAAAACTCAACTTGATAAAGAAGGATTGTCGTTCGTGATTGAATCGGCCGGCAATTCCTTGCAGATTTGGGTTTACGGTTTGGCAGGTCAAGAGGCAGGAGTTGCTTGGCGCGGGGAGAATAAGTCCCCGAAGAAGCTGGTGTGGGAAGGGGGTAACGAGTCGTCAGCCGAAATCCGTGAAGGAGTCTTGCGCTTTCGGTTGCCAGAGGCGCCAGCCGGAAAAACAAAGCGAGTCTGGCATGCCGTGGTCAAAGACAGTCAGACACCATAAACAGGGCCTGCAGCAACCGTTTTCACAGTGTGAAACCTAGCCAACGATAGCCGCTCGGTTTGTTGAACGGTGCTCTTGTCCGGACGGAGGGAGTCTATTTACTTGCTTTGAGTAATCTCGGTCTGGCCCAAATGGCGTAATTCGCAGAGCTATCTTTCGAACCCGGGATTGTTGCAAGTTGAATTCGATTGTGTTCGGAAAGGGGTACAGCGAGGAGCTGGGCGGGCTGAGTCCCCTGAATCTGTTTCCGTGCAAGGACTTGCCCATTACCACCGCGAACTTCGAAAACCACATCCCCTGCCAAACCTAAATCGGCGTGGAGTCCCACCCACGCTTCCAAACGGTCGTACACCTTTGGTGGAATCAGATATGTAAGAGTCGTGGGCGTCCCTACCGCAATGGCTTCCTCGATAGGGCCTTCACCCCAAGTAGATTCGGCCACGTTGATCCGAATGGGTGCTGGTTTTTTCCCTTCCTTGAGGACGACTCCCCGCGTCGCATGTCCCCAATACGGTTGGCTAAAAAAGGCCGCTTGGGGCATTGCGAGATTGGTTGCTTCCATGGGCACCCTCGTTGACAGATCCACCTCTTGAAGCGCAGCCGTGGCGTCAGCCTCAAATTTCTGTCGGGCCAAACATAATGTCGTGTGCAAAGCGTCAGCCACGACCCGTCCTAGAAACTCCCCGGCTTTCTGTTGTGCTGCCGTGGCCGCCGGCTCATCACCTGCGTAAAGAGCCTGCATGATAGGGATCACCTGTCCCCGCGCGAAAATGGTGGCTTCGTGCGTTCGTCCCAGGAGATTGAAAGCCGCTTCATCCAGAGAAGTTCCCAGGAGCCGTGGTTGATACTCGCCTAAGTTCACCACGAATTGTCCAGATTCCATGGGTCCATGCATCGGCACGTATCGGTAATCGCTCCCTTCCGGCGGTGGTACAAACTGGCGCATGAGCGTAAACATGTTATCACCCGGAACCGAATGAGCCGGACAGCCCCAATCTTCCACAGCGTGCACGAGAGTGCCCAAATAACGACTTCCCGCCGCCACATTACCGGAGCGGAGTTGCTCGACCGCCTGCCCCATAAAGTACTTCAGCAGATCGTAACTTTGAGGAATATCCGGAGGGAGATGCAATTCAACGAGGTAAATATCATTCGGGCGAAAGGAAAACATCGCATAGGGACGGATTTCAGGCTTCCGGTTTACGAGGTCCGGAATGTAACAGTACTCTCGCCCCAGGCGGGCACCCTCCTCAGCAAGCCATTCCCTTTCCCAGCTTGGGAGAACAGCCAGCGCCCCCTGTGTGATGGCTCCGTGACCACTGGACCAGGCCAGGGCGCGCGACATGGTCATGGTTCCCATAACGGCCACAACTAGAGCAAGTAACTTGAGCGAGACACCGTGGATGCTGAGCTTGTGAGACATGGCTAGCTCCCTGCAGAATTCTGTATACCATCATGATCCCGGCGAATACCATCATCCTCTTTTGTCTGCCAGCTTCTATCGCACATACTTGATCCAGTGTCAATGGCCGCCTCCATTGTCAACACATGTCAACCGCGGCTTGTAACCACCAATGACATTCGTAGATTAGTCATTATCGACGTCACGTGAACTCTGTATCAACCATTATGTCCGCACCGCAATGTCGTCTGTTCGTCATTATGGCTTCCGAAGTCCCGGTAGGGCTGATTCTCCGGCGTGGGCCAACCAGGTGGTACCACCTGCTTCGGTGGTATATGGACAAAGATGAATTCGAAGCGGGGGCTTGGTTTCGGGGTCGAATTTGCGAAGAAAAGTGTGACCTATCGCCGGATGGCAAACTGGCGGTCTGTTTCTGTCATGGTGGAAGATACCGAACTGACTACACCGATTCCTGGACGGTCGTGAGCCGCGCCCCATGGCTCTGTGCTCTCGCACTTTGGCCGTGGGGAACAGCGTACGGGGGTGGTGGTCGTTTCACAGGTAGCCGCGCGATCGTGCTTCGAAGCAATGTGCCGGTCGAGACGCATCCGGCTTATCCTGCGCACGGACTTGCGATTCAATATGGTCAGCCAGAACTCCATCGATCAAGTGGAGAGGTCGATGACGCCGACTGGTCGGGCCGAGATCATCGAGGTTTTGTGATATTCTCAAAAGGCGGAAAGCTGTACCGACGAAAAATGGGTTCCGATCGCGAAATCGCGGATTTTAGCGAATTGTCTCCCCAACCTCAGCCCGCTCCATCCTGGGCCACAGTGTCGCTCATAGCTGAAGATTCTAAGGGAACACAGTCGATTCAGCGGTAGCGCTGCAAGTTCTCAGTGTTCCACTTCAACCGGGATTTCCACCTCCGCCAGGTCGTATCCGGCCCAGGTTTGACGGTTGGCCCGCTCGAAGGCATGAATGCGGACAAACCGCGCTGTTACCGGCTCAAAATCAAGCCGGTGGGTTGCCTTCCAAGTTACCCAGGGAAGATTCTCAGCAACACAGACTGTTTTCCACTGCCGCGCGTCTGAATCAGGCCCTGTTGATGTCACCTCCACGGCAAACCGAGCCGGATGTATCTTCCAGCCCCAGACCACATTCACCCGCGAAACTGCCACTGGCTGCTGAAGATCGATTTCCAGCCAGGCATCCTCGGCATCCTTTGTGGCCCGCCAACTACTGTAGTAAGAGCCATCAACGGCCCCCTCCGGCGTCTCACCCGAAGAGGCACGCACCAGCTTGCCCCGGGCAACGTTTTGGACTCCCACAGCGATATGGATACGATTTGATGTATTTACCCGACCATCCAGGTCAAAAGCCCTCGCCATCAAGTCATAGGTTCCCCGCAAACCGGCCGGCCAATTCCATGTGAAATGCGGCGGCGGCTGATCGACACTCCCAACCACGCGATCATCCGCGAGAAATTCGAGGCGAGCCACTTTACTCCCACGAGAAACGGCGTAACCGGCTATCACCGGGGCGCGATCAGCAAACCAAGCTGTTCCATCATCCGCCGGATCGAGGATTCCGAGCTGTGGAACAAAAGCATTCCCTACCAAAACAGGCAATTCATCCAAGGTGATAATATGTTCATGTCCCATCGTAAAACGCGCCCATGGGACGGAACGGCGCGGATGGGGGCATCCCCACCACGGCAGTGCATAAAGCCACGTAGGGCTTTTCCTCTGGGACATCTTATCCGGGTTGGGGATTGCATCGCATTCGCAGAGTGCTAACATTTTCCCTGGTGAGACTTTCTCCATTGCCTGAAAATAATCCCAATAGGGTTTCTCATCGTTCTGCGGATCAACTCCGTAGATATCGATTCCCGAAATATCGACATACTCTTCACCAGGGTAGAACCGCCGTCGCCACTCCGGCGGCTTTTTCTGCAGGTCGCCCACACCGGCGCTATAAACCCAGATAAGGTTGTTTAGCTTCCGTTCCTGGGTAAAGTAGCGAAACATGATCCGCCAAAGCTCAGCGGTGTTTTCAGGGTGATTGGTATCCGTCCACCAGAACCAGCCACCATCGATTTCGTGAAGAGGCCGCCAAAGAACGACAACGCTCGCTTTCTGCAGTCGGTCCAACACGTCCGCGGTAGCTGCAAGCTCTTTCATGAGAGTCTCATATTCGCTTGTCCCCGGGGTCACAAGCTTTGCCAAATCGACGGGATGTTTTCGCTCGCGCGTCCATGCAGAGTCACCTCCCAAAAACCAGTGCCAATGCAAAGTGAGGATGTAACCGTGCGATCGCGCATGAGCCATGACTTCTTCGACATCGCCGAGCCATTGGATGTCGCGTCCCCAGATAGCGGCTTGTCTCCCTGTTTGCTGATAGTCGTCCGGCGTATGCGGGTAAACATTGTATCCAGCAAGCGTCTTCTTGCCGTAAATGCTTTCGAAATAGGCGAGGAGTTTCTTTCCATCTTCGCACAAATTGGGGTTGGCAGGCTGCCCAGCCCAGGCGATCCATGGAACCAACGCAATCATCCCGCCCAGAATAAGATTCCTCAGCATGATGAAGCCTCCCGGAAAATGCGGGCATTCTATGATACATGTCGTGGAAGCGTCGAACAGCGCGATTCTAGCAATCGACCAGGCCAATGTAAACGAAACATCAGCAATTCCGCCAACGGGATCTCACTCATATCACCGCCAAAGATGATTCAGCCTTTCTGATCAGGCCGACAACTTCCCCTCGTTTGGGAACAAAACTTCGGCCAGGCAATCGCAATGCGAATCCAGCTTGGCTACTGTTGACAACAATAATCACATCCTTCGCCACAGCAGGGTGGGCACAATTTCCTCTTTACGGAAATAACGTTTCCTGCGAGATGGATGTCACGAAATCCGAAACAGTCCGGTCCATCGGCCATCCGCTGGGCATACCCGGAAGACTTCACGGGTTAGGAACTCCTATCATCACCCACGATCTCTGTTGATCGCACGCGGGCTTTGCTCTGCTGGAAACAGTAAGGCGTCAACCGGCGATGTTCCTCTTTGGCGTTCTTCCTCATCGGAAAAGCCGTCATTATCGTCATCGGTATCCGCGTGGTCACCTATCCCATCACCGTCCGTATCTTGCCATTCCTTGGGATCTCGTGGGAAGGCATCCCAGGGAATCGCGTTGGCGTTGGGCACACCATCGCCATCCCAATCCTGCTCCATGTAATCCGGCGTTCCGTTGTTGTTTCGATCGTCACCTTGTCCGTCGGCGTCGATATCGGCGTCGAAATTATCGCCGATCCGATCCTGATCTACGTCAGCCCATTCTTCTCGCTCCAAAGGAAACGCATCCTTCGCGTCTGGCACACCATCGTTATCGTCGTCTGGGTCTTGGTCATTAGAAAGACCATCATTATCTGAGTCAGGGGCTGACCCCGACGTAACCAGCAGCGCGAGGTCCACATCAAATGGGGGCACGGCAAGGCGGCGGTCCTGCCCCGTAATTCGCTGGCTCGCAAGGATTTGCCCCGTTTGTGGGTTGTACCAGAACGCTGTGGTCCCCGGCATGGATGGAATGGCGACTTCTAGCCCTCGTACCTCCCCACGGAGATGGTCCCAGCGGTGCTCAGCATGTTGGCCGGACTCACGGAGTCGTTGACACTCCTGACAGGCCACATGGTGAAAATACGCTGCGAAAGAATACGGTGACGACAGCCCATATGCACGAACTGTCTTGGAAACTGGGCCGACCAATTCGACGTTGGCGGGACGAACCTTGCGATCGAGTCGCTGGCTGAATGATTGAAGGGCCTTCACGTATTGTCTTTCTTCCGGCCCTATCCAAATGTTCATGAAATGGCCATCTTTGGCGTATGATGTTTCCCAAAAAATGATGGTGGCCTCGTTGAAAAGAGCGGACCACAGCCGGACCCGCATGCGGCGAGCCGACCCTGGGTCCCAGACACCACCGATGCCTTCCGCCGTCCGATCCTGATTCCCTCGACTGTTCCCCTGTTCACCAAACACGATCGGTTTACCGAACTTTTTGGCCTCTCGAATACGTGATGCCGTTACAGCATCAGATTCAAGCTCATTCTCGTTTCCATACCAGTGTGGGGCGTTGATGTCGATCACAGAAAGTTGGGGGCGTTCCCAGCTCGTTGCAATCGGCTTCGAATACGGATCGATAGAACGAAGATATGGGGCCACAATCTCATACCATTGATCCTTGGCATGTTGTTCATTGAGAAGCTCCCAGATGTCCACGTAGGCCCCCCATCGGTCCACCGAGTACTTAACGATTCGTTTGACTTTTTCCATCCCTTGGACATTATCGGGGTCATCATTGAAGACTTTGGCAAAGCCGAAGATCCCATAATAAACGCAGAAGTTGTACTTCCTAAGATACTGAAGCAGTTCATCGACCATTCGGGCTTCCCGCCAGTCCACATGATCCAGGCTGAAGACAGACATGGAGCAATTATGCGGCGAAAATCGCCACAGATTGAAGCCAGCCCGTGCATGCTTACCAAAATAGACATCACCGTTCGTGGGACTCATAGCAGGTCCCCGGGCGAACATTGCACCCGGGGGTGGAATGGGCCGTTCTTCCGCCCGGTCCAGCCGGAAGGGACCTTCCACGGCTTTTGAGTCGAGGACGCTCCCGTTCTTGTTTCCATCACCCTCACAATCTTGTGACCCTACTCCCCAGAACGGCGTACCGTCTTCAAAGGCGAAACGGAAAGGATTATCCGGGTCAATGCGAAGCCAACCCCGTACGGGGGTACGAGAAGGCACGACTCTAAAGCGTCGTATTCCAACGGGCACCGCTCCGTCCTTAAGACGCAACTCCCCCTGACACTCCCAGACGCCGTCCTCCGACGGAGCAAACCGTACTTTCCAAAGATGCACAGGTCCACCCTGGGATAGAACACCCTGTACGGCATCTTTTTCCTTACCCGTGAGCCACGGAAGAAGCTCTCTGGCTGGTCCAAAGTAAAACCCGCCCACCATATATCGCTTGCCCGTGGGTGCGCGGAATTCCACAGGAAATTCCGTCATCCAAGCAGTATCGTCCACTTCCCGGGAAACGATAACGATAAGCTCAAATACTTGGTAGGGTCGAAGGGTTTCAGTGTGTTGATAAATGGTGATTGGCGAGGGCAGGGATCCCTCAGCCATAAGCAGCCTTCCCAGGCTGGTACCAATGAACAAAGCTATCCCAACACGGAGGAGTAACCTCGTGGTCCTCATTGTTGTCACCTCCCCAAAGACGTCAGCTCTTGAAATTAAAACGGTTAACAACCGTTAACCGGGTGTCTTCGCACTTCCGAGACTCTCACAACTGTCCGAGATTCTACCGCGGTAGCTGAACGCATTCCATAACATCTGACATGGCGAAGAAAAGGGCCGCATTTCGTTTCACATCTTGTACACCCGGCCAGTAATTGCATGTTGTTTCGATCTTCGAAATAATCTCGAAAACAGAACGCACCCAAGGGGAACCTACATCAAGGCCGTCCACAGCCTTGTTATCGTTTGCTTCTGGGAAATCTTGTTTTACAGCAGAAGGAATTGAACTCCGTGACCGTACGACTTAGTGTGCCAAACCTCCTGTTGCCCTTGTGTTTCCTCGGTCTCCATTGGGAGGCGTCAGCTTGGGAGAGTTCAGTGGTTCCTGGACCAGATCCGACAGTGATCGCGTTTTCCCAACAGACGGATTCCGGAACAACACACAATTACTATGCCTTTGTCACAGGCCGGGGAATTCCGATTCTGCACTCAACCGATCTTAAGACATGGCACATGGTTGGCCGCGTGTTTGATCAGGCGGTTCCCGAATGGGCACGTCGGGAAGTCCCTGGAACAACGGGGATTTGGGCACCCGACGTAAGTTATCACCAGGGCCGTTACTACTTGTACTACGCGGTCTCAACTTTTGGGAGCCAGCGATCTGTTATCGGTCTTGCGGTCAACACGACACTTGATCCCAACAGCCCTGATTATCACTGGGTCGATCGCGGAAAAGTCATTGAATCGTCACCCGGTCAGTGTGATTTCAATGCGATTGACCCCGCCCTGTTTGTTGACAAAGACGGCAAGTGGTATTTGTTTTTTGGGTCGTTTTGGTCGGGAATCAAGGCTGTTGAATTAATCCCTGGTGAAGGAAAACCCAAAACGAACGCCGAGATCGTGTCCATTGCCGGTCGCCCCAATCACCCTACCCATGCGATCGAGGCCCCATTTGTCGTTTTCCGCGATGGATATTATTACTTGTTCGTTTCATGGGACCGGTGCTGTGATGGGGCCGAAAGCGACTATAAGGTCGCTGTAGGAAGGGCAAAGAACATCCTCGGTCCGTATGCGGACGCAACTGGACGGCCTTTAATGGAAGGTGGCGGAACCATCGTTTTGTCGGGAGATGACCGATGGCGTGGCCCGGGCCATAATTGCGTCCTCATGACAGACAGTGGCGACTGGATGATTCATCACACATACGACGTGCAAAACCTGGATAAGCACCGAATCTTGCAGGTTCGACCATTAGATTGGGCGAATGACGGTTGGCCGACTGTGGGCCGGCCAGTCGTGGAGTGAAATCTTTGTCCCAGGAGGCTTCCGTCGTTTGTTTTTCCAGCCGATCCGGAGTCGTCCCCATGACAGCGCGAGTCCTGTTCACTAGTATTGCGGTTTTCCTGGCGTTGGCGATGGGACATGATCACGGCATGGCTTTTGGCGAGGTGAAGAGAACACCTCCGCGAAATGTCATTCTGCTGGTTAGTGACGATCATCGTTACGACTTTATGGGATTTATGCCCCAAGCCCCATCTTTTCTGGAGACTCCCAACCTCGATCGAATGGCCCGCGAAGGAGCGCACTGTCTTAACGCTTTTGTTGCAACGTCGTTATGTTCACCGAGTCGGGCCTCGATCTTATCCGGTCTCTACATGCATCATCATCACGTGGTTGATAATCAGCGGCCTGTCCCGCCCGGCACTGTTTTTTTCCCTCAGTTGCTCCAACAGGCAGGCTTTAATACCGCTTTTGTTGGCAAATGGCACATGGGACATGACGATGACTCTCCTCAGCCGGGTTTCGATTATTGGGCCAGTTTCCGTGGTCAGGGCGAGTATTTTGATCCTGTTCTTAACATCAACGGGAATCGAAGGCAAATCCAGGGCTATACGACGGACATCCTCACAGACCTTGCGATTGAGTGGTTAGAGCGAGGTCGCGATCTTTCTAAGCCCTTTTTCCTCTATGTGGGATTCAAGGCCGTCCATTACCCTTTTACGCCGGCCCGCCGGCACCAAGGCCGATACCACGGAAAGAAAATTGACTACCCGGAGACCATGGCCAATACCGAACAGAACTATCGTTCCCAACCAAGATGGGTCCGCGAACGGCGCTTCAGTATTCACGGCATCGATCACATGGAAACAGGACAATTCGACAAAGATCCGGTTCCCAACTTCGACGACCTCTATTGGAATTACTGTGAGACAGTGTTTTCCCTCGACGAAAATATCGGCCGGATATTGAATGCCCTTGATAAACAGGGCTTAGCTCGGAACACGCTGGTCATTTACATGTCTGACAACGGTTTTGCCTTGGGAGAGCACGGGTTCTATGACAAGCGCGACGCCTTTGAGGTGTCGATCCGCGTCCCCCTCCTGGTTTATGCACCTGGGTTAGTCACGCCGGGGACAAAGATTGAGGCAATGATTCAGAACATCGACATCGCGCCGACAATCCTCGATCTGTGTGGCGTTGCATCGCAGGCAGCAAAGGCCATGGATGGGCGGTCATTCTTCCCCCTTCTTTTGGGCCAACAGGTTCCATGGCGCGATCATATCCTTTATGAGTATTATTGGGAATGGAATTTTCCTGCCACGCCCACAATGTTTGCGATCCGCACGGATCGTTACAAGTATGTGTACTACCACGGCGTGTGGGATTACGACAGTTTCCACGACCTTTTGACAGACCCCGGGGAACGATACAACTTGGTCGACGTCCCAGGTTACCAAGACACCATTAAGAAGCTCAAACAGCAACTTTTCGATGAACTGGAGGCCTCCGGCGCACTCTTGATGCCCATCCGACCACCGGCTGGCGAACGACTCGACCAGCGAAAGCTCAATTGAGCCGCCAAGTTCCGTTTCGCCTGTCAAACGATGGCATTGGTCGTTTCGGCGAAAAAGCGAATGACAATTGCCGATCTGTGCGACGAAACTGGTCTAACCTGCCGCTCTTCCGAAGTCCGGAATTGCCAGCCTTTCACCATTTCTCAGGGCTGACTGATGCGCCACAATCCCAGGAGCCGTATATGCGATCGCTTCATAGACATCCACCGCGGGACGTCGCTCGTGGACCAGCGCGTCGATAAACTCATGAGTAATGAAGGTATGAGAACCTTCATGCCCCGAATCGTGGCGCAAAGGCTCAGGCAGCATCTCTGTGGCCCACCACTGGGGAACTTCGTAGGTCTGGACTCGCGGTGCAGAGCGAACAAACCCACCACTATCGAGTTCCTTTTGTTCACCCGCGAAGACCAATGTTGCCTGTGTTCCCAAACGATTTTCGCAGATGAAACTCATCTTGGTTCCGTACCATTCTGCCCGCTCACATCCCACATGAGCACCAGCCCACCACACCTCGACGTGGAAGGAATGGCCCTTGTTTGTGGTGAATTCAGCGGTTTCATTCCAAAACGGATTCTTGTAGGGATTGTCCTTCAAGAGTGGTGAATCATCACCCCATCCCACACACGACACCGCTGCAAGTCGCTCTCCCGTAACTCCGACGAGGTGTGCCGTACAATGCGTCGGATAGTGCATGGGAGGAAAACCATGTCGCCAGGTTGGCTTGCCCCCCTCGAACCAAAGCGACTCAAGCCCTGGATGGCGATACATGGAGTAAACGGCGTAGATATCACCGAACTCTCCCCGTTCCGCGAACTTTCGGACCGATATCGTATGTTGCTGCCAGTAACTTGTCTCCGCCATCATAAAGGTCAGTCCAGTGCGTTTGACCGTATCCAGAAGGAGCTGGCATTCCTCCAGAGTCATCGCCGCTGGAACAGCGCAAATCACATGCTTCCCATGGTTCATGGCTGCGACTGTATGTTTCACATGATTTGGGGCTTCAGTGAAAATCGCGACCGCGTCGAGATCTGTGGCCTCTTTGAGCATCGCTTCCAACGACTCGTAAACGCGATCGCATTGATACGTCCGCTGGAGCGTCTGTCGCCGCTCGGGTCGCAAATCCGAAACCGCAGCCACAACACACTGGGGATGCTCATGCCATTGAAACGTTGAACCAAATCGCCCACCAACGACTCCAATCTTGATTTTTTTCGGAGCCGATTCCTGAGCGTGCAAACCGCGGCTGAGCAGCAGCCACGAGGCCCCTGCGGTCATTCTGAGGAACGATCGCCGGGATTGGCCTTCATTAACCGAGAGCTTGTCAACGGATAATTCGACTCGTTTTTCGCTCATGAAATGGTCCTCCGGTAAGTACTTAGAGATCGGCCAGGCCCCTGACACCTATAGAATCTCTCTCGATGACTTTCCCTCAGGTTATGTTACGGTATCACGTATGCTATGAGCATCCGCCAGCCTTGCTGCTCGCGCTTGCCCCACGTTGGCGCTGTAGAACAAACAATCGATAATCCGCAAAAGGACCACGTGCGATCGATATTATGGACGCCTGAGAAGGGCGGATCAAGAACGATCCCAATTCCGTTGTGCGAAAGGAGACCTCGATGAAGAAAGCCCAAGGATTACTCGCGCGAAGTGCACAAAGACCAGAAGACTGCTGGGATTTGTCCAGCCTTTTTCCCACCGATGAGGCATGGGAAAAAGCGTTTCAATCGTGGGAAAGCAGCATCGAGGGTTACGGAAAGTTTCAGGGAAAACTCCGGGAAGGCCCCAACGTCATTGCTGAATGTCTGAAGTTTGACTTTCAAATGGATCGTCAGGGTGAACGGCTCGGGACGTACGCCTTTCTCAAGGCCGCGGAGGATATGACGAATTCGCAGTATCAGAGAATGCGGGGCCGCTTCCTGAGTGTGGCCAGTCGTGTTAGTCAGGCTGCCAGTTTCATCAGGCCGGAATTGCTTTCCATCCCGCGCAGGATGATGGACCAGTTTCTTAAAGATGCCGCTCTTCGACCGTATGAGGTGACATTACGGCGGGTACTCCGATGGCGACCTCATACCCTCGGCGCTTCGGAAGAACGCATACTTGCGATGCAGACTGAGATGGCGGGCACACCGTCTCACGTTTTTCATCAACTTAACGATGGTGATTTGCGCTTTGGTTACGTCGAGGACGAAAAAGGCCGCCAGCGAGAGCTAACGCACGGAAACTTTCTTTCGTTCCTTCAGTCACCAGATCGAAAGGTTCGTGAAAAGGCATTTTCCACCTTTTATGAAAGATATGCGGAACATCAGAACACCCTTGCGGCAACCTTGGCTGGATCTGTTCAAAAGGATGTCTATTACGCGAGGGTCCGCAACTTCCCGTCGGCTAGAGAAGCAGCACTGTTTCCCGATAACGTGCCCACAAAGGTGTACGACGAACTGATCGCCACAGTCCGCCGATATTTGCCGGTCTTGCATCGTTACTATGAACTCCGGCGACGTAAGCTGCGGCTTCGCCGATTGTCCGTCTATGACACATACGTCCCCCTAGTGTCGAGATTAAGGGTCCACACAAGCTGGGATCAGGCAGTGGATCTTGTGTTAAAAGCTCTTACGCCCCTCGGTGAGGAATATGCCCACATTCTGGAAAAAGGACTTCAATCCCGCTGGTGCGATCGGTACGAGAATCGCGGCAAGCAAAGTGGGGCATTCAGTGCAGGTACTTACGATGGCGCCCCCTATATTCTCATGAATTATCAACCTGACGTCTTCGACCATGTCTTCACGCTTGCCCATGAAGCTGGCCATTCGATGCACAGTTATTATTCGGCTCATCATCAGCCCTACCATCTTTACCAGTACACCATCTTCGTCGCGGAAGTTGCCAGCACATTCAACGAGCAGTTGCTGAATCGCTATCTTATGACACATGCCGAAACCAACCAGGAAAGGGCGTACTATATCAACCATGAGATCGATGAAATTCGCGGAACCATTTTTCGGCAAACAATGTTTGCCGAGTTTGAAAAGTTGATTCATGAGCACGTTGAAAAAGGCGATGCATTGACGATCGATGCATTTCGCACGATGTACCGCTCCCTGCTCGCAGATTATTTCGGGCCGGATGTAAGAGTGCCGGACCTCCTGGAGCTGGAGTGTCTTCGGATACCGCATTTTTACAACGCCTTTTACGTTTACAAGTACGCAACGGGTTTATCCGCCGCGATTGCCCTCGCCGATCGCGTCATCAATGGCGGCAAGAATGAACTCGATGCTTATCTTTCGTTCCTGGCGGCTGGCTGCTCCAAGGACCCACTCGATCTCCTGCGGGATGCTGGTGTTGATATGGAACGCCCGGAACCGGTTGCGGCCGCTATGGAGCGTTTCAGTCGGCTGGTTGATCAGCTGGCTGCGATCCTGTGAAGAACGAGTTTCTTGCGAACAGGAACACGTGCGCCAATGGTAGGTGGAGATTCCGACAACGGGAACCTTGATTGGAACAGATTTCGTTCCCTGATGCCGATCTGCGATCGGTATGTTTACTTCGATCACGCGGCGGTCGCTCCGTTACCCAGCCCTACGCGACGTGCCTTGGAAGCGTGGCTTACCGAGGCGGTGGAATGTGGCGACATTAACTGGCCGCAATGGGCACAACAACTGGAGGACTTTCGCACTGAGGTGGCAGAGTTCTTGGGTGCGACTCGCCAGGAAATTGCGCTCATTCGCAATACAAGTCACGGGATTTCCATTGTTGCGGAAGGGTTCCCTTGGCAGCCCGGTGACAACGTGGTAATTCCCGCCCATGAGTTTCCGGCCAACCAGTATCCGTGGCTCGCCCTCAAAGATCGAGGTGTTGAAGTTCGGCGCGTTCCCCCAAAGGATGGCATCATTGACCTGAAGGCCCTCGACGAGGCGTGTGACTCCAGAACCCGTGTGGTGTCTGTCAGCTGGGTTGATTATCTGACGGGCTTCCGCATCGATCCGGCAGAACTGGCAGCCATGGTCCATGAACGTGGCGCCTATCTGTTTCTCGACGCGATTCAGGGGCTAGGGGTTTTCCCCATCGATGTCCGTCGTGCCGACATTGATTTCCTGGCCGCGGATGGTCATAAGTGGCTTTTGGGACCTGAGGGCGCTGGCGTTTTCTATTGCCGTGCTCCCCTTTGGGAAGTTCTTCACCCTACCAGCATCGGGTGGAACAGTGTTGAGAATCCATTTGCTTTTCATGTGATTGAGCCGACGTGGAAGAAATCCGCTGCCCGATTCGAAGGCGGCTCACAGAATATGATGGGATTCATCGCCTTACGAGTTTCCCTTTCTTTGCTCCGGTCCTTTGATCTGGGTGCCCTCAGCCAACGGGTACTCGATCTTACCGACAGCATCTGTCCAATCCTGGAGCGTTCCGGTGCCGTTGTCTTCAGCAAGCGCGACGAGCGGCATGCGTCCGGAATTGTGACGTTTACGTTTCGTGGTGTTGATCCCCTTCGTTTGCGGCAATCTTTGAGCGAACGTGGAATTGTCTTGAGCCTGCGCGAAAACAAACTGCGAGTTAGCCCTCATGCTTACAATAACGAAGACGATATTGTCCGTTTTGAAGAAGCCCTTCGAGAATCACTCCGCGATTGCGGGGCTGATTGACGCCACATTGTCACGAGGATTCTGACTCATTCAATGTCGAGCGAAATTGACTTCCTGACAAAAGAACTTGCCGAAGCCCTTGCGCAAAATGATCCTCACGAGTTAGGGCAAATCCTTCAGAAGCTGCCGGGCGGTCAGGTCCGGCACACCGTGACTCAACTCAGTTCAGATGACCAGAAAAAATTGCTGGAATTGCTTCCGGCTGAAATTGCCTCGCGGCTCCTTCAGGAACTGCCCGAGACTCAGGCAGTTCAGCTACTGGATCATATTGTGCCGGACCATGCAGCTGCCATCCTCGACCATCTGCCCAGCGACGAGCAGGCCGACTTCCTGGGGGCATTGCCTGGTGAGGATGCTAAAGAACTACTAACAAAGATGACACCCGAAGAGGCCAGCGATGCTATTCGATTGCTTCGCTTTGCCCCAGACTCTGCCGGCGGCCTCATGATTACGGAGTACCTCGCCTTTCGGCAAACAATGACAGTGCGGGAGATTATTGAAGATCTGCGGGTCAATGCGTCTCGCTATCGCAATTACGACGTCCAGTATTTCTACACTGTTGATGACACGGGGAAACTCACTGGTGTTCTGAGAGTCCGAGATCTCTTGCTATCTCATCCCGGCACCGAAATTGCGACCATCGCGATAGCTAATCCAGTGAGCGTGACAACAGATACCTCGTTGGACAGGCTAGAGCAGCTTTTCGCACACTATCAGTTCTACGGCCTTCCCGTTGTGGATGACGACGGGCGACTGGTAGGAATGCTGAGACGTCAGGACGTTGAGGAGGCAATTGCCGCAAAGGCAAATCGGAACTTCTTGAAGGTCCTGGGAATTTCAGGCGGAGAAGAGTTACGATCCATGCCCCTTCGCAACCGGGTGAAGGGCCGTATGTCATGGCTGACAGTCAACTTAGTTCTGGATCTCATGGCGGCAAGCGTCATCCCATTCTTTGAGGAGACGATCAGTTCCGTCATAGCCCTGGTCTTCTTCCTCCCCATCATCTCCGATATGGGAGGAAACACAGGAAGTCAAAGTATCGGTGTGACGCTGCGCGAAATGACAGCAGGTCTTGTGACACCAAGAGATGCTTGGCGAATTATCTGGCGTGAGCTACCGCTCTCCGTGATGAATGGATTTGTTGTCGGCCTGCTCCTGGCTATTGTGGGGTTTTTATGGCGTGGCAATCCCTATCTGGGACTCCTTGTCGGTTTAGCTTTAGGAGTGAATACCGTAATCGCCGCATGCGTTGGGGCAAGCCTGCCTCTTGTGCTAAAGCGTCTGGGCGTTGATCCAGCTGTGGCCTCGGGCCCGATCCTCACGACAATCACAGATGTGAGCGGATTCTTCCTGGTTCTCGGTGGGGCAAAGATGATCCTGCCGTACCTAACATAAAACCGGTGGCACAAGCCACCGGTTTGCGTGCTCCCGCAATAGGATGAGACAGCCAGCAAGAAGACGGAGTCTTCCAGATCAATCACGGACCTATTGGGCTAGGTTGTCGTTGGAAAAAGTCGCGAGGTCCTCGAACGGTGTAGTATGGGTAGGTAATTGCTGCCGTCGGAGGACCGGGCTGGATGCACTGTTGTGGATCACCACCTGCACAGCCAAGCCCCGGGCGCCAACCCAGCGTCGGCCAACCCCAGCCAATCGGTGAACGGATTTGTTGCTGTGGGCAAGTGGGGCAACAATCCGCACAAAGACCACAGCTTGGGCCAGCCAGCCCTGCAAGCCCGGTACCCCGGACATACCGCGGTCGCTCGCCCGCAAGAATAAACGTCGCCATCCCCATACCAAACACAACTGCCAACACGGCAAACTTCGTTTTCATGGATCGTTCCTCGTTCTTGTTGTCTCTTTGCTTCACCGAGCAGCACCTTGGAGGCCGTGAGCGATCCCCGCCCCCAAGCCACGGTTGGTGCGAACAAACGCTACATTCCTTATTGTTATCATCGGACAGAACCAATGGCACAATCCAGAGTTTCGTCACGACGAGCCAGAGCTGCAAGTTTTTGTGCATTGGACGTCAGATTGCGCGCAATCGCGCCCTCTAGAATCACAAAAAACACACGATTGTCTAATAAGCATGTACCTTAAGTGTGGCGCCCAAAGTAGTCTGTGCATCGTTGGCGTTGTGTTCTGGCTGTGATGTCCCACGGCAATATGCGTTTCGACCTATATTCTTTTTGTCAGCCCGTGGCTTGTTTCCCTGCTTTACCCAATCACGTGAGGGTTTACCACGCCATTGAGATGGGAACCGCGCATGTGCACCAAGGTGATGGCCAAATCCACCCTGAATTCGACGAGAGGTTTCACACTGATTGAAACCCTAATCGCCATCAGTCTCCTGGCAATCGTGGTTGGGGCTGTGACGTTGTCTTTGGTCGGCTCGCTGCAAGCGACCCAGCAGAATGAGGATCTGGCCATTGCCGAAGGATTGGCCCAAGACCTTATGAATGAGATACTCAATCGCCGCTACTGCGAGCCGGGTGCTTCGCCCTACGATCTGTATTTGCGGCCAGGTCCCTCTGAGAAAACGCCGGGGACTCGGGAACTGTTCGACGATATTGACGACTATAACGGTTGGGTGGAAGAGCCTCCGCAAGATCGGTGGGGCATACCGCTGGGGCGGGAAAACGGTTCGGGGGGTCAGCGACCCACGGTAGCGTTTGCACCTAGCCTCGAAGGTTTTCGCCGTGAGGTAACCGTCAGTTACGTGTCGCCGCAGAATCTGTCACAACCACTCCCTTTTGGGACCGTAACTGCTTTTCGAAGAATCGAGGTCGTCGTCAGCCGCCGGTACCCAAATAACATCGTGCGTCAACTTGTTAAACTCACACGAGTCGTTGGCCATGTCCCGAGCGAACAGTTTTAGGAGATACGAACACCTCGCACCACGCGGGCATGTTTTTCCTCCACGATCGTGTGGTACTGGAGAGTCTTGTTCGCGCTATTCGTCTTGCGGCGCCAAGTCCAGACGGTTTGTGACACAGACTACGAGAGTCGTCATGTGTGGCGCCGGGGTCACGCTCGTCGAGATTTTGGCCGCAATCGCGTTGTCAAGTTTTATCGTTCTGGGAATTGTCGCGTTCACCCGGCTTGCTGAGGACTCCTTTACCGCAGAGCGAAAAAGCATGGAGGCGATTCACGTTGCCCGTTCATGCTTTCAACAAATCGAAAATGCCGTGGACCAAGCTTGGGCCAACGAGCGGTTTCCGGGAGCCATTGTGGTCCCTCTATCGATTTCAGGAACTTATTTGCCCGAAACCTTGGTGGTTTGGTGCCCTTCGACGGGTCAACCACGTGATCCAAACGGTTTACCATGCCTTGACGAATTGATTGTGTTTGCCGTCAACGATTCCCGTCCCAATGAACTAAGAAAGTACCGATGCCTGAACAGTACTCCGGCTCCAAACCCTTCTGACCTCGGGGCGTGGCAGACTGTGATCAATGCGCTGAAGAGTCAATCGCCGGCCGAGAGCCAGGTCTTGACCGATCGTTTACGAACGTTTGTGATAAACGGCCGCGTTTGCGGGGCTGTCCGATTTCGCATTGATTTGGCCCCAAGCGATAGTGAATGGAATAACACAAGCATTAGCTGGAACTCGTTATCATGGCCGCAGGGACTGTTCGGCCCCAGTCGTGGAACGCGCCGTGTGTCACTTCACACAGAAATACAACTTCAAAAGCTGGCATCCTCCGATTCTGCGCAACAACAGAGCAGTTACGTTTTCTGGTACTCACGCGCGTTCGGCTACTCAGTGCGTAAGGAACGGAGACCTCAATAACCATCATGAAATGCGATGAGCTTCTGTCACTTTCAATCGATCGACGGTTCGCGGCGGTACACCATCGCCTTGCGGCGATTGCAATGTGTGACACTCGGCAGCGTCCGCGTGGATTTATCCTCTTGATTGTTCTGCTCGCCATAATTTCGGCGATGGCTTTAACCTACGTTGTCGCATCCACCTCGGGACTCGGCATGCGGAAAGTTCGTAATGCGCAATTACGCGATTGGGCTGAAGCCGCCGCGGAGACGGGGCTGTCCGTCGGACTGTCGCAAATGTGTTCCTCAAGCTGGGGTGGTATTGGCAGTCGGTTTACCGGGACGTGCAGTGAGACTCAGTCTTTCGAGGTTACCTATGAGCACGGAGATCCGACAATCGGGCCTGGGTCGCCGGAATGGTCTGACTACCCCTATCGAGTGACGATCCGCGCAACCGGAAAGGCATGGCACCCCGGAGAATCCAATTATCCCGCGATCTATCAGAGGGCTTGGGTGGTTCAACTCATTCCGCGTGCTGTGGCGCCCGAGCCTTCCGACTGGTCCACCATTCTGGGCTACACATTCTACCAAACGGCAACCGCAGATTCCTCAGTCAATATTCCCGCATTAGTTGTCGGGAAATGTCGATTCCAGCACAGGCTCTATGTCGCCCCCGGCTATCCAACGTATAATCCCCGGATCACATACTTGAGCGATTTGTATGCAATGAAGGTCAGCGGATACGGCGATTGGCGGACATTCCGTGGTCCTCTTTACCTGCCCTATGACGTGCAGTCTCCACTCGCCATCGATCTATTAGTCAATCGGCTCCGCGTATCGGTGAATCATCTTTCAGCCAACCTTCCTGGCAGCGATCTCGCTCTTCAAAAAGATTTGGAATTCTACCAGCTCTACCCAGGCGGCAAGACTTACACGATTCCTCGATTGGGGTCAACGCTTGAGAATACATCCCTCGTTCCCGTACCAGACGATAATCCATGCGGAATCTATTACGCCCCCGGCAACATCACAATCAGATCCAACGTTACCATAACGGGAAGCCTGTTTTGCAACGGCGATCTTCACATTGACGGAACGAATATTGACATCCGGAGCCAATCGCTTCGGGGGATGCAAAGTGACACTCCAGCACAATTGCCTGTCATCGTCTGCAAGAACCTGCAGTTTAAACCCGGCGCTGAATGCCAAATTCAAGGCATGCTGTGTGTCTTTGGCGAGCTAAAGGCCGAGAAATCATCCACAATGACGAACATTCAGATAACTGGCCGAGTCTTTGCTACCGCACTAAAGGTTGAACCTTTGTCGCCATGGGAATCTTTCACTTGGGACACAGCCCTGGCCCAATTCGAGGTTGAAAAGGTTTCGCTGGTGGGCGAAAAGACATACTTTCCCCTGTGGTTGAAAAAGTACGGCATGGACGTAACCCCACGGATGATCATTCAGCCACCCCAGAACAATTCACAGTACCATTGGAAAAGAACCTCCGATCCCGTGTATGTTCCTGGCAGTTCTGACACAACGGCAGTTGATCCAAACCCCGGATTGAGGTGGGAAGTCATTCGCGCATTCGACGGCTAGCGAGTTCGAATTGACGGGAGGTTAACGATTATGCAGGAAAAAAGACATTTTCTTTGGTGTGGGCTTACGGTCCTGGTTTCTGTGTGCATGCTAGTGTTGGTAGAGAGGCCCACTGCTCCGGCATCCGCTGTTGCCGAGCAACCTTTCGCCAACAGCGTCGAACAACGGGCCGAAATGATCAATGAATTGCGTGCCATCCGCCAGTTGTTATTGGATCAAAACGCATTACTGCGCGAGCAAAACAAGCTGCTTTCAGAGCAGTTGAACATCCTGAAGAAAGCCGCCCCTGGGGAATCAAGACGTGAAAGCGATCCGGGAAAACCGACAAAGGGATAGAAGCATTCTCAAAGAGAATGCCCGGTCGGCTTTCACGTTGATTGAATTTGTCATTGTTATTTTGCTGATGGCGATTGCCGTGGGACTGGTTATCCCAAGTGCTGCACCGCAAACAGAACAGCAACTTCGTGCGGCGGCACACCTGGTTGCATCGGAAGTGGAACTCGCACGGGACCTTGCCATCACGTACAACAGCAAATACAAACTCGTCTTGGATACAAAAGACAATCGAGTTGTTCTCACCCACGTCGGGGAAAACAGTGCTCTTAATCAGTTGCCGCGTGAACTTGTGAATAATACCACCTCTGATGCAACCCACAGAATCACGGATCTTTCGCAAGTCCCCGGCCTTTGGAACCAAGTCAGAATTGCGGCTTGCGCGGAGTTTGGCGTCACAATCGCCCCTAACAACGCGATTGTTTTCGAACCAACCGGCGCGACCAATAATGGAAAATCGTTCCTGATTTGGCTTAAGGCTGGACAAAGTGAATGGACACGATACGTCACGGTCATCTTCGATCAAAGCACAGGTCAAGTGGTCGATCGGAACAATGAGTGGAGTCGCCCCTCCATTTTGAAGCCGGATAGTTTGCACACCGTATTCATGCGAAAAAAGTAAACCAAAGGCGATGTTTGGGTTGTCAGTGTTTCAGCATTTTTCACCGATTGGTTTGGATATCAGAGATCGCTCCCTCCGGGCTATTCAATTGAACGGAGATCGATCGGCTGTCGTCCACGCGATAGAAATGGAAATCGAAGGTCCTGATGATACGTCCTCGGACTCGACGGCGAAGGTGGCCGGGACCATACGAACGGTATTGCGAGAAAAAGGGTTTCGGGGTTGGAACGCCGTTCTTGCCGTAGGACATCCCGATCTCCTTGTACAGAATATCCGTGTCAATGATTCCCCCGAACGTTCCCTGACGAACAGCGTGCTGGACGAAGTCATTTCGCGTACCTCTCTCAATCCTGAGACTGTCGAGATTCGGTGCTTGGATGTTGGCCCAGTTCAACAAGGTGAGACACAGCGACGCGAAGTCCTTCTGTTAACATGTCGCAAAGCAGCAGTCACTGAGCGGACAGAAATCGCAAACATGGCAGGAATAAGGTTGTTAGCATTGGACGCCGAACCCGCGGCTCTGGCGCGTGCTGTCCTTCGGCAGTACCGGCGGCAAACCGACCAATCTCAGACGATGCTTATCGTGCGGATCGGACAACGAAATACCCTTGTACTGATCATAAGAGGTGATCATCCCCTCTTTGCAAAGTATCTACCTTTCGGTGGACATGATTTGGACCAAGCCCTTGTTCAACAGCTGCAAATTCCATTGGAATCGGCCATGATTCTTCGCCAGGGCTACGGAGAACGACGGCGGGAACAACGTGATCCCGAAATCGTGCAAACCGTTCAAGATTGCCTTCAGCCCCTTTGGGATTCCTGGCTTGAGGAGATTGCCAAGTGCGCACGTTACTATCAGGTAACGTTTCGGGGACAACCGATTGAGCGCGTTGTCATGTCGGGTTCGGAAGTGACCTCCGAATTGCAGGAACGCCTCGAAAGGTTTTTCGACTTGCCCGTAGAAATTCTGGATCCCTTTCGCGCGATCCATTGTCAGAGGCAGATCAACATGACTCCGGACTGGGATATCGCGGTAGGGCTGGCACTTTATTCTTATACCAGTCCAGTTCTCGCTTGAGTGGAATGGCCCATTGGTGCATCAGCTTAATTCAATAGGACAATTGGGAATGCGTTGATTCGTCGAGACCATGTCAATCCAGTTTGATTTTCTCCCCAAAGAATACCACGAAGCCCACCTCCGGCGGCGAAGCATTTCGTTGCTGGTCGTTACCCTTTTGTTCATCTTCTTCCTGGGTATTGGTGGTCTTCTCATTCAAATTCAATTGAACGAACAATTTCGAAAAACGCACCAAGAATTGTCTCAGATATACAACGAGAACCAGGTTAAGATCACGCAGCACCAGCAGGAAGAAGCCAAACAGAATCTGTGGAAAAAGAAGGCCGAACTCTTAATACCTGTCCTTGCTGGTTATCCACGGTCGTGGTTAATTCAAACAGTCTTTTACAGCGTCCCGAAAGACGTCGTCCTCGATCAGATTAGCCTTTCGCTCAAAGAAGAGCGCACTTCAACCATGCCTCAGGGTGAGCGAGCTTCTGGTTCACCCATCGAAATCTCCGGGTCAGAACAGCCGCCTCAGGACGAACTCATTGCAAGGCAGAAAAGCCTTCGAAATGCTTGGATTGATATTGTGATTGACGCAAGAACAGCATCGGCAGCCGCCGTGCAAGACTTTTTTGCACGGCTGTCTCAGTATCCTGTATTTGAGGAGGTTAACCTCCAGACAGTGGAAGGTTCCCCAGAAGAAAACACCGGGCAGGCAACAACACACTTTGTGATATTCGCACGCTGCCGACACCTGCCTGTTTCCTCCGCCTTCGTCCACCCCCGGCAAGCTCAACCTATCGCTGCGAAGCAGTCTGCTTATTCGCCCGAATTCGCCAAAACGAACGACTCGCCATGAAAGCACCCATCTTGTTTTTTGCGAAAAGAAATGCGTTCGCGATTTCGTCAACCTTCGTGATGACGGCCATCCTTATTGCGGGAAATGCCGTGTTCGCGTACCAGAACCTACGACTTCGTCGATCTATCGACAATCTGCGGAATCAAGTCCAGCCTCAGAAGCTACAACTGGAGACACAAAACAAGAGTCATGATGGAACTTCGGAAACCGAGCAATTCCTCAGCGGGTGGGATCGTTCTCGAATCACTTTCAAATCAATTCCGCCATTTATGACAGGACTGGCTGACCATGCAAGCCAGTCTGGGCTGCAAGTGATCAAAATCACTCCTGAAAAATGGTCGGTGACCGGCTGGTTAATGTCTTGCCCATTTGAAACGGAGTTCAGAGGCAAAGCCGACCAGTTTCTCACGTTCCTCAGCCAATTGGACCGGGCCGAAAACGCAATTGTCGTCAATGCGATTACGGTTGAACGGGCAACAGAAAACAGCTCGGACCTACGTCTTCGCATCAAGTTTACCGCTTACGGCGAAAAATCGGAATAATTAGTTTGGCGAAATTTCAGAAAGTTTCCGATGTATGTTGTGACGCAGCGCACATCATATGATCTCGTGCTGCGCACATCGACGGTGTCACAATGGAAAGACTGATAAAAAAAATAAGAAGGGAAGTTAAGAGAAGCCCGGCGAAAGCCGCTGTGTTGGGCAGCTTGGTACTTGTCGCCGTCGCGATTTGGGGATCGAAGCTGGCGGCCACTCCCAGTCCAGGCGTCCAGGAAAGCTCGATGTCTTCAATCTCTTTGAATCCTCAGCCTAAAGTGCCCGAAGTGGTTCCCAGTCAAGAAATCAAGCAAATGACCACAGACGTGGATTTGGAATTGCATCCCTGGCAAGTGCTACAAAGTTGGCGGACGCAGCCATTTGATCCGCCAAGCTTGGAACGTGATCCTTTCGCGACGGACGTGCTAGCAAACGTTCAGCCAAGTAATGACACTTCGGACGAGACAGCGACGTCCCCTCCCTCGCCAGAGGATCTAGGCATCCGCTTTACGGGTGTAATCATCGCCGGTCATGATCGGACAGCAATTCTCGAAAACCAGTCTGTCCGCGAGGGTTCAACACTCAGAATCGAGCGAGATGGACGTTCCTATTTTGTCAAGATTTTAGAAGTGACGCGAACGGGCATTAGACTCAGCATCGACGGTGTGGAGTTTGAACAAGTGCTTCCCGATCTCGGGCTAGGTAACGGGGTCGGCGACAAGCCCTAGCGGCAGACAGGCTGCAGGAAAAGCCGGGTTCGCTAGTGTGCAGACCTGGCAGAAGGACTGTGAACAAACCAATGTCATGGACGACCGATGAAACGCGTGCGTAGATTCCTCGAGATCCTTGCTGCTTGCGCCCTGGCGGGTGTTTCAGCCTGCTGGATCGCTTACTATCATCCGAATACTCAACCCGAGGTCCATGTTCCGCACTCGTCACAGCACGCACCTGAAGTCGTGTCGGCCAATCGGAATCAGGGCGAGAAAAAGGCCACATCGAGCACCCTGTTTCCCGCAACCAAAAAATCAGATCATGTCCATCCCAGCCAAGAGGCAACCACTCATGGGGGCATCCGAAACAGGGCTTCGTGGCAAGAAAGCAATCTCAACACTACTGGCATCTCGGCGAGCGATCAACAGACTCGGTTCTTGGAGTTTAATCCGGCCAACGTTCCTGATTTAGCTGGCCAGTTTCGCCAATTGCCGGCACGTTGTGAGCACAATCCCATGTCAGGTATTTTGAACGTTCAGTCCCAACAAGACGTGATCCCGGTCAGCTACGAGTTGCAACCAGAATCCACCAAGATCGAAGTCAGCAATCCGATGCGCGTTGGAGATGAACCACGTGGGGCCATCTTTCAATCAGAGAGTGTTACATTACTTACCTATCAGGATGAGCCCTCTGCTCGGGAACGTGCTAGCGAGATGCCCAATCTCTCGAATCTGATCCACCTTAACCAACAGACGCCAAATCAACGCTCTTCCGATCAAGCTTTGCCTGGCACAAAAAACGCTCAAGAAGGTTTGTCTCTTGACTCCCAACAAACATTTCGAGAAACCATTGCCACACCATCCCCTGATGCGGCGGACGTGACGATCACTCCTGGCCGTCCGCAAATTGTTGTCGATGACTCTGGTTTACAGCTTGAACTCCGGGACGCGGATATCCGAGATGCCGTGCACGCGCTGGCCAAACTGGCCAAGCTGAACGTGGTCCTTTCGAGCAGCGTGCAAGGGAAGGTTACAGTATCCCTCAACGGCCTCACTCCTCGCGATGCCATTTTTGCGGTTCTCCGTGTGCCGGGATTTGTATCCCAGGAGTACGGAGGCATCATTTATGTCGGAACAGAACAGGAGATACAGAATCTCGGCTATGTAACTGACCAGCTCGCGACTCGGATTTATCGTCCGAACTATGCCCCCGCAAAGGAACTGGAGTCGCTCATCAAGCCACTGCTTACGCCTCAGATCGGGTTGATCACCATTTCAACGGCTGCTGAGAGTGGAATTTCACCCGATCCAACCAATGCAGGAGGGGACAAGTATGCAGGAACCGATATCTTGATCGTCCGCGACTATGAGCGGGTCCTTCAAGAAGTTGATCGAATTGTTCGAGAAATCGACGTCCGCCCTGCACAGGTGGCAATCGAAGCCATGATCTTGAGCGTCAATCTCGATGACGAGGATCAGTTCGGGGTCAGTTTTGAGCTTCTCCGTAACAAGGGCTACATCAAGTTCGGATGGGGGCTGGTCCCACAAAATCTGAGTGATATCAAGTTCGACAACAATGGCATGAAGCTGGCGTTTCTCGACGGCAGCATTGGGGCCTTCATCAACGCGTTGGAATCCATCGGCGACACGAATGTCATCGCCACACCACGTCTCCTCGTTCTCAATAAACACAGAGCAGAAATCCTGATAGGAAAAGAACTTGGCTACATTAGCACAACCTTCACCGAAACCAGTTCCTCTCAGACCGTGGACTTTCTGAAAGTCGGGGCCCAGCTTGTGATTCGGCCTTTTATTTCAAACGACGGTCTGATTCGAATGGAGGTTCATCCAGAGCTTTCCACTGGCTCAGTGCAGATTACCAATAACTTCACCGTCCCTAACAAGGATACGACACAAGTGACGACGAACATCATGGTACCAAACGGTGTCACGGTGGTTATTGGCGGTCTCATGAGAGAAGATCTGGAAACGACGGCGTCACAAATCCCGTTCTTCGGAAACCTGCCGTTAATCGGCGCCGCGTTTCGTAACAAGACGGAAACTACAAGAAAGCAAGAGATCATTGTGTTGATCACCCCCTATATCGTGGACGACTATCGGATGGCGGCCGATGGCGCCCTGGCTCGCTCATCTTGGGAAAGGCGCCAAGAGGTAGCTGCGGAGGAAATGAGTGGTTGGAATAAACAGAATGCAGCGAAGCATTTCCTTGAAAAGGCCAAGACAGCCTATGCTCAGGGCCGTTGCCAAGCAGCCAAGCAGTGGGCTGAGATGGCTGTCCACTATGACCCGGCGAACCTGGAGGCCATTGCCTTCCGAGATCAGCTTTCTAGAGTGGTTGCTCCTAACACCGGCCCTGTTTTTCCGTCTGCCAGTCAGTGAGGCTCGCAGAATCCTAGAGCGAACGGACAAGGAGATTTTACTTAAGCCAACTCAAGCCTGCGATTGGGTCAATGACACTTCGTCGGATTATCCCATTCGAACACCCGAAATGATGAATCGCAAAAATCTAATCGCCTTTGCTGAGTTCATGACTATCGCGGTTCTACTGTTCTGGCCTTTCGGTTGTCGGTCAGCACAACCACAACCTCAATTGCCTTCACAGAGGCTCGAAGACACAAGTCACGCGGCTTTGCCGAATTCGCAAAAAAGCCTTTCACAGGTTCGGCAAGGCCGAAGGATCGCCGTTCAGAACGAAATGGCGAAAGAAATGGAGCAGGCTCGAAGCCTCTACCACTCCTTTGGCCAAAATGACTGATGCTCACAAACTGACCACTTGCCTTTCCGACCAATTCCGCAGGGTGTGCGTCTTCCCATGTTGTAAAGGTATCAACAGGTACTCGAAGCTCCTGTTATTCCGAACTTGCCAAAAACACCAAGATGACGGAAGAAATGGATCGTAAGGCTCGGTTATCGTAGTCGTCTGCTAATTGTTAATCGTCCGGGACCAGTCCAGACACTTCTCGTGAGATTACCATTCTGCGGTGGACATCGCCCCAGTTGCGTACTAGCTTTCTAATGAGGGACCGTGATCCTTATCCGAGATGATTCCAAACGAACGACTATTTCCATTTCTTGGAAATCATCCCTCGCCGATGGGGTTGTACGGATCGAGAGTTGTTCATGTACGACAACACAAGTCATTCAGCATCGAAGTCTTTGACTCAGTTCGCTCCGACGGTTGGCGTAAGCCTGACCGGCGTCGTTTGTCTCGTCGCTTTGTTCCTTCCCGGACTACCCGATGTGTATCGACAGGTCTTAATCATCGGGTGCGTGGGATTCCATGTTCTCGCCGTCTTCTACCTTACCCAACAGTCTAAGAGGATCATAAGAGGCATTCGGGAATCATTGGGCAATCTCGTCACACAACTTCGCAAGCAAGGTGTGGAAACACTCAATACCACAATACCTTCTGAAATCGCATCGACCGGCTGTGGTGACAAGTATAAGTCGCTGTGTGACGAGATCCAGAAGATGCAGGCTGAGTTTATCCATCTCAAACAACAATGCGCGTCAGCCGAGGTTCGGTCGCAGCGCTACAGCCTCGCGCTTCAACGGCTAAATGATCTCATGGACATCGTTCCAGACCCAATTCTTTTGCTCGATCCCTTAGGGCGTATTCAATCCTGCAATCGGGCAGCCCAGATTCGACTGGGGATTCATGAGCCACAAGCAGGACCGGACGGGAGCTGTGATGAGAGTGATCTATTTCGGGATCTGTATGAACAGGTCAAAAGAGCCCCCAGTTCAAACACCGCTTTTGATTGGTATGTGAGTTTGTCCAACGACCACAAAACTCACTATCGAGTCTTGGTACGCGACGTTGGTCCGCTGGAGAATGGAAATCGCCCTGAGCATTCCAGGGAGCGTGCCATTTTTTTGCAGGACTTAACGCCACTGGACGAATTGCGCAAGCGTCATGCGGAATTCCTGTCAGCGGCAAGCCATGAAATGAAGGCTCCCCTGGCAGCCATTCGTGCGTACACCGAACTACTTCTCGACGGCGAGGCCACGGACGAGAGCACGCGAGAGGAGTTTATTTCCACGATCGAGACGCAGGCACAGCGATTGCAAAGGCTCGTCGAAAACTTGCTCAATATAGCACGCATCGAAGCGGGGATCATGAAAGTCCATAAACAGGCCATCTCTGTTAATGAGATCCTTCAGGAGGCCGGACGACTAATGACAGCGGCGGCAAGCGAAAAGAACATCACACTCACTCTCGACCTTAGTCCTCTCTACCTGCCGATCAATGCCGACCGGGACCTGATGTTGCAAGCCGTGATCAATCTCATTTCCAACGCAATCAAATACACGCCGAATAATGGCAAAGTCACTGTGAAAAGTCATCTCCGTGACGAAATGATCGTAATTGAGGTGGAGGATACCGGCGTCGGTATGTCACCATCCGATGCACAACGGGTCTTTGAGAAGTTTTATCGTGTCGAAGCACACAAGCACATGGCGCCCGGTACGGGTCTTGGTCTATCTCTCACCAAACATATTGTCGAGGACGTTCACGGGGGAACAATATCGCTTCGCAGCGAGTTAAACGTAGGGTCGGTGTTTAGCATTGCACTGCCTAAAGCGTCATCAAGGACCAACAGTCCTTATCCTGTCAGCGAACCAGTTGTGGTGTGAGTTAATCCCATGGGTCATAAAGTCCTTCTCTGTGACGACGAATTTCCCATCCTGAAAGCTGCCGAGTTCAAGCTGAAAAGGGCTGGTTTCGCCGTTGAGTGTGCACAGGATGGCGAAACCGCTTGGTCGGTGATCTCCAAGGTTTTCCCGGACCTGATCATCAGTGACTATCAGATGCCCCGACTGGACGGAATCGAATTGTTGGCCCGCGTGCGCGGCTTCGAACCAACCAGGGAAACCCCGTTCATTTTGCTCACAGGTAAGGGTTTTGAACTGGATCGGGAAAAATTGGAGAAAACACTCAAGGTTACGGAAGTTCTGCCGAAACCTTTTTCCCCGCGGGATTTGCTTGAACGAGTCGTGTCAATCCTGGGACGACCTGCTATTGCTCCACAGGCCGCAGAACCGGGCCTTGCGCTGGAGATAAACACGACAGGTTAGGTGCCATGCAATTGCCGTACGAAATCTTCGGAGAAATCGCCGTCGTCCACGCGCCAGAGGAATTGACGGAAGAAAACGTGCCATCGCTGTTTTCCGCCCTGGAGCGTATCCACGTCAAGCATATTGTTCTCGATTTGGAAAGGACAGAACTTATTGACAGTGCCGGCCTCACCGCCATTGTCAACGCTCACGAACTTCTCGAACAGAAGCAGGGGAGTCTGCGACTCGTTGCGAGCCATCCCATCAACCGAAAGATTCTTCACATTACGGGAATCGAGCAAACGATACCCGTTTTTGATACCGTCGTTGAAGCAGCCAAGACATTCCATGCCGGTCTGTAGCAAAGGCCGTCGATAAAAAACGACCATGTCCACGATGGATTTGCGGAAAACAAGTGCCCGTCGCCGTCTCGGCGATATTCTGGTCGAGAAGGGATACCTTAGTCCCGAACAACTGGAAGAGGCCCTTCAACACCAGCGTTCCAGCGGTCGAACGCGACTTCTTGGTGAGATCCTTCTTTCTCTGGGACACTGTTCCGAGGAACAAATTGCAGAGTGCCTTGCGGAAGAGTATGGATTGCCGTTTACACGGCTTGAAATGCGGCTCTTCGACCAGAAGATCGTGGATATCCTTCCGCGCGAGTACATCGAAAACAACTCTGTTTTGCCTCTTTTTCGGGTCCGCGATGTCCTCACGGTTGCCGTGGCTGAACCGTCGAATTTGTTCCTCTTGCAAGAAATCGAACACCTGACGGGTCTTCGCGTCAAGCCCGTGGTCGCCACCTACCGCGATATCCGTCGCATGATCGCCTCGTTGCCGAATTCGAGTGTCTTTGTGATCGATGACATCCTCGATGGAAGCGATGTTGCTGATGTCACGCTCGTTGAAGAAACAATCGAAGACATTGGCAACCTGGCTGAGATCGCTGGTCAGTCGCCGGTCATCCGTTTGGTCAACTACATCCTGTTTAACGCAGTCAAAGAAGGAGCGAGCGATATCCACGTTGAACCGAGCGAACGGTGTGTTCGCGTTCGGTATCGCGTCGACGGACGACTGCAGAAAGCCATCGAGTTGCCTGCTCATTTGGGTGCCCCCATCACAAGTCGTATCAAGATCATGGCCGGCATGGACATCAGCGAACGGCGACTGCCCCAGGATGGTCGCGTCAATGTCCTTTTGGAGAACCGCAAGATCGATTTGCGCGTGAGCACCTTTCCCGGCCAAAACGGTGAAAAGACAGTCATTCGTATCCTGGATACACGACAGGTCTCACTTAACCTTGATGACTTAGGGTTTTCCGAAGAGGTGCTTCTGAAGCTCAAGGCAGCCATTCGTGCTCCCAACGGAATTATTCTCGTCACTGGCCCCACCGGCAGCGGAAAGTCAACAACTCTTTACGCCTGCTTGAATGCGATATCGTCCGTGGAGATCAACATCTGCACGGTGGAAGATCCAATTGAATACCACCTCCCGCTTGTCAACCAATTTCAGGTCCAGGACAAGATAGGCCTCACTTTTTCCAAAGCCCTCCGCACGCTGCTGCGACAGGACCCCGACGTCATCATGGTGGGTGAGATCCGTGACGAGGAGACCGCTCGAACAGCCATTCAGGCGGCTTTGACGGGGCATCTCGTGCTTAGCACCCTCCATACCAATGATGCGGCTTCAGCAGTGACACGGCTGGTTAACATGGGGATCGAATCCTACTTGATTTCCGCAGCGCTCAACATTGTCCTGGCACAACGGTTGGTGCGAAGAATCTGTTCCAAGTGCAAACATCCTTATGAGCCTCCACGTCCCCTGCGTAAGGCCCTGGAAAAGATGGGATGCGGATGCGACGTCTTCTATCGTGGCGTGGGATGTCGGAATTGCCGCAATACTGGGTACAACGGCCGCATTGGCATTCACGAAATTCTGGTGCTTAATGACGAGCTTCGCGACATGATTGCGGCAGGCTCTGGCGCCCATCAGATCCGCAAGATTGCAGAACAACAGGGAATGATCAACATTCGTATGGACGGCTTTCGCAAGGTCCAGGAAGGTCTCACAACTGTGGAAGAGGTTCTGAACGCCGTGGGGGATATTCAAGATCTCTCCCAAATTGGCATTCGATGAGCATCGTCAACCGCAGACTTGATCCCTCCATCCGAAGAAACCCTAGCAACGAAACCACAGCAGTTGGCGAGGAATTGAGCAGGAGAAATTGATATTATGGCAAGCACTCCAGTCAGGTCCGTAGGTTCTACATCCAACCTGGCAGACGGGCGCATGCCGTACTCCGGCACCTCTAATCCTGCCGTCGCAGTAGTGCCTCCCAAGTCCCAAATCGCAGTTGATACGGACGAAGATGTGGACTTGGAAGACCTACAGGCGGCGCGCGTTCGCAAGCGAGACCTTCTCGCAACACTTCAGCAGGTTGCCATCCTTGCCGAAGCCGGTGTCAACCTCGCGGCAGCATTGCAGGCCACAATTGAAGAAGAAAAAAATGTCACGCTGAGGAACATTCTTAAGCAGATCAAGATAGAAATCGAGAGCGGCCAGGACTTCTCGGCAGCGATTTCACACTATCCCAGAGTTTTTAACAACACCGTTGTCGCATTGGCCAAGGCCGGGGAGAAAACAGGCGCCTTGGGTACCATGTTGCGACGTGCCGCCGGTTATCTTCAGACCGAGTATGAGACGACGGCTAAGATTCGCTCCGCCATGATTTATCCGTGCGTCATGCTAGTGATGGCGGTTGGTGTTACGATTTTCCTTCTCACATTTGTGCTTCCCAGGTTCATTCCGGTGTTTGAATCACGTCACGTCGCGCTCCCAAAAATCACGGTCATCACACTTGCCGCATCAGACTTCTTGCGAACGTACTGGAAGCTATTTCTGGTGGCGATCGGTGGTCTCTTTCTCTCTCTTGGAATGGTCCGTCGCAGTCAAAAGGGGAGGGAACAACTCGATCGAATCAAACTGGCGCTGCCAATTCTCGGCCCAATTTTTCGGCGCATTGCCATTTCCCGAAGTGTCCGCACACTTAGCACCGTCTTGTACGCCGGTGTTCCCATTCTGGATGCTCTCGAACTTGCAGCCGCAATTGCGAACAACGTGGTGATTCAACGGGCCTGGCTCACCGTTCGCGACGGACTGGTTGAGGGACGACGGATGTGCGACTGCATGAAAACAGAAGACATTTTTCCTCGGACCCTTGTCCAAATGGTTGCAGCCGGTGAAGAAACCGGCAAGCTCGACCAAGTTCTTGACAAAGTTGCCGAGTTCTATGAGCGCGAACTTGAGGTCGCTATCAAAACAGCGACCAGCTTGATCGAGCCTGCCATGATCATTGCCATGGGATTCGTCGTGGGGACGATCGGTCTATCCCTGCTCCTGCCGATCTTCAGTCTCAGCCGTCCCGTATAAGCCAAAAACAATTGGCTTAGAACCAAGCCGCGGTGAAGCCGCCATCCACGTTGAATGCGGCGCCGGTAATGTAACTGCCTGCCTTTGGCGACAGCAACAAGAGAGCTGCACCAATCAATTCATGAGGCTCTCCGAAACGGTGCATGGGCGTGCCGTTGATAATATTTCGGACACGTTCTTCATCGAGAAGTTTGCGGTTCTGCTCGGCTGGAAAGAAACCAGGGCAAATGGCATTAACTCTGATGCCCTTATCTCCAAACTCATTCGCAATATTCTTTGTGAGATTGACCACAGCCGCCTTTGAGGCCGCATAAGCGAAGACCCGTGAAAGTGGAAGAGAAGACGTCACAGATCCGATATTCAAGATGGCACCACCACCCGCCGTCAGCATATGGGCAATAAAAACCTGGCAAGCCTCAAAGACTCCCTTCAGATTCACAGCCATGATCTTGTCCCACATCTCCGGGCTGGCTTCCAAAAAGGACGTTCCCGCATTGATCCCGGCGCAATTCACCAGGATCTCCACGCGCCCTTTTATCTTGAGCGCCACCTGAAGCAAATTCTCGAGGGAACTCCTCTTAGTCACATCAACCAGACAGTAGCTGACCTTATCACTGAATTCTCGAAGCTGTTCAACGCGCCGCCGGCAGGCTTCTTCGAGAAGGTCAGCAATCACAACATGCGCACCAGCCCGCAAAATGCCTTCGCACAGTGCACCGCCCAGCTCTCCTGCGCCACCGATAACCACAGCAACCTGGCCGTGCAGGCCAAACAAATCGTCCAGATATTCCGCACTTGTCATTGTCTTAATCCTCAGTACGATCGCAATCGCGACCTTGCCTATTCTCAATCTTTAGCGTTCGTTAACCGGCAATTGGTTCACAGTGTTTCGCCCTGCTCAGGTGGTCGCCGTTCCGAAAGCCAGTCCGTATGGAACGGTCCCTGCCCTGGTTTATCAACTCGCTCATACGTATGAGCGCCAAAGTAGTCCCGTTGTGCCTGCAACAGATTGGCGGGCAGCCGCTCCGAACGATAACCATCGTAATAAGTCAATGCTGCGGCAAATGCGGGAACCGGGATACCATTGACAACGGCGAAGCTCACCACACGACGCCATGCAGGTTGGGCCTTCTCGACGGCTTGCCGGAAATACGGCGCCAAAAGCAGATTCTCCAAGTCGGCATTCTGGTCAAACGCCTCCTTGATTCTTTCCAAAAACACGGCTCGAATGATGCACCCACCTCGCCACAACATTGCTATGCTTCCGAAGTTAAGCGGCCACTGATGTTCTTTGGCCGCTTCGCGCAGCTGCACAAATCCCTGGGCATAACTGACGATCTTGGATGCATAAAGCGCTTGGCGGACTTCCTCGATAAACTGCTCCCGATCCCCCTGATAGGCTTGAATCGCGGGACCGTTCAGGACCTTCGACGCCCGGACTCTTTCCTCTTTCATTCCCGACAGATTTCGGGCATGAACCGCTTCGGTTACGAGAGTGCTTGGCACGCCAAGGTCGAGTGCGAGCTGGCTCATCCACTTGCCGGTGCCTTTGGCTCCCGCCTTGTCCAGAATCAGGTCCACGAGGTATTGCCCCGTTTCCTTGTCCCGGACGCTAAAGATATCTCGCGTGATCTCAATCAAGTAACTGTTGAGTTCCCCTTGATTCCATCGGCTGAATATGCCGTACAATTCTTCATTGGTTGCCCCGAGTGCATGCTTGAGCAGCCAATAGGCCTCGGCGATTAGTTGCATGTCACCATACTCAATGCCATTATGCACCATCTTGACATAATGGCCTGCCCCTCGGGGTCCCACCCAATCACAGCAGGGGATATCCTTGTTGGGACCAACCTTCGCCGCAATAGCCTGGAAAATCGGTTTGACAATCGGCCAGGCTTTTTCACTCCCGCCAGGCATCAAGCTCGGCCCCTTGAGAGCACCTTCCTCGCCGCCCGAAACACCCGTCCCAATATAAAGCAATCCTTTTGACTCCACATAAGCGGTTCGCCGCTCGGTGTCCGCAAAATGTGTGTTACCACCGTCGATGAGAACATCGCCTGGTTCAAGAAGGGGGATCAACTGATCGATCAAAGCATCCACGGCCGGGCCTGCTTTGACCATCATCATAATCTTGCGCGGCTTGGCGAGTGCTACCACAACTTCCTGAAGACTCCGGCACCCGACGATGTTCTTGCCTTTGGCCGGTCCTTCGATGAGTTTTTCCATTTTCTCGACAGTGCGGTTATAGACGGCCACCCGATAGCCGCGGCTCTCGATATTCAGGGCCAAATTGCGTCCCATGACTTCCAGCCCGATAACCGCAATATCGCATTGGGTACTCATGTTCACACCTCGTAGCTGAGTGTTAGCCTCAAGTGAAATATCCTTTTGGTTCGCCGAGATCGTTTTCCCGCTCAAATCATTCTACCTCTTCAACCCACGGTGGGTTGACGGGCAGGCATTGATCGAAATGAGCTATAAGCTGTTGTTGATAGTCGCCTGAAAAGTGCTTCCCGAGAAACCGGTCAATACCGACCTCGAAGAATGCCTGCCAGCTCTTTTCTTCCTCCCCCGGGTTGATGGGGAAGAATAAGGCGCCATTTGCCTCGGCTGCTTTCTGGTCCCCGGGGGCATCGCCGACCATCAAACTATGCCCGGGCGGATACTGGGAGCTTAACCCCAGGAAATCCTTCTTTGTGCCGCTCTCTTGACCCAAGATTGCTCGAACATATCCGTCAAGCCCGTGCTCCGCCCATTCCCTTTTTAAGGCTTCCTCGGGCGTTGCCGAAACGACGATAATATCGGCAACCTTAGAAAGCTTCTCGAGGCTTTCACGAACAAAAGGAAATGGGGGAACTCCGTGGACCATCCACTCCACGGAACGGTTGACAGCCCGCGACCATTCAAGCGCCTGTTTCAAGTCGGGGTCATTCGTCGCCTGCACGGCCTGTTCGAGCGCTGGGTTTCCCAATTTTTTCTCATTCTGCATCCATTTTCTCAGACCTTGCGGGATGGTGATTTTAACCCCACGTGCCTTCACTTCAGGACGCCGACGCAGTCGTTCCAATGTCTCGATCAGTGCCGGAAAACGATTGATTCCCCGACTCTTTGAATAAAGATTGACGAATTCCGCCACTTCTCTGGCGTATTTGCTAACACCCTGAAGGTTGTAATAGTAAATGATGTTTGGAATGAAGCACTCTTTATGCTTCAGCTCCATGGTATCGAAGGCGCAACCATCTGAATCGATGCCAACAAGGAATTCCTTCTGTCGGGTCAATGAAATCATAGGGGACTCCACTGTCAACACACGCTTGCTTGCAAAGCAATAATTTTTTCTCTTCAACCCAGCCTCAAAACGATCGCCAAACCTTGACTCACTTGGCTCGGTCGGCTTGCGGCACGTAGGCAGGCAGTCTCTTCTCTGCGTAAATCGGCTGAAGCCGTGTCATCCTCTGGCGACCATCCATCATAGGTAACGTGAGCATATCATCACCGATCAAAGGCCTGGCGTAACGAACAAAATCATCCGTGACGTCGTGGCCGTTGTCAGCGATCCACTGTCTCGGAAACTTGCGTTCGCTATTAGCCACAACCTTGAGCGGGACTTTATCATATCGGGCGGAATATATCGGACCAGGGTTCCGCAGAATGGTGGCCATGTAACCTGATTGTCCCGAGGCTGCCAACAAGGCGGCCTGCTGACCAACCTTATAGGCCTCCTCCAAATCGACCGTGGAAGCATACGCCATCGAATGCCGCTGATCCGTTCCGGGGACATTCCCCCGAGCAGCGCCCTTGGTTGGCAAACCTTTTTGATTCAGGTAGTTAACAACGATCTGGCAAACAGTCATCTTGCTGGAACTATATGAGGTATGCCCGAAAGCGTCTTTTATTTCACCCACATCCCCTACATCGAACCCCTCGCTGATGACGACCAAGCACCGACCGCGCCGCCGCAATTCATCGTTGACTTCATCAGCGATTCTCTCCAATGGGCAGGAACATTCGGCAAGATAAATCAGCAGCGGCATTTCCCGACCAGGATCCGCCAAACGTGCTGACGCCGGAATAAAACCGATCTTCCGGCCCATCGCTTGCATCACCAACACTGGATCCGCTGGGCAGGACCCAGCGTTCTCCTCGTTTGCATACTGGATCATGTGCGTCCAGTATTTCGCCGTTGAGCCATATCCGGGCGTGTGATCGACCAACTGAAACTCACTATCGCCAACATCGTTATCGATGGTCTTTGGAACCCCTACGGCGACGAGGTCCAATCCCTTTTCATGGGCCAGATCGGCGATCTTTTGGGCCGTGTCCATGGAGTCGTTGCCACCGATGTAAAGGAAATACCCGACGTTGTGGGCACGGAACACCTCGATAACCCGTTCGAAATCCTCCTTCTGTTGCGGCTTTAGCTTGTACCGACAGGTTCCGATCGACCCGGCAACTGGAGTATAACGGAGGAGGGAGATCTCTTCCGCTGGCTGCGACGATAAGTTAATAAGCTCCTCTTTCAGGACGCCCTCAATTCCGTGCTTGGCCCCATAAACAGTGCCAATGGCGTCCAGGTCGCGGGCAGCTTCCACAATTCCCCGGAGGCTGTTGTTAATGACGGGCGTCGGCCCCCCACTCTGGGCGACGATCAAGTTCTTCTTACTCATTTTGGTTCACCTCGACCACACACTACCGCGCACCGGAAACGTGCAGCAACAAGAACCCAAGACGCGGTCCTTTGAAGGCCCGAAACGCTGATTTTATCGGCAAAGAAGGAGACTCACAACCCGCGGTCTGACGAGCGATGTCTTCGGCCAGCATGGCCGCGGAAAAGGTCATCAGAATCAACTAGTGGGCTGAAAAGAATCGGTCACTAGTTCCGTCAGGTGAAACACGAATTCGAACCGATCGCAAACATCGTGGGCATCGTCCTTCAAACGCTGTCCCATCGTGGTTGAGATAAATACGTTGATACACCCCGCAACACTGAAATAAGACACCAATGAAGGGGCGTCCCCTTCTCCCAGAGCCTAGGTCCGCATCGTCTGGAGTGCTGCTCAAGTCGATGTGATCAAACAGTTGTTCACCTGGATCTTCGGGATAGCCCATAACGTTTCAGCCAACGAAACAAAGTCCCAGAATCATTGTTGAAGTCTCAAGGATATGTTCATCATCGACCGTCTTAGAATCCCCACCCCAAAAAGCGAACTACGGGCGGCTCAAAGCAAGAGAACTTATACAGCTCCTGGCCCACGTGTGCCATCTTCAATCTGAATCGCCTGCTCCACAGGGAGGACAAAAATCTTTCCGTCGCCAATGGCGCCTTCCGAACCCGTTTTTGCGACCTGGGAAATTGTATCAATTGTGCGATCCACAAAGTCATCATTAACCACAATTTCAAGAGCTACTTTTCGCAAAAGTTTCGCCGTGTATTCATGGCCACGATAAGAGGCATCATGCCCTCTTTGCCGCCCGAAGCCTTGCGCGTCACAAAGTGTGAGGCGACAAACCTCGATCCGTTCCAAGGCTCCTCTGATCGACTCTAACTTCGGAGGCTGAACAACCGCCAGAATCAATTTCATGAAACTGTTCCCACGAAAAGGGGATCGTAAACAAACGCATTAAGGGTACCGTTACGATGATACCCCTGAGTTACTGCCAGTCAAGCCATTTTGTCTTTTCTGGTTCTCGGCTACCGAGACTATAACGGCCGGTAAGGCAGAAACGAATCGGCTTGTATTGCCCGATCGCGGACGTCCCGCCCCCCAATTGGGATCACCCATGAACCACGAGACGTCAACCTAACACAAACATTCATTTTGGTGAAGTTGGGAGGGGCCGGGGTGTCTCACAAGAGGCCGTCGGTTTCGTCGGAGAACATCCCAGTTCGGCAAATGTCGATCCCATGTAACGGGGCCGGTGGGTTAAACGTCTTTAAGGACATGGGTGAAAACGTTGATCCTAAGTTTTTTGGAACTTGTCAAAAGAGGAGCGTTATCCAACCGAGATTACCCCAGTTTGGCGTCCAGCATTCGATTTCCTAAAATAAGATCGAAAGATTTCGTACCAACGATGTGCCCAGGGAGGATGCTTTAGTCGAAAGCACGGCCGCAATGAGAACCGAATTCCGCACAGCTGTAACAAAAGTCCTATTTCCAGGTTTGCTGGTTTGCGTTTCGTTACTAATTTCCCAGACAACTATTGCGAGTCAAGAGCTTTTCGGGAGTTTTGGTCAAGATTCCCGGATTCGCGTATCCGCCGCGATCCTGGAAAATGAAACAGTAGGGCTTGTTCTTCTTGTCAAAGCGGACATCGAACCTGGCTGGCATATTTATTCGATGGCCCAGCGCGGGGGTCCTATTGCCAGCAAGATCGACTTGACCTTACCTCAGGGCGTGAGCCATTCTGGAACTTTTGTATCCTTTCCCGAACCAGAGCGCAAACAAGAGGCAGCATTTCCGGGATTGGTGGTTGAAGTTCACGCGGGAACCGTTGTTTGGGGCACCCGTCTGACTGCGGAAAGATCGATCCCGGTTTCGACACTCGCAATCCAGGGTTATCTTCTTGTTCAACCCTGCCGCGACGACGCGTGTTTGCCGCCCCGAAAACACGAGTTCATCGCAAAGTGGACCGATCAACCAATTGTACCTGCGGACGTTCTCGATCAACTGGTTCAGAGACTTGGTACTTCGGGACAATCTGCAAGCGACCAAAGGACGTTGGCGCCGGTCACAGGTGAGACATCACCTCAGACAGCGGACTCCGGGGGAAGCCCAACGAACGGAAGGCCAACCCTTGGAGAATCAACCGACCACGGAGCCAAAACGGAAGGAATCCGCCCAGAGGGAGGACTTACCTGGTTGCCTTTCTCACAGGCATTATTCCAGCAACTTGTCGGGCCTGATTTTCAGCCAGATAAGCTCCGAATCACGAGTTCGTTCTCTCGAACGGGGCGATGGGATTTATTGATGTTCATGGCCCTCGGCTTCGTGGGGGGAATTATCTTGAATGTGATGCCGTGTGTCCTCCCGGTTATTGGTCTCAAATTGTTGGCATTTGTTCATCAAGCTGGGGAAAGTCGCCTGAAGGCGTTCTGGCTAAATGTCTGGTACAGTATCGGATTGCTTTCAGTTTTTGCTCTGCTCGCTGGCCTCGCAATCACGCTTCAGTTTGGATGGGGGCATTTGTTCCGATTACCCTTTTTCAACGTCGTCATGGCAGCCATTGTCTTTGTGATGGCCCTGGCATTTCTCGGAGTGTGGACGATACCTATCCCTGGGTTCGTGGGTTCCGGAAAGGCCGTGGAACTGGCTGAAAAAGAGGGCGTCACTGGTGCCTTCTTCAAAGGGGTATTCACGACTGTTTTGGCAACTCCCTGCACAGGACCGTTTATGGGATCGGCCCTGGCCTGGTCGTTTACGCAACCGCCGCTGATTGTCCTCCTCGTTTTCATGAGTGTCGGATTAGGTATGGCATTTCCCTATCTTGTGGTGGGAGCATTTCCTGAGTTGATTCGCTTTCTCCCGAAGCCTGGCGCCTGGATGGAAACGTTCGAGCGTCTCATGGGTTTTGTCCTACTGGGGACGGTGGTTTTCATTTTTACGTTTCTCGATTGGCCATACGTTGTTCCCACAGTGGGACTGCTCTTCGCACTTTGGGCCGCCTGCTGGTGGATCGAACGAGCTGCTTTGAGTGGAAGTCGCCTCAAGCAACTTCGGGCATGGGGTGAAGCGTTGGCGTTTTTGGTAGCGGTTTGGATCCTTCTGTTTCCAGGCGTTTCGTCGGGCGACCGAAGGATTGGGGGCCTATTACGTGTGATGGACCAACGGTTTCAGGAGCGTGCCCTCCAGATTGCGTCCCAGCTTCCAAACAACAACTCATCGGGGCTGGTCCTGGCCAATATCGGTCCCGGCACACGATCGGGGGGCTACACGGTCATGGTGGATTGCACAGCCGATTGGTGTCTCACTTGCAAGACCTTGGAAGCGACGGTCCTGAATACGGAAAGAGTCAAGGCCGCCATCCGTGAAAATAACGTCATTCTCTTGAAGGCTGACTGGACACATGCAGCACCCGAAGTGACACAGTTCCTGGATTGGCTCGGTTTTCGCCAGGTTCCCGTCCTTGCCATTTTTCCTGCAGACCGTCCCAACGAACCAATCGTCTTCACAGGCGGATACACCCAGGCCAACGTCATCGAGGCAATCAAGAAGGCCGGGCCGTCGCGAAAATAGTCCCGTGTTATCTGCCCACGGATGACTGCTGGGTTTCGAGGATTGCATCTTTTTGTGGCAAATCGTTGGACTGCTGAGAATCGGAAGGCAATCCGTCAGGGATTGGAAATTTGTCCAGGAGTTCTCGGTATTTTTTGCGGTAATCTGCAGCAGCCCCAACGTCGCAAACACCAGGCCAGCCAGACAGAGCGCGAAGATACCCGTCGTAAGCACCCAAAGGGTCTGCCGCTGAGTTGAAGACGCTTGGCGGCCCTCTGTTTCCGTGGGGATATCGCTTGCTCGATTTACATTCGAATTGGTGTTGTGTTGAACAGGAGCTTCGTTTTTCTCATTCGCAGCTCCACTGTCCCCGTTGTCGTCCGGTCCGGCCCTCACTGAAGGGGCTGATAACTGTTTGGATTCGGTTGGAAGCACCGCGACCGCCGGCTGGGCCGTATGATCGATAGCTCTGGGAGCAATAGCTCTGGGAGCAGACGGCGTCGGTGGACCGTTGCCATTTGTTACAGACGCTGGGTTATCCGGCAATTCCCGCGGCAAAGGATTCTTCCCCACAACGACACGATAGGCAGCAATGGGAGGTAATCCCGGGGGAACATCGCTGGCTGCAATGATATCTCCCAGATTCAGATTCTCGATTTCCTCGGGAGTCACCTGAATGATGTACTCGATTCGACCCTTCGGCGCCGGCCTCCAACCAACGTCAACGCCGACTCCTGCCACAGCGATCAGAAGTAAATCTGCCAACATTGGTTGCGATCGCATCCCACGAAAAAGAACTCGTGCATCAGATGGGAAATCACTACGACTTGGCAACTGGGGCCCACCGCCGACATCTCCACCTCCCAGTCTGAATTGTCATCCATTGGCAGACCCGATGCAACCGTGGAGCCATGCCAGTTGTTTTCTAACACTCCGACTTTGGTAAAATCATTGGGAGGGGATGTTGGGTTGGAAGCCGGAGGAGGTTTCTTATCACATGTATTTCAGCCGTAAGTACCTTGTTGGCATCTGCGTCTTCTGGCTGGGAACAATGGGTTGGTTGGTCAAAGAGAAGATCGTACCAACCCTTCTCGTTGGGACGCCACCACGCTACTCAGAGATTGTTGAAGGCTATCGGCAAAGTCGGGCAGTGGGCTGGACGATCCAGTGGAGAGACAGGGATATTGGCTGGGCACTCACGCGAACGGAGATTCTTGGCGAGGATTTGACTGAGGTCAAGAACGTTATTCAGTTTCGAGAATTGCCGATCCATGAGATTTTCCCCGTCATATGGCAGGTTCTGGCGAGTGAGTCACCTCCTGCCAAGTTACGACTCCGGGTCGAGACCACCCTGCTGTTTGACCCGCTCAAGAGGCTTTCATCCTTCCAAACACGGCTCAAAACGCCCGGTTCCAACGAACCTTTTGTCGTGGTTCGCGGCAATATCGACAAGGGACAACTGCAACTGTCGATACAGTCGGGGACTTTCGTTTACGACACAGAAATTCCCTTCCAATCAAACACATTGTTGACCGACTCGTTCTCGCCACAGGCAACCCTGCCAAATCTGCGAGAGGGCCAGAAATGGACAATCGAGGTGTACAGTCCGTTTCAAATTCCTCGTCAGACAGTTGGTTCCAGACCTTTAGAGGTGGTCCATGCCGAGGTTCAGGGGCGGGAGGTCATTTTCTGGCAGCAACAGCCGCGAATGTGCTGGCTTGTCGTGTACAAAAACGACCCTGCGGAATCAACCAATTCCAGAGGTGAACCAAGGGGCCGCGTCTGGGTCGATGCCAATGGACTTGTTTTGAAACAAGAAGCCAAGGTGGGTGGGGGAAAAATCGTGTTGGTCCGTTTGGGTGAAAAAGAAACGGCACGGTTGGTGAGTCGACTGAATGCAGAATCCTGATTTGTTACACACAAGGGGATCGAATGATCGTTTTTTCCAACGTTACAAAACGATTTGGCCAGAAAACGGCTGTCGAAAGACTCTCTCTCAAAGTCCCCCCCGGGGAACTATTCGCGTTCCTTGGGCCAAATGGAGCCGGTAAAACCACAACGATTCGGATGCTGGTGGGTTTATTGCATCCTAACGAGGGGGAGGTTACTGTTTGTGGTTTCAACACAAGTTCACAATGCCGTGAAGCAGCTCGGTTCATCGGGTATGTGCCAGACCAGCCGTATCTTTATGACAAGTTATCCGGGCGGGAGTTCCTGGAGTTTGTCGGGCAACTTCGGGGCATTTCAGCGGGCGAGTTACAATCTCGCATCGAGCGTGAAATCGAGCGCTTCGGCATGAGCGACTATGTGGACGATTTGACGGAGACTTACTCCCACGGTATGCGACAACGGCTCGTATTTGCGTCGGCTGTCCTTCATGACCCGAAAGTGTTGATCGTCGATGAACCCATGGTTGGTCTCGATCCGAAGAGCGGGAAGCTAGTCAAGGACCTCCTCAAATCTAAGACGTCGGAAGGAACCTCCGTTTTTATGTCCACCCATACACTCAGCATCGCAGAGGAAATTGCGGACCGGATTGGCATTATTCACAGAGGCAGGCTAATCTTCGCGGGCACCGTGGATGAATTGCGAATGCTGAGGGCCAGCGATCATGCATCTTTGGAAGAGATTTTCTTGGAACTCACTGAGGAGACGACGCCTGAGTCTTCGATGCGTGAATTGACTGACGCGTCCCCGGTTACGGAAGACGGCTCCACTCACCGCAATCCGAAACACTGGCCTCAGGAGATTGAGAAGAGCGGAACAAACTCTGAGGCAAATGAAGTCTTGGGCCGTGTCCCCGAAGAATAACGACTCAAATGATCCACTGAATCTGTCATGATGAAACGGAATGTTCCATTGCAGTTTAGAGAAACATACCGATGAGCGATGTGACCGTTGACGGCAGCAAGACCGAGCTTCTTTGGGACCTGCCCAGTCCCCGGAAAGAGGCACAGGCATTTCGGCAGGTTTGGCTCCGCATCTCACGAACTGTGGTCAAGCAAGCACTGGCCAGTGCCTGGCTTCGCATCTGGCTTGTCATCCTGCTCGGGGGTGGGTTGTGGCTGGGACTGTTCTGGGTGTTCGCGGAGGGTTTCCGGTTTCTTCAGACGGCGATTCCTTACAGCGACCTCGTGGAACAGATCATCCGATATGTCTTTGGGACCTTTTTCATGGCACTGATGCTAATGTTGATTGTATCAGCAGCCATTCTCTTATTCGGTGGTCTTTTTCGATCACCCGATACTCTGTTTCTCCTCACCCAACCGGTTCGCATCGAACGTCTTTTTGCATCGCGCCTTTTCGACACAGTCATTCTAAGCAGCTGGGCGTTCGTTATTCTTTCCAGCCCATTGCTTCTCGGGTATGCCCTCGTCGAACATGCGCATGTTCTGTTCTACGTACTTATGGGACCTTATCTGGTTTCTTTTGTTTACATCCCCTGTTGTTTAGGCGCTCTCTTTTGCCTTGTCCTTGCACAGCATGTGCCGCGTCTTAAGTCGCTTCTTATAACGCTGGCGATCTTGGGAGGTACTATTGTTGCGCTCTTGTTTCTGAACTGGATTAACTGGCTTCCCAGAAACGATGCATTGACGGTCGAATGGCTTCAGAACATGCTCAATCGCTTGAGCATCACGCAATTCCGTCTCCTGCCCAGTTGGTGGCTTACAACCGGCTTAATATCTGCGGCCCATGGAAATCTCGTTGATGGCGTCATGTTTCTCATGGTCATTGTTGCGAATGCGATGGGTCTTCACGCCGTGTGCGTGGCAGTAGCGGGCGGATACTACCGACGAGTCTTCTTTCGCTTAGCCGAACTCGGGCCAAAAAAGCGATATGCACGCACTGGCTTCGTTGATCATGTTCTTCTCCATCGGGTTCATCGCTTGGCCCCAGCGATTCGACAGCTCATCGTCAAGGATATCCGGCTGTTCCGCAGGGACCCGGTCCAGTGGTCCCAGCTTCTGATCTTTATAGGACTCTTGGTATTTTATTTCATCAACATCCGTAGGATGTATTACGAGCAGTTTTATTTCGCATGGATGAATCTAATAAGCTTTTTGAATGTTGCTGTTGTCGCTTTATTGCTGTCAACATTTACCACGCGATTTATTTTCCCGCTGCTAAGCCTTGAGGGTCCCAGATTCTGGGTCCTGGGGCTGATGCCGATCTCTCGCCAGATGATCATCTGGAGCAAGGTCGCCTTCGCCCTTTTCTTGTGTCTGATTCCGTGTTGTGGATTGGTATTCCTAAGTGATGTCATGCTGGGAGTGGATGCCTCGGTTCACTTGGCCCACCAGGCCACAACGGTGATGTGCTGTGTTGGATTGACAGCCATCGCCGTCGGTCTTGGCGCGAAATATCCGAACTTCCGAGCACTGTCTGCCGCCCGAATCGCCTCGGGGTTTGGTGGCACATTGAACCTGGTGATCAGTACGGCATTTATCATTGTGGTACTGGGATTAGGCTCGTTACCCGCGCATATTCGAATTTTGGCAGAAAGCCCTGGACTGCTTCCCACAGTCACGGCTCGCGTCGAGCTAAATCCGATCGTGGTGGCCTGGCTCACATGGGGCCCCTTGGGAGCGGTAATCATTACCGTTCTGGTAGGGATCGTGACGCTTGCGGTGGGGCTTCGCCATTTCTCGCGGCTTGAATTCTGAGACCCTTTTGCCGATGGCAGTTTGGCATAACCTATATAGGTGATGCGCACACGATTCGCTTGGTGCGAAACTTTTTCGGGTGGCATTGGTTAGCATTTATGGGGACTTCGATGTTACCATCGAAGAAGGTAGCTTCTTAGCAGGCGTCGTTAGCCCTATTTGGACATAGTGAGGTTTCGTTTTTCTGAGACGGCCTTTTGGGAAACATAGTAGATCGTTCCTGTCGGTCAGGGGTTTCTCTTTCGAGACACATTAGCAGTGTCAATAGCTATCGTTTTTGAGGATACACGCCAATGAACTCGCGATTTCGGTGTGATTCGAGGCTCATTCAAGTGCTGCTGATCGCTAGCCTTTTTGGGCTTGTACTGGGTATCTTTGGCAATGACGGGATTCAGGCGGCCGATTACGACGTCGTTGGTGTTTTGGCTATTGCGGTGGAGCCTGAAGCAAGCGAACAGTTGGGCCTCACTGAGAAACAACTTGCTCAAATTCAAGAGCTGATTGCTGAAAAAGAGGCCGAGATCCTGACTTCAGCCACCGACCTGAGAAACTTGGCCCCGGACCAACGAAACGCACGGCTGGCGGAGTTTCGCCTCGCCACAGAGGAAGCTGGCTTACAAGTGCTCAGTGTCCAGCAACGCGCTAAGCTGGAACAAATGAGGCTAAAGAGGCTCGGACTTCGGGTCTTGGCGGACCCTGTGGTTGCGCGTCGTTTACAGATTTCGCCCGAACAGGCGGCTACAATTCAGCAAAGTTTGGCGCGAAGCGCACCGGCGGGAACGTCCCCAAATACGGTTGAGGGGGCCGGGGAAGAGGTTATCCAGGTATTGAACGAGTCACAACGCCAAGCGTTCAGATCAATGTTACTAGGGGAACTTCCGGCTAATTCGGGTGGTTCTCATCCGGGTGAAAACAAGAACGAGCAAACGAACTCAAGTGGTTCTAGCTCGATGGAGGATGATACGTTACCGTCCGGTCCGCCCGTTACTGGTGAGCCGGCTGCCGCACCCCAGGTGCCACCGGATGATGAGGACGAATTGTTGCCACAAATGCCGCCTGGGCCTGCCCCTGGTGAGCCTAGTCCCCCCCCGCCGGTAAGCCAGACGCCGGTTGCGGAGACTCCTCCCGTTGCGGATTCAAAGGATGCTGGCGAAAACCAGTCTTCGAACCAACCAACAGACCCTTCGACGGATCAGACCACCAAACCCGCTGAGGGCAGCCAATCACAGGCAACGCCCGATTCTGAAAAGGGACCACCCGATTCTGAAAAGGAACCAAAGGAACCAAGCGCTGCGGAAACCAAGCCCGAGGTGGTGCCAACAGAGAAGAATCCGGGCAACACCGTCAGTGAGCCAGAAGGGGGCAAGAAAGAAATGCCTGTTGCGCCCGAGGCAAGCAACGAGGGCGTTCCTGGCGATAAACCAGGCGCCGAGGCTCAGCCATCGGGTGGTGCAGCCCCCCCAACACCTATTCTGTCGGATTCGCGGGTGTCAGGTGGTGACCAACCCTCGACCCCGACAGTACCTGAGGTTCCGCAATCACAGGAGGCAAACGGGTCCAAACCGGCAACACCAAGTGTTCCTGCCCCGAATATCGTGGGTCCTTCTCAGGGTTTTGGACCGCCGGCCCCCTTGGGACCGCCTGTCGCCATGCCCGGGATGGTTCCACCCCAGCGACCTCAGCCTGGACAAGGACCTTCTTCAGGCCAATTGTCGCCGGGAAATGTCTCACCGTCCCAGTTGCCTCCTGCGGATGTTAAATTGCGATTTAATTTCCGTTTCCAACCCTGGAAAGAAGTGCTCGACTGGCTTGCCCAGCAGGCGGGGTTGTCGCTGGTCATGGAGTCCCCACCGCCAGGAACGTTCAATTATGTGGATGACCACGAGTTTACTCCGGCTCAGGCGATTGACCTCTTGAATAGCGTGCTGTTGACAAAGGGGTACGTGCTTGTTCGACGGGAGCGAATGCTGATGCTCTTTAATGTTGATGACGGCATTCCTCCGAATCTGGTGGATACGATATCTCCGGAGGACTTGGAGAAACGTGGTGATTATGAGATGGTAAGCTGTCTTTTCCAACTCCGCCGAATGACGCCGGAGGAAGCTGAACAAGAGGTCAAGAAGCTGATAGGGCCGCAGGGAAGTGTCGTTGTCCTGGCGAAGGCGAAACAGTTATTTGTGACCGAAACGGCTGGACGTCTCAAGACCATCCGCAGAATGCTGGAAGCCATTGAGAACCCTTCGGCGAACGATACCGTTCGGACTTTTAAGATTAACCCAGCAACTGTGGATCAGGTCTTGAGCATCGTCCGCCAGATGTTCCAGATACCGGCCGACCAAACGGCTAACACCGATGGCACGCTACGATTTGCCATTGACCCAGCCGCGAGTCGATTACTCGTTTCGGGAACGCCTGAAATGCTTGACCGGTTCAGTCAGTTGCTTCAGGCGCTCGACCCGTCGGCAGTCGATGGCGGCTCGTCCCTGGAAAGCACACCGCAACTCGAGGTGTATCCCATCACGTCGGCTGATCCCCAAATGGTGCTCCAGGTGTTTCAGACTCTTCTTGCAGGTATGCCGGATGTGCGGTTGGCGATCGATCCCAAGACAGGTGCTCTGGTAGCATGGGCAAGGCCGGCTCAGCATGCCACGATTCGAGCAACCTTGCAGCAATTGCAGGGCGAGGTTGGGCAGGTGGAGGTCATCCCGCTTCGGGTTGTTGATCCACAGTTGGCAGTTTTGGCAATCAGTAAGTTGTTCGGAACCACAGGCGACAGCGCTTCGAGCAACGCCCCCACCGTGGACGCCGATCTTTCGACCCGAATGTTACTCGTGAGAGGGACCAAAGCCCAGATTGACCAAATTCGGCAGTTGCTGATCAAGATGGGGGAACCTGCCGACACCTCGGGTAATGCCAATCTGAGTCTGATGCGCACGATTCCGATGGACGCGGGTACGGCCCAAGCGGTCCTTAACCAAATGCAGAATATTTGGCCGCAAGTTCGTCCCAATCGCCTTCAGGTCATTCGGTCGGTGGTTCCGTCTGAGCTGGACCGAACTCCGTCCCCAACAAACCAAGGGGAACAGTCGCCCAGTAATGATGAACAAACCCAAAGGGGCGTGGAAGCAAAGCGGATTCCGCTGCCCGAGGCTATGACATCAGCTAGTCGCTTGGTTTTAGGGCTAAATCCACGAAGTGCCACGAGTTCGACCTCAACGACCACGTCAGCAAGTTCCTCCTCATCACCTCAGCAGCCATCGTTTCCACAACCGATGCCAGGGCAGCCGCCGTTTTCCTCACCTTGGGGTCCTCCGGGCGGTTTTATGCCAGGGGGCGGGGGAGGATTCTTCGAACGACGCTCAGACTCAGGAGAACACGATCACGGACGTGATCGGTGGCGCGGCAGTGACAGAACCACATACTCACACTCCAATAGTGTGCTTCTTGCCTCTTCAAATGATGGTGCTTATGCGGGGCGTTTGGAGCCTGATCCTTTAGCACCCGAGCACGGCAGAATTCGGGCATCACTCGTCTCTCAGGAAAAAGAACAATCTGGGCAAACAAGTTCGGGGGGTGCGACGAGCGACGGTAACACCTCCGCACAGCCGCCGACCAGTAGCGATGTCCCGCCACCGCAGCCACCGAGTCAATCGATTACACCTAAAGATGGGGAAGCACCCTCGGCGTCGCCTCCGCAGGAATCTCCAAGTGCGTCCCAGCCTTCGGGAACAACCGAGGCGCCCGCGGCCCCGCCGCCAGTCATAGTGGCCGTCACGCCAGAAGGTCTCGTCGTCGCCAGTCAGGACCCTGAGGCACTCAATCAGTTTGAAAATCTTGTTCGGCGAATGGCCAGTCAGGATGTCGCGCAGTACGGGGGTCCAGAGCTGGTTGTGTATTATCTCAAGAATTCGAAGGCAGAATCCGTGGCATCCATTTTGGATCAGATTCTCGGTGGGGGAACGCTGACTTCAAGCGGATCGTCAGGTGGCTCCCTCGTTGGTGAAATTGCCCGGGCTGCGTTCGGGAATGTCGGCGGTGGCTTGGTCGGTTCTCTGCTCGGAATCGACACGGGAACCAGTTCATCTTCATCGGCCACAAGCTCGACGAAAACAACCAGCCGAATTCAGATCACTCCCGATTCAAGACTCAACGCCTTGATTGTTCAGGCGTATCCCCAGGACCTGCAGTTGATCGAAGAGATCCTCCGTGTTCTCGATCAGCAAGATAGCCCTCAGGAGGTTGCCGTCCAGCCCAAGACGATCATCATTCCCGTAAAAAATACGCAGGCGGACGAGATCGCCAACATCCTTCGGTCGGTTTATCAAGACAGGCTTGTGACGGCTGCGGGTGCTAACCGTGGCCCAAGCCCACAAGAGATCATCCAGCTTCTGCGTGGTGGGGGACGAGGCGGCCCGGGTGGTGGTGGGCGAAATCAACCCCAGGAAGAAGTTCAACGGATGTCCATTGGTGTTGACGCCCGAACGAATTCACTTATTATTTCTGCTCCGGAGCGACTTTTGACCGAGGTCCGCCAGTTGGTCGAGCAACTTGATCAGAAGGCTGCCACTGATTCTGAAGAGACCACTCAGGTCGTGACTTTGCAACGAGCCAGCCCTGAGTCGGTCCGGACTGCACTTTCTGCGCTCCTCGGTAGTGGGGTCCAGATCCGAGGAAGTACCAGCTCGTCGCGCGTGACGTCGTCGAGCTCCACGAGCAGTTCGGGACGAAGTTCATCTAACACCGGTTCTCAGTTCCAGCCCGGTGGATTCGGCTCTCCGTTTGGCCAGATGCCATTCGGTGGTGGATTCAGACCACCGGGGCAGTTCGGAGGCTCGTCGCAATTTGGGGGGCGATCGGGCTTCTCTGGACGAGGCGGCGGACGCTGAGTTTGCTGTTGAATGGGCACTGAAATCAAACACGTGTTGAGGCCCCGTTCTTCCGAAGTAGGGGACCGTTAATGTATTTCCATCCCACTCGGTGTTTCATCAGGCAACGCTTGGTTTCATCCACATTCCATGGGTTGCGCGAGGGGTAGATCTTTTCGGCTACTTTTCTTGATCATCGCACCAGGGCGGGTTTGGCAAGCAAAGCTGCCGGACGTAAAATACGTGTTCGAAGTTGGTTTGGCTTCAGCCCTTAGGAAGCTGCCAACTCGGTATGTACCGCTCAACGAACCTGAGGAGATGAAAAACCGCCATGTCTATGTTTCAAGACAGCAATTATCACTGGCGGGAAACATGTTTTGTTTACTTCTCTCGTGAGAATCGGCCGACACTTCAAAAAGTTCTAAAAACTCTTGAAGCGGTCGGACCGCAATATCACGTTATGAATGCGCAGGCCGATCAAGCGGGGCGATTTGAATCGATGACGATCATTGCGCCCGATGCCTTTTCGGCAATGGATGTATGCTACCTAGACGGTCCTGAGATCCAAGAAGAAGTGGAAAAGCAGGTCAAAGAATTATCATCGTCTGATCTGACCCCTGAGGAACGAAAGCAACTGGCCAAACTTAAGAGGTGTGACGCAAGACTTGATGTCTTCCACTTCGAACGTTTGATGGATGAGGAAGGTGAGGAAGATGACGACGTTGGGGATTACTTTGATCCAAGTGCCTTGATTATTGTTCTCGAGGCATTTTCTAAGCTAACACGAGGAATAGCTATTGATCCCCAATCGGGCATCCTTCTTTAGGGATTAGTCAATTGTTCAAAGCACCCGGTTCAGGAGATCGAGGTTTAAGGAGTGGATTGACCCAATGCTGCCAGCCAAAGATATCAAACGTGGAATGATTGTCTCTTATCAGGATTCGCCCTGCCTGATCGAAGCGATTCAAGTGCAAACCCCCAGTGCACGGGGTGCCGCTACTCTATACAAGTTTCGAGCACGCAACTTGCTATCAAAGCAGAAGGTTGATTTCACGCTGAAGGGAACCGAGGGTCTGGAGGAAGCCAATTTTGAGCGACGGCCCGTAACCTTCATGTACACAGATGCCAATTCCGTGCATTTTCTCGACGGAGTTGATTACAACGAGTATGTCCTTGCCAAGGACCAGGTGAGCGACGAGTTGAATTATCTGAAAGAAGGGCTGGAGGGCATCTTTGCGCTCATTTTTGAGGGAGAGTGCGTGGGTATTCAGCTACCGGTCGCGGTCGAACTCAAAATCGTTCAATGCGATCCTTACGTCCGTGGCGCCTCAGCGACGGGCCGAACCAAACCGGCTGTCTTGGAAACAGGATTGGTGGTCCAAGTTCCGGAATACATGTCGGAAGGCGAAGTCATCAAAGTTGATACACGGACTGGTGAATTCCTTTCCCGTGCCTCGTCCTGACGTGACACAGGAAGGGAACTTCGGCCCCGTTACAACCACGAGCAACGAACCACGTTCAATTGGTTTTTGGTACCTGGCCCGCCCACGGGGATTCCGGGTAGCGTGTTGCTAATTCGCGATAAAGTGCGCGGGCGCGCCGTTGCAATGCTGTTTCCTCGTTTTCCTGACGTTGCTCCTCCCTGGTCGCAAGAGATGCCGCCTCCCAAAGGCAGCGTGCGGCAACCCGCCGACTCTCTGGCCATAGGATCGGTGGCCTCAAATAGGCAAGGAGGGCCTTCTCTGTATCGCCCTGTGCCTGCCACGCCGTGGCGATCACGTAACACGGCCCTGCCCGCAGCTCCCTGGGGAGACCCTCGATTGCCTTCTCCCATTCCGCAATGGTGGTCTTTTGAGCCGTTCGGACTTCCCGCCGCCACAATTGGGCTGCGGCCAAAAGGGCTATGACACGATCCGGCGATAATCGCAGTTTCTCAAGCACAGAAACCGCCTGGACTTGACGCGGTCCGTCGAGGAGAAAGCTTGCACCCAACAGTTGCCTGACCGAATCGTTGGAATTGAGCCACGAGTTTGCCTCCTGGATACTCCTCGAAAGGTTCATCTCGGGAAACCATACCAAGGGGATACAGCACCAGAACGGTGAACGACAATCGAAAGCAAAATCTGCGGTCAGGAATTCACTCGCGGCCTCGGCATACTGCTCTCTTGCGTGAAGGAGCCTGACGATTTGCGCCGTGATACCACGGCGAACCCATAGCCGTGAGTCCTCGGCTCTTGCCTGCACCAGCAGTTGAATGGCTTCACCAACACGCCCTTCAGTTAGCACCCGTTGAGACTCTGAATACGACCTCGAATACTTTGTTTCGAACCGTACCAATTGATCGCATGGTATCCTCCGGGTCGAATTGTCCGCTAATTGGAGGATCAAGCCCTCCCCGGTTATGTCCACAATCACCCCGTGAAGACGTTGCATCCCTTGACCGGGCAAAACGACCTCGACAACATCGGTCATTTCAGATTGCTGTCTGATGTTGTCGGATATGGGTTCAGAAGCACATGCACAAGCGAGCGTCATTCCTCCTGTGGCTATAAAGAATAACACAATCGCCAGAGAAGTGAAAAAAGCCCCCAGACTATACCAGTCCCAGAGAACCAGCTGGAAGAAAGCAAATCGCGATGCTTTTGTTTCCGCCATCAAAATGTGCGACCTGTCAGCGAAGGGCTTGGGTGATGTCAATGTAGATATACTGACCACCGTTTTGCCGTGCCATGCGACTCAAAAAATTCTCCGTGCCACTCTTGGTTCCCAATCCGAACTCAATGGTATGAATGACGATACCGTTAGCGGTCTGGTGAATTTGCTCAAGTTTTGCGTCAGAAAGTCTGGGTTCGTCAGCGTCCGTCAGGAAGAAGATGACGTCCGGTTGCAGTCGAATTGCCAGCATGATCGCCGCGTCATGCTGTGTCCCTCCACCCGCGGTTACTGACCGGATGAAGCTGATTGCTCGCTGTTTATTTTCTTCTGTCGCAAATGAGAGGCGTCCGGAAGGTCCGCCCGGGTTGAAAATGATAGGTCGTTCGTTGTAGAAGACAATTTGGAACTGCTGGGTTCGATCCAGGCTCTTAATGCTGGAAATTAGCTCACCCTTCGCAAATTCAAGCGCGGTCCGTCCAACGCCTCCCATACTTCCGGATCGGTCAAAAACATAAACAAACTTGTTTCCAGGACTGCGAATCCCAAACAACGACGCACTCCCTGCAGGGCCGACGGAGCGACCAAATCCGCCGCCAGAAAGGGAACCTGTCACCCCCGGTATTCCTTCCCCCGAAGAAACAGCGTTATCGACAGCCCCAAGCGCCGGGGAATGACTTGCGGGCAAATTTTTTCGAGGGTCGGCTGGAATCGAACTGGGAACAATGTCGTCCAGCGCCGGCGTGTCATTGCGCTCGGGCGATGAATTCGTCTCGGAATCTTGTGACGCCCCTCCGGAATCTTCAGAATGGTACCGTTTGGGTGCGTCATCAAGCCTGAGAGCAATTCCCACTTCGCGAGACTCTTCATCGGAAAAACCGGAGGGAGCAACTTCCCGCCAGAGCAGCGCCGCCAAAAGGAAGATGGCAGCGTGGAACGTGAACGAGATGAACCAGGAAATTTGGCCGCTCTGAAAAATACGCCAGGGCGGCCTGCCTTCCTCAAAGCTCGTCTTGATTCGAGAGAGTATGGCGACCATCGTCCGTTAGCCAGTAGTTTTTCTTTGCAAAATGCCTCGCGGCATCTTATATGATTTGCTCACGGAGGACCATGACGTTTCTTTCATCTTGTGTACACCACAACCTATTCTAACCGTATTGCATATAATAGGTGTTGCGGATTGGTTGCTGCCCATCGGCACGGCATGTGCTCGGCGGTGATTGAATGCAGAAGAGGTTCTTTGAGTTAAGATTAAGATTATCCGGTGACTGCCAAATGTGCGCTGTTAAAACCCCCGCCAAGGCGGGTATCGGCTCGCGCATGGGATCGGAAGAACGCGAAGGTTTAGTCGAATAAGAGTCAAACGAAAAAATGAGTGATGCTAAGAGAAAACTGGAATTAGTTCGGTATCCTTACCCGTCCTTACGGTATAGATCAAAACCCATCCGCAAGGTGGATTCGGAGTTGCTATTTTGGATTAGGGAAATGTTCCAATTGATGTACGACCACAATGGAGTTGGTTTAGCTGCAAACCAGGTTGACCTACCCTACAGGCTGTTTGTCATCAATTTGACATCAGATCCTTCTGAGAGGGGAGAGGAGCTTGTTTTCATAAATCCTGAAATCCTCCGGCGATCTGGCTCTGAAGAGGGGGAAGAGGGGTGCTTGAGTCTGCCAGAGATTCGGGGGCAGGTGCGACGATCAAAAGAGTTAGAGATCCTTGCGTACAGTCCGAGCGGCGAGGAAATGCACTGGCGAATCAATGGATTGCTTGCCCGGGCTTTCCAGCATGAATTGGACCATTTGAACGGCATCCTATTCATTGACCATCTCGCACCATCCGAGAGTTTGAACGTCCGACCAACGCTGGAAGAATGGGAAAGAGAGTATTCTAGCGCGCTCGCGAGGGGACATCAGCCGAGTGTTGAAAATGTTATGGCGAGGCTAAAAGAGCTTGAAACGGCTCGGACATAGGAACCTTATCCGACAGCCCTCCGAACCGGGCATTACTTCCAGATCATCCTTTTGGCGACAATTTGGCGAAAGCAAGCGTTTTGATTAAACTAGACAGAGGAACTACAACCGCTTCGTGATGGCTGGTCGCCGCAACCGCTTCGGCTGTCCGCGCCGATATGGTTGTGTTTTGCACTAGGAGCAACGCGAGGACTCATCGATGACATCGGTTTCAAGAATGGTCGCAGGCGTAACACTGGTTGGCCTCATATTGGCGTGGTCACTTCCATTGACAGTTCAGGCGTCCGAACCTGGCGATCCGGCGAACGCGGGTGTGGCACCGGAGGCAAACCAGGCTGCTGAGCCCGCCGCACCTGCTGCTCCGGCGGCTGCCGAACAACAAATGCCCAGTCCGGCTGAAACACCGAAACAGGAGGCTATCCCTCTTCAGGAGCAAGTTCTCGGTGTCCCCCGTAAGTTAGCTCCGGGCGTGCTTATCAAGATTCCGCCAGATGTCCAAGTGGCGGAGACCCATAACCGACAGGATATAGTTGAGCTAGTCAGTGTGGATGCTCAATTGGAATGGGCACGGAACGTGGATTTTCGCCGGGATGTGTATTGTCTCGAGTTTGAATTCAAGTTACCGCGGCTGATCACGGTTGATCTTCCACAACCAAGTGGCCGGCTGCAACGAAAATCGATCTGGTACATTGTTTATCGCGTGACAAACAGGGGCGGTGCCCTTCGGCCCGTCCCCGAAAGCGACGGGACATACCGGGTGGATACAGTCGATGTCCCTGTCCTGTTTGTCCCTTCGTTCTATTTGGAAACACAGGAATCTGGTGGCGAGAAGCGGTATCCTGACCGGGTAATTCCCTTGGCCAAGCCGGTGATTCAGGCGCGCGAGGATCGCGCGATTCAGTTCTTTGACTCCACCGAAATCGCACGGACATTGCAAGTTGGTCAATCGGTTTGGGGGGTGGCCATGTGGGAGGATGTCGATCCCTCAATTGACAAGTTCTCGATCGTGGTGGCGGGTTTGAGCAACGCATACAAATGGGTTGATCCGCCGGGAGGATATAAGGTCGGCGACCCCATTGGGCAAGGACGTATTTTCCAGCGAAAAATGCTGAAACTCAATTTCTGGCGACCGGGAGACGAGTTCATCGTGAAGGAAACACAAGTCCGCTTTGGCCAGCCCGGGACGGTTGACTACGAATGGATTTACCGGTAATAATGAGGTTTTGATTGAGCCTAGGGCATACTGTCACGAGCAAATTACCGGCGAGAGATGGAGAGCGTGATTTATGGCACACAAGAAAGGCCAAGGTTCGAGCCGTAACGGACGCGACTCAAACCCCAAGTTCAGGGGGGTTAAGTTGTTTGGCGGCCAATACGTCAAGGCGGGAAGCATTTTAGTTCGGCAGGTGGGAACGCGGTTTCAACCCGGTTCAGGTGTTGGGATCGGTCGCGACTACACGTTGTTTGCCTTGACTGACGGATATGTGAAGTTCGACAGGGGTGGCCGACGTGTCAGCGTCGTTTCTTCGTTGAATTGAATTCAGATCAAGTCAGCCATTTCAGATAGGAGACCGTTTCGGTCTCCTTTTTTGTGCGCCGGGTTTGTTTTTCTCGAGCCCAGTAATCCGCTGTAAGTTGTTCGCTTGCGATGTTTGTCGATGAGATAGAAATCTTCGTTCAGGGCGGTCGTGGCGGAGACGGATGCGTCAGTTTCCGGCGGGAAAAGTATGCCCCGAAAGGAGGCCCAGACGGCGGTGATGGCGGGGAAGGTGGAAGCGTGATTCTGGTAGCGCGTGAGGGAGTTGACAGTCTGGCTTTCTTGACGCACCGAAAACACTGGACGGCGGAAAATGGGGAACGCGGAGGTCCTGCTCTATGTCACGGACGATCTGGCGAAGATTTGGTTATCTCTGTACCCCCGGGCACCCTTGTTTTCGACGCCGATCACGACCTCCTTTTGAAGGACTTAGATCAGCCAGGCGTGCAGGTCATCGTAGCGCGTGGCGGCAAAGGGGGTAAAGGAAATGCATTTTTCAAGTCACCCACTAATCGAGTGCCGCGCGAATCGACCCCTGGAGCGGAGGGAGAGAGGCGACACTTGCGATTGGAGCTGCGGTTAATCGCCGACGTGGGTCTTATTGGTAAACCGAACGCTGGAAAGAGCACTCTTCTTAGCCGGTTAACTCGAGCACGTCCCAAGATTGCCGCATACCCATTCACCACGCGGTATCCGCACCTTGGCCGTGTGGTTCTGGATTGGGAGCGGAGCTTCGTCTTGGCTGATATTCCAGGACTGATCGAAGGCGCCCACAGGGGCGCCGGGTTAGGCCACGAGTTTTTGCGGCATATCCAACGATCGGGAATTCTCCTTCACCTTGTTGAGCCTGAACCTTATGACGGTTCCGATCCCATTTCAAACTACTTTGGCATCCGGGGCGAATTGGAGAAGTTCGATCCGAGTTTGATCCAACGCCCGGAGATAGTAGCTGTCACAAAGGCAGATCTTCCTAGTGCTCAATTAATTTCACAGAAGCTCCAGGAAAAAACGGGGAAGCCAGTGTTTGCCGTATCAGCGGTCACTGGTCAGAACCTTCATCTGTTAGTGGAAACAGTCTGGCAGACTCTGCGGGAATTCCGTCCCTCACAATCCTCTTCATGTGGCCATTGAAGGCAGCCGTACAATCCGAACTATTGTCATCAGACTCGTTGCATTTGACCAAGAAATATCCACATAATGGGGGGATTCTCTATCTGTCCTCGGACAAGATGCTTTGATGGTACGGCCACATGGAACGGATCCTGTTAGTTGCGGTCGATATTGGAAACAGCAGAATCAAGTGCGGTTTTTTCTATCCGGAAGACTGGAAGAAAGAACCCCCACTGGCGGGTAGGATTTTCTCGGCATCTTATTCGGCTCCTGATTGGGAACAATTTGCGAATGAATTGCTGGCGGCAATTCCGGAGAGAACAAAAGGGGTATGGTGGATCGCCAGTGTTAATCGCTCAGCCACGACCATGCTCTTGGAACTGCTTCGAGTTGGCAGAACCAATGATGAAATCATTCTTGTCACATCGTCCGATTTGCCTTTGAAAAACGCAGTCTCCCATCCGGATCGTGTGGGAATTGATCGATTGGCTGCGGCGCTCGGTGCCAACACGTTACGTGATCCTGCCCATCCGGCAATTGTTGTTGGCGTTGGAACCGCAGTCACCGTGAACGCCATTTCACGGGAGGGTGTGTTCCTCGGTGGAGCCATCGCCTGTGGTGCTTCCATAGCAGCCAGAGCACTGCATGAGTTTACAGACCTGCTCCCGCTTATTCCAACGGAATGGGAATCGCCACCCGATCCGATCGGAACGGAGACTCCCTCGGCCATGGCGGCCGGCATCTTTTGGGGACTTGTCGGAACGGTTCGTGAACTCATCGAGCGGCAGGGTGTCCTACTCAATGGCAATCCCGAAGTCTTTGTCACCGGAGGTGGGGGTCGGATTCTGGCGAACGCTCTGGGCCACGGCGTTCAATTCGTAGATAACCTGACGCTCACTGGAATTGCTATTGCAGCTCGCACTGTTTTGGAAAAGTCGTAGTTGTCTGTTTCCGTTTGAAGTGGAAGAGTCATCCGAGACGAAACACGAAGGCTATGAGTATGAGCAAGAGGACAACAGTACGTATTGACATTGCAGGGGTTGACGTCGTCAGCCTCGCTGAAGAATTCGGTACGCCGCTCTACGTGTACGATGCCGAGACAATTCGTTGTCGCTTCGCCGAACTACGACAGTTTGATGTCGTCCGATATGCCCAGAAGGCTTGCTCAAACCTTGCAATACTTGCTCTATTACGGGAACTCGGCGCACTTGTTGACGCGGTGAGTGCTGGCGAAATTCACCGTGCACTTGCAGCGGGTTATGTCCCGAACGGTGATCCCCCACCCATCGTGTACACGGCCGACATCTTCGATCGGGACTCCCTGGATCTCGTGGTTGAGCATGGGATTCACGTGAACTGTGGTTCCCGCAACATGCTCCATCAATTGGGCGAGCGAGCTTCAGGACGGGAAGTGACTCTCCGCATCAACCCTGGTTTTGGTCACGGACACAGCCGGAAAACGAATACAGGTGGTGACCTTTCAAAGCATGGGATATGGTTTGAGCAGCTTCCGGATGTGTTATCTGAAGCTCAAGACCTGGGCCTAAGTGTGGTAGGGCTTCACATGCACATTGGGTCGGGGACAGACCTTGAACACCTGGCCAAGGTTTGCACGGCCATGGAAGAAGCTGCCCACGTTGTGGGATCATGTGTTCGATCAATCAGCGCCGGCGGTGGGTTGCCCATCCCATACCGGGACACGGATGAACGGATTGACCTGGCACGCTACTTTGACCTCTGGAATGCGACCCGGAAGAAATTGGAAAAGGCTTTCGGTCATCCCGTGCGTCTGGAAATCGAACCTGGCCGATATCTTGTCGCAGAGGCAGGCTATCTCGTGACGGAAATCAGGGCTATAAAAAAACAGGCCAATAACCTCTTTTATCTCGTCGATGCCGGTTTCAACAACCTGGCACGCCCGGTTATGTATGGAGCGTACCACCCGATCAGTGTTGTACCTCGCGACGGCTCTCTCACAAAACCGGAACACGAAGTCATCGTCGGTGGACCGCTCTGCGAGTCAGGCGACATCTTCACTCAGGAAGAAGGTGGCGTCGTGGTTACCCGAAGGCTTCCCCAGGCTTCTGTTGGCGACTACCTTGTTATCGAATGCGCAGGAGCTTACGGATTTGTCATGGGTTCCAACTATAACGCCAAGCCATTTGCCGCCGAAGTTCTCATTGACAAAGGCGAGGTCAAGCTTATTCGAAGACGCCAGGCCTATCACGAGTTGTGGCAAGACGAGGTGATTCCGAAGCCTTGATCAACCCGCCCTTCAGTCATAATCTGGCAGTTTTTTCACTCTGGCATTCACTCGCTGAAGATTCGGAACGGCTGTTACCAACAAAAAGCACCCGGTTCTGAACCGGGTGCTTCATCCCGAACGTTCCCAACAACCCAGCATTACTGCATATTCATTTCGGGCCGCTGCGTCCGTGTGCGACGTCGTGCAACCTTCGTCGTTGACCATTCTTTGGTCAAAGTTTCGAAGACTTCCGGCGATTCGTACCGGACGACTCCGGGTGATTCAGGGATCGGGCCAATCAGTCCTTTAACGACGGGAAGGCCGCGAACGGTTAGATCGGTACAACAGTCATCGATTCCGACTTGGGTGTGTCGTTTGAGAAGGTCTTCGGGACTATCGTAGTCGCGGATCCGGATTTCACCATCCGCACCACGGGTGACAACACGTATTGTGTATTTTTTGGTCGTCATGGCGTGTTCCTTATCTTTCAGACTCACCTCATTGGCTATCAATCGGAACACGGTCAGCCAAAACTCCATGAACCTGAACCGCCCCTGGCCTCATCGGAACGACTCGTTTGAAGCGTCCCGCCGATAGAACTCTCACCAGCCGAACCAACAGCCCCCTCGAATGCCCCCCTAGCCCTGTGGCATGTCAAGGTCTCATCACCAGTACAATCGTCATTGCGTGAATCACCATGAGAAACGGCAACCGGTAACTGCGATTATTCTGACGGTCCTCAAAGTGTGCCCTGGCGAAGCCACGATCGCCCACTCGAATGATTGGCCCCGGTCGTATGGGCCATATGGATTTCCCCTCCCGTTTCCTGACAACGGGCAACCTCGTCTGAGTGCAGAGTCATTCCCTGGCGACGATCAGTCCACAACATACACAGCGACCGTGTTGTGCGCGCTGGGAGCAGTCCCAGTTCCAAAGAGAAAGACCACACGATCGCCAGACTCAACCAGATTCTCTCGGCGTGCCCAGACAATCACGAATTTCAGCAATTGTCTTGGATCCTCAACGGGTGCTTCCTGAAGAGGCACAATTCCCCAATACATGGTCATCTTTCTCAGTGCATGCAATGACTGACTCACTCCCACGGTCAACACAGGGAAACGTCGCTTCGCGATGAGAAGAGCGGTCAAACCCGAACGGCTGACCGTAATGAGCATTTTCGCCCCCAATTCCGCAGCCATCGCCCCCGCGTGCTTCACAGCCGTCTCCGTAACCGGATTAGATTCGTGAAGTTGACACCCGGTATCAGTACCAAGACAACACCCCATTGTTGCTTCCGTCGCCACGGCAATTCGGTGCATCATCTGCACGGATTCGATGGGGTATTTACCAATGGCTGTTTCTCCAGAAAGCATACAGGCGTCTGCCCCATCCAGAATCGCGTTAGCAACATCGGTCGCTTCAGCTCGAGTTGGTAAACGCGAGTTCTGCATGCTGTCCAGCATCTGCGTCGCCACAATCACGGGCTTACGCAGCCGATTGGCAATCTGGATAATCTTCTTCTGGATAACAGGCACCTGCGCAATATCCACCTCGACACCAAGATCACCCCGCGCGACCATCACCCCATCAGAGGCTGAGATAATCTCTTCAAGCCTTTCAAGGGCCTCTGGTTTTTCGATCTTGGCGATGATGGATGGCGGGTGCGAAACATCGGACATCATGCGACGAAGCATGCCAACATCGTCGGGCGAGCGAACAAAACTTAATCCCAGAAAGTCCACCTCCCGACGAATTGCCCAGGCCACGGCTTCCTTGTCCGCATCGGTGAGTGCTGTCACTCTCAGTTTTACTCCCGGTAGATTGATACCCTGACGGCTGCGGATGGTCCCGGGTTGGACGACCTCGCATTCGGCATGGTCCGCGCCCTTTCCGATCACCTTCAACGAAACGGTACCATCTGCAAGCATCACGCGGTCGCCGACATTGAGTTCATCCACGAGCCCGCTATAGGTGCTGGTCAATTCTGACGGATGTTGCGCTCTGTCACCTCGAACAAAGGTGAGTTTCATTCCGGGTACACATTCAAGCGATCCACCTGCCAACTCCCCAAGGCGGATTTTGGGGCCTCCCAGATCCACCAATACCCCAACAGGCCAGCCCAATTCTCGTTCGGCCCGGCGAATCCGATTGAGACGTTCCTCGTGCTCCTGCAAAGTGCCATGGGCGGTGTTTAGTCGAAATACATCGACCCCCGCTTCAATGAGTGCACGAATACGCTCATAAGAATCGCTTGCCGGTCCAAGTGTGGCCACGATTTTGGTTTGGCTTGGGCGAATGGACATTTTTGTTCTCCCAAAATGTCGTTTACGAATTAAATCACTCTCCACAGGGAGATCGGAGCACGCCTTGCCGGAGACTTGTAGGGGCAATTCATGAATTGCCCCTACTAAGGGGTGAGCTGTGAGCATTGGCAACCAAGAACCAGTCAGACGGCGCTCCGATCGAGATTTGGATCAATATGAGGTTAGTCGATCCCCCCATTTTCTCAAGTTAACATTGGATGTTGTAGCTCACGGAGTTTGTCTTTCTGTCGAACACAATACTCGTGGTTACCTCGTGCGTCACAGAGTTCCGCTTTCGATTGGTCCGGCGAATTTGGCTAAACCTCCACAGAGTGATCCGGGCGCAGACTGTCGGAAAACGGCAGGAGAATTTCTCAGTTGCCCCACCAACAGGAGAAATACTTGTACGGCAATCGGGACCGGTCAGCTCCCACTCCGACGCAAATGGTCTTTCCCAAATTTTTTCGATCATGGCTTGAGAAACAAAACCGTTCAGGTTATTCTCACTGGTTGATCTCACAATTTGGTTTTGGATGATTGTGTTCCATCATTCCAATAGTCGAGGAGGCTTCGAATGAGTCATTTTAAGGCAACACGGCGTGATCTTCTGAAAAGTGGTATCGGCGTTGCCGCTGCCGCAGTCGTCCCGCATGTTTGGATCAGTCCGTTCTCGTGGGCTGAGTCACCCAACGAACGCCTCACCGTGGCTGCGATTGGTGTTGGTGGCCGTGGGAGTGACATCGGCCGGCAAGCCGCCCAACTCGGGAATATGGTAGCCTGTGCTGATGTCCATCGGGGTAACGCTGAGAATTTCGCAAAACCCTTTGAGGGACGATGTCAAGTCTATAAAGACTATCGTCAAGTTCTGGATCGCAAAGATGTCGAAGCCGTGACAATCGGCACTCCCGACCACTGGCACACGAAGATTGCCATTGACGCGATGAAGGCGGGGAAAGATGTCTATTGTGAGAAGCCTCTGACCCTGACCATTGAAGAGAGCAAACTGATTTGCGAGGCCGTTCGACGCACAGGGCGTGTTTTCCAGGTCGGAACACAACAGCGCAGCGAATTCAACAGCATGTTCTTGAAAGCCATTGTCATGGCTCGCAGCGGCCGGTTGGGTAAGAAGCTTAAGGCTATCAGTTCAGTGGGACAGGCAACGTCAGGCGGCCCGTTTGCTAACGTCGAACCGCCAGAGTTTCTCGACTGGGATTTCTGGCTCGGCCAGGCCCCCAAGGTACCATTCTGCGAAAACCGTATCGGTTGGAATTTCCGCTGGTGGTTTGAATACTCTGGTGGTCAGGTCACCGACTGGGGTGTCCACCACACCGACATTGCGATCTGGGCACTGGGTGGCGAGGAGACCGGCCCGATTGAGGTCACACCCGTCAGTTATGAATTTCCGCTGGGGCGCGAGCTTATGATGGAAACTCTTCTCGGCAAACGTCGCTGGGAGGATCTGCCCGTTGCCTACAATGTCGCCAAGAGCTTTGACTGCGACATGGTCCTTCCTAATGGCAATGTTGTAAAACTGCTGAGCGGGCCAAACGAGCTTATCATCGAAGGCGAACTGGGGCGAATTCGGGTTAACCGAGGAAGTCTGACCGGTCGGCCGATTGAGGAATTGACCGAGGCCGATCAGAAGTGGCTGGAAGAGGAAGTCCGTAAACTGTACCGAGGAAAAGAACCGGGAAGCCATATGCGGAACTTCTTCGAATGTGTCAAGGATCGCAGCTTGCCTGTCTCCGATGTGTACACTCATTGCAATTCGGTGAACGCGTGCCACATGGCCAATATCGCGATGCTTCTGAATCGCAAGGTCCGCTGGGATCCAGCCAAGTATCAGTTCATTGACGATGCAGAGGCAAATGCCCTGACAAAGAGAAAGCAGCGCGAGCCTTATACCATCACGCTCTGAGTGATTTCGCGTTAAAGATCGTTTGGGCTTCGCATCGTGCCATCAAGATCATTGACGGCGTGACGGACCTGATATCGGGCCCGTCACGCTTTGTTTTCAAGTTGTCCCGCTTTTTCCGGTAAAATTGATCGCGCTGACAAGGCTCATTACAATGTGGTTAACGTGATACCTGCCTTCCCCTGATTTGCCCTCTCTTTGAAGTCCTAGGAGACTCGCTCATGCCAAACCAAACAATGAGAAGACGTGAGTTTATTTCAACCTGCGTGCTGTCAGCAGGGATGACGACACCGATGCTTTTGCTGGGGCGATACACCTATGGCCAGTCCGCCAACGAGACGATTGGAATCGGGGCCATTGGCGTGGGCGGAAGAGGTTCGGGAATTGGCCACGAAGCAGCCCGGTTTGGGGTCATGCTCGCATGTGCGGATGTGGACCGGAGCCACGCGGAAAAGTTTGCTTCACGCTACGATGGCAAGTGCGAGATTTATCAGGATTACAGAAAACTTCTTGATCGGAAGGATATTCACGTCGTCACGATTGGGACGCCAGATCACTGGCATACCAAGATCGCGGTGGAAGCCATGCGGGCTGGTAAAGATGTGTACTGCGAAAAGCCCCTCACTTTGACAATCGACGAAGGAAAAATCCTGCGACGTGTGGTGGCAGAAACAAAGCGAGTTTTTCAAGTCGGAACACAACAAAGGAGCGATCGCCGATTTCTCCAGGCCGTGGCACTGGCTCGCAGTGGACGACTGGGAAAAAAGCTGGTTGCCACATGTTCCATCGGAGCCGGTCCTCAGGGTGGCCCGTTTGCTACAGGTGAGCCGCCTGCCGAATTGAACTGGGATTTCTGGTTGGGGCAAACACCTGTCGTTCCCTACACGAAAGAGCGCTGCCACGGAACGTTTCGCTGGTGGCTTGAATACTCTGGGGGAAAGCTGACGGACTGGGGTGCTCACCACGTCGATATTGCCCAATGGGGCATCAGAGGCGAAACCACAGGACCGATTGAGGTCAATGGAGAGGGCCAATTCCCAACCATACCAGAGAACTTTGACCCTGTTGCTTTTTTCGCCGGAAAACTTTCTTTACCGAATTCCTATAACACGGCGACAACATTTCGTTGCACGTTGAAATTCGCCAACGGAAGCACCATTATCGTCCAACACGGTCCTGACAACGGTGTGTGGTTCGAGGGCGACAATGGTCGGCTCTTCGTGAACCGAGGCCGAATCACGGGTGCCCCAATTGAACAAATGTCTGACGCCGACAAAGCCTGGTTGGAGGAAGAAGTCCGAAAACTCTACAAAGGACGGGAACTACGGGGGCATATGTCCAACTTCTTTGAGTGTGTTCGAGATCGGGGTGAACCGATTTCCGACGTGGCAAGCCATCATCGACATTTGAGCAGTTGCCACATGTGCAATATCGCAATGTTGCTAAAACGAACTCTGCGGTGGGATCCCGATAAGGAAGAGTTTGTCGGTGACGAACAGGCTAATGCGCTTCTCAGTCGGCCACAGAGACGCCCATATACAATCGAAGTGTAATTCAATTAAGATGCAGCCTATCTTCTCCTGTCCTGCAACCCCGCCTGGACACAGGGGATGTTAGGGAATTGAATCAAAGTCAGTGTCCCTTAACAGGATTGGACACTGGCTTTTTTTATCTGGTATGTAGAACATGCAGGTTTTCACAGGCGGCTGTCCTGGAGACAAAACGCTATGGAATGGACCGGCAAGAAAGTGGTGATCACAGGAGGCTCCAGTGGCTTTGGCTTTGCTATTGCTCGAGCTTTTGCACGAAAGGGGGCGCATGTAGCGCTCATCGGCCTCGAGCAAAGCGGTGTAGAGAAAGCCACTCGCGAATTGGAGCAGATCACGCAGGTTTTACCCCTGGTCGCCGATATTCGATCTGATACTGACGTCGATCGCTGCCGCAAGGAAGTTGTTTCAGCATGGGGCCGGGTCGATGTGCTTGTTAATGCTGCTGGACGTTCCATGCGTGGAACGATACAAGACACAACACCCGAGCAATTCCGTGATTTACTTGATCTGAATGTCGTGGCCCTTGTGAGGGTAACGCGAGCATTTCTGCCGGACCTGTTGGCGGCCCAGGGACATGTGGTTAACATCGGCTCTTTGGCCTCCAAGGCCGCGGCCCGATATGTCGGTGCCTATCCCGCATCGAAACACGCGGTCGCCGCCTTCAGTCAGCAGCTACGTCTTGAGCTGGGGACACAGGGGCTGCACGTTCTTTTGGTTTGTCCTGGGCCGATAGCTCGGAGCGGACCACGATTGTATCAACTGGAGGGGCAGGAGAGAGTTCCTGAAGCAGCCCGTGGCCCCGGGGCCGGCGTTAAAGTCAAAATGATTGATCCAGACAAGCTTGCCGAACGAATTGTCAAAGCTTGCGAACGACGTCTGCCAGAATTGGTCGTCCCGGGACGTGCCCGGATTCTCTTCGCAATCGCACAACTCTTTCCTCGCTTGGGAGACTGGCTCATCCTAAAATTCACAACGCGGGAGTGAGCGTTGACTCTGTGCGGAAATGGTTTTTTTGCTCGGAACAGTCTCAAACGCCCCTCTTGCGGGCCAAAGAGCAATGTGCGACCATAAATCCCACTAAAGCTTCCCGGGGAAACGTTGGTCATCCCGGAAAAAGTGTTCAGAATGTGGCGTGTTGTTAAGGAGATTCAACCATGGCTGCTTTTCCAGAAGTGCCGAAGATTCGTTACGAAGGGCCTGATTCGCGAAACCCGCTGGCTTTCCGCCACTATAATCCCGAGGAATTGGTCGAAGGAAAGCCGATGAAGGATCACTTTCGATTCAGTGTGGCCTTCTGGCACACCATGCGCGGCACAGGGTCTGATCCGTTTGGGTCTGCAACAATGATTCGACCCTGGGATAACGGCCAAGAAACGGTTGAAAATGCCATCAATCGCATTCATGCTTTTTTCGAGTTCTGCGAAAAGCTTGGGACGCCTTTCTTCTGTTTTCATGATCGTGATGTCGCACCCGAAGGAAAAAACCTTGCGGAGACCAACAAGAACCTGGATGCAGTCGTAAAGGTTATCAAGGAGGAAAGCGATCGAACAGGAATTCGACTTTTATGGGGCACGGCGAACCTGTTCGGCAACCCTCGATATGTCCACGGCGCCGCCACGAGCTGCAACGCCGATGCCTTCGCATACGCAGCCGCACAAGTAAAGAAAGCCCTGGAGGTAACAAAGGAACTTGGAGGTTCGGGATACGTTTTCTGGGGTGGTCGAGAAGGATATCAATGTTTCTGGAACACGGATATGAAACGGGAACTCGATCACCTGGCCAAGTTCCTTCATATGGCTGTGGATTACGCCAAGGAAATCGGTTTCACGGGCCAGTTTTACATCGAACCCAAACCCAAGGAACCAACCAAGCATCAATACGACTTCGACGCAGCAGCGTGCATCAACTTCTTACGCGCGTACGGTTTGGAGAAGTACTTCAAACTCAACATCGAAACGAACCACGCGACGTTGGCGACCCACAATGTCGAACACGAGCTTGAATACGCCGGTATCCAAGGTTTTCTCGGGTCGGTTGATGCAAACACCGGTGACCTGCTGCTTGGTTGGGACACCGACCAGTTTCCCACTGATGTTTATTTGACGACCAAAATCATGCTGATCTTCATGAAGTACGGCGGCATTGCTCCGGGTGGTATTAATTTCGACGCCAAGGTTCGACGTGAGAGCTTTGAACCAGTTGATCTATTCTACGCCCACATTGGTGGAATGGACTGTTTCGCCAAAGGTCTCAAGATCGCTGCCGCGATGCGAGCGGATGGCGAAATCGCTCGCTTGGTCAAGGAGCGATATAGCTCGTGGGATACCGGGATCGGAGCTGAAATTGAGGCAGGGAAACACTGCTTTAAGACGCTCGAAAAGTACATGCTGGAAAAGGGTGACGTGGCACCAAACAAGAGTGGACGTCAGGAGTTGTTCGAAAACATCGTGAATCGTTACATCTTCTGAAAGCGCTTCTGCTACGCTTGCCTAAAACATAATCTCACTTAATCTGCAGACCGGCCAAACAGGCCGGTTTTTTGTTGTCAAGAGTTCCCATCAATAATTGTCACCGTCTTTGGACACATCCCATAGTGATTTTGCTTTACAAACCCACGGAGGAACGTTATGTTATTCATCGGTTTTGCTGGTTATTCGACAGTGATGTGTGTGCAGCGTAAAAGGAGATCCTGACATGAAGACGATGAGACTGCTGGCGATTTGGGCGATTGGTGTGGGGCTGTGCCTGTCGAGCATCGTTGCGGGCATTCGGGCGGCAGAACAAGCTAAAGCCACAGAACAAGAACCGAAGTTCATTCGAACCCCGGACGTCATCTATGTCCCAACGCCCTATGATGTCGTTGATAAAATGCTTGAAATGGCTGAGGTGAAAAAGGGCGATGTCGTCTATGATTTGGGCTGCGGCGATGGCCGTATTGTCGTGACCGCCGCAAAGAAATTTGGTGTCAAGGCTGCTGGTTTCGATATTGATCCGGAACGGATTAAAGAGGCAAGAGAAAATGTGAAGAAAAACAATGTCGAACACCTTGTGCGCATCGAACAGAAAGACATTTTCACACTGGATCTGAGCGAGGCCAACGTCGTTACACTCTATCTTCTGCCTCAGCTCAATGTGAAACTGATCCCGCAATTGGAAAAACTCAAGCCTGGGTCACGAATAGTGTCGCACGACTTTGATATGGCGGGAGTCATTCCGGACAAGGTTGTTCATTTCAAATCCAAGAATGGCCACGAACACACGCTTTATCTCTGGACGACGCCATTGAAGAAGGAAAAGAAGGACTGACCTTTCATCGTCCGCGGCGTCACATCCGAAAAGGTGTGGTCACGCTGTCGGTGTAGCTCAAGTTGGACGTGTTGGCGGAGAGTCCGCCGGGGGATTGAAACGAGGACGAAGAGCCGGTTGGAATCCGAGATTCTCCGCTTGGAACATACGGATTGTTGATCTGGGTCCCCGTACGCGGGGTATAAGTCTTTGTGCTTCCCGGGCGGTATTCGCCGCTTGGCAATGCAACATTGGATGTTGTGTTGCCCGGGGTTGAGCTTTGTTGTCCACTTGTTCCGTAAGGAACCGCGTACGGTGGGATACCTGGGGGGTTATAACCGGTTTGTCCCGGCTGGTAGTTGACGTTCCCCGGCGGATTCTCCAGTTGACCGGGAACGTATCCCGTATTGGCGGGACTGTATCCAGTTTGCCCAAGGGGTCCGCTTGCTTGTGACTGGACCGTGCTCCCCGAATTCTGATACAACCGAGCGTAGCGGTCGCCCACAAGTGCCGACCAGTCGGCGCCATTTGAGGTACCCTGTGCTGCGCTGGATTGGCTTTGCGTTTGGTTTGCGGGCACGTACGGGTTGTAATTCGCAGGAGCAGTTCCCGAATTCAACGACGCACGCGTTGAACCCAGATTAGGAGCATCCGACTGCCGCGAGTCGGCAGCATATGGATAACCGCCGACGGAAGCTCCTGCGCTTGGTTGGCGTGCGGTTTGCGTCGAGCTTGAATCATCTATGGCGGTTGCTGTTCCCGCTGGCCCCGATTGCCAGGCCGTCGTGCTGACGGGATTCGCTGACAAGGATGAAGTTGATGCGCGAGGAGTCGGAGAATATGACGAAGGCACAGCCCCGTACGGCGTCGCGGAACTTGAAGATGCTGTACTTGGGTAAGTTGCCGGACTGCTTGTTTGGTATCCAGTCTGAGTGGCGGAATACGCCTGTGGACTCGGGACCGCAGGCAGGGTCCCGGTTTTGGTGGAACTGGCTATTGCTTCAGGGTATTTCCCGGCAACATCGCTGGGCGAAGCGAATGACGAAGGCTTTTGCGGATATGGTTTGGTTTCAGATTCAGGCTTAATCCATTGGAAGGGGTTGACTTTGGCGAGGTTGAAATTCGAACCCGTTTTGTTTGTCGAACAACCTACCAAAGCCACGAGCGCAATGATGACTACGTTAGAACGTTGGATCCCAGCCAGTTTCATTTTGAGCCGTCCTTGGCAAAACAACCAACCTTGGCATTGCCGTGAACCATGCCAATTACCACAAGGTGGCCACGGGGTTTGAGCCTCCAGATCACGCTAAGGTCATTCGCAGCCTGCAAACCAACATTTACTTAATATGCGGTATCACACCCAAGTCACTGCCCGGTCCCAAGAGGCCAGGCGGCCCCTCTTCGGCAAACTGCAACCTCGGGTGGATTGGGGTTTTTTACCGAATCGTCTGGTTTTAGGCAAGACCGATTCTGCGCACTCTGAGGCAAGTCCACAGAGGGGTGCGACCGCGGGTTATGAGAGAACCGTAAGGGGCACCTCACAAGGTGGTTTTGCTGGCGAAGGTCAAAGCCTTCGCGCCCCGAGCGGCGATGAATTGCTGCAAAGCAAAAAAGTGGCTTTCCTCCTTCTACAGACGGTGTCCGTCGTCCAAAAACACGCGGAATAGGTAACGTTACTGGCTGACGTCTAACCCTCGCGACATCCTGCTTCCGGCGACGAGACGCACACTGCCCATTCGGGGGAGAGCCTCGTGGTACCTTAACAAGGATTGGCTGCACGCTTAAAATTAGACGTTTTGTGCTGTTGACTGTTGGTCTAGGCAAGGAGTGACGATCCCGATGATTCTGGGTGTGCCGAGAGAAGTCTTTCCTGGCGAACGTCGAGTCGCAGTTATCCCCGCTTCCGTACCTTCGTTGACAAAGGCACGCCATGTGGTGCGTGTGGAGTCGGGAGCAGGAGTCCAGGCCGGGTTCTCTGACGATGAGTATTCCGCCAAAGGCGCACAAATTGTCCCGCGTCATGAGGTGTTCTCCGCCGAGCTACTCCTGGGGGTGAGATGGGACATCCCAGAAAGGTTAAGGACAGAGAGTCTCTCTTTGGTACGGCCTAAACAGGTCCTCGTTGGTAGCTGGGATCCCTTGTCAAAGAAGGACAACCTGGCGGCCTGGGCCGAAAAGGGTGTTTCGATCTTCGCGCTTGAATTACTGCCGCGGATCACACGTGCGCAGAGCATGGATATTCTTTCTTCGATGGCAACTCTGGCTGGGTATCGGGCCGTCATCCTCGCTGCGATGTCGCTGCCGAAGATCTTCCCGATGTTGATGACGGCAGCCGGGACGTTGACGCCAGCCAAGGTCTTTGTCGTGGGTGCAGGTGTGGCAGGTTTGCAGGCAATCGCCACAGCACGACGGCTGGGTGCGGCAGTGTCTGCCTATGATGTTCGTCCCGCCGTGAAAGAACAGGTCCAAAGCCTAGGGGCGAAGTTTATCGAGCTGGAGCTTGAAACATCGGGGGCAGAGGACCAGCGCGGTTATGCGAAGGCTATGGACGAAAACTTCTACCGGAAACAAAGAGAAATGATGGCCCGTGTTGTGGCAGAAAGTGACGTGGTCATCACAACCGCCTCGGTACCGGGAAAGAAGGCCCCGGTGCTAATCACACGCGAGATGGTCGCCGGCATGTCCCGAGGTTCCGTCATTGTCGATTTAGCAGCGGAACGAGGCGGAAACTGCGAATTGACACAGCCAGGCCAAACTGTGATCGAGAACGGTGTGACGATTCTGGGGCCGGTGAATTTGCCCGCAGAAATACCCTTTCATGCCAGTCAGATGTATTCTCGAAACATCACAACATTCTTTCTGCACCTGTGCAAGACGGGCGCTATCCCATTTGACACGGATGATGAAATCATTCGCGATACTCTTGTGGTGCGGGATGGCCAACTAGTTCATCCCATGCTGGTGGGAAGCCCCGCTGGGGCAAGTGTGTGATCCGATCATTTAGATAGGGCCCATTCGGAGAAATCGCTTATGTGGTATCAGCTTCTTTTGATTGCTGAACAGGTAAACAAGGTTGCGGAAACAGGTCATGGCGTGCGGCCCCCGTTTCCTTTGGCACTGACGATCTTCGTGCTTGCAATCTTTGTAGGTTTCGAAATCATCACGAAGGTGCCGCCTACGCTGCATACACCGTTGATGTCCGGTTCTAATGCCATCTCGGGGATTACGATTGTTGGAGCCCTCATCGCGGCTGGCGCAGGGCACTCCGTGGTGGCCACCGTCTTAGGGGTTGTCGCCGTTGCCCTCGCGACAATCAACGTTGTTGGCGGTTTCCTAGTCACGAATCGGATGCTGCACATGTTCAAACGCAAATCGTAGTCGTCCATTGAATGTGACTTGTTCGAAAACAGACGATTCGGTTGGAAATAGCTTCTTATTGGATTGAAGGTGAGGTTACTGTGGATCGAGAGGCAATCACCACCCTGGCGTATTTGCTCGCTTCCGTCCTATTCATTCTAGGGATTAAAGGTCTGACCCATCCCCGCACGGCGGTTCGTGGCAATTGGATTGGCGCATTGGGAATGCTAATCGCGATTGTTGCCACGCTCCTTCACGAGGATATTGCCCGATACCATTGGATCATCTTCGGACTAATCGTAGGCTCAGTGATCGGTGCCCTACTGGCTCTGAGAGTGAGAATGACTGCCATGCCCCAAATGGTGGCATTGCTTAATGGGTTTGGCGGTGCTGCTTCGGTTCTGGTCGCTGGGGCCGAGTTGACTCGTACCCCGCCCGCTGCGTTCAGTGATGTTGTCATAGCAACCTATGCTTCCGGGGTTATTGGTGCGGTCACGTTTTGGGGCAGTCTTCTGGCATTCGCAAAGCTGGAAGAATACCGTGCGTTTCGGCAACCGATTCGCTATCCTTTGTTACAGCCAATCAATGCCGTTCTCGGAATTCTCACTTTGGCAATGTGCGTTGTCGGCGTAGCCGAGCCGCAATCTGTCGCGCTCTATTGGGGTGTTGTTGCGGTCTCGTCAATCCTTGGGTTAACCTTGGTAAACCCCATTGGTGGCGCCGACATGCCGGTCGTTATTGCGCTTCTGAACTCCTACAGCGGATTGGCAGCGGCCGCGACGGGTTTCGTTCTGGGAAACGCGGTCCTCATTATTTCCGGGTCCCTTGTTGGTGCATCGGGGGTCATCCTCACGAACATTATGTGCAAAGCAATGAATCGTTCCATGACGAATGTCCTCTTTGGCGTTCTGCAAGCTGAGGAACAAACGGCCAAACAGGATGACGTCTATCGGAATGTCAAAGGCGCGGCCGCTGAGGAAATTGCCATGCTCTTTGACACTGCTCAGCGCGTGGTCATCGTGCCGGGCTACGGAATGGCGGTCGCGCAGGCCCAGCACGCCGTGCGGGACCTGTATCAACTCCTCGAATCTCGTGGTGTTGAAGTGCTTTTCGGTATCCATCCCGTCGCAGGTCGAATGCCGGGGCACATGAACGTTCTTCTGGCCGAAGCCGAGATCCCATACGACCGTCTTAAAGAGTTAGATGAGATTAACTCCATCTTGTCGGAAACGGATGTTGCCATCGTTCTTGGGGCGAACGACGTGGTCAACCCAATCGCCAAGACCGACCCGAAAAGCCCCATCGCCGGGATGCCAATCATCGAAGTGGACAAAGCTAAGACCGTCGTTGTCATCAAACGAAGTCTCAGCCCAGGATTTGCCAATATCCCAAATCCGCTTTTTGCAGCAGACAACACGCTGATGTTTTTCGCCGACGGAAAGCGAGCTGTGTTGGACCTCATTGCGGCGATCAAAGAAAGCTGAAATAATCACACTCGTCGCTAGACCGAGCGCTTGGCGTTATTAAATGTCGGTGTCCGCTTTGAACTGCGCCATCGCTCAATAATTCCACAGCGAAACCAGAACGACTGTCGTCGGAAAGTGGTAGGGGCAATTCATTATGCGCCGCTACCAAGGGAGGGTTGCTTTTCGCAATTGGGGTCCGTTAGAAGGTGCTCCAATTGCGACCTGCGTCTGTGTAGCTTGGGGGAGGTTTCGCGATGAACCGTGCATTACCGGTTTCGCCGTTTTGGCTTTTCCTGTGTTTCGCCTCATACGCTCCAGCGCTGGGGTTCGAGAACCACACCGTGCTTGGCGTGGACGGTTCCCGATTCACGATCAATGGTCAACCGGCGTTTCTTTTGGGCGTGAGTTATTATGGCGCCATCGGCGCCCCGTGGGAAATTTGCAAGCGTGACCTGGACGAAATCAAGGATCGGGGATTCAACTGGGTCCGCATTTGGGCCAACTGGGGTGCCTTCGATCAAGAGGCGTATGCTGTTGATGTGGAGGGGAATCGGCATGATCCCGGAATGAAGAAGCTCAAAGAGATTGTGACCTACTGCGATCAGCAAGGTCTGATCGTTGACGTAACACTTTCACGAGGAAACGGGGTCACAGGGCCAAAACGACTTCAGAGCCTCGAAGCACATCTTCGCGCAGTCCGGGCACTGATCGACACTCTGAAAGAGTACAAGAATTGGTACATCGACCTTTCCAACGAGCGGAACATCCAGGACCCGCGATTCACATCCATTGAAGACTTGGCAGTCCTGCGGCAGGAAATCCGTTCGCTCGACCCGACCCGGCTGGTTACGGCATCTCATGCAGGTGACGTTCCAGACGACGTTCTGCGCGACTACGTGGTCAAGGTCGGGCTCGATTTCATCAGTCCCCATCGCCCTCGCGGTGCACGGTCGCCGCAAGAGACTGAGGCGAAGACACGTGAGTATTTAAGCAAGATGAAGAATTTAGGAAGATTACTACCGGTGCACTACCAGGAACCCTTTAGGAGGAGCTTTGGCTCCTGGCAGCCGTCATCAGACGACTTTCTGGTGGATCTCAAAGGGGCCTATCAGGGGGGAGCGGCCGGTTGGTGCTTTCACAATGGGGATACACGAAATGCTTCCGACGGCCGACCACGGCGATCGTTCGATCTCAGGGAAGGTTCGTTGTTCCGCCAATTAGATGCGGAAGAACGAAAGGCCGTTGAACTAATCGAGCAGTTCGCCAAAGAAGTCATTTTTAGAAAATGACTGATTAGTGTCCACCAGCGTGTTCCCATACCCGTAACGCGGTTTCCGGTGGTCTTGTACTTCCGCTTCTTCTGCTGCTCGCCCTATTGCACCGTTTGATTTCGAGCGTCTGCTGGAACGTTTTCCAGATGGTTTTCTTCGGCGTATCCTTTGGCAGGCGTCCGGCACTTGCTCGAACATTGCGGGCAACCGTCATCATCCTTTCTTCTCTCATCTCGCGAAAAACCTGCAAGTTCAGACAAATTTAACACGATAAAAGAGGTAGCCGCCGGTTTACGTGCGGTCTCCCTTGGTTGATAAAACGAGCCTGAATTCCGTGTTGGGTAAGTCGTGGAGACCGGGTAGCCAAACAAATCGCTGAAGCTTCCAGAACGGTCGAGGAGCCATTCATGTCGCGGAAACTCCGTTACTTGCCAGTTCTAGGTGTCCTGGGAACCGTCACGGTTTTCACCCTCGGGTGCGGAACCGTCATGAGTCCTCTTGACTGGGGGGTATTGAACTACCCAATCCCGGTTTCACCGTACTTTCAGGACAAGCTCGAAGATAAAGCGTGGGACGAAGAACGGTACAAGAAGATGCCGATCTTGCCGCCACTCGTCGAGGGAGCACCGCACGTGGCCCTGGATGAGCCTTCCGATGACGAAGTCATGCGGGCACTGGAAAAAGCCCGACAAATCGAGGGTGGGTTGCCGTTACTCCACGAAGTCCAGCGAAGCAACGTGCGGATCGTCAAAGAGTTGATCACCGATTCGATTGATCCGCCGCGGGTTTATCCCTTGGTTGGTCCGGCTCAGCTTCATCACGTTCACTGGAAGTGCACGGTTTATTTCTCAGAGACGACCAAAGTCGGCTGGCCGATCCCGTACACAACCAAGAACGAGGATGCTGTCGAGGTTATCTACATCGACCACGACCACCTGCATATGGTCGGGAATGTGGATGGCGGTCCCGGAAGCAATTACTAGGATCACCATTTCGCCGGACAACTGTCCCGTTTCAATGGAACAAAACGAGCCTTTCGGATTCAATAGTCCGAGAGGCTCGTTCTGCTTATTCGCCGATCCTAAACGTCCTAGAGTTGGCGATTTGGAGAACTCGTTTGGCCAACTCCCAGGTCGGCCTCAATGGCCCTGGCTTTATTGCTGAATGTAAAGGGTTCCACATTGGGATCAACAGGGCGAGCTTGACGAGCAAGGTTAGACAGCTCATTTGATTCGGGCGTCTCACCGCGGAGATCAATCGTCGAACACCCACAACATAACAACAGGAACGCCATACCAGCGTAGACTACAGACATAAATTCGACGGCAACCTTGCTTCTGGTCGATCGGCTCATTGGCTTCGCCCTACAATTCTGCAACCAAAAACCCAATTCTCGGCCACAGGCCTGAAAGAAGTATGCATTGGTTATCCACGACGGGAGACAGCGGGAGGAACTATCCACAAATTGGGGAATTATTTCAAGGCCATTTTTGCAACGCGCAGCAGGCCGATGGCCGTTAGCAAATTGCTGTGTTCTCCTTCCCAGTGATTGACAGGCCCGCCTCTCGCGGGCCAAACTAATGTCGTGGCGGTGGGTCTTTGCATCAATCTAACCCGATCCGGGAAAGGAGATATCATGTCTCGCTCAACTCGGCGCGTTTTTTTGAAATCAACGGGAATGATCGGAGCCGGTTTGGGGGTAGTCGTTAACTCTTCATTGGAAAAGGCCTTAGGAGAACAAGCAGCCCCAACGGTCATTTCATCCCTGAATGAGAAGCCGGCATTGCTAGGCGGCAAACCGACGGTGACCGGTGAATGGCCGGGCTGGCCTCGGGTCTCCACGTCCGATGAGGAAGCGGTCCTGGAGGTGGTTCGTGCGGGGCGATGGTATCGAAATCGCTCGGTGGAGGAATTCGAAGAGCAGTACGCAGCCCTTAACTCTGCGCGATATTGTATTGCAACGTCAAGCGGCACAACCGCACTGTTCACCTCACTTGGTGCTCTTGGCATCGGTCCGGGTGATGAAGTCCTTGTTCCACCATTTACCTTCCTGGCGACGGTGACATCTGTTTTGTTGCACTACGCGATGCCTATCTTTGTTGACTCGGATCTCAACACGTTCTTGATGGACCCCGAAAAGCTTGAATCGGCCATCACCGAGAGAACTAAGGCCATTATCCCAGTTCATATTGGTGGAAACGTTGCTGATATGGATCGGATCCTGGCCATTGCAGAAAAGCATCGCCTGGCGGTGGTCGGTGATGCCTGCCAGGCCCATCTTGCTGAATGGAAGGGCAAGAGCGCCGGTAGTTGGGGTACGACAGGGTGTTACAGCTTTCAGCTCAGCAAGAACCTCTCGTCTGGTGAAGGTGGCGCCATTTTGACCAATGATGAGGCAGTGGCAGACGCCTGTTTTGCTTTTCATAACTGTTATCGGAAACGCCCCAAGGCCGGACAGGAGGTAAAGTACCATTTCGGCAGAAACGGCAATTTCCGAATGACAGAGTTTCAGGCGGCTTTGCTCATGAGCCAGATGAAAGGCCTCAAGGAACGTGCACAAATCAGGAGTGAGAACGCTGAGTCCTTGACCAAGCTGCTCGCGGAGATTCCCGGGATTTATCCCGCCAAACAGTATGCTGGTTGCACACGGAACGCTTACCATCTGTACATGTTCCGTTACGACCCCAATGAATTTGAGGGTTTGCCCCGTAACCGGTTTGTGAACGCGTTGCGCGCTGAGGGGGTCCCATGTTCACCGGGCTACGGACCATTAAACAAGGATCGGTTCTTGTTGGATGCCCTGCAATCCGAGCCGTATGTGCGGGTTTATGGCCGACAGATGATCGATCAATGGAACGAGCGCAATCAATGCCCGGAAAATGATAAATTGTGTGAACAGGGGGTGTGGTTCTATCAGAACGTTCTGTTGACAGATCGTACACGCATGGAACAGATCGCCGCGGCGGTTCATAAGATCAAGAAGAATGCCAAAGAACTGCAAAAGTCGTGATCATGACGCGGTGTCCAGAGGAACGATTTTCCTCCGGCCTGTGGCGGTTGGATTAGTTAGCAATTGGTTTTCTGATTTCCGGCCGCGCACAGTCAGATCCGAGTAGGCGTTGGCGTAAAACTGCAGGGCCAATTCACGAATCGCCCTTACCGAGTGTGAAATGTTCCCTCTGGCGACCGAGATTCTGTCATAGCACGCTCCGGCTGGGGCACCGACCGATTTAGGCAGCGTGTTGTTCAACGCCAAGCGCCACGTCTCTCCCTGGGCCTCTGTGCAAGCTGGCCCATTTGACAGGGAGACATCATGGTAACCAACAGTCTTTGAACGATGGCAGATTATTCTCGGCGAACTTTGAAGGTCCGGACAAACTCTTTTGAATTGCCATCTTTCTCCAAAGAGATAACGACTCGTCCCTGTTCACCTTGAGGACTGGCACGACAGCCAAACCATCCGTCTGCGGTGACATTCACTTGGGCTGAGTTCACCTTGACCGTTGTGCCCGGCTCGACAACGCCGCGAACTTCGAGATTGATGGGACCGTGAATCAGTGTGGTCCCATCATCGGGTTCCGTTTGCACCAAAGCAAGGGGCGCACGATCCAAAATGAGGATTTCGTTCGCGATTTGTTCCCGAATCGCCCAGATGATTTCAGGGGTCTTAGGGGTCTCTGTCAAACTAGGCACGACGCGCCGAGCCAATTCCAGCCCCCGCCGTCTTGGCTCAAACCAATCGGCAGCGGTGCCAAGGCGTTTTTTGACTTCCGTAAGTTTCTGCTCAAGTAACCAGAGATACTCGAAATCCTCCAAACTTTCCCTTTGGATCTCCCAGCGGATTGAGTCGAGCGGCCCTGTCTTGCCCGGATAAATGACATGGGTATCACCAGGCGGCAATCGGTCAGAAGGTACTCCGAATGGATCATCTCCCCAGAAGTTCCACCCCCAATGTAGATAACCTTTAAGATTCTCAACGTAATTGATCCAATGAAGAACCCTAACACAGGTTGTGGGATAATCCAAAAAGCGATTTGGATAGACATTCCCGTATGGGTGACAGCAGATATAGTACCAGAATTCGACGCGGTCGGATCGTTTCAGGAATGCCTGACGCCATGCGTCCCACTGCGACAATTTCGGAACCCAAACCTCTAAGGCTCCGTCAAAATCAATCGTTTCGATGGCGTCAATTCGACGCAAACGCGGGGCTGCCTGACGAACAAGCTCTGACGCCTCACGCCATGATGCCACATTCTGGATGGCAGGCTCATCAGAAATGTGAATCATGGCCTTTTGAAGCCATCCCTTTTCTTCAAGATGTCGTTCCAAGTCTGCCAAGAGTGGCTTCAGCCCGTGCTCATAATCCAAGGAAACCGCTTCTCCGGTATCTTTTTTCCTGGCCCGAACACTTGATAATTCCACCGGTCCTCCCCACCCCCCTTTGGGGTGTCCCACGTGGGAGATTTCAATCCCATCCGCGACTCCTGCCTTCTGAAACAGTTCCACGAAACGATCAAAGCGAGAGTAATCAAACGTCAATTGACCACTCGGATCTTGCGCCACCTCGATCATCGTCCACGGTGTGAGAACAACATTTTGGCGATGCCGAGCCATGTTTTCCGCATATCGGGCAAGGACATTCCAAAAAGGCTCTGACCAAAGCTCGACCTGATGGGCCTTGGCGATATTTCCCAGATTGAACCAGTTGGTGACCAACACGTGACGCTCGTCAGGCAACGAAAAAGGGTAAACATGCAGTTCGGTTGGGACTTTCATTTCCTGCTCATCCGCCAGCACCACCAACTCGCCCCGATAAACCCCTGGTGCAGTTTCCGGCGGAATCCAAAAAGTGATCCAAATCGGCTGGGTCGTTTCGCCGGGCAAGCTGATTTCCGTCACTTCCAAAAGCGGATCCGGAATCTCGCACGGTGCTGCGGCGACTCGAATGCGATCTGCATCGGTAGTGTTTGATTTCAGCGGAATGTACCCAACAAACCGCATCTGGATATTCTCGGCCGGAAAAACCGCATTGTTCTGTTCGTTACGCAATCCCGAAGGTCGAAGACTGAGCTTCTTGATATCACGTGCCGACCTTACGGCGATTTGTGCCGACTCATACTCGTTCCGTGCGGCCTTGACAACCAGTGGAAGTGCCACTGTTTCCGGTGGTTGAGATTGGCGAAAAACCTTGGTATGTACATCCACCGACCAGAGAAACACTGGGCTTGCCTCCTCGGCCGCAGTCGCATATCCTGCCAGACATAAGGTCAACACCCCCACGCAGAGACAGCGCATCGTCATTGCTCTCTCCTTAAACAATTGGTCTGTTCTCGTTCCCCATGGCTCCAGAAATCCCCCTTCGGAAGACAGCAGCCCTATTTTACGGTCCATGTTGACGAGAAGACATATACTGCACCTTTCCACTTTGGCAACTGTACCCTGGTACCACTACGACTTCGGTAAGACGAGGTTTTTCACACTGTTCCGTCGTCAACCTTGAGTGTCAGCTTGCGAGTTCGTCGGGTTTCAGTTCACCTTGACGAAGAACGACGAAATTGAGACACTTCGGAACATCAAGTCGGTGGAATCCCGAGTGGGATTCTTAGACAACCATTCATCCAGGGGAATCTGCCAGTGAGTGGAATCAGGGGTAACTGTGCAAGTCTTTGTCGGGAAAAGATGTCTCACGATATCGGCCGCCTAAGGCCGGACGAAGACTCTCGGGATCACTGTTCCCCCAACAAGAAATAGAAATGTGCATCGTGAATTAAGGAGGTTTTTTCCATGTCTCGAAACGGAGGTCGAGGAGTGAATTGGTGTCACGCCCTTCGTAAGCCTTGGGCTCTGTGTCTTCTCCTGCTGCCAGTATTGGTCGGCTGTAATGCCGGCCAATCGCAGCAGCAAACTCAGACAAGTGATCCAGCAGCGTCAAGCACGGCCGTTTCATCCACAGGGTCGCCACAGCCATCGCAAAAGGATTTGAGCAACGTGACCGGCGATCCCATATCCGCCGTGAAAACTTTTTTGGAGGCTGTGCGCACGGGCGACGATGACAAAGTCGTGTCACTCTTTTCCCAAGAGGCTCGCAAGCAAGCGGGGCAGCTCAATCGCCAGTTCGCGCCTGTCGGTAGTGATACAGCGCGTTACGAGGTCTTCGAGGACGTCGAATACCTGGCTCCAGATGGTGCCCGGGTCCGAACGCACTGGACAGATCTTGATTCGCGCGGACAGCCCCGCACAGACGAAATCACCTGGATGCTTCGTAAGGAGGAGAACGGCTGGCGTATTGCGGGAATGGCCACCGTCATCTTCGAAGGTGAGCCACCACTCTTGCTCGACTTCGAGAATATGCAGGAGACTCTTCGAAAGGTGGAAATGTTGTCTCAAGAAATCGAGCGCCGTCAGCAGAGTCAAGCAACAGCATCTACCAACCAACAGGACAACACAGCGCCGGCTGCCAAACAACCAACGGAAGGATCACCAGAAGGCACTCAGCAAAACGTCACGTCGCCAGGCCTGCCGTCTGCCCCCGACGTCAATGGCGATTCCACTATGACAGCCCTCAAGCCGGACGAACCGGTAAGCCGAAATTAAGAATCTCACCAAAGGCTCGGATCGTCCGTTGCAGAGAAACCGTAGGGGCAATTCATGAATTGCCCCTACGCGTATCCTACGCGTATGTAGCTTGTCCATAACGCCAATCGAGGGTCTGTCAGACCTATAGACTATCCCCGCCGACTGTTGCTGGATTGACGATGACGTAACACTCAGTCCAAGTTAACGATCTGCTGGGTAATCATGTGCGATTGTGTTCCCGAACGGTATCTATGCCGTCTTGGCCGTGGGAAACAATGACCGCAGATACTTCTGGTTGTCACGGTAACAATCTACGACCGTTCGACCTTTTACGGTAGCCGCTTCGATGATCAACCAGTCGTAGTAGCCGATTTCACCTAACACATCACGGATCTTCGGGAAATCGATTGGCCCCTGACCAAGCAAATGGTCATACTCTTTCATGTGGATCTGACAAATCCGTTCTCGACCCAGGCGTCGCAATTCCGCAAAAATGTCATATCCTGCGTAGTGCATGTTGGCTACGTCGTAATAAACCTTCACGGATGGTGAGCCGACGGCGTCCAGAATCCTCAGATGGTCGTCCACATTGAGTGTGCTTTCTATGCCAAGAATAACTTGCTTTTCCTCCGCTTTTGGAGCCAATTGTTTCAACCGCCGGATGACTTCATCCTGCAGCTCGCGTTTGCCTTTGATGTCGCCTTTTCCGAAGAAGGCCAACAGCACGATTTTTTGTCCCATCGCAGCCATGACGTCGATGCATTGGCTAACCCAGTCAATCGTCCTCGGATCCGTGGAGAAGGGAATATTGTTCAGCACTCCCATTGCCAAGGATGCGATTTCGACGCCGGTTTTAGCTGAGGCCTCTGCATATTGCTGGCGGACCTTTGGCTCGCGAAGATCGAATTCACCTCCAGGTTCTCCAAAACTAACCTGAACGCCATCGAGACCGATTTCCTTAGCCACTTCGAACGCATGGATTCCCTGTCTTGCGCCGATCGACCAGTCGCAAGCTCCAACCTTGTACAGTCGCTTCTCCTCTGCGAATACGGTCCTCAATGAGGAAGCGAATGCCAGACTTCCAACAACCTTAAGCGCTTCACGACGTGTTAACGGCAACATCTTTTCCTCCCATCGCAATAGCATCGTCGCCAGTGATATTCCGAAAACCCGCCTTAGTTTAATCGAAACGGACACTTATTACTATCAAACGGGAGGGGAGAAGACATCGATGATTGGTTGTGAGCTTGAAAGCTCACTGATCAACAAGCCACGGTTTTCGGCGAACACGCTCTGGTTCACTCATGGGATGTTCAAACCCCGGTGGACGCGCACCCTCGATGGCCGGAGCAGTGCGATCTTCTGGATAGGGATCGAAGCCTTCCATTGGAAGTCCGCGATTAGCTGGGGAACTTCTGTTTGGATAGACGGTTCCCCCAGCACAACCCACCTCCAGGGAGAGTAACGCAATCCACCAGATCAGCAAGAGCGTTTTCATCGGTCTTTCCTACGAATCGAGACAATGAGGAACAGCAATCATCGCAGAAATTTGAGAACGAAACAATGCGTATTTCCTGGCTTTTTTCGGATACATCGCTGCCAGTAGCTCCAAACCGGGATTGGAACGTTTGTTGTCCGAATTTGATCATCGTAAGGGCAATTCATAACCCGCCCCTACCGGCGGGAAGAACTGGGATTGGCGGCGGAAGTCCCGTCAAGCCAGCCTCTCGTGCGACCAGGTTAAAAAGGCCCACTTGACGAATAAAGGGCAAGGCCAACAATATCGAGTAGGGATGTTCACCCATTTGTCACGAAGACCATGCTTTCGCCAACCTCTAAATGTATCAGGAGTGATTTATGAAAGGTCACGAGAAGATTCTTGCCGCGCTTAACGAGCTTCTTAAGGATGAGTTGACGGCAATCGTTCAATACGTTGTCCACGCCGAGATGTGCGCCGATTGGGGCTACGAAAGGCTTCATGAAGCGATTGAAAAGCGATCTCGACAGGAAATGAAGCATGCCGAGAGCCTGATCGAGCGGATCATCTTTCTTGAGGGTACACCTGTTGTCTCGCAGCTAAACGAGGTCCACGTTGGTCCCGATGTCCAGAAGCAACTTCAGTCGGACCTTGGCGCAGAGATGGGAGCCATCAAGGCGTACAACAAGGCGATTCAGCTCGCGATCGAATTGAATGACGCGGTCACCCGTGAGTTGCTGGAAACCATCGCCAAAGATGAGGATAACCACATCAACTGGATCGAAGAGCAACTGGCACAGATTGAACACATGGGTTTACCCATGTACTTATCGACGCAGACCAAAGACTGATTGGGCACCTCGTATTATTGCAGGGGTCGTCTCCTGCCCGTGAAGCATTTGTGTCTTCGCAGAGACAATGTCTCGGCGTTTGCGATCGCGCGCACATCTGGCACCGTTTTCCCTTTGCAAGTGCACGCCACGATTCTTTTGGCCGGCTACCGGCGATATTTTCATGGTCAAAGATTGGCTGCGAGACTATTGCCATTCTCTGTGTGGTTGGGCGATTAAGGCCGTTACCAGCAATTCTGCAGGAGCATCGAAGTGGAGGCTGTGGGACAAGAGTAGGGGCAATTCATCAATTGTCCCTACCGGTAGGTCCGCCGTTTATATTCGGAAAACAATCGCGTCAGATCGCGTTCCGATTGCGACGTGGACTTAGATACAATTGAAAAAGTGAGTCGCTTAGAAATCGTTCCGCGCCCAGCGTGTGTTTTCTCTGATGGGCCGGAGCAGATGAGCTTCGTTTTCTGACGATAGACGTTGATCGTGCCATGTCGCAGGACAAGCTGAGACGGCGGATCGCATGGGAAGCAGCCCGGCTCATGTATTTTCGTGAGGAAACGGAATACTTTCGAGCCAAAACGAAAGCAGCCCGACGAATCTGTCGGGGCGAGATGCGTCCCGGGGACCTGCCCACGAATCGCGAGATTCGGGAACAGATTGAAGCTGTGGCTCGGGCTTTCGAGGGAGAACGGCGAACCCTCCGATTGGGCGAAATGCGACTGGAGGCGCTCCGCATGATGCGGATCTTGCAGGAGTATCAGCCGCGTCTTGTAGGAAGCACGCTCACGGGGCACATCCGTCGGGGCTCCGATATTGACATCCACGTCTTTTCGAACAGCGTGGAAGCTATTCGAAGCACGTTAGAGGAAGCTGGTCTGCCCCATGAAGTCATCAGGAAACGAGTCGTTAAACACGGGGAAGAAAGGACTTTTGTTCATTTTCACGTCATGGGGCAGTTCGAGTTTGAATTGACGGTTTACCCACCAGACATGGTCAACAGACCACCCATAAGTTCAATTACGGGAAAGCCGATGGAGCGTGCAACGATAAAAGAGTTGGAACAACTCATTTCCCGCGAACACCCCAATTTGGCTCATGACACTGTTCATCAGGAAGAAGTCACAGTTGTTGATCGGTTCCAGGTTTATGAGTCACTGCTGTTGCCGTTGGAACACATCCATGAAGATCGAANGTACCATCCCGAAGGTGATGTCCTGACCCATAGTCTTCAGGTCTTTAACCTGGCTCGAGCAGAATCCCCTTACGATGAAGAGTTCCTTCTGGCTGCGCTGTTGCACGATGTTGGTAAAGGGATTGACCCCAAAGACCACGTAGCAGCAGCTTTGGAGGCATTGGACGGTTTCGTTACGGATCGCACCGCTTGGTTGATTGCCCATCATATGGAGGCTCAACAAATCCTGGACAACACCATTGGTCAGCGGGCACGCCGCCGTTTGGAAAGCTCGGAGGATTACGAGTTGCTCCTGTTACTGGCCAAATGCGACCGTGCCGGACGTCAAACAAACGCCGTCGTTCCAGACCTAGACGAGGTCATGGAATATCTGCGAAATCTCGAACGTGAGTACGGGTAAAGGGACCAGAGGGAACGTTTCCCGGCAAATGACGCGCCTGATCGCCCGCCGTGCGTGAATTGCTTTCTTGTCGGCAGCCATGTCCCGCAGGAGTCAGCCCTACCTATTGCGGGGTTTGCCAGGACACTAAAATGAAAAGCCAATTCCAGCTTGATGTTACGACAGCGTTTGGTGCAGGCTTCACCTGTGGAGTTGATGTCTATGAATCATCGGCAAAGGCAAATCGTGGCGTCCAGTTTCCTGTTATTCACATTGATGTTCTTTGCGATAAGTCCGGTCATCGGTCAACCGGCAGCCGACACAACAGCGATTCCAAAGTCGGAGAACGCTCCCCATGTTGCTTGGCATCATCCGCTGTACCTTGATTGGGGTGGATATTGGAAGAGTCGAGTCCGCATAACTTGCAGAAATCAGTCGTCGCTCCCGCTCTCCGGTTATCCCCTGGCTCTGCGAGTCGTCACAAGTGATCATCTATCCCCCGGAGCAACGCCGGCGGTTCCTCTGGCCGGACGAGACATGCGCGAAATCCGTGTGTGTACCTCGGACGGAGCCGAGCTATTGTGGGCAGCGTACGATTCGGAAATGACATCGCTTTCCAAAGGAGCACTACCGCCGCAGGGCTGGCTTGTCGTGCCGATAACCTGTCCGGCCAACGGGAGCAGCGACCTATTTATTTACTTCGATAATCCTCAAGCGGGTGAAGTCCCTGATTATCTTTCGGCTCGGTCAAGCCCTTTGAATTGCGGAGTGGAAAAAGGCGAGGGCGACACGCCCTTTGGCTGGCAGCACGATGAAGGCGATGAGGAACGGCGAGCCTACTGGAGCGATGAGAAACCCCACTCGGGAAACAAGTGTCTGGCCATCGAGGTCAAGCCGGGGGCAAAACCAAGTTGGATCGCAACCCGTCAGCTTGGAATCGCGGTTGTGCCGGGTGCACGCTACCGATTTCGGGCATGGGTCCGGGCGGAAAACGTTGAAGGATACGCGGGCTGGTACATTCATGTCGGGAATGACGATAAACCGATGATGATGGCCCCAACGATTTCGGGAGGTGGTGGAACGTACGATTGGAAACAAGTGGAAACTGAGTTTGTGGCGCCAGAGCAGGCAACAACCGCGAGCTTGGGTACGGTTCTCTGGGGTACCGGCCGGGCCTGGTTCGATGATGTGCAGTGGGAAATGGACGTGCAAACCCAAAACGTTATCGTTCATTCGCCAGAGTCTTGCCAGTTGGCCGAGGTCGATCTCGCCCAGAGCTGGCCACCGGCCCGGACTGACCAGGAACGGCCGATCCAGAGGCTGCACCTGGAGTTCCTCAACTTTGGGGTCAACGCAAAAGAGAATGTCCTCGCTTGCTTCAATTCAAGCATGGTTGGTACACGACAGTTTCCCCTGGCTTCCCCAGATCAAATCCGCTTATTTGCCGGTGATCGGATTATCGAGCCTGTTGTGATCGGACAATACCTGATGTGGACAGAGCGTTTGCCTGGCAACTCTCGGGTGCATCGGTACATCTATTCGACCACGAATACACTTGCCCATCAAAAAGACAAAGCCAACTTTGCGTCGTCCGGGTACATGACTTTACTCAATAGCAACAACAACCTTGTGCGCAATTCATCTTTTGAACTCGGGGAGAATACTCCGGAGGCATGGGTTCAATCGGGTGCCGGAGAAAGCGGCGTGCAATTCTTGATTGATAAGCCAAACCGCGACGGATTTGGACAGCGTGCCGCCAGACTCGACGTGGCTGCTGGAACCCGGTCGGTTTGGCGGGGATGGCAACAAAAGATTTCCGTCCACCCCGGGGCCACGTACTTTGTGGCCGGTTGGCTCAAGTCTCAGAACTTGGAAGGTGAAGCTCGCATCCATATTCACTTTCATGACGCTCAGGGGCAATTGGCCAAGTCGGGTGGCATGACAAGCATCGGACCAGGGATCCGAGGTACCCAGGACTGGACCCTGCTAAGCGGTCTGATCAAGGTCCCCGACGATGCCACTACGCTTACCCTTCATCTCACAATGAACAACACAGGGACTTTGTGGCATGATGCAATTGTCGTTGCCGAGGTTGTCAACGTGACGCATGTAAAAAGGGAGCCGGCCCCGATAGAAAAGAATGCCTTTCTGGTGTGGCAGGTACCCTCGGTCATCAAAGTTTTCCCGGACGATCCCCCATCCCACAGTCAACAACCGATTCGAGTGTCTTCAGCAAAGGGCGAATGGGAGGTGTTACAACTGGCAGTTCGTAGTGGCACATTTCTACCGGAGGTACGGGTCGAGGTCACGCCACCGAAGAATGCGAACAACAAACGGCTCGAACGCTTCGATGTAACGGTTGTCGGTTACGTTCCCGTGGATTATCCCACGAATTACTACCGTTTTGACGGCCCGGCATGGTATCGCAAATTGCCGCACCAGTCGCCCGGTTCCGATGGCTGGTCCGGTTGGTGGCCAGATCCGTTGTTGCCACAATCACGATTCGCCCTCCCGGCCGAAAACACACAGGCAGTTTGGGTGATTCTTAAGATCCCGCGGGAGGCAGACTCCGGGAATTATCAAGGGACGGTGCGTTTCCTTGCGCAAGATCGGGTGTTGGCCGAGGTGCCTTTTGCGGTGCATGTTTGGGATTTTGCACTACCGGAAAAGACAACTTTCCCGGCCATTTATGATGTTCGCCTTGGGCCGGGGGGACGAGTCTTCGGACAATCACTGGATCAGCTCTACCAGGAGATCGTGCAATTCATGGCGGAACGGCGATTGTGTCCCGACAAGATTCGGCCGGATCCTGTTATCGAGTATCGCAACGGCCAAGTCCACGCAGACTTTTCGGAGTACGACAAAGTTGCAAAGTGGTATTTCGGTGATTTAGGGTTGCCGGTGACATATACGCCACAGTTGTTTTACCTTTTCGGTTGGGGATTCCCACCACGAGATTTCTTTGGCCAGACCCCATATCCCGGAGAACGTCCCTTCGAAGGTGCGAACCGCCGTCAATTAAGGCCCGAATATAAGGCCGCCTATCAGGCGTGTTTGAAAGCCTATTGGGAACATATGAAACAAAATGGCTGGGCCGACCGTGTGGTTCTGTACATCTCCGATGAACCCTTCAACCACTTGCCAGAAATTGAAGAACAAATGATCGCCCTTTGTGAGATGATTCACGAAGTTGACCCCCAAATCCCCATCTATTCCAGCACTTGGCATCACGTCCCCAAGTGGGATGGCACTATTACCCTTTGGGGCCTGGGACACGATGGCCGCGTTCCCCCAGAAAAACTCCGTGCTTTACGGCAGGGAGGGGCAAGGATCTGGTTTACAACGGACGGGCAGATGTGCATCGACACGCCCTATTGCGCTGTCGAGCGGTTACTGCCGCACTACTGTTTCCATTACGGGGTTTCCGCATATGAGTTTTGGGGTGTTGCATGGACTACTTACGATCCCTACCGATTCGGCTGGCACGCCTTCATCCCCCAAAGCGATCAACCCGGAAATAGGTATTGGATTCGTTACCCCAACGGCGACGGCTTTCTCATTTATCCGGGTAAACCAATCGGTCACGATGGGTTGGTCAGTTCCATTCGCTTGGAACAGGCACGAGAAGGCGTCGAAGACTTCGAGTACCTGAAACTTCTCAAAGATGCTATCGAGAAGCTTCAACCGGGCGATTCGAGGAGACAAGAGGCACAGGCGGTCCTTGCGAAGGCAGCACAATTGGTACCCATGCCCAATGCGGGGGGACGTTATTCCACACAGATCCTTCCCGAACCGGAGGTTCTCGAGAAAGTCCGCAATCAGCTCGGGGAAACCATCGAAAAGCTGATGTCGTCGAACTAATGATTCGGCCGTAGAGAGGCAAAGAGAGTTTTCGGTCGTTATGACTTAACGAAGGAATCGGACCGCCTGTTTCAAGGAAACCGGTAGGGGTAATTCATGAATTGCCCTTCCCATGAGATGTAGTATCCGCATTGGCAATCGGAATTTTGTCAGGCTGCGATCCAAAAGCGATATGCATCTATGCGGCGGCCCAGGTTATTAATCGCGACCGGGAGCGTTGGGCCTCTCGTTGCGTCCCCGAGACTTCAGACTTGAGATCCCAGAACCTGGAGGAGCACCCAACATGCGCGCCACATGGCTGGTAAGCGTTGCCGCAGGAATTCTCCTCGGATCCTATGTGGTAGCTTCGGACTCGTCTACCGACAAGGCGTTTCTCAAGCCGCAATTTGCGGGTGAATGGTGGCAGGTGGCAGAGAATCCAGATTTGGGACCGTTGACCAGTGAACGCCAGCAGGTCGTTGACTTTGGGATCTGGCGGGCGGCAGATGGGACGTGGCAACTCTGGTCCTGTATTCGAAATACAAAGGAGGTAGGCCGCACGCGGCTGTTTTACAGATGGGAAGGTCGCCATTTCAGCCAGTCCCCTTGGACTCCAAAAGGAATTGCCATGCGGGCAGACGCTGCATTTGGAGAGCAGCCCGGGGGACTTCAGGCACCCTTCGTTCGGTCCATCGATGGAATCTTCCACATGTTCTACGGGGGTTGGGATGTGATTTGCCTTGCCACGAGTAAGAACGGAAAAGACTTTGTTCGTAAACTTAACAAGGAAGGCAAGAGTGTCCTGTTTGGACCGCCCGAGGGATTCGGGAATCCGAGGGATCCGATGGTCCTCCAGATCGGCGGGCGATGGTATTGTTACTTTACGGCTCACACACGTCAGGAGGGAGCGGTCTTCTGCCGAACATCAGAAGACCTTTTGAACTGGAGTGAAGTTTTCGTTGTGGCAAAAGGCGGGCAGGCCGGAGCCGGAAGCTACTCGGCGGAATGTCCCTTCGTCGTTGAGGTCCGGCCAGGAGAGTACTATCTATTTCGTACTCAGCGATATGGGGCAAACGCCCAAACAAGCGTGTATTGGTCTCGCAACCCACTCGATTTTGGTGTCAACGAAGACGATAAACATTTCGTGTGCACATTGCCAGTCGCCGCCCCCGAAATCATCTTCCACGAGAACCATTGGTACATTGCTGCCCTTATGCCGGATCTTCATGGAATCCGAATCGCTCGGTTGGAATGGGTGACGCCCCCACCGACCAAGTAGTCAGACGCTTTGAATGTGCTTGTCGTAGGTCGTCGGAGATCTCATTGAACTTTCGGGGAAGTCCATTACGCCGAATTGCCGAACACCTTATGAGGTTAAAGGCTGGCACCGCAAAGCCTTTTGTTCCGGTCCGCCGTTTTTTCCTCTTCTTTTTTCACAATCACTAAAGTTTTGCCAGCCTTACGCCGACTAAAGTGGCAACCCTGGCTTCTGATGTTTCGACCGTCGAGATTCAATGACTATTAAGTTGATCGGGTTATGCAAGAATTCAACGTTGAAGCCGTCCTCCAGTGTCTCTCAGAAGGTCGCGAGGAAATTGAGGCGACGTTCAAGAGAGCACTCGATGTTTTTGGGACGCTTAACTTGGAGGACGTCCAGCGGGGCAACTGGGCTTGCGTTTTGCCGAGCGACTGGGGAAAAGAAGGTGGGCTTCATGTTCGGTTCCAGCTCAAGCAGGGAGAGGTCCATATTGCTCTCCCTGAATCGAGCGGTCTCCTCCCGAATTGGATTAACCATCCCGACGCCACAGGGGAAGCTCGCTTGGCAACCCTCGCTCAGGAACTCAGCATACTCCTCTTTCCCCCCGATTGGAGTATCGTGTCTTCCGAAGCAAGAGCAGTGGCATGTCTCGGTACAGCGCTTGAGGGACTCCGATCGCGGACAGAATCTGAGTTTCTTTCCATTCCGGTTTTGACACCTGACAACACAAGCCGCTTGATTCTTGGGTTGTGTGGCTCCCCTCGTTCGGCAGAACCGAACGTTGCTCAGCCATTGGGAGCAACGAATGCTCTGGAAGACGTTCAACACCAGGTGAAATCACAATCCACGGCTATGCGCGGTCATCAATCAAACCGTGTCCTGCCGCTGCTAACACACAGTCTGTTGCGCATCCGGCTCCCCTTGGAGGTGACTTTGGCGAGAACTCGCAAGCCACTCCTGGAGCTGTTACAGTTAAGCCCCGGTGCGATCATTCAATTTGAGAAATCTTGCGAAGAGCCTCTCGATCTTTCCATCAATGGCCATGTCATAGCCCGCGGCGAGGCCGTCAAAGTGGGGGACAAATTTGGGCTGCGCATCCTTGAGATGACGCCGCCGCCGGAGAGATACATCGTCTTAGGGCCGCGATCGGCACGACAGGACAACAACCAACGATAGCCCCCCAACCCCGGGGTGTTCTCAAAGTCCTGCCGGCCAGCATTACCAGGCTCTTCATCCACCGAAAAATGTTCCCGCGACGGAATGCAGCGGCCGTTGTCGGAAGACTGTGGGGACAATTCATGAATTGTCTCTGCCGTAGGGGAACACCATTCTGGCAGTTGGGTTTCTCGCAGGTCGCCCTCTGATTACCATATCCACCCACAAGCGAGAAAAAGTTAAACCGGTCAGTCGTAGTCAACTCTTTGTGTTTTCTTTTCCTGTAAGGGGATGATTGCAACATAAGGTGGCAGGAACTGTGAAAGCCCCAAGCCACTGGCACTTTCAAGAACATGACTGAGCATTCTTCGGGAGTAGCCGAAAAGACGACCGACCGTTACACTCAACAAAAATAGGGTGTGACAACTTGGCAAAAAGGGTTTGGCGAGATGATCTTTGTTCTCGATAATTACGATTCGTTTACTTACAACCTTGTTCAGCGGCTCGGGGAGATTGATGATTCGCTGGAAATCGTTGTTCGTCGCAACGATCAGGTCACGGTCGACGAGATTGAGCGAATGGCTCCGGAGCGGATCATCGTTTCGCCCGGCCCGTGCACACCAAGGGAGGCAGGGATTTCTGTCGAGTGTATTCGCCACTTTGCGGGGCGAGTCCCGTTGCTCGGAGTCTGCCTGGGGCACCAGTCGATTGGCCACGCCTTTGGGGCAGCTATCGTCCGTGCCAAGCGACTCATGCACGGAAAGACCGATGAGATTTTCCACAACGAACGGGATCTTTTTGAAGGTTTGCCCAATCCCCTCATCGCAACCAGGTACCACAGTTTGGTCATTGACCCGCCTTCGTTACCCCCGTGTTTCGAGGTTTGCGCGTGGTCATTTCTGCCCAGCGGCGAAAAGGAAATCATGGGAATCCGACATCGGGAATTCCCGCTGTACGGGGTCCAGTTCCATCCCGAAAGCTTTCTGACCGAACATGGCCCAGCAATTCTGGAGAAGTTTCTGAGAGTGCCGAGTCCGATTAGACGCTCCTGAGTCGTTGTCCATCCTTTGATCGCGAGTGTCGCTAGGCCCCTGAAAGAGATGAACCCTCCCAAAACCACCGCGAACAAAGCCCCTAATCTTTCTAGGACGCATCCGCTGCCGGGTAGCCCCGACGCCATACAGTCACGGGTATTCCGTTGGCAAAGATTACTCTCGCATCCCGTTCTGCTCGCGTCTGTGGGGGCGCTGTTTCTTTGGCTGGCGCTTCCCCCGGCGAATTTGTCGCTGTTCGCGTGGATTGCCGCGATTCCCTGGCTGATACTGATCGACACTCGCGGGTCGTATCGCAAGCGACATTACATCGAGTGGGGAATTGTGGGGTTCTTGTTTTGGATGGCAGCACTCCATTGGCTTCGGCTACCCCACTGGGCCACCAGCTTTGGTTGGGTGGCACTTTCCTTTTACCTTGGGTGGTATCTTCCTGCCTTTATCGGTCTTTCGCGGATTGGGATACGACGATTGGGTTTGCCGATCTGCGTCGTTGCACCCACTATATGGGCAGGCTTGGAGGTCGCCCGTGCCCATCTGCTCACAGGTTTTACTATGGCGAGCCTTTCGCACACGCAGTACCGCTGGATTCCCCTGATCCAGATTGCGGATCTCGGAGGCGGTTACGCGGTAAGCTGGGTCATTATGTTTGAGACATCATGCCTTTATGTGGCAGGAAAACGAGCGCTTGGTTGCTTGATCTCGAAAGCCAATAACCGAGAGGCGGCGCCCCAACAGGCTCATGATGGGGATGCAACAGACCGCACAGCCGGGATTGCATTCATCTGGCACATTGTGCGGCCCATCGTTGTAGGTGGTCTTGTCCTGGGTGTCTGTTTGCTTTACGGATATGGGAGGTTGTCGCAACTCCAGTCACACCAGAGCAACGAATCTATTTCTGTCGCACTGATCCAGGGTTCACAGGATATTCGTCTGGAAGACAGTGATGAAAAACGCGAACGGATTCATCGCCATTATCTGGAGTTGGCTTTTCGAGCGGCACGAGATTATCCGCAACTGGACATTATGGTTTGGCCAGAGACGGTGTACGGCGGCCTACTTATCGATCGTGATGGCAACCCAACGGTCCCGCCCACTTGGAAAGCCACCAATATGTCCCAAGAGCGGTTCAATGAACACATCACAAGACTCAAAGAACAATCTGAGAAAGCTCTGGTATCCCTGGCAGAAACACTGGGCTGTCGTCTCCTGTTGGGGGTTGAAACGATTTCCTACACAGAACAGGGACCGCAGATCTTCAATTCTGCCGCATACGTGGGGCATTGCCAGGAAACAACAAATAATACATCCCGCGGGCAAAAGCCTCTCATTGACGACGTGAGCTCCCAAGGATCAAACGGCAACAGCAACCAGAAAACAGATTCCAATCTAAGCAAATACTGTTATGTCGGCCGGTATGACAAGATGCATCTTGTCATGTTCGGGGAATATGTTCCCTTTGCAGATGTCATTCCCATACTCCAGCGGATGACCCCGTTGAGTACGAGCACGACTCCGGGTAAAAACCCGGTTGCATTTCCCGTTGGGTCCATGCTCCTGTCACCGAACATTTGCTACGAGAGCGTGATTCCCCACCTCATCAGACGGCAGGTTCTTGAACTTCGAGCCAAGGGGCACGAACCCGATGTTCTGGTCAATCTGACCAATGACGGATGGTTTTTGGGGATCAAGCGAATTGGACATGCACCTGATTTGCGGTGTGTTTCGTGCCGTGGAAACCCGAAAACCTTTTCTGGTCGCCGCCAACACGGGGTTCTCCGCGCACATTGGGCCTGAGGGTCGAATTTACCAACAAGGTCCCCGCCGTGACGTGGCCATTCTGGTGGCCAACGTCAAACCCAGCCCCGTGTGGAGCTTGTATCTGGATTTTGGCATCGTTCCGAATTCGCTCCTGGTTGCATTCACACTGTTCTTGGGACTCACGGAATGTCTTTTCAAGCTTAAGATTAGCCGCAAGCACCCTATGTCTCGTCTATTGGCTTAAGCGTCGTGACCCAAAGAAAGGGCTTACCTGCATCGTCGCATCGAATCTCCCCTTTAAGACGAGCTTGAAACAGGCTTCGCTTCATGATCTGGCTATAAGTGGTCTTTGTTTGGGGAATATTGACGGGTGCCTTGTCCATTTCGATCCCAAAACGGGCAAGGGCAGGGTGGTCAATCAAATAGACAAGCCCCAGACGCTGCGTCACAGAATCCACAACTTCTTTAACCGAAACATTCTGGATGTTAACCGAGATTGTTTCGAGGAGTTTCGGCACGACTGTCGTCTCCGAATCATCTGGCGGCCATCCCACCGGCCACGCCGCGACTTTCGGTTGACCAACTGTGATCTGGTAACGAATCCCGTTGACAGTGCTTTGCGGCACAAAAGCAAGGCCGTCATAACGAAGCACGTAGGCGATTGCTGTCCCAGTCGCCAATCCCTGAAGTTCTTCGTTGAACGGGTCATGCCCGAGCCTTTTGCGGGTTTCTGGTTCGAAAATCATTGTATTTGTCAAAGAAGAAATCAGATTTTCAACGACCTCACTTCGAGGTCGTCCCTTCGTCGAAAACCCAACCACTCGCGACATCTCATGCCGGACCTGTTCAAACTGGACGATATTGAGTCCAAACGCAACCTGTTTCGGACGTGACTCCGCTGGTCCTTGTCGGCGGAGGTCGTTAAGCCACTGTTTGAACCTTTCAATCTGGCGGATAGAGAAACGAGCATCCGGCAGGACAAGCTCATTCTGAGCGTTCACAACAGCCAGGACCTGGTACGTTGGCACTGAATCAGAGGAAACCTCCTGAACTTTCGGCGCGTCATTGGGGTATGCGGTTCGGACCCTCACACCCTCGACACCGGCAGCCCCAAGGGCTTTTGCCCATTCATGCAATGTCATCGGTGGGAGCCGAGGGTCAATCGCAATTTCCAATTGAATTCGCGGCTCCGCAACCTCGGCTCGCACGGGGCCGTTCGCCAACCAAGCAAAACCAACCAAAGTTACAAATACGCATCCCAGCAGGTGGAACCGTCGTTCGCGGTTTGATACAGACTCAACCACAGTATTCTTGTTCATGACTGACCGTCCTTTGACTTTCGCGTCTTTCTTGGCGATGGAGCAGAAGGATTCTCCTCAGGGGACAACTCCTTCGACCTCGTGGATGGACCCAAATCTTCCTTTCTGGCCCGCCTCAACCTTTCGCGGATGACCTCCAGCCGTGCCCCCAGTTCCTTTTCAAATCCCCTGTCAGACGGATGATAGTACGTCTTTTCAACCCCCAGGTACTCTTGTTCTGCAATAGCGTCCGGAGCCTCGTGGGAATACACGTATCCGGTCCCGTGTCCCAGGCGCTTGGCGCCGGGATAGTTGGCGTCTCTCAGGTGAGTCGGTACCGGCACGACACGCCCCCCACGAATATCTTCCATTGCCTCGTCAATCGCCATAATGACGGAATTCGACTTCGGGGCGCAGGCCAGATAAATGGCTGCCTGTGCAAGGTTAAGACGGCATTCCGGCAACCCGATCATCTCGCAAGCCTGGGCCGCTGCGACAGTCAAGGGAAGAGCTGCCGGATCTGCGTTGCCAATATCTTCACTGGCAAGGATCATGAGCCGCCGAGCGATGAATCGTACATCCTCACCCGCCTCCAGCATCTTCGCCAGCCAGTAAACCGCAGCGTCGGGGTCGCTGCCGCGAATACTCTTGATGAAAGCACTGATCGTGTCGTAATGGGCATCACCTTGACGGTCATACACGGCGGCTTTTCGCTGGAGTGAATCTTCCATCAGCTGCCGTGTCAAACGCAGCGGAAAACTATCCGAAGAAAGAACCGCAACTTCCAAGGCCGATAACGCCCGCCGTGCATCGCCGTCACTGGCCTGGGCCAGAAACTCCAGCGCATCATCTTCCATGATGACCTCATAATGACCGAGTCCCCGTTCTTTGTCTTTTAAAGCTCTGAGAATAAGCAATTTGATCTGTTCTACAGACAGGGGCAGGAACTCGAAAACACGGCTTCGACTGACGAGCGCGCTGGTCATGGCGAAAAAAGGATTCTCTGTCGTGGCACCAACAAGAATAAGCCCTCCTTCTTCGATATGAGGAAGAAGCACATCCTGTTGGGCACGATTGAAGCGATGGATTTCATCTATGAAGAGGACCGTCTTTTGTCCCGAGGCGGAGAGCCGTCGAGCTGCTCCATCGATAATCTCCCGTAGTTCTTTCACCCCCGAGGTTACAGCACTGATCTGCTGGAAGACGCTTTTCGTTTCCGTGGCCAGAATGCGTGCCAAAGTCGTTTTGCCCGTTCCTGGCGGCCCATAAAAGATGACGGAACCAAGACGATCCGCCTTGATAAGACGGCGAAGAATCTTCCCTTCCCCAAGAAAGTGCTCCTGCCCAACAAATTCATCGAGTGTCCGAGGACGCATCCGCGCTGCGAGAGGTTGCACCTCCCGCCGCCGTTCTTCATCCTGTTTCTCGAATAAGGACATAGGCAACTCACCGTCGATTAGGGGAAGATCGTTTCATAAACCGCTATGGTCCAATGCTATGAAGACGTTCCTACCATACGAGGGCAGACAACTCTCCCGATGTTCGCCAATCACCTAAACAGAGGCTGGTTCATACGGTCCACCATCCGGCAAATATGATTCCAGTGGGCAACCTTCGCAACGTGGCTGTTTCCTACAGTAGTCCTTTCCCAGCCGAACCAAGAGGGCATGATATTCATTGTAGAGAGTCGCATCGTGTTCGAGCTGACTCTCAAAGAACTCCTTCAGAGAATGATAGTCCATTTCCGGTTCCACCCATCCGTGCCGGGCAAAAATCCGAAGCGTGTATGCATCAACAACAAATGTCGGCAAATTGCCAGCATACAAGATGATAGAGTCAGCAGTCTCCGGCCCTACGCCGTTGATCTCAAGCAATTCACGGCGGAGCTGGTCCATGGGCAGGGCAAACATTTCCTCCAGCGATCCATTGCGCTTCGTCACCAAATAACGCAGGACATTTTTTAGGCGACGCGCTTTGATTCGGTAATAACCCACCGGTCGGATGAATTCTTCTAGCTCTGGATCTTTCAGTGCATAAAGTCTCTTCGGGCACATAAGCCCTTCTTCTCGCAGTCGGCAAATGGCTTTTTCAACATTGCTCCAGGCTGTGTTCTGGACCAGGATCGCGCCCACGAGCACCTCGAAAGGCGTTTCACCAGGCCACCAATGCTGCGGCCCAAAAAACTCGTACAGTCTCTGATAGATCTCCAACAATGATGGCATAAGACTCCTTTATCCTGTCACCATTCAATGGAAGCCAGACCACGGTGGTTTAACCATGTCTGTGTTTCACGCTTCGAAATGGTCGTCGATTATAGCAAGAACGGCCCACACCAGTATCGCCATTAATTCACAAGATACCGGATGCGGAAGCGAGAAGAGAAGTGGTCCCGAAATCACAACCAGGAACCCTGTAACGTCAAGAGAAGATCCACGGCATTTCCCACAACTCGGTCGGTTCCCGAGGCTGATCGTGCTGTCACCTTGGGAATGCGGGACAATGTGACCTGACTTCCTGGATAGCGAAACACAATCTGGTTCGCATCCACAACCAGTTCATCATTGCCCGCCGAGTCGAAGATTCGGGCTGTATCGCAGAGATCGATGCCTCCGATAGCAAAGACCCGTTCAAATGCCTTCGCCCGTCGATAGTTCGCTTCCGATGAAACGGTGACCTGCTCGGGCTTCACAACCCAGGCGTTAACACCAGTGGTTCCATCCAGATAAGCCACGTCGGTTCCTCCAGTTGTTGAATAGCCGTGTACAAGAGCGTAATCATACACGCGGTTGCAGAATCCTGTTCCCAACAGATAGGATTCACGAGATCGACTGACAAACTGATCATTGCCTGGTGAGTCCCAAAGTTCCGCGACATCACGACCACCTGCGGAAGACTTTCCTGTAATTTCCTCGAAGCTGGTTAGACTGATTTGGTATCCAACCCCTCTCATTTCGGCCTTGCCCGGCCATGCCTTCAAATGATCATCTCCAGGCGAATCGTACAATGTGGCGGTGTCCCAACCAGCCTGACCGTTCGCCATAATACTGGAGAACTTCTGGACTCTAATCTGTGCCCCCGGCGTCGTCATCTCGGCCCAGCGAGGACCGGCCACCAACGCATCCTTCCCCGAAGAGCCTATCAACGATGCCGCGTCAACTCCGCCGTTACCACCGTTAGCCTGAACGACTTCGAACAACTTTGCCCGCAGGAAATAGGTTCCACCCTTTAAGCTGGTCCAATCCGGTCGCCCCACAAGCGTGTCATTTCCGCTTGAGCCGAAGAGTTGGGCTATGTCAGATCCTCCCGCAGTGCTGTAACCATGGACGTACCGGAAAAACTTGGCACGGTGGTAAAAACCGTTGCCAGACATCACGGTTTGCTCTGGGCGGGCCACAAATGTGTCGTCGCCCACGGAATCATACATGTGGGCTGTATCCTCTCCACCCGAGCGACTGTACCCGTGAACAATGGTGAAATTTTCAACCTCAGTCACAAAACCTTCACCGGCGAATTGGGCATAACCTGGCCGGCAGATGAAGATATCATCTCCGGGTGAATCACTCATTTGAGCAACCGTAACACCGATTCCAGCACGAACGCGAACCACTTCAGTATTTTTGGCGAGCAATTGCCATGAACCCACGGTCACCTCAGTACGACCCGGCACTGATGTCAGCGAGGCGTCACCATCCGGTAATTGGACTGACACTGTATCGTAGCCCGCTGCGGTATCGACAGATATCATGCGGACTTGTCCAAGATCGGCGATCGACGAGTCGTAAGTGACGCCATTCACGGTAACGGTAATTCCGTTCGCCAGCGAAATCTCAACCGCGTCAGAGCCTTGAGTACCATGAACGGTCAGTGTCCCTTCCGACAGACCAACGAGGTTGACCAGCCGTACTGTCTGACTATTCTGGAAGCCACTCAAGACGAGGAAGTAGTCTTCGTTCTGTTCGACTTGCCAATCCCATCGTCCTCCCACAGAATCGAGAGCCTGATGAGACAGCAGGCGACCTTCTGCGCTGAAAACGAACACCTGCCCGTTGGAAACACCCGCCGAGGACACCAACACTAAGGAAAGAATCCCAGCGTTCTGTGTGGAAAAGCGGTAGAGTGCCTGCGCGACGCCAGTCTGCACCACTGTGTCGGTGATCAATCCTAGATCAATGACAGATCCGGCTGACGGAGTTGCAAAATTGATCCCTGCGACCGTCTGATTGCGAGCCACAGTAACAGTTTGCCCTGGATCAGCAAAAGGCGGCAGCGATTCCCGCGAGGGAAGTTCGTACCTCACAACGTAGGTGCCAGACGCCAAGCCGGCAAACACATAACTCCCGTCTGATTGAGTCAGCACATAAGGCTCGTCATATGAAAAAGACAACGACCATCCTCTGAGGACGCCCGTATCCCAGTACATTGTGTCCCTGATTTCGAGCGTCCATACTCCATCGGCATCTTCTCCACTGAACAACGAGAGCGGCTCTTGGGGACGAAATGTCCCCGTGAACGGCGCGGTCCCTTGGCTGATCGAATTCCGCGCTGAATCGTCGAACACCGTCCCCACGAATCCATCACCGGAGCCACCGACATTCGCGGCGAGTTTGACGCGGCGTCCCGAGGGGCTGATAAGTGTCAGGACCAAGTCGGCATCGTATGTGTGATCGATGTTCACTGAAACAGTCAAATTGTGGACTTTACCCACGCCAGAGACCGAGAGTCTCGAAACTGTGGTTCCGTAATCCACCAGGGTTTGAGGCGTTGATTGCGTGAACGTCGTCACCCCATGATCGCGCTGCCCATCCTGGTCGAGATCAAGATAAACCAGGGCGCTGGAGACTCCTGGTTCGCCAGTGTCAAATCGACCGTTGTTATTCAGGTCTTGATAAACGTAACCGCCAATCTGTGCGTTCCCAGGAGGCTGCCAGTCATCGGTCTGAACCACCAATTCAGGATCACCAAAAAGTGTGCAACTTAAATGAATCCAACGATAGGCACCGCCGGCTGTTAAGCGGAAAAGGTTATCGATTTTCGAGTCCACAAATGCTTCACCCAGGTGGGACTTGTGTTCATTAAATACGGCATTGAAAAACGCCAGGGCATAATCGTGGCTTCCGCCGGGGCTGGCACCTGGTACGTACCATCCGTATCGCGTATTCATCACTACAGCCACTGCGCCCGCAGAGGCGACGACGTGCTGTTCCGCCACAGCGACGTCACGGGTATCGAAGGAGCCTGCGTCGCAACCCTGCGAATACATGATGTATGGGAAAGCATTGCTCAGTGACGCAACCTGCGAAGTCGTCATCCTCGCAACGTAAGTCGAATTGGCGTGTCCCAGGTGGTGCACGATATTGGGGGACGCATTGAGACTAGCAATGACCTGCGAGGACGTCCAACTTTGAGATGCCGTATCGTACAGCGTTGTGACGTTCCAGCCCGCCGGAATCGTCTGTTGCCGGATCGTCTCATTGGATGTACTCCCTTGGGTGATGCTGTCGAGCTTTTCACCCAAGAGAAGGGCGCTCGTCAGGTTTGGATGGGCCAAATTCGTGTAGGCCAGGGTCTTGGCCACGAAGTTACGAGCCTCTGTTGCATTGCTGACCGGTGCTCTTCCTACAAAGATCTCCGGGACCAGGTCAATATCGTCTCCGTTCCGGCCGTCAGTCGTTTCCCCCCAGAGACTGTCGCCATCTCCATTCCAAGGGCCATCCAGGCAAGCGTAGTACATGTCTGTGGCGAGACTATTATCAACCACATTGCCAACACTAACAGAGACCCCACGGGCTGGAATAACCTCAGAATCACCTGCCAGAAGAACCCAGCGAGTTCCATGGTAAAGATACGCATCCCGTATGAATTCCCGAATCCGGTCAGCCAGGTCGCCGCTTTCTGTGCCACGATAATTTTGGTTGATCCACTCGGTTGTCACGAGCCTGGCTGTCAGCCCCCGTCCTATCTTATCTTGGACAAGGGGTACAAACTCCGAGGCCAAATTAGAACTCGTGATAACGACATACTCATACGACTCACTTGACACCGGACGCACAATCTCATAAGTGCCAAGTACCCCCGGATTTGCAACAAGACCGGCGAGTTGGCTACTGAGTTGCTGATCGACAACGGGTAGCACGTCCCTGGAGGTGCTATTGTCCAGACTCAACTCGAACTCAAGTTCCTGATAATAGGACACAATCGAGCCATCTTGGTCATAAACCACCGGCGTGATCGCCACACTTGCCAGTGAATAGCCACCCCAGGAAAAGTTGGTGAAATGTATGACATCATCCAGAGTCAATGAACGATCCAGTCGCTGAGTCCAGGACTCCACCCCCGTGTCAGTAGATTCGAACGGCACAGGATTGGGAGCGACGACAAGTTCCACCCCTGAAGCCAGCCGAGTCTGATTTCCGGTTGCAATGACTTGGACACCAGTCAGCCGGGTTCCTTTTGGCAACACCAGCAGTGATGACGTAACAGGCAGGACGGGATCGCCGGTTGAGATCCACAAATCCGTGCCGTCCAGAGTGACGATTAGGCCAGCCCCCACTGATTGGACTTGCGGATCACCTGTGACTGTGACCCGACAGCGGGCTGACCAGTTGCCTTCCGCGTTCTGCGAGAAGTCCGTCCATTCGATTTGAATTGGCGATGCTGAATCAGTCGGGTCATCGATCGCCAATCCAGACATGCTCCCAGGCAGCAGGGAATCCAAAGGCGTAACCGACAGCAATTCCCGACACTCAAGTCGTTCGACGCTACAACGCAGGCTGTTTCGTCTGCGTAGGCCGTTCTTCTGGGGAAAGAACACTGCACGAAAGCCAGCATCACGGTCCTTTGCTCTGAAGCCGCTTGCTCGTTGTGCGTTATTGAGGCAAACGGTACCCTGGTCCTTCGCGATATGTCCTCGCCGACTCATAGGATGCCTCGCCAAAGATGCTCTTCATCGGTGTTTCGGTGTCACCAAGTCTTCGCAGGTCATGAACCAGCGCAAGAAATGGGCCACATTCGCATGGCACGTGACGAAAAGCCGATCAGACAAGTTTTTTTCTCACGACCAGATTTGTCTGTGATAAGTCATGATTGCGGCTCGTCTGTACAACTATAGGTCGAGCTTCACCGTTAGATGGGAAAACTTGAGGATTTGCCCGAAAGACAAGCACCCGTTTATACCCCAACTGGGGCCAAGTTGTTCTGATAATGACGACTTTGCCAGGAATATACTCGCGTCTACGGTCGAAGATTTCAGCGACCCAAACGAGTGGCCCAGCATGCCGCAGAAAAAACCCCGCTATTCTTCGGGTCGATTAGAGCAGTAAGTCAAACGAGTCGCATGCACTTTTCACGAAAACATCTTCACCAACCGTATGGCAGACGAGAGAAGTCTTGCACGGCCAAGAGATAGGAAAACGCTGCACACGAGGACAATATCACGTTGTCTCAAGGGTCAGGTGATCTTCCTCTGACGGAGTCTATCGATCACGACCGCGGCAATGATGATGACACCGATCACGGCCTCCTGAACCCACTTTGGCCACCCCATTTGCTGCCCCCCCATGTAGAGGATTGTGATGATGAGCGCGCCGATCACGCTTCCCAGGATCGATCCTTGGCCCCCCATCAGGCTGCCTCCACCAATGACGACAGCGGCAATCACAAAAAGTTCATAGGCAACAGCAGAAGTGGGCTGACCAATCCCGCCAATAAAAGAAAACTGCATCAACCCTGCCAGACCCCCAAAGAACCCCGCCAGGGTGTATGTGACAATCTTGACCCGCCCAACAGGAACCCCACAAAGCCGAGCTGTTTCCTCATTAGAGCCGATGGCGTACATATATCGCCCGAGACGTGTGTAACGGAGAAGGACAGCCGCAAACACTGCGGCTGCAAGGAGAATCCACACGCCCGGCGGCAGGATCCACATTCGCCAATGGGCATCCTGGGATGTGAGTGTGGGGTCCATGAGTTGGGTTAGCCAGGTATCTTCATGAGGATAGATATCCTTCTCATTAGCAAGACCCTTGGCCAAGCCACGAAAAATCCCCATGGTACCTAGTGTCACGATAAACGGAACGAGCCTTAACCAAACGATTGTCGCACCATTGACAAATCCCGCAATTGTCCCCACCCCAATACCAGCCAACAGAGCAATCCACGGCAGGAGAACGGGATACGACCTTACGAGATAGACTGTTCTTTCCTGTCCATCAGGGCCTTGGAGCACAAAGTGATAATCCAGAATCCACGCTACCGTCACCACACTGAGAGCGATGATCGAACCAATGGAAAGATCAATGCCGGCAGCAATGATGACCATCGTCATACCCAGAGAGGCCGTCGCATACACGGCACTTTGCCGCAAGATGTTCTCAAGGTTCCGTGGCGAATAGAACTTTCCACCCTCAACCAAAATTGCGAAAAACAGAAACACGACCACCAGAGCCGTAAATCGCCCCAAAATGCTGAGGAAGGAAGTATCCCATCTGTTGCTTCCGCGAGACCCAATCAGGTTCTTCTCTTGAATCTGGTTCATTGCTGATCGCCAAATCCCACGTTCTGACCTGTTGCTGCAAGCATGAGCTTATGTTCTGTCCAATGATCCACCGGAGCACAGGCCACCATCTGCCCGCGACACATAACCGCGATGCGATCACACAACCCGAGAAGCTCCGGCAAATAACTCGATACCATGAGAACGGCCCTGGGACGCCCACCATATTCGGGCGTGCCTTCCGCCGCTTTTGCAATGAGCTGGTAGATCTGCGCTTTTGAGCCAACATCGATTCCCCTTGTCGGCTCATCAAGAATTAGCACATCGACATCGGCATAAAGGAGTCTTGCCAAAGCCACCTTTTGCTGAGTGCCACCAGAGAGTGCCCAAACAGGCTGTCCTGACCCCTGACATTTGATTCCCAGATTGTGGACCCACTGATCTGCCGCCAACTTTTCCCATCGGGGCAGAATGAACCACAAAGGCCCCAAACGATCAAGCCGGGGCAACGTCATATTGGCAGATATCGATAAACCAACCGCCAGCCCTTCTCTTTTGCGATCCTCGCTTACGTATCCGACGCCTTCGCGCCAGCGTTCTCCTGGATCGCGTCGTCCACGAATGAGGCCCACTCGAATCTGACCGCGCCGCACAGGCTGCAAACCAAAAATTGCCCGCAAGAGTTCCGTACGACCGGATCCAATCAATCCGGCAACACCCAGAATCTCACCGCGGTGGAGTGTCAAATCCACATCCACTGGCTTATCAACCCCTGTCAGACCTTTGACCTCAAGGATGGCTTCGCCCCGAGTTCGGGTCCGTCGCGGATACAAATCCGTGATTTCTCGCCCAACCATCATTTGCACCATCTGGTCGATGGGTATCTCTGCTGTCGATCCACTGCCGACAGAACGTCCGTCGCGCAAGACGGTCAACCGATCGCTGATTTGCTTGACCTCCTCAAGAAAATGGGAGATATAGATGACCGACAGTCCTCGATCCCGAAGGCGTCGAACCATCCTGAAAAGGCGAACGACATCGTCTTGAGCCAGGCTGCTGGTTGGCTCATCCAGCACGACGACCTTGGCCTGTGTCACCACTGCCCGGGCAATTTCTACCATTTGCTGTAACCCAGGCGGCAGTGCACGGACGGGGGTATCCAGTGGCAAATCCGCCAGGCCAAGTTCAGAAAGGGCCTCCCGGGCACGACGCTTCATCTCATTCCAGCGAATGAATCCTGCTCGGTTTGGTTCGATGCCCAGGAGGATGTTCTCCATCACCGATAGATGCGGCGCCAGCGACAATTCCTGGTAAATCATCGCAATTCCGCGACGCCGCGCATCAATGGGATGGAGTGGAGCAAACACCTGACCGTCCAGGCGGATCGTTCCCCGATCTGGAACCGTCGCCCCTGAGAGGATTCGCATCAACGTGCTCTTTCCCGCGCCGTTCTCACCGACAAGTGCGTGAACTTCTCCCGCGCGGACTTGGAGACTAACATTCTCCAATGCGATTGTCGCTCCGAAACGTTTACAGATACCCTCCATCCATAGCCGCGGAGTCTCAACGGCTGGTATCCTGGGAGCACTCATCGCTTGATTAGGATCAGGCGAAACCATGATTCATTTACGGAGCATAGACGGTGGACTGGCGCGCCGTGAGTCTCAACAATCGTACTTCTAGGAGATACACGCCAGGTTACAGTGCATTTAATTCAGAGCCGATCACGAGTCTTTCAAACCGACCAATTGTCTCACAGATGGATCACTTTCGAGGTTACTGCGAGTGACAATCACCACTCCCGTGTCGATATACTTAGGGACTTCTTTTCCTTGCAAATGGCTCACCAGTGTCTCGACCGCCAACTGTCCCATTTTTCGGGGATTCTGGGCAATCAGCGCATCCACGGCACCTTGTTGGACGGCCTCCACCAAACGCGGTGTGAAATCGAAGCCGATAAATCGAGCACGGACTTTGACGCCGCTCTTTCGCAGGTCTTCCAAGGCCGCTAACATTCCCAGAGTCGAACGGTCATTGCACGCAAAGATACCGTCCAACTCAAGCTCGTTATTCTTAACGAACCCTTCCAGGGTATTGGCAGCCGTCTTTTTACATCCAGCGACCGTAGCATCTTCCGGATAGGGATCCGCGACAATTTCGAATCCTGCGGCTTTCGCCGTTTCGATGAAGCCTTCGGCACGTGCCTCTGTACTTCCCGTCCCCTGTACAAATCGCAAGACCATCACCCGTCCTTTTCCGCCGAGCAGTTCCGTCAGGTGTTTAGCTGCCAAAACACCACCCTGTTTGTTGTTCGTGGCTACAAAACTGACGTGTGCGTCCCCATCAATCTCAGAATCGAAAACAACTACCGGAATCCCTGCTTGAACAGCTCTTTCCACAGTTCGACGTTGCGCCGAACGATTCAAAGGCGCCAGCGCAATACCATCGACCTGTAAGCTAATCATGTTCTCAATGATCTTGTTCTGCTCGGCAAGCTCCGTCTCGGTTAGCGGGCCTTCCCATTTCATTTCAATGCCTAGCTTCTGTGCAGCCTCTCGCGCCCCGTCCTCAACGGTTTCCCAAAACTCGGCCCCCGTACTCTTGGGAATCACCGCAATCACGAGCTTCTTCTGATCTCCCCCGCGATCAACGGCTTGAGGACGACAGCCGGCCGAAGAAGATACAACAGCCAGCAAGGCTGCCAGCATGAGATAGAGATATTGCCGAAATTGCATAAGAACGCAACCTCCTCACATTAATCATCACCCTAGGTTGTGCGCGACTCCCGAATTTCCAGTTTATATTCGAGCATCCTGTCCTGAAAGACAATTGGCGGATAACATCATCAACGCTCAATGCCCGCCGTCCATTTGCGCTCCGCATGGCAACGCATTTGAAAGGGCGTGGGAGCACGGGCAATCACTTCTTGTGTGGTTCGGGCGATTCTTAATTTCTCTCCTAATGTGTTTAGAAACCGCACCGTATCCGGGTGCGAGTGCTCGCGACAGAATCCAAGTCACAGATCATGAAGTTGGCAAAGGACTGTTGTCGGTTTATCGCACTCGATGACAAATTCATTTGCGTTTTCGGCCAAGACCTTCCCTGAAAAGAGTTCTTCGATTTTGGAACGACGGTTCGGCAGACGAATGGGATAACGTCCGGCAATCGCTGTGTGAAAGGCAAGAAAGCGCGAATTCACATACACAACCTGACCTTCCTCGCAATAAAGATGGACGCCCGCCTGTTTTGCAATCTCACGCAATACTTTAGCCGTGACATTTGGACGGGGTGAAAAGACAGATCGCCAATCTCCCATCGACCGCGTGGTCACCTCGCTCGTGCCAAATGGGACTCCGGTTAGTTCCTCGACCCCTGCTGGCTCGTATCGACCATCCGAAATAATGCCCGGGGCATAGACCCAAAGCACAGTCCGGCCCGAGCGGCAAACGCGTTCCTTCAACAGTTTTCGCTTCTCCGCATCGACGACGAATAGATTGGGGAAAAGCACCATTTTGTATTGAGAAAGATCAACGGTTGCCAGGTCGGAAAATGTGTAAACGTCAAACGGAGCACCCATCTTTGAAAGGCTTATCCGCTGGTTAATCAGGAAATCGTTGAAGGAAGGGGCCATGCCATCCAGATAAAAGAGACTTTCCGAATCGACGAACATCGCCACCTCAGCTACAGATTTGCAGGGTTCCTGAGCAACCTTGTGCCAAAGAGCAGCCATTTGCTGGATGGCATTCAAAACGCGATCACCTTCATACCAGTGCCCAAACATATCAAACCACCACATCGCCGTCCCCTGAATCAAGGCCAGGGCGAACTCACGTCGCAGCCCGGCAATTGTTGCCTCTTCATCAGGAAAGCCCAATTGATGTCCCGGAACGGGAAGACCTAGGAGTGTCACACTCTTCGCTGTGTGGGTTCGGTGGTCAACCTCATGGACAAATCCTTTCCCATGAAACTTGATCGAGGCCAGGCAGGACATAAACCCGCTGGCACCTCCGAGTTGGCGGTCCGCGTAAGAACCCGGGGCCAAGAAGAAATCGACATCCGGCGATTGCAGAACCCTTTCAAAACCCAAATGTCCCTCGTACAGGAGACGACCACGCCCATGTTCTAGCCAGTAGCCGTAGTACACCCCAAGTGGGACACGATGTTTGATCACTTCCTGGGTCGCCTGGGCATAGAAAAGGATAGTTTCCGCAACGAGGTCAGCATTAAATCGCCAGTAATTCACACCAATTGCGTCCTCCGCAGGATCACGAAAGATACCGTGAGTGACGTGGTCGCGAACAGAAGCAGGTGGGATATCGATTGGATCAGGAAATCCTTTGTCGGTCATCCACTTTCGCCACGCAGCCCGGCGAGAAGCACTCTCTTCCCCCCGTGCCATGTCCTGCCATTCGAGAGTCATCCCACCAACCAGAACATAAGCGATAATTTGCTGCGAATAGTTCTCTTCAAGATGTTTCAGCATCGCCTGAAGGTACGCCCGCGTCTCCTGCCGCCATGTTGAGTTGGCAGCAACTTTGCCCAGCTTGGTAAAACTGTCGTCCCGATCATGGGCCGCGCCAAGCCATCGAGGCCACCATCCAGGCGTATTCAAGTCAATTTCACAGACAATTCTTGCTTGCGGGTTCACTTGCAACAAATCTTGGAATTGCTTATCCAAACAAGCAAAGTCGTACAGGTTCGGTGCGAGCCAGACAGGTGGATAAGGACTGTAGGGAACTCCCACTGACGACAGGGTGTTGGCAGGAAAGCAAGTCACGGTATTAACACCTAGCTCACCAAACTGTTTTACTGTGGCAAGGTTTCGAAGATAAGAATGAAAAGCCATCCAGCGAACGGGCGGATGCTGTCGGAAATCCAGTGTCTCTTCACCAAGAACCGAGACTGCTGAAACTGCAATGACGAAAGAGACAAAAAACACTCGCCAAATCTTGTCGATTACTGTGGCCATCGCGTGCGTTCTCCTTCTAGGCCAATCGTTCTCGCGGATGAATGCTTTTCAAAAAATGACTTGGCTCCATCAGACCATCCTGTACTCTTCGGCAATTTCGGACGTGCCGCGGTTATCAATCATTCTCTTTGTGCTTGAACCGAATTACGATCAGGAGCTTTTCGGGAACGTGTAACCGCACTTCGCGCAGGCCGTGCACTTTCGAAAAGAGGGGCGATGTTTTTCCGATTCCATTCTTCGTACATCCCGCGAAGCTTTTCAGCGACCTGGGTGTGCTCGCTCTTGACATCTTTTGTTTCAGAGACATCTTTCTGGAGATCGAATAACTGTTCTTCCTGCTGGCCAGTTTTCACAAGCTTCCAATTCCCACAGCGAATGGCCCAACTGGTACCACCACCTGTTCGCCAGAAAAGCGAGGCATGCGGTGCATCGTCACGCTGACCCTGAAGGTAAGGGAGCAGATTCACCCCGTCCACTTCCACCTCGCTAGGAAACGCCGTACCGGCTGCCGCGACCATTGTCGCTGGAATATCCAGGGAGATCACAGGTTGATCGTATGTTCTTCCAGCTGTGAGAGTTCCTTTCCAGCGGATGACAAACGGTACCCGAATTCCCCCTTCATAGACTGACCCTTTCGCTCCGCGGAACGGAGCATTGCTGGCATGCGTAATGTCGACTGGCCCACCGTTATCACTGAGAAAGAACACGAGAGTTTCATCCTCAAGTCCCAGTTCTTTTAACACCGCACAAACCCGACCAACACCGTCATCGAGAGCACAAACCATTGCCGCGTACGTGCGACGCATAGGGTCTTCTATATGGCTGACTCGCTGGAGGTAACTCTCTGGGGCCTGCAGCGGTGTGTGCGGCGCATTGTACGCGAGATAAAGGAAAAACGGCGATTGCCGGTGTCTGCGGATAAAGGCGATGGCTTCGTCTGTGAGGACATCTGTCAAATACCCTTCGAACCCTTCAGGGGTTGTATTTCGTTGCAACGGAATAAAATACTCACGGGTCTCACTGGGCGAACCTGCGACGAAGTAATTGTGTCCCCCGCCGATCAGGCCAAAATACTCTCGAAATCCTCGTTGCAAAGGGTGAAAGCACGGGGCTGCTCCAAGGTGCCATTTTCCGACGGCCCCTGTAACATAGCCCGAACGGCTCAGCACGTCCGCAACTGTGACTTGAGAAATCGGCAGACCAGCTACCGAATCGTTGGGGTCGTACTTGGGATTATTTTCATGACCAAATCTCTGTTGATAACGGGCCGTCAGTAACCCCGCCCGCGTCGGACTGCAGAAGGGGTGTGATACATACCCATGGGTGCAACGAACCCCTTCTCGAGCCAAGCTATCCAGCCTCGGAGTGGGAATGTCCTGACAGCCGTGAAAACCCACGTCCGCGTAGCCCAGGTCGTCAGCCAAAATGACGACGAAATTGGGTACTGCCCGTGGGCCATCATCCGTCGCCATTGCATACTGGGCCAGTAATAACACTACCACCAGGCCAGAGCTTACTCCGATCTTTATCAGCCAAGTCCGTAAAGACACAGTTAAATCCCCGTCTGTTTTCATCTGGATGCTCACATCATCAGGGTTACAGATGCCCTTGTTATGTGAACGGTTTAGCTGGAAGTCAAGATTAACGTGTCGTTCCAGGGCCGAATGAGTCCACAGGGATACCGGAGCACTTGCTGGTGGAAGAGCCTCGGGGCAATGCACGAATTGTCATGGCTTTAGAGCTACATATTATTGTGGCCACACTTGAGAAATGTCTATTACCGTATGACCATTAAGGTTAGAGAGAAAAGCGGCGATTCTGATAAGCTGATCGGAGGCACATGTCGAGATATTGCGAGGCTCGGCTGCATCAGTCACTTGTTTACTTTCAGTGTCACGGATTAGGAACTTATGAGGTTATCACTCTGGCATCACCTTCGTCGTCCTATGACGCGGCAGGTTTTGGGTGCGATGGTCGTCGTTTCAATCCTGAGTAGCCTCATAGCGAGCGTAGGGATGGGTTTCATTTGGACCCAACAGATTAAGAAACGCTATCGGAATGAGATTCATCGCGTTGCCCAGATCCTCAGAAGCAGTGCCTTTCCCCTGAACCGGAAAGTCCTCGAACAGGTCAAGGGGCTGTCTGGGATGGAATTCGTTTCACTGTCAGCCAATGGGACAATCATCGACAGCACATTGATGATGAGTGAGAGAGATCAATCTTCTTTGCGGTTCTTTTTCGAGGGCGACGATATCAAGCGGTCGCCTATCAGGGAGAGCACGATCGATCTTGCGGGAAGTTACTATCAGGTTATGGTTGTTCCGCTTGTCGGCAACAGAGGAGGTTCTGTGCCTGTAAGTTGTGTTGTCATTCTCCGTGAACAGACGGCCCTCCTCAGAGAATTGCGGCGAGTTATCCTCCCAACCATTACAGCAGCCGCGGTGGCGATTGGGGTCGGGTTACTCCTCTCAATTGGGATCGCACGCCATATCACGCGACCTTTGGTCGATCTCACAGAGCAGACGATTAAGGCGGCCCACGATCTACAAAGCGATATCACACTGCCTAAGGTGGATGACGAGACCCATAATCTGGCGAAGGCCATTCAGCATCTAATCACCGAGAGACGAGATTACGAGCAAACAGTTCGAAATGAGGCACATCTCCAGGCTGCTCACCAATTCGCGCTCGGTCTTGGCCATCAGTTACGCAACCTGTTAACAGCCTTAAGAATGGCTCTAGAACTTCATTCGGAACGCTGTGAGTCCAACCGCGACGACGAGGATCTCTCAGTGGCCATGAGGCAAGTGCGGCTGATCGATTCGGTCCTTCGGCAATTCCTGTCTCTCAGAGCCTTTAACGAGTTTCAGAAAGAACCCCTCAACTATACGCACATCGTCGAGGAAGTCCTCGACTTACTGAGGCCAGCGTTCCGGCATGCTGGCGTAAAGATTCAGGTCGATCTTGCACAACAACCCTGTACAGTTCTTGGGCACGCCATCTCACTTGAACAGTTGACGACTAATCTCATTATGAATGCCGTAGAGGCAGTGCAGGGGTCCACGTGCGATCCAACGATCCGTATCGCTCTTCGGCAATGGGAAGGCCGTGTGCAGCTTGTCGTCGAAGACAATGGTCCAGGACCACCCTCAGGCGTGGAAAAAGACTTACTCAACAAACCGGTCACGACAAAACGCGGGGGAATTGGTCTGGGGTTGTTCGTAGCACAGCTTATTGCAAAGCAACATAATGGAAAAATCACCTGGCAAAGAGACAACAACCTGACGCGATTCACTTTTGAGTTCCCCAGCATCTCGTGACGCAATGAGAGGTCGTTCAGATGACACTTTGGAGTTGACGCAAAATGGGCCATATCTTGATTGTCGATGATCAACCCGATATCTGCTGGGGCTTGAAGAAATTAGCGGAACAACTGGGACATACAGTCGAATCGGTGGCTTTAGCCGAGGAAGCCATCAATCGCGCAATAGCAACAAAACCCGACGTCATTATCATGGATGTTCGACTCCCAGGGATGAGTGGCTTACAAGCGATGCAAGAGTTAAGACAAGAGGGTTGGAACGGCCCCATCATAGTTATCACTGCTTACGGAGACCTTGAAGTCGCTGTTGAAGCTGTTCGTCAGGGCGCTTTTGAGTATCTGACCAAGCCGTTCGATCTGAAGGTTGTTGCCCGTGCGATTGAGCGGGCCTTTTCTCAAGGGCATCAGTCGCCAGACGAGGAGGTTCCCACCGATTCTGGCGAAAGTAGCCGACCACAACTCGTGGGGGTATCACCAGCCATGCAACAGGTCTTTAAGCAGATCGCCATGGTGGCCCCTACCGACGCTGCCGTTCACATTGTCGGGGAGAGTGGGACGGGAAAGGAATTGGTGGCGCGCTCAATACACCATTTCAGCCGTCGCCAGTCAGGCCCACTTGTGGTTGCGCACATTGCGGCGCTCAGCCCATCCCTGGCAGAAAGCGAATTGTTCGGACATGTTCGGGGCGCATTCACCGGTGCCGATCATGACCACGTGGGCCTTCTCCAAAGGGCACACGGTGGGACGTTATTCATCGACGAAGTTGCCGAAATACCGCTCAATTTGCAGGTTAAGCTTCTGCGCGCCATCGAGTACCGCGAGGTGACGCCCGTCGGCGCTGCGCATTCAATCCCATGCGACTTTCGGATTATCTCGGCAACGCACTGTGACTTGCGGAAGCTTGTCGCCGAAGGAAAGTTCCGCCACGACCTGTACTACCGCCTTATCACCTTTGAGATTCACGTGCCGCCATTGCGCGAGCGAACAGGGGACATCAAACCACTCGCGGAGTTTTTCCTGAAAGAGTTGTGTCACAAGATGGAAACTCCGATTCCCCATATGACGCCGGATTTTCTCTCTGCCCTTCTTGATCGCCCCTGGTGGGGCAATGTGCGCGAATTGCGGAGTGCACTGGAACACGCCCTGATCCTCTCTCGCGGGGGACCGCTCCATGCGGATTTGCTCCCGCCCCCACTTCCCCAGGTGTTTTCGCAAACCCCCTCCCTGGAATGCGATTTGCGTGAATGTGTGAAAAAATGGGTTATGGATGCTCTCAAGGATGAAAAACTTCTAGGACAAATTCACAAACAGTTTCTCGACATTGTGGAGCCGGTATTGTTCGAAACGGTCCTTGAGCATTACGCCGGACAGTACCTGGGGGCAGCTCGCGCACTCGGTCTCCATCGCATCACACTTCGTCGCAAGCTCGATCGCCGCAAGGCGGCTGATTAAATGACTGCGCAGCAAGAACAGAACGCCTTTTTGCTAAAAACGGCAGGAGCAGTTCATGAATTCCCCCTACCGCCGGACCGATTGTTTTTGATGGCAATCGCAATCATGCCAGATTGTGCTTTCATTGGCGAGTCAAGATATATAAGGCGACGGGTATCCATCGACCTGCGTCTGCCACAGCCTTGGGGACGATCCTTCAAAGTCCCACCACTGGGCGTTTACAGTCGTGAAACCTGCCGCAATAATGGTGGGCTACAGGCTTACAAGGGTAATCGTCCCTTAAACTGGGAGTCGTTGACGAGCAAGCCGTGACCGTGGAGTTTACAGCATGAGTTCCCCCATTGAGATCGATCTCAAATCCTACATTCGAAGTATTCCCGATTTTCCGAAACCTGGCATTCTTTTCCGCGATATCACACCTCTCCTAGCATCTCCACAGGCGATGAAGGCCACGATTCAAGCTCTGTGTGCCGCGGTTCGCGATCGAAACGTGGAGAAGCTCGTTGCCGCTGAGGCACGGGGATTCCTGTTCGCGGCCCCATTGGCTCTGGAATTAAACGTTGGGCTTGTGCCTATTCGGAAACCCGGGAAACTCCCCTTCGCAACACTTTCCCACAGTTACACCCTGGAATATGGGACGGACACGCTGGAGATGCACAAAGACGCAATTGAACCGGGGACGCGGGTTCTTGTCGTCGATGACTTGCTTGCTACTGGTGGAACAGTTGAAGCTTGCTGCCGATTGGTTGAAAAGGCGGGTGGCGTTGTTGTGGGATGCGCCTTCGTGATCGAGCTTGCCGATCTCAAAGGGGCCGAGCGTCTCGCACGTTATCATCCGGTCAGCTTGCTCAAATTTGCCGGTGCGTAGCGGAAGATTCCACCCGGGGAAGCAACCTCCGCTCGTATCTGGAAGCAAAGAAAGAAGCAAGTAACTCCGGATGTGCACTGAAATCCAAATGCACAGCCGAAGCAATGACTCTCTCGTTGCCCAAAACGTCATACTCAAATCCAGGCTCGGCTATCAGCGGTGCTGACAGAGCTTCTGGCTGAAACCACCACTCCGGACTTCGATAACCTCGCAGGGTTGTGCCTCGCTCGGTCAACCATGTTGATCGCGTCGTGGTGACAGAAACCGGCATTGGCGCACCATATCTTGGCAGACGTCGCCCCGCCGCCGAGAATAAACCAACTCCTCGAATGAATTGTCCCGGCCGGATCTCCATCCACTGACACAGATAGGCAGCCCCGGCCCCTTCGGCATAAACTTTTCCCCCGCGACGAACGTGATTTCGAATCGAGGCCTTCAGGCAATGATTCGCGGCCAAATCCGAAGCGTAAGAATCTGGCTGGCCGCATCCTAAGTAAATAACGTCTGTTTCTTCCGGGATACGCTCATCCCGAATTGGTGAAAAATCAACGACCCGTGCTCCACACCTTTCCAGTGATTCAAGGGTCTCCGGAAAATAACAACCGAAAACAGAATCCCTCGCAATGGCAACTGTGATCCGTCCCCGGTAGTCCAGCACAGGCCATTCATCTATTGAAATAGGCCGTTCAACACTTGTTCGGAGGATTCTTTCGAATTGAGAGTCATTCCACCAAACTTGGCAACGCCCCTCGCGCCAAATCGTAAATGTCCCCGCCAGATCAACGTTCTCAGGCGGTGTGCGGTACATCACTCCGACAACGGCAATCCCATAATAAACTTCAAAGTCAAGGATGTACTGTAACGGTGATATGGCCGGATCAGCATCAACAACGATCACCCCTGCCACACCCTCATGAACCAAACCAGCGATATCCTCCTCATTCGAAGCAGAAGGAGACAACAAGACCAGCTTCGGCAAATCCAACCATTGACAAAGCCTGTCGAGCTGGCCGAGTAACACGCCGCGTCCGTTTCTATCGCAGGCACAAAAGGCGGGCCTTTGCGACCCATTGCTGAGGGGGCCTTTTCCCCCCTCTAGGCTGCCACAGACGTCATCTCCACATGCTGAGATGCCTTCGCGTCCTGGTTCTGAAATCCTGCGGCGGTCAGTGCCGTTACGGAGCCTCGCGTATTCCCCGAGGACTATCGCCATGTCCGCTCCAACCACGCCCCGAACAAACGACATCCGACAATCTGACGGTGTCATTAGCCAACTGTCGAGATGACGTGGTGTGGCACCCGACCATCGCTTGAGCTTGTGAAACCCGGAAAAACTGGCATGGGAAAGAAACGTCTGGACGTGCATTCCCCGGCCCGTAAGATTTCGGAGGAGAATCCGAAGGAATAGCCACGGATCTGTCTCGCGGTCAACCGTTCCAATGGCCAGCCGAGGTATGGCAACAGGTGTCATCAAATGTTCCCAAAAGTGAAGAATGTGGCTAATTCCAAATAAGGTCCTGATAATTGATTCCCCCTGTTGGCATTTTTCGGCCCCACCCCACTTCAGTCAAGTCAATTAAGATACTTCGATTGGGTCTGCGCAATCACGAGTCACGCGCAACCTCTTGTCGTTCGTTGGCGCCCGACAAGGGATCAGACCTCTTTCAATCGCAAGACCGCTTGCCTGGCACGTTCCAGAAATACGTGCTTTGGTTCCCCGGACTCCAGCCAGATCGGCGGTCCAAACACAACCCGCGTTAACAAAGGCACCGGAAGAAACTCCCCGCGAGGGAGAATTCGGTTCATGTTATCCAAATACACCGGCACGAGTTCCAGATCGGGACGACGTTTTGCGAGATAATAGAGGCCACTCTTGAATGCCCCTACTTCTGGCCCTATCGATCTCCCACCTTCAGGGAATATGATGACCGAGTATTTGTCACCCATCGCTGACACAATTTCGCTGACCGGCGAGTGATGAACCTTGATCTCCTGACGGTCAATAAGGAGTGCGTTGAACACTTCCACCGACAGGTACTTTCTTACCGGGTTGGCAACCCAATAGTCTTTTGCGGCAACCGGTCGCGTCACCGCACGGACCTCGGGAGGTAAAGCTGCCCAAATCACAACAGCATCAAGGTGGCTCGTGTGATTGGCAAAGTAAACCCTCTGGCAAGTGTCCGGCTGACAGTCCACCCAACGAACACTCGCACCGCTTAGAATCCGGGCAACCAGCGCCAGGATGGCTCTCAGTGCAGCGGCAACCATATCGGCTTCGCTAGAATATTTGTTTGGAGGAAATCCTTGTTATGAACATCCGACGGACCACACGAATTGCCGAAAGATATATTGCCATTTTACCCTGATTCTCGTCTTCACCCGATTCCCGGCACAGGGCACTGTCAGCAAACTGCCTCCCATTTGCTGAAAAGCGGAAACCGGTTTAGATTGAACGTTTCATCTTCCTTAAGTCCACGTCCGTCGGCACACAATTCGTAGTGTGAGGTACGTTCTGTGCAGAACCCGTATTGGGTCTTGAAATGAGTGCCACGGGGCATCACAACCCATAACCACAGACACTTGGCAAGTTTCTTCGGGAGAGTCCTTATGCATGTCTTAGTCGTCGGAGGCGCTGGCTACATTGGTTCGCATGCTGTGAAGATGTTGAGGGAAGCAGGACACTCACCCGTCGTGGTGGACAACCTCGCGCGTGGCCATCGAGAAGCTGTTCCAAGCGATGTTCCCTTCTACCAGGTGTCCGCATCCGACGGAGACGAACTTCGCAACATATTTAAGAAGCATGCGATCGAATGTGTGATGCATTTCGCTGCACTCGCCTATGTCGGGGAGTCGGTGGAGAATCCGCTCATGTATTATGAGAATAACGTCGCGGCGACGATCAAGCTTCTCCAGGCCATGGCCTCTGCTGGGGTAGAAAAGTTCGTCTTCAGTTCAACGTGTGCCACCTATGGCGAGCCTGCTACAATTCCAATCACAGAGGACACACCACAAAAGCCAATCAATCCTTACGGTCGATCCAAGCTTATGGTTGAGAAGATCCTGGCTGACCACGCTGCCAGTCACTCGCAATTTGCTTATGCAGCGCTTCGGTATTTCAACGTGGCGGGAGCCTCGCGTGATAGCACTTTGGGCGAAGATCATCGACCCGAGACGCATCTGATTCCTTCCATCCTTTTGACACTTCTCGGACAGCGTGACAACTTCGTTGTGTTTGGTACGGATTACCCCACTCCAGACGGAACGTGCATCCGTGACTATATCCATGTGGAAGACCTGTGCGCGGCCCACATTTTGGTTATGGAAAGGCTTCGTCCGGGCAAACCGCTTATCTACAATCTTGGTATCGGACGAGGCTACTCTGTAAAAGAGGTTATCGACGCCGTACATCACGTCACCGGAAGAATGGTCCCTGTGACTTATGGTCCGCGGCGCGCCGGGGACCCAGCCGTGCTTTATGCCGACGCGACGAAGATCCACAAAGAACTGGGATGGAAACCTGAGGTTACCAACATCGAGGAAATCGTCGAGACAGCCTGGCGTTGGCACTCGAAACATCCCGCAGGTTATGCAAGTTGACGCAACTCGGTCACGGAGTCAAAGACGTGGGATATGCCAAGAACTGGTTGAGAAAGGAGATGCCCAAAATGCGATTCGCAATCGTGTCTCTCATGGTAAGTGGAGTCATTTTCAGCATATCGGTGGCAAACGCCGAACAACCACCCAAATCAATCGACGATATTGTTGCACCTGGGACAGAGCCCCAGGTAATAGGGACTGGTTATGGCTTTTGTGAAGGGCCGGCCGCAGATGCTGAAGGCAATATCTACTTTTCTGATGGGAAGAATGATTCCATTTATGTTTATCGGGTAGGCCAGGGGGTTGAACTGTTTGTCAGCGACAGCACGGATGCTAATGGCATGATGTTTAACAGCAAAGGTGAACTGTACGTTTGTGAGGGCGCCGCTCGTCGAATCGTAGCTATCGACATTAAAACCAAGAAAAAACGGGTCTTGGCCGATCGCTTCCAGGGAACAGCCTTTAACGAGCCAAACGATCTGACCATCGACCGCAACGACGGTTTTTACTTCACGGATCCCAACTACCGCCACCGAGGTCAGCCTACCCTCATGAAGGAAGACGTCTATTACGTGGCGGCTGACGGGACGGTTTCCCGGGTCTCTCAGGTTTGCATCAAGCCTAACGGGATTCTCCTCACACCAGATAACAAGACCCTTTACTTGGCCGATAATGCGGCTGGCATCATTTACCGGTATGATGTGGCCGGTCCGGGCCAATTGACTCAGGAAACAAAATGGATCGACTTGGGCGCCCATCCTGACGGTCTGACGCTCGACGAGTTTGGGAACCTATATGTCGCGTGTGGTCGCTCAGGGATCAAGGTTTACACCAAAAACGGTGAGTTTCTGGGAACAATAGCACTTCCGTATGCCTCCAATTGTGTTTTCGGGGGAAAGGAATTTCGCACCCTTTTTGTAACATCTGCTGATAAGTTTTACGCTGTTCAGACCAAAGTCCGAGGGATGTTACCCCCGGTCTTGCAGAAGCAATAACAGACATACAGCTGCCTCCGTGTCTGCGGCGCTATTGTGACTCTTTGCACTGACTCTCTGGACCTTCGCGCTATGATTCACAAGGCACGGGAGTTCGAGGCACGCTGAGGTTTATATCCTGCCGATTTCGGGGGACGACCAATCGCGGGCAGTATAACCTGTGGAGGTTTCGGAAAACATGGTTTGGCAAGCGATTTCCCGATGGATTGGACGATGGCTTCGGGTCGGGTGTCATATCTTCCGCAGGCGAATCATACTCGAGGACGCCCTCAAGTTCCTTTTCGAACAAGAGGAATCTGGCCGCCGGGGGAGCTATCACGATTTGGCCCGATCGCTGAACATGCCATTGCGTTGCACCGATCGGATTGTGATGGGCCTTGTCCAAATGGGTTTTGCGCAACGCATTGGTGAGACAATCGTCCTGAGTGAACCCGGTCGCCAGGAAGCACTCCGGATTGTCAGGCTTCACCGCTTATGGGAGAAGTACTTGGCTGAAGAGACCGGCCTTGATCCGGCGGATTGGCATGCCAAGGCCCATGTTCTCGAACACATAACCCCGCCTGAAATGGCCGAGGGATTGGTAGCACAACTCGGGAACCCACGGTTCGATCCCCACGGTGACCCGATTCCGACAGAGACCGGTGAAATCAAGGCAGTACCCGGGAAGCCAATCGCAACGATGCGACCTGGAGACGTTGTTGAAATCACCCATATGGAAGACGAACCTGCCAGCAGCTTTCGAGAGCTAGTGGATCGTGGTCTCCATCTGGGCGATCGAGTTCAGATTCAAAAGGTTTCTGCAGATGGGGTCACAATCCAGCGGCAGGGTGAAGAGGTCGTCTTGTCTCCGCAGGCCGCCGCCAATCTCCAAGCGAAAGTCATTCCAAAACAAGAGGTGGAGTTGTGGAAGGAAAAACGAGCTACCCTCGCCGATGTGGTCCTGCAAGAGGAATGTGTCGTGATCGGGATTGCGCCCTCCTGTCGTGGCCTGGCACGCCGACGACTGCTTGATCTGGGCTTCGTGCCCGGGACAAAAGTCCGCGCTGAACTGTCTAGCATGGGTGGAGACCCGATGGCGTTCCGGGTTCGCAATACCCTGATTGCCCTGCGAAAAGCACAGGCGGCCTTCATCCTTGTGAAACGGGATACTTTAACATCAGCCATCACAAAAGTGTGAGGAATGAATCTTCACGTCTATGAAACCTGCTGATTTCTGCAAGAGTTGCCAAACATGCCAGAGTAAACCATCCAAGCGTCTGCGACGGATGGGAGAGGATCGCGGCAACGCTGATTACATTGTCGCCTTGGCGGGTAATCCCAACACAGGAAAGAGCACGGTCTTCAATTCTTTGACGGGATTGCACCAACACACGGGCAACTGGGCCGGCAAAACGGTCGGGCGGGCAGAAGGTACGTTTCAGTATGGCCCGCACCGTTATCGAATCGTCGATCTGCCTGGCACGTATTCTCTCCTCGCAACAAGCTACGACGAAGAAGTTGCTCGTGATTTCCTTCTTTTCGGACAACCCGATGTGACGATCGTGGTTGTTGATGCGACCCGCCTTGAGCGAAATCTTAACCTGGCCCTCCAGGTCCTGGAAATCACGGACCGCGTTATTCTTTGTGTCAATTTGATCGATGAAGCAGAGCGACACGGACTTGTCATCGATACAGACCTTCTTGAAAAGGAACTGGGGATTCCCGTCGTGGCGGCTTCCGCTCGGTTTGGGCGAGGGATTGATGAGCTTCTCGCAACCATCGAAGGTGTCGTTACGGGACAAATCACGTGTCAACCGTTGCGAGTTGGGGGCAAGACTCCGCAGCTCAGTGAGGCGGTTCAAGATTTGACCGAAAGACTCCGGCAGGTCTTCCCACACTTGTCAAACCTTGACTGGATCGCTTTGCGGCTGCTCGATGGCGATGAACGTATCATCGAAGCTGTCCGCACGGGAGAGTTGTCTCAGCTCGGCGGCCGAAGAGAAGACGTTCTTTCCAAGGAATCCGATCTTGGCCAGGCACTACCAGAACAAGGTCAGGAATCACTGGCCGAATTGCGCGAGGAGATTCTCAAGAAAACATCCGAGTGGCGCTGGCAAGTCGGTGCCGATTTTCACCAGACTTTGGTTGAGGCTATCTATGCCCAAGCGGGCCGAATTGCTGATCATGTCGTCCGAAAAAAGGAGGGGGGCGATTCAACCTGGGATGAGAGACTCGATCACATCGTCACAAGCCCCATCTGGGGTTATCCAATCATGGTTGGGCTTTTTCTTCTGGTGATTTGGATCACGGTCCAGGGGGCAAATTATCCCTCACAGTTGCTGAGCTGGCTCCTCGTTGAAACGATCCACCCGTTGCTTCGAGGCGCTGCGGTTGGCGTCCATTTACCAAGCTGGCTGATTGGTCTATTCCTGGATGGAGGATACTTGGCTACCGCGTGGGTCGTGAGCGTGATGCTACCCCCGATGGCCATTTTCTTCCCATTGTTTACTTTGCTGGAAGACCTGGGATACCTCCCGAGAGTTGCCTTCAATCTGGATCGTCTTTTCCGCTGGGCCGGTGCCCATGGAAAACAGGCCCTCACCATGTCAATGGGATTTGGTTGTAATGCTGCAGGGGTCGTTGCCTGTCGCATCATTGATAGTCCCCGGGAACGCCTGGTGGCGATACTGACCAACAATTTCTCCCTGTGTAATGGTCGGTGGCCAACACAGATTCTTCTGGCAACGGTTTTTCTGGGGAGTCTCGTGCCGTCATACCTGGCGGGGCTGGTTGCGGCGGGAGGGGTCATCACTGTCGCCCTGCTTGGGGTTTTTACGGCTCTAATTACGTCGCGGCTTTTGACAAGGACAGTCTTGAAGGGAGAACCGTCCACATTTCATTTGGAGTTGCCACCGTACCGGCCGCCACGGGTGCTGCAAACACTTTACACTTCTCTGGTGGATAGGACCTTGGTTGTGCTATGGCGTGCGGTTGTTTTCGCCTTTCCGGCAGGTCTGGTAATCTGGCTGGTCGCCAACATTCACATCGGCTCACAGACGTTGGCCGCACATCTCGTTCATTTCCTGAATCCTGTCGGCTTGGCAATTGGGCTTAACGGGATTATCCTGTTGGCCTACGTGGTTGCCATCCCTGCCAATGAAATTGTGATTCCGACGGTGCTGATGCTAACGGCTCTCACAGGTGGGGCAACGGTGGCTGGGGCGCAAGCCGGTGTCTTGTTTGAACCTCAAGATTTGACAACGACCGGGGAAATCCTTCGACAGGCCGGTTGGACACCGATCACGGCCATCTGCCTCATGCTTTTCAGCTTGATGCACAATCCCTGTTCGACAACCATTTACACAATTTACGCAGAAACAAAGAGTGTGAAATGGACCACGCTCGCCGTGGCCATGCCCCTTGTTCTTGGAATCTCGGCCTGCTTTATTGTGAACCAAATCGGCACCCGCTGGTTTGGTTTATAACGCGGGAGGAGAACGAACTCCTCTCACAGTTGTTTTGCCGGTTTGAACTGTCACAACCTTCTCCAAACACCAAAGGTGATTTCTCCTTTAGAATCTTCACTGATCATTGCCGAATCGCACTTCTGATCTTTGCCAGGAACTCGTTCCACCCCTCCGCTGGTGCTCGACCATCCAGGCCAAGACGGACAATGACCATGTTCCATTCCGGGATAACAAAACAGCGGTTGTTGTTATGTCCCGAGGCCCAAAAAGTCCCCACCGGTGCAGCAGGCAATGCCTGCTGGCCATCAGCACCCTTGCCATTCACCCACCAGTTGAAACCGTAAACCCCCCTTCCGTCGATCTTGCTTTCCGGCTGTGCCCAGGGAAGTGTTGCCGGAACCTGAACACGAGTCGCTTCCTGAACCCACCATTCAGGCAAGAGTTGCCTATCTCGCCATCGACCGCGATTGAGCATCAGCCATCCAAATCGAGCCATGTCGCGAGCGGAAACCTTTACGTGGCGATTACCATTTCCGGACCCACCGTTGACAAGGATTCCATCCACCTCACCGAAGTCTCCCCAGTCCCAATTCTTCATGCCAATAGGTTCAGCCACCCGACGTCGAAAGACCTCCTTCATCGGTTCCCCAGCTATCTTCGTCAAAACAAGACCGAGGAGATTCATGGCAGAATCCCAATATGCGAATTGGGTTCCTGGTGGGACGAAGAGTGGTTCAGGATTTGGGGCGAACGGCGTTGGACTGGGACCGTGAAGGTAATCTCCACGAGGCTCGTCACCGATCGCGCGATAACCACTCGTCATGGTCAGAAGATGACGAGATCTGACATCCGGGTAAGTTGTTTTAAGCTCTGGCAAAACGTCGGCAACCCGTGTGTCGAGCGTACATTTTCCATCGGCCACGAGCAAACCCGCGACGGTGCTGGTAAAGGACTTCGTCATTGACCAGACACCCTGTCGCTCATCGACCTCTGGACCTTTCCACACAATTCGTCCGTGTCGAACAATGATCAATCGATTGGCCCCATCCCGCCCAATCTTTTCTGATAGGATGGCAGCTGCCTCATCTAGCTTCGTCTTATCAAGCCCCATCGATTCAGGACTTGCTTCCGCCCATTCAGTACCCGGAAAGACCGACTCCCCAAAACTTCGATCAAGGACCATCATTGCGCCTACGAGCAAACCCAAGGTCCAGAACCATCTCATGATGAGGACCTCCCCAGCATGACCAACGATCCATTGTCTGATTCGTCTCTGGTTAATCCTGCTAGAACAGTAACGCCAAAGCAAGACAAATTCGAGTGCAGGCGATTCTTGTTCGCTCGTGGCTTCACCAGTTGACACTGCAACAAGGCGCAAAGGGTCTCTTTTTGATCGTATCCCCCAACCGCACCTCCGTCTCAAAAAACGCCTTGGATCGTCACTCTTTCGATCAATTGAAAAAACCAAATGTGCCAAATGTAATTGTCATTCCTAATACGTCAACGTTGAAACGCAATAATCGCCAACATAGAATCACAGATGCAAAGCCCAGGCATCCTGCAAAAGCGATTGTGAACAATTGCTAATTCTGTGTATCGAGGAAAAAGTGTGGGCAACGTGCGTTGTGTTTGTTTCGTGAACATGTTCTAAGAGGAGACCAGTATGATGAGTCACGTGAGAAATTGGTTGTTGACAATTGTCTTGTTCCTCAGCGCCACGGTGGTTGTCTTGGCGCAGGAACGAAATGAGATTGCGTTCCCGGATATCGAGGGCTACCAAACGCTCAAATGCGACCTTCACACACACACAGTCTTTTCTGATGGAAGTGTTTGGCCAACTGTCCGTGTTGATGAAGCTTACCGAACTGGTCTAGACGCCTTGGTACTCAGCGATCACATCGAGTATCAGCCACACAAGGCCGATGTTCCCACGAATTACAGCCGTCCGTATGAGATTGCCGTGGGACGAGCGCGGGAATTGGGGATTATCCTCATTCGGGGTGCTGAAATCACCCGGGATACACCCCCAGGACATTTCAACGCGATCTTTCTCAAGGACATCAATCCGCTTGTGAAGGAGGACCTTGTCGAAGCGATCTCCGCCGCAGCCGAGCAGGGTGCTTTCATCTTTTGGAATCACCACGCATGGAAAGGGGAAGAGCTAGGACGTTGGTTGGATATTCACTCAAAACTTTATGACAGCAAACTCCTCCACGGGATGGAGATTGCCAATGGGCCGGACTATTACCCGACAGCACATCGTTGGTGTCTCGAAAAGGGCCTGACGATGGTAGGAAACTCGGACATTCACGCACCGGATTTGCTGCAGAAAAATACATCGGCGGACCATCGGACAATCACCCTGGTATTTGCAACGGAAAAAAGTGAGCAGGGGATTCACGAAGCACTTCGTGCCGGTCGCACGGCCGTGTGGTGTGGGACCTTGATGATCGGAAAACCTGAATGGCTCACGGCCTTGGCCGAGGCGATTGTCGAGATCGATCCTCCGCATCTTCGCAGCAAGACAAGCGTCTGGGTCAAAGTTCGTAATAAATCCGCCATGGATCTTGTTCTGAAGAGAACCGGCCAGTTTGGACCGGCTGATGTCACCTTGAAGGCCAATTCGACAGCAATTTTCCGCGTCAATGTGCCAGACGCTTCGCAGCCGATTCCGCTTGAGTACCAGATCACCAATTTTCTTGCCGCACCGGGCGAGGGGCTTAACCTCAGTTACACAATTCCCTCACCATGACGTGATGCATTTCAGCACGCTTGAGAAGGATTCTGATGGCCAAAGGACCGCGCTATTGGTTCGCGTATTGCGCCGGTATCTCGGACCAGCGAACGATATGGTGGGTAAGAATTGTCATCCCGCTTCTGCGCGGTCCTTTGTCTTCGTGTTGTGTTGATTGTCGATCTGATTTGCAGTGAACATCTCTTCGGTACGACGACCGCGAGAATGACGGGGGTCCTCTTGTAATCTGTAGGATGGTTTCAAGGAAGACCGACGAGGATCGTGGCTTCTTTCCAAGCGCAATTCCCAAAGCAGTCTTCCAATTCAGGTCCACCTCGCGATCACAACAACGTCTAACACCACACCTATTACCAGTCACCAATGTGACTAGCTCGCCCAAGAGAAGGGGCAAATCATGAATTGCCCCGACAACTCACGAACAAAGGGCGATCGCATTCCACTGTAGCGCTATTTGACAGAATCCCGACTGTTTCCGGCCACGAGGATTATCGTCCCCGTCAGCAGAGTTAAACCGGCGGCCAAAAACGCCCATTGCGGTGATACAAGCGTCCAAATGAGTCCGACAAAAAGACTTGAGATCAGATCACCGACTCCGTTGACAGCCCCCAAGACTCCATAACAGGTGGCGTGAATCTCCTCGGGAACCAAGGACGCTGTGACCACCGGTTCAATCGTTTCCTGAACTGCAGCGCAGATTCCTGAAAGGATGAAGACCATACTCAACGGCAGCAGACTTGACCAACCAGAACCAAACGTGATTGCGAGCAATACGCAAGAAAGAACACCCAGAACATAGCCGCCGGCAAGAATCCGACGTGCCCCCAGGTGATCCGAGAGCCATCCCGCCGGATAGGAAGCTGCGGTCTGAACCGTATTCCTCAGCACATACAAGGCCCCGGCCAAGGCCCCAGCCGCTGTCAAACTGTACGAGGATGAAAGACATTGCGTCGCGGCCAATATCAGAAGCGTCGGTGCAAAGTCACCGCTCCCGTAGATTCCCACTGCCACAAGATAACGGCGAAAAGAAGTCGGCATCGTCGAGACTGTTCCGAAGAAACGGAGGTGAGGGTTGGGCGTCCCTCCCGGATCGTGAACCAGGAACGCGAAACTAAGGACAGCAAGGATGCCCGGTATCATGCTTACAAGCAACACAAAGCGAAACGGCATGGCGGGAGAGATGCTGGCCAGTGTCCCACCAAGCCATGCGACCAGGCCAGTTCCCAAAGCCGGTCCAAGAATCGCGCCCAACGTGTCGGCTGCCCGGTGAAAGCCGAAGGCCCGGCCTCGTTGGTCTGCCGGAACAGCCGCCGTCATAATGGCGTCACGAAGTGGGCCACGTAAACCGCGTCCGAACCACGCCAGTATTCGTCCTGTCGCGATCATAAAAAAACCCATCGCGATGGCCATCAAGCCCTGGCCGATGGTATTCAGCGCATAACCCAGCACCACAAGAGCCTTGCGCCGCCCGAATCGATCCCCAATATAACCAGCTCCGAGTTTGGTAAAGCTGGCAAGACCATCAGCGACGCCTTCCATAGCGCCCAGGAAAGCGGCGGGAAGTCCCATCGCATGCATTAACCCTGGTAGCACAACGTTCCCGGTTTCGTAGCAAAGATCGCCAAGGGCACTGGTAATACCAGCCCCGATAATGGTTCGATTCCACCAGCTTCTTGGGTGGCTGGTCTCATCGGGTTGTCGTTCAGTGGTTGCGTTTGCTTGGGGTTCCACTTGAGAAAGCTCCAAAAAACCTTGCGTCAAAAGTCTTCCGAGCATGCTTTTCGCCGGCTCGCATTAGCGAACGCCACGTTAACGGAGAAGACGATGCTCACGAACCAATCCCAAGACTTTCCGCACATTTGATCAAATACTTGCGGGAATTCGACAGGGCTGCGGACATCTCGTCGGGAGACGGCTCTTGGTGCATAAACGGATTAACATACCATTTGTACGAGACCTCGGCCAGAGCTTTTATCCACGGGGTACAGTCCACACCGCCATAACCGGGGAGCTGGTTCAGGCCATTTCCGTACTGCCAGGCATAGAAGTAGAAGAGCTGTCGCCCACAGATGTGTATCGCAGTCTCCACTGATTCGCCGCGAGCCAGGATGTGATAAGGCGCCAAAGCGACACCCAACCGAGGATGGGTGTTAAGGTCAACAAAGGCTTTCAACGAGTCGCACGAATCGAGCAAGGCGTGGCCGTGGTTCTCGATCGCCAAATAGGAATTAAACATTTCTGCCTTTTCCAGTTCTGGTTTCAATGACTCCAGGAAATCCTTCATTCTTTGCACAAGCTCATTCGGCTCACACGGCGAAGCACTGCCGCGAACGGCCACACCACCGCCGCATTGTCCCAACAATTCCGCGTAACGCAGGTAACCACCTTGATATACTGAAAACGCATACAACTTTAGTCCACATTCTTTTAGGACACGCAACAATCCATCAGAGTTCAGTCGATTTTTCACCTCGTCGAGATGGGGACAACCGGCATGTGCTGACCAAATGTCGATGGCTTCAAAGCCTAACTCCGCGATTCGCTTGCAGGCTTCCTCAATTCGAAGTGACGAGAAATTGATTGACGACGCCGAAAGCCGCAGCTTCCAGGGAGATGTCGGTGGTTGTTCATTAAGGTGTGAAGACGTCCAGCCAAGGGCTGTCCTGGCCAATACCCCAGCGGACAGACCGGCAACACCACGAAGCACATTCCGACGCAAAACTTTGTTGTCTGAATCATGATACGAGTGTGACATGTGATTTATCCTCGTCGCTTAGAACCGAAAGACGTATGGACATGCCCATAGAGCCTGTATCCCATGCTATCCGCGCAACTCTCCAACCGCTCCTAGGGAATCCTCGCAGTCTTTCAGAATTGCGAATAATTCTAACGACCGTGTGGCAATCGTCATAGCTCTTCAGTATGATGATCGCAGCTTAACGAGGCGAGGGCGTTCACCCGAATGACCGGAAAACGGAGTTGTAGCGCCCGTGGTGAGAAGCTTGGTGGAAGCAATTCACGAATCGACCTCACCGGCGGTCGGTGTTTTGGCGTGGCAACGAGAGTGCGACTAGATCGCGTTCTGATCGCAGTGTGAAGTTGTTTAGAATGGTTGTGGCAAGGCTCGATTCTGAAGTCACAGAGAGCGGAGGTGATCCGATGGCTCGTCAACAGATTCTCGATAGTTCCTGGTCTCGGCGACGTTTTCTCCTTGGAACAGGTGCTCTTCTGGGAACGAGCGCAGCCCTTGCGTCTCGCCTTGTAGGTGCTCACGTTGCCGAAAACAATACCATTCGGCTCGCCCTCATCGGGTGTGGTGGACGGGGAACGGGTGCCGTGGCTGACGCTTTCTCCACAACCGGGGGACCGGTCGAGTTGTATGCCATGGCCGACCTTTTCCAAGATCGCTTAAACGCCAGCTTTCAAAACCTCAAGACCAAGTATCCTGATCAGGTTAATGTTCCAACTGAGCGGCAGTTCGTTGGTTTCGATGCTTTTCGTCATGCCATTGACTGTCTTCGTCCTGGGGACGTTGCCATCTTGGCGACCCATGCCGTGTTTCGTCCCATGCACTTCGAATACGCCGTCAAGAAAGGCGTCAACGTTTTCATGGAGAAGTCTTTTGCGGTCGATGCCCCCGCAACACGCAGATTGATGAAAGCAGCGGAGGAATCCGAGGCCAAGAATCTCAAGGTCGGGGTCGGGTTCATGTGGCGACACTCCCGTGCGCGTCAAGAGGCCATCCAGCGAATCCACGATGGGGCCATTGGCGATGTTCATACCCTCCGCATCTACCGCGTTCATGGGCCCGTTTACACGCCCAAGAAGCCGCCAGAGGCCAACGAAATCGAGTTTCAGATTCGCCGCGCCGTATGTTTTAATTGGGTCAGCAGTGGATTCTTCGTGGACTGGCACTGTCACAACGTGGATGTCGCGTGCTGGGCAAAGGGGGCCTGGCCGGTGGAAGCGCAGGCGATGGGCGGCCGATGCTACCCGGATGTAGGAAACCTGTTTGATCATTACTGTGTGGAGTACACGTTCGCAGATGGGGCCAAGCTATTCGCCTTTTCGCGTCATATGGCCAACTGTTGGTCCACCTATGCCGATTACGTCCATGCGAGCAAAGGTTCGGCGATCCTCATGACGAACCTGTCTGATCCGCAACCGAAGTTGTATAAAAGCCAAAAGATGACGGCAGACCAGGTTATCTGGGAGTTCCCAGGCGCTGACCCAAACCCCTATCAAGCCGAATGGCAGGTGCTGTTGGATGCCATCCGGCAGGATCGCCCCCATAACGAGGCACGACGTGCTGCTGAAGCCAACATGGCAGCCCTCATGGGACGGATGGCAGCCCACACCGGCCAATACGTGACCTGGGAACAAGCCTGGAACTCGAATTTCCAGTACGTTGCCAACATCGACGAGTTGACGTTCGAATCAGAACCGCCCATTCGAGCGGATAAAGATGGCCGGTACGAACCACCTCTTCCGGGTTCGTCTCAAGAGATTTAGGGAATGTCTTCCACGCCGTAGGGGGACTCGTTTATCAGGTGGTAGTCCTTCCTGAATCGGACCACTCCGGTTGTTGTGACTTGGGCCAGGTGGTAGTGGTATTTGTTGAATGCTGTCTTAACCCTGTATCGACCAGATACAATGGGTGAAGGGGGTACATGCTTTGTGTACCCAAGCCCAAGGATTGCGCGTAGATCGCGAATACAGATTGGGGAGAAGTATGACGTGATTCATGCGTTCTCCTTCGTTGCGATGAGATTTGAGCCGTTGGCAAAAGGAATATGCTAATGTGTAGGCGATCGTCGTGCGCAGGTTGGAAAGGTCAAGGTGCCAATCGGTTAGGCGGGCAAAGAGACACCTCGTTAACTGCGATTCTCCTGGGGCTGCTAGTCCTTGCATTCATGCTTGGGATTTTCGACCAAGTTACTCGGATAACCAGTGTGAGGGCCCAAGAACAACGCGATTCCTCTGCTCAAGATGAATCATCTGCTAAATCGGATGACAGGATGGGGCGAGTCATCCCGGTTCCTCTTCCTATCACGGGTCCGACAAGCACGCGCGTTAAACAGACGGTTCAAAAAATACTCAGTGAGTTCAGAGAAGGCCAGGACCGATTGGTCCTTATTCTTCGTTTCGATACGAATAAAGGAGAGGAGCAATTCGCCGCGCGATCCGAGTTTGGAGCCTGTTACGATTTGGCAGACTTCCTGACCAGCGAAGCACTGTCCAAAGTCCAGACCGTTGCCTATGTGCCATATCGTGCGGAAGGACACGCTGTTCTGCCCATCATGGCGTGTCGTGAGATCATCCTTGCCCCTGATGCTGAATGGGGAGCCGCCGGCATTGCCGAGCGACGTGTCACGCCCCCTATGGTGAGCGCTTATCGCCACGTTTCTGAGCGAAACCGTACCATTCCCCCAGCGGTGGCACTCGGAATGCTGGACGCTTCGCGGAGCGTCTTCCTGGTGGAAACAGACGTCGAACGTCTTTTTGTCACGGACGATCAACTGGAAACCGTCACAAAACAGCACACCCTGCGCGGAAACCCCACGGTGTTCTTTCCAGCGGGCCAACTGGGGCGGTTGACTGGCCGTGAATCACGGCGATTCGACCTGATCAATGCGACCGCGGCAGACATGCGAGAAGTCTTCGCAGTCCTCGGGCTAAAGGCTAACCTCGTGGAAGAAGAGCGGTTCGTGGCGGATCATTGGAAAGCCGTGCAGGTGGAGATTAGCGGCCCAATTACCCCGGTAGTTGTCGAGCGATGTCAGCGGTTGATAGAGGAGGCTGTGCAGAAAAGGGATGTCAACTTCGTTTGTGTCAAGATTGATAGCGCGGGTGGTCATCCAAATCAGTCGCTGACCCTCGCGAACTACCTTGCCGCCGACCTGGACCCTGAGAAGGTCCGCACTGTGGCTTACATCCCATCCCGAGCTTTGGCCGACGCATCCTTGATCGCCGTCGCTTGTGACCACATCATCATGCACCCAGAAGCACTTATCGGCGGGGAAGGCGACGGTGTATTTTCCGACGAGGAAAAAGCCCAGGCACGCCGTGCCTTGCGGGAGGTCATCTGCAAAAAAACCAGCCGTTCGTGGTCATTGCCAACAGCTTTGATTGATGGCGATCTTGAAGTCTTCAGAGTCACCCGCAAGGGTCTTCCTGGATTCTTCGAATGCTTCAGTGAGCAAGAGCTTAACGAGGTTGCCGACCGCAATGCATGGGAAAAGAAAGAGGTAATTACCATTAAAGGAAAACCCCTTCAGCTCGACGGAAAGAAAGCTGCTGATTATGGGTTGGCCAAGGACCTTGTGGAGAACTTTGCAGCTTTTAAGCAACTTTACGGTCTGGAACGTGATCCCGATCTTCTTGAGCCAACGTGGATTGACACGCTTGTGCGGGCTTTGGCATCCCCCTATGTCGCAGTATTGCTTCTCATCGTGGGCGGGGTAGCTCTTCTCATTGAGGTCCAGACACCTGGTATCGGGATTGGCGGTTTTTTGGCAGCTGTATGTTTCGTGTTGTTCTTCTGGAGTCGCTTTCTTGGGGGAACAGTCGGCTGGCTGGAAATACTACTTTTTGTCCTGGGCATGCTGTGTCTTTTGCTGGAAATCTTTGTCCTACCGGGATTTGGGATCTTTGGACTCGGCGGAGGACTCCTTATCCTCGTTTCGCTGGTCCTTGCCAGTCAGACTTTCATCGTGCCAAAGAATACCTATCAGTGGATACAGTTACAGCATTCGCTTCTTATCCTCGTCTTGGCAGCCATCGGGATCGGAGTTCTCGTTGGCCTGTTGAATCGTATGCTCCCCAAAACGCCGGGACTGAAACATCTGATGCTGGCGCCACCGAGTGATCAGGATCTGGAACAAATGGAGCGTCGGCGGAGTTTGTTGAACGTGGATGAGTCCTGGATCGGTTCGGAGGGGATAACTGTAACTGTTCTGTTACCCAGCGGTAAGGCTAGGTTTGGAAAGCGCGTCCTCGACGTGATATCGCAGGACAGTGACCCCATTGATCCAAACACCCCCGTCGTCGTCACGGATGTCAGAGGAAACCGGATCTATGTCCGCCCAAAATCTCTCAACAGCTGATTCACGAAAAGGGAGATTGCATTTATTATCATTCTCATCCCGACGTGCCATGCTTGTGGTTTCGGAAACGAAGTGGTAGATTAAGGGCCGGATAGTTATCAAACGTTATGGGTCGTCAGGATCCTGTGGGCGGATTTCAGGTCAGTTAAGACGGGAGTTGGGAATGAACACGTGGCTCTGGCCGGTACTTCTCATGTTAACCGGCTTGATGCTGGCAATTCTGGAGTTGTTTTTTGTTTCTCACGGAATACTGACGTTTCTGTCGTTGTCTGCCGTTATTGCGTCGATAGTTACCGGTTTCATGTACAGCACCGGGCTGGGCGTCGCGCTGTTATTGATTAGCGTTTTCGGAATTCCTGCATTCGTCATCCTTGCTGTGTATTTGTGGCCGAAAACGCCCGTCGGCAAACGGGTCATGCTGCCAGCACCGGATGAAAAGGAAACGGTGCCAGACAATCCCAAGTTACGCGAATTGCGCGGCTTGATCGGCCGAGTGGGAAAGACCAGAGGACCAATGTTACCGGCAGGAGTCGTTATCATCGACGGACGCGCTTATGATGCCGTCACCAATGGTTTTCCTATCGAAGCCGATCAATGGGTCCGGGTCATTGATGTTTTCGGCTCATGGATTACCGTCCGTGCTCTGGAGAAAGATGAACAGCCTGTTGATGAAACAGCAGAGGACAAAAGCTGGAAAGAAAAGCCCATCACAGATGTTGGATTCGATCCGTTTGCGCAGTCTTAAAGACAACGAGGGAGTCTTGGAGATAAACCAAAATTCACTAAACCAGTTCCTTGACTGCCAGGGAAACTAAGGAAGATACCGCTATGGCTTACTTCTTTGCTCAACAAGGCGAAAACGATTTCGTTCAAATCATCGGTTTCGTTTTGGTTCTCGCAGCGATTGTTGTCGGGCTAGTCATTCTGGCAGTCTTTTTCAAGTTTTTCCGCCTGTGGATCCAGTCAAAGACAACCGGCGCCCGCATCGGGATTCTGGATCTGCTAGGAATGACGTTCCGAAAAGTCCGACCCGAAGTGATTGTAAGGGCCAAGATTATGGCCGTGCAGGCAGGGATCACAGAGAAAGATGGGGTGACAACGCGGGCATTGGAAGCACATTACTTGGCTGGAGGTGATGTTAACAAGGTCATTCGGGCAATGATTGCAGCCCGCAATGCCAAAATGACGGAGCTTGATTACCGTCTTGCCACAGCTATCGATCTTGCAGGCCGCGACGTTCTGGAAGCGGTCCAAACGAGCGTGTATCCTAAGGTGATTGACTGTCCCAAGAAAGGCTCCGGGAAAGAATCGCTCGAAGCTGTGGCTCGTAATGGAATTCAACTTAAGGTTCAGGCACGTGTGACCGTTCGTGCTAACATTCTCCAGTTAATCGGGGGGGCCACCGAAGAAACCATCATCGCACGGGTTGGTGAAGGAATCGTGAGCGCGATTGGTTCGGCCGAGAGCCACTATCAGGTCCTTGAAAATCCCGACCGGATTTCGAAGACCGTCCTGGCTCGGCGACTTGACCGGCAAACAGCTTTCGAAATCGTCTCCATCGATATCGCCGACATTGACGTGGGGCAAAACATCGGCGCCCGAATTCAAGCTGACCAGGCTGAAGCCGATATGCGGGTAGCGCAGGCGAAGGCCGAAGGTAGGCGGGCCATGGCCGTTGCTGCGGAGCAGGAGAATCTAGCGTCCATCGAAGAGGCTAGAGCGAAACTCGTTGAGGCAGAAGCCGAAGTCCCCAAAGCCATTGCGGAGGCATTTGAAACCGGCAAGTTGGGGATCATGGATTACTATCGTTTGAAGAACATTCAGGCCGATACCGACATGAGAACGGCCATCTCTCGCATGGGCATTCCGGTGCCTCAACAGGGACGCACGCAGCAAGCCGGGTAAACAAGGCTGATTTACGGGAGTCATTTCTGATGTCGTGGTTTTTGGGTTTCCCCAATCTGCGGTTACCTGTCGCCGACGCGACTCAACTCATTGTCGCGCTTGCGATCATCATTTTTTCGATCCTCGGATCCCTGTTACAAAGCCGGCAGGAAGCAAAAAAGAGACGCGAGAAGATGGAAACCGGCAGACGCGGAAGACGCTCTGACATGATCGAGGACCTTCTTCGAGAATCTAGCCACGAGACGCCCCATCCCCGCCCTCAGAAGAGACCGCCAACGCCAAAGGTTCCTCCGGTCGTCGAGGCCGAAATTGTCCAGGAAAGTGTGGCAGAACATGTGGCTCAAACGTTTCAAACGACGATGGCGCGGGGAGAAACGGTTCCCGGCCAACCAGGCTCGCTGGCCCGCGAGAAGATGGCAGAACGAGTACCAGAACGGCGACGCCGCGCAGAAAAAGCCGCCGAAGTGCCCGCCGTCGTAGCTGCGGGTTTGCCGGCAGCCGCGACTCCACAGGCAACACCGAACCAGATTTCCTCCGAGGTAACATCATCTGAGACTGCGGCCAGCTCCGCCTCCCCCATGATCCAGGGACTGGCCGATATGTTCAGTTCTCCCGAAGGTATCGCCACGGCGATCGTTCTCAAGGAAATCCTGGAACGCCCCGAGTCGCGATGGCGTTAGAGCAAAGGGTTCAGTTCCCGGCTGCTTCCGTTGGCCCCACAGCACGACCTTCTCGGTCGAACCTGCCAAATCGGTGATACGTACGATAGCGTGAGGAATTGAACGGCAACACAGGAGGCAACAATGTCGGTTCCCATTGCACATCCTGAGAGAACGCGGATTGGTTGGATAGGAACTGGCGTAATGGGTTCGGCCATGTGCGGCCATCTTCTTAAAGCCGGCTACAGATGCACTGTTTACAATCGAAGCCGGCACAAGGCAGAGCCCTTGCTTGCCGCCGGTGCAGCATGGGCGGACTCACCTCGACATGTGGCGGAGCTTTCCGACATCGTATTCACCATCGTTGGCTATCCCAACGACGTTCGCAGCGTGATCCTAGGTCCAGACGGGATTCTATCGGGATTACACAGGGACGGTGTTGTCGTAGACATGACCACGAGCGAACCAACGCTGGCCGTGGAGATAGCGCGGGTCGCTTCCGAACAAGGATGCTACGCACTGGATGCCCCCGTTTCAGGCGGCGACGTCGGCGCGAGGGAAGCTCGCCTTTCCATTATGATCGGCGGCGACCCTGAGGTAGTGGCTGCCGTTATGCCCTGTTTTCAACTGATGGGCAAGACCATCGTGCACCATGGTGGCCCAGGTGCAGGACAGCATGCAAAGATGACAAATCAGATCTTGATTGCATCGACAATGATCGGGGTGTGTGAGGGATTGCTTTACGCTTACCGGGCCGGACTCAACTTGGAGAAAGTCATCGAATCGGTCGCCTCAGGTGCTGCAGGGAGCTGGTCCATTTCCAATCTGGGACCTCGGATTATCCAAAACCGTTTTGAGCCTGGTTTCTACGTGGAACACCTGATCAAAGACCTTGGCATTGCCATCAAAGAAGCCAAACAGATGGGATTGGTTCTGCCCGGTTTGGCACTTGCCGAACAATTGTACCTTGCAGTCGCAGCGTGTGGTCATGCGCGGAGTGGCACTCATGCCCTTGAAATCGCCCTCGCACGGCTGTCCGGGATCGATTGGCTTAAGCGTGATTAGGTAGCGTTGGCTGTGTTTTTTGAGACCGTTTTTCGGGAGACATGTCATGTCGAGATGGTTATGTTTTGCCCATGGCTTACTTGTTGTCCTCGGTGGATTCTGTTCCCAGACCCATGCCTGGGGACCTCATCCTCAGATTACGCAGGCAGCTCTCGAGGTGTTGCCCAATATCGAAAACGTCGAGGCACAACTTGGCAAAAACAACGTAGCAGCTCTGACAACCTACTGCTGGATGCCAGACTGGCGTGGCCGTGACCAGGGGCCATTTTATTCTGACGATTATTTGCTCATCCCAGCAATGCCACGTCATATCGGCCATACCATGCCCTCGGTGGCGGCGGCGTTCGAGCCTTATTTTCGCCGAGCGCTTCAGGCCCTGCGAACGGAAAGCCCGGCAAATGCTTGTCGCCAGATTGGGCCGTTGGTCCATTTCGTGGAAGATGTGGGGGCGCCTCCCCATGCCAAAGAGAACTGCCCTCACCACGGTGAATTAGAGAACTGGGTCAAAGCGGAATTGATCACAATCCGCGGTTACCAACCCCGGCTATTGGGACAGACGGACGACGAAGCTCTGCAGGGTCTTCAAACCAGGATTGCAGAACTCATCGCGTTTTCCAAGGAACGCGCAGAGCGTGCCTTGCCCATCGTTTCCTCACCTGAGCCTGATCGGTCAAAGGTCGAACCCATCCTTCTGGAGTCGGCGATCGAATCCGCCAAGGTGACGGCTGACGTCCTGTTCACGGTATTCACACTCGGCCTGCGACCAGATTCTGGACCGGGACGTTGCTCCATTGAGGGCACAATTACGGTGCCTGCTGCACCCGGGAACGACGACCAATTACCTCGTGTTGTCCTTAAGGACAGGAATTACTCGACACTTGCCGAGGGATTGGAAAGCACTTCCACGGGTCAGTGGCAAGGCAAGTTTCTGTTCCATCACCTCCCTGAGGGAACATACCAGGTCTTCGTCTATCGGATTGGCGCCATGCCTGTAACGGTGCCTGTGGAGCTTCGTGAAGGTGAAGTCACTAGCGTGGCAATTGAACTTATGCCAACAGAACCAGCGGGCAACCTCGTTTATAATCCGGATGGCAAAATCAGAGTGTTGGTTCCAGATCTCCCGGACCGCTGGGGGCTAAGTTCCTCTGGGAAAAACAAAGTCTGGTCCAGCGCCGTAATTCCACTTAAGGCAGGCCAAAAATACCAATGTGGAGTGGTTATCAAGTCCCCGGGGACAAAGGTTAGCTTGCTTGTTTCCAAGGAACGCGGCAACCAGGCACGACGTGTGAAACTGGGTGAAAAAACGTCCGCCGAGTCCGAATCCCGGTATGTGGCCGACATTGTGGCCGAGCCTGGCGATACTACCCTGTCGGTTCAAGTTGAGACAGACGGAGACCTCAGCGACGGTATCGAGAAAGTTTGGGTTTTAAACACACCCTAAGGACGCAACGCCACGCCAATTGTGAGTCCTTTGTGCTCAAGACGTCCGGCACGCACACGCCGGACGTTTTCTTTTTCGCTCGCCACTGGTTGACAGCGCAGACGTGCCTTTTTTCTAGAGCATGCGCCGATTCGTATGCCAGGTTGATGCCACCCAGAAGCATCGCTCGCGAGGCGATAGCTCAGTGTGTAGGGTGTTGACTGCGAAGAACTCAGCGATTCTCCGTTCTTCGCGGGAAGAACTTACACAACGCCATTCCCCCGAAGTAAAGCAAACATAGCGGAACAGCCATCAAGAGCTGGCTGGAAGGATCCGGGGGAGTCAAAATTGCGGAGATCACAAAGATCACCACGACAGCAATCCGCCACTGGGAACGATAATCCTGAAGCGTGAAAATACCGATCCGTTCCAAGAACAGCATCACGAGCGGCAATTGGAAACCGATGCCAAAACCTAAGGGAAGGATCAGCACGAATGATAACCACTCGCTGATCCGGGGTTCCAGCTGGATCCCCATCCATTCATTAAATTGAAACAGAAATGTCAGGACCGGCTCAAACACGTACAGAAATGCTAACGCTGCTCCTGCGAAAAACAATGCTAAGCTAAAAGGCAGGAAGATGTACACAAAACGCCGCTCGTGTCGATAAAGCCCAGCCGCCACAAAGGACCAAATCTGAAAGAATACCCAGGGACTTGAAATGATGGCCCCTAGAAGGAACGACGCCTTCATGTAAATCGAGAACGCCTCATGGGCCCCCAGGCTTTTCGCCCGAACCCGCGGGTCATCTTTGGCCGGGCGCCACAGGAAGACATGCATCAATTCATTCTCTTCGAGAGAACCCGGTTCCTCGCGCGAGGCCGTGGCCAGGCCCGACAAAACGTCCCGCGTACCTTGCATCGCCTGGATGGCTGACGCCAACTGGTTCAACAAACGGTCCAACCCCGCTTCCAATTGTTTTCTCTCGGTAACCGACACCTCGTCTCCCGCAGCCAATTTCTGACCAAGCACAACAAGCTCGCCTAGAGACTTAGACTTCTCACCCAAAGAGTCTTGACTGACCCGCCGCTGCACAACCTGCGTCGCTTGTGCAAGTGCCTCCTTTTCAGGCGCTCCCAACTCCACAGCCGCTGCACCTGGCGGAATCTTCCTCAGAATACTCAATGCCTTTTCCAACTTTGCCTTATCGTAATCCCATCGTCGCAACATTTCTTTGAGAGACAGGTCAAATTGAGTGACAAGCTCGCGCGGAGATACCAAATACTCCTCGGCAAGGACCTGCTGGTCAATCACGAACTTTGCCGCAGCCTCCGAGGTAAAAGGCAACTCCACTCCCTGATCCGCCAATCGCTGAATCTGATTGGCCACTTCTTTATGAGACTGGCTGACATAATACTTTGTCAGGGCCTTTTCTAGCGGTCGCTGGATGAAAGTCACGACCCGATTTCCGAAAATCAACCCGATGATGACGCCTATGGCAAGTCCCCATATGGCGCGAAACAGACATTGGCGTAGCTCTTCCAAATGCTCGCCAAACGTCATTGTTGACTCACGAAACAGGTCTTCGTCGGATTTGGGGGGCGGTAATAGGCGAATCATTGAGTCCGAGATCTATTCAAAGCAAGCCACTGGAAGTCTTCGTGTCAGAGGTTTTCTTCAGCGGTAGGCGCATCTTTGCTATCTTATCAGCGGAAGATGATATGAGCAATTGCTGCGCTTGATAAGACGCCTGATCCCCCATGCACCGAATAGGACTTCCGAAAACATCTCGCAGCCATGCCCGACCCCGCCACACGGGCAGCCCACGGAGGCCAACACATGGGCCTACAGTATTGATTCGCGAACCACCGTGCACGACAATACTGAGCACGGGATGTCTTAGCTTCCTTTGTAACTTGCGTTCGAGAGGGTATTCTCATGAGAACAGGACCCATGGCAAGATTTGTCACGATTTTGCTGTACGCTGTTTTGTCGATCGCTCCACTTTACCCCGTGTTGGCAGAAGAGGGCCAACCTCCTGTTGCCACGCTGACAATCGTTCAGCCAAAAGCTGGTAGCGTCATTTCAGGGAATACGACGATCATTGTGGAGGTCGCGGTACCTTCGGGGGCAGCAGCACCCATTAGGTTACTCGCGAGCTTGGGCGGGGTGCCTTGGGTTGAGCTAACGAAAGAGGGAGAGAAGTGGCAAGGAAATCTCGATAGTACTCTTGTTCCCAACGGCTCTCAGGTATTGAGAATTCTGACCAATAGCCGGAAAATGCAGGCAAGCTGCACGGTTAACGTGGATAACCCGCTGCGGTGCTGGTTTGCTGATCTCCACAGCCACACGTCATATTCCGACGGGGGTTATATCCCGAGCGACGCCTACGCTTACGCCCGCAATGTGGCCAAACTCGACATCTTCGCGTTAACCGATCATCTGGAATCGCTCGACGCGAACGAGTGGCTGGATATTCGAGAGACGTCTTGGAAGGCCAATGACCTGGGACATTTTGTGGCGATCGTGGGATTGGAATGGACGAAGGCGTGGGGACATCTATGCATTTACGATCCGCCGACCTACCGTTGGCCAGCCGATCCGCAGGCCTTCTATCAGGCAGCTGCCGAGGCTAACGTCGTGCTAAAATTTAACCACCCAGGCGACGGCACAAAGACACATGATGGCTTGGCTTATTCTGAGGTGGGTGACAAGGCTGTGCAGCTTATGGAAGTTCGTAATCCGGTGGAGGAGCAAGCGTTTCAGCGTGCCTTGCGCTTGGGTTGGCATCTTGCGCCGGACGGCTCAACCGACACGCACAGTCCAAACTGGGGAAATACCAACACGTGGACGGGAATTTGGGCGCCCGGTCTGTCAGTACGAAACGTCCTCGACGCGCTTGCCAACAGACGATGTTACTCTACAAAGGATCGCAACTGTGTCTTCCAATTCAGCATCAACGGGTCTCCGATGGGCACAATCATTTCCACGCCCGTCCAGGAGATCAAGTTGGCAGTTCAGATCAATGATCCGGACGAAAAGGATCTTATCACCAAGGTTGAACTTTTCCGCGATGGCGAACCGCTAGATACCTTTGAACCAAATCAAAATAGCGTTCGCCTGGAAAAGAACTATACGCTGCCAGAGGGAAAACACTACATCTGGGCAAAGATTACCCAAGCCGATGGAAACCTTCTTTGGGGGGCCCCAATCTGGTTTACGTCGCTTGCCAAATCCGAGTGAATTCAGAATTTCATTGAAACACATCGTGAGCATTCAACAGGGGAGGTACAGATGATTGCTCGACAGGTGTCCTTCTGCGCCGGGGTTCTAACCCTAATTTCAGTCTCGGTACTTGCCTCGGTTTGTAGCTGGGCCGAATCAGGAAGAGCAGTTCCGCCGAATGTTTTGTTTTTACTCGCCGACGATTTGGGGTGGGGAGACCTCAGTTGTTACGGCAATCGCAAATTTCGCACACCGAATCTTGACCGGCTGGCCCGCGAAGGCATCATATTCACCCAGTATTATCAGGCCGGTTCGGTTTGTTCACCCACAAGGGCGGCGCTGATGACAGGCCACTATCCGGCAGAGTTGGCCATTCACGGTCACTTGGCAACGCCCGAGCAAAACGCCGCCCGTGACATGCCCAACTTTCTAGACCCCAAAATCCCCACGGTTGCGCAACTCCTAAAGAAGGCCGGATACACGACCATTCATGTGGGAAAATGGCATCTAGGAAAACCTTCCCCAAACGTACCAGGGTTAGAACCTTATGGTTTTGATCTTGCTCGATGGATTGACTGCCAAGAGGAAGGGCGAAATTTGTGGAGTGTCAAAGAACGTCCCGTCGCTGCACGCGAGCTTGTCGATGCAACGATCCAGACGCTGAAGGGAATCAAGGATCGGCCATTCTACTGCCAGTTGTGGTTCAACGACCCACACGCCCCTTTGGCCCCTTCGGCTGAACAGATGGCAACATTAAGAAGGCAGGTTCCGGAAGGATTTACCAGTCCGTTCATGGTGTATGCCGCGACAGTGATTGAAATGGATCGTCAAATCGGTCGCCTCCTTGATGCACTCGACGAGCTGGGCCTTAAGGACAATACACTTGTGATTTTCTCTTCAGATAACGGCCCGGAGGATATCGACATCGGAAACGCTTCCTGGTCGGGCTACGGGAGTGCCGGTCCGCTTCGCGGCCGCAAGCGGAGCCTGTACGAAGGCGGAATCCGTGTCCCGTTTATTGTCCGCTGGCCTGCAGGGACACCAGGTGGACTGGTGAACAACGATACGGTCATTTGCGGCGTGGATTTTCTGCCCACACTCTGTGATTTGGCGGGAGTTCCCCTGCCTGATGATGTCAAGGCGAAATGTCGCGGGGAAAGCATGGCCAGGGCAATTCGTGGGGACAAGACAGTGCAAAGAGAAACCACGTTGTTCTGGGAATGGCGATTCCGAATCTTCAACCATCCTTGGAACTGTAGCCCGATTCTAGCCGTACGGGCAGGTCCATACAAACTCCTTTTCAACGCCGACGGCTCCCGAATCGAACTGTACGAGATACCTAAGGATCCCGGCGAATACAACAACGTCGCAAGTCAGAAACCGGAGATCGTGAAACAGTTGATGGAGAAGGGTCTGGCGTGGCAGAAGACCCTCCCACCGGGGCATTATGATAAAGAAGCCGGCCGCGCTGATTATCCCTGGCCAGTCGAACAAAAGGTGGTTTCTCCCACAGGCTCAGCCAAGTAATCACGTGCCTGGCATTTTGCCCGATTGTGTAACAAGTGGACACCTAATCGGCGTTGGATTGTCATTATTGGAGGGGGATGAGAATGGCGTCCTGGAATATAGTAAGTCCAAGATACTACCGGTTCAGACGCTTCGTCACCGTATTGCTGGTCACCTTTCTTCTTTCGGGTCAGTGGGCAACAGCCGAAGACGATCAGGTTAAGGCAGCAAGCGGTATCTCAGCCGCCAGTGTGATAATCTCAACCGTACCGACACCGCCACCAGCGGAGTACAGTTTCTGGCCGTCTGACCCGCCCGAGGGATGTCCAATACCACGGTCCTCAGAATGGTGCGAATTGGGATTCACTGGTCGCCATGCGGAATACACCGGGGCGGATACCTGGTATCCTTCCTGGGCCGCGGATGGTCGAATGTACTCGTGCTTCACCGATGGCACAGTGGGAGATGTCCGCTCGATATCTCACGCGGGCGCTCAATCGGTCGTGGGACACGCCATTATCGAAGGCGATGACCCGCTTCATCTGACGGTACGAGACCCTGGTACGATCCCGGGTTCGGCATTGCCTTATCAAGGTCGCTATCCTTCGGCGAATCTCTTTCATCAAGGGATCTGGTACATCGGAACCTACACGCTGGCCCCTGAAGGTCGCGTAGAGCACGAAGGGACTGTCTATAACTGGCCGTGGCTCGGACCTTTTGTGGGCTTTCATATTTCACGGGACGGCGGAAAGCACTGGGAACCTTGTCCACTCACACCGGATCGTTCCCTTTTTGGCGAATCCGGTCTCCGTGGTGAACCGGTCAAAATAGGGGCGGCGCATGTTGTTGACTTCGGTCGGGAGATGGAGTTCTCCCCAGATGGCAAGATATATCTTGTCTCACACGGGGCCTCTCGTGGACCGGAGGGACGGCGATTTGGCTACAACAGTTGGATCACAGGTGATGAAGTCTATCTGATTCGGGTTCCTCCCGGACCGGAAAACGTCAACGATCCAACAAAGTACGAGTTTTATGCTGGTCACGATGCGAGCGGTCAACCAATTTGGTCAAAGAATTTCTCCGATTTGAAGCCCGTGGTGAAGTGGGATGACAACATGGGATGCGTAACCGTCACCTATAACCCTGGTTTGAAACGCTATTTCATGTGTGTCACCGATGGAACCGACACAACAGGACGCTTTAATAGTTACCTCCTGGAGTCATCACAGTTGACGGGGCCTTATCGCATGGTCAAGTACCTCCGTGAATTCGGACAGCAGGCGTACTTTGTCAATATCCCTTCGCGTTTTATCTCGTCGGATGGGCGAACAATGTGGTTGTGTTATTCAGCCAATTTCGCCCAGGGTTGGCGCAATCCGCCGATTGTCCGCGAGAATCCCCCGGGAAGTCGCTATGCCATGTGTTTGCAGGAAGTTCGCCTCTTGTCGCGTGAGGACATGCCAGCAGATTCGCCGCTCTCCGCTCGGCACAATCTCGCGAGGTCAGCATGGGTGACGACGAGTTCAACCTATCCCGGCTACCGTGGCGAGGCTGCATGCGACGGAGTTGTCGGGGGCTTTCCCCAGACCCCGACGAGGGAGTGGGCTTCTTCCGGAGAAAGCGATACGGCGTTCATCCGCCTTACCTGGCCGGATCCGGTAACCATTAACCGCGTTTGGTTATTCGATCGACCAAACTCGCTCGACCAGATCACAGCAGGCCGTCTGATTTTCAGTAATGGAACGACAATCGAGACGCCCGAGCTTCCCGATAACGCGACTCAAGGCGTGGAAATCATCTTCCCACCGCGCGAGGTCAAATGGTTGGCATTCTTTGTGACAGCAACCAAACCTGGCACACCCAACGTGGGCCTGGCCGAATTGGCGGTGTTTGGTCCCGGCCAAGAATCGCCGTGATAGGCTTTGGTTGAGGAGGGCCGTATTAAAGAAGTTACAAGAAACTTCAACGACGAACTTTGCCTGTGTTCGCACCGCGGTTACACATCAGTAACCAGCATAGCCCATGGTGCGAGAAAGTGGTTTAAGTCAATGATTGCGAGTAGAGGTCGATTAAGCTGATCGCTGCGGCAGAGAGAGGAAACGGGATGTGTAAAAAATGGCTAATGGCGGCTGTTGCCGTAGCAGCAATGGCTGGGTCTGTCTGGGCCGTGGGCAAGCCACCCTCCTCAACCCTGGAGACGCCGGAGGATCATTCAGAGTCGATCAACGCGATGAAGGAGGATTTCCTCCGATTGAAGTTTGGCATGTTTATCCACTTCAACATGGAAACCTTCAAAGGTGTCCAATGGGTGGCTGGTTATGCCGATCCGGCTGAGTTCAACCCCGGTGGTAAGGTTGACACCGACGCTTGGGCAGAGGCAGCCAAATCAGCCGGCATGACGTATGCGGTGCTCACGGCCAAGCATGTGTCAGGGTTCTGCCTCTGGGACAGCAAGTACACAACTTTCGATGTCTTCCATCCCGATTGTCCCTACAAACAGGACCTTGTCGCTCAGTTTATCAAATCATTCAGGGATCGCGGATTGAAGGTCGGACTTTACTATGCCTGGCGTCATCCTGGGTTCAAACCCGAGTATAAGGTGCTGCCGCCTGAGTGTGATCCCGCAACACACAGTCTGGAAGAACAAAAAAGGTTTCAGATGGCCCAGATCGCCGAGTTGGTCGAAAAATATCCCGATGTTTTCTATATCTGGAACGACGGTCTAGACCCGGAGATTATGAGCGAAAAAGAATCGCGGGCCTTCTTCCGAAGTTTACCGCGAAAGGTACTTTATAGTGCCAACTGGTGGAATTGGGATAAGAAGGGTTTACCCTACGCGGATATCGCCATCAAAGAACAACGGCACTTTCCGGAAGGAAACACCTTAGCGGGAGAAACATGCTGGTGCCTCGAACAACATTGGTTTTGGACCGAAGGTGCTCGCCCCAAATCCGCCAAGCAAGTCGTCGATTTACTGAGACTCGTCAATAGCAGGCACTCAAATCTTCTGCTGAATGTCGGTCCGAACAAGCAAGGCAGCTTCGAAGCCGCCAGCGTCGCGGTGTTGGCCGAAGTCGGACAACTCCTGGCATGCCCGGGTGGCCCTCAGCACTGACCGTCAGCCACCATCTTGCAACAAGAGGGAGCGTACAGAACCGATCGAAGCGACCTCCCCCGCGACTGAAGCGATCTTCGCCGCGTACCAAAATTGGCAATCGTCGCGACGACTCAAGACGCGCCCGGAGGGACTCGAACCCCCAACCCTCGGTTCCGAAGTCGCAAGAGGAGTTCGCCCGAAGCGAAACGTGCGCAAGGACTTGTGGCGGATGCAGGCTGGCCGGGTGCTCCGAGCGGTGCTCTTGTTGTTGCCGCCCTTTGCATCGACCTGCACCACCTCGCACTGACGCTACCCGGAATACCGGACTGCGCCGAGCTTGGGGCCAGCGTCCGATAAGGCAGCGGCACTGGGGTCGCGGCGTTGTTTACCCGGTGCGCTGAGCCGACCGAGGTTTGTGAGTAAAAACGCGAGATTGGTGGCTCCCTCGGGTACGGCACTCTTCATGCTTCATGACCCTGTCGCCATACCCCCGTAGAGGTGCCTTGGTAGCTTGTCGGGATTTTCCGCGCTGGGTTCTTGACGGAGGGCGCCCGGCGGTACATTCTGACGCGTCTAAACCTTTTTTGGGCGGATGCAGCGGTGCGTTATAGGGAGACGGACAGCCCAGGTGCCATGCGCCGGGTGCTTGGCTCGCGGTCGAAGTGGTGGGCCTGCAACGCGAGATGCGTGTCCGCTGACCGCGGAGCCTGTCGCCTCTGACGTCGCGCCAGGAGCCTACCGTTTGGCAGCATCTCATCACGGCGGCCGACTAGCTGGGAAAGGGAGCTGGTATGCACAAGCCTTTCTGGACGGGGACGGATTTCTTTCGGCGGTTTGGATTCTGGCCAAAGCGGACACGAACACCACGGGGTCTAAAGCCTCGGGGCTTGCGGATCGAGTGCTTGGCCCCTCGCGAGATGTTGGCCGGCGACGTGTTGTTGACCGGATTC
>Ga0067045_1002351_pt1 | contig 228342 bp, 169 predicted proteins | sample TerdegcTABiofilm_FD_59184 | JGI IMG/M metagenome (GOLD analysis project Ga0067045, IMG submission 59184) | Combined Assembly of (Gp0054472, Gp0054536) Wastewater bioreactor microbial communities from Singapore -Terephthalate degrading... | reverse complement strand
GCACGACGCTTAGGCGGGGGTTTGCTTCTCATTGTGACCGCATGTACACATCTTACGGGTCCTTCCTGAGCGAAAACCTTCCCGACCCCGCCGCGAACCCACCGCCCATTGGGTACACTTTCTTTCATGCACAGAATCACCACAGCCGATCTCGCCCAGTATTGCCTGTACGAGTTTGTTACAGTATAAATAAGAGTGTCAGATTCAAAGTTGGAGGCCAAGCGTGCCAAAAACCTGGGAATCAATCCAATCTGCTCTTCGCGACTGCGTTCTTTTCTGTGGCAAAAGCTACACTCAAATTGCCCGCGAAAACGGCATTTCGCGTCCCACGTTGTACAGGCTCATCGCGGGTCAAAGCATCACACTGCGGCACATAGAGAAACTCGTGCGGTATTTTAAGCTCGTGGTCGTTTCGGAACAGTTTGAGGACCTGAAACGGGATAGGACTTGATGGCCACCATCACGCATGACGCCAAGGGTTGGAGAATCCGCTGGTACACCAGGGACGGGGATCGGAAAAGCGTTCGCATCGGCAAATGCAGTGAACGTGTAGCCAACCAAGTCTTGGCAATTACCTCCCAATTGATTGACGCCGCTGAATGGGGCATCAGCCCGGATCCCAAAGTCAAAGGGTGGCTTGAAAAACTCCCCCCGGAGTTTGTCGCCAAACTCCAGAAGGCGGGGCTGCTTCACCCAGTCAAGCGATTGAGCATTGGGGAGGCCATTGCTGAGTTTTTGGAGCGATCCAAGCATCATGCCGCGTGGACAATCTCCAACATCCGCCAAGCCTTCAGGCACCTGACCGCGTTCTTTGGTGAGGATCGCCCGCTGGAATCCGTCACAGTCGCCGAGGTACAAGACTACAAACGCTGGCTGCTGTATGAGGTGCCAACCAGGAAAAGCCGGAAAGGACTGTCCGAAGCAACGGTAGCCAAGCATCTGAGCTGGGCGGGCGCACTTTACCGCGACTTCATCAAACGGGAAGTTCTCAACCGGAACCCGTTTGACGGCGTACAAAAAGGTTCCCAAATCAACCGTTCCCGTCGGGTCTATATACCGGCTGAAATTATCGAGAAACTCATCGACCGTGCCCCATCCCTTGAGTGGAAACTACTGCTGGTCATGGCCCGGTATATGGGGATAAGGGTCCCGAGTGAACCCTTCAGCATGACTTGGGACTGCGTTGACTGGGAACGGTCACTTATCCGTGTGCCGTCCCCTAAGACCGCCAAGCAGGGGAAGGCTTTCCGCATGGTTCCCATCTTCCCGCCGGTTCGCCCCTACTTGGAGACCCTTTGGGAGGAGGCGGAGGGAAAAACCTACATTTTCGAGGAACTCCGCAACCGAAACTCGGTGAAGAAGGGAGACAAAAGCGGCTGGAAGGCAGTGAATCTGCGCGAACAACTGAAACGCATGCTGGTAAAGGCCGGCATACCCCCGTGGCCAAAACTCTGGCAGAATCTGCGGTCAACCGCAGAAATGGACCTCTTGTCCAGATTCCCGCCCGCTGCGGTTTTTGAATGGATCGGACACACCGCCGACGTTGCGAAAGGTCACTACTTCCAGGTCAGGGAGGCCGACGTAGAAAAAGCTATCCGCGAACCATGGGAGACAACCACTGGAGGGGTGGACCTAAAAGTGGCCCCACAAGTGCACACAAGACGGTCCACAGAGACACAAAACGCCGAATAGAGCTTTCAGACGATCCTGCCTAAGTGACGATTATGTATCAACTTGTATCAACTTGCCCTTACCTTCCTAAACCCTTTAAACACCCTAAGGTGCCCTGGAGAGGATTCGAACCTCCAAGGGGTTGCCCCCACATGGTCCTGAGCCATGCGCGTCTGCCAGTTCCGCCACCAGGGCAATCACACGACAAAAATCATCTTTTTCCGTCCAGCGCCGACTCCCTGTTAGGCTCGGTCACGAGCCTGTCACTTTGAAGCCAATCCGGCCAACAGAGGGTCCTCCGAACGGGTTGTCGTTTGACTCGGCTTGTCCGACAATCGCAAATAGTATTCTACACGACGCAGCCGGATTCGGGAAGTCAACCCACATCCGAACCTGTGCCGAGAGGAATGAATCGACTTAGATTCCCGATTCAAAACGTGGTCCGATTCATCGGACCCGATCAACGACTTGGATGGCCAACCCATGTCCGCGCTAGATCCCGAAAAACAACGAGTCTTCGCCGTTTCGGTCGTTCGCGATCTCCGAGAAAAGGGTTACCTCGCATATTGGGCCGGGGGGTGCGTTCGCGACCAGCTTCTGGGGCGAGTGCCCAAAGACTATGACGTGGCGACCAATGCCACGCCCGACGAAGTGCGCAAAGTGTTTGGACTGAAAAGGACGTTCGCTGTTGGAGCCGCATTCGGAGTAATTACTGTGAATGGTCCCCCCGGCGCCGGACAAATTGAGGTCGCCACATTTCGGACAGACAGCACTTACCGCGATGGTCGGCACCCCGAGAGTGTTTCGTTCTCAACACCAAAAGAGGATGCCCTGCGCCGCGATTTCACCATCAACGGTCTTTTTTTCGATCCTATTGAAGATCGCGTTGTGGATTATGTGGGTGGGGTCGAGGATATCAAACGTCGTTTGATCAGGGCTATCGGTGATCCCCGCCAAAGGTTTGACGAGGACAAACTCAGGATGTTGCGGGCAATCCGATTCGTGGCGGAACTCGAGTTTGACCTTGATCAGCGCACATATGATGCGATTTGTGAGATGGCTCCCCAGATCACACAGGTGAGTCAAGAGCGGATTCTGATGGAGCTTGAGCGCTTGTTGACGGCGCCTGCCCGATTGGAAGGAGTGCGACTCTTGCGGCAGTCAGGTTTGTGGCAAATTATCCTGCCGGAACTTGAGCCGAAAGACGAACACCAGGAGCAGCTATGGCGGACGAACCTCCAGGTCTTGAACCACCTTAACGAGCCGGGATTCCCCCTGGCGTTTGCCGCGATGGCCCGCGGGTTTGTGGAGCTTTTGAAGGTGAAATCGCTCTGCCGTCGTCTGAGAATGGCTAATGATCAGTGTGACAGAATCCATTTTCTTCTTGAATATGAGAAGAGTCTCGATGAAGCAGAAAAGAAAAGATGGTCGGAGATTCAACCACTTCTGATATCCCCGTACGTTGAAGATCTTCTTAAGTTAGCGGAAGCGCGTGCGCGGACAGAGAACCGTGACTGCCCCTCTGTGCCGTGGTGCCGGGAAAGGCTCAAATGGCCAAAGGAACAACTGAATCCACCGCCGCTTATTCGGGGTGATGACTTGCTCGAGACCGGAATTGTCCAAGGCCCCATGTTCAAAGAAATCCTCGATCAGATTCGTAAGGCACAACTCGACGGGGCAGTGACAAGCCGGGAGGAGGCCTTACAATTGGGCATCGAGATGGCAAGAAAACTCTGTTCGCAGAATAATATTGCAAATCGTGACAAACGTGAGTGATTGCGGCAACCTTTGTCGGTGAATGCGATCGTGGAGGAGCGAGCTGTGGCAGAAAAAAAGCCTGATCGTCGTGACAAACGCCGCCTGGAATCCCTGCGCGCCCAACTTCGGGATTTGCAACGTCGTCTGGCAGGCGCCAGAAAACAACCTGACGATCCGCGGGAAATTCAGCAACTGGAGCAAGAAGTGAAGGCCATTCAATCGGAGATCGATCGAATCACGGGAGCGGAAAGTGGCTGATTTTTACAAATGGCCCGAAGTGGGATCCTCGGAGAAGGTTCGTATGTGAGCCATTCGCCAAGTCCGTGGGCCGCAATCCTCACACGGAAATGATTTTCGAAAGCTTCATCCGGGGCACGTAGGTTCTGTCCGAGCCTAGGGCCGTGTGCTTGTAAGCGCTGGACGTGCACGTGCAATTGATGAATTTCGCAGCAATAATAGAGCAAAAACCCAAAGTGTGCGCGAGCCTTGTTTAGGTGGTCGCTAGTGTTTTGGCAGGTAACCGAGATTCGTTTGGGTCAGTCACACAAGATCAGGCAGAGCGATGGATAGTAAGACGGACGAGTTTATCAAGATCCCTTCGTTGCGGTCTGTTTCAGAACTCAAGGAGCGGATTGCTTCGCTTGGGTATGAGCTTCCCGTTGATGAAAAGATCCTTTCTGAAAATGAGGCATCGCCGCTTGCACAACCGTTGGAGGTTGGGGGCTTCCGCGTAGGAAACCGGTGGTGCGTCCACCCGATGGAAGGTTGGGACGGGACTCCGGACGGTCAGCCATCGGTCCATACCATGAGGCGATGGGAGCATTTTGGCCAATCGGGAGCAAAATTGATTTGGGGTGGCGAAGCATTCGCCGTTCGCTTTGACGGCCGAGCAAATCCCAATCAACTCTGTTTCCACCCTGACAACACAGAAGCGATGCGTTCTCTCCTCAATCGCTTAAAAGACGCCCATCGCGAGCGTTTCGGGGCAAGGTCTCTGGACGATCTTCTGGTAGGGTTCCAACTGACGCATTCGGGTCGCTTTTGCCGTCCACGGCGAAAAGATCGACCAGAGCCATTGATCGCCTACCATCACCCAGTTCTCGATCAAAAGTTTGGAATCGATCCAAAGAATGATGAGGTTATTCTCAAGGATGAAGATATCCCGGCTCTCATTGATGCCTATGTCCAGGCGGCCAAGATGGCGGAGGAAATTGGCTTTCAGTTTGTCGATGTCAAAGCGTGCCATGGTTATCTGGGACATGAGTTTCTCTCTGCGTTCGATCGTCCCGGCCCTTATGGCGGCGATCTGATGGGACGATCTCGATTTATCCGGGAAATCATCACCGCCATACGGTCTGAGTGTCCACGATTGATGATTGGCGTTCGGCTTTCCGTCTTCGATTTCCCGCCCTTTCGGCCTGACCCCAATCAGAGCCGGGAAGGCAAACTCGGGCCGGGGATTCCGCACGAGTTTCCAACACCCTATCCGGGGTTTGGTTGCGACCGCCGAAACCCGTTGATGATTGATCTTCGCGAGCCTATTCAGCTCTTGAAAATATTGCACCGTGAGTATGGGGTCGTGATGGTCAATCTGACGGCAGGTTCCCCTTATTACAATCCCCATATTCAGCGGCCCGCTTTGTATCCGCCATCAGACGGTTACCAGCCGCCCGAGGATCCACTCGCTGGATGTTTACGCCAGATTCATGCTGTCAAAAGAATCAAAGAAGCCATCCCGGATCTCCTTGTTGTTGGGACCGCCTACACATACTTCCAGGAGTTTCTTCCTCAAGTTGCACAGGGAGTTATCCGCGCTGGCTGGACTGATTTCGTTGGCATCGGCCGGCTGATCTTGGCCTATTGGGACCTGCCGGCCGATACGCTTGCGGGACGTTCCATGCAGACAAAGCGTCTCTGCCGAACCTTTAGCGACTGCACCACAGCGCCCCGCAACGGACTTGTCAGCGGGTGTTATCCACTGGACCCTTACTACAAGGAGCTGCCGGAGTTTCAGGCTTTACGATCTGCCAAATCGGCTATGAGAGCAAAGCCCTCGGAAAAACCTCAATCAGGTTGAATCAGCTCAGTAGAAAATTGTCTTTCTTGTGATGCCCGAAAACCCAGCGGCAATGATATCTGCGAGCCGTTTGTCAACGGCCGAAATAATCCGTCTTTGGGTTCGACTGCGTGGGCTGTTCCCGCTACTTGGTACAGTCTTGTTTTCCATAATCTTCTTTGCAACACCGGGAATCACCCCTTCGTATAACATCGCCGACCTACTCCCGTCACATCATTTGGAACGAAGGAACTGGGAGAGATTCAAGCGAATCTTTGGCGATGAGGAATTGCTCCTTGTTGTGTACCAAGACCCTGAGTTATTCCGTCCAGACGCTGCGGGAATTGCCAAAGCACGGGCTGTTGCCCAGGAGCTTCGAAAAATATTGGGGGTTCGCGACGTTTGGAGCATCGATCAACCCATAGGAGATCTGATTGCTCAACCGACTTCGGCACTTTCGCGCCACGTTCGCCAATTGTTCGAGGGTTACACTCACAATGCGCGGGGCGATCTGTGTGCCATGGTCGCCGTGATCTCAGAGTCGGACGAGACCACCCGAGCTATCGCCGAGATAGAGACACTTGCGGGCAAACTGCCCCGTGGTGCCGTCGTTGGTCCCATCATACTCGTTCATGAAGCGATGCGTCAGGCCGAACGCGACGCCCGCCGGCTGTTATGGCTGGTGGCAGGACTCCTTGCGTTGGTCATTTTCCTTATTTCCCGCCAAATCCGTTGGGTCACAACGAATCTTATTATCGTCGGTACGGCAATTGTGGGGACTCAGGCAACCGTAGCTTTTTCGGGAATCTCCAACGGCTTCATGGGTGCCCCGCTCTCATCAATCATCACCGTTGTGGGTGTGGCCACCTTGACGCACATCCTGACCAGGTTTGAATCGTATCGAAAACTTGGGTGGAATAGCGAAGAATCATTTTTCACAACGATTCAACAACTGGGAAAACCGGTTTTCTTGGCCCTCGCCACAGATTGTGTGGGTTTCGGTGCCCTGAGCTTTTCTGACATCGAACCTCTCCGCGAATTTTCGTTGATGGCCGTCTCCGCCGTCGGATGGCTCACTGTGAGTATTGTTCTCTTCTTGCCCGGTCTGATCCTTACGAACTGGCGGCAGAAGCACACCCAACAAGAAAGCCTTTTTTCTCGGCGATGGGATTTCCTGACGCCGCGGTGGAACTCTTCAATCGTGAAGAATCTGTCCTCCGTCGTGGTCGCGGGGTGCCGCTCGCCCGTTCGCCCCATTCTTATCCTCGCCGCGATTTCTACTCTCTCGATATCCGGGGTATTTCGGCTTGAAGTGGAAACCGACTTCACACGCCATTTTCGGGGCAAAAATAAGCTCCTCGGAGCCTACGAACTGGTAGAACGCGAACTGGGCGGGGCGGGAGTTTGGGACATCGCTGTGCCAGCCCCGCAACAGCTTAACCGAGAGTATCTCTCAGCCATCCTTCGTCTTGAAGACAGGTTACGAAGTGAAGTTAACGTAACCCCCAAAATTGGGAATCATCCGGGACTTACCAAGGTGCTCAGTCTGGCTGATGCTGTCGCTGCTCTTCGCCAAGATAGCTCTTTCGGGCTTATCGGGGATGATCTTATTGACTCTTTTGTCTTGGGAACGATTCGGCAACGAATGCCCGGACTTTATCACGCGCTGTACGCACCTGATCCGTCCTCGCCATGCCGATGGTGGCTACGGATCATGCTCCGATCACCGGAACGCCAGAGTGCTCAATCGAGGCATCACACGATCGAACAGGTGCGTCACATTATCTCTGAAGAATGGCCAAGCATCTTGCGAACGTTGAGTCGGGATGAAAACGATACCCCAGACAGTGCTGCCGATGACGTTAAACCCTTTGTCAGTGGTTACTTTGTGATTTTTGGTGTTGTCGTCGAAAGTCTCCTGCGAGACCAAAATGTGACGTTCCTACTGGCCATCGCAGGTATGTCTATCGTGTTCTGGATTGCTTTCAGAAACGTATGGATCGTGGTTATCCTTCTCCTATGTAATGTGCTTCCGATTGTTTGCGTGCTTGGTATTCTGGGATGGTGCAGCATTCACGTCAATCTCGGCGTGGCAATGATGGCAGCCGTTGCCCTGGGGTTAAGCGTGGATTCTTCGCTCCATTATTTGACTGCATACCAGAGGCTATTGCAAACAGGAATCGGACCGGTCAGGTCTATCTTACACTGTCAAATGCTGATCGGACCGCCTGTCATATACGCAACGCTCGCCCTATGTGCTGGTTTCCTCAGTCTGATGGTCAGCCAACTCATGCCGACCGTACTTTTAGGCGTCCTCTTGAGCTTCACAATGATCGGTGGCCTTATTTCAAATGTGACACTCCTGCCTTGGCTGTTGCTGATGACTCGTCGAAAGAATGTGCTCGGCAGCAGTCCCGCAAACCGAAGGAGCAAAATCACAGATTAGGCCGAACCAACGGTGAGAGGGAATCGGCGCGGAGTCAAATAGCACCATAATAGAGTTGGAGTGCCCCCTGAAGGTGTCCGCAGGAACGACTCACAAATGACCGCCTCTGTGGGTCCAACGATCAATCGTCGGTATTTGCCGAACGCCACTGGCCCGGTTGGTTTTGAGAAAGACCTCTTTGATTCCGTGCCGCATTCTCAACGAGGCATTGCATGTGGTTAACGCATATCGGGACAGATGAAGCCGGATACGGTCCAACACTTGGTCCCCTTGTGATAACGGCGACGGTATGGCAGAGTACCGACGCTCTGCTACCCGATCATTGGTATGACTCGCTTGCTCCTTACGTGACATCGAGTCGCCGGACGTGTTCTCATAGGTCTGAATATGATCATCCGAAAACAAACCAGGAGTGTGATCCCATCGTGGTCACAGACTCAAAGAAAATCTATCACTCTGGTCATGGTCTGAAAGACCTTGAACGAGCCGCCCTGTCCCTTGTTGGACTAGCCAAGCGCGTTCCAAAAGACTGGCACGAGCTGATTGAATACCTGGCTCCTGGCACTCTGTCTGGTTTTTCGACGCTCCCTTGGTTTGTGGACTTCAATCCCTCGCTGCCCGTTGAGTGCCCGGCTGCTGCTGTGAAAAGCGCCGTGACTTCCTTAAAACAGGCCATGGAGCGAGCCGATCTCCGATGCGTGGGGATTCATTCCCGCTTTCTGACGGCCGCACGGTTCAACCGGGAACTGGAACGGTTCTCCTCAAAGGGTGAACTCCTTTCAAACATGACTCTGCAACTTGTGTCCGAGGTTCTGCCGGGACATTCGCAAGCCATCCTGTGGGCAGACAGACATGGAGGACGTGCTCACTACGTGAGCCTTCTGTATCACACCTTCGGGACAAGCCTCGTTCAAATCGAACACGAATTGCCCGAGGAAAGCTCTTACCGTATCAACCATTCCAACGGCTCGCTCAAGGCCGTATTCCTGACAAAAGCCGAACGACTTTTCCCGGTTGCCGCAGCGTCAATCATTTCGAAATATCTCCGCGAACTGGCAATGCTCGCGTTCAATCGCTTTTGGCAAAGGCATCTCCCCGGTCTTGTTCCCACCGCTGGCTATCCTGCAGATGCCGGGCGCTTTCTGGACGAGATCGCCCCTGTCCAGAAAAAACTCGGAATCTCATACGATCTTATCCGGCGAAAGAAATGAACGCTGTCACCAACACGGACACTGACCCCAACCTATTGGGCACGATAGGGTGCTGGCCTTTGGCCCATTGTGGCGGCTGGTTGCTGGTTGGGATTTGCGGTCTCGACAACCTTTGCCCAGGACGAATCTGGCAAGATGGGCTTGAACGGGTCTTCCTTAAACAATCGCAAGAAATCGACGGCGTTGGTCTTGATGCGGTCGAACTGAAAGACCGTTCGCGATTGGCTCGTTGGCTGAGCACTTGGGTGATAAAGCTGCAAAGCAAATATGTCGAGCTGCGGCAATTTCAGAATGAGTTGGGCACGCTGAAAATTGGCCGCTTCTTGCTGGTACCGCGGAAATGCTTCAAGCCAAATCTCGTCCGTAACGTTCTGAGGCGTGATGATTCGCATGTAATACCGTCGCTTAAGGGAGTCGGCCTGTGCGCTGAAAAGAAAAGGCAAAGGACCTTCCGTGATAGCTTTCCCTTGCAATTCCGGTGGTAATGCAGTTTCGACAATTTGTTTTGTTTCAAAACGGTACTCATAGACGGAGCGTCCGTCACACACCCAGCGCTCAGGTTGAACGGCCGCCTGCAACCGCCCGTTGACGACCTCTTCATCCACGCGGAACAACCCCTTGTCGGGCGCGGAGTACATAATTTTCCCACGAACAATCCGTTTTGGCTGATTCGGAGGTCCCCACACGGGGTCGAATTCCCAGCGAGTGAATTCGCATTCGAATGTCTTGATCTTGGAACTGCGATCCTCCCAGGCCGCTAACACACGGTCAAGCTGTTCTTGTTCAGCAGGACTCAACACAAACGGTGGGGGAACGACACCACCCGCATTTTGGGGAGAGACCACCAGCCCCTGGGTGCCGTTGTTTGGAACCCCGGAAGGGCTTGGCGCCGTCGCCGGTGCGTTCTGAGATGGGTAATTTGGGTAAGCTGTCGCGGGTTGTCCCGGACGTGGTTGTTGGGACGGTTGAAGCCCCTGGCCGATCACAGGTTGTTCGACCAGCGTGAGAATGAAAACAGCTAGGCCGAAACAAAAAAACGCGCGGGCCACACAATAGACTGGTCCTGATCCTGCGGTTCTTGCTTCATGCATGCGTTCTCTCCCGCAAATCCTTCCTAACGGGTTCAATACTCAAGGATTTCGTCCGCTCCACATCCTACGCATTGCTGCTACGGCACTCGCCGCATTATTTATGTCGCTGCAACCGACCAAAACCCGCTTTCTACTTGAAAGAGGTCACGGCGGAACTGGCTATCCGGACGCTTGTATTTTAAGACTGCATGATTGGAACCACCAAGAGCAATACTAGGGCGGCTCGTCCATTTGGGGATGTCTCTCGACTAAAGCAGAGACTCTTTTACGTCCACAAGTGATTTGGCAAGGTTACCCATATTCCACGTTTTCGTACGTTGACCCAATGACGAAACTGGGTACACCGGTTACTCGTGCTGTGCCAACTCATTGGCGCCCCGTGTGCGAAGGTTCCAACCCGGTATGGTAGGGGCGATTCATGAATCGCCCCAATCAACGACTCAGAAGTCTCAGAACATTTTGTCCTTTTTCCCGGGCTTGCCTTCTTTGTAAGCCGAGTCCCTGCAGGAAGAGAAAACCCTCTGTAAAGAGGCAGGACTAAGGCACCAATGCCCAAGGGGGTCACCAACATATCTGTCCTTTGCCCTGTGCACAGAAGTCTTTCACGCACATCACGGAAGAGTGCAGTCCGCCCAGAGGTCCTGACCGCCGATTCAATTGAGCGATCTGGCATTGCCAGTTGTTTACAACTAATGGCCCATGACAAGATGCGCGAATGACTACACAGGTGGAGAGCAGAAGACTGAAACCTATTCGGAACGTTGCACGCCGATCGCGCCACCCAGTGACCGGGCAAATGTCATTGAGATACGGGGTCGTGCCTTTTGGCTATAATTGATTGTAGAACTCAGGGGGGTCTGTCCTCCCATTGAGCTTCTCAAGCTGATACGCGGGGAAGGAGTATCAGCACACGCGGCGAAACCACTTTCAAGTCTTGAGAAGATCATGGCAAGCGACATTGCTTATTCGCGACCTCTTCCGCCTCCACCTCCGGTCAGTGTCTCACAAGAGATTGACCCAGAGGAAACGATCATCCTTCGCCAGGTGGAAATGGCTCGACGTCGCATTGCCATGGTCGAGCTGACCTGGAGGATTTTGGTTCTTGTCGCCGGGGCCATCTTTTTTGCGATACTTGCGGCTGTGTTTGATCAATGGATCTTTCCTAAAGGGATGCCAAACGCGATTCGTTGGTCACTTTGGGCGGTCTTCGTTGCCGCATCATTGGCCTGGGCGATCATTTCGGTAGGCCCTTATTTGATCCGGCGAATCCATCCTGTATTCGCGGCATACGTCGTTGAACAGGCCGTCCCGAGCTTAAAACATGGCCTGATCAGCTTTTTGACCTTGCGAAACGCGAAGGATCAATTCCAGGCCGATCCCATCCGCAAGAATGTTTTTCGCGGATTGGAGGCCACAACGGCCAACATCGTGGCAAAGGTACCCGTGGAAGCAGTGGTTGATCGTTCTCAGATCATCCGCGCCGGTTATGTTCTGATCGTGCTGGTCGCCTTGTTCTGTTTGTACATTGTTTTTTCGCCGAAAGATCCTTTCCGATCGTTCGCGCGGGCGTTGTTTCCCTGGAGTCGCCTGTCGCCCCCAACACGGGTGCGAATCGATGACGTGCGACCGGGAACCAAAGGGATTATCGAAGGGGAGCGCGTGGTGGTCTCCGCGAACGTCCGTGGACTAAGAAACGGCGAAGAGGTTAAGGTCCTGTATTCGACGGCAGACGGGCAGGCCGTCAATCAACTTATCCCGATGTCACGAGACCGTGAAAACGGTGATCTGTTCGCGTGTGAGCTGAGTCAGAGTTTCCAGCAAGAGACCGTGTACCGGATTCTGGCCGGTGATGCGTCCACAGAGGAGTATCGACTTCATGTTGTGATCCCACTGCGGTTGCGTATTCGAAGTATTGAATACCTGTTTCCGCGATACACAGGCCTGGCGCCCCGCGTGACCGAGGATTTGGGTGATATCAGGGCGGTCGAGGGAACGCAAATTAAGATGACGGTGGAAAGCGATGTCCCTCTGAGTTCAGCGGAAATGGTCATGGAAAAGGCCCAGATCGTAAGTGTCCCCATGGTCGTCAAGAACCAGGAGGCATTCGCGCGGACCACGCTGCGACTGTCAAAGCCGGAAGGACGTGAACGAGAATTGGGCACTTACTTCATTCGCGGCGAGAGTGCCGATGGTCGGCCCAGCGTGGACCCCGTCAAGTACACAATTGAAATCATTCCCGATCAACCACCTCAGGGGACATGGTTAGAACCAAGTCAGGAGGAGGTAGGCGTTCCCGTCGATGGAACGTTGGCATTACGAATTCAGGCACAGGATCCAGACTTCGGACTTCGACAGGTAGCACTGGAGATTGAAGCGGGGGGATCAAAGCTGGTTAAACAATTGCTCCTCGACAAACCAGCGGGAGAAAGTCACAGCGGTGAGTTCCTCGGCGAGTATTTGCTGGTTCCCAAGAGTCTGAATCTGGCCGTAGGAGACGTGGCAATTTGTCGTGTGACACTGGTGGATAATCGAGAACCGACGCCGAACCGCACCGAACTTCCCGTCCGCCGAATTCGAATCGTAGATCAGAACACCCCAGCAACGTCGCAGGACCGCCAAGCACCGGCGTCGTCACAACAAGCACAGGACCAGCGTGCCCAGACCGAGCCTAAGGCTCAAGAGAACAGGCAAACGCCTTCAGAAAACAATTCTCGGGCTGACACCGGAGAGAACAGGCAGCCGCAGCCCGAATCTTCTTCGCCTACACAGCCACAAAGACCCGAAAGCTCAGATGCTCAACCCTCGAAACCATCCCAACAGAATACAACGGAACAGCCGGGCCAATCTGGCCCGCAAGAGAATCAAAGCGGGCAATCGGGGTCATCAGCCGCACCAGAAAAGGGGACAGCCGGCCCTGAATCGCAAAAAAACTCTGGAGCAGAGAACAGCAGCCAGCAGGCTTCTGAGTCTTCAAGTGGCCAGTCGAAGAAGCCGGAACCAGCAAGTAATCAAACTTCACCCCAGGCGGCAGAAAACCAGACCAGAACGCAATCTCAAACAGATTCTTCACAAGGCGGTGATCCATCACAGCGTACGCAAACACCCTCCGGGCAAAGCGGCCAGGGAGAAGATCAATCACAGTCGCCGCAGACAACGGCGTCTCAACAGTCTGGCAGAGAGAACACCGGTGAAAACCAACAGACAATGCCAGGGCAGCAATCGGGCGAGCGCGAAGATGGATCGCAACAGTCCGGCAATCAACGAGCAACAACACCCGAGACACAAAAAGGCAGTGAGCCGCGGCAGGGCATGCCAGCAACACAGAGTCCTCAGACAGGAGGGCAGCAAGGGAAAGAACCATCCGCACAAAACCAGCCATCCACCGGCAATTCCGGCAATCAAAGTAGTAACGCCGGAGAACAGCAGGGTGGTCCTTCAGGTCCCGAAAAAGGGGCAAGTGGCGCCGGTCAGACTGAGAAAACACAACGAGAAGGCAATCAGGGGCTAAACGACGGTTCCACGTCTTCAGGGACAAACCAAACCACAGGGAATGATTCTTCATCCGGTCAGGAAAACTCGAATAATTCAAGCTCGCGTCCCGGTGCAGGAGCGACATCACAGGGTGCGGCAGCAGACCAAGGGTCATCCCAGAAGGGGAGCAGCCCTTCCGAGAAGGTTGATGGTATCACCAACCCCGGAGAGGCCGTTGAAAGGATTCTGTCGTATTTGGAGAAAAAGGGGATCGATCCATCTCAGCTAGCACAAGGAAGCAAAGAAACGGGAAAGGAAGCGTCGTCACAAGGAGAGAAAGGAAAAACTGGTGAGACACCATCGCAAGAAGAAAACGCCCTGCCCCGGTCGCCGGGTGGTCCTGGAGAACGGATAGACGATCCGCAGAAGACACCCGGTCAAGGAACAGAGGACCGCCCCGGGGCCAGTTCCGACACACCCATGGCGTCGCAACCGTCGGGTGAGAATCGAGAGGGTGCTGGGAATCAAACCAAGCCTGAGACTGCTCCACCGGTAGGGACAACTCCGTCATCGGGCAGCCCATCCGATCGTAATCAGACCACACAAACTCCTGGTGAACCGCCTGCGGCTGCCCAGCCTCAAGCATCGCAGCAAACCAACCCTCAATCGCCCCAGGGCATTGCGGGGGACCAGGCGGGGATGGGTGGTCGCGGTGGTGGACAACAGACCCCACAGCCGGGCGAGGGGACACCCGGTTCTCAGACGCCTACAGATTCGCAGGAAGGTGCACCAGTGGCCAGTCCCGGCGGCCAGGAAGCAGGTCAGTCAACGGGTGCGTCGGGGTCATCGACACAATCAGGTACAAACGATCAAAATAGCGGAGGGTCGCCTCAAGGTGGAGAGACGTCTCAGAATGCGGGTACGTCGGGACAAGCCGGGCAATCCCGGACAGGGTCGTCTTCCCGGATGGAGAATGGCGGCACATCAGAGGGTGGCATGCCCGGCGGAACTCGTGGGCCGGGAAGTGGTTCGCCGGTTGTTGATACTCCCGTGGATGATCCAAATTTGGAGTATGCACGAAGGCAAACCGAGCTAGTTCTTCGATACCTGGAAAACGAATTGGCAAAACAAGAGCCAGACAAGGAATTGCTGGGGCAATTGGGATGGAGCCCCCAGGAGGTTGCCGAGTTCGTCCGCCGATGGAAAGAATTGAAACAGGCGGCCCAGGAACCGTCCCCGAAAGGAAAGACAGCGCAAAAGCAACTCAATGAGATTCTGAAGAGCCTTGGGCTAAAACCGAAGACAAGTACGATTAAGGGAAGTCAACAGAACCAAGACGAATTGCGCGGAATGGATGCTGGTCGGGATGTCCCTCCCCCTCCCCAATGGAGTGAGTATTTTCAGGCCTATTTGAGGTCGCTCGGAGCCTCCCCATAGGCCATCTCTGAAAGAGATCCTCGGATTGCGATACACTGAGGATTCCGGCCGGACTTTCAGACATATCTGAAAGTTGTCCGATGTCAGGCATTTTTCCTGAAGATAAATAAGCGAGGAGTTTTTCATGCAATTGGTGGAGCCACGGTACCTAACGCCTTTTCATCCCCGCCAGATTCCCCATTTCTTTACAGACGTTCTGGTCATTGGTGCGGGGCTGGCCGGATTACGTTCGGCACTGGCGGTTGATCCCAGGCTTTCTGTCCTCATTGCCTGCAAGGATGGACGAGAGGGTTCCAATAGTTGGCATGCCCAGGGTGGCATCGCAACCGTGATGGATCCTGAGGACAGTATTGAAAACCATGTCCGAGATACGCTCGAAGCTGGCGGGGGACTGTGTGACGAGGCTGTTGTCAGAAGCGTGGTTTCGGAAGGACCTGAGAGAATCGGGGAATTGATCTCCTGGGGGGCCGAATTCGATCGTGTCGAGAATCGTCTTGCCCTGGGGCGCGAAGGCGGCCACAGTCATCACCGCATTGTTCATGCCAACGGCGACGCGACGGGCCGGGAAGTCGTTCGGATTCTTTATGATCGTGTTCGCCGGCAGCCCAACATCGACATCTGGGAGGACACGTTCACGATTGACCTGCTCACGTGGGATGGTCGCTGCCGCGGTGCCATGGTATGGAACCATCGCCACGGACGGACATTGATTTGGGCAAAACAGACAATCCTGGCAACGGGTGGTTGCGGGCAATTGTACCGCGAAACGACGAATCCCGAAGTCGCAACGGGTGATGGCATGGCAATCGCCTACCGAGCGGGCGCGGAATTGCGAGACATGGAGTTCATTCAGTTCCATCCAACCGTGCTCTACATCGCAGGAAGTGCCAGACATCTCATCACCGAGGCGATGCGGGGGGAAGGGGCTTGGCTCGTTGATCGTCATGGACATCGGTTCATGTTTGATTACGATCCCCGCGGAGAACTCGCACCCCGCGACATCGTCAGCAGTGCCATCGTGGAACAGATGGAAAAAACCAGGCATCCCTGCGTGTACCTTGATTTGACTCATCTGGATCCAGAAAAGATCCGTCAGCGATTTCCCGGCATTACAAAGATCTGTGAAGAATTCCGGCTGGATCTAACCCGCGACCGCATTCCCGTGCGTCCGGGAGCACACTATATGATGGGCGGTGTTACGGTCGATCTTGCGGGGAGGACGACACTCCCTGGTTTGTGGGCGGCAGGCGAGGTCACATCCTCCGGCCTGCATGGCGCCAATCGCCTCGCGTCCAATAGCTTGCTGGAAGCAATCGTCTATGGGCGCCGAGCAGGCGAAGGTGCAAGTGAAGCCGCGACAAAGGAACCTGACGATTTCGCGGTGTTACCTCTTGTGAATCCACCTGTCCCACCGGCGCACGAACCACTGGATCTGGTCGATATCCGCAATTCTGTCAAAAGCCTGATGTGGCGAAGTATGGGAGTGCGACGTGAGCGAGCTGGAATGGTCGAAGCGCTGGATGATGTGGAACGATGGTGCAGTTATGTCCTCCCTCGTCAATTCAATCACCCTCAGGGATGGGAACTGCAAAACATGTTGACCGTTGCCCGGTTGATTATTCGGGCCGCCCTGGATCGAGAAGAATCCCGTGGCTGCCATTTCCGAACAGATTTTCCCTCACCGCGGGAAGAGTGGCAGCAGAGGCATATTACCTTTCAATATCGACCGTAAGGTAAAATCGAGTCGGCAACCGCTGGAGTGAATGCAAGCTATTGTGTGATGGTTTTCCTTCTGATACAGGCGTCGCTTGACATTGCCTTTTTCCTGTGAATAATCGCTCGTTGGTGTGGTTGATACCAACGTGACCACTGTTGTTGAGCGTCGTTTTTTAGAACTACGGAGGTTCGAATGAGTGCGCGAAGTATCTTCCGTGGAGGTGCTGTAATCGCTTTGGTTGCCACCGCTTTTGTTTTGGGCTTTCTTGCCAATGAAATCTGGACCACAGGGCAGGCAGCCGAACAAACCGCGGCCACTTCGACGGCTGCCCAGGTGAAGAAAGTCATGCGTGTCGGTCAGGTCATCGGCCTTCGACCGGAGAAGAAAGACTATTACATCAAGTTGCATGCGAACACCTGGCCGGGCGTCCTTAAGAGAATTCGTGATTCCAACATTCGCAACTATTCCATCTATCTGGCCGAACTGGAAGGGAAACTCTATCTGTTCAGCTATTTCGAATATGTGGGAGATGATTTTGAGGCCGACATGGCCAAGATCGCAGCCGATCCCGAAACCCAGCGCTGGTGGAAGGAGACCGATCCCTGCCAAATCCGTCTCCCAGATACGCCCGAAGGAAAGTGGTGGAAGCCAATCCCAGAAGTCTTTCATACTGAATGAGAGTCGATGGTTTGACTTGCCGTGTAAAGGCTATGTTGTGCCCTGGGTCCGATACCGGTGTGTCGGACGGGGCACTTTTTTTAGGGTGACATGACCCATGAAAATTGCCGTCACAGGAAGCTCCGGATTGATCGGGAGCGCACTCGTCACGTATCTGAGGGCCATGGGGCATGATGTCCGTCGTTTCGTTAGACGAGAGCCAAAAACACATGAGGAAATCTTTTGGAATCCCGAACGAGAACTGATCAATGTCAGTCTCTTAGAAGGGCTGGACGGTGTCATCCATCTTGCCGGCGTCAGTATCGCAGCCCGTCGTTGGTCGCCTTCGTTCAAAGAGATGATTCGCAATAGCCGGATTGGCTCCACCAAATTGCTGGTGGAGACGTTCGATAAAGTCAGTTGCCGTCCGTCGTTCTTTTTCTGCGCATCGGCAATCGGTTACTATGGAGACCGCGGCGAGGAAGTCCTGACGGAAAACTCATCTCGAGGAAATGGTTTTCTCGCAGATATCGTCGAGGAGTGGGAGAAAACGGCCCGGACCGCGGAAGAATACGGCATTCGCGTGGTTAACCTCCGTTTTGGCCAGGTCCTGGCACGCCACGGGGGCGCTGTGTCTGCCCTGTTACCAGTGTTTCGTCTTGGCCTGGGAGGCCCCATTGGTTCTGGGCGCGCTTGGTGGAGTTGGATTCTTCTCGATGATGTCTGCCGGGCAATCGGGTTTATCATAGATCACCAAGAGATAAACGGTCCCGTGAACATAACATCTCCTTATCCCGCAAGAAATCGCGATTTCACAAGAGCATTTGCGAGGGCAATCCATCGCCCGGCAATCTTGCCTGTCCCGCCGATCGCACTGCGAATCCTCTTTGGACAATTTGCCCAGGAGGTTCTACTGGCAAGCGCTCATGTCATTCCTCTTCGTCTGCAGGAAAAAGGCTTTGTCTGTGCCTTCCCACATATTGACATGGCTTTGGCAAAGATCTTCGAATCAAGCGAGTAGCGACGAGATATCAGTGATTCGAAGGATACAGGCTGACTGAGAAACAACGCTGCTTCAGCATTGGCCACGCGGGCATCCGCGCTGTGAAAACGCAATACCCTCGATCTCGACAAGAAGTTCTGGACGACAAACGTCCGCGACGGCGTAGATTGTTGGAACCTCTCCCAGTCTTCTTTCACAGACCGCCCGGACTTTTCCGTAATCTTCAGCACGTTTGATATAAACCCGCACAAGTGCCAATTGGTCTAACGTGGTACCAAGCTCGGGCAGATGGTGACGGCTCAGGTTCTCTTCGCTGATGAGTGCCGCGATGTTGTCCAAGGTCTCATCCGTTTGCCGTTCGACATCGCCGATGTGGCGCGTTTCTGAGTCGGTAATACTTGCCGTGCCGGAAATAAAGATCGTGGCATAGGGTCCACAGGAAAGAGCCATCGCGCGAGAAAACTTCGGGCTTTTAAGTCCATATTGGCACCCATAACCGAAGGCGGGAGTCTGCCTTGGGTTTTCCAGGGGCATGGCAATAATATCTGTCCGTGGGGTTTGCAGAGCGATACAACTCATGATCAGATGATGCCCATCAGCGCCAATACCAGTACTCGCGGGATAAGCCGCCTCTCGATTGACAGGAAGACGGTCCGCCAGGAATGGTATGCCTTCATAAAAATCTGTGCGAGCCTTGTTGAGTTCCTTGTAACGCTGTCCCTCGCCTTCGCCTTCAACGATCCCACCAAGATATAGCCAGGTGCGAATTACCGCATCGAACCGAACCCCCGCACGCGCCAGCATCGCCTTCATCTTTTGGAACGCATTGAGCGACTGCTGATAAACCCCATCAATCCCCGGGTCTGGCATAATGTGCGCACAATGAAACCAGGAGACATCATTATGAGACGCAATCACCAGTTGCTCACTTCGTCGATCAATCGAAACATCGCCGCGTTTGCGTCCCACACCTAACGCCTCAATCGAAACCATCCCGCCCTGACAGGGTTTTTGGGGGACATAGGTCGTTGCAGGGAAATCAGCCCCGTAGAACTCTCGCATGACCTGACGGCACTCATCAACCCTGTTGTAATCCGCCAAGAAAACTACCTGATGGACTATTGATCCTAGCGTGCTTTCTTCCTTCATCACCGCTTGAATGGTGCGGAGAGCATCCCAGGTCTGAGTTGCCAAATCGCCTTGACAACGTGGCACAGCCGCTGCAAACACGTGCCGGACGTCCGTCAGGTCCACGACCGAATAGCCGACCCCATCATCACACACTTTCCGAATCATGCTGGTTTCTCGTGTTTGGAGGCTCACCGTAGGCACCCCTTATCCTGAAGGGCTAAACGATTGAAAACGCTGTCCGCACCTGACGTTTCAATTAGATCCGGCTTACTCGGGTCACTTAACAGCCGCGGGCTTCTCACAATACAGGCTGTCGCCCGTTCGATTTACCACAAACGCGCCAGAATCACTATCTCAACGACCACCGAACATGCATTTACCATTACACAGTTGCGTGGCAAAAAATGACAACTCCGGCAAACAAATGCCGAAATAACCGAGGCAGGACCTTATCCAGGTTGCATAACGAAAAATTGGGAGGGCTAATCATGCGGGCAAAAACACGCTGTCGCTCTTAGTTTAACCGCCGCATCGACCACTTGCAACAATTCTCTCCAAATTTTCCCTCCGAAAGTAGGATAGCGCGTTTGCGGCACAGCGCACTCTCATTATTCCAGGTCCGGACCGGCAATCGCCTCGCCCCTTTGTTGTCGTTTTTGATCATCAACATTGAAGGTCCCGTAAAACAGTGCATTGCAGTCCATCCATGTTGCCAGCCTTTCCCAATCGTCCTGAGTTAGGCGAACGTCATAGTGTCCGGCCAACAGTATTTGCGTCAGTTTTGAACCGCGTGCTCCAAAGAAATCGGGCTGGGTCACTGGCTCGGAGTTGACCAACCGAAAATCGCCCGGCCGACCTGCCCAATCGGCGTAGGGAACGTAACGGGCCAATGCGGAATAAGAGTTGGTATAACGACCCTGTGGCAATCCATTCAGCACGATCCCGCCAGATGGTTCCTTGTCCCCATGGCATTGCACACAGTGGCGATCAAGAACTGGCTGGACTAAGATTGGAAAACTCAAAGGTCGTGAACCGGGCGGTCCCGGCGTGATCTCAGATGGCGCCCGGGTTGCCGCCAGCGGTAATTCGTCTGTTCTGGGGGCCGTGTTCCGCGGCTCGTGGCATCCTATACACGAAACCACTTCGCCCGGCTGGACATATGTCACACTCCGCATCATCTGAACAGCTCGGCCCATTTCATCAAGGGCCTGAAAACACAATGCCTTACCCGCCGGAGCACGAAAATACGCCGATCCGTCTGATTCGACGGGAACCGTTCCCAGCACCTGCTTTCCCGGCGAAATGTTGGGGAGTCCCAAAGGCGGATCATTGGCATGCCAGGTGGATTTGGGGAGGACCTGAACGATTCGCAGTCGAGCAATTTTGACCGGAGGCAATCGCGGCCAGGCGGCGTACACGTTTGTCAGGAGGAATTCGCCTTCCGGCTGTTGCGACCGCGAGCCACACTCAGAGTCCGCAGCATTATTCCCTCTCGCGTCATCGAAACGGCTCGCTGTGTGCATCGCGAATTGAGCCTGGACCTTAGAGCCGTGAGGTTCCCCCGTTGTCTTCGCCGAAACAACCGGCCAGAGGCTGGAGATGTTCAGGTCACGGTAAATCAGCTCCTTGTTGCCGAAAACATCCATAAGGTAAATCCCGAACATATTGACTTGATTGGCGTCCGGTTCACCAATCAACGGATCATAGCTGTATGCCGCTAAGAAGTACTTGTCGGAAAGCGGGAAAGGCGTCCGATAACAGTGACCAGGAAACCGTTTCTGCTCCTCTGGAGTCGGTGGTGGTGTAATTCCAACTGGATTGAACCACCGTCCGCCAGACCTGTTGATAACAGGAACTTCGCTCTCTGGGAACAGCGCGTCTGGAGTCAATCGAGTGATCGGCGACGGACCATCAATCCCCTGACAGACATCAAGTCGAATGATAGACCCGGCCGTCATCGCATGATGAGCGGCTGCCGTGGCCATGACGCAATTCATCCCCGGGATCGGGCGTGCTTCCCAAATCCCGACGGGATTGAACGTGTTGTTGCCATAGTAGGCCTGAACAAATGTCCCATCACTTCGAACGGTCCACAACTGCTGGTAGAACACGGCATTTCGGTCCACATAATCCCACCGAGTGTACAGGATTCGCCCGTCGAGCAGTTGTACAGGGTCCCACTCATGCGTTTCGTGGAACGAAACGACGCGCACGTTCGAGCCATCTCCTTCTAACAGCGTCAATGTGTGAACCGGACACGGGCCACGACCGCAACGGTGAAATCCACCGCGACGCGTTGAAACGCAGACCAAACGACCATCTGTCAGATACTTTCCTGCAAAATGGTCGTACGGGCCATCTGTCAATTTGCGCACATTCCCGTTCTCCAAATCCAGCTCCCAAAGGTGGAAGAAACGGTCAAGGGCGGATTCCCGATCCCGCGGGGCCACAGGTGTTTCACAGTATGAAAACAAGACCCGTTTTCCATCAGGTGAAACATCACAAAACTGGTAACTACCAAGGGGAAGGTTCGGTGGCGTCACGTCGCGGACAACCATCGATTGACCGGGGTTCTCGAGCACAAAGACTCCACCTCCGGGGCGCGCACAGTTACCGGTGTACTGAGTCAGTTGATGACTGAACAGACTCGGAGCGCTCTTGACGAATATCAGCCTTTTACCACCAAGAAGTGGATTCAGGAAAACAATCTGTCGTTTCAGTGACCTGAACCTCAACCATAGCAATTCACACGCACGAAGGCCCTCTGGAGTGTCTGTTCGCGTCTTAATTGCCTCCCATTCCTGGCACAACGTTCGCCACTGAGAAAACAGCTCGGATTGCACTCCCATTCCGCCTAAATCTTCCACCAGGAGATTTCCCCCCTGAATTGCCCGTGCGATCGCACGGCTTAAGTCCTCCCGCGACGGGGCACAGGAGCCTAATCCATCTTGTTGTCTCCAGTCCCACTCCACCATGGCAGCCTCGATTTCGGGATGCAACTCAGGTAACCGGGGTGGAGGTGTAACCTGCGCATTTCCGGGCGTCAGCTCGGCAGTCATTCCCTCGTGCGTGCCGCCACCGTTTCGCAATTCCAAAAGAACCACAACCGGGGCGGCATCACCTTCAGGACTCATTACCAACTCCCAAACGGCTTCTGTCGGTCCACCCTGCGGCAACGGGACCTTCCAAACGTCATTCTTTGTGATATTTGCCGACACGCTATTTTGCCCGGAAGACGCGACGACCTTCGCAGCATTTCCTTCCCGAACATGAACCCTGAGTTCAACAAGATCATCGGCTGAACATTCAACGCGGGATGTTATTGTCAATTTCGTTTGAGGTGGAAGGACCGCAAGGGCCGTCCCACTCGGTGGCATAACGGCCAATTGAGCACCACGGTCAACGGCAAATACGTAGAACCCAAACTGAGTCTCATTCGATGCAGGAATCTCCTCGGCCGTATTCGTGGCCACTTTGACAATGCGGACGTTGGCGCCCAAAACATCATGCGGAAGCATCGCCATCTCGACCAGAGCGGCGAACGCAAATAAACCAAGACCTTGCCAGATCGCCAAACACCTCAACATGCGCATCTCTCTCCATTCCTTGAATGTGCCGGTCGCATCGCCACACACCGTTGCACGAGACACACCCAGATGCTCCCCATGCCGTGCGTTTATCAAATTCGCCGAACCAAGAAACATGCTATCGCACCGCGTGAGAAATAGCAAACAATTTCGGCGGTTCGAGTGTAGTAAAGAAGTGGGGGCAACAACCATACGCCTGGGCAGTATCATCGGCGGCGGGCAATCTTGCCGCTTTAGATTACCGCCGAAACGGTGGCGCGACACACTGTCAAGCTTTGGTTGTTCCAAGTAAACTTAATGTTTGCTCGAACGAACTGGTTGGGAATGCTATATACGCCTCAAGGCGGGGAATAAGCAGTTTCGGATCATCCGCAGGGCCGGAAACCCGGCGAGGTCCGGTCGCGGGGAAACAGTATAGCCGAAAGGTGCTCCTGGTCGATCCTCGGTTGATTCCAAAGGACAGCCTGATGACAGAAAGCGTTGATCACGCGGCAACAGAAACATCTCCACTGCAAAACGTTTACCGGGTGATTGCCGATGAAATGGGCGAAGTGGATCGCCTTTTACGTCATGAATTGCAGAATACCAATCACTACGTGGACCAAATGTTGAAACACGGCCTGCAATTGGGTGGAAAACGTTTGCGGCCGGCACTTTTGCTCCTCTCAGGAAAACTCTGTGGTGAAGTCAATCGGACGCACATTAAACTCGCGGCAGCCGTTGAGCTTGTTCACACAGCAAGCCTGATCCATGATGACGTGCTCGATGACGCTCGCATCCGCCGTCACATGGCGACGATGAATGCCCGCTGGGACAACGAAGCGAGTGTCCTCCTGGGTGATTACCTCTTGGCACGGGCCATCTGTCTGGCAAGCTCAGTGGATTCGATTCATGCCTGCCAAGTCATTGCCCAGGCCAGTCATGAAATGTGCCAGGGAGAATTGCGACAAATCGCAACCCGCGGCAAATTCAACGCTTCTGAAGAGGAGTATATTGACGTCATTGCCGAGAAGACGGCATCTTTGTACCGGGCATGTTGTCGTCTGGGAGCTTATTACGCGGGCGCCAGCTCCCGGCTCGTCGCCAACCTCGAACAGTTCGGAACGGATCTGGGAATCGCTTTTCAGATCATCGACGACATCCTCGACGTGCTGGGCGACGAAAGGACGACAGGAAAGTCCCTCGGTAGCGACCTGGACAAACAGAAACCGACTCTTCCGATTATTCGTCTCTTGTCGCAATGTGATGCCAATGAAAGAGACGAGTTGCTCTTGCTTCTTCGTGAGCAACCAGAAGGTTATCGCTCTTTGATTCGACAGAGGCTCGAGGAAAAGAACGCCATCGCATACGCACAGGAGCGAGCCAGGGATTTCGTCGTTGCCGCCGTGGGACGGCTTTCATATTTCGCTCCCAGCCCGGCACTGGACGCCATTCGCCAACTCGCGGCGTTTGTTATCTCACGAGACCGCTGAGAGACTGAAACCGTCATTGACTTGCAATGAGGCTTTTTACGATTTCACAAGGAGATCCAATCCTCCCACGTTGGAGAACGGGTAAGGGCAATCCACGAATTGCCCTTACCAAAAGGCGATGTGTCGGTCGCAGTGTGTGATATTGATGACTATAGAATCCGGCCCAATCCGCTTCGTGTCGCGTTATGCCCGATCTGGCAAGCCTAACGCGAACCCGGTAAAATCACCCAAGAGAGATAGGAGAACCTTGAGTAAGGGGCTTGTTATCTATCTTTCAACCTGTCCTTGAGCGGACGTGGTGGAACTGGCAGACACGCAAGACTTAGGATCTTGTCCCGCAAGGGGTGAGGGTTCAAGTCCCTCCGTCCGCAATCTGTCAACTGCCAAATAAAAAACCGCCGTTGCCGGCGGTTGTGGAAACGCGACCTTTTCTGCAAATCGCGTCATTCAGATGATTCTTCTGCAGCAGGTTTCGCCCGAACAACACCCAGATCGAGGGCGGTTTCGCCCGTCTCTTCAGGTGCGGTGAGGGTCTCTTGCTTTTCGCTAATCTCAGCCGCTTCGACAATTCTCTGAATCATCTTGCGTTCCACAATTGCGTTCCGCACCGCGTCCAAAGCCTCTTCTTGCTCTAATTCCGCCCGGACCTGTCGCGGTGATCGGCCGGTCTGTGCCGCAATCCGCTTAATTTCCTCTTCCATGTCGTCTTCGCTGGCGTCGATCTTCTCTTCTTCAGCCAACCGTTCAAGGAGGAAGTGTTCCCTCAGCAGACGGACAACCTTTGTCTGGGCATCACGGGCGATCGCGTTGAGATGGGGCTGGATATCGTCCTGCGAGTAACCGGCCCTGATAAGCTCAACGGCCCGGCGCCGAAGCTCCCGCTCTGTCTGACGTTTGACAAGGTCTTCCGGCAAATCAAATGGCACGACATCGAGGAGCTGATCGAGAATCTGCGTCCGCAAGTCTTCGTACGTCATCTGTTCCAATCGCAAATGCAACGCCTCTTCGTAAGATTTGCGCAGCTCCTCCACCGACGCGAACCCTAACATGCCGGCCAAAGATTCGAGATCTCCGGTACTCTGACGCCGCAATACAGCATGGACCTTCAACTTGGCCTGGATCGTCTTCCCGGCGATTTCCGGATCGGAACATGACTCCGACACCCGGACCTCACACGTTCGAGACTCACCCGCCCGCACACCAATGACCTTGTCGGCGAAATCCTCAACGACACCGTCCAAAAACGTCAAACGCGGACGAATGAGAAGTCGCTCTTTATCCGACGAATTGAGCAGCCGTCCCTCGTGCCACAAAGAAACGTCACACTCGATGAAATCCCCCATCTGTGCCGGTTCATCAATTTCCGTTAACGTGGCGGCACTCTGAAGTTGCTCTCGAAGGTATGTTTCAAAATACTGTGGTGTAAACGAATACACCTTCTTGGTAAGCTTAAGCCCCTTCCAATTGGGAATCTCGAACTCCGGTCGCACTTCCACCGAGAATTCGAACGCAAAATCGCCTTCATCCGGCAATTCAATCCCGTCGGGATCAAGATTTGGATCGCTAATGGGAGCAAGATTCACCCGGTCGGCAAGTGCCGTGAAGGCATCCAGCATCAATCGCGCTTTCACCGGTTCGCGCAACTCATTACGATATCGCTTTTCAAGCAGCTTTCGGGGTGCACGACCGGGACGAAAGCCGGGGACCTGGGCCTCATCACGGATCTTGTCGAACTCTTCTTGGAAATAACGATCCACTTCCTTTCGCGGAATCGTGATGATCACCTTCCGCCTGCACGGACCGGCAGATTCGACGTCGAACTCGAATTCCAGCGATGCTTCCTGTTCCTGCTCAGCCGATTCATTCGTCGCTACGGGCGCCACCAAATCGGCCTCTTCGAGATCCGGCGCATCCGAAGTTCGTTGCAAATTCTCGTCGTCTTGACGGAAACCATCCGAGGCAGCCATGGAAACCCCTGACTATCTAAACGCCTGTGACATACAAATCAAAAAAGCGGGTGATGGGACTCGAACCCACGACAACGACGTTGGCAACGTCGTGCTCTACCACCTGAGCTACACCCGCAGCTACATCACACCATCGATATTCCCGAGACTCGCGTCTCTCTTTGTTGGCATTATACGGGAGGGTGGCATTCACGCAAGGGGGGTAACAAACCGCGTCTGCGGAGCTTATCGCCAAACAAATCCGTGCGTCACCCCACCTTCGGGGTGTACCCAGGTTCGTTGCCATCAATCGTATCTCAAAGTAAGATAAAGCATGATAGATATTGCGCATACCGCCGTTAGGGGGGACTGCGTTTGTTTAACGAGGCCAGCTTCGAAGGGCGCCGTTGAGGAATTGCGCGCTCTGGGCAGGATGACTTGGGATTGTCACAGCGAAAGTGACGTTGGGAACAGAGGAAGAGATTTATGGTCGAAGTTACGGCAGAGGTGCTGGCAGAACGAGCCCACGATGTGGGGCTTCTCACCGATTGGGAGGTCCGGCAGATTTGGTCAGAGCTGGGCAGAAAGAGTGTCAGTCTCGAAGAGTTCGTTCAGTTTCTGGTTCGACGCGAATACCTCACCAACTACCAGGCCGAGAAACTTCTGAATGGGGACCGTGACGGTTTCTTCTACAGGGATTACAAAGTTCTCTACCTCGTTGGGGCTGGGACTTTTGCCCGTGTTTTTCGAGCTGTCCATAAAGACACCAAGGATGTCGTTGCCCTGAAGGTCTTGAGGCGGCGGTACAGCGATAACCCCAATTGCTATCAGCAGTTTGTGCGCGAGGGCCGCCTGGGAATGGCCCTGCGCCATCCCAATATCGTCCCTGTGTTTGATGTGTGCTCTTACAACGGGACACACTTCCTCGTGATGGAGTTCGTCGAAGGACAGAATCTGCGGGAGTTTGTCAAGGTCCGAAAAAAGCTCGATCCGATGGTTGCCACGCGCATCATGGTCGATGTGGCTGCCGGGTTAGATTATGCTTTTCGCCAGGGGTTAACCCATCGCGATTTGAAGTTGAGCAACGTATTGATTAGTAGTAACGGCACTGCCAAACTCGTCGATTTCGGTCTTGCCGCCGTTGACGAATTTCTGGAAGCGGCGTTACCTGAGATTCCCGCCAACGCCCGGGCTATTGACTATGCCGCATTGGAAAAGGCAACCGGGGTCCCACGGAATGATCCCCGGAGTGATATCTATTTCCTGGGATGCATGTATTACCACATGCTGACGGGTGACCCACCACTCTCTGAGACAAAGGACCGAATGAAGCGGTTGAGCCGAAATCGGTTCTTCGAGATTGTTCCCATCCATCAGAGGGAGCCGTCGATTCCTAAAATCGTAGCGGGCGTGATCAACAAAGCGATGTCCCTTGACCCTGAGACCCGGTATCAAACGCCCGCCGATATGCTGTTCGACCTGCGGATCGCTGCTAAGAGACTTGCCCAAGGCGAACCGGACGTGGATCTGGCTATGGCAAAACAAAAAAACAGTGAGCCTAACCAGGCCACGGTATTGGTCGTTGAACCAAATGTAGAAATGCAAAACATTTTGCGGGATGGACTCAAGAAACTGGGGTACCGGGTTCTCATTATCTCGGCGCCGCAGCGGGCTTTGGAACGGATCAAAGACGAGACTGACGGCATCGATTGCATCATCATCAACGCTTCCGAACTCGGCGAAACAGCCATAACGGCGTTCAATCAAATTGGTGATGATCCCCGAACGCACATGATTCCGGCCCTTCTCTTGCTCGACGAACCGCAGCGAGACCTCCTTGCAATGGTGAATCGTTCCGATCATCGGCAGGTTTTGACCTTGCCTGTGACAATGAAGCAGCTTCGGGGGGTCGTTGCGGAGTTGATGTCGAAGCAACGCGATTTTGCAAGGTAGCGATTGCCATCTCATAGAGAAATTAAACTCGGCCACGGAACGTGAACGGCACGGCCAATTCATGAATTGCCCCTACCGATGGGTTATTCGCTCGCATTGGCAAGTGCGTGCGAGCCAGATCGCGCTTCGAGTACGACGAGGCACAGAGAAGACGGGCATCTCCGCTTGCTCCGTTTAGCCGGTCATTCTTTTCCTTGGCCGATCTTGTCCAATTCCGACCCCGCGGTCTAGAATCGTCGTTTTCGGGAGTTCCGAGCTACGGAAGCCAAGCGAAAGCATCATGATGCGTGTCACCAACCCGATATTCAGATTTACGCAGATGATCCTTTGCGTTGGATCAACAGAAGGACTGAGGAAACGATCATGTATTGGACAAAAACGTTCATCCCCACACTAAAGGAATCGCCCGAAGGTGCAGAGATTCCTAGCCATGTTTTTATGCTTCGTGCAGGGCTGATTAACCAGGTCATGGCGGGCGCGTACACCTACCTGCCTTTGGGGATGCGATCCCTCCGCAAAGCCGAAGCCATTGTTCGGCAAGAAATGGATGCCGCAGGCGCAATCGAACTGATGATGCCGAGCATGAGCCCTATTGGGCTTTGGGAACAAACGGGACGAGATGAGGCCTTCGGGGATGTTCTCGTTCGCGTTGAATTGAAGCGACATAACCGCAAAGTTACGGTTGTCCTAGGACCCACGCACGAAGAGATTGTCACCGATTTGGTCGCCCACAACGTTTCCAGTTATCGGCAATTGCCAATCACGCTTTATCAGATCACGCCAAAATTTCGCAACGAAGAGCGGCCACGCTTCGGGGTGTTACGCACAAGCGAATTTTTGATGAAAGATGCGTACAGTTTCGATACCTCGGTCGAGGGGCTAAACCGCAGCTATGAGGCGATGTATCGGGCATACTGTCGCATTTTTGATCGTTGTTGCCTGGCATATCTACCGGTGGAAGCAGAGAGTGGGCCTATCGGCGGCGACGCAAGCCATGAGTTCATGGTTCCTGCAAATAACGGCGAGGACAAGATCGTTCATTGCAAGACGTGCGGGTACGCCGCCAATCTCGAAAGGGCCGAGATCGGTTCACGAAAAGGCGATGAAACGCCTGCTACTATGCAGCCCCTCCAGCTTGTGGCAACGCCGGGGGCGAGCACAATCGAGCAGGTGAGCAAATTTCTGCAATGTCGTCCGCAAGACCTGATCAAAACGCTCATTTATCTGGCCGATGGACAACCCGTCGCCGTCTTGATACGTGGTGATCACGAAGCCAACGAGAACAAGATCCGGCGCGCGTTCCACGCGAACGAGATTGTTCTGGCTGATCCCAAGACGATTGAGCGGGTAACAGGGGCGCCTGTGGGATTTGCCGGGCCTATCGGCATGAAAGAAGATATCCCTCTTATTGCGGATTATGACATTCAGTACGTTCGCAACGGTGTGACGGGAGCGAACAAGGCCGATGCCCATTTTCGCGGCGTCAATCTTAATCGGGACTTCCAGGTGAGTCGGTTCGCTGATTTGCGATGTGCTGTGGACAACGACCCCTGCCCACGTTGCAGCGGTGTCCTGCGTCTGCGACCAGCGATCGAGGTTGGGCATGTGTTCAAGCTGGGGACGAAATACAGCGAAGCCTTGAACGCTCGGTTTCTCGACACTGACGAGCAACTCAAACCGATCATCATGGGCTGCTATGGTATTGGAATCAATCGAATCCTCGCGGCCCTGATCGAGACCACTCATGATGCCAATGGAATTATCTGGCCTGTGGCACTCGCGCCGTATGAAGTGGTTGTCATACCGGTTAACGTCGCCGACGAACGTTCCCGGCAAGTTGCCACCTCGCTCCACGATGAGCTATCGAACAAAGGCATCGACGTCATTCTCGATGACCGCGACGTGCGAGCCGGGGTTAAGTTCAAAGACGCCGATCTCATTGGTTTTCCGCTGCGAATTGTCATCGGAGAGCGAGGGCTTGCTCAGGGAAACGTCGAAGTCAAATGGCGATGGCAAAAAGACGCCCAGATGGTTTCCTTCCAAACTGTGGTTCCCGAAGTCGCTGATTGGATCTGCGAGGAACGCAAAACAGGCGAACGGTTCAAGTCCTCCGTTTACCGAAGCGCGACTCATCGCAACCAGTAAACGATCCTGTGCGGAACCTGATCATTTGGGTCCGTATTGTGATGGGAGCACGCTCCCACAAGGACACAATTGTCGATGCGGATAAGTGCCTCGTTAATAGGGGTAATTCATGAATTACCCCTACAGTTTTCCGACAATGGGTGTTCCGGTTTTCCTTTGGAGCTATTTGAGTCTGTTGAGCCTCTCAGAGCCGCAGAACTTCTTGCATGCCGTAGCGACCGGGTAGCTGTCTTACGGCAAAACGTGCGGCAGCGAGGGCACCTTTGGCATAAGCATCGCGGTTGCTGGCACGGACGGTAATCTCCAGCGTCTCGCCCAGCATCCCGAAAACAATGGTGTGCTCTCCAGGATTGTCTCCCACGCGAACTGCATGATAGCCGATTTCATCGTGAGGCCGTCGTCCAGGCCGCCCTTCTCGTCCATGTCGATGGATCGTCTGTCCCATGATTTCGGCAATGATCTTGCCAAATTGAAGCGCCGTACCACTCGGAGAATCCTCCTTGAAGCGGTGGTGCCGCTCAATGATCTCCACGTCGGCATCATGATCGCGCAGGCTGTTCGCGGCAACCTGGCACAATTTCATAGCAAGATTGACCGCAAGGCTCATGTTGGGCGCGCGGACCACAGGCACCACACGGCTCAGGTCTTCCAGGACCTTTTCCTGTTCCGAGCTGATACCGGTCGTAGCAAAAACAAGGGCCATTCGATGGGCACGGCATGATTCGATAACCCGATCGAATGCCGAGGGATGAGAAAAATCAATCATCACATCAGCAGGTGTGTCCACGGCTGCTTTGAGAGCAACGCCGAGCGGCGGAATTCCCGCAACAACGCCAGCATCTTGCCCAAGCCGGGGATGAGTCGGGCTTTCCAACGCTGCGACAATCTGAAAATCAGGCTCATTGGCCGCTAGAGCAATGACTCGTTGGCCCATGCGACCACCCGCTCCGGAAACAGCCAAACGGATTTTCTCCATTGAATTCAACCTCCCGAGGGCCAAAGGGCGCTATGTTTACCTGAACAAATGCAGGAGAGCTTATCCGTAAATCTGAATAGCCTTGATGATCTCATTGAGATCATTGGCAACGGTCACGGCTCGGTTGGCGAACGTCGCTCGGTGGACGCCTCGTGTCCCCAGGACCTGATTGAACATTGCCTGGTCGGTTGTGTGGTAAGCTACCGTCGCCGTGGGGTCTTTCAATTGGTGACCTGTGAGAACACATACCACCCGCTCATCACGTCCGATGACCCCCTCGGCGACAAGTCGTTTTGTACCAGCGACGCTGGCGGCGCTGGCCGGTTCACATCCCAAGCCGCCCGCTCCCACCTGTGCTTTAGCGTCCAGAATCTCCTGATCGGTGACTTCTCGCACCACACCGTCGCAGGTTTCGAGGGCCTGAAGACACTTCATGAGATTAACCGGCCGGTTGATTTCAATGGCGCTCGCAATAGTGGACGCCCGCCGTCCCTCTTGATCCATGGTCCGGTAGAACCCTCCCACCTGATCATTGTCCACCTGTCCACGGTTCCACCTAAGTCCCTGCTGCTCGTAAAGACGGTACAGGGTGTTTGCACCAGCAGCATTGATGACGGCCAACCGCGGAACCCGCTCGATCAATCCGAGTTCCTTAAGCTCCCGAAATGCCTTGCCGAAGGCACTGCTGTTTCCTAGATTGCCTCCAGGCACAACGATCCAGTCCGGGACCTCCCAGCGCAGTCCCTCCAGCACGCGGAACATGATCGTCTTCTGGCCTTCCAGCCGAAACGGATTCACGCTGTTAACGAGATAGATGCCAAGTGAACGACTGACCTCCTGAACGCGTTTCATGGCATCGTCAAAATCGCCGGCGATTTGCACTGTCAGGGCGCCATAGTCGAGCGCCTGTGACAGTTTCCCATAAGCGATTTTTCCAGACCCAATGAAAATGATCCCTTTCATTAGGCCGGTGACCGCACAATAAAGGGCCAGCGACGCACTGGTATTTCCCGTGGAGGCACATGCGGCACGCGTCGCCCCAATCAATCGTGCGTGGGTAAATGCGGCGGCCATCCCATTGTCTTTGAAGCTTCCGGAAGGATTCATCCCTTCATACTGAAGGAATAACCGACCTGCATTAAGCCCGACGTAGCGTGCCACTCGGTCAGAAGGGTGCAACAAGGTCTGCCCCTCTCCCACCGTCACGCATTTCTCTCGCGGGGCAAAAGGTAACAGACTATGGAATCGCCAGACACCACTGAACGCAAACGGGTCGTGCCTTTGCCCCCATAACGTCTCGAAATGCCGCAGCGCGGGTGGTACCGGCAATTTATCCCATTCATAGGCGACTTCAAGCAATCCTCCACATCGCGTGCAACCGATGTGCGTTTCGTTAACGCCAAATGTTGCTCGACAATCTGGAAAAATACACCGTTGGAAAGCGTAATCCGTCGGGTCTATGGCTACTCTCCTTTCCAATGGCACCAGACAGCGCCGCACACGGTACCCTCGAATGAAGGTATTATTTAGGTGATCGTTTTACGCGACCCACGTCGATTACTGCGGATTTTCGCACACAACAAGGCAAGTGTGCAAGAGATCCCGCCCTGTTGACCGTATCTCTCGACACACCTCAATCGAGGTGAGTTCGGAGTCTCAACTGAACAGACCAGGTAGCGTCAACGAACGTCATTCGACATCGGACATCGTTTACCAAGATGGTAATTCGCCCGAGAGGTCTCATTTCGCTACGCCACTCGAGACACGCTTCTGTGTAACGTCGCTCGCGTTTGATTCAACCAGGGACGGTTTGGCAACTGGCAGCAGCTTTCGCATTTCCCGTCCGATCCGACGTTCGGCCAACTGAAGCTGTCCCTTGGGGTTAATGATGAGACGACCCGTCAGCAGGCCATATTGAATCCCATACACCACCATGACGATGAAGTCGAGAACGATAGCCGCCCGTCCCAAGGGCCCAATCCCAAGCCAAAGGTCGAGCGTTCCAAGTCCAACCCCGCAAACCAAACAAACCAGCAGCACCAGAAGCTTCCCTCGCAGAACCTTGTGCAGTTTCGCCTTGGCATAGCGATCGATGGCCGCCTGAGACGAGAGGTTTGCCAATTCGCGCATGGCGGCGAAGTTTGTGTTCTTCTCCGGAGCCTGTGCCCGCTTTCTCACAAATCCCCACTGGCGGGATACGGCGGTGCGTCGCCGAGCCGCGTTTCCATCCGTTTGATTCGGCGAACCGGAACCCGAAATGACATCCTTTCTGGGGGCACATTCACCACTCGACTGACGGGTCTCACCTTTCTCGGGTTGATCCGAAGTCGTTTTCTTCAGAAGACGGGCCACATAATCCTGAATGACCACTTGATGCTCACGGTCTGACTCATCAAAAGCCTTCGCCGAACTGTGCAGATCGGACCGGTCGCGGTCCACTGGGGCAGCCTCACGATTACTTTGTTCTTTGGGGAAACTCTCATTTCCAATTCGGTCGCGGACCAAAATTGCCTGTTCTTCCGATTTTATCTGGTCACGCTGGTCTTCCTGAAAATACAAAGACACTCCGCAAGCCGGGCGTTCTTGCGGCTTCGCCTGGATCGGATCGCTAGCATCAACAGGTGCGGCAAAAGTTTCGACCCGTTCCCCCGAACGAGGTTTAAGGGCATCACGGCGGCATTCATTTGCACCATGCGATATGTCATTCTCTTCCAAAAAAGTGCCGGGTATCTCATCGCGCCCAGTTGATTGCCAAACGCCGTGCGTCGGAGCATTATCGGCGGGACCGCCCTGAAAACACGGAGGGGTTCTCGACAGAGATTCTTCTCGGAAAGCAAGCGCCGCACTTTTCGCGTCCAAGCCCGACCGTTCTCCCGCCAAATCAAGCTGCCGACGAATCAGATCGGCTGCCAGGCGATCGAGTCGTTCCGCCTCGGAGCTAACCTGCGAAACCATGCCCTCGATAACCGATTGCCGTTGGCGAGTTTCCTGAATCGCAATTTGCAGATCAGGAATAACGACCGAAAAGGTCTCAAACCGCCTTTGCGTCTCGTGCTTCCATAAAGCCAGGCTAGCTTGAACCTCGGCCAGCGTGTTTGCGAGTTCATCAACCGCCTGGCGAAGCCGTGTCATTTCTGACTGCATTTCTGCCACAATGGCAGGATCAATCTCGGGCGACGCCACATTGGTTCGGATATCCATATTGTCAGACTTCTCGTTAGTAGATACTGGTTTCGTCAAAGGATCAGTATTGTGCGATGGTGCCAATTGCTCTCCGGAAGCCCTTTCGTCCACCCCAATGCGAGGCCATCTGCCCCCCTCTTTCCCCGCAATGGAAGGCCGTTGAGGACCAGGAGGATTCTCCTCCGAAATGTGAACCGGGGGCGACGAGACTAGGTCTGAATGCGGTAGTGAATGCGAGTTGCCGGGCGGCATAAAAATGAACTGGACCGGACCAACTTCAAGCGAATCACCGGGTTGAATAACCCCCTCCAAAGCTGGGGTTCCATTCACACTCAACTGGCCCTCACAGGCCCGGTAAACGGTTCTTGCCCGCCCCCGGATCAAAAAGCCGTGAAGCGGTTTAACGCCTTTTGCGACCAGTCTCAAGTTGCAGTTTGGCGAACTTCCAATAGTGATGATCTTGCTGCTAAGGCGAACGACCTTCCCGTCGTGGCTTGAACCTTTCACGACCAGTGTCGTTTCAGGTCCCGAGGAGAAACTTTCGGCAACTGAGGATGCCTCTAAGCAACGAGTGCTCATGGGGAACCCGTCCTTAGCGGGTATTTAAACCATATATTCTGGTTATTTACTTTCGTGAAGTCACCACTAGGATATGTAGCGGGCAAACGTCAGGGGAAGCGAACCTTCCTTCGGGTCCTATTCCCGCGTCCTAGTCCCAGTGATTACGTGGTTTAGCCGGTTGGTTTGAGGATGTGCAAGGCTTTGTACACGAACAAACCAGGCGAGGTGATGAAACCAAACATGCCTGGATGACGTCTATCACAGCAATTGCCGATGGGCAATCCTAAACAACCGGCACGAGACGTTCCTAATGTGATGTAGGTTGCAAGAGGGGGGGTGTCAAATTCGCTCGGTGGGGCGGCTTTAAGTTTTCATTTCTCCTGGATATATTGTTTCGTTTTGTCGATTATCCCATAACGCTCGGCGGCGCAAGCGTCACAAGCGGCAAAACCAAGAGTCCGGTAACATTTTGAGCAAGAGCTACAACTGGCACAGATTTTGCTGATTAAATATCCGGACAACCCGGAAACGCAGCAGAATTACTCAATCCGTCGGCAAACTGGTGAAAATTTGATCAGTAACGAGGATGATTTGAAACCAAACCATGAGGTTTACGTAGTATATTTGCGTTGGCGAAGCTAGTTTCTCGTTGGACACAATCGACGATGTAGAGGTGCCAGAACTACTCAATGGGTCCCAGAGGGACAAGGCTCTTCGGGACTCGGCGGGCTGGGTTGCATGGCGGGGAGGGGCAACGGCAACTTGACTGAGAAGTCATGAGGGATGCGGGTAGCTGGGCAATTATGACATAGGGGCGAAGAGGACACACGAAACGGAGTGTACTGGAAAACGGAAACACACGTAGCATCAAAATCTTCGGACACAGCGAACCCTGAGGTGGAAATCCGATGAACCGACGACAAGCGATTGTCCACATGCGTCAGATCCTTTTGAAGAGGCGCGATGCTCTTCGCCGCGCACTCGCTGGCGATTTGAGCTTGTTGCGCCAGTTGCGCACCGAAGCCGGTGGCGACATCGTTGATTTCGCGCTCGACTCCGTGCAGGATGAGATTAGTTCTCAACTTGCCGAGATCGAAAGCCGCGAACTGGCTCGGATCGAGAAGGCCCTTCAACGGATGGACGAAGGGCAATATGGGATTTGCGAATACTGTGGTTGCAATATCCCAATGGCCCGGTTGAATGCGCTCCCTTACGCTACACTTTGCGTTAAGTGTCAGCGCGAAGCTGAACTGGAAGGGGAGTCCGACGACCGCCGTGAGGTCGATTGGAGCCGAATCCTCGATTCGAACGGTTCGGACAACGACATCACGATTAACGACATCGAACTGGACGTGCCGTAGCAACAGCCGCTTGAGCCAACGGCGTAGCTCAGAATGCGCCGTGGCATTCGGCTTGGTCGCGCTGCATGTCCGTCGTGATCGGTAGTCTGACAAACAGTTGAACGAGGCAAACGGCGAGTTTGCCTCGTTCTTATTTTCACGCGTTGGGTGTTTTCGACGTTGTAAAATTGCCTTCCTGGCAATCCAGCTCCTTATCACGCCCGAAACAGCATGGCGTTGCCGCGTCCCATCAACGGATCGGCCCTGCCAACCATTCCTTGCGCATTTCCGCAAGAAACCGAGTCACAGGTTTGGGTTTTTGAGCGAAATCGAATAGGCCACCATGAGGAAACTCATGTGGTTCGAAGTCACACCATGGCGACCAAAAAACGCCTCGGACCATTGGCGAGGCCAGGAGCATCATGATATAGTCCCGACTCCACCGGTCCTGTTCCTCTTCGGTCCAGTTCCAAACAAACGGCTGGAAAGACGCGGTACACAGCGGATCCGCATCCGTTCGGCTTGGAACGCAGAACCGGATGAAAAGAGGTATGCCCCATTGCGCCCAGTAATCGATTTGGCGGCTTAAATCCAAACGATCACGAAGGTAAGTTCCCTGCGGGACATATCCGAGCTGCATTTCAAGCACGATTCCATCAAGCCCGATGCCGGCGCGTAAAAGGGCGTCCACGATAACCGGGGCGGGGTACTCACAATCATGCGATCGCAAATCTTCCAGCCAGGGTTGCCGTACGCTGATGGCCACTGTCACGCCTGGATCAAGATTGTGTGCTGTCTGAATGGCCCTCGCAACGAACGACGCCATTTTCTCTTCGGAGATTCGAAATGGCATAGTCGCGTTCAATGGGCCAAGGATCTCCCAAAAATCGACCTTGGCTCGGTATCGTCTGACGGTTTGCGCCACAAAATTGAGGGCCGCTGTCTCGACCAAAGGAAAAGGAGTATCGGAAGATACCCAATTCGGAAGATGATCAGAACAGAGGCTGATCAAGGGACCGATGCCGCGGAGAACACCTGCTTGTTTGCACCACAGGAGTTGGGAATCAGCCAGGTCAAAGCAATACGCACGGGGCGATGGCTCACCATCTCCCCAGGTAAAACTGATACTGGCGGCAGTCGCAAACGTGGCCAGAGTATCTGCCACTTCTCCTGTCGGTTCGATCTGTTCCAGAGCAGGCCCCATCCAAAAAGGGATCTTGCCACGCGACATCAATCGCCGCATCGTCAGCGATTGGCGAACATAAAGATCACAGACGGTTTCAACCAACTCGTGGGTCAGGTGGTGACAGTCTTTAAGGCGGTTTTCGATCCCTTGGCCTCTTCGCCAAGCAAAAATGACATCACCCAACAAGTCAACGGCTTCCTCGATACCCCGTTCCACACTTGCTGGAACCTCCAGCCCCAGTGCTCGCCATTCGCCAAACTGATTGAGCAGTTGCCCAACCTTCCCGCGGAGAAGCTCCACCCCAAGTTGATAAGGCTTATTACGCTCAACTAGTGTCCCCGTGCTCAGGGCTAGTGAACCTCCGTTGGACACTGGCCAGGGCGCTGTGAGGCAGGCCGATTGTTGGCTCGATCGACGCAACTCCAGAATGTTCGACCGAAGCCGAACCTCAGATTTCCACGGAATTCGATCGAGTCCGGCAAGATAGACAAGGCTTTCGAGGTTTTGTGCTGATGGGTACTCCGGCGAAACTTGAAACTGCATTATTCCCATGAATCTGATGACCTTCGTGCCAACCCATCCTGAATGATCGTGGCCCGGCCCCCGCTAATCCATCTTTCTCCTCAAGGTTTCTCCGGTTCCTTCCATTTCCTCCACAATTTTACCTTGCAGACCAAATCATCACCTCATCTTGAACTCTTAAGGTACCTACCACAAACAGCGACACCAAACAAGACACCCTTTTCCTGCTTATTATCGGCCCATTGTACAGTTAGAACACGAGTGGACGGCACCGCAATTGCCAGCACAAATGATTTACCCAGTAGTTGCGGGGCATTCAAGAATTGCCTCCACCGGTTTCCCACAGTCGGACAATCGGACGTTCTCCTGGGATTACCGAATTGGAAACGTTCGGAAAACCCATTAAACTGAGCTAGGCGACGTGCCTACCTAATACGCCCTGTTTAGATTTGCGAGTGCACCTAGCTTATTCCACCCCATGCCTTTCACCGTTCATTGCCCATCAGGACATGCCTTTCTCGCACCGGAAAGTTACTCCGGGCGAGAGGTCCGATGTCCGTTCTGCCAACAGACCACGGTCGTATCCGCGCCGGGGAAACCGCAGGAAGAAAGAACAGTGGATACGACTTTATCGCAAATATCGCGCGGCGAAACCGAGCATGTCACCGCAACTTCAAATCCATCGCAAGCAAGCGATTTCGGCACCCGTGGTGATCGGTCCCGGCTGGAAGGGGACTTTCGGCAATTCCGGGTCCAGAGGTTTCCGGTTGGCACCGTCATCGGTTTGACGCTGGTGGCCTTGAGCAACGTGGCACCCGTGCCGTTTGCCATTACGCAAGGCTACACAGGTCCTTGGCTAACCATCTTGGTGGGAATGGCACTCCTTGAGATTGGGGCGACTTCACTTTTGGTCATTTTCCCAGATTGGTGTTCCCTCAAAACAACAGGGAACGTTTTTGGAATGACGGCGGCACTCTTCGGGATGGCGGCTACCTTCCTGGCATTCGCTTCAGAAGCACGACTTCAAGCTTTAGCGATCGCCAGCGATCTTCAAGATGCAGCGGCACGATGGATGATCTCCCTGATGGCCATCCAGGCGACAACGGCCTTTCTCTGTTATAGAAGCGCAGAGACCTGGCGACGCCGAACTTCGGCGATTTTGGTGCGAAACCGTCCTCGATAGACCCTTGCCATCGAGACGTCTGGAGGCGCCCTTTCCGGCTTATTCCCAGCGTGGGCTTGCAGATCACTTTCACTCCAGCCGGACGGAAACCAATTCTTTCGGCTGCACAACAATTGTCCCCGGGACCGGTTCCTTTTTGACTTCACTCAAATCAGTCCTCCAAGCCTTCTTTTGGCGTCCCGGCGCACCAAAGCTTAGAACAACCTCCTCGCTCTGGCTTCCAAGATTGAATAACCGCACGATGAGTCCAACTCCATCTCGGGTCGGTTTGCATTCGACGGGCAACACATTCGGCGAAGTAACCGAAACCAGAGAAGGGAGTTCCCTGGGTGTTTCTTCGCCACAGAATGTTGCAAACAAAGGCCGACTTCGTTCCATACCAAACCGCATCGCTGCTGCCGAATCAAATGGCCCCTTGTGTCCCCCGATGAAATAGACGAAGGGAGTTGGCCCCTCCTGATCGGCCTTGTAGTTCGTTTCCCAATAGTTGTTCATCACGTAGGAAAGAATTGTCTGTGTTGGTTCCAGTTCAGTTAACCAAGCGTCCGGATCAAACGGCTTGGGAACGTCCATCCGAATCTTGCCCAGTTCCACGAGTGGTGCTTCCAGGGAAACCCAGGTTGCTCCGAACTCCTGATTCGAAACATCCGCCCAGTGCTGGACCGTGAAATAATGTTTACAGGATCCTGGGAGCTGGTCGCGCCAGGGATTCATAAATGCCCACGCAAGCCCCAGGTTAATTTCGCCATTCGGGATCGAAAAGGGAAATGCAAGATGAACACCTTCCGGCGTTCTGACCTTCTCCTTGTCAATAATGAACTCGACTCGAATATAGTCAGGTCCTTCTGCAACCTCGTAAATCCTGCGGAGGTTCCTGCATCCTGGAGCCATTCCATCGACGATAACCCTCTGGACAAGAGGCCCGGAATCTAACCATTTCACCTTGGCCTGTGCCGTAACCCTTTGCACGTCCTTTGGATCTCGACCTGGTACATACAAAAACTCGGCTCCTGCAAATGTGCCGTCTGAAGCCACGATTTGCTGATTTAACGCTTTATCATGCAAACGCACAACATTACCCGTTGTTGCCTCGATCACCAATTCATATCGCGACGATCCCATCACCACGGCGTCGTTGTTCCGCGGAGCTTCTTTCAAGACAGTCCCCGTTGGTTCCTGCGGCTTAAGCTCATACCGACGGGCGGCAAAACCTGGAATGTCTTTGGCAAGAAACACTAGTTCGCCCGTGGACAGTCGCTGACTGGGAACCGTCGCTCCCTCTGGATTTACGACAATCACGGGCTGATCAACCGGGGCGACAAAGACGAGATCCGTCCGTGTCCATCCACATGGGTTAAAAACCATCACAAACCGCTGTCCCTTTGCATCTGGACGATTAAAACCGGACAGCGATTGTGCCAACAATTCTTCAGACTGCCGTGCGGCATCCAGGGCAAATTGCCTTTTGATTGCCCATTGACCTTGCGCAAACTCACTATCAGGCTGAGAAATGCTGTTGTGTGCGCCCCAGGTGTGTTCATTGTAAAGAATGACGTTTCGCCAAGCGTCATAAAAACCACTGTCCGGATAGGGTGCTGGCTGGAGCATCGCCCAGAACGTCTCAGCAACGGCAAGTCGCTCCGCAGCATGACGGGCAAGGCCCGTTTCCAGGGCTGAGGAACCCGCTCCATCTTCCCAATACGGAGTGAAATCCCCACTAACCTCCGGCAAGGTCTCACCGTATTTGGCTTCGAACTTTCGCATCATGTCGGAAGTCGTCGCGATCACGAGTTTGGGAAACGCATATTTTTCGTTCCATTCTTTGACAAAGACGCTGATGCCCGTATCTGGTCCGGAATTATCTCCCTGGCAATGGCGGATTTGGACCATGTCGAAAGGATACTTTTCGGCCTCCAACCCGTTCAGATAATCCATCAGCTCCTCTTTCCCCCGGAAGCCCCGCCAGTAACCGCGGCGAGGGATCCAGCAAAGAACCCGACTCTTTCCATCCGGCGCTTTCCACCAGAACGCCTTATCCCCCCAAACACGAAGCGTTTGACCAATGCGGTGCCCCCCATTCGGACCGATGGAAAAATACTTGACACCCGCGTGGGCCAATGCCGTGACAATTCCCCACGTGTAGCCCGGGACATCGCTAATCATGGCTGTATCAATCGTGAACTGATATGTCTCTTCCAAACGTTCTGAGTACTCAAGCAAGCGCAGAAGCTCCTCCGGGCGACAGAGGCCTGTCAGTTCGTTTCCATACAGTGCCTGCAGGCCAATGGCACCCTCGCGAATTCCTTGTAAGAAAGCTTCCCGCTTCTCCGGCGGAGCCTGCCGAAGGTAACTGTCAACCGCCCACAGGACTTCGACGTTCCATCTGAATCTGGCTTCCTCGGGGAAATCAGTTGTTGCAGCCCATGCCGCGAGGGCCTCCTCGTAGTATCTCCAATGATCCTGCTCGACCTTTGTCTGTAGTTCCGTGTAGCCAATATCCACATGGGAATGTGGGAGAAGATACACGACCCATTCCCTCACAGGTTTCAGAACTATCTCCTGGTTCCAAACGGTTCTTTTTTCGACTTCGAGCGACAACGCGATATTACGCGGCTCAGAGACTCGCGACAGAGGAACTACGATTTCATTTTCGCCTGGCAATAGTTGCCCAGACCAACAAATGGTATCGCCTGCCTTTACAAGCGACTCGGCCTTTTCTCCAGCCCGCAGGACTGTCAACTCGACAACCTGCCGGAGTTCTTCACCCTGGCGAACCAACGCCGGTGGTGCCTCACACCGCTTTACGATGGTTACGTCTTGAAGAGGTGTTAAGCGGGTTCCCTCAGGTGCGACGAAAGCGACGGCGTCGTAAATGATCCAACTACCCTCCTCTGAAGTGATACTGATCACGTTTTGACCGGCGCGAAGTACTGCAGCCGGGACTGTTGCCCGAATCTCATACGCCTTGGCCTCAGATAAGTCACCCCTGATGGTGGCGTCTGGACCACCTCGCGGAAGAGCCTTGTTGTAAACTATTTCGCCATTGACCGTGATTTTGATTCGTGGTGGGTGTTGTCCATGAGTGTTGGCAAGAGAAATGACCAATTCACTCGGCCCGGAGGGTTCTTTTTCCAATCCAAAAATGACTGTGGATTGGTGCATCTTTGATCCCGCCCAGACATCGAGAGGCCCCGGTTGAACATAGGACCAATCTTTTTCCGGCTTCGAGACGCCGATTAAAAAGACTGAATCCTGTTGGTATTCGCTGTACTTATCGGGCGCGAGAGCGAAACCCTTTGGAGACTTGTCAGTATCTCCGATTTGCCAGAGCACACTTCCTTGGGCCAAAACACCGGTTTCACCTTGGTTGCCACCAAGAGCCCTGAGACCAGTCGGGCCAAAAAGCATGCTCAAAACAGCAATCAGGCGCGCTAAAGGTGACATATTGTCTCCTCCAAAACTGACGCTAGCCGAATCAACTGATCTTCGAGGCGGTAACGCGGGCTGCCGTTGCTCAATAGCGAGCTTTCAGCCGACCGTCATTATCACCACGCTCGTCTGTGAGGGCAACAAGCAGGGAAAAACGTGAACGTCTTCCTTTTACCATGAAACCCTCTTCAAGCACGCGCGAAACACAAGGACCTTCGGTTCACTTGCTCACAAACTTGTCCCGGACTTGCCGAAGCGTGTCAACCAACCGGTGGATGTCATCTGCTGTGTGGTGGAAGGTCACGCTGACACGAAGGCAGGATTCTCCTTCAGGAACGGAGGGCGGCCGAATGGCCGGAACAAAGAGGCCTCTTTCGCTCAACGCGTTTGAAAGTGCTACAGCACGCTCGGGGGAATAGACAATAACGGGGATGATTTGGCCGACCGACCTCCCGACATCCCATCCATCGTCGCGGAGCGCTGTTCGCAGTATTTCCGAATGACGGAGCACCGACTCGCGGCGATGAGGTTCCGTCTTGACGATTTCCAAGGCCGTAAGTGCCGCACAACACGCTGCTGCGGGAGGAGCGGTCGAGAACATGTACGGTCGTGCCTTGTGGATGAGCCACTCCACAAGCCGTCTTTCCCCGACCACAAAACCGCCCACGGAGCCTAGGGCTTTACTCAGAGTTCCAACACGAACTTGAACACCCGGTTCGGCGGCAAAGTACTCGGCGACCCCACGGCCCAATCTTCCGAAGATGCCCGTGGCATGCGCCTCATCGACAAGAAGCATCGCACCATGCTGACGGCACACCTCCACCATTTGATCGAGGGGAGCCAGATCACCATCCATGCTGAACAGACCGTCCGTAACGACAAGACGTCGGCGGTGATGATGGGGTCTTGCAAGAAGGCGATCCAAAGTAGCTACATCGCCGTGGGGAAAAACTCGAAAGTCTGCCCGGCTCAGGCGGCATCCGTCCAAAAGGCTGGCATGATTCTTCCTGTCGGTATAAACAGCATCGCCCGGCCCGACCAACGCAGCGATCGTACCGGAGTTGGCGGCAAACCCTGTGGGAAAGACAATAGCGGCCTCGGTTCCTTCAAACTGGGCCAGCGCGGTCTCCAGGGCAGCATGACTGATTGACCGACCACAAATCAAAGGGCTAGCGCCACTGCCCCACCCTTCCCGATGAATCGCCTCAGAAACCGCCTGAATGATCCGGGAATCCGCGGCCAGTCCCAAGTAGTCATTGGAACCGAAATTGAGAAGGGCCCGTTCCCCAAAACGGATCATCCGACCTTGGCAACACTCGCGAGTTCGGCATTGCCGACGCAATCCGGCGTGTTCAATCTCTTTGAGACTGACTTCCAGCCATGCTAAGGGGTCTTCACCAGAACCAGTCATACCATGTGCAAAACCGACATCGCCCAAATTGGGGGATGCAACGATCGCTTCGCATGCTTGTTTAACCCGGCGGCCAGCCAAACTCTCGCCCAGCGAGCATATGAAAATGCAGGTGCATGACTTCCTGACCTGCGTCGGGTCCGTTATTGAGAACAACCCGGTACCCTTTTTCGATCCCCAATTGTTCCGCGATCCGTTGCATAGTGAGGAGAAGATGTCCGATGAGCGATTCATCCTCCTCATTAACGGCTTCCAAATTGGGAATCTCTTTCTTAGGAATGACAATCAAATGGATTGGTGCTTGAGGGTTGATGTCTTTGAACGCTAAGCAATCTTGATCCTCGTACACAATCTCTGCGGGGATCTCACGATCGATGATCTTTTTGAAGACTGTCTTTGGTGACATGGCACGTTCTCCAAGTTTTCAAGACCCAGCCTCCAAACTTCACAACCTCGCTGAGAAGAATCCGCAGGCCTTTCAGGCCTGAGTCATCCCATTTCCCTTGGATTCGAGCTGGCCAAGAGGAATCCCTTCATCGATGAGCAAACTGGGGATCCCTTCCCACACGGGATAGCCAATCTGGCCGTCCTCCCTGACCAAGACCGCTTCCAACTGATTTGCAATTTGACAATGAGCGCGATTTCGCAACTTGCCATTTGCGACCGCTGCATTAAGTTGGTCAAGCAGCTTTTGATCCCCCAAATGAAGGGGCTGCTTCGTTTCGGGACATGCCAGAAGTGACAGCAATTCTGAGTTTAACATCGCTCAACCGTCAAACCCGAAAAATCGACAACAGGATTCTTATCCTTCGTAACCCCTAATATAACACATTCTGTTTTCCACACATGAGGGGATTCACCCAACCAACCTGTGGTTTTCTCTGTCGTTCTTTGCCGAATCCCTTTTTGTGACTTACATTCTTAATGCCAGCAGACCACCCTGCGTTAACATACCCTATGAATTCCTGTTAAGTATGCACGAGTCAGAAATCGAGCTTAGCCCCCAACCGAAGGCGACCGGGCAGGAAAGGCCAGGACGAATTCTCCTGGTAGATGATGATACGGCCTCCGTCGAACCTTTGGATATCCAGCTGAAACTCCAGGGGTTCGAAGTTATCTCGACTGCCACCGGCCGGCAAGCCCTCGACCTGGCGCGCTCCTGGCATCCGGATGCGGTCGTACTCGATCTATGCTTGCCGGATGTCCACGGTTTTGATATCTGTCAGGCCCTGGCCGCAAACCCCGCGACGTCAGACATCCCGGTGATCATCCTCAGTGGAATGGAGGGTGCCGACATCGTTCGTCGCTGCCGGGCCGTGGGGGGAATGTACTACGTGGCCAAACCCTACGATCCAAACGTTTTGCTTCTCCTCATTAGTGAAGCTGTCACTGAACATAGGTTGTGGCATCAAACGAGCGCCGAAGATTCTGAGTAATCCGCGCATCACCCGGGTCTGGTCTTGCATTTAAGTTTCGCAGAGTTCAAAATCACTGTTCGAAGTGGTATCACTGCGTAACCCGGTATCCCCAGCTCCCCGCAGAACTTGCGGTGTCCCTCCGGATAGGTTATTCTAGCGCGTAATTGGCTGAGACTTGGCTGGCCAGGTCTTCGGTTTATGCAAATGTTTACTTGAGGAGGATTCGTTATGGCATTCCGTTCGAGTCGTCGTGAGTTTTTGCAAGCGTCAGCAGTCGCAGGGGTTGGTTTTTGGGTCGCCGGTGGTGTCCGCGCCGAAGAGAGCAAGTCGCCAAACGAACAAGTCCAGTTCGCGTGCATTGGTGTGGGTGGCAAGGGACAAAGTGACTCCGCCGATGCTGGGAACAACGGAGTTGTTGTTGCTATTTGCGATGTAGATGACAGGACCCTCGAAGGAGCAGCAAAGCGATTTCCTAATGCCAAGAAATATTTCGATTTTCGTAAGCTGCTCGAAGAAATGGGCGACAAGATTGACGCTGTCACCGTGAGCACTCCAGACCATACGCACGCAGCAGCGGCCTTGATGGCGATGCGGATGGGCAAGCACTGCTTCTGCCAGAAGCCCCTGACCCGATGCATCTATGAAGCCCGCTTGCTGGGACAAGTTGCTCGAGAGAAGAAAGTTCAAACCCAGATGGGGAATCAGGGCACGGCTAATCCCGCACTGCGTCGGGCGGCGGCGCTGTTGAAGAAAGGCATTCTCGGAACCGTCAAGGAAGTCCACGTGTGGACGAACCGACCTATCTGGCCGCAGGGCGGAGAACGCGCTGCCGAGCAGCCAGTTCCGCCATATCTCCACTGGGAAGAGTGGGTCGGGCCGGCAAAGTTCCGTCCTTACGCTCCGGGCTATCATCCGTTCTCATGGCGCGGTTGGTGGGATTTCGGGAGCGGTGCCCTGGGTGACATGGCCTGCCATACGCTGAACATGCCCTACGCTGGTTTGGATCTCCGCAACCCAGTCTCGGTGCAAGCGGAGACATCCGGCCACAATCGGGACAGCTTTCCAAAGTGGTCGATTATCACTTATGAATTCCCGGCCAATGACTGGCGTCCAGCCCTGACCATGAAATGGTACGACGGCGGCAAGTTGCCGGCCAAGGAGCTCTTCACTGAGTTCGAGGATCCCAAGGCCCCCACTGCCAGTGGCGCCTTGATCATCGGCGACAAGGGCAAGTTGTATTCACCCGGCGACTATTGCTCCGAATTCAAGATTGTGCCAAAGGATCTCGTAGTTCCCGAAGTGGAATTCGAACGATCACCCGGTCACTTCGAAGAGTGGGTTCAGGCGATTAAGACCGGAAAGCCGGCCATGTCAAACTTCCCGGATTACGCAAGCCCGCTCACCGAGACGGTATTGCTCGGCAACCTGGCCGTCTGGGTCGCCAATGAACCAGGTGTTGGCGCGAAAGTGGAATGGGATGCCGTCAACATGAAGTCCACAAACATCTCTGGTCTCGAAGAGATCGTCAAGCCTGTCTATCGTCCTGGCTATAAGCTTGATGCGTGATCGGAATGGGACGAAAGGAGTATCTCCGGCAGTCAGGTCGCATAGACGCCCTGGCTGGTAAATGAACTGGGTGTATGCTGGGGGACCGGTCTTCATCATGATGGTCGGTCCCCTTTTCTCATAGCTGCCATTAGAATCTAAAGTAACCTGGTGAAAATTGTCTTAGCTTGGCCAAGAAACGTCTGCAGTAATCATGGCTAACGAATTCGACCCCTATCGCGAAGCCCTTTTAATTGAACACACAACTGTTTGGCCTAGTGACCGTTACGGCCTAAACACTCAGCAACAGCAATGTGTGGAAACGGCACTACACGCCGATCCGCAATCGGCCACTGAGCTAACATACGTGCGGTTGCCGACTGGGTTTTGCAGACGGATCAGAGTGACAACGGATGATCTCGCCCGGGTCCTGGGGCAGGATATGACCGCTTCCACCCAAGGTCACGCTCCGGAGAAACACGATGGATGAGAACGCAGTCTCCACGGTGAGGGTCAATCTCGGTGAGCGATCCTACTCCATTCACATTGGCGATCACCTTCTCGACAGATGTTCGTCGTTTTTCGCGGACCTGGAGCGTGTGTCTCACGCCGTCATTATTACCGATTCCAATGTGGCGCCACTGTACCTGCGCCCTCTTTTGCAAGTCTTACAGCAATCGAACATTCGCACAGACAGTTTTGTCATTGATGCGGGCGAAGAAAGTAAGAGTCTTGCCTGGGCTGAACGTATTTGGAACTGGATGCTCGACATACGGACAGACCGAAGAAGTTTGGTTGTCGCCCTCGGAGGTGGTGTGGTCGGAGATTTGGCCGGATTCGTGGCAGCAACATTTGCGAGGGGGATCCGTCTGCTTCAGATTCCCACCAGTCTTCTGGCGCAGGTTGACAGCTCGGTCGGCGGAAAGGTCGGTATCAACCTACCCAAGGCCAAGAACATGGTTGGGGCCTTTCATCAGCCATGTACTGTACTTATTGATGTTTCCACATTGAAAACGTTGCCGCAGCGTGAGTATCTGTCGGGGCTTGCAGAGGTGGTTAAGTATGGCGTGATTCTTGATTCCGAATTCTTTTCCTATCTTGAACAACACATTGAGGGATTATTGGCCCAGCATGCGGATGTTCTGATTACCATCGTCAAAATGTGTTGCCAGTTAAAGGCCTCGGTCGTTGAGCAGGATGAGCGCGAATTGACAGGCCTGCGGGCAATTCTCAACTACGGTCATACGTTCGCTCATGCGATCGAAACGCTTACAGGCTATGGGCAATGGCTCCACGGTGAAGCCGTGGCTATGGGCATGGTATGTGCAGCCAGATTGGCTGCGAGATTGGGGATGTTCCCAGAGGAAATGGTCCGCCGTCAGGAGTCGCTGCTCTCATCATTGCGCCTGCCAACACGCATTCACGGATTGACGCCAGATCGCATGCTGGAATGCATGATGCTCGACAAGAAGGTTCAGCACGGTTCCCTGCGGTTTATCTTGCCCCAGACGATTGGCCGCGTCGTGATGGTTGATAACGTCTCGTTGCAAGAGGTCGAGGCAGTCATACGGGAACTTCAACAGTCGTAGCTTGCAACCTTAGCGTGGGCAATGGATAAGGTCTATGAACCTTTGTTTGATCTCTCATATCCTCGGCGTCATTTCGTTGATCGTAGCCGCGTTCATGACAGCAAGTTTACCCTGGTCATTTCCAGTGTCTGGCCAGGTATCCCATTTTGACCAACGAGGATTTTTTGGTGTTCTCGGGGCAATTCTCATCTCGTTGGCGACCAGCGGCGTACTCCTCCTTTGCGGCCGTCGCGCAAGGAGTGATCGATTGTTACGCCGTGAGGCTCTCGCCGCCGTGGGACTCGCGTGGCTTGTGGCAACAATTCTTGGCGCTTTGCCCTACCTCTTTTCGGGAACATGTCGTGGACTCGATGCCGCTGGAAACCCTGTGCGAATGAACGTTTTCGACGCCATTTTCGAAGCGGCTTCGGGGTATAGTGGTACAGGAGCCACGGTAATTTCCGATGTTGAGAATCCCGAATTGGTTCCTCGATCTGTCTTGTTCTGGAGGTGCGAGACTCACTTCTTGGGTGGCTTGGGAATCGTTGTCTTGTTCGTAGCCATTCTGGATATAGGTTCGGCCGGTAAACAATTGGTCCGAGCTGAGGTTGCAACACCAACGCAGACCTCAACTCACGAGCAGACCCGCCGTGCAGCCATGGCATTCGGTACCGTCTTCGTGGTCCTCAATGTTATTCTCACGTTTCTTCTTATGCTTCAGGGGCTGTCACTCTATGACGCGCTATGTCACGCGTTTGGTACCGTAGCTACCGGGGGATTCAGCACTTATAACGACAGTGTGGCACACTTCAACGATCTCTCCGTGGAACTCACTATTGTTGTCTTCATGCTCCTGGGATGCACCAATTTTGGGTTACTCTATTTCGCGGCCAAAGGAGATCTCAAGCGGCTCTTCGGCGATGTTGAGTTTCGGACGTATATAGCCTGCTGCTTATTGGCAACGGCATTTGTTTCCGTATGTTTGTTCCTTCAGTACCAGCGTTCGTACTCCGATATTGCTTCCTCCGCCCGTTGGGCGCTTTTCCAATGTGTCTCGATCCAAACAAATACCGGATTTGCCACAGATGATTTCGAAAAATGGCCACCCTTTGCCAAAGGAGTTCTCCTCGCGTTGATGTACCTCGGTGGATGTGCGGGGAGTACGAGCTGTAGTGTTAAGGTCATTCGCTATATTTTCCTGTTCAAGATATTCGCACTGGAAATCGAGCAGAGTTACCGCCCCAAAGTTGTGCGGGTCATACGAATCGGTGACCACCCCATTACAGATGCTGATCTCCTGAAGAGTGTTCTCGTTTACTTCGGACTGGTCATCATAACAACGGTTGCCGCATGGCTTGCGATCCTTGCGTTCGAACCTTCAACGACCTGGGGAGCACGTGCGGATCACAAACTCCTGGACACGTTTTCTGCCGTCGCGGCAACCCTCAACGGAGTCGGACCTGGTCTGGGGCTTTTCGGGCCGATGGCCAATTACGGTCCCCTTCATGCTCCCGCCAAATGCATCCTGACAGCGCTCATGCTCCTGGGCCGACTCGAGTATTTTCCACTCCTCGTCCTTGTCATGCCCCGGTTCTGGAAAGCTCGATGAGGGTGACAAACAACCATCCACAGATGTCAGGATGCCCACTATCCAAAAGCGGTAGGGGCAATTCATGAATTGCCCCTACCAACTGAAAAGTAGCTGTTCGTTCTCAAAGCGAACCTATATGCTCATACTGATTCACATAGGCCTCGAATGTCTCGAAGTGCCAAGATGAGGCTACAAGATGAAACGACTCAGGTCCTCATCTTTGATGATATCGGCGAGTTTCGATGAAACGTACTCGCGGGTGACAACAAACCTCCCCGACACCAACTCTGGCGTGTCAAAACTCACATCCTCGAGCAGTTTCTCCATGACCGTATAAAGTCGGCGGGCACCGATGTTCTGAGTTGTCTGATTCACGCGATAAGCAAACTCGGCAATCAGCTCGATGGCTCCCGGGTCAAACGAAAGCTCAACGTTCTCCGCCTGAAGGAGCGCCTGATACTGCTTGACCAAGGCGTTTTCCGGTTCCGTGAGAATCTTGATAAAATCTTCTTTGGTCAGATCGGACAGCTCCACACGGATGGGGAAACGACCCTGCAATTCGGGCATCAAGTCACTCGGCTTTGCCCGATGAAACGCGCCCGCAGCGATAAAAAGGATGTGGTCCGTTTTTACGTAACCGTACCGGGTCTTAACGGTGGTCCCTTCCACAATGGGCAGGAGATCACGCTGGACTCCCTCACGTGAGACATCAGGTCCGTGGACTGACCCGGTAGAAGCAATCTTGTCAATTTCGTCAATGAAAATGATGCCCGAGTTCTCGGTCAATTCAATCGCCCTGGCCTGTATTTCCTCCTTGTTCACCAAGGCTTCGACTTCCTCATCCAAGAACAGTCTTCGCGCTTCCGCCACAGTGACTTCTCGACGTTGTGATTTCTTTCCAGAAAAGAGCCGCTCGGCCCAGTTTTGAAAATCGATGTCGATTTGTTCCAGGCCACCCCCTGTAACGAAGAAGGGCAATTCTTTTTTCTCTGTGACGATCTCGATCGTACGAGCATCAAAGACTCCTTCCCGGAGCAATTGACGTAACTTCGTTCTAACACGATTCTTCCGGCCGCTTTCCTCAGCTGGAAGAGCATTACTCCAATCTTCCGGCGACTTCATCAAGATGTCGAGAATTCGGTTTTCCACACGTTTTGCCGCTTCGTCCTTGAGCTTTTCCCGGTATTCTTGATAAACGAGAGAAATGGCGTTATCAACAAGGTCACGCACCATGCTCTCGACATCGCGTCCAACGTATCCAACCTCCGTGTATTTCGTGGCTTCAACCTTGACAAATGGTGCACCGGTTAGCCGCGCCAGTCTTCGTGCTATTTCAGTTTTCCCCACTCCAGTTGGTCCGATCATAAGGATGTTCTTGGGTGCGATATCGGCCCGAATCTCAGGGGGAAGCTGCTGTCGTCGCCAGCGATTCCGAAGGGCAACAGCAACCGCCTTCTTGGCCATCGTCTGGCCAACAATGTATTTGTCCAGCTCAGCCACAATTTGATGCGGTGTTAAGCACGACACAAAATTTCCTCCACAATCAAATTCCGATTGGTGTAAACGTCAATCTCAGCGGTGATTTCGAGTGAGGCCTCCACGATTTCACGGGCCGACAAATTTGTGAACTTCAAAAGCGCGCGGGCAGCGGCCACGGCAAACATCCCTCCCGACCCGATGCCGAGAATTCCGTCGGACGGCTGCAGGACGTCGCCGGTACCGCTCAACAGGAGCGTGTGCTTCGTATCCACCGCTATGAGCATTGCTTCCAAGCGTCGCAGTGCTCTATCTGTCCGCCACTCTTTAGCTAACTCAGTCGCCGCCCGGGGTAGGTTGCCGGGAAACTCTTTGAGCTTCGCCTCGAATCGTTCGAACAGCGCCATTGCATCGGCTGTGCTTCCAGCGAAACCCGTCAGAACCTTACCATCTGCCAAGCGGCGAATTTTCGAGGCGTCCGCCTTGAGAATTGTGTTTCCCAAACTGACTTGACCGTCTGCCCCGATCGCAACACTGTCGCCACGGCGGACGGTAAGCACGGTCGTTCCCTGCAGTTTCATAGCACCATCCAATGCTACACAGTCTTCATGAAGAAAACACGCCGGCGAGGCCGGCGGTACCGAAGGCATGCTCAAGGCTTGGTCGAACCAATTCCTTAAGTAAGCGCCAAACAAAGTAAAACGTCAAGCGGCCTTGAAAAACGACTCTTCCAGCCCTTGCCATCACTTTCGCGTTTACGAGCGCAATTCTACGCATCACCGTGAGTACGCATTAGTCTTGTGGACATCTTGGATGGGTCCCATGGCGGACTCTACGAAGCTCCGCTTCGGCTTCGCTCTTTGACCTGAGTCTGTGCGCCGTGGGAATAGCGCTCCTGAGGCGTAGTAACGAAGGATTACAGACGGGGGAATTAAACCAATCGGTAGGAGCAATTCATGAATTGCCTCTCCAGGTAAACGTCAAGGGCTTCACATACGAAGCAGCGATAAATCGTAGCACTCCAAGGAGCCTATCTGCCGTCTTATAAACAGTTCGCTTTTGCAAAACACGGAAGATTGGCAACCTTGCCGGGCCACCTCCGCATGCCGCAATCCTCCGCATACAACCAAGACACAGACTCAACACGTTTTGCGAAGCTCACAACTCGGTTGTGCGATTGGTCCGACGATTTCTGTTGCATTACAGTTGAGGGGATATTTTTCGGCAACTCGATTGACCTCGTCCAGGGTAATTGTGTCAACAATCTTGAGATCATCCTCAATCGAGCGATATTCTCCTGTGGTAAGTCGCTCTGAACCAATCGCAAAAAGCCGAGTGGCCGGTCGCTCCGCGGCCAAGACAAGCGCTGAAGCAAGCTTGTTCTTAACGCGGTCCAGTTCTTCCGAAGTGACACCATCCGTTTCGATTTGGTTGTACACCTTTCGCAGCCGTTCCAGGTTTTCTGTTAACATTTCGGGAGCACAACTCAAGAACGTCACGAAGATCCCGGCATCTTCGTAGCCCTCATAACTCAAAGACACACTATCGGCCCGCCCGGGATCAATAAACTCCCAATAAAGTCGGCTCGCCGAGCTACCGCCTACGATGGCGGTCAAGAAACGAGCTGCGAATCGCTCCGTCGTGCTTGCTGGTGGCGCTTCGGCAATCTGGATCAGGTACTGCTGAGTTGCCGACGGCTTGTGATGCCAATGCGTTCCATATGCAGGCTCGGGACGTAACTGAATCCGTTCGTTATCCTCAGAGTTGAGGTGACCACAGTATCGTTCCGCAAACTCCACCAGCTTTTCGAAATCAATACACCCTGTAGCCGCCACGATGATATTCTTGGCCGTGTACCGCTGCTGGTGATATGCTCGCATTCGGTCGGGGGTCAATTGCGAGATGGACTCGATTGTCCCCAAAACACTCCGCCCCAGCGGATGGGCGTTGAAAAACCGACTGCGACATGTCTCATCGACGCCGTAAGGTGGTTGATCCAGGTACATGCGAATTTCTTCGAGAATGACCTTTTTTTCAAGCTCAAAATCATCAGGGCGAATCGCTGGCTGGATCAGGCAGGCCAAAAGCTCAAATGCCTTTTCGGCATACTCTGGAAGCACGGAGGCGTAATAAACGGTGGAATCGTATGACGTCATGGCATTGTACACGGCGCCGATTTCATCGAATTCCCGATTGATATCTTCAGCGGTCCGGGCGCCCGAACCTTTGAAAGCCATGTGCTCAAGAAAATGACTTACACCGGAGATTTCGACCGACTCATCACGAGCACCGACCCGCACAAAAAAGCCCAGGGCCGTTGAAAAGGCAGAAGGCGAGCATTCGGCAATAATTTCCAGACCGTTTGGCAGTGTATGGCTAAGAAACTGCACGTGGTACCTCCAAAGGATGTGGCCCGAGTGTGACTATTGTGAAATCATTTGGTGGGTTCTCAGCAAGAAAACGATTAACGTCTTCCGTAACCAAAGCGTCAACGGCTTGTTTCAATTCGATGACCGATCGAACCCGACCAAGCAGAAGCCAGTCGCTAATCAACGACCGCGCCCGTGATACACTGGACTCTTGCTGGAATACAAGACTACTTTTCAGTTGAACCTTAACCCTCTGCAACTCCTCGTCCTGAATCCCGTCCTTCAAACGTGTGATTTCGGCGAGGAGGACCTCCAGCGTCTCCTGGGCGCGTTCAGCCGTCGTTCCCGAATAACAGAAGACGGCCCCCATGTTTCCAATTACCTGGTAGGTCGCGTGAACCGCGTAACACAGACCGCGTTTCTCTCGAACTTCGGTAAACAAGCGTGCGCTTGTCCCTCCAGACAAGGCTCCAAGGGAGGCTCTGGCCAAGAAATACCGTGGGTCATCATATGGGACAGACCGGTACGCAATCCCAATATGGGTTTGCTGGGAATCATAGACGACGTGTTTAACTTGCTCGCGTTCCCATCGCCATGGAACGGGGGACGGCGCAACACCTGTCCAGTCTTTGAACAGATTCCCCACGAGCGTTTTGGTTTCATCCCAATCGAACCGGCCGGCAACGCCAATGACAGCGCCACCAGGTCGAAAACGCTGATCGACGAAATCTCGAACATCCTGCCATTCAATGACGGATACGGTTTCCTCTTGACCTTGAGTCGGTCGGTTCCACGGGTAGGGAAACGTTCGTCGTCGCAGTTCCCGCCGAAGTTTAATTTCGGGTACATCCCTATCGGCTCGGATGTCCTGAATTAGTCCCAACCGTGCCGGTTCCAGCTCCTCCTGCGGCAGGCGCGGACGCAAAACGACGTCGGCGAAAATAGAAAGGGCATCTCCCAGTCGGTTAGCCCGCATGGCGGCTGTTAATGTGATGTGCTTACGGCTTACGGATTCGGACCAGATGATCCCCAGATTCTCCAGGTCTTCCAGAAACTGCCGCGAGTCGCGACTGCCCGCACCCCGAAGGATCATTTCCGTTGTCAGCGACGCCAGGCCCGCTCGGTCCTCGGGATCAAAGGCACTCCCAGCGGGAATCGCCAGGGCAAGCCCCACAGAGTCCAACCAAGGCATACTCTCGCCGAGAAGGACCAGACCATTGTCGAATTGATGAAAAAACTGCAATTCCTGATGCGATCCCACAGGAAACTTTCCCTTCAGGTCTTCTTAAGTCACATACTCACAGGACTCATGTTCGGTTCTTACGCAGAGGCCGCACCGCGATTGCAGTGAACTGGCACGACCTCAACTGCCAATGCGAACGCATGGCTCGGTGTTAGCCCCAATTGATGGATCGCCCCCCGTCCTTTTCGCACAGCGGGCAGTCCAGGCTCCTCATGGCGTCACCCGGCGATTGCCATTTGAGGCAACGATTTCCGCACAAACGCTGTCGAAGTCAAGTGAACATTTCTATAATATAGGGTAGGCGGCTTGGTGATAAGGTCAGGAATGAGTCCGTCCCAAAACGATCGTACGAAGGGTCATCGAACAATCGGTCGTTTCGGGACGGGCTCTACGGTGAATCGGATTGATCGCAAGATAGTGTTTCTTACAGCTTCATCACCTGTAGAGCGTTTGGAAAATGGCTGAAAATCGTTTTGGGGACTCCCAGATTGCGGAGTTCGAAGCACGGATTCATTATCAGTTTCAGGATCGCGATCTTGCGCGTATTGCTTTGACGCATGCTTCCGGTGCAGACGACCGGTTGCGGTCCAATGAAAGGCTGGAATTCCTCGGCGACGCTGTCCTGGGATTGATTGTTTGTGAGCTTCTGTATCGTCGCTTTCCCCATCTGACAGAAGGCGAATTGACGAGACTGAAATCGGTGATTGTCAGCCGTACGAGTTGTGCCGCGATCGCGCGCGACTTGGGCCTTGCCGATTTCCTGATTGTCGGAAAAGGGCTGGCGTCCCAGACATCTTTGCCTTCATCCTTGTTAGCAGCAGCGGTCGAGGCTGTGATTGCGGCAATCTATCTCGATGGTGGATTGTCAGCCGTCCGTCGCTTTGCCGAGCCACTTCTTATTCCACGGATTGAAACCGTTGCCCAGGACCGAGTTGGCGAGAATTATAAGTCATTACTTCAACAGGTCAGTCAAAAAACATGGGGAGCAACTCCCGTGTATGTCCTGTTGGAACAGCAGGGGCCAGATCATAGCAAGTACTTTAAAGTTGCCGCTCAAGTCGGCGGTACGAGATATCGGCCAGCGTGGGGACGCAGCAAGAAGGAGGCTGAGCAGCGCGCTGCATGTAACGCAATCTACGAGATGAATCATTTACCGCCCCCTTGCCCTGACAAACTCAGTCCGGCTGACGAAAATGGCCAACCGGACTTCACCTTTCCACCCCAGAACCAGAACATATCCGAGGCAGAATATGAATAAGGCGTCGGGCAGCCGCCTTGGCATGTTCCTGCTGCCGTCAGAGACCGGGACATGTGTCTGCCGCCCCTACTAGCCTTGGAACATTTTGGCCAATCATCGTGAGTTGTCTTCCATCGAAAACGTGTTAGACGATTTCCCTGCCTTGACGAGGATCGTTGCATAACCGAGATGCTATGCCATGAAGAAACTTGCTGTTGTGATGATGTCAGGCGGTCTGGATAGTTCGTTGGCCGCCCGGATTTTGCAGTTGCAGGGGTTCGAAGTCATTGGTTTCAACGTTCGGCTTCCATTTCATTGCAGTGTTGCAGCGGCTCTTCGGGCGGCCTGGGATCTGGGGATTTCGCTCGTTCTTCGCGAAGTCGGGGAAGACTATCTCCAGGTTCTGCGGTGTCCCAAGCACGGTTATGGACGAGGGGCTAACCCGTGTATTGACTGTCGAGCCTACATGTTGCGCATGGCAGGCAGCTTGATGCAGGAACTAGGCGGAATGCTCGTGGCCACCGGCGAAGTTGTCGGACAAAGGCCCATGAGTCAGAAACGCCGTGACCTCGGTATCATCGCTCACGAATCTGGACTCCAGGGACGGCTTCTCCGGCCACTGAGCGCCAAGCATCTTCCTCCAACAATTCCTGAACAAGAGGGTTGGGTCAATCGTGATCAGCTTTACGATTTCAGTGGACGCAGTCGAAAAGAACTTAAAGCTCTAGCGAGGCAATTGGGACTCCGGCACATTCCAGATGCGACGGGAGGATGCAAGCTGACAGAGGTCAATTTCGCTCCGAAAGTTTTTGATCTCCTGGACCATCAACAGGAGGCAACGCTTTGGGATTGTGAGCTGTTGACCGTGGGACGACACTTTCGTTTGAGCGAGCAGACCAAGTTGGTCATTGGCCGAAATGAAGAGCAGAATGCAGCCCTGCGGCGATTGTATGACCACCGGCCACGTGATGAGTGTCTTTTTGTCAGTCCGGCCAATTTTCTTGGTCCCCACGGAATCCTGGTTGGACCTGCGGACTCTTCGGCTGTGAAGCGCGCGGCAGAGATCATCATTCGATATGTTCATCGCCCCTTGCCTGAGTCGGTACGATTCGAAGTCTGCGGACCTACGGGAACAACCCCCTTCTCGTGGGAGAAACAAGACCTTATGGCGGCGGCACCTGATACAGCAGGTTGAGTTTGTTCTCTGTTGGTCCCCATCTCAATCGGAGCACCATCTGATTGGGTCGTGGTTCCCAATTCGCAGGATTCACCTGTTCGTAGACGCACCATGAGAGGCTTGCGGCAATGCGTTCCAATCTCCCTGTGAAGTTATTCAGTTTCCAGGGGAAGACACGGTCCGTCGGTACAAGTCTAACACCTCCTGAAGGTTGACCTTCACATACCGTTCATCGCATGCCGGAGTTGTTCGGCCAGCATCGGCTACCCACATATCCAGAATCTCTGGCAACATAATGGCGTTATGCAGGTTGGACGACATCGCGACTGGCCGTTTGATAATGTCGATCATGGCGGGAACGTCAATCTTCCCGTAAAAAAGCTGGAGTCGCTGGCTCAAGGTCTTCGCACGCTCGTCCGCCGAAATGAACACGGTGTCCTCTGGTACGTGAGGCAAAAGAGGATGCTGTTCCCCTGGGCGCAAGACAAGGACTTCCTGCGGAACGGCTCGGACCGCCGCTAAATCCCCCGTTTTATCACTAAACACGTAGTAATACTCACACGTGCGGGGCGTTGATTTCAAAATGTCGAGGGCCTCCTGAACGGTGTTGGCGCGTTCCATGATTTCGCGCAAGAGGAGCGTCATCGGCATCCCATCCCAGTCGCCTTCCCCCCGTCCTCCCATTTCACCGACAGCCACGCCTTTCTCATTCATAGCTGTGACTGTGCCGATTAAGCCCGAGTATCCGGCACTCATCCAGGCATTGCGTCCTTCCGGAATGAATACCTGAATTGTTGCACATCCTTGTATGTTAATGTCGCGCATATAGTCGAGCACTCGAGCATGGATAATGCGCCCACCCTGGCTCGCTTTACCGCGCACGGCCACACCACTGCAGTGAAATCGTTCGGGAAAGAGATTGGCAAAACGTCCGTCGCGCTGCGATAAACCCGCAGCCTGAGCAAGGGCGTCCATCTCCGCGAAATACCGATCCGGGATAAAAGGCTGCGCTCTGCGATGAATCTCCTCCATCTGATCCAAAAACCATACCCCCGTCTGGACCGAGTCAATCGCCCCCACTCCATACAGAACGCGATCCACCAGATAACGAACCTGTGGTCCCAGAAGAGATCCATGGGCTTTACCCATTTCTTCTGGCGTGCCGCTGACAACGAGAATTGTCTTGCCCTGATGCCGCGCAAGTAATCCCCGCCGGTCCGCTGTTACCCGAATGATCTCATAGGATTGTTCCACTCCTCCAGGTCGCGTATCCCCTTTTGCGGCTCCCTCCTGTGACAACCCGGAAGCGAGGGTACCACACATGCCCAGCCACAAGCCAAGCAACCCCCAAACTGCGAGAACGAGCAAACTCCTGCGAACAAAAACGTGGCCCAGCACGGCACTACACCTCCTAGATTCTCAACACACAATAATCGTCCACTCAGGCGGGGATAGAGTCTTTCTCTTTCCAACAATCTTCGATTCCACCGCGAACATTTCTCAGGGCGCCATCTCCGCCAGAAAATTAACAACGGCTCCGTACATTCGGTAAAGATCCTCTCGCGAGACAACCTTTCGCGGCTTATCCGCCGGTGGGTCGAACACTTGAGCCGATACAGGGGCGTCAATTTGCCAGCTTTCGATCTCCACTTGGACGTTCTGCGGAATGCCTTCAACACGAATCCTGCTGGGAAAGTTCGCAGACACCCCATATTCCAGCCGCACGGCGATTCCCGACTTTTCCTCTGCCGGTGAGACAATAAGAGTCCGACCCCCCGCTTGCGGCTCCTCTTCTTTGACACGAATCAAAGCTTCGAGAGCTGCCGGACTTGCCGATAAGCCCGAAACAGCCAGAACAGCAAATCTCGCCCGTTCCAGCAACAAACCGTTAACAAAGGCCAATGGTGACTTAGGCTTCACAGCATCGTCAGGCTCGCCAACAAACACCACGCCGTTTCTGGCCATTAACCAGGGAAAATCGCGCTGTCCGAGCATGACCTGTCCGAACTCACTTGTGCGGCCTTCCAACCGAAATCGCTGCCCGTGTCCTCGGATCAACAACAAAGTGGACTCGTTCTGATCGACCCGGATCCTCATTTGGCCAATGTGGCAGCGCTCCTCCGCGGGTTCACGAAGGTAAAATTCGGTCAGCTTTTGAACAGTAGCCGAAATCAATTGGAGCGGCGTCGTTTGAGCAGGCGATACCTCTTGGATCCGGGCGTCCGCAGGCAAATCAGACGCAAAGAACTGAGCCACCTTCTCCAGAATCCTCGGGAGTGCGGCAATCGCCGTGTAGTGTCCCAAATTGGGGAGCCAGATCACATGTTGCGAAATCCCCAATGCTTCCGCCAGTTGTTCGGTACACGCCCGCGGAATGACCTCATCTTCCGCGGCGTTGATCATCATGACCCGTCCTTGCTGGGCACGTTCTCGCAGCAAGCTAGCCTGCGACAGCGGGTCAACGGCATCGAGCGTTGCCCAGATGGAAGCCTGTTGTGTCGCGTCAAGACCAGCGATAAAGAGTCTTAATGGGGCCGCTTCGCGTGCACTTTGGACAATCTGCCGCAGGTTTCCACCGGCCAGGATCAAACCCGCTTTGTGAATGCGCGGCTCCCGTTCGGCTGCCGAGGCGGCGATGATGGCTCCCAGGCTGATTCCCGCAACACCAATATGTTGCGGATCGACTTCCGGACGTGCAGCCAGGAAATCCACCGCCCGCCTGACTTCCAGAAAGGCCTGTTCCAGAACACCCACGAAACGTTGGGGATCAGCGAGGATCCGATAAGGCCCATCACTGGCACCTCTCGGTCCGTAATACGGCAAAGGGAAAACAACCGCCGGTACGCCTTGAGACGCCAATACCGAAGCGAGCATCCGAACCAGCTCCAGGCTACCGTCGAGGATGTGAAGACATACCACGGCAGGACGCCGAGGGCCAGAAAGTTGGGGTGATTTGGGTAGATAGTATTCCACGGGAATGACGTTGTTCTGCGGAAGCTCCGAAACCACGGGTGATGGGTATTGTACATGTGCGACAATACAGTGCTCCTTCACCTCTATTTGCCCGACTTCGTAGGAAAATGGTTTCCCATCGAAAGTCTGCTCCACAGAAAGAACCTGGCCCGGTTGGAGTCCAGCCACCTCCCCTTCAAAACCCCGGACCAGTGCAGGAAATAGAAGCCCGACTAGCAAGCAACAGGCTTTTAATGCGGACACCGCACACAGCTGTGGTTTCATCTTTTACAGCACCTCACTTGCACGCTGACATCAACGATGATGTGAATTGGTTTCTGCAAACAAAGATCGCGGATACGCCTTCTCCGTTCGCATGTCCACATCGCAATCGGATCGTCATTTGACAGAACTCCGATTGTCGCAACGGGCACTACACCCAGTCGTAGGGACAATTCATAAATTGCCCTACTGGTTTCGGAGAACAGGCGATTCAATCTCTCTGCGAGGTCATTTGTCAATACGAAACGCGACAGTCGAGACTTTCCGCAGAAAGCAGTCCGTCCTAAACTACACCAATTTAGGGCACTTGGTGTCTCTTTACCAGAGAATAGGCCGCCTCGCCTCAGAGAAGGCTTTCCAAAACCTCAGCCGGTGCTGGGCCATAGCTGTAAGGCTCAATACTGCAGGAGGCCCGACCCTGACTCAGGCTTCGCATAGCGTTTGAGTATCCGAACAGATTAGCCAAAGGGGCATGGGCTTCAATCACCGTGTTCTTACCACGAACGGTTGTTCGCACGATTTCAGCCCGCCGCTGCTGGAGATCGCTGAGGACATCGCCCACATATTCCTCGGGTACGGTGACCTCCAATCTCATAATCGGCTCCAGAAGGACAACACCGGCCTCGCGCAATGCCTTGTCGAACGCATCCGCCGCAGCGAGGCGAAAAGCAAGTTCGTTGGACTCTGTTTCGTGCACCCGGCCACCAAGGATCGCCACTCGAACCTGCATGAGTGGAAAACCAAACAAACCTCCGCCCTCACCCTGCTGCTCAAGAACCTCCAGGGCCGCTTTCAGGAACGGCGGGGGCAATGCATCGCCACACTCCACGGTTACCACAACAGGCTTTGGCGACTTGGTGAACGGCTCCATTCGGATGGACAGCTCAGCCCAAAGCGATTGGCCAGCCACTGTCCGATGGCAGATCCCTGTAATCTCGACCGCCTTTTCGACCGTCTCCCGATAGCTGACGCGGGGCTTCTGAACACGAACCTTCAGGTTATACTCCCTCACCAATCGATGGGCGATAATTTCAAGATGCAACTCCCCCATTCCGCTGATGATGATTTGCCCGGTCTCTTCGCTCTCTTTATACCGGAACGTCGGATCCTGTCGCCTCATCAGCTCCAGAATGTCAATCAGTTTCTTCCGCTCGGCTGTTGTCTCTGGCTCGATGGCCACGTCGATCACAGTCTGCGGGAAAACGATCGGCTCAAGCAAAATGGGATGTTTCGCGTCGCATAATGTATCTCCCGTCACCGAATGACGCATCCCCATAATGCCGACGATGTCCCCCGCCTCCACGGCCTGGATTTGTTCCCGGCGGTCTGCCTGAATCCGCCAGAGCTGGGGAACGTTCTCTTTCTTATTCTTGCCCGGGTTAAATACCCGACTATTTGCCGTGAGCCTACCCGAATACACCCTGACATAATCCAGGTCGCCATAACGATCAGCCTGGACCTTGAAAACAAGCCCACAAAACGGTTCCTTCGCATCAGGTTTTCTGACGAGCTTCTTGTTGGGATTCTCAGGGTCTGTGCCTTCAACTGGCGGAATATCGGCAGGACTTGGCAAGTAGTCCACAACGGCGTCCAATACTGGTTGCACACCGATCCCGTGAAGCGCCGTCCCACAAAGAACGGGGACGATCATATTCCCGATGGTGGCCTGGCGAATGACGCTCCGAATAAGCTCCTCCGGAACCGGTTCTTCGGTGAGAAGCAATTCCGTGAGTCGGTCGCTATACAATGCCAGTTGGTCCAGCATTTGGTGCCGCCACATCCTTGCATCATCCAAAAACTCGGGCGGAATCTCTTCGGCAATGACCTGTGCCGATTGCTTGTCCTCAATGAATCTCAACGACTTCATCGTGATGAGGTCGATGATGCCGCGGAAGGAATCGTTGAAATGTGCCGGCCCACTGCCGATTGGTAAATTCACTGGGATGGGACGACATTCCAACCGTTTTTCAATTTCTTCCAAGGTTCCGTAATAGTCGGCCCCCTCCCGATCCATCTTGTTGATAAATGCAATCCGCGGGACATGATACTTGTCGGCCTGCCGCCAAACCGTCTCGCTTTGAGCCTCAACTCCTTCCCGCGCACTGAACACCACAACAGCTCCGTCCAAGACACGCAGAGACCTTTCAACCTCCGCTGTAAAGTCAACATGTCCCGGGGTGTCAATCAAATTGATGTGGGTGTTGCGCCAATCGAACGTGACGCACGCAGCCTGTATGGTAATCCCGCGTTCTTGTTCCTCGGGGTCATAGTCGGTAACCGTGGTTCCCTCATCAACAGAACCGGGGCGATGAACAAAACGTGCGTAGAAAAGCATCCTTTCCGTGAGGGTTGTCTTCCCGGCGTCGATGTGGGCAACAATGCCAATGTTGCGAATACTACGGATGTCACGAGGCATGGTTAACGCACCGCTTTAACTAAACAAAGAATTTTTTGAGCAATTCTCGATACGAGACTCAGTTCCTACTATTCCACCCCTGAGTTTCTTCTGAGATACTGTGTCTGCGCAAAAGAACACCGCACCGAAGTGATCGGCGCGGTGTTGCGAATACGTTCTAATCACCACGCGAAATGCGCGAACGCCTTGTTGGCCTCTGCCATACGGTGGACATTCTCGCGTTTGGTGATGGCCGCGCCTTCCTTCTTGTACGCCGCCTCTAGCTCGGCAGCCAAACGTTCGAACATCGGCTTGCCTTTTCTTTCCCGCGCCGCCTGGATAATCCAGCGAATTGCCAGCGACTGTTGTCGTTTGGCATTCACCTGCATCGGAACCTGATACGAAGCACCACCCACACGCCGAGACCGAACTTCGATATTCGGCTTGACGTTTTCAACAGCCTCGGTGAAGACCTCAATTGGACTGCGGTCCGGTATCCTCTCAGCAAGGACATCCAGTGCTTTGTAAAAAATGTCCTGGGCGGTGGTCTTCTTGCCATTCCACATCATGCAGTTGATGAACTTGCTGGCAAGTAAGGAGCCGTATTTCGGATCTGGTTTAAGAATCGCCTCACTGGCAGTTTTCTTCCCCATAATTCAATTCCGAAAACCCTGTGTGGTTGGTAAAACTATCTAACCTTGAAACACGCGATAAAAACCCCTGGACATCACTTGTTCGGCTTCTTCGCACCGTAACGGCTTCGGGCCTGTCGCCGTCCTTCAACCCCTGCACAGTCTCGGGTCCCACGAACAACCTGATATCGCACACCAGGCAGGTCGCGGATTCGACCACCGCGAACAAGCACAATGGAGTGCTCCTGGAGGTTATGCCCTTCACCCGGAATGTAAACGGTAACTTCCTTTCCGTTACTCAAACGGACTCTCGCGATCTTCCGCAGCGCCGAATTGGGCTTCTTTGGCGTCATCGTCCGGACGACCAAACACACCCCCTGCCTCTGCGGGCAAGCGTCAAGCGCTGGGGCCTTGCTGAACTTTCGTTTCGACTTCCGCGGATTCCTTACAAGTTGGTTAATGGTAGGCATTTTTCAACCGTTTGTTCGACTGGCCTTTGACTCGTCAAATCACCCCCACCAATATGGGGATCGCATTATCGCCATGGGCTGCCCGTCTCGCGAGTTCGTACAAACATTTCTCTGAAACGGGGATAAACCTTAAACTTACCGGCTAACACTCCAATGTCAAGGGACTCCGGTTTACACGATATGTTGAAAATACAATCTCCGTTCAATGGGTAATGCCCCGACTACCCCCAATAACACGAGGAAACGCTACCCGTAAGCCGAACGAGGATCGTGCCCCGAACTGCCAGCCCGTTTCTCAGATGGCCCTGTGCGCGCCCACGAGCGGGAAATAACCCACGCTCAATTGTGGAATGTGATCCCCCAGCTAACCCCTGGACGGTGGTGGTAGTAATAGTGCGGTCGAGGGGGTCGAGGCGGGCCCCACCACCACCATGGATCCCGTTCATAAATAATCACCGGCGGGGGCGATTCCTCTCGTATTACGATCGGTCGATCGGAGGACTCGACCCGTCGTAGCGGGGCCTCCTGCATGGCCTTGATGACCTTTGTGCTAACCCCCGCCTGCTGGAGGCGAATAATATCGTCGGAGGTGGGGATTCTTGTCATCCCGTTGACGCGAATATGGTTCACGATCAACTCTTCGTCCACATTGGCCTGTGTCATCGCGATCACGTCATCAAAAGTCACCTGTCCCCTCGGAATATCCCGACCCAATTGCTGGGCAATCATAGCTCGATTTCGGGCTTCCATCTCATCCAGGCTGTCGCCGATCGCGGAACCTGCGATTGCCCCAACACCGGCTCCGATTGCTGTACCCGCCAGTGTGTTTCCTGCGGCGTTTCCAACAATCGCCCCCGTTCCCGCACCCAGCAGTCCACCAAAGAGTGCTCCGCGGTCCGCGTGTGTGCTGGCACAGCCAAAACACATCGCGACGCTGAGAAGAATTCCACCAATTGCCACTGTTCGAAACGGTGTCATCCGTGAACTCCTGGGCTGAACGCCCTCCGATTGGCAGGTTGTTCCAACAGCTAGAGGACCACCCCTGCCAATATCATCGGCAGTTTCTTTCCGTGTTCCCCGACACTCCTGCTTGGCTCCACGTTAATCTGCGCAGGGTAAGAAATCGCTGCCAGATCGTCAAGTGAAAATAGGCACTTTAATGAGACATGCTCTTTTGGGAAATGACTATGGGCGATAAGATAGCGCAAGATCAATGGCCGAGGCCGCATCCTTAAAAACCTAGCCCCATGGTTGCTGTCATCCAGTTGGGGTGGTTCTTGCCACCGTATTTCGATCGACCCAATGGAGGGCGCCACACGCCTTGGAGAAGTTCTCTTGGTCAACACTTTACACAAGCGTAAACAGTGGCAGCAGTGGTTTATCTGGGGATTATCCCTGGCGCTGATTGTTATTGTGATTTGGGCAACCCGAAAGACTCTCTCCGGTGCTCTGGCCGAGTTTGAACGGGTGCGACGAGAAGGCGGTGATATTTCGATCTCGTTAGGATATGCATTTCTCGCGGGAGCAGCATATTTTTTTGGGTTTTTGCCAGCAGCATGGTTTTGGTACCGCGTCCTGAACTGGCTAGGACAGGAGGTCTCGTTTTTTCGGGCACTGCGGGCGTACTGTATCGGTCAACTGGGGAAATATGTGCCCGGAAAGGCCTGGGTGGTGATATTGCGGGCTTCGTTGGTTCAAGGTAAAGGGGTTCAGCCAGCCATGGCAGCTGCCGGGGTGTTTCTGGAAACCTTAACTATGATGTCAGTCGGGGCGGTGCTTGCCATCCTATATTTGGTTATCAATTTGGGAAAGAACCCACAATTATTTTGGGTTGCGCTGGGTTTGTTTATTTTGGTTACACTGCCCACATTACCTCCCTTGTTTAGGCCCATTTTGCGATTTATCGCCAAGAAGGGGGGACGGCAGGAAGTGTTGATGGCAGTAGAAAGACTCGGGTTTGCCCGGCTCGCTCAAGGCTGGCTGGCCATGTGCCTTCTTTGGGTCATGTATGGAGTGAGCCTCAGCCTGACACTTAGGGCACTCGGTGTTGACAGCGCGATGGATTTGTCGATGCTTCCAAGTATGGTGCCTGCCGTAGCGCTGGCTACGGTGGCCGGTTTTCTTGTGCTGGTTCTTCCGGGTGGAATCGGTGCGAGGGAATTCGTTCTTATTGCCGTCTTAGCCCCCGCATTAACCGGTCATGCACAGGATCCATCGGGGATTTCGCCCGAGTTAGTCGCCGTCCTGGCGGCAGGTCTGCTACGATTGATTTGGCTGATTACGGAAGCCGTCGTTGCCGCCGTGTTCTGGCTGCCAACAGCGACCATGTCGTTACTCCGGCTTTCTGGCATGTCTGGTTCACTTGGTATTGACAACCATTCGCCAGGACCATGCCGTATTGAGGGACAAAAATGACACGTGGACTCTCCGTTGTGATTCCGGTGCTGAACGAATCTCCGAGTCTTCGTCAACTGTACGAGGAAATCCGCCAAGTCTGCGAAACGCATCGTTACGATTACGAGATCATTTTTGTCGATGATGGTTCGACTGACGATAGCTGGCAGGTGATCAAATCGTTATCGGAACAAGATTCACGAATCAAGGCTCTTCGCTTCAGAAGGAATTTCGGAAAGGCAGCGGCCTTAATGGCCGGTTTTGCCCGCACAACGAAGCCCTTCGTCATGACAATGGACGCCGACTTGCAGGACGATCCTGCAGAGATCCCAAATTTTCTCGCGGCATTGGATAAAGGCGCGGACCTTGTCAGCGGTTGGAAAAAGATTCGGCACGATCCCTGGCACAAGGTCTTTCCTTCGCGAGTCTTCAACTGGCTGGTGGGTGCAATGACGGGAGTCCGTCTTCACGATCATAATTGCGGCATGAAATGCTATCGACGTGAGGTACTTCGCGAGATTCACATCTATGGCGAGCTTCACCGGTTCATCCCTGTGCTGGCAGCGGCACGCGGGTTTCGGGTGTCCGAGATCGTCATTCATCATCGCCCCCGACAATTTGGCCGATCGAAATACGGTATTGGCCGATTCATGAAGGGTTTTCTCGATTTACTAACTGTCAGATTCCTGACGGGATTTGGAGCACGCCCGCAACATTTTCTGGGCGGCATCGGCTTAATCGCTTTCCTGGTGGGCGGCCTGATTCTGACCTTTCTGGCGATGGAATGGGGAACGTCTCGAATCATTCCGGGAATGGACGTGGTCTATCTCCGTGAGCGACCCATCGTCATCTACTCGGTCGGACTGTTGCTCCTCGGTGCCCAGTTGATGAGTGTTGGATTTCTTGCCGAGTTGCTAACGGCCTATCACATTGAACACGAAAAGACATACTCCCTGGCGGAAGAAATCGGGAACAAGCAAACCGGACAAGACAACTCATAGCGATAGGGGAGCGTTCTCGCCAATCTGATTCGTCTTTCCCGGCTCATCGTTCCGGCGTCCCTTTTGCGCCCTTTGCTGGCCTCCTGTATCCATGAAAGCCTAACCCTCATCGGCACTACTAATCGAAGCGAGCTTTAGTGCTTTGTTCATGTCCGCGGTTCCCTGAAAGCAATTGACAGGGCCAAACAATTGCACAAAGAGATCGGAGTGCCCGTGGCGGGAAAAGCGGAGCGGCAATTCATGAACTGCCCGTACCAAAACGCATCGTTCTCGTGCAGACGACTGGGTTCTTCTTGGACGGTTGCGATTGCGACAGGAACTTATAAGGAAAAGTCAGACACCAGACATGAGAGTCCATGGGTTTCGTTCTGCCCTTCCTGTAATTATCCTGAAAGATGAGTTGCCTACCTTTATAGCTCTGCTCAAGGTATCATCACCAAGGAACATCTCATTGTCCCAGGGTACAACAGCATGGATACGGCAATCCACGATTCGCAGACAAAATCGCTTCTCTCCATGCAGCGGCGAATTCTTTTCTTGATGATCGCAATTTCGGCAGGGGTCATGCTGGGACGGATCATTGCGGTCGATTCTGTGGACGTTTACCAGCTGGAACGAAGACGCTGGGAAGAAATGGAACGAAGGGTGGAGGCCCGGCGTTCGGAACTAGTGGCAAAAGGTGTCTCCGGTCCCCGTCTGGAAAGAGAGCTTGACCGAATACGGCAATCCCTGGCCAATGAAGCGAGATTACGGCGCCCGTTCCTAAGCGCTAACGATCGCAGTCGCTGGTGTACGGTCCGGGCACTGGTAGAGCCTGACATGCGAGTCCCCGGAGCACCTTATGCGATTGATCGGGTCATCGAGGAGCGTCTCTGGGATACGATCGATATGGTGATGCACGATGGCCACCTCTATTCAAGTAAACCTCCCTTGTTTGCCACGTTAGTGGCTGGCGAGTACTGGGTTCTCTATCACGGGTTGGGGTGGAGCCTCAAGGATTACCCTTACCAGGTGGCGTGGGTAGTACTTCTGACATTCAATTGGCTTCCGCTCATCATCCTTTTTGGCGTCCTGGTCCGTTTAACCCAGCGACTGACAGACAACTTTTGGACCCAGGCTTTTGTCCTGGGAAGCGCTTGTTTCGGTACCTACCTCACGACATTTGCGATCACGTTGAACAACCATCTGCCCGGCGCCGTCTGTGCCGCGGTCAGTCTGGAGATTGCCTGCCAGATTCTGAAAGATGGGCGGCGAGAAATCTGGAGATTCGTTGTTCTCGGGCTTGTGGCAAGCCTGGGAGTCACCTTTGAACTTCCGTCGCTGATTGCCTATTTGTTCATCTTCGTGCTGATTCTCGCAAAGGTCCCTTCCAAGACATTGTTTTGTTTCGTGCCGGCAAGCTGTGTCGTTGCCGCGGCCTTCTTTTTAACAAATTGGATAGCCCACGGCTCCTTGATCGTTCCGTACGGTCATCGTTCGAGTGAAACTGGCGAGAATTGGTACGATTTCGAATACGAACGCCAAGGCCGGGTCATCCAGAGCTATTGGCGGAATCCGGTGGGAGTCGATCGAGGCGAGTCTTCGGTGTGGGTCTATGCCTTTCATGTTCTCATCGGACATCACGGGATCTTCTCACTCACCCCTTTGTGGCTATTGAGCCTGATCGGCCTTCTTCTCGGACTACGTGACCGGTCATCTCGCGATTGGCAAATCCTCTGGCTCAGTGTTATGATCATCTCTGTGGTCTGCATTGTGTTCTATCTGACCCGCCCCGAAACAGACCGCAACTATGGCGGAATGACGTGCTGTTTCCGTTGGGTCCTCTGGTTAACGCCGTATTGGTTGATAGCATTGGTCCCTGTGATCAATCGACTGAGTTCGTTCACGGTTGGTCGGTGGTTCGCCCTGACTGTTATGGCTGTATCCTGCGCGTCAGCAGCAACGGCCACATGGAATCCCTGGACGCATCCGTGGCTATTTCAGTGGTTGGAGGCCGCTGGATGGATCAGGTACTAGCCTCTGGGGTGATTGCCGGATAATCGCCGGCAAGTCCGTAAGCAGAGTGTCACTGGAAACACAAGTGTGTCTGACTTGCTGGCTTCAGGAAAACAAACGGTTTCGGCCATGAAATGGGTGATTTTTCTCTTACTGGCGTTCATTGGGGAAGAAAAAGTCGCCCTCGCGGACGAAGCCCAAACGCCGGCTCAATTAGCACAAGTGGCCGGAATTGGTTACCATCCCGAGTGGTACAGTGAGGTCTGGCCAACACGCCCTGATCAGCTCCAGGAGTTCATTGACGCGTCCATTGAGCCGATCACCGATGGTTCACGTTCAAATGAAATCCAACGGGAAGGGGAATGGTTCTTTCGCCGCGTCAATGGTCTGTTTCGGATTCCCGGAGGATTGCGGCCCCAGAAGGCTCTCAAATTGGGACTGGTCAAACCAGAAGGCATTTCGTTCCTTTTCTCCTCAAAACAGGATCACGTCATATTGCGGTATTATCCCAATTACTGCCAAAGCTGGGCGGCCTATCGTGCCTCCGTTGATTCGCCGAACGACGAGCGAACATGGCAACCAGTCTCTGTCTTGGCTACGGATCAGGGGAGATACCAGCGAAGCGGCACGGGAAGTATTCTGATCTTCTGGGAAAATGGCACCATTGTTGTTGCGCGGGGCGGAATACGGCTGATGACGGTGCCCTTTGAGAGCCAACCGGAGGAAATCCTTTTTTCGGGCAAGACCCTTCTCCGAGAACTCCGTTGGCTGGAAGGCGTTTCTGTGCCACCTGTCGATCGTGAGAGTTTTTTTCCTGATAGATGGGATCAATTTGCACCTTCTTTGTTTCTGACTTCTACGATGGTCGTTAATGGCTCGGTTCCAGGGAGTCAGAAATGGGAGCAATGGGGCAGGTCCAGCGACGTCACCGTGGAATGGGACGAGGGCGGCGAAATCACTTTGGCTGCGGAGGACGGGAAGGAACGGAGGTACCTGGCCTTTCCGATTAACGTCAATGGTGTTTGCGATATTGTCTTCCGAGTGGAAAATGCCACCCCCGGAACAGGTCTTTTCCTTGCCGATAGAGAGCGTCGGCCCATTGGTGGTTTAGCCTTCTTTCGCCATACCCAGTCGGGCAAGATGATCTTTGGTTTCCACTCGGCTCAGGATGACAACTGGGAGCGAGGTGTGGATCCCAACCAGCCTTTGGCCCTCACGGATGGCTCGCAGTGGTTTCGTGTGACCATCGCTGCTGGGACAGTTCGGTACTGGATGAGCGCTGATGGGAGAATATGGAGTGCGGTCGGACCATTCAGCGATCAGGTGGATCGCCGTCCCGCATACTGTGGTCTATTTATCACGAAAGGGCCGAATAGGCGGATCACGCTGCGGGACATCTACGTGTATGAAAGTATGACTCCCGTTCGAAAAGAGCTTGCTGAATTGATCGCTGAGATCCCCGACAGTATTCCCACTGCGACGGATTGGGATCGCTGGTGCGAACTTGTCATTCGTTATTGTCCGGACACAATGCCGCTCCGGGAATGGCGTATGGCCTGTGCGCTTCGGTCCATTTCAGAAAACCCACCTTCTCATCTGGGACAGCGAATTCTCGAACAGCTCTGGGATGATATCCTTACTCTGGATTTACCAGTCACAGAAAAACTAGCCTACTCGGCTTTTTTCGCCCGGCTGATTTCACTTTCCGATTGGGGGATCTATGAGCGTTTGACGCCACGATTTCGTCGTCTGGCATGGCAATTGGCTGTTAACGACCCTGAGCATTCTTTTTCAACCACCGTGGATTGTTTGCTCCGTCTCCCTTATTGGACTCAGTGGCGGTTACCGGTGTTCTTTACTGACCTGTATCGTCACCAGATGTTCTCGGCGTTGGCCAAGAACGATTCGGAGCAGCTCCACGAACTTGGCTTGGGGGTCCAATGGGCGGCCGTTCCGGGAAGTGACGTGATATCGGACGAGCTGCGATACTTGGCCGCATTGGCCGTAGCGCATGTTCAGACCTCCGATCCTGCGGCCAGGATGGCAACTGTTCACGTTCGGCAACCACTGGTCGTTACATCGAGCCGAGCAGCATATAATTTCTCCCGCGAAATCGAGGACGCCATGGCCAACAATAATCCGGAACAGGTGGCGCAGCTGATTCTCCTGGCCGGACGTGAAGAAATTCAAAGCCTTTACCAGGATCCTCTTGATCCGAGGCGATGGAGTTCGTTTTCTCTGTTCCTTCGCAATCTCTTGGAAAATCAGCCAAAAGCGAAACAGTTTGTCATCGACAAGTGCCAGGAAGTCGGTCGCGTCCAGTTGCGTCAGGCGCAGTCCCTTGGGCGTGAGGATCTCGCCGAAGACGTTTTTCATCGTTTTCTCGATACGCCGATCAGCGCAGAGGCAGCGCTGTGGTTAGGAGACCGATCTCTTGTCCTGGGTGATCTCGCACGTGCCCGGGCTTATTATAGTCAGATCGGAGACAGGGCATCGCCTGAGCTGAAAAGCGAACTTCTCCGACGAGCGGAGTTCTGTCCGAATATCGATTCTCCGGATCAGGGTCAGGAAAACCGGCAACCCATCGATGGACTCATACTTGCCCAGGATACCCCAATTGCCGACGCGGCGTTTCAAGGTCAAGTGGACAGCCTTCGCAATAAGAACAGCACGGCGACGCTGAAACCCTTGCTCGCGGCGGAAAGCCCCGCGATTCGTCGGCCACAGTCAATGCCTGATCGCGAATTTAATTGGCTAAAAGAACAAGTAGCCTTCTGGCCATCAGACACCTGTCTTCTGATGCATGCCCAAGCAGATTTGCGGGCTTATGCCTGGGATGGAACGCTCCTTTGGTCCCAGCAGGCCACGGTTTCTTCCGACAATGCTGTCCGTGCGATGGTCCAAATGCATCCCCTGGTGCATCAGGATCGCATCATTTGCCGGCGCCTTACGCAAAAAGGTTCCGAACTGGCATGTTTGGATCTATTCGATGGCCACGTAATCTGGGCTCAGCGCCTGGGTGATCACGTCGTCTCAGACCCATGGATTCAGGATGACCTACTCCATGTGGTGGTTACGACGGGATCTGAGTTTGAGAATTATCAACTTGTCCTGGTATGTCTCGACATCCGTGATGGCAATATCCGTCAGCGTTCGCCCTTGGCTGTCTTGTCCAATGTGCTCGACGAACCGGTGGAATGTATGATCGTTCCGTTGAAACAGCGGTTCCTCGTTCAAGCCAATGGTTGTTTGATGCTTTTCGACTCCCTTGGCCGTCCGCTTTGGTCGCGAACATTCCCCTGGCTCTATCCCGCGTCTTCGGGCTGGTGGCATGCCCAGTCTTGGTATGCACAGCGGAATCCCAAACCTCTGATCATTGGAGATCAAGTCTTCGTGAGCATGCGTGGCGGATGGTTTGTGGCGTCTGTGGAATTAAGCACAGGCAAATTGCAATGGTACCAACCGATTGGCCATCTGTTGGGCCTTTTCGCTTACTCAAATGGAAAACTCTACGTCGAGACACCTGGTCGAATGTGGGTCATAGCCGGCACAACTGGTGAGAAACTCGGGGAATATGACTGGCCTGCGAGGGCAGAAAAAGTGGTTCTCACTGAGCCACGGCACGTGATCACCTTTCAAGTGCGATCGGACGAACGCAATCGGCGGCAAAGAAGCCTTTTCATGCAGTGTATTCGGCTTGATGATGGCGAGGTCCTGAGGGAGATGGTCGTTGCGCTGGCTGATAGTGAGGTTGAATGGGTTGGCCCTGTCATGACGTTCAACGGCAAATTGTACGTTTTCTTCGCGCGCCCCAACAATCCTCAACGATTCGAGGTTTATGAACTGGTTCTAGAACCGAAAATTGCGGGGCAACCCCAAGTGAACCATTTTGGTCTGTCGAATTGACGAGATTCTACGATGCGTGACCACGATTTTCCGCACAAACGAGTGACAGCGATTCTCTTGTTGGTCCTTTTCGCATTGGGTGATTTAGTTGGAACCGTGTCAGCACAAGGTGAATGGGAAATCACGGCGGAGAGCGAAGCTGCTCTGGAACGGGGACTTGCCTGGCTTGCACGCAACCAAGGACCTGAGGGTAATTGGGACTCCAACGACCTAGGGCTGGTGAGTACTGGCGTTCTGGCGTTTCTAGCAGCGGGACATCTCCCCGATCGTGGCCCCTACGGCGCCACGGTACGTCGGGCGTTGGATTACGTTATTCGAAATGCTCAGCCGTCCGGTTTGCTCAACATCGCAGAAGCCCGCCGCGGAACGTACAATCACGGACTTTCAACATTTGTTCTTGGCCAGGCCTATGGTATGACAAACGATCGGAGACTTGGGCCACTCCTCGACCAGGCTCTCAAAGTTGTTCAGAACTCTCAATGCGGTGACGGGGGCTGGGACTACGTACCAAAACGTCAACAACAGGGCCATGATCTGAGTCTGGTTGTCATGCAGGCGCTGGCGTTAAGGAGCGCCGTCGATAGTGGTTTCGAGATTTCACCTCAGGTCGTACAAGCAGCCATCCGTTGTGTCCGAGAGCATTACACGCCAAAGAATTGCAGTCGCGACGCAACCGAGGAGGAACAGAAACAACATCCCGGGCAGTTTACTTACAGCAAAGGGGGAGGCAACGCCACAATTGCCATGGCCGCCGCAGGAGTTGTCTGCCTGCAGGAGTTCGGCCAGTACGAAGACTGGCGAATCAGCAAGAACATGGAGGTCATTCGGGCCGCGATCCTGGATGCCACCCGCGACGGTCGTCCTCGTCGCGAACGGCGTGCACCTTTTGATCCATATACCCTTTATTATGTTGCTCAGGCACTTTACCAGGTCGGGGGAGACGCATGGCAAGAATGCTACCCACCCCTGCGCGACGGAGTTGTCGCCAGTCAGGTCCGTGAGCCAAATGATCCGTCACGCGATGGTATGTGGACTGCGCAAGGACACGTCAGCGGTCGCCCCGGCGATCTTTACATGACGGCTGTCTGCTGCTTTGTTCTGGCCATCCCGAACCGATATCTGCCAATCCTTCAGGAAGGCCGTATCGAGAGCTTGCGCAAGCAATTCGCAAACGCACCGTGAGATTCCTAGTTTCACCCATATGTTTGATGATCAGGCCACGACGACTTGGCAACAGGCGAGTCGATTCGGACAATCCATGAGGACGCTGCCAGAATCAGATAGGAACCGTGCCGGCCCTGACCTCTTGTTCACCGTGGTTCTTGTCGGCGCCCCGCGTGGTTGCGAGTATTTCAGACAGTGACTTCAAGAAGGACTCCCGCCGGATCGGTTTCGAAAGATACGCGTCGCAGCCAGCTTCCAAACATTTCGTCGCGTCTTCTGGCAAGGCATGGGCAGTGAGAGCCACGATAGATCCTGAGTAACCCTTTTCGCGAAGGAGGCGTGTCGCCTGATAGCCGTCCAGTTCAGGCATTTGCATATCCATGAGAATAAGATCAAACGGCTCACCACGACTCCATGCTTCGAGTGCCGCATTTGCCGCTTCTCGCCCGTCCCTCACCACAGCGACCGTAGCTCCGGCCTTCTGCAGAATAAACGAAATCAAACGCTGATTATCTGGAGCATCCTCGGCCAGTAAGACGCGGGCTGTCACTTGGATTGAAGCCTTTGCTGACGGCTGATTCTCCGATTCTGACTGATATCCTTTTTCACAGGCTTGCTCCGAACAATTGCCAATGTCAATCGGCCCTGGGTCAATCGTCACCGAAAAAATGCTCCCTTTGCCGGGTGTACTTGTCACGGTGATGTCCCCACCCAAACACTGTGCAAGCCGCCGGCTGATTGTCAGGCCTAATCCGGTCCCCCCATACTTACGAGTCGTTGATGAGTCACCCTGCGTAAATGGTTCAAAGATCTGATCGATCTTCTCGTTGCTAATACCAATCCCCGTATCAATAACATCGATCTGGAGTTTGCGTGCCTGTTCCACCCCATCCGAAAGATGGACACACAGTCGCACTTCTCCTCGCTCCGTGAATTTGATCGCATTTCCCACGAGATTGATAAGAATCTGCCGCAATCGGACAGGATCGCTGCGGATCAATTGCGGAATCAAGCCCTTGTATTCAAGGATAAGCGGTAAGCCCTTCGATTCGGCACGAACTCGCATCAGAGAGACGATTTCATTGAGCAGCTGGGGCAAGTGGAATACCTCTGGCTCAATGATGAGTCGTCCCGCTTCGATCTTCGACAAATCCAAAATATCATCGATAAGTTCCAGAAGGTAATTCCCGTTTCGTTGGATTGTTCGCAACTTGTCCAGGTGCTCATGAGGCACACCACGTTCACGAAGCTCTTCCAAGAGAACTTCCGTATATCCCAAGATCGCCGTCATTGGCGTGCGAATCTCATGACTCATATTGGCCAGAAACTCACTTTTGGCGCGCGTCGCCGCCTCCGCTCGAGTATAGAAGTGCTCCAGGGTCTTATTCGCATCCTCCAATGCTAAAGCATATCGCTGCAACTGTTCTTCGCTGCGTTTTCTAGCCGTAATGTCACGAACCACGGCCACGGCATGCCAACCACCCTGGTGAGAAACCGCCGAGAGAGAGAGCTCCACAGAGACCGTCTGCCCATCCTTTCGCCGTGCGGTCAACTGTGTCGTTTTTCCAATCATTGTTCCCTGGTTTGTGTCCACAAAATGCGGCCAGTTGTGGGAAAACACATTTCTATCGTTTTCGAAGGCAATCAAGTCATGCGGATTTCGCCCGAGAGCCTCTCCGGCCGAATAACCGAAAATCCGTTCTGCTGCTGGATTCCAAAATGTTATCTTGCCTTCAGGATCAATCATGATGATTGCGTCCTGGGCCGAGTTCGTGATCGCATGCAACTGCTCCCGGCTTTCCCGAAGTTCTTCACGCTGACGGTATTGCTCTGTCACATCCCGAAAGACAAGCACGGCGCCGATTAGCTGCCCAAGACGATCACGAATAGGCGCACAACTGTCGGCAATGTGACGCGATGTTCCATCCCGCGAAACCAGTCTTGTGTGATTGGTCAATTCCACAGTTTCACCGCCGACGATCACCTTGTGCACAGGATTGGGGACCACCTCCCCTGTTCGGCTGTCGAAGATGGAAAAGACTTCCTCAACGGGTTTCCCTGCGGCCTCCTCACTTGACCACCCCGTCAGTTGCTCCGCAATTGAATTGAGCGACACAATTCGTCCCTCACAGTCGCACGAAATGACACCATCTCCGATAGAACGAAGCGTGGCAGCAAGGAGTTCCCGACTCTTGTGTAACTCCCTTTGAAAACGATTCTCGCGAGCAGTGTGCAGGAGGATTAAGCCAACAATTCCACCAATGAAGATCCCGCAAAATGCCATCGCTCCAAGCAAATAATACGCCAACTGGTTCGCCGCTTCCGACATGGCTTGACTCATCGGAATGGCCATCAACTCCAATGTCACATCACCGACCATATTATTAAAACCGGCCTCTCTGCCGTAACGATCGACCAATGCTCTTGGTGCATCTTCGGGACGTCCGTGACATCTCATGCAGCTTTGATCGAACCTTCGCGGATAAGCCGCGACATAGTATGTGTCTCCATCATCGTACAATCGAAGCTTCCCTGACCAGGACTCGACACCCGGATTCTTCTCGAAGTACTCAAGCAACAACTCTTCTCCGGGGGTGGGCCGATTCAAGGGGTTTCGTGGATTCCTTGATGTGAACCTGACGTAATCTCCACGCTGGCCATTGACGCGTTCAAATATCTGGCGCGCTATATACGAGGTGGACATCGTTTCCGGAATGAACTCGTCCGAACCGATCCTTTTTTCAAATTCGGGGCGAATGCAGGATGCAACATAGTTGCGCAATTGTCTATTAAACTGCGCCACAAGAAACGCCTTTTCGGCAGCAGATGCTTCAATCTGATGCCTCGTCCAGCGGTAAGATTCCCATACGACGAGACTTAAGAAGATGATCGCAAGCACTGCGATCCCAACAAGAAGCTGTTTTATCGCTGCCGAGGAAGTCACGACATCACCCAAGGATCGCCCCATTCCATCGCGGCTGAGCGTTTTGGATGTACCAAATATCCATAATCGAACATATTGAAGGCCCCATCCGGCTGCACACACGACGCAAAACAACGCAAGAATGGATGGCAGCGATGACGAGATAATCGCCGTATACCATTGCCGCACCGAAATGTCAGCCCCGAGGACGACAATAATGGACTTGGTCTGCGGATCAACGATGGGCACAAGCGCCGAAACCCAACAGCCCCAACGATCCGAAAGAGGCCCCTCTGTAATAGATTGACCCGAGTCAAATATGCTGCGCAGTTGGGCTGAAGCCTCGTAGTACGGCTGACCGGGTGGGGAACAAGCCCGGCTTTGGCTCGGTTCGCTATCAGCGAAGAAGACAACACAACCGTCGGGTCGCCTCCCCAGAAGATAGACAAATCGACAGTTGGGCAACTGTGTTTGGATTTCAGCGAGCGCCCTCTTGATACTTACATATGCTTGTGTGTCGGCATCGCTAGGAGTTCCCCGAAGAGTTTGGATCTTTGCCACGTCAATGGTTGTGGCACGGTCCGCAATCCTGGTTAAAAATGAACTCCGTGCCGCTGAATCCCTCTGGAGAACAATGGCGGCACTTCCGGCCACGAAGACCATTCCCAAGACAAGAGCCATGTAGGTGCATCTCAGTCGAGCCATGGATTGTTCACCCGCGGAGATGGCCAAGAATGTCTCCTGTTAATTCCTAGGAAAGCGCGTATTCACGAGAACCGGAGCACCACAGATAAGCTCCGAACCTTGTTTACTATAGGTCACTGCCAACCCACGTCCAAACGACTGGCCAAAAACCTTTGACGAGGGCGAAATCCCTTGCCTTTAGATAGACGCCGTCACTCCTGCGGTCGAAGCCTTGTGTATCAACTAGGTCAATCTTAGCGAGGTTGCGAATGGTGCCAGTTTTTCGGAGCGTGCCTCCAGTGAACTGAGTCACGAATTGGCTGTTGCCCCGCCCGAACTGATTATTCATCTTTGCGACGACAGAAACCCTACGTCCCTCGTGGGGATTGCAGCAGAAGCCCAACGTTCCGAAATAGATCAGATGGATTTATTCCTTCAGAACCAGATCGATACAAAGGACCGATCCCAGGATGAGTTGTCGTACCGGATGCTGGGGCGGCACTGTATCTGCAATCTCAAGGATGTAGTTGTCAGCCGAGGTGAAAAGCTCCCGTCCCAATCCCTGCCATTTCTTCGTAACTTTTGCCAACTGCAGACCTTCGTACTCGAATGAAAACTCCCATCCGGTCCATTTACCCTTCAGAAAGCACACCTCCCGATCTTCGGCATCGAGCACCCGAAAGGCTCCACCAATAGAGAAGAGTCTCTGCTTGAAACCGCCAACAACCTCGTCCCGATCGTCTCTCACATAGACCCTCGAAAGAAATAACGTCCATCCTCGATGAACTCTCAGGACCTGCTGACCATTCGCATCGCGAACAATACTGTCAAAGGGCGTCATCCGCTTATAATCCGTGAAGCGAAGGAGTTTTGTGATCATTCCGAGATTTTCTTCACGGCACGTCATGAGAAGGTTTCCCGTTTGCGGATCGAAGACATCGTAGTTGCTTGCGGCCTTGAAGAGCCCGATATGTTCTTTGACGAGAAACACATTGTGCTGTTGAAGGAGCTGATGCATCGTCGTGACTCCACTTTCACATTTTAGAAAAGTAGTCGAAAGCAAATGCCGAGACTGCAGCAAGTGTAGAACGTCGCCCCCGGCGCCGCAAGAACCGGACGATTCCCCGGCAACGCAATGTACGTTGACCCATGCAATTCGCCCAACTTATGAGAAGGCATTTCCAAATAGGGTCTTCCAAGCGAACTGCGATCTTGGACGCGAAGCCTTGGCAAACAAAAAACCCCGTGAAAACCGCGTTTTGTGTGGGAAATCACGGGGTTTATCTATCTTACTGTTGAAAGGCGCCGGTCGGATTCGAACCGACGAATGGCGGATTTGCAATCCGCTGCCTTAGCCGCTTGGCTACGGCGCCATAACTTGTCCGGCCTTTTCACCGTGCTTCTCGCATATTATGTCGCCACGCAGGTTGTAAAGCAAGGGCCAGCACCTGAACATTCCGTATGTTAAGACACCAATCCGAGCACGCGTTGTTGGCAAATCGTTAGGGTGACTCATGAATTGCCCGCGCGAGCAGGCTTCGTCTTCCCATTTCGAATCGGCGGTCCCGTCAAATCGCCCGACGCTGGCGACATCGAGCTATCCAGCCTTTTCTGCCGAAGCACCACCCTTCACAGCGCCATTCACAGCACTCTAGCGGACTTCCGAATCCTGTTTCTGAGAAATCTTTTGGACGTCCGTGCGCTGGAGGAACTCAAAACCGTCCACCAGTTCGCGGTCACCGTTGCCAAATCGTTCAAGCGTCTTTTCCTCGATGGTAAACGCAGCCGCATAACTTCTCCCGTCGGGGGCCGTCATCACATAATATATCCAATGGATGGGCACATCGGAGACTTGGCCAGTCACGTGAACGTGGAACATCTGGTGACCCGTCGGACTTTTCAACTCATTAGCATCTAAGATTCGACCGAAGTTCTGGCCGAGGATGTGCTGGACATTTTCGCGCAGTCCGGCAAGTGTCATTTTAGCCTCTTGCGCTGGTAACGATGCGATGTTGCACTGGGCCACCTGCCCCTGCCGATCAACCATGCGGAAAACCGTTACTTCCGGGGAACTACTCACGAGGTACCACTTACGGTCATACGTCACTTGCCATCCATTGGTCTCATCCTGGTGAATCAACCTCAAATGTTCGGGTAATGGTGGAAATGTCACGGGATGCCCAGGCCGTTCTTTAACCAATTGCGGATCGCTGGCTGGTGTTCGCATGAGCTGCAGCCTGGAGGTCACCTCAAAGGGGTGATCCACGAGACCGGCCTCACGCTTTTCCTTCATGACCATTCCCAACCATGTCACTTTTCTTTGTGCCAAGCCAACTTGAAGCCTACCAAGAAGTTCGGCCTGAGTGGTTGCGCCTAGTATCACGCCGCGAAGATTTCCCGATATTTCCACACGAGCGACTCCCCCGGGCAGAATTTCACTGGCCCGGCATTTTACGGTGTTCGCTGTGACAGAGTCCAAACCCAAGAAACTGGAAAGGACGTAGTCGGGCACGTCCCATTCCGTCCCCTGCCGAATGGGTTCCTTTGAAAGGAGCAGATCAACGACAGAACTGCTCGCGAGGACATCCAACAGGTCAAGTTCGTCTCGGGTCAACGGTCCATTAGGGCAGAACAATTCGCACTTTCCATCGGCGCAAGAGACGCCAATATATCGTCGGTCCTCCCTAAGAGTTGGTTGGACCAGGGCATCGTTGAACCAGATCTTGGCCTCCGCATTTTGATAAAGGCGAATCGCTTGAATGGGCTGGGAATATGCGTCGCCGCGCTGGATGATCTGTTCCTCATAAAGCAAGTTCGCTTCAAGCTTTAGGCTTGAAGTGCCGACCTTGGGATCACCCACTTTTCCAGAAACCTCCAGTTTAACGTCAACCCGATCTATATCTGGTGAGCCGATCGATTGAGTCGCGAGATTGGCCCCGGCATTGAGTTTTTGCGCGTCGGTGACAGCCCTTCCTAACGTCGAAGGCGCAGGAAGCGAACGATCCCCCGTATTTGGGCCTCCTGAAGGAATCCCGACCGACCCTTGGTTACCACTGCCTATAGGACTACCTATCCCTAAAGGAGGGACTGCATTCGAGCGTTGCGTGCTTTTGAGGTTTTCGACGCGGGGAGGAAGCGGAAGTGGTCCCCGGTATCGCTCGGTCAGGGGCGTATTTGCGACAGGTTCTTCTCCACCCTCCGTTTGCGATCTCTCTTGCCCCCATGCAGTTATCGAAACAATCGCAAGACATAGAAACGTAAACCACAGAGGCCACCGTATGTTCATATGAGGTCCAACACCACTAGAGCGATTGTCAAGTATCATGGCCGATCACAAGGTCCGCACTGAGTTGTTGAGGACACGTTTTGCTGACGTAACATGTTAAACCCGCTCATTCCCGGTTTCGGACTGTAACGAGAATGGCATTGATGCGTCAATATGATTTGGAAAGGGTGCCGTGTGTGAAAAGTATTTCCGACGCTTCGCTTGACTTGACGAATCGGTGCCGCATTTTGCGGCACCGTGTGCCGTATTTGCAGGACGCCGCCATGTTACACCGAGACACACGAGCATCGATAAGACATTATGTCACGCGACACTTGCAAGAATAGACGGCACTTTATGGACTTTTGTGCACAAAAGATCATTAGGCACAGTATTTGCGGTCAACGAGGAGCCGAAAAGTTGGGCCTGTTTGGCAATCGCAAAATGCCAACCGGCGTTTTGGCCGGAGTAGGGGGCATGGCGTTCATCCATGGGTTGTTGTGCGACAACGATGTCGATTTGCCGGTTTCCTACTCACTGAGACGACTGCAGGGCGGATAAACGGCATGATCTTGGCTGGGACCTATTTCAATGATTGCCGGGTTCGTGTAAACTCGAATATACCAAATATGTCTGACATAAATGTCCGCCGAGAACGAACCATTTCGCGTCGGTCAACGTCCCTTAGGTGGGCTGTGTCCCGGTGGTTGCAAGGACACAAGGTCGGAAAGGGCTTAGCCCAATGGGATTGCTGCGATGACTGATACCCTGAAAGTCAGTAGTGGTTACCGGATCCCGGCCATCAGAGAGCTGTGCTACCAAGTGGTGCGGTTTACACCGTCGGCCAAGAAAGTCGAACAGATGAACCGCGCCGAGGCTCTTTTGAGCGAAATCAAGCCGGACAAATGGTATTCCTACAGTTCCCTTTGCTATCGAATCACACGGTTTCGTCCAGACAAACCGGGGAAGCAATTCCTCGGTGAAGATATCCGGCACGATTTGATTCTGTTCATCGAAGACGTGGCGGAGACGGTGCCACTCAACGCCGAGGAGGTCACAGAGACGTTTTACACACTTCAGGAACTCGCGAAGAAATTCAACGTCTCAACGAAGACGATTACGAGGTGGCGTCGTGCCGGTTTGGTAAGTCGTCGTTTTTTGGTCAACGGCCGGGTACGGATAGGCTTTCTCGAAAGCACTGTGGAACGATTCGCCGCGGAAGAACAAGCGAGAATCAATCGGGCGTCGCAGTTTAGTCAGATATCAACGGAGGAAAGGGAGGCCATCATTGAACGGGCGAGAAGGCTCGCTCAAATGGGGGCGTGCAGACCAGAGGTCACCAAACGTCTAGCCTTGCGAACAGGAAGAAGCATGGAAACCATTCGCTACATCTTACAGCAATTCGATCAAGCCAACCCAGATATGGCTATTTTCCCGGACACTCGCGGTCCTATGAGCGAGGAAACCAAAGAGTGGGTGTATCGCGACTATCGTGCCGGCGAATCACTGGACGTTATCGCCAAACGGTACTGCCTGACCCGCGCGAGGGTCAACCGCGTCATTGATGAAATGCGCGCCAAGCGCATCATGGAATTGCCGCTCGATTACATTCCGAACGAGTCTTTCGAAAAGATAACCCCGGAGGAAGAGGCCCGGATCTTGGCCCCCCCTCCTTCGTCCCCCCATCCGACACGGTCACCTAAATTGCCGCCGGGATTGCCGCCATACCTCGCTAGTTTGTACGAGGTTCCACTGCTAACCCAGGAACAAGAGGTTCATCTTTTCCGAAAAATGAATTACCTCAAGTTCAAAGCGGCAAAACTTCGAGAGCAACTCCGATCGGAAATCGAGAGCCGCAAACGCCCGAATCGTGCCCTGATGGCGGAGATCGAGCGATTGTACGAAGAGTCCGTCAAGACAAAGAATGAAATTATTTCTGCCAATTTGCGGCTTGTGGTCTCGATTGCCAAGCGGCATGTTGGGCCTGCCGAGAATTTCTTTGAATTGGTGAGTGACGGCAACATGTCGCTCATTCGGGCCGTGGAGAAATTCGACTACTCAAGGGGAAACAAGTTCAGTACCTACGCAAGTTGGGCAATTATGAAGAACTTTGCACGCACAATTCCCGACGAGCACCGTTATCGTGATCGCTTTCGGACAAGCCAGAATGACCTGTTCACTTTGACGCAGGACGACCGGTCAGATCAGGCAGAACAGGAAACCTCCCAAATCCAGCGTGAAGTCCAGATCCAAAACATTTTACAACGACTCGACGAAAGGGAACGGCAGATTATTGTTCGTCGCTTTGGGCTGGATCGGGAACAGGAGCCTTTGACGCTGAAAGAGGTCGGCGCGGAATTAGGGGTCACGAAGGAGCGGGTTCGTCAGCTCGAAGCCCGTGCCATTAACAAACTGCGCAAACTGGCGGAAGAGGAGAGAATCGAACTATCCGACCTGGAATAATCTCCCTTGGGCAGCGTCCATCCCCTTCGCGTGTCGGGCCACAAACGCGGCTGAGGGAGTGTGGATGGTCGGCACCGAATTGGCGTTTCTGTTGATTCGGACGATCTTCATGCATGATTACGATTCCAATCCACCATGGAGGGGGGGTGCGATCGCTTCGCGGGGCTTACGGCCCTGGCGTTTGTCGTATCGAGCGTTGTAGTACCACACGCAGATAACGCCAGTATACCTGGTCTCTCTTGTGTTTGGTGCCGATTATGGTAACCTGATGCTTATACGCTGCCGAGTGGCCGAGCGTGGTGTTTTGGGGTTTGCTATCGTTGTCTTCCTGCCTGGAAATAAAAGGATCCTGGAAAAGAAATGGCGAAGAAGAGAATTCGAACCAAGCGGCGGAAACGTGACCCATTGATGGTTGACGGCCAGTATCCTCGTCCTTTGTATGTCGATTACAAAGACGTGGAGTTACTGAAAAAATTGACAAACCGACAGGGCAAAATCGTTGGACGTCGGAAGACGGGGTGTTCGGCCGTCAGTCAGCATGCCGTGACAAAGGCAATCAAGCGTGCTCGAATCATGGCTCTCCTGCCGTTTGTGGGTGAGTGAGCCTTCATGTCTCTCTGAGTCTTGCCAGGGCCTGCGTTTCTTGGCAAATCGGAAAATTGTCCCTGCGCCAATGACAACGTCGATGCCGGCGCGATGTCAAGACGAAGCCGAAAAAAGACTGGCCATCCAAGTGCAGATCCGAGAGGCGTCGCCTCAAGTGATCAAGGGGGCGTTGACGAGCCGAAGAGGGCTTTCAGCGGCCGGGGTGGTGTGCTGTTTCTTCTTCTCAAGGCTAATAGACCCAGATGGCTCGGTCTTTTGTTGGCAAGTCTCGTTCTGGCCGGATGCGCAGGTTTTGTGGCCTGGCAGGGTTTAGCGCCGCGGAGTGAACGTTCTCGCCTCGTGTTAGATGACATCCCCTTTGATGGCCGTCGTGCCTACGAGTATTTGCAGGCACTTTGCAAGATCGGTCCCCGGCCGAGCGGATCACCGGGGATGAAAGCTCAGCAGGAGCTTCTCGTTGCCCATTTCCAACAGCTTGGAGCAGAAGTCTCCTTGCAGAGTTTCACGGGAGTGGATCCCCGAAACCGTACTCCGGTGCCAATGGCCAATTTTGTGGCCCGATTCTTTCCCGAGCGAACAGAGCGAATTCTCTTGTGTGCCCATTATGACACGTTGCCATATCCTTTGCGTGACAGGGTTAATCCACGGGGCCGGTTCGTCGGGGCTAATGATGGGGCGAGTGGTGTTGCTCTGTTGATGGAGCTGGCTCACCGGCTTGACAGAATTCCCGAAGGTTTGGGCGTGGATATCGTGTTTTTTGACGGGGAAGAATTCATCTTTTCGGAATGGGACCCGTATTTCCAGGGTTCGGAGTTCTTCGCCCATTCGTACTTGGAGTCTCGTCCCCAGCGGAAATGGCGCTATCGTGCGGCCGTGCTGGTCGATATGGTGGGTGACGCAGACCTGCAAATCTATCAGGAACGAAACAGCGCTTGGTGGCGAGATTCTCGCTGGATTGTTGACGGCATCTGGAACACGGCCAAGCGTTTAGGCGTTTCCGAGTTCATTCCCCAGAAGAAGTATGAAATCCGAGACGATCACCTGGCATTGCACAACATTGCTGGGATTCCTGCCATTGTTCTCATCGACTTTGACTATCCTTCCTGGCACACGCAGGAAGACACTCCGGACAAGTGCTCACCGCTGAGCCTGGCCAAGGTTGGTTGGGTCTTGCTGGAATGGCTTGCGTCCCTTGATCCAACAAAACTCCCTGCGCTGCGGTAAGCCGTGGGTCCATAAGGATTATCACTCTGGTCAGTTCTTCTTCTCTTTAGGCGCAACCCGCTGAAATGTGAACTCATCTAGCTCGTAATCGACCCTGATTATTGCACCTTCCCAATCGGATTCCTTCAACAGTTCGACGGCCAGCGGGTTCTCAATTCGTCGCTGGATGACTCGCCGGAGTGGCCGAGCACCGTATGTCGGATCGTATCCCAGCTCCGCAAGTGCTTCGATGGCACGCTCGGTCACTTCCAGCTGAACGCCACGTTCTTCCAGCCGTTGCTTCAGCCGACGGATTTGAATCTCGGCAATCTTCCTAATCTGGGCCTTGCGCAACGGATGGAAGATAATCACCTCGTCAACACGGTTGAGAAACTCCGGCAAGAAATGTTGCTTGAGCAATTGCATCACGGCTTCACGAACTTCGTCTTCGGTGCCGCCCGATTCGGTGATCTCCTGGATCGACTGGCTCCCGATATTGCTGGTCATGACAACAATGGTGTTTGTGAAGTCCACCGTGTGGCCCTGGTTATCGGTCAGCCGACCGTCATCAAGGACTTGAAGCAAGATATTGAAAACATCTCTGTGCGCCTTTTCGATTTCGTCTAAAAGAACAACGGCGTAAGGGCGTCGGCGAATGGCTTCTGTCAGGACGCCACCCTCTTCGTATCCCACGTAGCCGGGCGGAGCACCGATCAGTCGGCTGACGGTGTGCTTTTCCATGAACTCGCTCATGTCCAGCCGGACCAAAGCGTTTTCGTCATCGAAGAGGATTTCCGCCAAGGCCTTGCAAAGTTCCGTCTTACCGACCCCGGTCGGACCCAGGAAGATGAATGACCCAATAGGCCGTTTGGGATCCTGCAAGCCGGAACGACTCCGCCGAACGGCGTTGGCCACAGCTTCCACGGCCTCATCCTGACCAACGACACGCTGATGAAGTCTTTCTTCAAGAACAAGCAACTTCGCTCGCTCGGTCTCCATCATGCGCGATACAGGAATCCCGGTCCAGGCGCTGACGACCTCGGCGATTTCCTCCGGTCCCACTTCCAGACGAAGTAATCGCTTGTCATCAGGGACGGGATAGGAATTCTCAGCTTTTTCCAACTGTTGCATGATTTCGCGGCGGCGGATGTCGAGTTCGTAAAGACGTTGATAGTCCTCCTCGCGAACAAGTACCCCTGCAGACTGTTTCTCTTTAATGCTGGCCTGAAGCTGATTAAATTCGTGTTCCGCCTCCTGAAGCTGGTTCCGCAGGCGATGGATGCTTTCGAGTGCAGCCTTCTCTTTCTCCCACTGTTCCCGTAGACTCTTGAGTTGGTCACGCAGTCGGTTGATTTCCGACTGGATCTCGGATCGCCGCTCTCGTGCATGTTCCTCTGTTTCGTCCGCCAACTGCCGCTCAGCAAGTTCAAGTTGCATGATCCTTCGCTGGAGTTGATCGATCTCGACCGGCACGCTTTTCAACTCCATGGCCAACCGGCTCATGGCTTCATCCACCAGATCGATGGGCCTTGTCGGGCAAATAGCGGTCCGTGATATACCCTGTGAGAGAGTTGCACGGCAGCCACCAAAGCCGAGTCCTTAATCTTGACGCCGTGATGGGCTTCGTACCTCGGCTTTAAGCCGCGCAGAATGGCCAGTGTATCATCGACCGAAGGTTCGCCCACATAGACCGGCTGGAACCGTCGCTCCAGGGCCGCGTCTTTTTCGATGTACTTTCGATACTCATCCAATGTTGTAGCGCCGATGCAACGTAATTCCCCCCGAGCAAGTGCTGGCTTCAGCAGGTTGGCGGCGTCAGCCCCACCTTCTGCCCGCCCTGCCCCAACGACGGTGTGAAGCTCGTCAATAAACAGAACGACATTTCCACCTGCGGCTTCAACTTCCTTCAAAACAGCTTTGAGACGTTCCTCAAATTCACCCCGGTATTTTGTTCCCGCGACGAGCGCTCCCATATCGAGCGCGATCACGCGCTTGTTCTTGAGTGGTTCCGGAACATCACCATCGGCGATTCGCTGGGCTAAACCTTCTGCAATTGCGGTCTTGCCCACACCCGGATCCCCTATCAGAACCGGATTATTCTTCGTGCGGCGTGAAAGGACCTGCATGACCCGGCGAATCTCTTGGTCACGTCCAATAACAGGGTCAAGTTTCCCACGACGTGCACGTTCGACAAGGTCAACTCCGTACCGTTCCAATGCCTGAAACTTCGCTTCTGGATTCTGATCTTCCACGCGTGCCGTACCGCGAATTGCCCGCATCGCGGCGAGTAATTCCTGCTCTCCGATGGCGTTCAGTTTCAGGATATTCCGCGCCTTGGAATCGACCTTTGCAAGGCCAAGCAACAGATGTTCCGTCGAAATGTACTCATCGTGAAGGGCATCAGCCTCTTTCTGGGCCTGTTCCAAGACTTTCACAAAGGCCGAATTGGCTGCCGACTGAACGGCTCCCGAAACCTTTGGGAAACGCCCCAGCTCCGCCTCGACCATCCGGTTGAGTTGTGACCAATTGACGCCGATCCTGTCGAGCAGGGGTTTAACGATCCCATCTGATTCTTTCAGAAGAGCAGCGAGCAAGTGAACGGGATCGATCTCAGGATGACCCAGTTCCGATGTCAACGACTGGGCGTTCGCCACGGCTTCCTGAGCCTTGAGTGTCAGTTTGTCAAAACGAAAAGCTGCCATTTTTGACTGCTCCTTTTCTCTTATGAAGTGTGGAAAAAGAACTTCATACGGGGAACGGACTTCGACGATTTCGCAAAAAGGGCCGCTTTCGATGGGCGTACCACAAGAAAGCGGCCCTTTGGTTTCGACGAGAAACAGGGAAAAACCGAATCAATTACGTGCGTGTCATTTCACCTCGAATTCCGCGTCGATCGTATCGTCGTCTTTCTTGGAACCACCAGTCTCGGAGGTCGAACCCGCTGTGGCCCCCGCACCGCCGCTGGCCGCCGCTCGTTCGTAAAGGGTCTTGCTGAAAGCGTGGGCCGCCGCTTCCAGCTCGCTGATCGCCGACTTGATCTCGTCCGCTTTATCGCCTTTTGGCCGCATTCCGTGCCTTTTTCGAATTGGCCCGCGTTAAAGCATCCCGGTCGGCTGCAGACAGTTTACCCTCATGCTCTTTCATGAGTTTCTCAATCTGCCACGAGAGATTGTCGGCTTTGTTGCGAAGCTCAGCCAGCTCCCGTTTTCGACGGTCTTCCTCAGCATGGAGTTCGGCTTCTCGCCGCATCTTCTCGATCTCTTCTTTGGAGAGACCGGCCGATTGTTCGATGCGGACCTTCTGTTCTTTGCCCGTACCAAGGTCCTTTGCCGTAACGTGCAGGATTCCATTCGCATCGATATCGAAGGTCACTTCGATTTGCGGCACACCGCGCGGCGCTGGTGGAATTCCTTCCAGGTTAAACATTCCCAACAACCGATTGTCGGCAGCCATCTCGCGTTCGCCCTGATAGACCTTGATCGTGACCGCCGTTTGGTTGTCCTCCGCGGTACTGAAGATTTGCTTACGGGTGCAGGGAATCGTGGTGTTTCTCTCCACGATCTTAGTCATGATTCCACCCAGGGTTTCGATACCCAGTGACAGAGGCGTCACGTCGAGCAACAGGACATCTTTGACCTCGCCCGCCAAAACCGCACCCTGAATGGCGGCACCAACGGCGACGACCTCATCTGGATTGACCCCCTTGTGTGGTTCTTTCCCGAACAATTCCCGAACCAAATCCTGGACCTTGGGAATCCTCGTCGAACCACCCACGAGCACCACTTCGTCAATATCCTTTGGTGTGAGCCGCGCATCGCGGAGGGCCTGTTCTACTGGACCACGGCAGCGCTCGATCAGGTGGTGTACAAGCTGTTCGAACTTAGCACGGGCAATCGTCATGTGGAGATGCTTCGGCCCGCTGGCGTCAGCCGTGATGAATGGGAGATTGATGTCTGTCTGCTGGAGGGTACTCAACTCCTTCTTGGCCTTTTCGCAGGCCTCCTGAAGTCGTTGAAGGGCCATCGGGTCTTTACGCAGATCGATCCCGTGTTCTTTCTGGAATTCATCAGCCACATAATCAACTAAGGCGCGGTCGAAATCGTCACCGCCAAGGTGGGTATCCCCATTGGTGCTTATCACCCGGAACACACCTTCGGCCACCTCGAGGATCGAAACGTCAAACGTTCCACCTCCCAGGTCGAACACAACGATCTTTTCGGCCTCTTTCTTGTCCAGCCCGTAGGCCAGTGACGCCGCTGTTGGTTCGTTGATGATTCGGACAACCTCCAACCCAGCGATCTGACCGGCGTCTTTGGTGGCCTGACGCTGGGCGTCGTTAAAATAAGCCGGAACGGTGATCACCGCCTTGTTCACCCGATGCCCGAGGTAGGCCTCGGCACTTTCCTTGAGCTTTCGCAGGACCATGGCCGAAATCTCTGGAGGTGTGTAGGCTCGGTCCCCAATTCTGACCTTCACATATTCGCCCGATTCACCAACGATCTCATAGGGGACGATGGCCTCCTCGGCCTTGACTTCCTCGCGTCGGCGACCCATGAAACGCTTGATGGAATAGACCGTCCGCTTGGGATTGGTGACCGCCTGCCTTTTGGCGGGTTCCCCGACGAGGATTTCGCCGCGATCCGTAAAAGCAACAACACTCGGCGTCAGGCGGTTGCCCTCAGGATTAGGGATGACCTTGACTTCCTTCCCCTCCATCACCGCCACAACCGAGTTTGTGGTTCCCAAATCGATGCCAATGATTTTTTCTTGTGCCATGCTATGCAACTCCCTTCAGTCATGTCTTATTCTTCGCGGACTGAGCCACGTCAACCTCAGCCGCGAGACGTTTGTTTTCAAGACAAGGGTTAACGTGTTTCAACCCATTGACGTTTCAACGAAATTCTTAGAAAACTTACATTACTCCTTGGGAGCAAACCCTGTGCCGGACATGCAGGAAGAATGTGTGCGATGCTTAAGTTATTATTTAGAAAGTAGTTGCAACTCATTTCGGGAGATTTCAAGAGGATCGTCGTCCGCCCAACTTCGTCGCACCTGCCAATTTGGCAGCACGTTGAAATCGCAGTGGGGGCTGGTGCCACCTAGCTTGTGACACGGTAATCCGTACGACGTCTCCGAGGCAGAGGAGTACACCATGCCACGAGGAGATGATCCTTTTAGCAACGTGACCGTATAAAGACGAAAGAAGATCGACAGACAATAATCGGCCCACCGAAATGTCCTCGTGTCCCGGTACGGAAATCTAAGACCATTTGCGTTCTGAGTCAACTAATGACGGTTCAACATCAAACCTGGCTCGATTTTCCCGGTGGAGTCCCGGAAATCCTTTACGAGTGCAAAGAGTGTTTGGTGGTTAACAAGCCCCCGGGGATTCTTGTTCAAGCCCCCCCGGGCATCCCCTCTTTGGTGGAAATGCTGCGTGATTTCCTGGCAAGTCGCCAGCAGTCACGCACAGGGGTCTATCTTGGGGTCCCACACCGCCTCGATCGGCCTGTTACAGGAGCCATCCTGTTCACGCGGCATAGTCGGGCGACGAGACGAATCACGGAGCAGTTTGAGTCCCGCATGATTCGAAAAATCTACTGGGCTGTGGTTGAGGGCCTGGTCGAGCCAAAAGTTGGTGTGTGGCGGGACTTTATCCGTAAGATCCCGGATCAGCCGCAAGCCGAGGTCGTGCCGGAGTCCCATCCTGATGCCCGTCTTGCCGTCCTCAACTACCGTGTCCTTCAACAGTGGGACAACCTGACCTGGCTTGAAATCCAACTGGAGACCGGTCGGATGCATCAGATCCGCATCCAGGCGTCTTCCCGGAATCACGCCGTGGTGGGTGATTGGCAGTACGGTAGCTCCATCGATCTGACACCATCTCAGGCTGACCTCCGGTTGAAACCAATTGCATTACATGCTCGGCAGTTGACGTTTCTTCACCCCATGACCTTTGAGACCCTAACCGTCACCGCCCCACTACCGCCGTACTGGACACGTATGTCTCCTGTTTTCGCCCGATTCGAAGCGGTCCTCGAAGACCCAGGAACTGGATAACCCGATCTCAGACGCACGTAACCTGGCCGCCCGAATAGATACGGACAACGGATGTTGAGACATAGCTCCCTTGATTCAGTCCTTCCTCTGCTGCCCCACCCTAGCCATGAATTCGTGGGAAAAGTAGGATACCGGAACGGTTACAAGACAAAATGAGATGACTTGACAACGCTGTCTCTTAACCAATCTGATGGTTTCCAGGGTAACTTGATTTTCTTAAAGCGATAACCCCATGTCCGCAAAGAAAAACCCTTTTGACGCAGCTTCTCACCTTACAACCCCCGTCGGGACATACCAAATTCATCGGCTTACATACCTCGAAGGCCTCGGTGCCGTTCGGCTGGAAGAATTGCCGTATTCCATTCGGATTCTACTTGAATGCGTGTTGAGAAACTGTGACGGCTATCAAGTCACTGAAGACGATGTTCGCAATCTGGCAGGCTGGGCCAGTCACCAAGGCCGGACAGAGGTTGAGGTTCCCTTCAAGCCAGCTCGCGTCCTCCTGCAGGATTTCACTGGTGTTCCTGCAATTGTCGATCTGGCGGCCATGCGGAGCGCGGTAAGCCGACTTGGCGGCAATCCTAAGAAAATCAACCCGTTAATTCCCGTCGATCTGGTCATTGACCACTCAATTCAGGTTGACTTTTATGGGACCGAAGAAGCTGCGCAGAAAAATCTGGAGCTTGAATTCCACCGCAACAGAGAGCGGTATCAATTCCTGAGATGGGGTCAAGCAAGTTTCGCAAACCTCCGAGTGGTTCCCCCGGCCAAGGGAATTATTCATCAAATTAATCTGGAATATCTGGCACACTGTGTCTTCGTGGCTCAGAAGGATGGGACGTTCCAGGCCTACCCCGATACCCTGGTCGGCACCGATAGTCATACCACCATGATTAATGGCCTTGGGGTCGTCGGTTGGGGGGTTGGGGGCATTGAGGCAGAGGCAGCCATGCTCGGGCAGCCCCTCTCGATGCTTGCACCCGAAGTCATTGGTTTGGAGCTATTCGGAGAGTTGCAGCCGGGCGTGACGGTCACAGATTTGGTCCTGACTGTGACCGAACTCCTCCGTCGCGAAGGAGTCGTTGGCAAGTTTGTGGAATACTTCGGCGAAGGTGTTGCCAGAATGAGCGTCGCAGATCGCGCTGTGCTGGCTAATATGGCCCCAGAATATGGCGCGACGATGGGCTACTTTCCGATCGACTCACAGACTCTCGAGTACCTTCGTCTGACAGGCCGCCCGGCAGAACACGTGACCCTCGTTGAGTGGTACGCCAAGGAGCAGCGGCTATTCCGAAACCCGGGTGATCCAACTCCATGCTACACAAAGGTGTTACGTCTTGACTTGTCAACCGTGGTTCCGTCGCTTGCTGGCCCGAAACGCCCACAAGACCGCGTGCCGTTAAGTGGCCTGAAACAGAGCTTCCAAGCCGCTCTTCGAGCACCTGTGGAGAAACGGGGGTTCGGTCTGGATGAAGCGGGAATCCAGCGATCAACCAAGTGCAACCTGAACGGGGAAGAGGTTAACCTGCGTCACGGCACTGTCGTACTAGCGGCTATCACAAGTTGCACCAATACGAGTAATCCGGCCCTGATGATTGCTGCAGGTTTATTGGCGAAAAAGGCTTGTGAACGAGGACTGAGTGTACCAGGTCACGTTAAGACCAGCCTGGCGCCGGGTTCTCGCGTCGTCACAGAATACTTACAGCGCGCGGGCTTATCTCAATATTTGGACCGATTGGGGTTCGCCGTCGTCGGATACGGCTGCACAACATGCATCGGTAATAGTGGCCCATTACCTGACCCTATTGTCGAGGCGGCTCAGCAACAGATCATTCTCGCTGCCGTGTTGAGTGGCAATCGGAACTTTGAAGGTCGTATTCACGCTGCCGTCAAGGCAAATTACCTGCTCTCGCCACCTCTGGTTGTGGCATTTGCCTTGGCCGGGACTGTCGATAAGGATTTGACTTCAGAACCTGTGGGAACTGATGCGCAGGGAAAGCCGGTATTCCTGAAAGACATTTGGCCCACCGAAGAAGAGGTTCAGGCGTTCTTACACCGGGCCGTATCATCCGACATTTTCCAAGAGAAGTATTCGGATATTTTTCAGGGCGAAACACTCTGGGAGAATCTGAAAACCGAGGTCACTGAACTATTTCCGTGGTCCGAACAAAGTACGTACATTCATGAGCCTCCCTATTTTAAGAATTTCACACTGGAAGCACCGACAACGTCCTCGATCAAAGGGGCGCGGGTCCTCCTGGCCTTGGGCGATTCTGTCACAACAGATCACATCTCACCGGCGGGTAATATCCCGAAGACCAGTCCGGCAGGACGATTCCTGATGCAACGGGGTGTCCCTCCCCATGAATTCAATAGCTATGGTGCGCGACGTGGTAACGACCTAGTCATGGTCAGAGGAACGTTCGCCAACGTCCGGCTGCGGAATCATCTTGTTCCCGGCACGGAGGGTGGTTTCACGCGATTCTGGCCAACAGGCGAGACTCTGCCCGTCTTCGAGGCCGCTGAACGATACAAAGAATTGGGTACTCCCTTGATCGTGTTAGCCGGCAACGAGTACGGCACAGGAAGCAGTCGCGACTGGGCCGCCAAGGGTACGGCGCTCTTGGGAATTAGGGCCGTCCTTGCGGCTAGCTTCGAACGGATTCACCGCAGTAACCTCGTGGGGATGGGCGTTTTGCCGCTCCAGTTTCCTAAGGGTGCGACCTGGCAGTCCCTCGGTCTAACAGGCGAGGAGATCTTCAACATCATCGAACCAGAAACTGGGCTCAGTCCGCGGTGTGATGTTCGTATCGTTGCACAGAAACCGGACGGCCGGGTCATTGAGTTCTCTTGCCTTGCCAGAATTGACACACCGGTGGAGCTGGATTACTACCGCCAGGGCGGGATTCTGCCGTTTGTCCTGAGAAAGCTTCTTCAGGATTGACTTCTGTCCATCCGGATTCTGGGCGAAAGCGACAACTCCTGTTGGGACTTCACCTGCCCGACGACTTCACGGCAACTCCGTGATGGTTTGCGCAACAATCGGACGAAGTGCGGTTCTCCGATCGTCTGAGGCGACGCCGGCTCGCAGCGCTGACTCGTTTGATTGTAGCGGTGGCCATCCACGGTGATGCAAATGACGAAGTCGGATAGAGTTGTGACGGCTCTGATGATGTCTCGGCCCAACGGACTGGCAAGCCGTTCGGGAATCAATTCGTAAACAGCACTTCCCGAGACGCTCGATGCGATCGGCTCGGTGAGGCAAAGAAGGCCCGACCGATCGGGTCGCCACTCATCAGGCCAGTGGTGGTGTTTGAGCCAGGTACAGGCAAACTGGCGACACATTGACGGACGACGCGAATAGATGCGGCAGCCGCTCTTCTTGAGCCAGGGACAGGGAAGCTTTTCCGGTTTTTCCGATTGTGACACATAACCCGCGGGAATCGGCAACCACACACAACACACCGTGCATCCCTGACAGGCGCGACCTGCCTTGAAAGCAGCAATCTCTTCTCCGCTCAGTATGGGTAAACTGTTTTGGCTGCGACTCATTGTCAACAAGACTGTCCCACGTCCTTTGACGACGTTACCCATTCGCGATAATCTTTGCCCGGCTCTGCTCGAATAACAGGCTACCTGTACTGGTTATCGGCGTGCAAACAGAGGGAAGCGGAAAGAAAACCCGATGCGCAATTGACACACCCAGAATTAATATTTGTCTTCCTTAAAAAAATGACCTAGGCTTTGTAATGAACGAACCCAACGTGTTGCGCCTGTCTTTTCGGTGACTGGGTCTTGTCAGAATTTGGAGGGTTGTATGTCTCGGGCCAAACTGCTCTCGGCTCTCCGGTCTTGGCTTCGGGTGAAAACCCGTCGTGGCGCCGTGCTCGTCCTGACGGCCTTGCTAATGGTCTTCATGATGGGCCTGCTGGCGCTCTCTGTGGACGTCGGTTACATGATGACTGTTAAAACCGAGCTAAAACGTGCGGCAGATGCCGCGGCTCTCGCGGGTGCCGTGAGTCTTGTGGAAGGAACTGATTCGGCCCAGATAAAAGCCTTTGAATTCCTGGCTCGAAACCCGGTTGGTCACGAAAATCTGATGACAGACCCTGATTGGGAAGAACGGCTCACCGAACTTTTGGCGCAAAACGGGGAGAAATTCAAGATAGAATTTGGCGACTGGGATGAATCCTCGCGGGAGTTTATCCCGTCGTTTGTCAATCCTACGGCGATCCGCGTGCTGGCCCGACATGACGGCGGACCGTTGTTTTTCTCCCGCGTATTCGGTAAAGATCGCTTTCACATCGAAGCCGAGTCAATTGCGAGGTATGAACCCCGCGACATCGTATTGGTGCTCGACTTTTCAGCATCTATGAACGACGATAGCGAGCTGCGGCGGATTTCCGAATTCGGTGAGTCAGCACGGACAGCCGTGGAGGCGAACATCCAGCAGATTTACGAGGAGCTTGGATCACCGCAATACGGTTCGCTCCAATTCACTCCTCAGTTTTACACCCAGGTGGGAAAACCTCCGTCAACAGGCTGTGAGCCACAGATTACCGTCACCTTTCGGTCGAACGATGTGTATGTCGACTCGACAAAAGACCTTTCCAACGTGGTCCTGCAATTCTCGGATGGGACAACGCAAAAATTCGATGGGTTGAAGGGAAAAACTGGAACGTTCAAGGGAACAGGTTACAATGCGAACAAACGTATTACCAGATGCTGGGTGAAGTCGGGTTGCAACGACAGCGGTGAGGGCCCCGGTTACGGCGAACGCTTTGAGGACACAAATGAGAACATCAAGAAGTACTTCGGCTTGAATAATGTCCCCTATCCCTATCCTGTGGGAAGCTGGGATGAATACATCAATTACGTTAAAACAAATTCCTTCGTCAACGCCGCAGGCTACCGAAAGAAGTATGGTTACCTGACGCTGATCAACTACTGGCTCGAACAGAGATGCCAAGCCAACGAGACACCCGTCCTCTGGCAGGTCAGTGAACAACCCGTCAAACAGGTCAAAGAGGCCGTGGATGTCTTCTTCGACTATCTGTCCGAAGTGGACACGGGCGACAAGGTGTCACTCGTCATTTACAACTCTACCGATCAGACCGCGGTCACGGAGTACAATCTGACTCGCGATTTCGAAGCAATCAAGAATACGGTGTGGCATCGCCAGGCGGGCCATTATGATCACTACACCAATATCGGGGCAGGCATTAGGAATGGTGTGGATGAACTATTGGCAAGGGGACGTCCTAACACCTTCAAGATGCTGGTCTTGATGACGGATGGTAACGCAAACAGACCCAGTAACGAGTCCGTCGGGCGTACTTATGCCCTCCAACAGGCGCAACGTGCAGCAAATAACAACATCCCGATCTTGACTCTTAGCTTGGGTCTGGATGCCGACCAGGCACTCCTGGAACAAATTGCGGAAATGACGAAGGGGAAATCGTTTGTCGTCCCCGGGGGGATGCAGGTCACGGATTTCAGACCTCAACTCACCGAGAAATTCCGAACGATCGCGAATCACCGGCCGGTTCGGCTAGTGAAATGACAGGCCCAGAGAGCGCAACCTCTGGAGTACCAGAGTCGCCACAATGTCAAGGTCGTTGACAGGCGCGAACCTCCGCCGCGATCCAACTGCGTCGGTTGGACATCCGGCGGAGGTCGGCTTTCTTGAGCACCTTCCGGTGGTTTATCTGGATTGCCTGCCAGCTCAGTTTCTTCTCTCATGCCCACGTCCGCGACGGAAATCCGCAAGACCACTTTCAGGATCGACGAAAGTCATCTAGCATGACGGAAAGTAGATGGTCGCTTACAGCGACTTGGCTGGTGGTTGGACGCAAGGGAGTTGTGGGGGAGTCGTTCTCCATATATGAAACACTGGTACGAAATCCCGGAGTTAGTGGCCCTCGATTCGCGGCGACACCTCGTGCGAATCCCACCGGAAGTGGATGTTCCCCTGACAGAGCGTGTGCGCCATCTGATTGATACCGCGGAGTTCCGGCGGCTTTCTCGAATCAGTCAACTGGGGTTGGTCTCCCTGGTTTATCCTGCGGCCCATCATACGCGCTTTGAACACAGCCTGGGAGTTTACCGACTTGCTCTGCTATTTCTCAAGCACTTGTCTCACGACAAGAGGTTCATCAGCACTGTTGATGACCGCGATGCTGAGCGGCTCCTTGTCACGGCCCTTCTTCATGACGTGGGGCACTGGCCTTTTTGCCATCCCATCGAAGATATGCGACTTGAAGGTGTCCCCAGCCATGAACAATTCCTGCGGTTTTTCCTCATAGAAGGGTCATTAGGCGAATTGTTGCAAACCGAATGGCGTCTCGCACCCGAAGATGTGCTGGAGTTATTGAATACGCCGGGCAATGAACCGAGGCTGCGGCTTCTCCACAGTATCCTCTCGGGGCCAATCGATATTGATAAGATGGATTATCTCTACCGTGATTCCCTCCATGCCGGAGTCCCTTACGGCCGGTTCTTCGACCAGCAACGACTGGTGGCCAGCCTGTGCGTCAATGCGACTGGAGATGGCCTCGCCATCACAGAAAAGGGGAAGACTGCTGCTGAGTTAATGGTTTTTGCACGATACGTGATGTTCAGCGAGGTTTACTGGCACCACGCCGTTCGCTCGGCAACGGCTATGTTTCAAAGGGCGTTTTACGAGATCTATCAAAAGCTCGATCTCAATGAGGTATTCCGTTTAACGGAATGGGAATTTGTTGAGACCCTGCGGAAAGCGGCACAAGGCCAGCCTGTCACGCAACTCATTGATGGGTTATTCGGAAAAAGACGTATCCTCTACAAGAGGATTGCTCAGTACCACTTCTTTGATGATCCGGACGTTTACGAGCAGCTCGCAGGTCGCCCGTACGACTGGCTCGTCCAGTGCTGTTGCATGCTGTGTGACGAATTGAGCCGTGCGGTTGACCGCAAGATCAACTATCATGAGTTACTCCTCGACGCCCCACCCATCCACAGGGAAATCGAGTTTCAGGTCGATGTCTGCTTTCCAAAGGAGGAAACTTTTCGCCCCCTGAGCGAGGTGTCTCCCGTTGTTCGGGCACTGGCCCAGGAACAATTTGACCACTATGTTAAACGGGTTCGCCTTTTCGGGGCGCCGTCTCTTGCGTCCATGGTTCGGGATCTTCCGTGTCTCCGTGACCTAGTTCTAAGAGCCATCGAGGCGACCGATTCGCACTTGGGCGATCGAGGGGGGCATAGCTAGGGCGGGTGGACCCTGTAAACTTCGTCGAGTCTCGGTCCGAGAGGTGCTTGCCGTATGAGTCATGAAACTTGCGGACGTGTCATTATTCGGTCAGACCGGTTACGTCCTTTCATCGAGCGTCACCCATGGGTGAGGGCAACCGCCATTGAGGTTGTAGAAGGAAATCCCCAAGACGGAAGCGTCGTCGATGTGGTATCACGGCAGGGTAAGTTCATTGCGCGGGGAATCTACAACAGTCAAAGTCAGATTCGCGTCCGCCTTTATACCTGGCAGGATGAACCGCTGGACGAAAGATTCTGGAGGCGGCGCATCGAGGCTGCTGTTGCCCTGAGGGAACAACTGGGAATGCTTACCCCTCATGGTGCCGCGCGATTGGTTTTTAGTGAGAGCGATGGCCTTAGCGGGCTGATCATCGACCGCTACCGTGACTTTCTGGTCGTTCAGGTCAATTCGCTCGGCTTTCAACAACGATTGGAGACAATTGCTGGTATTCTTCAAAGCACGATGAACCCAAGGGGGATCATCGCGCGCTCGGATGGCGAGATTCGATCCCAGGAAGGAATCACTTTGGAAGGTATTGCAACGTGGGGCGAAGTCCCGTCCGGTCCTATTCTGGTCCAGGAACATGGTCTGGACCTCGGCGTCGATTTGCTGGCCGGGCAAAAGACCGGTTTCTATCTCGATCAGCGGGACAATCGATTGGCTGCGGCACGACTTGTCAAGGGAAAACGTGTTCTGGACATGTTCTGCTACACCGGTGGGTTTTCCGTGGCGGCCTCACGGTGTGGGCAGGCGAAGGAAGTGTGGGCGTTTGACAGCAGTGAAAAGGCCATCGTTATGGCACGCGCCAATGCCGAGCAGAATGGGATCACAAATGTTAGATTCGAAGTCGGAGATGCCTTTCAGACTCTGAAATCATTGCGGGAGCAGGGCGAACGTTTTGACGTGGTTATTGTTGACCCGCCCAAGTTTGCTTCTGGGAAAAGCAAACTTCCCGAAGCACTCCGGGCGTACCACTACTTAAATCGTCTTGCGATTGATGTCTTAAATCCAGGGGGTTACCTAGTCACATGCAGTTGTTCAGGGTATGTGACGCGCGAAGATTTCTTTAATGTCCTTTTCGGGGTCTCCCAACAAGTCAAGCGGGATGTCCAGGTCCTCGAGCAACGGGGAGCAGCCCCAGATCACCCCGTTCTTCTGACTTGCCGAGAGACTCATTACCTCAAGTGCTTTATCTGTCGCGTTCTCTAGAACGGTCTTTTTACCGGGGATTCGAGCACACTAATCCTGCGCAGAAAACGTGCAAGTCCAAGAGGCGGTACAGCCCTCGGATTCGGAAAGCTCGATGGTCATCACCTTGAGGCTAGCCATCTGACGTCCCAACTCAGCGCGCAGTCTTTCCTGAAGACAAACACCGATATGCTGCGCCAAAAGTTCCGTCGTCACATTTGGAATCGAAATAAGGCGGCAATCGCTAGCAGGAAATCGCCATGAGCGAGGGCCGGCGCGAAGTTCGATGAAAGTCCCATCGTTCGTAACTTGGAGCCAGGGTGAGTTCGCCGGTATCAGAAGGACGTGGTCAAAATCATGAACGATCTGAGCAAGTGCCCGCTCCAAAACCAGGAAATCGATAACCCAGCCCGTGGGTGAAAGGTCGCCTTGTACGGCGGCACTGACACGAAAATCATGCCCGTGAATAGGTTCGCAAGATTCCGGGCCGAAGATCACAAAATGAGCCGCGTTGAAAATCAGTTTGGGTGACGCCACACGGACGGTGAATCGTTCGCTCACGACGAGGTCTCCAGAATCAAGGAACAACATTTCGGCGGGATATCGTGTTGGGAATTGGCCCCATGTCGAGCGCCTTATAACGGATGGACAAACATGCAAGTCCCTGTTAAAGCAAAATGGAGTCCGTGCATGGCCCAAGAGCCTTATTGCACGTCCTCCATCCAGTATCCCGTGATGTTCGCCGCTGGTCTCTGTTACACTCAAGACCTTCTCTGGAAATCCGCCCGAGGGCTATTCCATTTCCTCAATGACGGTTCCAGCAGACATACCACCTTTTCGATCACGTTTTCGTTCAAGTTCACGAGCGACAACTTGGTTAAGGCGGTCAGCCGCCCGGTTGATTACGGAAATCAGGTCGGCATCCTGATCCTCGATTTTGATGTGTTTTCCACCTCGCAAGGAAACCAGAATCCGACATTGTTTATCGACTCCTCCCCGCGGTCCATTTACGTCCTCCAACGTAACATCCACATTTGAAACCCAGCCGTCAAACTGATCGAGGGCAAATCCCACGCGACGCTCGATCAACTCTCGTGTAGCCTCATCAAGATTCACACGACGGGTTTGGATGCGCAGTTCCATGTTGACCTCCATTGGTTAAACTGCGAGACCGTGGGAAAAAGGTCATTCCGGGCACAAGTCGATATTCCCACCGGAATCGACAAGTTCGTGCCCACTAAATCCACGCAAAAAAGTCCCCTTAATGTGAAGACAACACCTCGGGGAATCCAAAGCCAAAAGACACGCTTAAGCAATGAGAGGTTCGAATGGGCGAAAAACCCCCTGGAATTAGCCTGAGTAGCAAACACACATGCAGCGCTCTGTGAGCTAACGTTCATTCCGTTATCTCAACAAAACCCTTGACGGGGCAATATTCCTCAAAATTCCGTGCTCACGAGTGAAGGCAATCCTGCATCAAATGACTCGTGATCGTCTGTATTCATTTTACCTTACAAATGCCGGGGAGCTAGCCCTAAAATTGTTGCTACAATTGTGTTGACAGCACAAACAGACAATTGATGCTTTGATCAGGCTTGCTGCAACAAAATGCGGTTCCATCACGAAGACGTCGTGTCCCTTTTGACGATCAGCGACGAGAAAGCTAACAGCACCCAACCGATCACCCATGAGATAGCACCCAAAGGAATAATCCATCCTATCCTCATATTCGGGACAGCGATTCTAAGGTACAGCCCGCCGCTAAATGCCACAATCCCTAACAGGAATAGGAAACCGACAACCCCCATAAAACGCGAAGACAAGACTCGCCCGGTGATTCCGCAAAGGATCAAACCGAGCGAATGGTAGAATTGGTATTGTAAAGCCAGGTCAAAAGACCGGGTTTCCGGAATGGTAAGCCAATCTCGCAAGAGGTGATCCCGCAGAGCGGCGAGAACGATTGTCACACCGGCAATCGCTGCTCCCGCGGCTATCCATACTCTCGAATTGCGTTCTGGAGATTCTACGTTTGACATTGACAATCCCTCCCCTGTGCCCTTAATGTGCCTCGTGTCAGGTTACTCACAAAGGTGTCTTCGTTTCCAATTCTACGTTCCCGGAACGTCTAAGCACCCGATCATATCTCTGACCGACCTAACAAACCAGTTGCGCTTCGTGATATAATAAACTGTTTGATTGCTGGGCGCCTGTCCTCAGTCCCACAGTCTGAAGGTGCTTGTTCATCGATTAGCACACCCCCTGGAACGAGCAAGGAATTGTCATCGCCATTCATGGACCTGTCACAAAACATAATCATAATCAAGTGAGCGGATGTCGTACGTCTCGTTTCTTCTTTCAGGCCTAATGTGCCTTGGTCATCTCACGATTTGGGCTGCGATTTGGAATCGTCTCCACGGTATCGGCCTTTCATTCGGCGTATGCAGTCGAATGACAGCCGTCTTGGTCGCCCTGGGCGCAACGATTCCGACAGCCCTTGTGACGTTGATCCTTCGTCACGATTTCCCGCTGTTTCAAGTTCCCTCTATGAGCCAGCATTCTGTCATGAATGTGGGATGGTCTGCACTTGTCATCTGTGCGGATGCTTATGTCATGGCGTGCTGGATGGCCCTTCCGTACAGCATCGTCTGGCGAATATGGCGACGATGGAAATCACATCCGCCAGTTCACCATTTTACAAAAAAGGAACTCGTCTTCGGTGCTCGAAAACCGATATTGTCCCGGCGATCTGCCGGAAATGCCGATTCGCTCGAATCCCAACGGTTCTTTACAAACCGACTTTTAACAAACTTGTTTCCCTCTTCTAAGGCCTCGAAACAGGCCCTATTGTCTGGATTCGGATTGGGAAACAGATTGACACAACCATCACACGAATCACCTTCGATTGGTGAGCATGTGGGGTTACCCTTAGTCAGAAGTCATCAAAGTCCTGGGCGTAGCACAAGACAATCCGGGAAAGAACCATGTCACGGGACCTTAACGCCATGTTTGCGCGATGGTAGGGAACACAATTTCCTGTTGCATCTCCCCGGTAATGAGTCCCTGATGTGCGAACAGGTGGACATTGGTATTCGTCTTGCACGGCTGCCAAAGCACATCGAGGGGATGACGATTATCCACCTGTCGGATTTACATTTTACCGGCAAGATCGGCCTGGACTATTACCGTCAAGCCATTGAACATACCAACAGGCTTCAACCCGATCTCATTTTTGTGACGGGTGACATTGTCGATCGATCCGACTGCGTGGCGGATGCTGCGCACATCTTGTCCGAGCTTCATGCACGCCACGGAGTTTTCTTTGTCTTAGGGAATCACGACCTTCGGGCTGATGCTTCTGTGGTTCGGGCAGCGCTTTCTGAGGCAGGGTTGATTGACGTCGGTGGTCGTGTCGTTCGTCTTTCTTTGGATGGCATCACGCTCCTCATTGGCGGAAATGAGCTTCCGTGGCTGGGACCGGCACCGGACTTTGCGGCGGCTGCAAATGGGGATGGCTGGGCTGCCCTCCGATTTCTGCTCGCCCACACACCGGATCAGTTTTCGTGGGCTGTCCGTCAGCGGGTGGACTTGATGCTGGCAGGCCATACTCATGGTGGACAGATCTGTTGTCCTTGGCTCGGCCCAATTATCGCTCCGAGCGCAAGAGGTGTGCGGTACGCGCACGGTCTTCATTATCGGGAACCAACGGCCATGTACGTCACACGAGGACTTGCCGGTGAGTTTCCCGTCCGATATTTCTGCCCCCCAGAGTTGACGCGCGTCGTTCTCTTCTCCGGCGACACAACGATCGCGCACGTGTAGGACGTCGCATCGTCGCATGACCGCAGTTGCGATGTCAGGCCCAAGGTGACTTTTTCAACTCACGAAGAAATGTCCCGCCAGAGAGGTGGAACGGGCAATCTGGGTATGAATCCGAGACATTGCTATCATTGCAAGTATGCATCGGACGAATGACGGAAACGATTTCGGGAAAAGATACTCTCGGAGAACCTGACAATGACGCAGCCAAGCACCGCTGACCGTGAATTTGGCTTCATCGGCATTGGGCAAATGGGCCGGGCCATGGTCGAGAATTGGCTGGCCCTGGGTTACACGGTACGGGTTTACAATCGGACGCGAGAAAAACTCATCCCGTTGCTGGAAAAAGGCGCCATCGAAGCCCCAACCCCGGCAGATGCCGTGGTGCCAAATGGGATTGTGATGTCGTGCGTTTCTGATGATCCGACACTTGATCAGATCTTCAGTGACTTGACGATCTTTCGACGTCTGGGGAAAGATGGCATTCATGTATCGATGAGTACGATCTCACCCAAAATGGCTCGCACGCTTGCCGAGCGGCATCAGCGGGAAGGCGGCGTCTATGTGGCAGCCCCGGTCATGGGTCGGCCTGATACTGTCGCTCTGCGTCGGCAGACATTTTACGTATCAGGGCCTTCTCAACATCGGGAACGGGTGAAACCTTTACTCTCTCCCATTTCCCGTCAGGTTCTTGATTTGGGTGACGCACCAGAGGCGGCTCATGTGGCAAAGCTCGCTTCCAATTTCCTTATCGCAACCGTGGTCGAGTCGCTGGGAGAAGTGTTTGCTTTCGTGGAAAAAAATGGTCTGTCGCCACAAACCTTTTACGACACCATTACCGAGTTTCTCTTCGATTGCTTCATTTATAAGGGTTATGGCCGACATCTGTTGAGCGGCCAGTTCCGTGAACCGCTGTTTCGGCTCCAGCTTGGGCTTAAGGATATCCAGCTTTCAATGCAAGCGGCCACAGAATCGCGAACCCCGATGCCAATGCTGAGTCTCCTGCGAGATCGTTACTTGACTGCTTTGGCGCAAGGCTATGGTGACTGGGATTGGACGGCTATCAATCTCGAAATCCGGCGCCAAGCTGGTTTGGCTTCCGAACAGGATTAGCCGCACCTCATGCGTGATATACGATTCTCGCTTGCAAACCCGGCACGAATTGGCGACTAAAGATAAGTCCCCAATTTGTGCTTTGGTGCGGATCACTTCCCGGGGGTATCGAACCACCCCGGAAGACCTCGGAACATGATGTGTAATCCCCCCGTCAGAATAAACGCGAAAAGGGTCCAGTTGAGTTCCACGAGAAGTCCTCCCATCAGGACCCACAGCAATATCGCAAGTAAGCATGAGACAAAGAATGCGTAGGCGGCCACGGCAGAATTGGCGTCCGTCCGGCCCAGTTGTTTGCCGGTCTCCATGAGGATGAGGGCAGCAACAACACCGAGCACGGCCCGGTGGGTTGTGTCCAGATCATTGAGCCGCTGCCGCAACCACTCCTGCGAATCGCTGCCGGTTGATACCAGGAAGACGAGGATGATCACCGGCAGCACGCTTCCAACGGCGCGGCGGATGGCCCCCGATGTGGATTTGGCGCGTTTCACAAGAAAGACCAACAGAGCAATCAAATAGAAGAAAAGCCCCACCACAACGGCGGGATACAAAATGTACACAAAGAATCCCCGTAGGATTTCGCGAATCGTCTCCATATCATCTCTCTCGATCAATTGCCGAGCTTGCTCGGGTCACGTCAAAGGCCACTATGACAGTCCGAATGTGACATTACAGCCAGCGGTGCATGGAAATGGAGACTCTCTTTCAATTCCTTTGGACACTCAACAGATACCAGGTCGTAACGGGATGCCCCAACGGCACACGCCATCCCTCGCTAGTCTTCTCTGCAAGTACAGACGCACCGACTGGTCGTCCTTGCCCATCCAGCGCCTGAACACTGATTTGTTCCGCGTTTATGCCTGACAAAGTTACCGTTCCCTTTACGGGTTCAATAACCGTTGGTGATTTCCCCCAATCCTCCAACGACGTCCGGTCGGCATTCCACACCTGCCCCTGATTGGCCACCTGCGAACACGCCGTCAGAAGCAGACGTTGCGAATCGGTCACAGGTTTTTCATCCATCGCCGTTAACGTAATCGCGCAAAACGGATTTGTTACCTCGACACGAAGATTCTTCGCACCTTTTGCCAAAGCCCGGCAATAACCAACCACAGCCTGCCAGCGGGGCGTGTCCACGACGACCAGTCCTGTCTTGTCTTCTCCTAACCACCAAGATAACTCGCCCGTATCCGAAGTGACGGGGTTTTCATTCAAGTCCGCAAAGGAGCCGGTCGGCGGTCCATCGAACGAACTGACTCTCACCGCGTGCTTAAGGGGTAATGCAAGTGGAAAGCCAGGCGTGAAGAACGGTCCAAGCTCCCTCTGATTACGCAGACGGATGCTCTCCCTGACCTGTTCCAGGGTGTACGTGCGATTCATAACAGTTCTGGCTGTTTGCACGTCGCCGCGCAAAAAAGCCAACGCCCCAACCACCAACTGCGACATCTTCACCGGATCGAACGCCAAATCGAAATGTCCCCCTATTCGCGAATCAACACCGACAATCTCCGAATGGGCCAGAGTGTACCAGAAGATTCCATCCCAATCTTGAAAGGCCGCATAAGCTGCCAGGATCGGGATTCCTTCACACGCATACTGATGGGGAAACGGATGATTGACCTCCGAAACTGTGTATGGTTTGCCTGATACTGGTGTACGCGCCAGTTGAACGACCGTTGAATGCTGGGGATCAACGACCATAGGAGTATTCGGAATCCGAAAGCCAATATTTCGTCCGGTGTTGGGGTCCTGAATATAAGAGGGATGTTGCCAGTACACATGCCCATCCACAACGTCGAGAAGCGATGTCCCCACGACAATGGGGTAACCCGAATGGTGATGGCCGTGGTCGCTGTTGCCGGCAATCAACTGTTTGACACCCAAGTCATCCTTTAGAAATTTTTTCATGTCATTGAAGTACTGTCGTTCAATCTCCATGTAAAAGCGAGCCTCGGTATGGAAACGTTCGGGCGACGCCTTGGCAAACTGATCGGGTGTTAGCCGCGGGATCGGTTGACCTTCCGGCACACCAGCTTCTTCCGAAATCCTTCGACGGGACTCCGCTGAGATGTTTTCCCGCAGCCACTGGTTGTAAAGTCGGGTGAGGTCTTCTGCGTAACTGGCCGTGATATCTGTCCACGTTCCGGGATTCTTGCGCGTGTTGGTCCCGCGAAGACGCCCGTCCATCCAGGCCTCGATCAACGAATTCTCGTTAACTAGCTCGATGAGGGCCACGCCAGGCTCGTGGCGATACTCATTGCCTGTATAGGGGTTCCGATGGGTGAGCAACTGCCGGGCGTATTCCCGCTGCAATTCAAGAAGGCGAGGATCAAAATAAGTCAAGGCCTTGGCAAACCCCAAATACTCGTGATCGCGCACCCCATCGCCAGGCTTGTAGGAACGCGCAACATTAAGGTTGAGGTCCGTGTAAATCCCTCGCTCTTTCAATTGCGCCACAAAGTAATCGAGCCGATCAAGCTGCTCCCCGTCGAGTTCCCGCGTATCGTCGCGCCGAGCATTGATGATCCCATTAGGGGCCGGACGGTCAAAGAAGTGGAAGCGTACGCAATTGATTCCCCATCGCGACAAACGTTCGGCAATGATTGGTGCGTGCTCTTTCGGGGGAATGCATCCACGACCCGATACATTCACTCCCCAAAAACGAATTCTTTGACCATCGGGCCTCGCAAAATGACCATCCCGGATTGTGATAAATCCACCCTTGCCAGCCGGTTTATCCAGAAGGAACGAAAGGTCAATAACACTTTCGTCCAGTTGTTCCCAACTGATGGAATACGGTTGCAGCTCGGCCTCTTCCACCGCCAAAAGGGGCGGCGACGTCACCAGCACTGCAAGAACCACCATGGCAAGGACGACCGCCAAAAATCTCATGGGATGAACCTCCACAAGAAGCCAATGACTTTTCAGGCTATGCGTGGGATGGATCATAAATACTTTGACTCTCTAACCCGCAGGCATCTCCCCCTAAGAGAGTTGTCGGTTTCGACGACGATCCATCACATACGTTACGAACGAACCGCGCTTTTCTGTAACAACAGATCAAGGTAATTACCATAACCAATCACACCGGTGGAAATGATCAACACCACGATGGCAATCACTACCAAGATCTGCGTAAAAAGACGTGTCTCCCGCCATTCTTCGAACACAATTCCCCACAAGTTAGAAAAGACAATGATAAATGCCATATGGATTGACCAACTCGAAAAATCGTACTGGGGACCAAGTTTGATTGTCCCCATGCCATAGAAAAAGAACTGAAGGTACCAGACGATCCCCGCGAAGAGTGCCAGAACGTAATTGACAATTTGCCCGAGTGTCCGACCGCAAACGTAATCCCGGAATGTTCGGTTCTTGGCATTGAGGAACAAGCACCACACAGCATTGCTCACAAGACCGCCAATGAGGATGACGACGAGGCTGGCGTTATTGGAGAAGATTTCGGCGGCCCCCAGATGATGGGCGGTTTCAGCGATCGGTTTTCCGGCAGCCAGTCCGAAAGCAAAGCAAGCACTAAGGATGCCAGACACGGTTGCCACCAGAAATCCCTTGCCGAGAGCGAACATGTTCCCTTCATCATCACCCGATTTTCTTCTCGTTTCACGTTCGCGCCGCATCCCGGCCCATCCGCACAGTGCAATTCCCGCAAGGCAGACCGCAATTCCCAGAAGCACGACCTGTCCGGGTGTGGTCGTAACAAGATTGACAAGTTTCGTGCGATCTGCTGCCGAGCCAAACAGCCCCGAGTACACAGGTGGAATGAGCGTCCCAAAAACCATGCAGAAGCCAAGGGCAACCGCGTACCCCAATCCCATGCCTAAATATCGCACCGATAGTCCGAAGGTGAGGTTTCCTAGTCCCCAAAGCGCCCCGAAGAAGGCTGCCCAGAAGAGGGCTGAAATTGGACTCGCCCAAAGGACCTCGTCGAGGCGAGGAATGGTCCAGTACGCCGCGACCCAAGGTGCAATCAACCAAGCCCCCAGGCCCATGACAAGCCAAAGGCTTTCCCATGACCACCGCCGGATCAGTTTCAGTGGCGAGTAAAAACTGCCCGCCGCAAAACCTCCCAGGGCATGCAGAACAACGCCGATTGCTGGTTGGGGAGTCATTGGGAAAGCCTTCTTCCCGAGCGAGTCGAATCAGGATGCGCTAAACACAGGCAAAAGCAGATGACTTTGCTTTTCCTTGAGCCTAAAACCTTTCAGTCAAGGGTCCAGGGCTTTCGGTACTCATAATGCAGGAAACTGTTCGCCGCCTCGTTGTTGGTGAACCGTTCCTTTTCGGCATCCCAGTCCAATCGAGCACCAACGGCGTACGAGATGTTCGCGATCAAGCTGCACGTCGTCGAACGGTGCCCGATTTCCACATCGGCATTGGGCAAAGCCCGCGACTTGATACAATCGAGAAAGTTTCGGGCATGATCAACCGTCATATCGTTTTCGCCGGCAGGGACCTCCACCTTAATCGGCTCCAATCTGGGCGATGGATCCTGGAATTGGCCGCCGCGTTCTGGCAAGACCTCGAATTTCTTTCCCCCGATGTAAGCAGCCCCCAGAGTTCCGCGGAGTTCCAATTCGCCCTGGGCGAGAGCTGGTACACTCGAAGCCTCATACTGGCCAAATATGGCCAAACGTCCTGAAGCAAATTGGAAAACAGCCTCCATCGTATCCGGAATGGTTCGGTCATCGTCCACAGCAAAACGCCCACCCATTGCGCACACGGATGAGGGGGCCAACTCGTCGGTCAACCAGCGGATGGCATCCAGGTAATGAACCCCCCAGTTTGCCATTTGGGAGGAATACAGGTCCCACCAACGAAACTTGTAGGGCGCGATCGTCTCTTGAAATGGACGTTCCGGTCGCGGTCCCAGCCACAAATCCCAATGCAAACCCGGCGGAGGATCCGAAGGCTGAGCCTTTCCAATACCGGCCGGGAACATGTTGCTTAAGCGATAAGCCCGGGAAACCGTCACTTTACCGATCTTACCTGATTGAATGAGTTCATGGAGTTGCGCGTACAATTTTGACGACCGCCGATGCGTGCCAACCTGGACCACGCGGTTGTATTTCCGCGCCGCCTCGACCATTTTTCGCCCCTCAACGACCGTAATGGACAGCGGCTTTTCAACGTACACGTCTTTTCCCGCCTTACAGGCCCAGATGGTCTGGATGGCATGCCAGTGATCCGGTGTGGCGATCACGACGGCATCAATGTCATTTCGGTCGAGAACTTTTCGGAAGTCGATTTCCTGGGGAACCTTGGCAGGTAATTTCGTCTGCGCACGTTCGAGATACGGTTCGAATACGTCACACAGAACCGCAACTTCCATATCCTTGTGGACCAAGAAGGCGTCGAGAAGCTGACCTCCACGATTTCCAACACCTATGAAACCAAGTCGAATTCGGTCATTGGCCCCCCAAATCCGAGAGCGCGACAAAGCCGACCAAGTGACCGCTGCTACTCCGAGCTGGGAAAACTCACGCCGCGTTAGTTTGTTGCCTCCCATAACGAACTCCTTAAACCAGAAAGGGACGCGATTGAATACAAGAGATGAAATCCTTCGTGCCACCCGCAGCTTCCACGCACCAGGCCAATCATCTCGGTTAGCTCAAATGCTAATCGCGGACAAGGCCAGTCGTCAAGTCTCAGCACGTCGGTGCGGATTGAGTTACCGAAAGGAAGAAACGATCGAGTTGATCGAGAGAGTAAATACAGAAAGGCCAATCTCGCGAGGAGAGAATCTGTTTTGTACGCAGGCGTGCTGACATCACTTGCAGCAATCGTTCAAGTTCTCTGCGATCTTCAGTCACGAATTCCTGAAGGGCCTTGTTGCACTCTCGAATCGCCAGAAACCGCTGTCTCGGACTATCAGATGGATTGAGTTGTCGGATCCATTCCCATTTCTGGCGAATCACGTTCTCTGCATCTTCCCGCCGTGATGGTGGCAACCGTTCAAGATCGATGAACCGCTCCGGGTGAAACTCCGTCTCACGAATGAGCTGACGCAACCGGGAAATATCCACGGCATCGACCTTGGAACAGGCCACCGGCAATCGCAAAGTGGCCGTCGCGGTACAGAACGGGGGTGGTTCACAATGAAAGAACCGCCGGATAATCTCGTCGGTGACCCCATCGTATTTGGCGCCACCAATTCCATGAATGAACAGGTCACTCAAACATAGCCTTGCCCATAATGTGGTGATAACGGCCCGACTCCGAATGCGACGGCCTTTTTCGGCCTCGTCCCGCCACCAATTGACAAACGTCTGAAAAAGATCGAAGTCCCTGTGTGGAATCTCCCGTTTCCAATTCCCGCCGTCCGTGACTTCCAAAACGTTCTTTCCGTGACGTACGAAAATTCTTCGGCGGACAGGCTCCTCAATGGTCCACGTCCAGAATGGCGTTTCGTACCATCTATCGACTTGCTGAAGCTCTGGGAAGGGATGCGACCTGGAACGAAGGCGATGCCATCGTCGGTATGCCAAAACCGCCTGATTGTGAATCTGTTGAAAGCGATGACTTTCTACCCAAAGATGCAAGACAAGCCTCAAAAAGCTGTCCTGTTCACACACAACGCTTTGTGGGATCTCCAGCGTGTTCCAACCCCAGCGTTCCTCCCACAAGTGTCGTCCCTGCGCGATTGCGTCGCCTAATCGACCGGTCATCCTCGCACGATTCTGAACCAAAGGCCAGAACTCATCGATGAGAGGATCGGGAACCATTCCACCGATATACTCTTTCACACGCTTTCCAAAACTTTGGAAGCCGTCCCAATCGTGGATTAATCGATCTTCATAGGGTATCCCAGACGGCCCGCCGTCGATGGGCACATTCATGATTTGTGGACACTCAGAGTCACCTGTAAGAATGCGGACACTCGAGGATTTCAGCGTGTCGTTATCAACCACCAGGTGAATCGCAACCCCCCTTCCGATTACCGCCGCGTGATGAAGGACGGCGTTCTTGAACCACACACCAGGATGAAACAGCTCGGGCTGATGTCCTGTCATATAGACAGGTGTGAGAACGCTTGAATCCTGATAGGTATTCAAGCTGCATTTGCGATACCCCTGTGTCCATCGCACTGCCGCCCGGATAAGTTCTGTCCGAGCTTGAACGGCCAGCTCAGAACGAGGCACCCCCCCGATTTCTGTTGAACAATTGGCGAGGTTGGCTGTGTTGGCCTGCGCGACCTCAGCCAGTTTTGAAAAAGGTGGGATTATGAGAGTCCCCCCATCTGCCGATGGCGCCCGAAGCTTTTGTAAACGGCCAGCATCCATCAATAACGCTGCTGATTCTGACATAACGACTCGATCACGGTTGCCACATGTTTTCAACTCGCCAGCCAGCGCGTTGCAGGCTTCGTTCCAAAACCGCTCTGTAAACACCGATTCGAATATCCGCGTTGTCGAGCGCCCCTCCAAAGGCACGTTTTTCTTCAAAGTAAATCAAGGGCACCGGCAGCTCCACTATCTTCAATCCATGCTTAGCTGCTTGAACCCAAAGCTCGATGGGCATAGCGTATCCGTCTTCCGTCAATTCCAATTGCGAGAGGGAAGCCACGCGGTAGGCTTTGAAGCCACAGAAGGCATCTGTTAAGGCAAGCCCCAGAATGCGGTTTAACTCGTCAGTGATGATGTGATTGATTCTCTGCCGATCCGGGGGTGGTTCAGAGTCGCCGGGAAAGCGACGAAGATACCGACTGCCGGAAACAATATCCACATCATCCGTGCAAGCGGCCAAAAAATCGGGAATACGACACGGCTCATGCTGGCCATCACAGTCAATCGTAACCAGAATGTCGTATCCCTCAGAAATCGCGTATGAAAAAGCGGTTCTCAGCGCCGCCCCGTAGCCACGATTGGTCGGGTGACGCACAACCCTGATCCAAGGGATCGCCTCTAGGGCACGATCTGTGCCGTCCGTTGAACCATCGTCCACAACCAGGATGTCGGAGACGTACCGCACAACCTGTCGAAGGACAGGGGTAACGTGTTCTGATTCATTGTAAACAGGTAATGCCGTTAATATCTTCATACACCTAGCAAACAGGCACCTTGAAACCACAAGCTCCTAAGTTCATATACAGGCCGCCTCTCATCTTTCGCCGTGGTATTCTTTATGATACACCACAGGTCCAGCGGACATCCCACACCTTCCGATACCAAGCGCCTACAATTGTAGGTGTCCAACGTCGGGTGGGAAACCTGTTGCTCACTTTACATGTTCCCCTCGGAATTACCTTGCTATCCGGTGAAACGGCCATTCAATGAAAGTTGCAGTTTTTAGTACCAAACCTTACGACAGAGAGTTTCTCGAATCCGCCAATCAGTCCTTCGGCCACGAGCTTGTGTTTCTCGAACCAAGGCTTTCCAGTCAGACAGCCTCGCTGGCAGACGGCTTTCCTGCTGTGTGCGTCTTTGTCAATGACGAACTCGACGCACGTGTTCTGCTTCATCTCCATCGATATGGAACCAAACTCATCGCGTTGCGGTGCGCCGGATACAACAATGTTGATCTCTCGGTGGCCGAGCAGTTAGGTTTCGTGGTGACGCGGGTCCCGGCCTATTCTCCGCAGGCTGTCGCGGAACACACCCTCGCTCTGATCCTGGCACTGGCCCGACGGCTCCACAAGGCCTACAACCGCGTCCGCGAGGGAAATTTCGCCCTTGATGGGCTTCTGGGGGTTGATCTGGCGGGCAAGACAGCAGGGATCATCGGTACGGGCAAGATTGGTCGTTTGGTGGCCAAACGGTTGATCGCTTTCGAATGTCATATTCTGGCCTTCGACATTCGGCCTGATGAGGAACTAATTCAGGCCGGTGTGGAATACGTGGGCTACGAAGAGCTTTTTCGCAGAAGCGATATTGTCACCCTTCACTGCCCGCTCATGCCAGCAACTCGTCATCTGATCAACGAAGATACCCTGGCACTGATGAAAAGGGGTGTCATGCTTATCAATACCAGTCGGGGTGCATTGGTGGACAGCCAGGCCGTTATTCGTGCACTCAAATCGGGAAGAATTGGCGCTCTTGGTCTTGATGTTTACGAAGAAGAGGCGGACCTCTTCTTTGAGGACCTTTCCAATCAGGTGATCCAGGACGACGTCTTTATGAGGATGCTTACGTTCCCCAACGTCATCATCACGGGACACCAGGCCTTCTTTACCCGAAATGCTATGGAGGCCATTGCCCGAAAGACGCTGGAGAACGTAACGGCCTTTGAGCGTGGCGAAGAACCGCCAGGCTTACTTCAGTATCGAGAAGCCTTCGCGTCCTAAACAACTCGTGAGGAAGATGGAAACACTCGTTGTCGGAGTATTGGTAGGGGCAATTCATGAATCGCCCCTACCAACCGGCAAGTTATCCGGATTGGTAATCCGGGCATGCCAAATCGCGATTGGATTCCGACACGGACCCGTATCGTGAACACTCTGTCGAATTAGCTTATTCCTGTGGCAGACTTCGAAGAACGTCTGTCGGGGCGTAGTCATCGGTGAGGATAGGTCCCTGGCGCACATAATCCCCACCCGGCGTTCCCATTTGGGCAATTTCGGGGAGATAGAATTGAAACTTCTTGACCGCCTGTAAACGCTCGGCGGTCTGCAAGAGCTGCTCCTTTGTCGCCGAGTTCGCCTTCGCGTAGGCCACGACGATCACATTCCCATAGCGTCCATAGGACCATTCGCTGGCAAAAACGCGTCCTATGGTCCGTCGCTGGTAATGATACGAAGCGAACCCAGGCTGAAGATTACTCACAACGATTCCGTCGTCACTCAACAGAGACTTGGTAAGCTCCATGAACTCCTGAGTTGTCAGATGATAGGGTATATATCCCCCACGGTAAGCGTCGAGAAAAATAATGTCATATTTTTTCTTTTCCTTGGCCAATTGTCTCATCTGGACGCGTGCGTCACGGACATAGATCTTGACCTGAGGAGACTCCTGAAAGCCGAAGAATGTTTTGGCTGCATCGGCCACAACAGGATCCAGCTCGACGGCATCAATCGTTGCCTCGGGGAAGTAATGATGAATAGCCCGCGGCAGCGTTCCACCGCCCAACCCGACAAAGAGAATCGACTTTGGTTCCGGACAATGCAGAAAGGCTGCCATCATGAGCTTGTAGTAATGCAACGGAAAATCGAGAGGGTCACGAACATTGATAGCCGATTCCTCGAAATCAAGGCCCGAGCGACGAAATTGCAGCCTTCGGACCCCGTTATCTTCGATGACTCTGACATAGTGATAAAGCGATTCCTTTTCGAGCAGCACCTTGGTATCGGCCGCCAGGACTTGCTCGTGAGCTTCCCATCCCACCAGGGTTCCCCAAAATACCCCCAGGAACACCAAAACGATCAGGCTGACCCAACGTTTGGGAATCTCGACCGAAAAGCTTGGAACGAGGCCATGATTCCAAGAAGCCAATCGCCAGACTGTTGTCCGATCCGCGTTGTGATTGATTGTTTTCATATCGGTGTCTCTCTGCTCATTTCAATCTGGATAATCGTACGAGTATCCGAAGATACCCAAGCTCTCCGGTCATCCCTCCTGTGTTCGCCGCAACTACGCCGAGCATTCGCAACCCCGCGTAAAGGTACAGGCTATTATTAAAACCACAGAAACGACCGCTAGTACCGCGGCACCCAGTAGCAGCGAATCTCGAATCCCCGTTGACAGAATCAAATAAAAAGCCGTGTGGAGACAACCGAGAAAACTCCCTATTGTCGAAAGGGCATAAAGGCTGCCAGCACTGGCCCCCGCCCGCGAAACGCTGGTCGTCAAGAGCCGAATGCAATAAGGAGACACCATTCCCAACAACGTGCTCGGAACCAGGAATAACGCGGTTGCAGCCCCTAGTGCACCATAGCGCTCATTCCAGCCAAGCTCGGCAAACCAGCCACTAATGGGGGCATACCAGAAGGCAATGGGAATGACCGAGACTCCGGCCAGAAAGATGACCACCGCCAACACGTAGGGTGAGGGCCACCGCGCCGAGGCCCATCCCCCAAGATAATAACCAATGCTGAGTGACAGGAGGAAAACACTGATCACACTTCCCCAAACAAACACGCCACTGCCGAAATCGGGGGACAGAATACGTCCCCCAAGGATCTCCAAACCCATCATGACCCAGCCACAGAGGAATGCGGAAAAATAGAGGACGCACCTTCTGATCGCTAGCATGTTCAACAACCTATTGGATGGCAACGTGTGTTAGGTGGGACCTGTTTCTGATATCTCCGAGCGTAGTCGCCCCATTCTCCAGCGTCAACCAAGGAGCCGCTCTCAAATCACACACCTCATGCTGAGAGCCAGGGCAGGACTTGAAAGCCAATTCTTTACACAAGCAAACAACTCAACGAAGCGAGTCTTCAGATCGTGACAGTAAACATCCATAAAAAAACCGGCTTTCGCCGGTCATTTCGCGAGGGCTAAGATCACCTAACTGCGGATGGGCACTCAGTTAGCTACAATTCGAACGTGAATCCCCAACCCGCGGGAGGCAACACCGTCACTCCACGTCTGTTTTGCCAATGGCTTCCGGATGGAAAACGGCATGGCAATCATCGCAACTCTTTGTCATAGCAGCCAAGGCTTTATCTGCATCCGCCTGGTTCTTTGCCTTGGCAGCTTTGTTAATCGCAGCCGCAGCGTCACGAGAATCGGCACAAAATGTAAACCACTTTTGGGCCTCATTTGGCTGTTTGGTCTCATCCAAATTGGCCATACTCGCCTGCGAAACGGCGGCGATCACGGCAGCATCCACAGCGATGGCATCGGCCTGACGTTCGAACCTTCGCATGTTGCGTTTCAGGCGAGAATTAACCAGAGGGACCTGTTGCATCAACTCCTTCAGGGATGCCACCTTCTCCCATTTCAGACTGCTTGGATCACCGCTCGAGGCCTTAGCAGACTCGAGCGATGCAAAAGCCGTTTTCGCCGACGCATAGTCCTTCGCCGCCGCTGCGGAAACCTCTCGCGCGGCTTTGATAATCGCTGGCGCCGCCGCTTGATATTGATTCTTCTCATCATGCAGACCAAGCACAAGTGCCAACACGGCAACGGTTTCGGCATCCTTCACCACACGAGCCTGAAACTCGGTGAAATCATCCTGGCTTTCAAGTGCTTCGCCAATTCGCGAGATATAGTCGTCAACGGCTTTGACAAGATCTGCTGCCGGAGCAAAGGTCGATGGCTTGGGAGCCGGAGGCATCTCTGCTGCAGACGTTGACATCTCGGACCACCCAATCACAAAACCCACCAGGGACAACCCAATCACCAGTCTTAGAACCATGAAGCTGCTCCTCATCACAAACGACTCAACTTCAGTAACCGAATTGGTCCATTGAGGCCACAACTGCCTGCCTGCGAACAATGCCCCTTTTTCGTACGCATTCCCCCCACTTTCGGTTCTGCCCCGATCTCCCGAACGATCGTTCTTTACGGAAGAAAACGCATCCGGCCAACGCCACACCGATACCGAGGTTGGCCCAATTTTGGTATTCTGATCAAATGTCGTTCAAATCGTCCGAATTGTCAAGTCTTTCGGCAGAATCACATGGATTCCTGCCGTTTCCATTAGAATCTGCGGCCGAAGTCACAAGCGTATCGATGCTTATTTGTGATGTCGAATTCCAGCTTATCAAAGTCGTCCCCCTTCGGGCGGGCATGCCCGATCGCCTGGTGCTGGTTCGGATCCAAACCGACGAGGGCGTGGAAGGGTGGGGGGAGGTCCAATTGCCCTGGCGGTTGGGTGAACTGCTTCAGCGACGCGACATGATTCTCCCACTTCTGGTGGGAAAACATGTCCTTGACCTGGCGGAACTGTTGCACCTGGAACAATTGCCGCGAAGGCTGCGCGCAGCCATCGAAATGGCCTGTTGGGATGCCGCTGGTAAAGTCCTGGGACAACCGCTGTGTCGCTTTCTCGGAGGAACCTACCGCACAAGAGTCCCCACAGCAAGTTACGTTTTTGATACGGACGATCCCAATTTGCTTGATGAGGCCCAGCGATGGTTGGATAAAGGTATCACGAATTGGGTTCTCGGAACGTCCGGAAACATCGACACCGATTTGGTGGCTTTGCAACGGATTCGAGAACGTTTGGGACCGAGCATCCGAATTCATTTCGATGCACGCAGTCGGTTCAAATTTGAAGACGCTCTCCAACTCTGTGCCGCCGTCCAATCTCTTGGCGTGGATCTGGTCATTGATGTCCTTGAAACGCGCCAGTGGGACAACTATTTGCAGCTTCGCTGGGAAATCGATTGTCCTTTGGCGATTCGAGTCCCGGGCCACGACGTCCTTTGGTCTCTCGTCAAGTCCCAAAGTGTCCACCATTTAATCTTGGATATCACGACTGTGGGGGGAATCTCCGCAATTCGGGATGCCGTGGCCGTCGCTACCACGGCGGGAATGAGCGTGTCCCTGAGCGTAAAAAGAAGTCTCGGTCTGGCCATAGCAGCCATGATTCACCTTGGCGCCGCGATGACCGGACTCACTTGCGCTCACGAGATTCTCTGCGAAGAGACCCTCCACTTGGCAGTGCAATCTGGACTGAAAATGAAGGACTGCCTCTGGGAGGTTCCCGATGCACCCGGACTTGGGGTTGAAATTAGTCGCGACATTTTGGAAGGTCACACCTGGTCAAATGATTTGTGGGATATTCCCATGTGAAGGCCGCTCATTCCCAACCTGCAGAGGAGACTGAATCGGAGTAAGTGCAAAATGGCCATCTTTTTCTATAAGCTTCGATGCCCTCGTTGCGGTCATGTGGAGGTGTTATCACGACATGAGGCCCAGCGACAACTCCAGGCGGCTAAGAAACTCAGGGCTGGGGTCGAAACTGACGAATCGCTTCTGGATGAACTGGTTCCCGCTCTCTTGCAACAATTGAAATGCGGTAAATGCCATCAAGCCTGCGTCGAGGTCACCGTCCAGCAAGAGCGCGATGAATGGACCGACGAGAAGAAGTGTGCCATATGTGGAAAGACAATTCCTGTCATGAGACTGGCGGTACTTCCTGATGCAGAGTTATGTGCACCGTGCCAGGATGCTTTGGATCGGGGCGATTCACCAGGTCCCCCGACGTACTGCAAGCGATGCGGCCGACCGATGCGACTTGCGCCGCGGCAGATTGGCGGACTGACTCGCTACGTCTGGGTTTGCACAAATGACCCGCCCTGCCGTAGTTGAAGAGCAATCGGTTCATTTGTCGTGTGATTCTCGCAAGACTCTTCACCGCCATGCAGAAACCACGGCAAAGCATTAAGCGGCGGTTTTCATTCGGTTAATCACTTGGGAACAAGCCTGGCACACCATATCAACGGTGATGGCCTCCATGAGTGATCGCGGGGCCTTCCGTCGGTGTCGGCCCTGATAACGAGCGGCCTGTACAATGACGTGATTGGGACCATAAGGTCCCGTTTCCTCACCTTTGGTCGGTCCATAGAGACCCACACAAGGAGTCCCGACCGCCGCTGCAAGATGAAGCGGCCCGGTGTCGCAGGCGATCACGAGCGATGCCCTGCGGAGAAGGGCCAACATCTGTCGAATGTTTGTGGCAGGTGCAAGAAGCGTGTGCTGGGATCCATTGGCAACAATAATCTCAGCCCATTGGCGTTCAGATTGGTTGCCCCACAGGACGAGAACCGGAATTCCATGCGATTGATTCAGGTATTTCGCAACCTGTCCAAATCGGTGAGGACACCACAATTTGGACGGCCAACCAGCACCAGGATTGATCACCACATATGGCCCCTGCAAGCCGAGTGTTCGGACCGTCTTTTCCGCCCAGTTTGCTTCCTCAACAGTCTCGCGCAGATCAAAGGTAACCCGGGGTTTGGTAACATCCACAACTGTCAAAAGTTCCAAAAAGCGGTCCACCACATGAGTCTGTCGTGAATAACAGAGGTGGGTCGCCATCCAGGGGGCTAGTTCGCGTCCTTGGGGCTGTGCAAACGCAATCCGTGTTTTCGCCCGCGTGAACCATGCTACGAGGGCACTTCGAGTGAGGCTTTGCACGTCAATAACCAGATCAAAACGACGGGATCGCATTGTCCGCCACACATCGCGAACCCCGCGCCATGATTTTGCCCAGCCACGAGGCAGAACGATAACTTCGTCAAGGGCTGGATGCCGCTCCAAAACGGGAGCAAACGAAGATTCGACCGCCCAAGCAAGATGGGCCTCTGGAAATTGTCTTCGTAATTCGCAAGCGACGGGCAATGTGAGGACAACATCTCCCAAAGCACTCAGTCGAACTACCAGGATGTTGAGGCGTTGCGAACTGATCTCTGTCATGGAAAGATGCATTCCATCTTTCAAAAATCCGATGTTTTGATACAAAGGAACTTCATGGGATCAATAATCGTGGCAGACATCGACCGCGGAAGTTGTGACTCTTTCGTGATTAAATCTTTCGGTTCAAGAAGGGGCTTGCACCAGTCTGACCCAGTTGTTGTCCAGGTTTGCCCAACCATTCCCGAACAGATGGGAAGAGGGAAGCACAACGGTTCTTCAGATTCAGAGCTTTGCTGAGGCGAGCAATGGCCAAGGTTTTCGTGACCGGCGGTACGGGTTTTATTGGCTATCATCTCATCAAGGCACTCTCGGAACAGGGACACGAGATTCTTTGTCTGGCGAGAAAAACCTCCCGAATCGAGCCATTGCGTCAATTTCCGGTGAAATTTATCCACGGTGATATTCAAGATGCTGATAGCATAGCGGGCACACTTTCCAACGTACAGGTCGTTTTTCATCTGGCCGGGACCACCAAAGCCCTGCGACGGGAAGACTTTTTTAGGGTGAACGAGTTGGGAATCGAAAACCTCCTTAAAGCGTGTCGCCAATCAAAAGCGACGCCTGTGGTGGTGTTCGTGTCGTCGCTGGCCGCTGCAGGCCCTGTTATCGGGCGGAATCCAACCCCAAAACAGGAGGGTGCGCCGAGCAATCCCGTCTCGCTCTATGGAATCAGTAAACGGGCTGGAGAACTCGTAGCGGAACGCTACGCCCGGGACTTGCCGATTACAATCGTTCGACCAGGTATCGTCTTTGGCGAATGGGATAAGGACTGCCTGGAGATGTTTCGTCCGATCGAAAAAACGGGCGTCCATCTGGTACCCGGTTATCGGCAGAAACGGTATTCTCTGATTTATGCAGGGGACCTCGTCAACCTGCTTGTCAGTGCAGCCACAAAAGGGGAAAGACTCCCACCCAACAGTGACGGCGCCCCCCCTGGTCAGGGGTACTATTTCGCAGCCTGCGATGAGACACCATCGTATGCACAACTCGGAAGGCTCATTGGCCAGGCCCTTGGGCGACGGACCCTCGTCATCCCTGTGGCGTCACCCGTTGTTTGGACCGTGGCCTTCTTCGGCGAGATTGTCGGCCAAATCCGCAGACGGCCGGTGGTATTTCACTGGGACAAGGCCCGAGAGGCCTTGGCCGGATCATGGATTTGCTCTGCAAGTAAGGCACGCGATCAACTGGGATTCCAGACACCACTTCCGTTAGCGGAAAGACTTCGGCAAACGGCGGCGTGGTATCGTGAAGCGAAATGGCTGTGACCACCCCTTTCGAAGTAAGTGGACGAAAAGTATCACCCGGATATGCGCCCGTTGAAACGACATCCGACGAGAAATCGCTCACGGCCGGCCGGCCCTTGGCGTTTCGTATGAACAATTTCAGCCTTTATGAACATAACTCCCGTACCTTTTTGGAGTTGCAACACAAGCTCCCGGAAATTGGGTTGTTCGTCCAGCCAAAATGAAAAGCCCGTCTTGGATATGTCACAACAACGCACGGGGATAAAGTCACCTGGGCCTGGACGCTTGTCACCCTGAATAGGGGCGACCCACTGAATAGAGCCAAACGAGTACCGACAAGCTCGGCGCCGTTCCAACTGTTCCATACGAAATCACAATGCGACTGATTCCCTTATCACTGGCACGAAGTCACTAATTTCCCTTTCGTCAACCATAGCTCACAACCGCTCCGAATGCCGCAGAGATTAAGGCAATATCTGTCATCAACATACTAGACTTTCATGCCGGCCCTGGTGGTTAGGAAGACCGCGGACTCAGGGAGGCGATCCAAACCCTAAGTGCCCGACAAGGGCTTTGAGTTCCTCCTCGGCCTTAGCGGAGTTCTTACAAAGTAGCGATTCTTTGGCACGTTGAAGACAATCAATTTGGCGTTCCGTGAAAGGCACAGCCGTCCCGGGTGCCGGGAATTCGGGAATAAGCCGATTGAGAATCGCCTGTTCCAGGTCTCTGATTCCCTGGCCAGAGAGCGCTGAGACTTCCAGACCTGACGGACGGCGTCCCGAGCTCACGGGAAGATCACATTTATTGAACACAATCAGACTTTTGGGCCATGGTTTCAGCCAGGATTCGCACTCTTCAGACCACGGGTCAGCATGACTGAAAATCAACACAACCAGGTCCGATGAACCCGCGACCTCCATTGTTTTTCTGACCCCTTCCTTTTCCACATCGTGCTCCGTCTCTCGAATCCCAGCGGTATCGCACAATTCGATGGGCCAACCTTCAAAGGCGGTTACCGCTGTGACAAAGTCCCGTGTGGTTCCCGGAGTTGGGTCAACAATGGCTCGATCATAACCCACGAGACGATTGAAAAGACTGCTTTTCCCAACATTCGGCGGCCCAACGAGGGCGACCTTCCAGGGCACGATCAAGTGGCGTCCCAAGTCTTTCCATTGCAAGAGCCCATCCAGCGTCCTGACGGCCTTGTCCAGGTTACCTCCTTTGATAAAATCACGGGCCACTTGAACCTCTCGCTCCAAGCTCCCATGGTACTGATCAACAAGAATCTGGACGATGCGAAACGTAAGGGCCGAGCAAAGACTTCGGCGAGCTTCGGCTGCGATCTTGTTTGGCTCCGTCCGATCGATCCACGCGGAACAATCCTCCAGTGAATACCCCATCTCGACGAAGGAGTCGGTTATCTGTTTGATCACGAGAGGGCTTCCGTGACAGTGGATTTCCACACATTCGGTGCTCACAACGTGCAGAACGACTTCCTCCATCCCCTCCACAGGAAGCCGATACCTTGCAAGAACTGGTCTTGCTGCTGGTGCAAGTTCAATTGGCTCGTTTTTCCGAGTCGTCAAACGACGGGAGAGAGTTGACAACACATCGGCTCCCTCAAGGCGAAGGGTTGCAATGGCACTTCGTCCCGGCGGGGTGAGAACGATGACTCTTCGGTCCTGATTCATCTTTCCGGTCAAAAATGTATCCTGTCGGCAAGCTATTCCGCACGAATCTGTCATGCTGGTCGAGAATGGTCAATGCCCGCAAGCAACCCCACTCTTTCGCGCGGAGCTGACATCGTTCTATCTTAAACCACCCCATAACGAGATCAGAGCGCCCGCTGGCGGAAAACCCGTGGGACAATTCATGAATTCCCCTTGCCGGGCGCTTGGTCGTTCGTATTGGTAAGCGGACTGGTGCAACGGCGAGTTCCGACCACCTTGCGGACATGGATAACGATCTGGACCAGTTTCGGCCCAAAAAGTTCAGAGGAGTTCCGAGGTTCTTTCTTCACTGAGCAGAGCCAGTTGCATCTCCCAGGAACTGCGGAGGTAAAATCTGAAGAGGTTCGTCAGCATATCGACCCCATTTTAATTTCTCGAGCATCGACGCCCATTTGCCGATTCGGATAGAATAATGGCAGCGGCGGTTCCGCTTTATGGACAAGAAAAAAGCCGTGCCCGGTCAGATCTCTGAATAGGTCGGGAGCCTCCGCCCGTTGGTTGGCCAACCGTAGCCAGTTGCAGCCCAAATGAGATTTCGGGTGACACACATGGACTTGCAACACCTATGCGTCTGACCGAGCACGGCCAGGATTCCGTTCCCCTATCGATAACCATCCCTAGTCCGATGGGGTCCATCCCCGTCCGGCCGGCGAATGTGGAATCCAGCGATTCGCCGATCTTCCCCCGACCATCCCTGATATGAATCCATGCCGCAGGTCGCTCCACGGCCATATGTCCTGTTTCGATCCGTCACTGGACTCTCCTATAGGGCCGTGAAGCGACCGCCCTCCCTGAAAATCACCAATCTGCGGCAAATTGACATCACACATTACTACAAATGACTCGCCTTTTGTGTCTTGTTCAACCGTTACAAAGAACAAAACGGCTATCCCCTCCTGTCTGGCAACGGATCTTTTAGGCTTACTGCGACAACGCTTGATAGAGTTTTGGGAAGCGAGGCATACGCCGTTCAAGATAGGTTTTCCAGTGCTGGGGATGCCAGATCTCAACACAAACGGCTGCCCCAACGATCATCACCTCACCACCGGGTTCCACCCCCAGAAACTCCCTGAAACCTTCTGGAATCACGATCCGGCTGCGTTGGGCCACGGGGATCACACGGAATCGACTGGACAAGAGCCGACCGAATTGTTGAACGCGAGACAGTTGCATGTCCAGACGTCCCATTTGCACCTTTTGCCGAATCAGTTCAACACCAGCTTCCCAACGTGTTTTCCACGAATCCTGGTTCCAAAGACTCAGACAACCTCGCCTTTCTTTCACAAGCACGCACTCTTTTCCATCAGGTGCCAGCAGTTCCATCATTTCATTGGGAACAGACAATCGGTAGCGATCATCGAGTGACCGGGCGAACTCTCCCACGATCAACGGTTGTTGCGATTGCATCGGCTACCGAAAAACAGAAGCACCACCAATCAATTTCTCACTCCATCCGTGATTTGGGTCGGTTTCCCACAGAAATCTAACCCTTAGCTGCTCTATTGGGTCCAAATCCCATAGCAACGAGTTTAACGGTTAAAACAGCATTGGCAAGACCACCCCGCAAGATTTTTTTCCAGCGCAATCACTCGCGCAACTGACCTGGCTCGGTCCCAGGCGGATTGAGGTCACACACACTATGATCATGCCCTCTGCGACATTCCGCCCTTATCTTGCGCACTCGGGCGGCCGCGCTTCCACACAAACCGCTGCGACTTTCGTCTAAATAATTTGACAAAAACGTAAACTAATTTCTGACGGCGGTACTTGCCGAATAACAACGGCGCAGTTATAGTTGAAACAGCAAGGTTTTTTGGGCGAGGAGTGCTTTCTCGGTGTTCAAGCAATTCCCTGACTCAGTGCCGATGTGCCGATTCTCCGACGCGATGATCGTCGGCGTGGGCATTATTGGCATAATTATTGCTATTTGAGCCAGGGACCGCGAGGGCACCGAGGCAACAAGAAAAAACTGATACGACGCCAATTAAAGCCCTGTGGTCCCTGTGATGGCCCCAGGGTTTTTTGTTTTACCTGGAGATGCAGAAGGTAAACCACGTCTTCACACGCAGCCCCTTCTGGAGAGTTCCACCCTCCCCTACAAATGGTTGAACGAGGAATGCCATGCGGCGGATTGAGATCTACGACACAACGTTACGAGATGGTGCCCAGGCAGAAGGAGTCAGCTTTTCGACCTACGACAAATTGATCATTACTCGGCGATTGGACGAGCTTGGTTTTGATTTCGTCGAGGGCGGTTACCCGGCTTCTAACGACAAAGATTTTGAGTATTTTCAAAAAGTCCATGAGCTGAACCTCTGTACAGCCCAGATTGTCGCGTTTGGCATGACGAGGCGAAAAGGGATCGACGTTAAAGATGATGCCGGGTTGAAGGCCCTTCTTGAAAGTAAAACCCCTGTGATCACGATCGTGGGGAAAGCCTCGGCCTTTCAGGCCGAAGAGGTCCTCCGCACAACGCGAGAGGAGAACTTGCGAATGATCGCAGAGACCATTGAGTACCTTCGTGCCCACGGACGTGAAGTTATTTTCGACGCGGAACACTTTTTCGACGGTTACAAATACGACGCGGATTATGCTTTAACCACGGTTCGTCTTGCTGCCGAGGCGGGCGCCCGAACGGTCGTCCTCTGCGACACGAACGGCGGCAGCATGCCAAACGAGGTTGCCGAAATCACAAAAACTGTTGTCGCCATTTTGCCCGTCCCGGTGGGGATTCACTGCCATAACGACAGTGATGTCGCAGTGGCCAATTCTCTGGCGGCAGTGGATGCCGGCGCCAGCCAGGTGCAGGGCACGATTAACGGCTTCGGCGAGCGCTGTGGCAATGCCGACTTGATCTCGATTGTGGCGAATCTGCGGTTAAAAAAGGGTTACGAGGTCTTAAAACCTGATTCACTCCGCCATCTGACAGCCCTTTCCCGGTTCGTTTACGAAACGGTTAACATGCCCTATCGTAATAATCAGCCCTATGTGGGGCGGGGGGCCTTCGCCCATAAGGGTGGAATGCACGTCAGCGGGGTTAATCGGGCACCCGTAAGTTACGAGCACATCGACCCGCAATTGGTGGGGAACGAACGACGAATCCTCGTCAGTGAGCTATCGGGGCGCTCCAACATTATGGCAGCTACGGCAAAATTGAATATTCAGGCGGACCCCAAGATCCTGGAGCGAATCCTGGCCAAGGTGGTCTCTCGCGAGCACGCGGGCTACCAGTACGAGGCCGCTCAAGGCTCGTTCGACCTCCTGGTCAAACAGTGTCTGGGGACCTTCAAACCGCATTTTGAACGGCTAGCCTACCGGGTGAACATCGAAACTGAGAGTGATGGACGGATCGTCACCGAGGCGACCGTGAAGATCCGTGTCGGCAATGAGGTTCGACACGAAGTCGCTGAAGGTGATGGCCCGGTGAATGCCCTGGATGCGGCAATGCGTAAAGCCCTCAATGGGACGTTTCCGGGCCTGGCGAAAATGCAGCTTGTGGATTATAAGGTTCGTGTTATCAACTCAGAAGCGGGCACAGCAGCCGGTGTTCGCGTCATGATTGAAAGCCGCGATGACACCGACTCCTGGGGCACCGTAGGGGTCAGTGAGAATATCATCGAAGCGAGCTGGATCGCTCTGACGGATAGTTACGAGTACAAGTTGTGTAAAGACGAAGAACGGCAAGCACAGGCAAAGGAAAGCTCAAGTCATGTCGCAGCCAAAGTCTCTGCCTAGTCAGTCGATATCGGAGAGTGCTGACCTACCCAAACAATACGATCCCAAAGTCGCGGAAGCGACCTGGTACACGTTCTGGGAAAACAATGGATATTTTAACGCCGACCCCGATCCGTCACGTAAACCTTATACGATTGTCATTCCACCACCAAACGTGACGGGCGCACTCCACCTGGGGCATGCCCTGAACAACACACTCCAAGACATTTTGATCCGGTGGAAACGGATGCAGGGGTTCAACGCGCTGTGGATCCCCGGAACGGATCATGCCGGGATTGCGACCCAGGCAGTGGTCGAGCGCCGACTCCTCGCGGAAGAAGGTAAGACACGGCATGATTTGGGACGTGACGGTCTCGTAGCTCGAATCTGGGCATGGAAGGACGCTTACGAGGCTCGAATCCTCAGTCAATTGAAAAAAATGGGGTGCAGTTGTGATTGGCGGCGGACGAGGTTTACCCTCGATCCGATCTGTGCCCGTGCCGTCCGTCACACATTCTTTCGTCTCTTCAAAGACGGTCTGATTTATCGTGGCCGGAGGCTCGTTAATTGGGACACCATGCTGCAAACGGCCGTCGCCGACGATGAGGTCTTTCATGAACCCGTGGCCGGTCACTTCTGGTATTTCCGTTATCCTGTGATCGATCCTCAACCTGGCGAACCTGCCTTCGTGACGATTGCAACAACGCGTCCCGAAACCATGCTTGGGGACACAGCCGTTGCCGTCCATCCAGATCCTGAGGCCGCCCTGGAGAAGGCGGAGCGCGAGCTACGCAAAAAGCTGCAAAACGTCGGGGAAAAGGAGCGAAAAGAATTGGAGCAGGAATTGGAAGACTTGAACACACGGCGGGAAACAGTTCTTCCAACGCTCCTCAAACTGCGTGACATGGCCCGCGCTGGCCGAATGGTGATGTTGCCTCTCCAGAACCGCCCGATTCCGTTGATCGCGGATATTTGGGCCAAACCAGAGATGGGAACCGGTTGCGTAAAGATCACACCTGCCCACGACCCAAACGACTACGATGTCGCCCTGCGTCATGAATTACCGATGGTCAATATCTTGAACTTGGATGGAACACTTAATGAGAACGCGGGGCGTTACCGGGGTCAGACGGTTATGGAAGCCCGGGATCGGGTCGTGGCCGACATGGAAGCGCTGGGATTGCTCGAGAAAGTTGAAGAGCGGATGATCGACCTGGCCCACTCCGACCGCTCCAAGACTCCCATCGAGCCACTCTTGACGGACCAGTGGTTTATTCACATGGAACGACTCGCTCAGATGGCTATGGATGCGGTGACCGATGGCCGCGTGCAAATCATCCCGGCCCGATATGCCAAGACTTACCTGGATTGGCTAAGTGAAAAACGGGATTGGCCCATTAGCCGGCAACTGTGGTGGGGACACCAGATTCCCATCTGGTATTGCGATACGGCAAACGAGGACGACATAAAGCGCGCGTTCGCAGGTCGGGATGACGTAACATGGCACTGGGATGAAGAACATCGCCAATGGCTCATTTGTGCTCTGGAAGACCTGCCCGCGGATGCGGTGCCCGGTCACACCCTGCGGCGCGAGCAAGATGTGCTGGATACTTGGTTTAGTTCTGCCCTGTGGCCGCATTCGACTTTAGGCTGGCCCGAGGACACACCTGAACTGCGATACTTCTATCCCACGAGCACGCTTGTCACCAGTCGGGACATCATCACCCTGTGGGTCGCACGAATGGTCCTCACCGGTCTTTACAATGTCGGCGAGGTCCCTTTCCGCGATGTCTACATCCATCCAAAGATCCTCGACGGCTACGGGGAGGGAATGTCAAAGTCAAAGGGAAATGGTGTCGATCCCGTGGACGTCATGGAGAAGTTCGGTGCGGATGCGTTGCGTTTCGGCCTTGCGTATCTGACGACCGAGACTCAGGACATTCGCATGCCGGTCAGCTTCGAATGCCCACATTGTGGTCAGCTCCTGGAACAAACCAGAGAGAATCGAATGCTGCCGCGGATTACATGCCCGCATTGCAAGAAGGCATTCTCAACGCAATGGGCAGAAAAACCCGAGGACAAGCAGCTCCCGAGGGGACCGGTTGTCAGTGAACGGTTCGAACTGGCTCGTAATTTCTGCAACAAATTGTGGAACGCCTCGCGCTTTGTCCTCATGAATCTCGAGGGCTTCGTACCAGGGCCTGTGACTGAGAGCGAATTGATGCTCGAAGATCGGTGGTTGTTAAGTCGCCTGTCAAATATCATTGAGCAGGTCACCACGCACTTGGATCATTACCGATTCTCCGAAATGGCCCGGCAACTTTATGATTTTGCCTGGGATGAGTTCTGCAGTTTTTACCTGGAAATAGTTAAAGTTCGTCTCCAGAATCCCGCAACGCGTGCGGTTGCCCAGCGGCTTTTGGCGCACGGCCTTGATCTTCTTCTTCGATTGCTGCACCCTGTGATTCCATTTCTTACGGAGCATGTTTGGCAACTTTTGGGCAAGGTTGCCCCACAACGCGGCTTACCTACACCAGTTGACGCGGCAAAAAGCGCGATCATTGCGGCCTGGCCGCAGCCCGTCAAGTCACATCAGAGTGCACAAATTGAAGCCCAGTTCGGCTACTTCCAGGATGTTCTGAAAGCCCTTCGCGAATATCGGATGCGGAACACGCTCCCACCGGCAGAAACGATGACGGTGGAGATTCAGTGCAACGACTCATTCCGCAGTCTCTTGGAACCTATGATTCCCTATTTCCAAGTCATGGCCAAAGCGAGTGTCCGATTTGTCGAAGGTCAGGCAACGACTTTGAGCACTATTGTTCATGTGGCCGACGGTCTGTGCGTGCGTGTCTGTCTGTCGGATGCAGAACGTGCTCGCGAGATCGCCCGAAAACGGCAGGAATTGACAAAACTCGAGTCGTTGATTGCGTCCAAGCGTCGTAAGCTGGAAAACGCCGAGTTCCTGAAAAAGGCGCCGCCGCAGGTCGTTGAAAAGGAGCGCGAATCTTTGCGGCAGCTCGAGGATCAGCGGGCGGCGGCACTGGCCGTGGTCGCTCAACTGCAGAACCAATCCTGATTCGCGTCACAATGCCCGAACTCCCCGAAGTTGAAACGATGCGACGAGGGATCCTCCCACTTCTCGGCGGTGTTATTGTCGAGGCATTTTGCCCGCCCTCGCAACACCAACCGATCAAGTATTGGCCGCCTCCTGAAGAACTTTTTCCAGCAGTGACGAATCGGCAAATCGTCGCCATCGAACGACGTGGTAAACGGCTACTTTTTCGACTTAACAATGACCACGTACTGGTTATCGAGCCTCGGATGACAGGCCGCATTCTGCTCGATCCCCCACAACTCCCTTCGCATGTTCGCCTTGTGTTACGAGTGAAGAGAACACCTAGGCAACAGCGGCGTGTTGTTTCTGATGAGACTCGAACCATGGTTTTTCGGGACGTGCGAGGGCTCGGAACAGTCCGCTTGCTTAGTGAAGCCACCTGCCAGGTGGAATTGGGCCCCATGAAGATCGGTCCGGACGCTTTGGGGATCGATTGTCAAGAACTGCGTAACCGCCTGGGGGGTCGCAGGTGCGCGATCAAGCTGGCATTGCTGGACCAAAAGGCTATCGCAGGCGTGGGAAACATCTATGCCTCCGAGGCACTCCACTTGGCCAGGATCCATCCTGCGACACCCTGTTGTGCGATCACAAAGCAACAGTGGCAACGGCTCCACCATGCCCTTCAGGCTGTGCTCGAAGAAGCCATCGCCTATCAGGGTTCGACATTATCCGATGGGGCGTACGTCACTCCCAGCAGTGAATCGGGGCGTTACCAAAACGAGCACCGCGTTTACCAACGAACGGGTGAACGGTGTGAACAATGTCGTCGCGGAATCATTCGACGAATTGTCCTCGGCCAAAGATCAACATTCTACTGTCCTGTATGCCAGCCGGCGCGTTATCGAAATTGCCGAAGACCGGGCTAGTTCCAGGCAAACAAATGGCCTGGCTCTGTCTTCAATACAAATGCATGAGAGTGGGAACGACTCTGTGGAGATGAAGCCATTCGAGTGTGTTCGCTCCGGGGAAAACAAGTCCAATCAGGGCTGCGTCGAGAACGGCTCGGGTATAAACTCTGAGATTGACTCTGTCCTCTTCGGCTCCTGTTTGGTAGCAAAAACGCGGGAGCAAACGACTTTTGTTCCCTAGATAAGTCCGAGCCTCGCTACCAAACTGCTGCACAAGCCATCGCTCTTCACGGATCATCGTTGGATAGTGGGACAACAGAAATACTCCCATGAAGAACACTGCTAGCGTCAATGATTCCAGAGCTAGGCCCGCACCCAGGAAACCAATGGCAGAGAACAAGTAAAGTGGATGTCTCACAAACGAATACGGACCGGAAACGACCAACTGTTTGCCTTTCTTACCGGAAATGTAAGCCGCCGCCCAAATCCTACCCATCGCGGCTAAAAAAAGCATTCCACAGCCGACGTTCTCCAGACACAAGTCCATGAGACTGCCATCCTGGTAGATCGGCTGAGAAAAGAGAATGATCGGCACTAAAATTACGACAGAGACTTTAGCAATCGTCAGTCGCATTGGATATGTTTTTTTAAAAAAACCTTTGCCAATAGCCTTGCAACCATGGCTGCGTAAGGTAACAGCGTAGCACGAACGCTCAAACCGGTCTAGTGCAAAAATCTAAAATCACTAGACACTATGCGGGTTCATACCGTAATCAGGGCACGACGTAAGGGAAACCACGATTGCCGATGCGAATGATTCGGTCAGAAGTGGGGGCAGTTCATGAATTGTCCTACCTTTTTCGCACAGCGGGCGACCCAGCCTGGCTGTAGAACTGTTTCGATTTAATCGACAACCACGTTCGGCTAAGCCGTTCAAAGGAAGCAACCGCGAACCGTCGCAACACTCGCCCCCTGAAAAACGCTATACTAATAGACCCTGCAACGATCAATTGGTCGAACCACCTTCCACGGAGGCAAACATAAGTATGACCATTGAACAACTGATGATTCTGCTCCCGTGTTACAGCCTTGAGGACTTTCAGGTCAGTCGCAGCGATGAAGAAGCGGAAGATATTCTCGCCGGATTTTGTGGTCTGTTTCATCCGGCTCTCATTCATCAAGCCAAGAGTCTGCCACGATGGGAACGGGCATACGACCCGCCAATCGCACCGGACCAAGCGATGATTGTTATCCCAGAATGCTCAGAGAAGTGTTTGCCCAGCACCTGGTTGGCCGATTTGCCGCCGGGTCAGTCACTCGTGGTTCGCCGTTATCGAAATCTTGCTGGTCTTTGGGAAACCATTCGCAACCTAACGGGGCAATCACTGGAAGTCCCACTTCCTGAACTGATTGACGACTTTGTTGCCCTGGGGTACGCCTATCTTCAAGTGGAACTGATGACCCGCCAGCTCCGATATATGAGCAACCTGGATGAACTGCGGTTTCGTGATCATACGGTCAAGGCAGCAGCGGCACTCTTCGAAGGAAATGTCGATCAGGTTAAAGAGAACCTCCAGCGAAGCTTTGATCTTTTGACCGAATCGAGGGAGTACTTTTATCCTGTCCAGACTTACCTGATCGATTTGACGCTAACGGCAGAAACAACACTTGGTCCGGGGCTTCGACGCGAGATCGAGGAAGGCAAACAAGTCAACCTGTTGACGACCGGTCATCTCTTACGGCAAATGACGGAACGTCATCCGGAGACCGTACAAGCTCTTAAACAAGCGCTCGAGGCAGGCCGTGTCAACGTCATTGGCGGAGAGGACAGGGAATCGTCAAGCTCTCTCTTGCCGCAACCATCTCTGATCCGTCATTTGGCTTACGGTTGCCAGCAATGGCAAGAAACCCTGGGAGGCCGGCCACAGGTTTTTGGAAAACGACGTTTTGGATTGACTCCGTTGTTACCGGGCATTTTGGCCAGTTTTCGTTATGAAGGTGTTCTTCATTTTGCTCTGGACGACGGCAGGTTCCCTGTTCCGAATCAGAGCAAACTTCGTTGGGAAGGTCTGGACGAAACTGTCGTGGATGCTGTAGGGCGTGTTCCTCTTGATGCCTCCCGGGCTTCGACATTTCTCAAATTAGGCGAGACCGTTGGTCGCGCACTGGACCTGGATCACGCCGCGACGGTCATTTTCGCGCACTGGCCGGACCAGGTTTCGGCCTGGTACAGGTACCTTCGCTGCGCGGCACGATACTCGCCCATTCTGGGGCAGTTTTCGCTCTTGACGAATTATTTTCGCAGTACGCAATACGTTGGATCACGCATCACATACAAAGCGGATGAGTATCGTCCACCTTATCTTGCCCAAGCTGTCGCGGAGTCACAAATCAATCCCATTGGTCGATGGACACAGTTCGTTCGGTTGTGCATTTCTGCGGACGTTCTCTCCAATCTTCTCATTATGCGAGCGCTTGCAACTGGCAAGTGGGACGAAGCCGCGTCCAAACAGTGGCGCATCGCTCAGGAAGCCCTGAAAGTCTCAGACGCAGACATCGAAACCCATGACGGGATCACACAATATGAGACGCTTCTGACGCAGCTTCGGAAGTCTATCGCGCAGATCGGCGAATCTCTGGCAGGTTCATTACCGCGCGATGCGAAGGCATCGCCGGTCGGTTGTCTGGTGTTTAACCCCATGAGTTTTCCACGTCGCGTCGTTATCAATTTGAGGCAGGCATCGGACGAGACGAGTCCCGCCAACGCGCGCCAGTCCACGGTCACAGCCGTGTCCGTACCATCCTTTGGCTATTCCTGGACTGAATACCCCGCGGGAAGCGAGTCCGAGCCCCCTCCGCAGAGAAAGGCTCCTTGGTGGAACCGTCTCTGGGCACAACGGAGTTCCTCCGAGGAAGAGGGCAAGATCATTCTTCAAACGGAATCCTGTCAGATCCAAGTTGATAGAACAACAGGGGGAATCCAAGGGTTATATCCGCTTCCGTACGGGCGGAACCTGTTAGGTCAGAAGCTGGCCATGCGTTTCACGCAGCCCAATGGTTCAGGTCAATCCGAAGATGATCCTGAAGCGTTCTACTCCCGGATGATTGCCGAAACAATCGAACGGAGGGAGACGGCCAGCGGCGAAAAGGAAGTTGAAACAACGGGCCGTCTTGTGGATGCGGGAGGCGAACTTGTCGCCAAGTTCACCCAGGTCATCTGCGCATCTCCGCATTTGCCGTTCGTGCGACTCCATATTCGGCTCGATCCCGAACGAATGCCGGAAGCGAACCCGTGGAACTCATATTATGCGTGCCGTTTTGCCTGGAGCGATGAATCGATGGCCGTGCGACGCTCTCTTGGGCTGGCATCTTCAGAGACTGAATTAGAGAGATTTGAGAGTCTGTACTTTGTGCAATTGGCTGGGTCTTCGCACACGCTCACGTTACTGACACCGGGCCTGCCGTACCACCGCATGGTAGGATTGCGTAAACTGGACACGCTGCTTCTGGTGCGCGGGGAAACAACCCGAGAGTTCACTATTGGCATCGGGCTTAATGTTCGTTATCCCGTCCAGGCTGCCATGCAGCTTCTTCAACCTGCGGTGGAAATTCCACAGATCCCATCACCGTCGCCAACCTCAGCTTGGTTTCTTGGACTCGATGTTCACAATGTTGTTGTCAGTGCGATCGAACCCGTCTCTGCCGATGGTGAGCTTGTGGAATTACGCATCGTTCTGACCGAAACGGAGGGTCGCGCGGGGCCGGTCAACCTGCGTTTGTGCCGCCCCATTCAGTCAGCCTATCGTATTGATGCCTTTGGCGAGGTCCTCGAACCGCTTGCCGTAAAGGATGACCAGTGCGGCACCAATATTGGACGGTTTCAGACCATCTTTCTGTCAGTCAAACTTACCCATTCATGACGGACAACTATGGAGCACATCGATCGAGATTCGGAATCCAAGACCACGCATGAAAATTCTGGCTCAGGCCGGGCCTTTACTGTCGTTACCATCGATGGTCCCGCAGCGTCAGGTAAGAGCACCGTTGCCAAACTGCTGGCCCAGCGCCTGGGATTTCGTTATCTTGACACGGGGGCTATGTACCGTGCTGTGGCCCTGGCAGGCTTGCGAAAAGGGACCGATTTTGACGATGCGGATCAGGTTTCCCGTTTGCTCGACGGCCTGGACCTTCGCGTCATTGGCCACCGCGTTTTCTTAGGAGAAGAAGACGTGACCGAAGCCGTTCGGACCCCCGAGGTGACCCGTATGACGTCCATTGCGGCCGACTCTCCGCTGGTGCGTCAGTATTTGACCCAGCAGCAACGAGCGATCGCGGCGCAAGCCAGCATCATCACGGAAGGCCGCGATCAAGGAACCGTTGTCTTTCCAGATGCAGACTGCAAGTTCTTTCTCGTCGCGTCGCCCGAAGAGCGGGCCCGTCGTCGCTGCCAAGATTACAAGAGGTTGGGTAAGGAAATCAGATACGAAGATGTCTTGAAGGACATCCAAGAACGGGATCAACGAGATTGTCAGCGGCCTTTCGGGGGTTTAGTTCGTGCAGAAGACGCCATAGAGATCAATACGGATGGCCTCTCCCCAGAAGAGGTGGTCGAGTTGATGATCCCCGTAATCATGGCGACAAAAAAGAAAAAGGCCAGTTCCAGCCATAAGTAAAGTAAGGCGCGACTGACTCCACCGCCAGCCGCGCCGTTGGCTTCAACTCATCTGAGTGACTTTCAATTCCACCCCGAAGAAAGCCGGCTTAGCCTAGTTTTCATCCGGCCCGGATTCGCCTGTTCATTCTTGCTCAGAACGAGATGGGGAAGCATCGGAGTTCACATCCTGGTTCTCATCCCCCGCGGGGAGCGTCACGCTATTCTGACTATTCCCAGCATCTGCTGGAGCACTTGACGCCTCTTTCTCGGGAATATCCTCAAGCAGAACGAATTTGGCTGTAATCGCTGTGGTTGGCTTGGATGCCAGCTTTTCTACTGCCTCTGGCCGCAAACGCACCTCCGCTTGTTGGTACTTGCGGAATCCCGTTCCTGCGGGAATCAACCGGCCGAGAATCACATTTTCCTTCAAGCCAACAAGCCGATCGACTTTGCTTGCCAGAGCTGCTTCTGTAAGCACCCGCGTGGTTTCCTGGAAGCTCGCCGCCGAGATGAAACTGTCGCTTTGGACCGCTGCTTTGGAAACGCCCAATAACTGGACGGCTGCCCGTGCCTGCGTTGGCTCAACAGCCTTAGCCGGGCGTCCTCCTCGCGATTCGACCTGGGCATTCTGTTGCTCAAAGACCTCTCGCGGAACAATTTCACCCTCATGATATGTGGTATCGCCGGGCTCCACGACTTTGACGCACCGGGCCAACTCGGCATTGCGGCGACGAAATTCAAACTTGTCAATCAACGTGCCGACCAACAAGCCTGTGTCACCGCCTTCCAGGACACGAACTTTCCGCAGCATTTGAGCAACGATAATCTCAATGTGTTTATCGTTGATATCCACTTGCTGCTGACGATAAACACCCTGAACTTCCTGAACCAGGTACCGTTGCAACTCCTCCTCACCAGAGATTCGAAGGATTTCGTGCGGGTTCAAAGGACCTTCCACAAGGCTGTGGCCAGCCTGGACATAGTCACCAGTGTGAACACGGAGATGCTTGCCCGGACCAATCAGGTGTTCCCGCTCAATCCCACTTTCGTTGCGGATGACGATGGTCCTGCGACCGCGCTTCTTCTCACCGAGAATCTCCACAGTGCCGCTAATCTCAGCGATCACGGCGGGGTCTCTGGGTTCTCGTGCCTCGAAGATTTCCGTAACCCGGGGCAGACCACCCGTGATGTCCTGCGTTCCTGTCACTTCCCGCGGTTGCTTGGCCAGCAACGTCCCCGGTTCAACGATATCGCCGGCACGAACAAGGATCTGGGCCTTGGCTGGCAAATATTCCCAGGCCACGATCTTTCCCGTCGCAGGATCCTCGATCACGATTTGCGGCTGATAGCCACCACGATGGTCGAGCACCATGTATCGTTCTGCACCGGTGGCATCCCGTTCGATTCGAAGCGTCTCGTTCTCGATCAAATCCTCAAACCTGACGCGGCCACCACATTCAGCGATGACGGGCACACTGTGGCGTTCCCAGTGACAGATGATCTGATCGAGATTGACCTTCTGGCCTTCTTTGACAAGCAAATACGCACCCTTTGGCACGTCGTATTTTTCAAGCTCACGGTGCTTTTCGTCTTCAATAACGAGTTGTCCGCTGGCCGAAACCACGACATCTCGCCCCTCAGGGTTGGTCACGGCCTTGACCCGCACAAACTTGACGTAACCTTCGCGCCTTGCACGAATCGAGTCTTCTTCCAGGGCACGTGCCGCCGTACCGCCGATATGGAACGTCCGCATGGTCAACTGGGTGCCAGGCTCGCCGATACTCTGAGCAGCGATAATGCCGACGGCCAATCCTTCTTCCACCAGCCGACCGGTTGACAGGTCCATACCGTAGCAGAGAGCGCAAACACCGAGTGGCGCCTCGCACGTCATCGGGCTGCGCACCTGGATCTTCGTGATTCCCAGTTCCTCGATCCTGCGTGTAATCTCGGGCGTAATCAGCTCGTTTTCACGAACAATGACCTCGTCGGTGATGGGGTGAACGATATTGTGACGACTCACGCGCCCCTTAATCGAATCCGCCAGGCTGACTTCGACTTTTTCGCCACGGTAAATAACGCTCTTCGTGATGCCCTGCGTTGTCCCGCAGTCGTGCATCGTCACGACAACGTTCTGCGCCACGTCAGCCAGTTTTCGTGTCAGATATCCGGAGTCGGCCGTCTTGAGGGCCGTGTCGGCCAACCCTTTACGCGCCCCGTGTGTCGAGCTGAAATACTCAAAAACGGACAATCCCTCACGGAAATTCGCTTTAATCGGCGTCTCGATGATCTCGCCCGACGGCTTCGTCATCAGCCCACGCATTCCGGCCAACTGGCGGATCTGCTCGATGTTACCACGAGCACCGGATTGGGCCATCAAGTAAATCGGGTTGACGTAGCCAGGATAACGACGATCGTTCTCCAATTGCTCCTTCAACTCGCGCGTGATCATTTCGCGGGCCTGCGTCCAGGCGTCCAGAATCTTATTCTTGCGTTCGCTTTCCGTAAGCACGCCTTTCTGGAACGCGGAGTCCGTCCGAATGACTTCTCGCTCAGCCTGCTCAATCACCTTTTTCTTGTTTGGCGGCATCAAAAGGTCGTCGGCGGCGAAGCTCAAACCACTCCGTGTGGCCTGACGGAAGCCGAAACGATTCATGTCGTCCAAAAGGTCAATCGTGGCCGGCCTTCCCAGCATTTCATAGCAGTCCGAGATCACCTCCGATAGCTTCTTAGAGGTCATCGTCTCGTTATAAAACGGCATGCCTTTGGGAAGCATTCCGTTGAACATCACCCGCCCCACTGTGGTTTGGATCACGGAACCCGGCGCAATATCATCTCGGCCTTTGACTCTCACTCCGTCCGGCAAGCGGACACGAATGCGGGCGTGCGTCGCAACCTTGCCCAGACTATACGCAAGCTCGACTTCGTCGAGTGACGAGAAGACCATATCGTCTCCCTTGCAATTCGGGAGCGTGTCAAGGGTCAAATAGTACCAACCCATCACCACGTCCTGGGAGGGGCTGATGATAGGTTTTCCGTGGGCGGGGCTGAAGATGTTGTGGAAGGACATCAACAGCGTATGGGCTTCCACGGTCGCCTCGACAGAGAGCGGCAAATGCACGGCCATCTGGTCGCCGTCGAAGTCTGCGTTATACCCTTTACAAACCAGAGGATGCAGCTTGATGGCGTTTCCTTCAACCAAGACCGGCTCAAAGGCCTGGATACCCATACGGTGCAACGTTGGGGCACGGTTGAGCAGGACGGGATGATTCTGAATAACCTCTTCCAGAATGTCCCAGACTTCCTCGTCTCGCCGCTCGATCATCTTTTTTGCGCTCTTGATCGTGTCGGCATGCTGCAATTCCCGCAGACGACGAATAATAAACGGCTGGAAGAGTTCGAGCGCAATGCGTTTGGGCAAACCACACTGATGAAGCCTCAAACTGGGCCCCACCACGATAACACTTCGAGCGGAATAATCCACACGTTTGCCCAGGAGGTTTTCGCGGAACCGTCCCTGTTTCCCTTTGATCATATCCGTCAAAGATTTCAACGGACGGTTGCTCGATCCCAGCACGGGACGTTTGCACCGGCCATTATCGAACAAGGCGTCAACCGCCTGCTGGAGCATCCGCTTCTCGTTCTTGATAATGACCTCTGGCGCGTTGAGGTCAACAAGTTTCTTCAGGCGGTTATTCCGGTTGATGATTCGGCGGTACAGATCATTCAGGTCACTCGTCGCAAAATTACCGGACTCCAGCAACACGAGAGGTCGCAGATCCGGCGGAATAACCGGCAGAACATCGAGGACCATCCATTCCGGACGGTTCTCACTGTCGCGAATGGCTTCCACGAGTTTCAACCGACTGATCAGCTCTTTTTGTTTCTGTTTTGAATTTGTTTCAGCCAGCTCTGTGCGCAGTTGTCGCGAGAGTTGCACCAGATCCAGGTCCATGAGCAATCGGCGAATTGCCTCCGCGCCCATATCGGCGTGGAAACTGCTTTCGCCATACTCCGATTTGGCCTGTCGATACTCTTCCTCGGTAAGTAACTGATACCGTTGTAACGGAGTATCGCCCGGGTCGATGACGACATAGTCCTGGTAGTAAATGATCTTTTCCAGGCTCGCCACCTTCATGTTCAGCAGCGTACCAAGTCGGCTGGGCGGAGCCTTGAAGAACCAAATATGGACAACCGGGCTGGCCAATTCGATATGCCCCATTCGCTTTCTGCGGACCCGGCTGTGGGTAATCTTCACCCCGCAACGGTCGCAGACCATTCCCTTGTATTTCATGCCCCGGTATTTACCGCAGCTGCACTCCCAGTCTTTTTCGGGGCCAAAAATCCGTTCACAGAACAGACCATCTCGCTCGGGCTTGTAGGTGCGGTAATTGATCGTCTCGGGCTTCTTGACCTCACCAAACGACCAACTACGGATGTCGTGCGGTCGCGCCAGGCTGATCTTGACCGCCACGTAATCATTAACGCGTTCGTAGGTCGCTTCGCCGTAACTCACCGCTCGAACTCCTTATTCATGACAGTTCAAAGAACAGGCTCAAAACCGCCCATTCGTTTGTTCTCAACCTCGGGACAATTGTGACGATATCTCCCAAAACGCAATCCAAGAGAAAGTGCGACCTACCGCTTACAGCGATGGTCCCTTTTCCAATTGCATGTTGAGGGCCAAACCACGAATCTCATTGACGAGCACATCAAAGCTGGCAGGCGTACCGGCCTCAAGTGTGTTCTCGCCTTTGACCATGGCTTCGTAAATCTTCGTGCGCCCTTCCACATCGTCACTTTTGACTGTCAGTAATTCCTGAAGGATATAGGCAGATCCGTAAGCCTCCAACGCCCAAACTTCCATTTCCCCAAACCGTTGACCGCCAAAGCGGGCTTTGCCGCCGAGAGGCTGTTGGGTGATCAATGAATAAGGCCCCGTTGCCCGGGCGTGGATCTTATCATCCACCAGGTGATGCAACTTCATCATGTAAATGTAACCCACGGTGACCTTCTGTTCGAAAGGTTCACCGGTCCGTCCGTCATAGAGAGTGACCTTGCCCGTGTCGGGAAGATTCGCTTCTTTCAAGCAACCGCGAATCTGGTCCTCATTCGCTCCATCAAATACGGGAGTGATGGCCCGAAAACCAAGCGTGGCACCCGCCCAACCAAGGTGGGTCTCGAGAATCTGGCCGACGTTCATACGGCTTGGCACACCCAGTGGATTGAGCAGGATTTGAACGGGCGTTCCATCCGCCAGGAAAGGCATATCCTCTTTCGGAAGAATCTTCGCGATAACACCCTTGTTCCCATGACGGCCCGCCATCTTATCACCCACGGAAACCTGGCGTTTTGTGGCAATATAGACTTTGACCATCTGCAAAACGCCACTCTTCAATTCATCGCCACGTTTCAGTGAATTAACGCTTTGATTGCGGGCGTCGATTGCGGCTTCGACCGCCGGCCAGAGTTCCTCGCAGATCTTTTCAACTTTCTGACGTTTTTGAGGACTGCGAATCTCGATTCTATCGAGCTGGAATCGCTCCGCCTGCTCAGCGATGTATCTGTGTTCTTTCCCTTCGAGCAGCGGCACACCATCATCATCTGTCAGCTTTCGTCCGAGGACCTCCTCAATGGCCTCGACGAGCTTGACAAACGCGGCAGCAATCTGGGCATTTCCCTCTGCTTCCGCCTGTTTCAACGCCTTGTCGAATTCCTCTTTTTCCCTTTCAGTTAAGCTCGTTCGCCGGGCAAACTTTTGAGTATGGATCACAATTCCTTCCACTCCCGGCGGGACTTCCAGTGAGTCGTTCTTCACATCCTCGCCGGCACGTCCGAAAATCGCGTGGAGGAGTTTCTCCTCGGGCGTCAGCTCGGTCTTCGACTTAGGCGTCACTTTCCCGACCAGGATATCGCCCGGCTTCACATGGGTTCCGACGCGGACGATTCCGTTTTCATCCAAATTTCGGAGTTGTTTTTCACTGACGTTCGGAATGTCCCGCGTGAACTCTTCCCGCCCCAGTTTTGTCTCGCGGATTTCGGCATCGAATTCTTCGATATGAATCGACGTGTAGGCGTCGCAGTGAACCAATTCCTCGCTGATGATGATTGCGTCCTCGAAGTTGAATCCTTCCCAGGACATGAAGGCCGCAAGCACATTCCGCCCAAGCGCCAGTTCACCCTGGCTTGTGCCCGCCCCGTCAGCGATCACCTGTCCTTTCTTGACTTTCTCGCCCACGCGGACGATCGGCTTCTGGTTCTGGCATGTCTTTTCCGTAAGACCAACGAATTTCTGCAAACGATAGACATCGGTGCCATCGATTTCGATGCGGTTGGCATCGACATAGGTCACGGTGCCACCGCGCCGTGCCCGGATAACGAGACTTGAGTTTTCCGCAACCCTGGCTTCAAGCCCCGTCGCCACCAAAGGTGGTTCCGTGACCAATAGCGGCACGGCCTGCCTTTGCATATTCGAACCCATCAAGGCCCGGTTAGCGTCATCGTGTTCGAGGAATGGAATCAGCCCCGCAGACACACCGACGATCTGTGCCGGCGAAACGTCCATGTATTGAATCAAGGACACAGGAACGATCTTGAAGTCGCCACGATGTCGCGCGACGATTGTGTCCCCTTGAATCTTCCCGTCTTTTAATGGGGCATCGGCCGGCGCCAGATAAGCGTCAAACTCTTCGTCGGCCCGCAGCCACTTGATTTCATCCTGCAAGACACCATTTTTCACAACCTGATACGGAGTGATCAGGAACCCGTAGTCATCCACACTGGCATAGATAGCGAGGCTGGAAATCAATCCAATATTCGTACCTTCTGGCGTCTCAATTGGGCACATCCGCCCGTAGTGCGAGGCATGAACGTCGCGTACCTCGAACCCGGCGCGTTTTCGGTTCAAACCTCCAGGACCGAGTGCGGAAAGCCGCCGCTCGTGCGTCAACATCGAGAGCGGGTTCGTCTGATCGACAACCTGAGATAGTTCGCCGCGTCCGAAGAAGTACTCAATAGCTGCCGAGACACTCTTGGGGTTAATGAGGCTCCGCGGCGTCATGTCGGCAACATCACTGAAGTTCATCCGATCCGAGACCGTTCGCCGAAGCTTCAGGAACCCTTTGCGAAGCTCCTCGCATGCTAGCTCATCGATCGTTCTTACCCGGCGATTCCCCAAATGATCGATGTCATCAGGTTCCGCGGTGGGATCACCAGCATGGAGCCGGGCCAGGTACTTGATCGCCGCGATGAGGTCTTCGGCACGGAGTGACATCTCATCTTCCGGGACGTCGATTCCCAATTTCCGATTGATTCGGAACCGTGCAACGCGTCCAAGACGATAGCGGTTCGGATCACGAAACTTCTCATGAAACAGGGTCTTTGCCCTTTCCAGTTGCGGCGGGTTCCCCGGACGAAGACGTTGATAGATCCTGAGAAGCGATTCCTCATGACTCGCTGTCGGGTCTTCTGCCAGCGAATCCAGAATGAGCCGATCCCGCTGATTCGGCATGACCCAAACACTCTTCAGTCCGGAAGCGCAGATCAGGTCGGCAGCCTGTTCCGAAATGACCTGGCCACATTCGACAATGATCTCACCCGCGTTGGGGCTTTCCGGCGGATAGACGATATCCTCAACCGCGACCTTGTCGTGCAGCTTTGCCGCGCTTCGACCGTCCACGATCTTTTCCTCTTTAATCACGTCGCCATAAAAAGCCCGGATGATATCGGAGTTCTGGCTGAATGTCGGGTCCATCGCCCGAAGGAGCGTCATCACGGGAAACTTGTTGCTCTGATCGATCCGGACTGCCAGGGTATCCTTTCGGGTGAGCATGATCTCGATCCAGCTACCGCGCTCCGGAATAATGCGGCAACTGAAAACCTTCCGATCGCCCTCCTTTTCCATGATGAAGTCCATCCCGGGACTGCGATGCAACTGGCTAACGACAACACGTTCAGCACCGTTGATGATAAACTCGCCGCCACCGAGCATGATGGGGATTTCGCCGAGAAAGACTTCCTCTTCGACAGGCTGCTCTTTATTGAGCCGGAGCCAAACCTTAAACGGGCGTCCATACGTCAGTCGAAGCTGCTTGCATTCCTCAGGCGTGTAGCGGGGCTTGCCCAGGTCAAAACGGATGTACTCCAATCGCAAAGATTTGTCGAGGTTTTCGATGGGAAAGGTTTCCCGCAGAATAGCCTCAAGCCCCTGGTCTTTACGTTTGTTCCATGGCACATCGGCCTGAAGGAACCGTGCATAGGCCTCGGTCTGGATTTTCGTTAGATCTGGAATAGGAAACTCATACCGTCGGCTGCTGAAATGTCGGACATCCTTCACTTTGAGCCACTTTTGGGCCGGAACCGCCATCGCTATTATCACCTCCGCGTTACAAGCCCAGTCAAGAAACGAAACACGAGTCCGCACCGGGGACGTTCGCGGATCAAAGAACAGGTTTCCAGACCGCCACCCGGCCCAGACTCGTCACGAGCATGGAGCTCCCATACGAAATCACACGACCCGTTAGATTGCGGACCTTCACTCCGCCACTCCGGAGACATGACTCCAGCAAGAAAACAACCGCCACCACCCGATTTTAGCAACTTGCGCCACAGCCGTCACATGGCCCCTTCGCACCAAAGTCGCTCCGTTCATTTGATCGAAACGGTGGCCCCTTCCTTTTCGAGGGCTTCCTTCGCCTTCTGGGCTTCTTCCTTAGAAACACCTTCTTTAATCTTGGAAGGTGCACCTTCGACCAATTTCTTGGCGTCGGCCAGGCTGATTCCTGGGATCAAGGTCCGGACAGCCGTGATGACCTTGAGCTTGTTGGCGCCAAAGTTTTCCAAAACCACGTCGAATTCGGTCTTCTCCTGCTGAGCGGCTGCCTCACCACCTGCAGCACCACCCGCCATCGGGCCGCCAGCCACCATCACAGCCCCCGCTGCCGGCTTAATCCCGTGCACGATTTCGAGGTAATCGTTCAGCTCTTTTACCTCTTTCAGGGGGAGTGAGACAATAGCGTCCCCAAGTTCCTTCACCTTTGGACTAAACTCACGAACCGGTGCATCAGTCGCCATGTGTGACTCCAATCCTTTCCAGATCTAAACCTAATACGAAATATGCGTCATTCTAGAAACACAATTGATTCTTCAAACCTCATCGCGTTACCGCGATACCCCCAATGCGAAGGGGCCAATACCACCCCGGATCAACTCACCCACCGGACGCTGGGGCATCTCCTTTGTCGCGTTCGGCAAGCTGTTTCAACTGTCCTGCCAATGCCGAGCCAGGGCCAGCCATTGCAGCCATCAGGCTCCCTGCGGGGCCGAGCAAGCGTCCCGCAAGCTGCGCCAGCAGTTCCTGCCGCGACGGCCACTTGCTTATTTCGCGAACCTGGTCAGCCGTCAACGGTTCGCCATCCAACACGCCTCCCTTCGCGGCAAACGGCGCGAACTTGTCGTCACTCGCGTACTTCGTCACCTCTTTCGAAAGGGCGACGATATCCTCGCCGCCCCAACAAATGGCGGTCGTTCCGCTGACATTCTGGAATGCCTTTTCCAACGGGGTTCCCTGCAAGGCCCGCCGAGCCAGCGAGTTGCGAACAACCAGGAGATGAATTTTCTTGTCCGCCAGGTCTTTCCTGAGCTGACGGGTCCGGTTCGCATCGAGGCCCACGACGTTTACAAGCACGGCGGCCTCAACACCCTGCAATCGCCGCCGATAGTGCTCTGCAATTAAGTTCTTAACGTACTTGCTCATAATTCACACCGCCACGTTTTATCCTTGAAGGTTCGAGAGCCGATCGTTCGAATCGCCCCCCTGGAGTTGATTGCTCTGCGATTGATGTTGGGGCTAGATCGCAACCCTTACACCGGGTGACATTGTTGCCGAAACGGCCACACTCTTAATGAACTGGCCTTTCAGACTTGCCGGTCGAAGCGACTGCACATGCTCGATAAACGCCTGAATGTTCTCTACGAGCTTTTGCTCATCAAAACTCAACTTCCCGACCGGAGCATGAATATTCCCCCCGGCGTCGTTCCGGAACTCCACCTTACCGGCTTTATACTCGCGAACAGCTTTTCCGACGTCCGGCGTCACGGTTCCCGCCCGAGGCGATGGCATCAACCCGCGGGGACCCAGCACCTTTCCCAGCGGCCCGACCACTCCCATCATATCGGGCGCCGCGATACAAACATCAAAGTCAAGCCACCCGCCTTTGATTTTTTCGGCCAGCTCAGCCCCGCCAACCTCCTCTGCCCCAGCTGCCTTGGCCTCATCGGCACGATCACCCTTGGCAAAAACAATCACGCGGACGGATTTGCCCAGTCCATGTGGCAGCACCACTGAACCGCGGATCGTCTGATCGGCCTGCCGTGCGTCAACACCTGTTCTAATCGCTACCTCAACGGTCTGATCGAACTTCGTGTTGCCAAAACTCTTGAGCAGCTTCACGGCCTCCGCCAATGGAAGCGGACTCTTACCTGGAACCTTACTCGCCAGGCTTCTGTACCTCTTAGAACGTTTAGCCATCCTTCGAACCCTTTTCAGATTCTCCCGCACCGCACGGCGAACTGCATGGGAGCCAAGCCGGCCTGATTCCAACCCATCCATTCCCGTGCTTAGCGGTAAACAAACACCCGCAGAAGTAACGTAGCCAACAATCACACTCTACGTTTAGTCAACGACGTCCAAGCCCATACTTCGCGCCGTACCCTCGATAATGCGGCACGCGTGTTCGATGTCGCGGGCATTTAAGTCGGGCATCTTCGCTTTGGCGATTTCCACGACCTGATTTCTCGTTACCTTCCCGACCTTCTCTTTGGGAGGATTGCCGGCCCCCTTGGCGATGCCCGCTGCCTGTTTTAGAAGGTCTGCGGTGTACGGCGTGTGTGTTTCCAACTCGAACGAGCGATCGTTATAGACGCGAACAACGACCGGGATTCTTAATCCAAGGTGCTGCCTTGTGCGTTCGTTGAACTGCTGAACAAACTGTCCGAGATTAATTCCAAATCGACCTAACGACGTGCCGACTGGCGGAGCCGGCGTCGCCTGTCCCCCCGGTACACAGAACCGAACTGTTCCGACCAATTGTTTCGCCATTGCGTTCTAACCTTCGCTTCTATTCAAAACCTCATCCCCAGGCTTGAATGGGAATTCGCACGACACATCATGAAAAACTCGATCGGTTCCCGCCAGCCCTCACTCAGCTGGCTCCACTTGCCAGTATTCCAGCTCCACGGGAGTGCTGCGGCCAAATATGTTAATCATGACCGTGATAATGCCATTGGCCTCATCGATCGATGCCACCTCACCTTGAAAGTTCGCAAAGTGACCTTCGTTGATCTTAACACGATCCCCAACACGGCAACCGATCTTTAACCTTGGAGCGTCCTCGGCCTTTTCTTCGGCCAATTTCGTCAAAATTCGGTTCACCTCGTGTGGTAACAGCGGCGTGGGCCGCCCGATAGCGCCGGTAAAATCACCAATTCCCGGCGTTTCGCGGACCAGGAACCATGTGTCGTCGTTAAGCTCCATCTGCACAACGATATATCCGGGATAGAGCTTACGCCGCACGATGCGTTTCTTGCCCCCCTTGACTTCGGTCACCCGCTCAACGGGCACGATAATCTGCCCGAAATACTGTTCCATCCCCGCAACTTTAATCCGTCGTGTCAGCGCCTCGCAGGCACTGTCTTCACGATTCGTCTGAACCTTGACGATATACCAACCCATCCGCCCCGTGTCGTTGGAGGCTGCTATAGCCTCCTGTTTTTGCTGGGAGTCTTTCTTCTTTCGTGTGCGTTTTTCTTTCTTTTCTGACGGCTGCGTCTTCCCCTCTCCATCGTGCTCGCGGGCATCGACGGTATCCCCACCGTGGGAATCGACGGCAGACTGCCCTGGCGAAGCCTCCGGCAGGTCGCCCGAACCTCCGCTGGTTCCCTCGTTGACTTCCTTTCTCTGGTCAAGTTCGTCTGGCATGGAAGGGATGCACCCGTCTCAAACGGCGGAAAATATCAACTTTACAATGAGTTCGCCTTTGTCGCTAGCGGGTCCCCGGTCGCGGCGCACTGAGCGAACCACTATCGTTCCGACATTCACTCATGACGATAGACCTACCCTCCCTCCAAGGCAGAAAAAAGCCTATAGAATTCCAGTCCAGCGGAGGAAGGACGCCCACACGAAGTCATAAATGGTCAAGCAAAAAGCCAACGTGAACATCGTCACCAGGACGACGACACAACTTCGAATCAATTCCGTGCGGCTTGGCCAAGTCACCTTCCTCATTTCGGCTTCAACAGCAATGAGGAAATCCGCGATATCGGGAAAGTTCATCATTCGATACGCCACCCAGACCACGCAGGCAAAAATCAGAGCTGGTATGCCAATTTGCCAAGATGTTTCAAAACCCCATGATCCCAGCGTACCGTGCAGCCGCCAAACACCGAACAAACAAAACGCCACAATCGCTGCGAAACTTGCTTGCCTAACGACCCGGCCCTGATTGCGCTTATACAAATTAGCGCGAACCAACTCCGTTACGAGACGTCCCAAAATCGTCGTGTTTTTACTTCCCGCGGCCTGAGCCATCACGATCGCCGCCATTCTCAATGAACCACGTAATCTGGCACCTCGGTGCCGTTTGCAGGGCTGGCACCACCAACGAAAGCAGCAGGGGCGGAGAGACTCGAACTCCCAACCGCCGGTTTTGGAGACCGGTGCTCTACCAAATTGAGCTACACCCCTGTCCGCGACCGATTCTCAACCGAGCCGCAACTTATACGTCAACATATAGCTACGATCACTCTCTATCAAGGTCCCCGGCCTCATTATCGGCCCTGATTGTGCAGCACCTCGACAGATCGCCTCGCAACTACGACTTCAGGAAATCTTCACTCGATAATCTTGGTCACGACGCCGGATCCGACTGTTCGGCCACCTTCACGGATCGCAAACCGCAGGTTCTCTTGCATAGCCACAGGCGAGATCAACTCCACCTGGATCTTCACGTTTTCACCAGGCAACACCATCTCAGCACCGCCGGTCAACTGGATCTCACCCGTCACGTCAGTCGTCCGGAAATAGAACTGGGGACGGTATCCACCCATAATGGGGGTGTGACGACCACCTTCCTCCTTCGAGAGGATATAAACCTCTGCCTCGAACTTGGTGTGGGGCGTGATACTCCCAGGCTTGGCCAGCACTTGGCCACGTTCGATCTCATCCTTCTTGATACCCCGGAGGAGGCATCCAACGTTATCACCAGCACGCCCCTCATCGAGCGTCTTATTGAACATTTCAATGCTGGTGCAGACAGTCTTGCGGGACTCGCGTGAGAACCCGACGATTTCGACTTCGTCGCCCGGCTTGATGACACCCTGCTCGATACGGCCGGTGGCCACCGTCCCACGACCTTCGATGGAGAAGACGTCCTCCACTGCCATCAGGAACGGCTTGTCCATAGGACGCACTGGCTCAGGAATATAGCTGTCGATCGCGTTCAGCAGTTCCTGAATGCACTTGGTCTTCTCAGGATCATCAGGATTTTGATACGCAGACAGCGCATCACCGCGGATGATCGGAACTTCATCACCCGGGAAGTCGTATTTCTTCAGCAAATCCCGGAGTTCCATTTCCACCAAGTCCAGCAATTCTGGATCATCGACCAAGTCGATCTTGTTGAGGAATACCACGATCGCCGGGACGTTCACCTGCCGGGCCAACAGCACGTGCTCTCGGGTTTGAGGCATCGGCCCGTCCGCCGCCGAGACCACGAGGATCGCTCCATCCATCTGGGCCGCACCGGTGATCATGTTCTTGATGAAGTCGAGCGGTGACCGGGGCGAGTCGATGTGAGCATAATGGCGATTCTCCGTTTCATACTCGACGTGCGACACGTGGATGGTCACCGTCTTCGTGGCGTCACGGACAGTACCACCTTTGGCAATGTCCGCATACGTCTTAAACTTGGCTAATCCCTTCTTGGATTGGACCGCCAAGATTGCACCGGTCAACGTCGTCTTCCCATGGTCGATGTGACCAATCGTACCCACATTCACGTGCGGCTTCGTTCGAACAAATACGTCCTTAGCCATTCTTGCTGAATCTCCGTTCTCTGGTTCTGACAGGAACTAACCAATATCACTACCTGATACAATTTACCGGCCGGCTCCGACACAATAAGCTGCTGATGGGACTTGAACCCATGACCTCGTCCTTACCAAGGACGCGCTCTACCGGCTGAGCTACAGCAGCACAAGCACCACCATATTCCGGGAATTTCCGTATCGGTAAACGAACCGAATACGACATCAAAGGTCGCTCTTGACATACCGCAATTCGTAAAAGCGGGTGAGGGGAGTCGAACCCCCGTCAATAGCTTGGAAGGCTACTGCTCTACCGTTGAGCTACACCCGCCTCCGTTACTTGCTCCTCAAATGGGGGGTGCAGGATTCGAACCTGCGAAGGCAGAGCCATCAGATTTACAGTCTGACCCCTTTGACCACTCGGGAAACCCCCCATAAAACAAAAAATGGCCGTAGAGGCGGAAAACAAAATTGTACTATCCGACACGACCCGCGCGAAGAGCTAACGGTGGGACTCGAACCCACAACCTGCTGATTACAAGTCAGCCGCTCTGCCAGTTGAGCTACGCTAGCGTTGAAGCGGAACGTTTGATTTAATATACCGGTCTGGTCGAACTCTGCAAGCCGACCCAGCGGCGACTTTCGTGCCTTGACTATTATACGAGACTGACTTGCTCCATAAAATCCAGCTCTGGAATCTGCGACCAGACTTCGTGTAAGACCCCGGGGATGGGCTAAAATCCACCCAAAATACGGTAGGCAAATCCCAATGCGGTTTGTTCGTCAGAAAAAGCCATAAACTTTATGAAAATTTTAGCTATCGAAACCACGATTCCCGTCGGTTCACTGGCGTTTTTCTCTGATGGGATACTTCTCCGCCATTCGCCACTCCCGACAGCGCAACGCTCTGCGGCCGTTTTAGCACCCCAATTGCAACAGGCCCTGCGGGAAATCGGCTGGTCGCCGCGAGACGTGCAACTGGTTGCCGTATCGATCGGTCCTGGTTCGTTCACCGGGGTTCGTATTGGGTTGGTAACTGCCAAACTCTTCGCGTATGCCGTTGGTGCTCGCTTGATTGGGGTTGATTCGCTCGACGTGGTTGCCCAGGGGGTGCCCGATTCTTACTCACCGCTCGTCGTCCTTGCCGACGCCCAACGCGGCGATGTCACAGCGAAGGTTTTCACCTGGGAATCCAACAACGGTTGGAGGGCCGAAAAGCCGTCGGGTCTGGTTCGCCCCCAGGAATGGTTGGCGAGCCTTGCCTTAGGACAACCGTTCTGGCTAGCCGGCCCAGGGCTTTACAAGCACAGGGAACTGCTCGGCAACCAGTACCGGCTCGTTCCCGAGCACCTGTGGAATCCATCCGCGGTGGGTGTCGGGAAACTCGCATGGCGGCAGTTTCTCGAAGGCCAAACCGATGACGTGTGGACGCTCAAACCGATTTATTACCGCCCCAGTTACGCCGAAGAAAAACGTTTGAAAGATTAGTGTAGCCCCTTGTGAACATCGTGACGGGAGCAAGACGCCAGACATTGTCGCTTCCACGACTATCGTGGATTGTGAAATGTCGCCTTACTGACCCAATGTGGGAAGAACCTTCGATGCCGCTTCGATTGTCTTGGTGATTTCTGGGTCACCGTGCGCAATTGAAACAAACCAAGCTTCAAACTGACTGCACGGCAGGTACACTCCCTGTTCCAACATTCCCCAGAAGAATCGCGCAAACTGTTTCGTGTTACATCGCGAAGCGGAATCCCAATCCACGACTTTCTCAGAGGTAAAGAACAGCGTGAGCATAGACCCGCATCGCTGGACTCGAGCTGGGATGCCCGATTTGTTCACGATATCCATTAAACCGCGTTCCAAGTCGTTTGATTGTGATTCTAAGAGAGCGTACGGGTTCTCCCGGCGGAGGTAGTTCAGCGTTGCGATACCGGCTGCCATAGCCAGCGGGTTTCCGCTCAGCGTTCCCGCCTGAAAGACCTTGCCCACCGGCAAGACCTGATCCATAATCGCAGCCTTTCCGCCGTAAGCCCCTACGGGGAGTCCGCCACCGATGATCTTCCCGAGCGTCGTCAAGTCAGGCTCAATCCCGTAAAGACTTTGAGCACCCCCCAGAGCCACCCGAAAACCTGTCATGACTTCATCAAAAATGAGTACTGAACCGTACTTTTGGGTTACTTCCCGTAACCCGATAAGAAAATCACGCCGGGCGGGAACGCATCCCATGTTCCCGGCCACAGGCTCAACAATCACGGCAGCAATTTCTGATCCTGTTTGCTCGAAGACTTGGCGAACTCCTTCAAGATCGTTGTAGCGTAACACGATGGTATCCTGGGCTGTCCCCTGGGTCACGCCAGGAGAATTGGGGACTCCCAGGGTGGCGGCAGAACTGCCAGCGGCAACGAGCAGGCTATCGACATGGCCATGATAATTCCCCGCAAACTTCACGATCTTGCGTCGTCCCGTCGCACCCCGTGCCAAGCGAATGGCACTCATCGTGGCCTCTGTCCCGGAATTGACGAACCGTACTTTCTCGATTGACGGAACAATCTCGCAGACAAGGTCAGCCAGCTCTGTCTCTGCTTGCGTGGGTGCACCGAAACTGGTGCCACGGCGCATCGCCGATTCGATCGCAGCCAAGACCTCAGGATGGGCATGGCCCAGGATCATCGGCCCCCACGACCCCACATAATCCACATATCGACAACCATCAATATCCCAGATCCACGCACCTTCGGCACGATCAACGAACAGCGGATGTCCGCCAACGGCTCCAAACGCACGGGCTGGGCTATTCACCCCACCTGGAATGACGGCTTTCGCAAGCTCATAAGCCTTCTCGCTTAAAGGCCAACGCATGGATGACTCCTGTTTTCTCTCACCAGAAGCTGTCGCTAAGAGCCTCTAAACCGATGATAGGGGGAAAGCACAAAATCCTGCAATGGCCCACCCATCGTTCGTGTTTCTGGACGTATCTTCCCTATCGCCCGTTGAAGCATACGGCTCAATCAAGCATCATGACATAGTTACCCCGCCTCTCATGCCAAGCGGGCCTTTAAGAAACACCTGAGATATGTGAAAAAGAGCTTTCCTGAAGAATCCCTGAACCAAAACGGACCAAAACGTGACCGAACTCACACGCGACGAGATCGCTGCACGATATTTCGATCAGTTGTTGTATCAGCCCTATCCGATCCAGGAAGAGGCACTGCTGGCATGGTTCTCTTCGCGCCAGGGTGTGCTGGTGTGTGCTCCCACGGGAACGGGCAAGACACTGATCGCGGAGGCGGCCCTTTTTGAAGCTTTGCACACCAACACCGTGGCCTACTACACGACGCCCCTCATCGCCCTCACGGAGCAAAAGTATCGAGAAATGCAAGAGGCGGCCGTTAGGTGGGGGTTTTCCTCCCGTGATGTTGGATTGGTCACGGGCAATCGTCGCGAAAATCCGGACGCTCAGATCCTTGTGGTGGTCGCAGAGATTCTTTTCAATCGTTTACTTCATCCTGAGTTATGGGATTTTAGCTGTGTCAGCACCGTGGTGATGGATGAATTCCACAGTTTCAACGATCTGGAGCGGGGAATCGTTTGGGAATTCACGCTTGGGCTGCTGCCTTCGCACATCCGGACTTTACTTCTCTCCGCAACTGTGGGGAATGCCGCAGAGTTCTTGCACTGGCTCCGAGTATCCCATGGGCGGGACCTCGAACTCGTGGTTGGCAATGAACGAAAAGTCCCCCTGGTGTTTCAATGGGTGCCTGATCGCTTGCTAAATGAACAAATCGAGGAAATGACCGCAGGTGACGAGGAATCACGTAAGACGCCCGCCCTGGTATTCTGTTTTAATCGGGAAGAATGCTGGACAATCGCCGAACAACTCAAGGGGCGGGACATGGTCACTCGTGACCAGCAGGCAGCCGTTCAGGAAATCCTCAAAGGTGTTGATCTGTCACAAGGTGCGGGACCAAAACTGAAGCAACTCCTGTTGCGCGGTGTTGGCGTCCATCATGCGGGGGTTCTCCCAAAGTATCGAAGGCTTGTGGAGAACCTCTTTCAGAAAAAACTCCTGTCGGTTGTCGTCTGCACGGAGACCCTATCCGCGGGAATCAACTTGCCGGCTCGCTCGGTGGTCTTGCCCTCCCTGGTCAAAGGGCCGCGCGAAAAGCGCCGCCTTATTGATCCGAGTTCCGCGCACCAGATGTTCGGCAGGGCGGGGCGTCCCCAGTTTGATACGCAGGGGTACGTATTTGTTCTGGCCCACGAGGACGATGTTAAGCTCAATCGCTGGAAAGAGAAATACGACCAGATTCCCGAGGACACAAAAGACCCCCAGCTTCTTCGGATGAAAAAAGAACTTAAACGTAAAATGCCTCAGCGCCGTCCTGACGAAGTGTACTGGACCGAGGCCCAATTCTGGAAACTCAAGAACTCACCGCCGACAAAACTGTTGAGCCGGGGGCATGTCCCATGGCGGCTGCTCGCGTACATGCTCCAGGCATCACCAGAGGTGGAGCCTATTCGTCGCCTCGTCAGCAAGCGACTGATGGAATCCGGACGACTTGAGTCGGAACTCCGCTATCTCGACCGGATGCTTTTAACCCTTTGGCGCGCTGGCTTCGTGGAATTGGAACCCACCCCACCGCCATCCGTCCTCGCCGCCGGGCCGAAGAAACCCTCGTTGGACCGCAATGTCACATCCTGGGAGTTTCCAGCAAAATCTTCGGAGCACCAACAAGACGAGTCGTCGGAGCATCATAATGGGGAGGCGAACATCCCGGACTATCAAGCCGTGCGGGCTGTTCCCACCGAACACATCTGGAAGATCTCGATCTTTCGAAGCGTTAATCCTCTATACGGCGTGTTTCTTATCAATCAACTGGGGGTGGCAGAACCTCAAGAGATTCTTCAGGCAATGGAGAGCGTCCTCGAATTACCGCGCTCTCTCATGAATTATGTGCGCGTTCCCAGTTATGAAGACCTCCCGCCAGGATCCCTTGCTGTTACCAGGCTCGATCCTCTTCTGCTCGAGCTGGGCTTAGCGCTGCCCGACCAGCTTACCGGTCGCCGGGAAGACGAAGATGAGGAAGAGAAGGAAGAACGCCGTCGCCGGCAAAGACGGGGTTTTGTCGAAGAGCGGCCTCGAATCCTGACACTTGCCGAAAAGTTGGAGCTTCTCTTCCGCTATGATTATCCAGATGTATCCGATATTCGAATCACACCGGTATGGGCGGCTGGTGAATTGCTTGAATACGGAGATGATTTTAACAAGTACATCACGAGCAAATCGCTGCAGAAACAGGAAGGCATCATCTTCCGTCATCTCCTGAGGTTAATCCTTCTTCTCGGGGAGTTCAAACAGATTTGCCCGGCCGAGCTTGCTCCAGAAACCTGGGAAGGACAATTGAATGAGTTCATCGTTCGCCTGAGCGAGATCTGTCGTCGCGTTGATCCGACGAGCACCGAGCAAGCTCTGGAACAGGTTGAAAGCGAAGGTGTCGTTGACGACTGACGGGCCGACAAGATCATCATCATCATCTTCTTCTTTGAGAAATCTGTCGTTTTTGCCGAAGGACAACGCGACCGGTGACGCCGATTAAGTAACCCGCAAAAGAAGCTCGGAACGCCGATGGTCGGATAACCTTGGGCAATTCATCAATTGTCCCTATCACGTGCCGATCATTCACAATGGCAACAAGCTCCCGAGGGAGCGTGCGCCAATCGCGATATGAACCTGCATGAGTCGGGTCGTTCTTGTCACAATCAGAATAAGCTCATAAGATTAGGGGAAATTGACCGGACAATTCGCAAGGGTGCGGTCGCAAGGCCGTAGGCGTCGTGGATGGTCGGGCCGCCATCCGAGATTGGTTTTTTCTCGGATTGGAAAGGAAGAAAGGTGATGGCGCAACCGGATCGTCCTAGCCACCAGTCTCATGACTCCTCATTGGAACCGCAGCAACATGTGTCAGGTTGTCTGCTCCGACTCTACTGGATGATCGGCGGTTATCTCATTGCCGTTTTGTGTGGGGTTTCGATAATCAACCATCACGGGGATTTTTCTTTTGTCGATGCTGTTTACTGGCTGGCCATTGTCGGAGTTTTAGCAGCCCGGTGGGTGGACATTAAGAAACTTGGCGGCACACGTGCCGACGGTCAAGCGGCGACAATGCGAGACTGGACGGTCCATGCAGTGGCCACCGTAGTTGCGGGCATTGTTGGCTGGATTGTTATCCATTTTGTCCGGTTGCAAGGCCTCTGGTAATCGTTGCGTTTATAAGGCAAGATGCGATGCCAGAATGCGGCACCCAAGGGCGATGAGAATCCCACCTCCACACACCTCTCCCCACTGGGAAAAACGCTGTCCGAGCCAGCCGCCACTATGGATACCAATCAGGCTCAGGACACCGGCAACGAGTCCGATGATAACGGCTGCAGACCAGACCGTACCCGCTAGCACGGCCAGTGACAGTCCGACGGCCAAGGCATCGACACTAGTGGCCAGCGACAACCCGACCAATGACCATCCTCTGGTGGGATCCTCTGCAGTAAACGTTAGTTCTTCTTTAAACGCCTGCCAGACCATCTTGCCCCCCAGTCCCACCAAAATGGCAAATGCCAGCCAGTGATCCCATGCGTTAATCACAACGGAGAACTGTCGGCCAATGGACCAGCCCAAAATGGGCATTAAGAACTGAAACAATCCAAAATGGAAGGCAACGCGGAATGTGTGCCGTGCCGTGATCCGCCCCAGGCGCAAGCCGATGGCCAAAGATACCGCGAAAGCATCCATCGCCAGGGCTAACGCTACTAATAAGACAGCTAGTAAGTCCACGTGTTCTTTGAGTCCCAGTGATTGTGCAATCCTATGACGCTGGCGCAAGGCCATTACCACACTAGTTGATTCCCTTCATGTATAGGATATTACCATCTGATCGACAACGCCGAGGGGCAGGAATCAAGCCAATTGGTACTTGTTTCTAAGGCACCGAACCGAAGAGGGCCGGAAACCAGAAAGGGCAACCGACCTAAAAGAAAAACCCCGCGCCGGCAGAACAGCGCGAGGCACGACTTTTTCATGTCGCCCGGGGGCCGTAGCACCACCCTTAAACGAGAGGCGGTAGGGGCAATTCATGAACTGCCCCTACCCTTGTTCCAAAAACTCTATCGGCAATCGATATAACTCCAGAGCTTGCCCAGATTACGATGGTGACTCCTACGATCTGTCGAGTACCAACGTGCTGATCAGAGCAAGTGACTCTGGTTTTTCCCGGGTGCGCCGAATGAAATCAATGGAATCTCATTCGTATTTAATCGTGCAACCGAAAGCCTTCGTCACAGGCGTTTCCGGTGTCTTACCGGCCAAAAGCGCGTCAAGTGCTTCTCTCAAATAATGTCGTTTGACCTTGCTGGGGTCGATGTTGTCATCAATCGCACCGACATAAGCGACTTTTCGCTCCGAATCCAGAACAAAGACGTGCGGCGTCACTTTAGCGCCGTAAGCGTGGCCGGATTTTTGACTCGAATCGTAAAGATATGGGAAATTGAACCCTTTTTCCTTAGCTCGGACCTTCATTTGGTCCAGGCGGTCTTCCGGAATGTTGTTGACATTCAAGGCAATGACCTGAACCTTCTTTTCCTTGTAGTCTTTTTGCAGGGCGACCAGCCGATCTTCGTAGGCCTTGGCCACGGGACAATGGTTGCACGTGAAGACCAGGACGATCAGCTTGGCCTCTGCGTAGTCAGACAACGAATGTTGCTTGTCATCCACCCCAACCAGGTTTTTCCAGTCCGGGGCTTTATCCCCGATTTTAAGCTCTGCCTGCTCGGCCACAGCACAAGAACCAATCGTCAAGATTCCTCCTAAAAGGAACGCTACCGATACCAACGAGATCGTTTGCCTCATCACCGACCTCCCATTACCACAAAGAATAAACCACTTTGTTCCCTGACGCTCGACCCAATCGCTCGCGTACCTCAGGGAAAACCAAACAAATAGTTTACCGAATTCGCGACCAAAGCAACCCCACCAATAGAGGGTTCCCACCTTCTCACCGAAGACAGGATACCGGCTTGTGTTGGCAAAAGCCACAGTGTCAAGCGTATCACCAAGATTTTGAGACACTTCCCATTACCATGGCCGGTCAGTTGCGTTAGAATTCATTTTTGTTGGCGGTGAACGAGTTCAATCAGATCCTGCCCGGCCACGGGTAAGAACATTTCCATAGATCGTAAATTGCCACAACTGTCGATCCTTTGAAAACCTTGGAACAAAGCTATGGCTAAAGGCGGAAAAAAGAAGAAAGCCGAAGTGGTGTTTCTGGTTTGCGAAGAAACGAACGATTACAACTACACTCTTCGCCGAAAACCGGGTGGTGAAAAACTCCGTTTGAAGAAGTTCTGCCCACGCTGCCGGCGCCACACATGGCACAGCGAGAAGAAGAAGTGAGTATGTGCCGAAGGTCCCTGGCTGCGCCCCTGGCGGGCGATGAGGCTCCGGGGCTATGAAAAAACGATGGCGAATCTCGTTCCATGATCCGGTGGCCATTGCCGAGCTTGCAAGACGGGCAGAGATTCCGGCTGTCGTGGCGCAACTCTTGCTTTCGCGCGGCATTTCCGATCCCTCGCAGGCTCGGTGCTTTCTAAGACCGTCGCTCCACGCGCTTCATCCGCCCGAGTCCTTTCCCGCTTGTGAAGAAGCTGCCGATATATTGTGGTCAGCAATCCAGGCAGGGCGTCGCATTGCCGTGTATGGGGACTATGACGCTGATGGTATCACGGCCACGGCAATCCTGTGGAAATGTTTGCGGTTACTTGGGGCAGACGTTAAGTACTATGTTCCGAACCGGCTCGAAGAGGGCTATGGTCTTCAGGCGGCAACGATCGAAGACCTTTCCCGCCAGGGGGTTCAGGTCATCGTTACAGTGGATTGCGGCATCACCGCAGTTCAAGAAGTGGCCTTCGCTCACGAAAAAGGTGTTCAAATCGTGGTGACGGACCACCATGAACCTGGTCCAGAATTACCCCAGGCTGCCGCCATTGTCCATCCTCGCGTGGGGTCGTCTCTGTTTCCATTTCCGTGGCTGAGTGGGGCCGGGATTGCTTTCAGATTAGCATGGGCCATCGTCCGCCGCGCGAGTTCCGGAAAACGTGCCGACGGGCGATTGCGTGATTTTCTCGTGCAGGCGGTCGGTCTGGCTGCCATCGGAACAGTGGCCGATATCGTCCCTTTGTGGGATGAAAACCGAATACTTGTCCATTACGGGTGTACTACCAGCTTACCCCAGCGACCGACGTTAGGACTCGCTTGTCTGCAAAGCCTGGCGTCTCAATCGCGCAACGGCAAAACCGACAGTGAATGGATCGCGTTTCAGCTCGCGCCACGGATTAACGCTGTGGGCCGATTGGGACAAGCATCGCTGGCCGTGGAGCTGCTGGTCACTGAAAAAGAAGACCGCGCCACAGAGTTAGCAACTTACATCAATAGCCTCAACGATCAACGAAAATCTTTGGAGCAGAGCATCTATCTGCGGGCCTTGCGGCAGATCAAAGAACAATATGACGCTGAAAACGATCCGGCCTTTGTCCTTGCCGACACGGATTGGCACCAGGGTGTGATCGGAATCGTGGCGGGACGCCTGGCTGAAAAGTACCATCGTCCGGTCATCTTGATCTCGCTCAGCAAGACGGGCGGCAAACTCGCGGTGGGTTCAGCCCGAAGTATCCCGGGGCTGCACCTTCATCAAGCACTCACCGCGTGTGCTCACCATTTGGAGCGGTTCGGGGGACACGCACAGGCTGCGGGCCTCACGATTGCAGAACAGAACATCGCCACGTTTCGGCATGAGTTCTGCCAGTATGTGGCCGACAACTTCGACAGAGAGAAAAACCTCGCCGAACTTCGGATCGATTGCGAATTCCCGTTGGGTGTCTTCACGGTTGACGTGGTCGAACAAATCGAGCGTCTTGCACCCTTCGGGATGGGCAACCCGCGGCCAATCATGTGCTGCGGGAACGTAACATTGGCAGAACCGCCCCGGGCGGTCGGCCAGGGACAGCAGCATCTGGCTTTGCGTGTTCAACAGTCTGGCACAATCATGAGGGCTGTCGCCTTTGGAGCGGGCGAGCGGGTCCACGAATTGGAGTGTGGCCGCCCGTTCGATCTTGCTTTTCGGCCTGTTATAAGTGAGTATAACAGTCTCCGGCGTGTCGAATTGCATGTGGTTGATTGGCGTCGTCCAGAGGATCGCTCCGAATAATCGGACCGTCCGCGGACACGACCGTTATGTGCTGTTCCAGCGGTGTCTCGTAAATCGTGATGGTGCACGCCGAGGGAAGGCGGGACATTTTATGGTACCGAGCAGAGTTTCGCCCAAGCAATTTCACTGGTTGGGAAAAGAGATTGAAACCTGGCAATCAGAAGGCCTTATCACGCCGGAGCAAGCAGAGCGACTTTTGTCGCGGTACGCTCCTGGCTCGGAGTTCCCGGCCTTACGTTCCACCCTGATCACGATGATCTTTTCGGCAGTTGCCGGTATTCTGGTCGCGATTGGGATCGTTCTCTTTGTGTCCTTCTACTGGAAACAATTATCGCCACCAGTGCAAATGGGAATCCTGCTCAGTGGGCTTATCGGTCTTAACGTTCTTGGAATCATTGTCCATCGTTCCAAGACGGAGTGGCGGCTCCTTAGTGATGCGATCTTTCTGATGGCGGCGATCCTGTTTGGGGCATCGATATTCCTCGTCCCGCAGATCATGGGCAATACATTTCGGGCGGCAGACGGGATGTTTCTTTGGGCTGCCGGTACCCTGCCGTTGGTCCTGGTTCTCGATCAGCCAATTTTTTACGCCGGTTTGAGTTTTCTCGTCGTTGGCTCCATGGCGACATGCTCCCTGGAAGAGATATATCGGCTCGACCGGCCATTGTTTGAGATTCTTGCCTCCATGATCGTGTGTCCTGCCTTACTATGGGCGTATGCCGGGCGATCCGTTGTGTCGTGTCTGGCCGCCGGCATCGCACTCTGCGTGTGGTTGGTCAGTCTTATCGATCTTGATGGATTCAATGATCCAGGCATTCGTATTAGCACTTATTTGGTCACCGTTGGCGCCGCGGTCTGGGTCTTATCCGAATGGAGTCAACTGGCTCCACCCATGAGTTCCGTGTTCCGATTTCTTGGCGCCGTAACAACGGTGCAAGGATTCATCATCCTTAGTTTCAAAGAAATGTATTACGAAACGTGGCAGTGGCGAATCAAGAATCACCCGGAAGATTCATGGTTTCCCGGCAACTTTTTGGAACTCATTCCAATTTTCGTCCTCGTCGCAACCGTTATCGCCGACCTAGTTTTCCCGCGCACACGAGAAGATTCTCCGGCCAAAGCGAAAAGATTGCGATTGTTTCTTGTTCCCTTTGTTTTCTTTGGCATCGCGGTATTGATCTTTGTTTTATCACACACTCAATTGGCCCTCAAAGAGAGCTTCGTCACAGCAGGTGCGGTCCTGGGAAATGTCGGCGCCGTCTTTGTCGCGAGTTCCCTTGTCGTTTTGGGTGTCATGTATAACCAAAGTGAAAGGCTTTTTGTGGGTTTGGGAACGTTCCTCTTGTGGCTTTGGATGCGATGGATCGATGTCTTTGGCACAAATCTACTGACAGGGGCTGCACTGTTTATCCTAAGTGGTGTGGTTTTCTGGATCGTCGTTGTCCTCTGGCTGCGGTTCAAACGGATGTTAAGTGCTTCCGCGATTCCGCTCCGGTCTGACCCTCAGATCCCGCGTTTTCTCATTACCGCCCAAGAGTGGGTGCAAAAACGACAGCTGTTCCTCCTGGGGTTTTGCGCCTTTGTGGAATGTCTTTTGCTTGTTTTTTTGTACATCACAGCTTGAGAATTGAACGTCAAGAATCTCAAAACAATCGGCTACGGCCCAAAAAGGAACGGGTAAACAAGTTCGAAACGAAAACGGGATATCTTCCAGCTTGTTAGGACAAACCTGTCTGGCTTAACCGGCCGACAAACGATATATTTGGTCAGCCGAGCACAGTCAGCAATTATGATGTTTTTTCTCGGGCCGACCTCGCTTGCATGAAAACTTCACTCATGAATTCCTGTCAGACCATCTGGGAACGGAGTTTTGCCATTTCCAGCACGTGCGATGAAGCCTCACAGCTTATCAACACCATCCTTGAGCAACTCCGGCGTTTTGGTTGGCATGAGAATGACAGTTTCGCGGTTCATGTGGCCCTTCAGGAGTCTTTAAGTAACGCCATCAAACATGGCAATCGCTACGACCCAGGGAGAAGGATTTACGTGGCCTGTCGATTAACCCAACAAGGCATTGAGATTTCTGTGCGGGACGAGGGAAAAGGGTTTGATCCCACGATGGTTCCTGATCCAACGCTCCCCGAAAACCTGCAACTACCCACCGGTCGGGGTTTGAAACTCATCACCGGATTTATGGACGAGGTCGAGTTTCGCAAAGAAGGCCGAGAGATTCTTATGCGGCGGTATCGCCGTCACACGTCTTCGTCCCAATAATGTCTGTGAGAAGACGTGGCAAGAAGTTCGCTTCGTGACTTTCTTGCGGCTTGTCTGACCCAGGTTATGCTCGAGGCAGTCTTCAATCGCAATTCGTAAGAACCGCGCATACTTTTCCCTTCGCAGAACACATGACGTACCACGGAGTCGGTCCCACTCGATAATTGCACAAAGATATTTGAACGCTTGTGGTCCGAACAACGTAGGGGCAATTCATGAATTGCCCTACCAGCAGCGAACGATGGGCATCCGCAATAGGTGGCTTGCCTAAGGTCGCTCTGATTGGCGAAATCGGCTTATCTAAAAACCCCAACACTAGCCAAGTCGCTTCCAAAGCCGTAAACTTATGCGTTTGGCTTGGTATCCGGCATTCCCCCGCCTCACTCAGACGTGGATGCCAATTTGTGATGCCATAGCAGCATGATTTACGGCCAACCCGAGACGACAATACTTACTGGGAGAAATGAACATGCCTAATGTGGATGAAATGTATGATCAGGCCATTGAGCTACAGCAACAGGGGGATCTTCAGAGCGCTTTGAGCAAGCTCCTGGAGATTGTGCAGATCGACCCGAATTATGCTCTGGCGTATGCCGCATTGAGCGTCTTCTACAGCAAAATGGACGAACACGAGAAGGCTGTCGAATACGCCCGCAAAGTGTGCGAACTGGAACCCGACGACCCCTTCAGTTTCGTGGCTCTAAGCCTCATTTGCCAGAAGGCCGGGTTGATTGCGGAAGCTGAGGAGGCCATGTGGCAGGCCCGACAGGCGCAGGTTGCGGCTATTCAGCGGCGATACTCGTCCTGAAGAACCGTCACATGCAACAAGCACGAGCACGCTTCGGACCGCTCTGGAATACCATGATCCATAGTTCTCAGTGAACGCGGTGACCGGGCCGCGCTCCGTTGTCTGGGGCGAGGAGGAACACTTGATCGTCCCCCCAACCGGCTGCCAGAATCATTCCCTCACTGGTTCCGAAACGCATTTTCCGTGGCGCCAAGTTCGCTACGAGGATGACCAACCGTCCGATTAAAGTATCTGGCTTATAAGCTTTCTTGATCCCGGCAAACACGGTTCGTGTCTGCTCTCCGCCGAGGCTCAGGGTCAGCTTGAGGAGTTTGTCTGCCCCCGGGACCTCTTCAGCCGTGAGGATGCGAGCAACGCGAAGATCGATTTTTGCAAAATCGTCGATCGTGATGGTCGTAGGAAGGAGCGGTTCCCTTTGCAATGTCTCATCACTATCGACCATCTTCTGGGGGACGGCCTCCGTACCTGAGCTTGTTTGACCGCCCGAAACAGCCTCGTCCATCTCGCGGCTTTCTTCCAAAATTGCGTTCAATCCCTCTTTGGGAACACGTGTCATCATATGCTTGAACGGGGCGACTCGATTGCCCACCAATGGGACCTGAGACTGGTCCCAGGAACGAATCGGATCGTTGAGAAGTTCTCCCGTTTGCTGGGCTAACTTCGGTAAAACGGGCGCAAGATAAATGACCAATTGCCGGAATAAGTTGAGACCGATTGTGCACACATCACGCAGTTGAGAGCGCTTTGCGGGATCCTTCTTCAAATTCCATGGGGCCGTTCGCTCAATGAACTGATTCGCCCGGTCGCCTGCGGCCAAAATGATCCGCATAGCTTTGCCGTAATCACAGTTTTCATAGGCCTCTGCAATGGCCTGTGCATCTGCTGCGGCCTGTGCAAATAGTCCCCCGTCTTCGGGATAGACGGGCGAGAGGTTCTCCCCTTCCAAAAAGCGAGCCGTCCGGCTAGCCAGATTGACGATATTTCCAACCAAGTCGGTATTCACTTTCGAGACAAACTCATCGAGGTTGAGGTCGATATCTTCCACGCGAGAAGAAAGCTTTGCTGCGTAATAATACCGAAGATACGAGGGGTCGAGATGCCGCAAATAAGTCTCGGCTTTGATGAAAGTCCCTTTCGATTTGGACATTTTCCCGCCATTCACGGTAAGAAAACCGTGAATGTGAATCTTTCGTGGCAGATTGAAGACGGCTGTCTTAAGCATCGCCGGCCAAAACAAACAGTGGAAATACGTAATATCTTTGCCAATAAAATGATGAACCTCCGTCTCAGGATTGCGCCACCAATTCTCAAGTGATTCCCCCGTGCGACCGCACCACTGCTTGGTGGAGCCGATATAGCCAATGGGGGCATCAAACCACACGTACCAGTAATTGCCGGGGCTATCGGGAATCTCAAATCCGAAGTACGGTGCCGGTCGGGAGATATCCCAATCTCGTAAAGGCTCACTCAGAAAATGGGCCTTGAGGTAATTGGCAATCTCGGGCTGAAGATGATCACCCGTTTGGGTCCATTCTTCCAGGAAACCATGAAGTTTTTCGATCTGAACGAACAAATGGCGAGCCGTGCGAAGCTCGGGTTTGGCCCCGGAGATGGTGCTCACAGGGTCGATCAACTCCGCTGGGCTATGTGTGTGACCGCACCGATCGCAGCTATCCCCGTACTGGTCAGGCGCCTGACACTCCGGATTGGGACACGTTCCCTTCACGAAGCGATCGGCCAGGAAAACACCGGCCACTGGGTCGAAGAGTTGGGTGACCTCCTTTTCGACGACAAGACCGGCCTGTCGTAACGCACGCCAGAAGACCTCGCAAACCTCACGATTTTCCGGGCTATGCGTGCTCCCATAGTTGTCGAATTCGATATCGAAGCCGGCGAAATCTCGGACGTGCGCATCATACATCCGCGTAATGAATTCCTCTTCCGGAATCCCTTCCCGACGGGCAGAAATCATAATCGCCGTGCCATGGGTGTCATCGGCGCAAATGTAGATACAGCGGTGCCCACGGAGTTTCTGAAACCTCACCCAAATATCCGTCTGGATATATTCCACCAAATGACCGATGTGAATCGGACCGTTTGCGTAGGGCAAAGCACTCGTGACTAAGATCTTGCGACTCATGAGTGTGGGTGTTTCTACTTCCTAAGAAAAAAAGCACATCTGCTAGACCTTCCCAAGTCCAGCCCGAAACCCGCATTGTATAGCCTGAAGGGATCATTCGGGAGTAGGATGCACTTCCCCATCCTCACGTACCCTCGGTATTTGGAGTCGTAAGCCCCACCCGACTAAATGACACCACACCCAGATCGGAGCGACGGTTGTCTGAAAAAGGGTGGGGGCAATTCAGGAATTGCTTCTACCACTCAGTGAGTCTCGCGTGAGCAGTAGCGGTCGCCTCTGGTTGGTCTCCAATCGTGATATGGAGTTGCAATAGATTCCAGTCATTAACCGAGGTCGTCGCGCGATTGATGGAGGCGATTGCCAATGGTTCTGTTGTGCTCAGTGCTCAATACTCGCAACCAGACCTCAAAAACAAGGGCGTTGCGCTTGCAACGGGATAGAGCGTGTTAGCGTTTAATTATTCCCTTTCTTCCCTGATGGCGGAATTGCCCAAAACCAGCGCCGCCACTACGCTATTCAGAATGGGGCCAAGTACGTAAACTGGGCATTTTATCGACGGTTTCACGAGGGACCCATAATCTGCGCACGAGGTTCCCATTCGCGCTGTTCGATTTGGCCCAAAGAAATATTTACTTACAGCATTTGACGCGCCATCAATTAGATATCAGTCGGAGCCAGGAATGATAAGAGCGACAACGGACTCTCATCCTTCGACAATCTCGACAGGCCAAACCGACTCATCATCCGGTCTTTGGTCACGGAGCTTCCTGGCGCTCTTGGTCACTCAGTTCACCGTCGCCCTCAATGACAATATCCTGCGGTGGTTGTTTATTCCTATCGGAAAAGACCTGGTTTTGCAGCAACTGAAGGAAAGTCCCGATGTGGCCCGCTCTGTCGGGTCATTCATCTTTCTACTACCCTTCATTTTGCTTGCGGGATGGGCCGGGGCTACTTCCGACCGTCTCAGCAAGCGCACCGTGATCATCGGTGCGAAAGTTGCCGAAATCATCGTGATGACTCTGGCCATCGTCGCGATTCTGACAAGCAATGTCTGGGGGATGGCTGTTGTTCTCTTCCTGGCCGGCACCCACAGTGCGTTCTTCAGCCCTGCCAAATACGGAAGTATCCCTGAGATTGTCGGGCCCAAAGCGATCTCGGCGGCCAATGGTCTGATCGGTCTAACGACGATGATCGCCGTCATCGTGGGGGGATCATTGGGCAATCTGTTATACAGCCTCACCACGATTCCAAACCCGGAGCTTGCCCAGAAGATAAGTGTTGGCCCCGGGCAATACCGGTGGTGGGTCAACGCCCTCGTCCTTCTCGGCGTCGCAACTCTGGGATGGTTGACGAGCCTGTCAATTAGAAAGCTTCCCGCCGCCGATCCCAAACGTCGTATCCCGATCAACCCCTTTCTGCAATGTTATTACGACCTCAAAGAATTATGCCGCCATCGAATCCTTCTTTTGGCTGCAGTAGGAAGCACGTACTTCTGGACGCTCGGCCTTTTGATGCAACTGACAATCGATAAACTCGCCGTCCCGGAACTCGTTGGACCGCACGGGCAAGCCTACGTCGGACCAATGCTGGGCATCCTGACACTCGGCATTGGGTTGGGAAGTATGCTGGCGGGGGTGTGGTCTCACGGTCGAATCGAACGCGGACTCGTCCCGTTCGGCGCCCTTGGTATTACCGTGGTCTCGCTCGCCTTTGCATTTCTCCCGACGGGCACGGGGGAATGGAACTCGTTGCCGTATTTCCTGGCGTGCGGTTTGCTGTTTTTGCTTGGGGCGGCTGCCGGATTATACGATATTCCGCTCATTTCAATGCTGCAATTCGAAAGCCCCGCCCATGAACGAGGACGAATCCTGGCGGCTTACAACTTCCTGAGTTTCACGGGCATGATCATGGGCTCCGTCATCTATTGGTTCCTCGGCAGCCTTCTGGGCTTGAGCGCCCGGCAGATGTTCGTTTGTGCTGGCGTGGTCACGTTTCCCGTTTTTCTCATCATCCTTTATCTCACCCCAATTGATGCCATTCGCGTCCTGTTCGGTTGGCTGGTGAGGTGCCTGTATCGGTTCCGTGTTGTAGGTTTAGAAAACATCCCTGCCAGCGGTCCGGCCATCATCGTTTCCAATCATCTAAGCTGGCTGGATGGAATGCTCATCATGCTAGCCATGCCGCGCCCAATTCGGATGATCGCACACGTGAAATACATCAGTGCTCCAATCGTCCGTGACCTGGCAAGGCGGGCAGGCGTTATTGCTATCCTACCGGGCGCAAAATCGGTGGCCTTGGGAATCCGGGAAGCTCGTGAAGCATTGGCGAATGGGGACCTTGTGGGAATCTTTCCCGAAGGCGGTATGACCCGCACCGGACAGATTCGGGGATTTCAACCGGGGTTTTTGAAAATTGCCCGCGGACTCGATGTCCCAATTATTCCTGTGTATATTGATGGCATCTGGGGAAGTGTCTTCACATATTCAGGGGGACGTTATTTCCGAAAATGGCCTGCATTTCCCCGGCTGCGGGTCACGCTTCACGTGGGCCGGCCAGTTTCCAACGTTTGTCAGGCGTGGCAAGCGCATCTGGCTCTGTGTTCACTGGGCGCACAGGTCGTGTCCGAGAAGTATTCCATCGACCACATTCCGCCGCGAAGATTCTTGCGAACGGCCCGGTCCCTGTTGTGGGGCCGAAAGGTCGCCGATTCAACGGGAATTGAATTAACCGGCGGGCGACTCCTCATCGCCTCGCTCGCTCTCCGCAGATTTCTGCGCCGACACTATTTGAAACCCGATGAAGACCGTGTCGGTGTTCTTCTGCCGTCCTCGGTAGCCGGTGTTGTTGCCAATGCGGCATTAGCCCTCGATCGCCGTATCGCCGCAAACCTGAATTACACGCTTTCCGAGGAGTTAATCAACTATTGCATCCACTCCGCCGGCATCAAGCACGTCCTGACCAGCCGGCGAGTTCTTGAGCGATTTCCCTTCAAACTGGATGCCGCCGTGGTCTATCTCGAAGATGTGCACTCACAACTCCCCGTCGTTGATAAAGTAATCGCGGCTCTGCAGGCATTTCTATTACCCGCTTGCGTGCTGGAACGACTCCTTGGTCTCCACCGGATTAGTCCGGAAGACATCTTGACGGTGATTTTCACATCTGGGTCCACAGGAAAACCCAAAGGGGTCATGCTCACACACCGCAATATTGGTTCGAACGTCGCAGCGTTTAACCAGATTCTTCATCTCCACCGAAGCGACGTTCTTTGCGGCATCCTGCCGTTTTTCCACTCATTTGGGTACACGACGACCCTCTGGACAGCCCTCCAGTTAAAACCCACAGTGGTCTATCATTTCAGTCCGCTAGAGCCTCGCCCGATTGGTCAGATTTGCCGGAAATACAAGGCGACTATTCTGGTGGCAACGCCCACCTTCCTGCGAAACTATATCCGTCGCTGTGAACCGGAAGATTTTGCCCACATGGAAGTGATCATCACGGGGGCAGAAAAGCTTCCGCCCGAGGTGGCCGACGCTTTTGAACAAAAATTCGGTGTTCGCCCATGGGAAGGTTACGGCACCACAGAAACATCACCCGTGGTGTCTTCGAATGTCCCACCCTCGCGCGTCCGGGAGCCGTGGTTTGTCTGTGCAAAACAGGGGACTGTAGGGCGACCAATCCCTGGGGTTGCCGTCAAGATCGTCGATCTGGATACAGGCGAGGACCTTGGCGTTGGCAAGCCGGGAATGCTCCTCGTCAAAGGCCCCAATGTGATGAAGGGCTACTGGAATGATCCGGAACAAACAGCCAAGGTGATCAAGGATGGCTGGTACGTGACTGGTGATATTGCCCAACTGGATGACGACGGGTTCATCTCGATCACTGGCCGACTTAGTCGCTTCTCAAAAATTGCAGGGGAAATGGTTCCCCATTTGGCTGTCGAGGAAGCTATTGGAAAAATCGAGGCCACGGGAGATCAGGAGGCTATCACCTTTGCCGTGACAGGAATCCCTGACGAGAAAAAAGGCGAGCGGCTGGTCGTTCTTTATACTCATTTGCAACACACGCCGTCCGAGATCTGCCAAACCCTCATTAAGGATGGTCTTCCGCCACTCTGGGTTCCCGACTGCGAGCATTTCTACCAGGTCGAGCAGATTCCGGTTTTGGGGTCAGGCAAACTTGATCTCAAATCACTGAAAGATTTGGCCCAGGAAGTGGCCGCGGCCCACGGGTAAGAGACTAAGAGACGAGCGACCGCTCGCGATTGGGCAAAACGGGAACCTCGTGAAGAATACGAAGAGATTTCCGGACTATTGGCGAATAGTTGTTTCAGGCTGAAGTGCCCGCTCATGGATGCCATCTGGCGATGGTACCATGGCGGCGCGGTCGTAATCACCGCTGGAGCCGTTTCCAATCCGGTCAATCCAGGTCAGAAAAGTCTGCTGGGTCGTTGGCTCAAGTTGGGTCAATTGGCTGGCGAGTCGCTGCAGTGATTGAGGCCGCACAATTGCCGTGCGATAGACAGACCCAACAAACGCCATGGTCTGTTGGTAGTTCGTCTCTGCCATCCCTCCCAACAAGGGATGTAAGGCCTTGGTGATCAGCTCGATACCAGCGCGGTCCACCTGAATGAAGAGGTCCATTTGCGCGGAGACATAGGGTGTGCCCCCGGTCTCTCGCAGGTAATGACTTGTCAGGACGACAAGGACTCGCCCCTCCACGGGACGGAGCATTAAGGGGCCGCTGTATGCTCCTTCCGAGTAAACGATATGCTGGTTCGGACTGCAATAAAGATACTCCACAACAGCGGTGGTACCCGCTCCGTCATTCAGGCGGTATTTTTGTGGCCCGAGCATCTGCAACTTTAACTTGGTGACACCCAGACTTTGCCACATTGCCACAACAACTTCGGGGTGCTCGACCAAAAAACGGTAAAACTCTGGTTCGCACTCGATCATTTGCGAGGTCATTTGTCGGAAGAGCGCCGCTCGCGATGCCACATCCAGCACCCTCGGCCGCCACGCGGGATCAAGTTCCGAGACCGGAATCCGGTTAATAGCTTGCTGTTTCTCTTCTTTCGCACCCAGCGGAGGACTACTGTTAGACAGCCCGGGGCGCTGAACGGAATAATGCGTCTGTCCAACCGAGAAAGTGGACAGGATGGATAACGCAAGCATACTAGCGAGGATTGCGGGGAGTATCTTCAAGGCTCCCCCTTTCCCGGAGTATGTTTTCCAGCAGTCATTGATCAATCGAGGATTCCTCGCGATGGACCGAGAGAGCACGAGCGTCCGGTAACTCCGTTACGTATGCATATTGAGGGTTGTCAAGCGATGTCACATGTTGAGAGGCCAAACTGGCACGGCCCCGCGCCTCATCAGGCTCTAACATTATTCGGAATTCCCCCACAGCAACCTAAGAAAAACGCACCCCCCTCTTTAGGACCGTCTCATATAGCCGATTCCCAGGTTGCTTTTTTCTGCCATTTTCTGGAGAATCCCGCCAACAGAAGGGCCGGAGTACGCACCACCTCCGCTACGTGCCCTATCGTTCCTGGACCAGACAAGTTCACAAAAGGATCGGAACGCACGTTGTCGGGAGAATATAGGGACAATTCATAAATTGCCCCTACCGAGTCAGTGAATGATAGCTGTGGGCAGTCAGTATCCTGGTAGGGAGCGCTCCGTTGTGATTTGGGCTTATAGAGAAAGTCGCCCAATAAGTCGTACGGTGAAAACTACTTGCCGCAGATGAATCGCAAGCCGAGATTCGAAACGGATGGTGTGGCCAAAGTGTCTAAGTCCGCAGCCAGTGTCAAGAGTCTTCTTTTGAAATCCTTCGGCGTGATAGGCCTTGCGGCTGTGTTCTCTTACTCGGCTCCTGTTCTCTGGGACTTATTGGAAACAAGAATCGTTTGGGACCTAGAAAACAGGCTCCGGACAACGTCCAGTGAGCAAGCGCATTTGATCCTGGATAAGGTTTCGGAAATGGGTCCAAGGGGCACGCCGGCCTTGGCTCGAGCACTGAGCCATCCGGATGATGCTGTTTTCTTCCATGCCTATCAAATTCTTTGGCGAAAGATTCGCTCATGGGACAAGCAACCAGTGGATCCGCAAGAAGTCCTTTGGACTATGAAAGAATTGAGCCTGGTTTTTCCGCGTCTTGCTCCATCGCGCCAACAATGTCTGGCAGAATTGGTCAGCGAGTTCCTCCAACAACGCCACGACCATGGGCGGCACACCGCTAAAATTGTGAGACTCTGCGAAGGAATGTTATCCGCAAGGGTGGATCGTTCCCAGTTCCAGAACCAGGTTCCGACCGGATGCAACCTCGCGTCCTCATCGCAGAACGATGACACCGTAGGCAGCGTTGTGCGGTTTCAGTCTGTGACTGCACCAGAAAGGGCCGCAAAACGAAGTGATATCACATCCAAGCAAACGGCTACGGTGCCCCCGGCAGAACTCGATTCCCGAACAGTTAATGAGATTTCCCGCAAACACACGGCTCCATCCACGGCTACGGGCGACTGGGAGCTTCCTGCAGATGAACTGACCGTTTGGAAACAGGTTTTCGCCGGACCGGTCGCTCAGCTCACGATTTATGAGGAAGAGGCCAAATCATCCGCGACGATCTCGCGCTCCTTTGGCCCGGCCAGCATCGTTTCTTATGTGGCACCCGCGGGAAAAGAAACCAACAGTTGGAAACCTGCGGACGCCAATGCTGTCCAAAGTCAGGATCAGCACGTCAATGGGCTGGCACCGCAAGCCGAGCCTTGGACTGGTCAACCAGTTTCGCCTGATACCGCAGCTCCTGAGGGCACTTCTCAATCTCCCTCCACGCAAAAGCCAATTACCTGGACAACACTTGAGCCGCTTTTCGCACAGCTCTCGGGGGAACCTGCCCAGGCAGAACAAGCCTATCTGGCGCTTAAGGGCTTCGGTTTGAATACCGCTACGATTGAGGCCGGTCGAATGGCCTACCATCCCGATAGCACATACCGGCGACGCGCGATCAGCTCGATTTGGAATCTCCCGAGTGTTGATCCAATTCCATTTTTGTTTCGGCTTGCGAGAGACTCAGACGTCACCGTGCGTGGTGAAGCCCTCGCCATACTGGCCACGATGAACAACCCGACAGTTCGTGCTTTTGTACACGATACAGTCTCGCAAGACAGCGACCCAAGGATTCAACTTCTCCGCGACGAGATTGGCTCAAAAGATATCAGCAACATCCGAGCGCCCGCTTTCCAAAAATGAGTGTCTTGAAATCAAGTTCTTGATTTGACTTTGCCGCTCAATTCCACCTGTCCCTCACTGATGTGAATATTTGTCAGCTCCAACTCACGGCCTTTTTCGTCCAAGGTTTTCGGAATAGTGATCACCAAGGTCGGTAATCCTGCGCTTTGCATTTGGCGGACGTCCCATTGGATTTGCGTGGCAGTTTTTTTGAGATTCTCGATCAAGTCCTGAAGTGGCAGAGGGAGCGATCCCAGGGCTGCCCGCCGAACAACAACGGTCACGGTGTTTGTCTCCGTGCTGTAAACTTGCAACTCGATGTGGGCCACACCGGAGAGAATCCCATGCCTGACTCTTGCAGCGACACGGACTGTTTCATCGTTGATTTCAATTCTTGGGTCGCTTACCCCGCGGGGCAAAGACTGTGCGTGATTCTTCGGCAGGTCCACCGCCAGCCAGCCGTTGATTTCCTCTTCGGTGATTTTCAAATACCACGTGCCTTCCCTCTTCAAGTCGCTGGCCAAGAGGCTTGTTTTTTGAAGGAACTCATCCGATGCCTTCTTTGCCACTTCCGGATCGATGGGAAGCTTCTTCTCATAGAACTCAGGAGTTCGCGATGCAAGCAACCACAGCACTCCAAGAGAGCTACCCAGGAAAAATATGAGGACAATAATCGCTATCAGGACTAATCGCAAAAACCTGGCCACAATTCCCATTCCCTCATCGACGGCAACCAACCCCACATCCATGGATCGTAAAGACGTGATTCTACAACAACTGGTCGTCTTGATGAACTTGTATGAAGTGTGTTATCAAAAAAACTGGTATGTGGTAAAACACGCTCGGAGTTAATCTGCTCGCAACAAATGGACCGGGCCTGGTTCTCACATTGTGCGAAGGACATTTGCCGTGAAAGCCCTTGTTCTCACTGAGTATCGTCATCTCGAATTGAGAGATGTCCCCACCCCAAAGCCAGGAACTGGTGAACTGCTGGTGCGGGTCCATGCATGTGGAATCTGCGGAAGTGACGTCCACGGTTTTGATGGCAGCACGGGACGTCGCAAACCTCCGCTCATTATGGGTCACGAGGCCTCCGGAGTCGTCGCTGAACTCGGTCCGGGCGTCACTGCTTTCAAAGTGGGAGATCGTGTGACTTTTGATTCCACGGTGTCCTGCGGTCGGTGCCCCTATTGTGTTCGCGGTCAGATCAATCTGTGCGACAACCGGCGGGTCCTCGGTGTTTCGTGTGATGAGTATCGACAGGACGGGGCCTTTGCCGAATACGTGGTGGTTCCCGAGAGAATCGTCTGCAGCCTTCCGGAAAACGTCTCCTACGAACAGGCGGCGATGATTGAGCCGCTTTCTGTCGCCCTTCACGCTGTGGACCGTGCGGCACCCAGGGTGGGCGAAACTGCTGTGATCTTTGGCGGAGGAATGATTGGCTTGCTTATCTTGCAGGTCCTTCGTTTAACCGGTCCCAAGCAGATCGTCGTGATTGAGCCTGACCCCAATCGAGGTCAACTGGCGGAAGGTTTTGGTGCAGATCTCGTCCTGGCGCCCCAGCAACTGCAATCCACGCCGCTTGCCCAGGTTGATCTTGCATTCGATGCGGTCGGCATCAATGACACGGTGCAGGGGGCCGTCGGAGTGGTCAGCAAGGGCGGTCGCGCCGTGCTGGTGGGCAATCTTCAGCCGGAGATCTCTCTGCCTTTGCAGAAGGTTGTAACACGGGAACTCACGTTGCTCGGCTCCTGTGCTTCCCAGGGAGACTATCCTCGCTGTCTTGACCTTATTGCCAGACAGGCCGTCCGGGTCGATCCCCTCATCAGCATCGTGGCCCCGCTGGAAGAAGGCCCGTATTGGTTCGACCAGCTTTACCATCGCCGGCAACCACTGATGAAGGTCATTCTTAGCCCTTGACCGCGGAAGTGACGGTGCCAAACGTCAATGGGTGATTGCATAGACGATCGTATTTGCCCCAATCTTCAGGGCGGCGTCGTCTTTCATGCCGTATGAATACGGGTGTGGGAACTGTTCCCAACCGTTGCCAAGATCAAACCGGCTGTAAATGACCGCCAATCGTCCATCAATACTGATGCCTTCCAGTTCTGGTGCATTCAGTTGTCCGAAATCTTCCCGCACACGCGGCGTGTAATCGACTTCCTGAATGTCGAACAGATTGTGATAGATGGGATGATCTGCGGGAATTCGTTCCAAGCGAGCGTCCGGGAACACCTTGCTGATCTCCCGGCGGAATCCCATGTCAAACGACATCCGGCCACAGCAGGCGTCGGCCAAGAGCAATCCTCCAGCCTTCAGATATCGCTGGAGAAAAGCGACTTCATCGTTGGACCAGACAAATTCACGATGCCCCGTCATGTAGAGAAGCGGATAATTCGCCACCTGAGGATCGGTCAACCGCACGTTCTGGCGTTTGAACTTAACCTCTAGCGTTGAACTGTCCTTAGCAAACTTCAGCAAATTGTGGACCGCCGACGGATCCGGATCCCAATCCCCATCGTGAACGATCTGAGCGAAAACGAAGTCATCGCGTGTGGGTGCGTCGGCTTCGTAATAGACCTTGGTCGTGCTCAGGAACCGAGCCAACTGGTACGTTCCCAGCAAGTAAGTGATCAGATTAGCTCCAACCTGCCGCGCCACATCAATGGCCAGACGAAGCCCCCGAGGATGATCATGCCCATCCCAGCCGCACGTCATATCAGATGGCGAGAAAATCACTCCCGAACGACAACCGAAGTCGATCGATTCCAAGCACGGCACATCGTCATAACGCGAACCGTCCCCCTTCTGGTACGTGAAATTGCCGAGTTTGTAATACGATGAGAACAATGGTTCTTCTGGAAGCATCTTGCGTAAAGGCCGTCCCGGAAAGATCAATTCCATTTCTTTTCGGAAGGAATCTGCGAAATCATTCCAACCGCAGCAGGCGTCTCCGATGATCGTGCCTCCGTCCAGGACATACCGTGCCAGCTTGGCACGAACTTCATCGTTGAGCTGAAAGCTGTTATGCCCAGCAAACAAGAGCGCCGGTAATTCCCGCGGATCAAAGGAGAAATGAGCAAAATCGCTCTCCACCGCCCGGTAATGAATCCCCAGCTTCTCATTTGTCCACTCAAGCAACGTGTTAACGTCCGCTGGATCGGTCATCCAGTCGCGATACATGACCCGTTTGCCTTCGCGAGTCACCCAGCGGACAGACCCCAAGGCCATCTTGCCAATAAGAGCGGGCGGACTGGGGGGCCGTTTCTTTTCCGACCGCCTGAGGGGAGTCACTGGTAGAGGAAGCGGCGGAAAAGACTCGCCGCCAGTCCGATGCTGAGGGGCAGCCTTCGGCGGTGGACCACAATCAATCGGTCCCGAGTTCTCTTCACCAAATAGGAGTGACGGCACCGCAATGCCGCCGGCCTGACCTACGGCCCAACTCAATCCTGTCACTCGCAAAAACTCACGACGAGAATGGTAACCGCCTTGCCGATTCATAGGCTCAACCCTTCACTCGTTCAGAAACGACTCTTCTCTGTCCGGCCCACTGCCTTATTCCGCGGGCAAAATACCTCATCCACTGTTCCGGCCCCGATTCTCACCCCTGAGACATTCCTCGTGCGCCCTTTCATTGGTCCTCCGGCAAAGGAAAGACGCCTTGTTCCTTTTCAAATCGGACCAACTGACCGACATGAAAACGAATCACGTCGTCCTCCAAAACACCATTGTAAATGGCCAACTCGTCAATCGCACCCGGAAATGGGTATGCATGTGACATTGCCCCGTCGAACCCTTTACCGACCCCAAGATAACCATCTGCCGGCGTTCCCGGCACCAACCCTTCCTTGAGTACCTGCATCAACGGACCACGTTTTGACAAATCCATCAACCAAGTCGAAACTCGCGTAAAGTCACCATCCTGGGCGAATGCTGCCGCCACATAGTACCAGTGCCCCGCAACCAACTCTCCCTTTGTCTCAGTCCAGGGCGCCGTTCCATCGAAGAGGTGAACTAAGCGGGCATTCTGCGCTGTTTTCCCGTCTATGGCTACGATACCCAACAGGACGCCACAATGCCGTTGGTCTCGCCGTGTGGCCAAAAGACATCCCAATGTATTGACGCCTGATTGCGGCCAACCGTCAAAGCGAACGATCATTTCCACTGTCATCGTTTTTGGCAACACGACCGATTCCAACGTCTGAAGAGCCACCCCCACAGTATCGCCGGAATACGCCCCCCGACTCAGCCTTATGGCTTTGGACTGCGAGTCGAATCCAGCAACCTGTTCAACGTCTAACCTTGTCAGCGTGCCACGCATCAGGACGGGACAAACGTCACCCGGTCCCAGGACCGCCCGCCATTTCCCGTGGTCACGCGGGAATTCGAAAGCCCCATAAAGCCATATACGCGGGTCTGAAATCGCCACAATTCGGTACGCAGCAACCGTCAGTGGCTTTGGAACAACATCGGAAAACCGCTCAGGACGGTATTCGACTTCTGCCATTTGGCCACTTTTGTCGCACCCCAAAGCTTCCCCCGCCCCAATTTGCCGCGGACCTGCCGAAACGAGACCAATCGGTGTTATTTCCACTTCACCTTGCAGTACATGGACTTCTGAGCGTGTCGCTTGCGACCACACTCCGAAAGCCGTGCCACGGTCCACACATCGTACATGCGGCGTCACCACACATAGGGGATGCGCCACCCCGTTTGTTTTGACAACAATGATTCCCCTTTCTAACTCGACCTCTCCGTTCTCGCGAAAACGAAATCGTGTCGGGGCCTGAGCAATCAAGCTGGCGCCACTCGATAGTCGCCACTCCGCAACCCCATGCCGAACGACGACCCAATCCCCCGGTGTCACGACATCGCCTGTCCCCTCGATGCTGGCAGCACAACTTGCCAATAGCGACGCACACCCTGCTACTTCAGATTTAGGCTCAAGCCCCGGCCGAAATCCGGTCCCCAACCAGATCAACATCGCGGCGACAAGCACCACGGCCATTATGGCAACTGCTGTTAACGTCGCGTGCTGAGGTCCCCCCCTGAACCACCCGCTCGCCCAGCTTCGTGGGCCGACCGTATAACGCCCTTTACCGTCACCAAGGCCCGCAGGCGTCACTTTTCCCGCGAGTTCCTCACGGCACCGCTCCACGTTCTGATCGCTGGCCAACCAGTGTAACTCCCCCGTTAACAACAAGTATTCCGCTAAGAATTGTCGTGCCGCTGGTGACTCGGCTCGCTCTTCAAGGGTGCGAACATCCTCCTGACTCGCACACCCGTCGAGCAAGCGATCGACTAATCGAGCAATCTCTTCACGATCAAACGTTGCCATTGCCCACCGACTCAACCTTTCGGCGCATTGTACGCCCATTCAGCCGACGCAAGTTTTCTTTGGACACACTCATATAGGGCCAGCCGAATCCGATGAAGCATTCTTCGCACAGCATCGACCGTTTTCCCATATCTTCTGGCCAGTTCATCAGCCGGAATCCCCTCCTGATAGCGTTCCGTCAAAAGATGACGGTGATGGGGACGCAATTCCTCAAGGCAACGCTGCAACGCCTGGCGGCGCTCGTCGACAACTTCTATCAAGGGAACCGTGGCGTCTGCCAGTAGCTCGATGAATTCATTCGAAAACGTGGGTTCCTGGCGGCTCGCTCTCGCCCGGTGTTTTAGAACTTCGTTCCGGGCAATCCCACAGGCCCATCGGAGAAAACTCTCTCCCCTGCGAAACTGGCTAAACTTCTGCCACAAGACAACGCTTGTGTTCTGGACAATCTCTTCTGCCTCGACGACATTCGGAACCATCGCAAACACAAACAAAAAAAGCTTTCGCTGAACACCTGAAAGCAGGCGGACAAACTCCTCATCCGGTTGAATTTGGCCTTGCTCTTCCGTCACGTCGGTGCTCTCACAAGCTCTCTTCCCATTCCGACAATCGCTCTATGATTAAGGAATGCACTTCGGGCTTAGCATCCCATACCGGCGTTCGCCTCCCCATATATTTATCCCATTTCCGACGCAGAAACCGGACAAATCTTTTTCGAATGCATCCCAATGCGCGGTACTGTACCCCTATTTGTTGTTACCTCATCCATCGCAAAGAGCGTCATGCCTTCATCAAGAGGAGTTAGTACAATTGACCAGTTGTCGCGATCCTGGTGGATTACGGGTACACTCTGTTTTTTTGATTTATGACTCACCGCAAACGCATACGAGGATAGCAAAACGATGTCTGAACGCGTACTGCCCGTGGCGATCCTCATATCCGGCACCGGAAGAACCCTGCGCGATCTGTTAAGGGCCGTCGATGCCGGAAAGGTTCCTATCGACGTTCGATTAGTCTTAGGGAGCACCCCCAATGCGAGCGGGTTGCAATACGCCGAATTTATGGGAATACCCGCTGAAGTGATCGAACGTCGGGACTTTTCCTCCCCGGAAGAGTATAGCGCCGCGGTGCTTAAACGCTGCCGGGAGGTCGGGGCGGAATATGTCATCATGGCCGGTTTTGCGATGCGGCTTGAAATCACTCCTGAGTATCAAAACCGGGTCATTGGTTCTCATCCAGCCCTGGCTCCGGCATTTTGCGGCCAGGGTTATTTCGGGCGGAGGGTTCACGCCGCCGTCCTCGAACATGGCGTCAAAGTCACGGGATGCACAGTTTTCTTCCTCGATCAGGAATACAACAATGGGCCGGTCATCGTGCAAAAGGCCGTGCCCGTCGAACCAGACGACACGGTCGAGAAGCTGGAAGCACGTGTCTTGCCTTTGGAGACCGAAGCCCTGATCGAGGCGCTGCGACTTCTCGCCGAGGACCGAGTTGTTGTTCACGGGCGCCGGGTTCGCATTTTGCCGCCCAAGACCAGCGGGGATGCTGTGTCACAATAGTTTTCGCCTTTCCGGGGCGATACTATCGATTTGGACCAGGATGTGTTTTTCATGCCCCCGGAATTGATACCTCTAGACGATCAGGCCCAACCAGGTCGCTGGCACTAGCGAGAAATACTGTTTCCATGGTGATAAGCTTTTGCTTGGTTTCAATTCCTCCGGGAGCAGAGAATCCGCGAAGGGAACCGTCTGAACCGATCACTCGATGACACGGGACAATGATCGGGATGGGATTGTGCGCAAGTGCTTGTGCCAAAGCCCGGGCAGCCTTTGGACGCCCTAGGTCGATTGCGAGTTGGCGATACGTTACCGTACTCCCGTATGGGACCTCACGGCACCTTTCCAGAACCGTCCGGACAAACTCGGTGCATTTTCCCAAATGAATGGGGATGTCAGACAAGTCAAACCGTCGTCCAATAAAATAATCCCCGATAGCGTGAACCAAATGGTGGCACTCAGGTTGCAACTGCCAATCAACGGGATTGACCCGAACCTTTCCGGAACGCAAGTCGCACCTGACGGTCACGTAACCCGTTATCGAGGGATTGACCCCTACCGTTGCTGGATTATCGCCATCTTTGTCTTGCCGGGTTAACCACTTATCGCTTTTGGCTTTGAGCGTACGGATCAAAGCGTTCTCATCTTTCTCACCAATATGCCCGCAAATGACACACTGGTTCCACAAAACGAACCCGACTGAGTTGACTGGCGTCCGTCTCCATAAAACCAGGGTGAACATCGGGAAATGAAGATACTTCATGTTTGGGGTATTTCTCATCCAGAAGCCCGTCTGGTCATCAAACAAGGAGGCACTAGACCCCAAATGCTACGCACGTGTGACGAAAACCACCAGACTTTGGGGGTTTTGACACTCCGAGGCGTACCCATATATATTCAAAGCCATTATCTTGGAAGGAAAGGGTACATTGGAATTGGTAGCAACTGCGTTGCGGTTTTCGGTTAACAAGTCAACCGGTTTCAGGCACAATCATGGACAGTTACGGCCATTTGTGTGACGATCATTACATCAACCTGACTGTCAATACAATCCTGAGTCTCCCTTCGCAAAGGGAAACGTTGATTCATTTCTTTGAGAGGGTGCAGAAATCTTATCCGACCATGCGGAATTTTTATACCCGCGATGGAGGAGATCAGATTGTTCTCGAAGAGGACAGAGTCGATAACACATACCGATGGTTGACCGTGGAGCCACGACGATTATGCGCGGGACACGTGAATCCACCCTCAACAGACACCGCGATCGCGTACCATCGTTTGATCCTCGAAAACGCCCCCTTTCATCTCTCGTTGAGTGCGCTCGATTGTGATGCGATCGATGTTCTGTTCGGTTTCGATTTCACCTATCAGGGCAACCACAATCAACTCATCGCCGACGTGCTGGGGGTTCCTCCCGCTTTTGAAAAGCTCATGGAGCTTCCCTCAGGACAGGTCGTTCATTTTGAACCGTCACTGACGCTTACTTTCGATCCGGATTGCCGGCTTCAATGTCGTCTCAACATTGAGACGCGCACAAACGATTACCACGTGAGAAGGCAGGAGTATCCCGAGGAACAAATCAGTGTTTATCTGACGTGCCGTCACTACGGGATTCTCCCCGGCGAGGATGGTTTTATACGAACCCTCGATCTCGTCGTTAAAACGGGGACAACGGTGGTGGACGAGTTCGTCATTCCGATGATTCTCGAGCCGCTGGCCAAAGCCATTGCCCTGCGGTAGTCTTTGCGTCCGAAACAATCGCAGACTGTCGCGTAAGGTTCGGAGTCACTTTACCTCACCGCAGCTGGGGGTTTACCGCAGCCATTGAAAGTCATTAGAATCTTCACAATCGGCAGGTTGTAAGTCTTGGGGTTGAAGAATGGCTTCTTACTGCGAGGACGAAAGATGATGGTATCACGTCGCTGGTTGCTGGTAATCGTCGTAAGTCTCGTTTGGTTTGGACTACGAGGCCTGGAAGCATTTGGTCTGGAAAGTCCTCATAAAGACCGCACCGTTGTGCTGGTTAGTATCGACGGGCTGGCGAATTTCTACCTTGATGACCCGCGGGCGGACATGCCAACGATCCGGCGTTTGGCCGCGGAAGGCGCAAGGGCTGATGCCATGGTGACGGTTTTTCCGTCAGTCACCTGGTGTGCGCATGCGTCACTCTCCACGGGTGTCTGGCCAAGCCGACACGGAGTTCTTGCCAACGACTTCATCGACCGAACCACCAAGCAAAAGGTGACGCTTCTTTGTGATCCGGTTTACGACAAAGAGCAGATACTTCAATCGCCCACGATCTATGACGTGGCCCATCGTGCTGGACTGATAACAGCCGGTGTCCTTTGGCCAGTGACACGCAACGCCAAGACACTCAATTTCAGTGCGCCAGATATGCCGGGTGATACAGCATGGTCCGACTTCGGAACTCCGGCGTGGATCCAAGAATTGCGAGAGAGCGGCCTGCCTGTTGACAGTCATGGGCGGTGGTGCCGCGAAGCCACCGGTGGTGTGCCCCGGGATTGGTTGTACTCCCGCATGGCACGGCAGCTTCTTCTGAACCACCAACCAAATCTTGTCATGATTCATTTGGTAGAACCCGACCATGTTGAGCATCGAACAGGCCCACGCTCCGATGACGCTTACTGGTGTGCCAGCCACAGCGATGATCGCATCCGCGATCTGATGGAAGCCATCGCCGCTTCCCCGCGGGCAAAGAGCACATATCTCATCGTCGTTTCAGATCATGGTTTCTTTCCTTTTGAGAAAGTCATTCAACCCAATGTCCTTTTGCGTCAAGCAGGATTGATCACTCTGAAAGACGGTAAGCCGGTCCCGGAGAAGGCTTGGTGCATGTCGCAAGGTGGAGCCGCCGGAATCTACGTGTTCGATGATCAGCAGCGGGATGAAATCGTTGAAAAACTGCAGAAGGCGTTTCAATCCGTCGAGGGAATTCAGGCGGTGTTGGCCGGCAAGGCTGTTGAATCTGTTGGCCAAAAGACGCCCGAAGATAATCCCCGTTGTCCAGACCTCTGGCTGGCTGCAGAAAAGGGCTATTCTTTTGGTGAAACTGCGACAGGCGATGATGTGGTGGTATCGAGGTCGGGCGTGGCTGGTACTCACGGTTATTTGCCCGATCAACCCGACATGTGGGCTATGTGCGTCATTTGGGGGCCTGGGATCCAGCCGGGAACACGGCTTGGCAAGGTGCGCATCGTAGACATCGCCCCCACCATCGCGGCAATTCTGGGTGTGGAGTTGCCAGAGACGGATGGCCGTGTCCTTATCAACCCCTAAACAGGACTGCGGACAATCTCAGAACGGACGGCACCATCCGCTTGCCGCTTAGCTTCGCAAGACTTTTTTGATGATGATGCCTTGAAAATATTCGAATCATCATTATGATTATCATAAAATGTCTGAATGTTGGTTGCGCAGGGAACCGACCATGTAAAGCGTAAGCCGTCAAGATAAAAGCGAAAATCGCCGTCGATTCTGATGTCTGGGAGCGAAGATCATGTCAGCTTCATCGCCACTTCGTATTCACGACGATATCACCCAATGCATTGGTAATACACCGCTTGTTAGGGTTAGAAGGTTAGCTTCCGGCTGCCGTGCAACTGTTCTCGCCAAACTTGAGAACTTCAACCCCCTCTGGAGTGTTAAGGACCGAATCGCCCGCGCCATGATCGATGCTGCGGAGCAGCAGGGCTTGATCAAACCGGATACGGTCATCATCGAGCCTACCAGCGGCAACACGGGAATTGGCCTGGCTTACGTTTGTGCAGCTCGCGGGTACAAACTGATGGTGACAATGCCGGAGAGTATGAGCCTCGAACGGCGCCGTCTCTTGAAAGCGTTTGGTGTGGAGCTGGTTTTGACCCCTGCTGCAGAGGGTATGCCGGGGGCCGTTCGAAAGGCCGAAGAACTTGTCCGCGAAAACAACAATTTTTATATGCCCCAGCAGTTTAAGAATCCCGCGAATCCCGAGATCCATCGCCGAACAACTGCCGAGGAGATTTGGCGGGACACGGGGGGGCAGGTGGACATTTTCGTTGCGGGGGTAGGAACCGGCGGCACACTCACGGGCGTGGGTGAGGTCCTTAAGGCCCGTAAACCTAATGTTCGAGTCGTTGCAGTGGAACCGGCAAACAGTCCGGTGATTACCCAAAAGCTGACGGGGCAACCGCTTAAACCTGGCAAGCATGGGATTCAGGGCATAGGCGCCGGATTTATTCCGGATGTCTTGAATCTCTCGATTATCGATGAAGTGATCTGTGTCGAAGATGAGGCCGCAATGGAGACCTCCCGGCAACTGGCCCGGCTGGAAGGATTCATGTGTGGCATCAGTTGCGGGGCAGCCATGTGGGCTGCATTAGAACTGGCGAAACGCCCGGAGAATGAGGGAAAGACAATCGTTGTTGTCCTTCCCGATCTTGGCGAGCGCTACCTCTCGACCCGGCTATTCCCCGAGTAATCAACGACATACGTCTTACGCTAACAAGGTCGAATTGCAGGGAAAACACTCGCCAGGCGTTATCAAGACACGAAAAGGGCGGTCTGATCGGTTCAGACCGCCCTTTCTCACCAACGTGGTCACGTCTCGGGTAACGACCGTGTTCGCCACGCCCAGGAGGTTCTAGATCACCGAGTAATCACCCGCAAGGGGCACAAGCTGGCTTCTCGCAAGCCGGTTTTTCGCAAGCGGGAGCGCAAGGCTCGCAGCAAACTCGCTTTGCCTCGCAACGGGCACGAATCCGGGCCAAGAGGCCAGGACGGCAGCAAGGCTCGCAAGCCGGTTCGCAAGCCGGTTCGCATGCTGGCTTCTCACAAGCGGGTTTTTCGCAAGCGGGAGCGCAAGGCTCGCAGCAGGCGCGCTTCGCTTCGCAACGGGCACGAATCCGGGCCAAGAGGCCAGGACGGCAGCAAGGCTCGCAAGCCGGTTCACAAGCCGGTTCGCATGCTGGCTTCTCACAAGCGGGCTTTTCGCAAGCGGGAGCGCAAGGCTCGCAGCAAACTCGCTTTGCCTCGCAACGGGCACGAATCCGGGCCAAGAGGCCAGGACGGCAGCAAGGCTCGCAAGCCGGTTCGCATGCAGGCTTCTCACAAGCCGGGGCGCACGCACCGCCGAGGAAAACGTCGGCCCGGGCCGTGTTCAGGCCGAGCACTGTCACCAAGGCCCCAAGGGCCACCAGACCAAGCAGAGTCACACGCTTCATGGTAAACACTCTCCGTTCGTACGAGGGACTGAAACAACACCTAACCCAATTTTCTTACCCAACTGCCTTCTGGCTACCATTTTTCATCGTCTATTGGAACCGCCTATTTTACCTAATTGTCTCCGCTCATCCAAGCAATCAGACAGAAAAACTTGGGAATGTAGGGGATATGCCGATTCTGCTGGATAGGGCTGTGAGCTTTTGATCCGTTACGAATGGCCAACCAATCTACAGCTTGCTTACTCCAAGATGGTCAACGGCACAAAAGGAAGCTTTCATTTGGAAGGACCACAATTGTCAATTTCCAACGTCAACTTCCAATATTACTTTTCAACTGGCGGGTCGTGGTCCACACGTGATCATAACATGACAAAAATGGGCAGGATTCACCAATCACGTCACTATTATAAGCTAGACTATTTTAGGAGATCAAGCAAGCGGGGCAGTGCTTGCGGGCCATTCCCCCGCCGATCTGGACGTGAGGGCAGAGACAGTCTTACCAGCATGATAAGTCTGAAAGGTCAGCCAATGAGCCAACAATCGACGAACGCCCCTTTCGAATCGGTTCCTTTCGTTTATTCCGAATTGTCAGACGATCCTGACCTCCGGGATCTCATTCAACTCTTTGTTGATGAGATGCCATATCGGACCGCGCTGTACGAAGAGCTATTTCGCACAGGTGATTTTGAAGAGCTTCGGCGAGCTGTTCATCAACTAAAAGGTGCAGCCGGAAGCTACGGCTTTGCACCCATCACTGAGGCCGCGAGCGCATTGGAACAGTGTATCCGGCAGGAAGCTCCCTACGAGCAGATCCGAAACGAACTCCATCGTCTGCTACGTCTCTGCATTGCTGCTCGAGTAAGCCCCGCGAAATGACAGCCTACGGAAAAACCACCGGAATGTATTCCAGCTTCCCGCAAAACGTCAGGTTCCCGACAAACCGCGCGATGGAATAACGCAGCGTCGGTGTCTCTCGTCTCAATTGGTGCGGGAACCTAAGCTCAATCCGCTTTACTGACGACGACAACCACCTCGTTCGGTTTCATCGGCTGGATTTGTACGTTTTGTTTCATTTCCGGAAATCCGGGGGCCTCGACCGACACCGCAAATTCGCCAGCAAACACCCGACCACTTGCTCGCCCCTCGCTATCTGTCGTGAGGGTTTCGTCACTCCACCATTTCTGTTTGATCAGCTTGTACAGCTCTGTGTAAGCAGGTTTCGGTGACATGTCTCGGCGAACAAGACCTGCCGGTGCTCCCTGCCAAGCCCGGAAATCCGAAAAATCCCACCATGTGATGGCTTCCACGGCCGGATGTGAGAACAACATTGTGTAGAAGCGAACGACTTCTTTTGCCTGATACTCTTCGCCCTCGGGGGTTGTCTCCCATGGTCGCGGACGTTCCCAGCCCCGTTGTCCTGAGATAATTGTGGTCTCGGTAAAGTGAATCGGCACATTGAACCGTGAGAATCGTTCACAGACCTCCCAGATTCTTTCATTCGGCCACGTGCCTCCATGCATATGGCTTTGAATTCCAACGACGTCGTACAATCGCTTGCCTTGATTATCGACGAGTTGTTCAATAACGCGCTCGAACTTCGGGCTTGTGACGTAGTCGTTGATGATCAATGTCGCATCGGGATTGGCCTTGCGTGCGGCCTCGAAACACTGCCGCGTGAATTCGATTTGTCCGACCTCCTTCCACATGGCAGACATCTTGGGTGCACGGCGTGTCACAAATTCGGGCCGATCGTATTCGGAGACTTCATTCACCACATCCCAGCGGTCGATAAGCCCACGAAAACGGGAAACACAATCGTCAATCCGCGCCAGTTGAAGCTGCAAAACCTCCTTGGTGTCGTTTGGAAGCTATGCGGGATCGGCGGTATTCCATGCCAGGGGATGCCCTTTGACAGCGATCCCTTTTTTCACGACACCACTCGGCCAGGCGACGCGTGTAGTCGTGACTCGGCTGCCCCCGTTTCCCTTCATATGAAGCCCAGTAAAACGCGGCTGTCGCATAATTGAACAAATCCGCGAATCGCTCATTATACTTCTCTTGAAGTTGTGGGTCCTCAATCCGTCCCCACATGAAGATGTTGCAACCAAACAGGAAACGATGCCTCGTCTGCTGCAATCTCACTTTAGCATTCGGAATGGGCTGACCGTTCTTATCCCGAATCACGACAACGACATCACCCTTCCGATATTTCTCAATTCGGGACTCCGCCGATTTCCAGAGTTCTTCGCCCGTCTCTCCATACAAGGGCGAGAAAACACCCAGGAAGACACAGGCAACCAAGAGACTTCCACCGACTCGGCTTGACCATTTCAGTTTCAATTTCATGATGTTCTCTCCGGCAAAGCTTTCGAATTCGTCTTCACCACACAACGTCAGCATATTTCTTCTTTGTTGGCTCTTCCGATTATGCTATTGCTATAACTCAGTGATTGGCTTGTGCACGACCTGGCGCAGGCAACCCCAACAACTCATACAGTCGCGGGTCTTCCAGACTCTCTATCACCACGGTCGCAGAGGAAAAATCGTGTGTCGCACTATGAGGGGCCGGAACCGCGACGGCTATTGTACCGGCAGCAGCCGCTGCTCGACAACCAGCTTCACTATCCTCCAACACAACGACGTGGGACGGGGGCAAACCCAATCGTTGACAGGCCTTCAGGTAGATTTCCGGGTGGGGTTTTCCGCAAACAACATCTTCGGCCGTCAATGTGAAACTGAATCGTGGTTCAAGATCAAAGCAGGCCAACACGGCTTTGAGGGTTCTCCGACTGCTGCTCGTCGCAATAGCTTTGGGGATTTCGGCCGATTCCAAAGCCGCCAACAGTTCCATAAGACCCGGCATCGGTGTGATTCGTCCCTGAATTCGTTCGATGAAAAGGTCCTCAGATTCAGCCGCGAGACTCTCCCACGTGTCCGAGAGATCGTGCCACTGGATCATAATCTCAAAGCTTGCCCGTGGTGGACGCCCCATCATCGCGTCGCTTAACTCTCGCGTGAACGTCTTGCCACGTCGGCGCAGAAGTTCCTCGCCCACCGCAAAGTAAATATCCTCCGTGTTGAACATCAAACCGTCCATGTCGAAAACGACGGCTTTTGCAATGGTTTTCTGATCGCTCATCTCCATCATTGCACTCTGTAACCGGTAATCCTTGGAATTGCTTCTGTAAGATTCGTCCCATCCGATTTGACTGGCAGCCAATCCCCCTTTTGCGCTCAATCGTGACTTCGCTTGGAAAGACTCCTGTTCAGTGTCTCATTCACTTCCCTTACCGAAAGTCCATGAATTAAGATTCGCTTCTTCTGAGACGTTTCGCCAGAAATCAGTTCCACCTGCGATTCTCTGACGCCGAGGAATTCCGCAAAAACCTCAAGAACAGCTCGATTTGCCTTGCCTTTTTCGGGCCGCTGAGTCACACAGACCTTGATCTGGCCATTCTCTTCGAGGCGAACTTCATTCCTTTTGGCCCCTGGCTGGGCCTTGACGGAGACAACCGCGCCCTGCGGGTGTTCTGAAATGGGCCACACGTCGGGTTGTCCCCCACCTGACGGTTTCATTCCGGCCTCCAAACTCTGGTGGCAATCCTCATCGAACGGATGCAAATCATGAACGAGCCTCGGGTAGGCCTTCGAAGAGGGCCGACCCAATACGTACGATTGTCGCTCCCTCTTCGATGGCAATTTCAAAATCGCCGCTCATGCCCATAGACAGTTCCTTCAGCACACTCTGTGTGCCCAACACCTTTTGTAGTTCATCCCGGAGGTTGCGCAAGGTTCTGAAATCCCGTCTTGCCCCCTCCATGTCACCTTCGTAACCGGCCATCGCCATCAGACCGCTTATCATGACATTCTTATACAACAAAGCCCGTTTCACGACCTCGGGCATTTCTTCCGGACGAAATCCATGTTTGGCCGGGTGCCCAGAGACGTTGACTTCCAGGAGTACCCTCGGACAAACGCGGAGTTCCCCGGCAATGCGGTCAACGGCCTCCAATAATGCCAAAGAATCGATCGAATGAATCCAATGGACTAATGGGAGCGTTTTTCGAGCCTTATTCTTCTGGAGCGGACCCACAAGATGCCATTCAACCTCTTCTCCTCGGAGGGCATCGACCCGCTCCCACAGTTGCTGAGGACGACTCTCTCCCAATACCCGCTGACCCAAGCCAACCAGTTCCTTGATGATGGATATATCTACGTACTTCGTGATCGCCACCAGAGTGATGTCTTCAGGACAGCGACCGGACCGTGTGGCAGCGTCCGCTATCCGCTCACGAACGACCTTCAGGTTTCTCTCGATAATACTCTTTACAGCATCCGACATATCCCAGCTCAAGGCGAAAAATCAACCCACGACTAACTGTAAACCCATTGCCCAAGTTCTTTTGCTACACGATGTTACAAATCCTTTTGCAAACCACCTTTAACAGGCGGTGTCTCTCCGGTAACCCTCGGCCACGCTAAAGATGCGTGAGAGAACACCGTGCAAGAGCTTACATGATCCATGAGTCGCTTGATCACATCGGTCCCTGAAGCCGTTTCGAGGGACAGTCGATCGCGCCAACCCCCCAGGGACTCGTCGGCCAGACGTTCAGAGGTCCAGAGGCAAAGGCTGGCGTGATTTCGAACTCGGGCCAGGAGCCAGAAGGGAACACCGAGATCTCCGTGTTGTTGGAGGAAATCACTCCAACTCCACACGCCCGCAGTCTCCGCAAGACTGCGTTCGTTGATCGGTAGCGATTCCGCGCTTTGATACCAGTCAGTCACCAGGACGATGCGGCCGCCTCGCCGCACTAGCCGCGCCGCTGACCAAGCCGCTTGAGCGAGGTTCTCCCATGCGGTGTGCGCCGGCTCATGATCTACGCCTGCAATGACTAGGTCGGTTTTCCTTTCCACCTCGGGGCACCACCATTTTCGATAATCCGCACGAGCTGCTTTTTTCGTGGCAATCGTTGTCCCCGCCACGACCTTCAGGATGTTCTCACATGCCCCGGGGATCACCTCAACGGCAAACTGCGTTCCAAGCAGCCAACTTGCCTCCGAGCCAATTTGCCCGTACCGACGGCTCCGCCCACGGGTCGGCGCCGTTTTTGATCTCGATGAGCGCACCACTTCGCGCCAGTGAGTGAGCTGAGCCAACCGGTCAGAGAACCCCGGAAAGACAGCCCCCGATGTCCCATAAACACCCCAAGCTCCACCTGGTTGGCTCCAGCCGACGGGAATGACCACATCGGCATCGACCAGAACACGATGGAGTCGCAGGGGCCGTCCATTATGAAATCTCGCCAGCAATGCGAACTCTTCCTGATGATCCACACAATGTGTCCTGATCTCGACCGACTGTTGTTCCTTCGCGGACAAATAGGGACGTGGATCGCCTCGACCTGCGTTCGCATCCAACTCGGTTCGCAGGATGGTCAATTGACCGTCCGCCGACAAAAAAGGGAGCAAATACCTGGCAATCGCGGCCAGGATCTCACTACCCCGAGGTGTGCCCCGACGAAGGGCCAACACCACTCGATCGCTCCCCGTAATGCATTGTGCCAGCGGCGGCAACTCCAGAGGATTTGCCAGCACCTCCCGGGTGGCCGCATCCACATCCTTGATTGGAGACGCATCGGCTCCCGGAGAATGGGCGAGAACAACTGTCGAGGTACTCTCCACCTCAAGGATTTCGTTGGTGCCATAAGGGACGCGAACTTCCATAGCCTATTCCAAAAAACACGTGAACTTCAAATCATTTTCTCTATTTTGCCTCATCAGCATCCGCGATCCCAGTTGGGTATCACATATGAGGGCGATTTGTTAAGATGGGCTTAACATATCGGAAGCTTTTGGGTAAGACCTTAGACAGTTGAGCAGATTAAACGCATTGCTTGCGACCAACCATTGATTTTGCCACAGCCCAGGGATGTTCAAACCCCGCAAACCCCGGTACGACGGCACGATATTTTTTGGGGACATCAATGATACTGCCGAGTGAGCCATTCCACTCAGAATAGGCTGCCGGTAGCCCGTCACAGGAGGTACCAAACGGAGTTGTGTATGAATCACAATGAAAAACGACGACCGAGGATAAACGTTGCGTTTCTCTTCCCTCATGTCCTTGCTCGTCTCGATCGGTTTGACCACAAGTTCGGCGTCTTCCAAAGAATGACCACGCGGTCAGTTCAGTGTTGGCTAATGCTTGCGGTTTTGCTAACGGTTGCCGGATGTCCCGCGACTAAGAAAGAACCTTCGGAATCACCTTCGGGAACGAATCAGAAAGAGGTCGCAAAGCAACCTGGCGAACGTGCCCCTCAAACTGCTGCACAAGGACAACCCGGACAGCAGGAGTCCGGTTCACAATCGTCCGCTGCTCCAAGTGCTCAGCAGAGTCCCGCCATTCCCCCCAGCAAGGAAACAGCAGAACAGATCCTTCAGATGATGGTCCAAACTTACCAAAAGGCCCGCTCGTATGGCGACCAGGGACGGATTGTGATGCGGGGAACGTTCAATGGGCAGCCGTTCGAAAGCCGTACCAACTATGTTACGGCATTCGAGCGTCCGAACAAGCTTCGATTGATTGCGGGCGAGGCAGCGCTTATTTGTGACGGAAAAGACCTTTGGGGGTTTGTCAATTTCTTACCGGGTCAGGTCTTGAAAACCTCCGCCCCCGAAAAATTCACACTGGAAAGTCTGTTCAAAGACACCGTGTTGGCCAACGCCCTTATGCAGGGGCCAGGACAGGTGTATTCGCTCATTCCCCCTCCCCCTGGTCCTCCTCCTTGCGGATGAGCCGCTCAAGACGTTCTTGTATCGCGCCAAGCCGCCAGAACTCCTTCCCCCGGGCACCGTTGGGAACTTCACATGTGATCGAATCCGGCTCGCGCGCTCAGACGGTGACGTCATTCTCTGGATTGATCGTAATTCCAGACTTCTCGTACGGGTTGATTTTCCCACAGAAAGCATTCGGCGGACGCTGGATGGTGGTCAGTTGCAGAGTCTCGCCATTTACGCGGACTTTACAAATGGCGTCCTGGATGCTGATATCGATCCCACCGCCTTCCAGTTTCAAGCTCCACCGGATTCCCGTGTGACCGAAGAACTCCACCCGCATGGCTATGATCACTTGGGAACTCGCCCCAAAGACTTCCAGTTTCAAGATGTCGATGGCAAGCCTGTTACGTTACAGACCTTGGCGGGAAAACCCGTGATCCTCGAGTTTTGGTCGAAGAATCACCCTTACTCCCAGGTCGTGCTGAGAATGATTCAGGCCGTGCACGATCAATTCAAGGACCGGGTTGCTTTTTATGCGGTCAGTATCGATGCTGTGACCGACACCCTGGACAGTCGTGCAGTCCCCAATCAGGAGTTGCTCAATCTGCTCCAGTCATGGAATGTCTCAATCCCTCTCCTGCGCGACCCGCAGAATGATGCCGAAAAGTGCTTTGATGTCTACTTGCGGCGCGAAGCTGCCACCGTCCCGTGCCTTGTGATTCTTAACTCGGAGGGGATTGTCCAGGCTTATCATCTAGGTTCGGCGCCGGATCTGGTCGATCGGCTGGGATCGACTCTCGAAAAACTCCTCAGCGGGGTCAACCTTGTGGACGAAGAGAAAGCGGGCTTTGAAAAGATGAAAAATGAACTTGCGCGGCTTGTTGCTGAGTCCGCAAAACACGGGTTGTTCACCTTTCCTGTGGAAGAGATCACCGCCGCGGGAACCGCCCAAGCGGCAAGCGCGAGCCAGCCCAAACATTTGCGGTTGACCCAACTGTTTCGATGTACCTCGGTAAAATCGCCGGGGAACTTGCTGATCGTTAAAACACCTGATCAAGAACCCACTATTTATGTTGTCGAAAATGGCAATACGGCAACCGAACTGAGTTGGGACGGACACGTCAAGACAAAACACCCCTTAAAACCTATCCCACCCGATAAGATCGACTTTCTGCGAACCGCTCTAGATTCTCAGGGGACACGGTTCTTCGCTGCGTGGTCGTTAGGATCCCAGCGGCTCTATTTTCTTGACAAGAGTCTTGCTCCCCTCTCGCATTATCCTGCGGATGACAGTCCGCCCCACGATGGAGTGGCCGATGTCCATCTGGTTGATCTTCAGGGAGATGGCACCGTCGAAGCTGTCGTCGGTTTCCTGGGCTTAGTCGGCGTTCACACGGTGACTCTCGATGGAAAGCGGGTCTGGGCGAACCGAACGGCAGCAGCAGCTTTTCGGGTAGGTATTCTCGAACCGGACGCCGATCAACACCGGAGCATCCTCGCCACGAATACGACTCGGGGAAGTGCCGTCCAGATCAGTCACGATGGCCAGCGTTTGCGAGAAATCATTGTACCCGGGCGAACAATTGCCTGGCTTGCAACGGCCGATTTGAATGGTGATGGTCGCTACGAACTGTGCGGACTGGATCCGAAGGACTACGGTCAAGTGGAGGCCTTCGGTTTCAATTTCGATGGGGAAGAACTATGGAGCTATAAGCTCCCCAAAGGCATGAGCGAATACCCCGTGGAACAGGTCGTCCATGGACGCTTGGTGCCCAACCAGAATACCCAGCAATGGATCATCGTCGGAGCCGATGGTTCGCTCCATATCCTGGATGTGAACGGGCAGCCCGTCGATCAATTCAACGTTGGTGAATTGATCACAGGTGTGGCCGCCGCTGAGGTTTCTGGCAAACCGGCGCTTGTCGTAGCAACACCGCAGGCCGTGATCGCATGGTCTGTTGAGGGCCACGAGCCAAAAGCGCCTTGATCGCGCAAAACCCGTGCGATCGGATAGGTTCGATCTGCTGCAGCGCCCAATCTATTCCGCTTTTGCCACATACTCCACAAGGAGAACGGCGGGGGGGTTGCCAGACAATCGGTAGGGGCAATTCATGAATTGCCCCTACCAGTAGGTAAACCGCTTTCATCGGCAATTGGGGTGTTTCTCAGAGCGACTCGTTCGATTGGGAGACTACTTGGGCTGTTTTGACGCACTTCGGATCGTGCTCAGGGCTTGCCGAACTTTTTCTTCGACCATTCGGAGAAAATCATCTTCATCCAGATTCTGGTATTCCTCCGGACGAATGCCTTGGCCAAAGTGAACCCGGACACGACCTGGCCGCGGGAACTTTCTCGATCTCGGCCAGGATTGATAGGCCCCATCGATGGCGACCGGAACGATAACCGCCTGGGAGCGAACGGCAAGCATTCGGAAGCCCTTTCGAAAGGGATGAATCTCGCCATCCGGCGAACGTGTTCCCTCCGGGAAAATCAGGACCGCGTCTCCACACCTGAGCCTTCGCAGCCCTTCTTTCAAACCCCCGAGCGGGTTCTCAAGATCGAGCGCAATCGCCCCATAAGACCTGATCAATTGCGAGAAAAGGCCGTTCGCGAAAAGAGTTCTACGCGCGAGGTAGCTTATTGTGCGGGGAACGCCAGCCCCAATTAGAGGGGGATCAAGGTGGCTCTGATGGTTGGAGACAAGCAAGACTGGCCCATCACGTGGAATGTTCTCCACGCCGGAGTATCGAATCCTGAAAAAAATCCGCGAAAACAGCAGAACCCACACGCGGCTGAACTCATACCACCATTTGTTGACAAAGGGCGGGCCTGGTAAGTTCTCCGCTCTCGCCTTTTTGGATGTTGTTTTTTGTTCCGATGCAGCTGACATCAATGTGCAAAGTCTTCTCTTTTCCAAGATTACGAATTTCGCAAACGTCTTTGAAAAAAATCTCGTCCAGATGATTGAGTTTAAGTCCTGAAAGGCACGTGCAAAAGAGTTTCGCAGACCATGTAGCCATTCTTCCTGTCTCGAGACCCGTTACATATGCGGTTGCACGGACAAGATGGGCGACCAATCCCTATTATCAACAATGAACGGTGTGCGGATCGCATGTTCCTCTTTTGTTGGGATGCGAGTTTTGAGATATTTGGGAAGGATATTCGATTATGGAAAGCGCTTCACTTTTCGCGAACTTTCCTTCCGGAATGTGATCGCAAGGGCCTCACACAACAAGCTACATCGGGGTGGGGGGTACGCACTATTTCGAAAAAATGGACCGAATGACTTGCATTCTCCGTTTTCGTGTGTACATTATCAACAGATTCTGAAACGGACGTCACCCGAATACCGGAATTGCCCCGACGTCATTGATTCAGCAAATCCTTCACGGTTCGGGTTGTTTCGCCGGAGGCCTTGCTGACACCAGCACGGTCGTTGGTGACAAACAACAGGACTCAGCCTGACCCACGGAGAATTGCCAAGGGTCACGCGGAGATGAGACCAAAGGAGGATTCTTAACGCGTCGTTGAAAGCAGCCGATGGGCGAGCAAGGTCAGTGCCGTGGCAACCTTGATGTTCGGTTCACCGATCTTCCCCTGACGAAAAGTGGCACCTTTGTTTGGCGCTGACCAAGCGTGTCTGGTGGTGGAATGCATCGAAAGTCAACTCGGTAGCGCGGATGGCTCATCACTTTCCGCGCGCTGACCCTACCGAGAGGGACTTGCTGAAACGGCAACTTCGAGCCTCACGACCAGACCGCCCTCGGCTGCTTCGTTTTTCTATTACGCGGACTTCCCTCACGTGGTTCTGTCGGTTGCGCAACGGCTCGGCAAGTTAAACAGTTCTCTTCAGTCCGCGGGTCCCGAATCATTCAGGCGGCTTTGACTGTAGACAGTTCACGGAAAGCACTGGCAATGTGAGAAGCGGTTTCCCTTCTCGAAAAGCAAGGGCGCCCGTTGGACAGGCGGCAACACATTGTTCTGCTAGGTCGCCGAGTGCTTCCTCCAGCGACCTGTTGAACGGAACGCCAACCCTTACGTCAAAGCCCCTTCCGATAAACGTCAAACCTAACGGCGCCCGGGCTGATTCGGTGATCTCGACACAGATGCCACAAAGAATGCACTTCCCCGGCTCAAAAACGATCCCCGACGGGCGTTGAATGATCTCCAATTGTGACCGGTCTCCCCGATAACGATTTGGATCGACGCCGTATCGCTCGGCGTACTGCCGCAAACGGCAGACAGGTAACGCCCGACAGTCACAGTGCAGACATCGCTCCGCTTGCTGGGCAGCCGTTTTTGCATCCCAATTTCCGAGAAGTGTCGAGGGCAGACTATGGGATGGCTTCTTTGTTAATTCTGCCAGTTTATTCAATTCCTCTTTTTCCATCCGGCCAATTCGTACAGCAAAAGGCTCAGGAACCCTCTGAACCCGATTTTCTCGCAAGAATCCGTCGATACATTGAGCCGCCAGCTTTCCATCCGCACAACTGCGAACAACCAATCCCCGCCCACGAATGGCGTTCCCCGCAGCAAACACTCGCGGGATGGATGTCTCAAACGTCGCCCGATCAACGGTTACTCCCCGCTGCTGATAGGATAGCCCCAAAGATTCACAGAAACCCCGTGATTGTTCCCCGAACGCAAGGAGAACTGCGTCGAACTGTTGCAGGAGCGTCGAAAGCGTGACACCGGATTGTCCTTCTGGAACCAGAGGCGTTTCAGCGCGGTACTCCACGCCTAGTTGAAACACGGTAGCGATTTCGGCCTCAAGGATTTCCACTGGAACACGTGATCCGCCGGGGTCAACCGTGTCACGAATCCGTCCACCCGGTCGAGACCGACTGTCGAATACTGTTACTCGATGGCCGGCTTGCCTCAAGTAATAAGCGGCGGAAAGCCCGGTCGGGCCAGCACCCACAACGGCCACCGAGCGTCCTGAATCTGGGCGGCACGCCGGAAGATATGGTGACCCGCTTTTCAAATCCTCTTCAGCGACAAAACGCTTGAGCTGACAGATTGACACAGACTCATCGATGACGTGACGACGACATCCTTTTTCACATGGCCGCGGACAAATCCAACCCAATGTGGCGGGCAGTGCGAGATCCCGTTTAATCGTAGCGATCGCCTCTCGCATTCGGCCGGCTTGAATGTGCCGCAACATCGACGGGATATCCATGTGGGCTGGGCAGGCGAAATAGCATGGTGCGAAACAGTCACCCACATGATCGCTCAAAATCAGCTCGAGCGCCCTCCGCCGTAGATGGGCAACCTCTTGCGTCTCGCTTTCGACAACCATTCCGTCTGACACCGGGGTCCCGCAGGATGGCATCATTCGAACACGACCGTTTTCCACCACCTTGACCGTACAAACGAGACACGATGTCTGTGGCTTCAGACCTTCCAAATAACAGAGGGTGGGAATGTCGATCCCCAATTGCCGGGCAGCCTGCAAGACGGTGGTCCCCGGAGCAACGCTGATTGTCCGTCCGTCGATTGTGACACAATATTCACTTTTTTCCATGCTCATCTCGGAGTGGTCTGGTTCGCCGTGGCAACGGCAGGAAAAGTGGTGACCTGGGAAACAGAAATGAATTGGCCATCGGCTTTGTTTAATACTCCTCTACCGGGCGATGATTCGGGGGGCACGACATCAACTCCGGCAGTGTTTTGGGGCACCATCCCAAGAGCGACGACTCGGCCCCCCGACTCAATGACCACAGCCCCTGTGGGACAAACCATTCGACACGTATCGCAGCGAGTGCACTTGCCATCATCCACAACATGACGTCGATATGGCTGAATCGGAATTGCCCCCACAGGACAGTTTTGGGCACAAAGCGTGCAACCAATGCATTTTTCTGTGATTCGATATCGGATCAGCGGGGCACACTTTCCGGCAGGGCATTCACCTCGCAGATGGGCCTCATATTCTTCCCGGAAGTATCGCAACGTGGTCAGAACCGGGTTTGGGGCTGTCTTGCCCAATCCACACAGACTACCCGCGCTGACAGTTCGTGCCAGGTCTTCGAGAACTTCCAGGTCATCAGCACGCCCCTTGCCGGAACAGATTCGTTCGAGAATCTCGAGCATACGTCGCGTGCCAATTCGGCAGAGCGAGCATTTTCCACACGACTGTTCCTGGGTGAAACGCAGAAAATAACGAGCAATGTCCACCATGCAATCGGTGTCATCAAGAACAATTAGCCCGCCGGACCCCATAATGGCACCCGTCGCCGTAAGGGCCTCGTAATCCACGGGGGTATTGAACAACTCCGCAGGCACACATCCCCCGGAAGGCCCACCGACTTGGACTGCCTTCACCTGCCGCCCGGGAAGTGCGCCACCACCGATTTCTTCAACGATCTCCCGCAAAGTGATCCCCATGGGCACTTCGATCAGTCCACCCCGTCGGACCTTGCCTGCAAGGGCAAAAACCTTCGTACCTTTGCTCGTGGTTGTTCCCAGAGCTGCAAACCGCTCAGCACCATGCCGGATGATCCAGGGGACCAGGGCGAAGGTCTCCACATTGTTCACAAGGGTTGGCTTACCACCAAAACCGAATTCGGCTGGATAAGGTGGTCTTAACCGTGGCATCCCCCGTCGGCCTTCCATGGAAGCGATCAACGCCGTTTCTTCGCCACAAACAAAAGCACCGGCTCCTTCGTTCACGCGAAGACGAAACCGAAAGTCCGTCTCCAAAGCGCGGTCACCTAAAATCCCACGTTCTTCGCAACACCGTATCGCCGCTCGTATTCGTTCAACGGCCAGGGGATATTCAGCACGTATGTAGAAAATCCCCTCATGCGCCCCGACAGCCCTGGCCGCGATTAACATCCCTTCAATAACTCGATAAGGAAACGATTCCAGGATCATCCGATCCATGAATGCCCCAGGATCACCTTCGTCTCCGTTGCAGGTGATGTACTTCGGCTCGCCCGACGCGTTTTTTACGATGGTCCATTTTTCAGCAGTGGGAAAGCCTGCCCCACCCCGACCGCGAAGGCCACTCTTTCTCACCTCGTCGATAATCTGTTCCGCGGACAACTCTTTCAAGGCTCGTTCGGCAGCAGCGAAACCGCCATGGGAGAGATATTCATCCAAATCAAGAGGATCAATTTGGCCAGCCAATTCCGTCGCCATTCGGAACTGACGCCCCAAAAAGGCACATACCGGGGGATCACGAACGTCCAGAGACTTTGGTTGGATCGCGTCTTCGTCGATATCCCCCAGCAAATGGTCTAACCACCGATTCAAGCCATAGCGAATTCTGAAAAACAATCTACGAGGACGAAAATGTTCATGAAGAATTGCCGGCACATCGTCTGGTTGCACTTTCGCATAGATTCGGGGCTTTCCAGAACGAGGCAAGACCTCTACCAGCGGCGTCTGGTGACACATGCCCACACAACCGACGCGCTTGATGGAAATGGGAACTGCCGCAACAGCCGCCAATTCTTCAAAACGTCGGTACACGTGCGCACTTCCCTGGGCCTGGCAACACGAACCGAGACCGACGCGAATCTCACCTTCTTGAGCGCCCTCAAGGGGCGAGGCCGGTCGAGCCGGTGATCCGTTGGCGTGCTCATGAAGGAAATCTGCCAATACCCGCGGGATCTTGGCTGGGGTCAAGCGTCCATAAGTCGATCGATCGATTTGGATCACAGGAGCCAGGGTGCAACACCCCAGACAAGCCACCTTTTCAACGGTGAAAAGCCCTTCCCGATCGGTGTCCTCCCCTGGTTTAAGACCCAATTGCCGTTCCAGAGCCTCCTGAATTCGTTGTGATCCTTTGACATGGCAGGCTGTCCCATGGCAAACGTGGATGATGTGACGACCAACGGGCCGAAAGCGAAACTGCCCATAGAAGGTGGCCACACCAATCAATTGTGAGGCCCGGATTTGCGTCAGCTCACAAACGCGTTCCAGGGCCTCCTGAGGCAGATAATGGAAATGCGATTGAATCGCCTGGAGGATCGGAATAGCCGCCTCCGGTCCTCGACCACAACGATCGACAATCTCATCAACCACCGCTAAATCCAGGGCGGACGTTCCCTGACTAGCAAAGCCACGGGCTGATTCGTTAGCCGCTTGCGATTCGCGATGGGCAGTTCCCGTGATCATTGAACTCAATATGATGCTTCCTTTTCGGTTGGTCAGTAAGTTCCTGATCGAAGTCGCCTCGGATAAAAACCACAGGGGACACCAGTTTTTGTCTGCACCCAATGTCAATTTTACTGTCCAAGGCAAAACAGGTGTTTTTCACCCCGAATGAACATTCGCCGCGGCTGAAAAGCGGGGCTGGTAACACATCCTTCACCTAATTTGTTAGTCTGTTCAATCTTGAACCCTTGATCGGTGACAGTGCCGACAAAACATGCGCCTTCCTTGGAGAAGAGGTATATCTTCCCCCCAGCAAGGGCCGGCGACGAGTAAAAAGTATTCTCCGGAAACTCGTGCTCCCAGAGCATCTCCCCTTTTTCTACGTCGTAGCAGGCGAGGACCGCCCCTGAAGACATCCACAACACGTAACGATCGAAGGCCAACGGACTGCACGTATCGGGCAGAGCTTCTTCTGCCTCCCAGACCTTATGGGTTGCCGTCACGTCACCCGTGCCATCCGCCCGGATAGCAAACATATAGTATGAGTACTCGCCACCCGCAATGACCAAGTCCCGGTGAACAATCGGCGAAGGACCGCAATCGCCCGTTGTTCCTTCAAAACGCCACCATTCTTTCCCATCAACTGGGTTGTAAGAGACCACCAGAGGATCAGCGACCGTGATGAGTTGCTCTTTTCCGGCAACTGAGGCAATGATGGGGCTGGTCCAGGCATTCCCTGTAGGTCGAGTGATTTCCCAAACAATGTTGCCGGTTGCGCCTTCGACAGCCATAAGCTTTGAAAGTTTATCGTCAGGTGTTCCTTGATCGAGCTGCACAATGACCGAATCGCGATAGGTACACAAGGAACTGGCATGGCCGTAGGCATTATCAGGAATACCGAACCCTTTGAGCCAAATTAATTTCCCGTCAAAACTGACGGCCGCCAAGTCTCCACTCGCGAAGACTGCATACACCCGTTGACCATCGGTGGCCACCGTGGGGGCAGCAAACCCCGTGTCTTTCATCACCTTGGGCTTCTTATTCTGGCTTTCCGGCGTGAATCCCACGTCACATTGCCAAAGCAGTTTTCCAGAATCGACATCGAAGCAATAAACGCATCGCTTGTCCTCCGTAGCTCCCGTGAGGAAGACCCGTTTGTCCCAAACGACCGGAGAATTACGGCCCGGCAGCTCAATAGGTGTCTTCCAGAGTATCCCCTCGCCCGTCTCCCCATCCCATCTAATGGGCGGACTTGGATGAGTCGAAATACCTGACCCATCCGGGCCACGAAACCGCGGCCAGTACCGGTTATACTCCTCAAGAGATGCCTCCTGAGTTGTCTGTTCTTCCCCGGGGCGTTGGGAACCTTGTCGCCCCCCAGCAGTTCCGTTAACTGAGACAACGGCTTGGGCCTGTTGGCCAGGTGCATGCTGTCCTTCACCCCCCAATTCGGTCTTCGTGATCGTCCGCAGGGCAAGGGTATTCCGCAAAATCGGCGCCCCGGCCACGAGGAACACAACAACCACGAAAAGCAGAACTCCAGCGAAACCAAGAACAGCAAGGCGACGTTGCCGAACATGACGCTCGAAGGCCTCATCCCAGACCTCGCTTGCTGTCGGATGGGGGAGGGGACGACGCAACGTGGATGCAATTCTGGCCGAAATTGCGAAGACAATCAGACCGGCAACCAGGAGCATCGTTCCCCATTGTGTGAACAGCCTCGCACGAAAATAGGCTCGACGAAGCTGCACATCAAGGTCTCGAATCTGCTGTTTCAGTTCCTCGTTTTGCGGGTCCGCCGACAGCTTCTTTTGCAGTTCAACATACTGTGGGGAATCGAGCGGATCTTTGCTCACCTGGTGGACTGCGTTCCAACCCAGCATTCCCGCCACGACAAAGACGAAAATCGCTGCGACAACGGCCGTTCGGAGTGCCGCATAAAAGCCCGGCAGAGGCCCCATCATGGCAACTGTTTCGTTTCCGCCAGGAAGCGTCGTGGCTTCTTCGGCCTTGTTTTGGCTATGCGGGATTGCCTCTTCGTTCTTCTGGGTCATTTTGAATGTCCGATTCCAGTCGTGGTGTTCCATGATGAACGACGCGGAAAACCGCAAAATCGATTTCCTAAAGTGGGCTGGTGGACGATAGAGCTGTTGACGCCCGATCCTGCGGCAATTGAGCCAGTTCATCATCGGTCATCCAACCGCGACGAACCTGTTCTTCGGGGCAGTACCAGAAACATCTGCCACAAGCAACACACCGGCGGGGATCAGGGAGATACTCCTGCCGGCTCGGGCGGGTCGCTAACTGAATCCATTTTAGCCCGAAAACTAGACCCACCCACAATCCAAAGAGTGTACTGGCAAGTGCAAATGTTTGCAGTCGCTTGGCAGCGAGATCATACAACGATGCTTCCGTCGCGCCCGTATTCCGAAAGGCCGTCACAGCGTCGGTGGCAAACTTATTGTTGGGGTCGATATTCTGCGAATGGACCCATCGGGCTAATCTCACCTGCGGATCAAGCTGGGCTATAACAGGATGCAATGAATATCCAATTCCCGCACCTACGACCAACCACACCGGCAAGACCGCCATTGCAAAAAGAAGACGGCGACGTGCCCGGAAACGCTCCGATCGCGGCAATGGTGGAACAGGGGCCACGATGGCCCCGTAAGGACAGGCATCTTCGCACAGACGGCACCGGATGCACTCCGTCGGCGGAATACGGACGTGCCAACGAGCCAGTTTGGAAAAAAGGCCGAGGATCGCCCCATACGGGCAAAGAAAGCGGCAATAGGGTCGCCCGATAAAAATCCCGATGGCCAGGAGGGCACCTCCAAAAACAAACATCGACCCGGCCCCGCTGCGACGGAAAAACGCAACGAACGGGTCATATTCGCAAATCACGTAGGCCGTTCCCGTGGCTGCATAAACGACTGCCAAACCCAGGTAAATCCAGGGAAACAACCCCAACGTGTGTTCCAACCAACTTGGGAGTCTCTGAGGACGGATGGCGGCAACTTCCTGAATCGCTCCTAACGGACATACAGCAGCGCAAAACACCCGTCCGAAAAATAATGCAAAGACAAGAGGTAGAGCAAAGAATACGAGGATACTCCATGGAATGACGTGGGTAGGATCAAACAACCCCTGTGCCACATCCTGAATCGATCCAATAGGACACACACACCCCTGCCGATGAAATCCGAACCAAAACAAACAAAACCCTGTGAGAATAAACAAGGCATTTCTCGAACGCTTTGCCAGGGCAAAATACGTGGCCAACACCAGTGCCATGACAAGAACAACAGTGTCGAGAACTTCCCAGAAAGGCGATGGCGGCAAGGGTTCTGGCGTTTCGGGTAATTGGTGAGAAGTAAAATCAGGCGGCGGGAATCGTTCGACCGCAACAACTGGGCGAGTCCCCAGCAATGCAAGTATCACAACGACCAGCCCGATGCCGACCCGGAAAAGTCTCGATAGCATCCATGAGTCACCCACAGAACGTGTTTTCATCTTTTTCGCTGACCTTCCGATACCGATTATCGTCGTGGATCTTCTTTTCGGGTCTAGTCCCCTGGCATTTGTCATGGCTTACGCTGATCACGGAACCAGATCAACTCGGTGAAGAATCAGGCGGGTGCGGTGGGCTTATACTTGTGTTTCAGCAAGTAAGGCTGGGAAGCAGGCACTCGCACAAATGCCTGCGAGGGACAAGCGATCGCGATGGAACACTCATGGCAATTGAGGCACCGGTCATGTCGCACTTGAAGGTAAAGTGACGCATTGCCAAACGCTGCGCAACCGACGACACACTTTCCGCACGCAATGCAAAGCTCTTCGTCAATGGTGTATTCGTAGTATGGATCTTCAACCAATTTACGGATGATTGCCCCCGTCGGGCACAATTGGTTTTCCGCCCCCGTGTTCAGAGCAGCCGGCTCCGGTGGAAAGTAGCCGGTACACAAATCGCAGTACCCACAAATCGGAAAACTGTTAACGCATTTGACAGCCGACGGATCGAGAACACAATGCGTGGCGCAATTTCCGCAGGCGATGCACTTGTAAGGATCGATTTGCCAAACGAGGGACTCCGTGGTGGACTTCTTCCCTGCCACGAAACCTACCAGGCCTCCAACACCCAAAAAGGCCGCCATTTGAACTCCATCCCGAAGGAGTTCCCGTCGCGGAATTCGTCGTGCCGACCGGGCGTCACTCATCAGAACAGATCTCCTTTTTTCGCCGTATTTTCGAATCTGTCACTGACCTCGCCTGTCCGCCCCAGATATTCTTCTGCCGGACCAGCTACCACATCACGCTTTCGAATTTCCGTTGCAGGCCAACGTGAACAATGCGACAACCAGCGACAGTTCCTGCATCCGGCCAGATGACATGGGTCACACTGCCCAGTCCGGCGAGAGAGAAAGAAAAGCATCCCACCAAGACCGACCAAGGCCAAAGCGCGAAACCCTGTTCGGATCGACTCTCGTCGGGAAACGACTACTCTCGTTGATATATTCTCCATGCCAGCCATCACTTTCTCGTTCGCTTGGAACGTTCTTTGTTGGCTCACCCGGTCCCGCCTTGCGCCTTAGCAATTCTATTCCTTGGTGCTGCTAACTGAACTGACCTGGGCATCCCCGGTTTTGTGCCTTTCCGGCTGTTTGGGTCGAAACGCCTCGAGAACCTTTCGCGCAGGATCAAGGATTAAAACCCATTCTTCGACAGCTTCAGCAGCGCGAGCAACCTCAAAGACTCCTACGTCGAGGACTGGCAGACGTTCCTGATCGCGTGTTTCCTTCCACTGGGCAAAGCTCGCAAAGTATGTTGGCGGTACAACCCAGCCCAGCAATTCACCCTGCGCAGAATAGATTTTGACGCGCGGAATCCCTTTTTCTGCCGTCACCAGTCGCCCATCCTTGAAGAGGGCAATACTCGCCGGATTGCAGCATCCGCAAAAGCCTGCCTCGTCCAGGCCAGCCTTGCCCCAGAAAATCTCCAGATCACCGTCTGGCGTATAAAGCTCAATTCGATGGACACCCGGGTTCACGACGCGAAGGAGACCATCGCCATTCCACGCCAGCGAAAAATAAGGACTTGGAATAACGAACCCGACAATACCCCGTTCGGCGTCGCGGTGGCCGATCTCGGCGATTTTCTCCCCAAAACGATCCACCCGGTGCACAACGCGATTGCCCGCGTCCGCGACGAAAACTTCCTCACCCGCAACAACTAAATCGGTAACGATTCCCTTCGGGCCAAAGAACGTCCACTCGCCAACGATCGTGCCGGAGTCCTGTATGACCACGACCTGGGAACCACTTCCCACAATAAAGAATCGGCGAAGTTGATTATCGCGGTCCGGCCATTCCGCAACGGCAAGGGTGCGCGGTGGGACAGGAACCTCAATCTTTTGCCCCAAGATTCCTCCCCGATCGCCGAGCGTGACGGGAATCAGACAACGATCGGCAGCTATCCAGGCCGTGCCTTGAAAAACGGCCATCGCCCGAATTTCTTCTCCCGGTACCGTCACCTGCCAGGCTTGCTCGAACACGATGCGATCGGGAGAAATCTCTTGGCCATTCTCGAGCGAATAGGAAAACCTCTCAGGAATCTGATTTTTGCGGGGATTGCGGAGGTGATTCCGATATTGAAAAACCGCCACCCCCCCTACCACTGTTGCGATCACAACCACGACGACCACGAGAACCATTTCCCAGCGGTTGGTTCCATACCTACAGCGAGCCAGTGAAGCACCGCCCTGCTGCCGGCCGGATTTTTCGAGACGCCTATCCGGTCTAAGACACCACATGGGAAAACCTTCCTTCGTCCTACTTGACGGCTCCCGGCGCCGTCAAATCAAGACAGATCATTTCCGTCGTGCTTCGAACAATCAAACGTCCCTTCACAATTGCCATCGGCCCCCAACAATCGTGACCGTCCAGAACCTTCGCTCTGGCCAGGACCTTAAATGCATTCGGCGACGCCTCAGCCACGGTCAGTGTGCCGTCGTCGTCCAGCGCCAAGAGCAGCCCATTGGCAATCATATACGGGCCGAGTCCAAACCGATATTGGGATCCGCTGGCCCATTGCACTGTTCCGTCCAGGTTCAGGCAAACCATCTGCTTGTCCTTTTCGCGGACCCCGTAGATATGGCCTTTGTAAAACACCGGGGTTTGCTGTGTTGACCCGAACTGCTCGGGCGGCAAACGAAACAACACATCTGCGACGACTCGTCCGTCTTTTTCTTTTAGCTGGAGCATCAAAGCCCCTGCGTCATAACCTCCGCACAAGAAAATTCGGTCTTCGGGAAGCGGAAGTGGCGAGGGAACGGTCGCGAGACTGATCTTCCATTCTGCAGTTTCCCAGAGGATCGACCCAGAGGAAGCATCGACCCCAACAACGCCTCCGCTGGCACAATACACGTACATTCTCCGTCCCCGGAAATCCACAGGAATGATCGAGGAATGCGTCATTTTCCAGTTGCGGGGATTGGGCGTTCGCCACAGTTCTTTCCCCGTTGCGGCGTCAAGCGCCACCATCAAGGCTTCCGGTCCACCAGGCGCCAAGATCACTCGATCCTCTTCCACCAAAGGACACTGTCCCGCATACCACGGTGGAACCGTCGCTCCCCATTGATCAGCCATGTCAATAAGCCAACGGGTCTCGCCCGTCGTTCGATCAAGGCAACTTACATGGCATTTGGGGCCAATCGAAATCACGTATTTATCGGTTACGGTGGGAATCGTTCGCGACATCCCATGGTTTCTCTTGACCGTATTCGGATAGCGAAATTGCCAGATGTCCCGCCCATCGTCCAACGAGAGGCATCGGACGACATCCTGCTCCTTTTCCCGGTCGTAATCAATGAGATAAACACAACCTTCCCGAATGGCTGCGGCGGCAAACCCTTCACCGACGGGAATTGACCAGAGTCTTCGGGGACCGTTGCCATCCCAGGATTGGGCCAGCGTCACCGTTTGGTCTTCCCAAATGGCATCCAGGTTAGCCCCCCTGAATCGGGGCCAATCCCCCGAAAGCGCGGAAGGGGTCCCCTCGCCCTTCATCAGCGTCCCTGCCAAAGACACGGCCTGACGTTGACTTGACTGAGTCCCCACGGGACGGTCTAGCCCAGGTACCCGCGGCCTGATGTCCGGTTCGGGTACGCTTGACAGCCAATAGACAATCGCCGCCACACCAACAACGGCCGTGACGGCGGGGATACCAAGGGTTACCAGTGACAAGTGGATCCGATTCGGGACGATCTCCGTCACGGCGCACCCGATTATTCTTTCAGTCCGGTCACATCAAACTCCCACCGTTCCTGGGATGCCAGCATCTGATCCCAGGTGACCTCCGATTTTTGATACGCAGCCATGCGACCAAGGATCGTCGTCAAATTGCTGCGGACGCTTGGCGCCACAGTGGGATTCGTGACGTCACCGCTCTTGATCGATTCAAAAAAGGTCTTGATATTCGCCTTGGCACCGTCAGCGTAAAGACTTCCTGTTGAACCACCGGGAAATGGTTTTTTGCCCTGGATGCTCACAGTCCCGAAATAATGCGTATCTGCCGTACCTTCCGTCCCGAAAATACGGCAGCCGATGTCATCATAGCCGGCGCCATATTGTTTGGATGCGAATGTTACCAATACATCATTAGGAAACGTGAAAATGACCGAAAAGTGGTCCCAGCAGTCTCCGGGACCGGTTTTTCCTTTTCGACCACCCATCCCATAAGCCTGCAGGGGGGCAGCATCCAAGAACCAGGTTGCTACATCAAGGGCATGAATATTTTGCTCGGTAATCACATCACCAGAAAGAACCCGAAACGCTCCCCATGCCCGCAAAAAATCCTCCGGGTTCTTGGAATCAAAGTCTGTCGGTGGGACCCAGGTTGGACCACAGTAATAGACCGCCTCCCCGCTCACGATAGCACCAATGTCGCCCTCTTTCACACGCCGAACAGCTTCCTGGTAAAGCGGGTTTGTACGGGTCTGAAAATCCACCAGGAAAACGAGCTTCTTTTCGGTGGCTTTTTGGCCCGCCGACTGGATCGTTTGGCAACCCGTAACATCCACAGCGACCGGTTTTGCCAGGAAAACGTGCATGCCCGCTTCGACTGCTGCAGCAGCCTGTGCCGGATGAAAGTATGGTGGGCTTTCAATGGCAACGGCATCAATCCCACCATTGTCCAGCATTCGGCGATACCCAAGGAGGCCGCTGTAGCAACGCTCTTCTGGGACCCCAAACTGGCCTCCGACCGTTTTCGCTCGGTCGGGAAAATAATCGTGGACCGCTGCCACCACGTATCCACCGTGGTCCTGGAAGAGCTTGGCGATCCAGCGGCCACGATTTCCACAACCGATAAGTCCGAGACGAATCTTCTCATTCGCCTGACTTCCAAAAACCAGGGATGGTTGCATGATCGTCATCGCCACGACGCCACCAGTCGCTAAAAACCGACGGCGATTGGGGAGATTATGAAAGAATTGGGAACCGTCTTTTGTGCCATGACGATATTCCGTCATTGCTGCGTTCCTTTCTCGCAAGTGAACAATCTCGCAATCGATCTTTCGAGAAATCGCGACACAACCTGGTGAGTTTGCTTACACGCACTAACATCACCAGGAATGGTAACCGCCGACCTTCGCAAACGTTCCTCATGCTCCCTCCCGCGAGCTATTTTCGCCGCGGGAAACCAACTCACTCTTGCTTGCTTTTGCGAACTTGCTCAAACAGCCACTTGCGAAGCTCAGGTTCCTGATACGCCTTCGACCAAGAATTGTGTCCTACTTCCGGATACTCAGTATAACGCACTTGTCCACCGGCTTTCTTGAGGGCCTCCACCATGTCGCGGGAAAGCTTGACGGGAACCACCGGATCAGCACCGCCGTGGAAGATCCACATGGGGATATGGGCCATCTGACCGGCCTTCTCGACGTTCCCGCCGCCGCAGATCGGGACAGCAGCAGCAAAATCATTGGGACGCCGTAACAAGAGATCGTACGTTCCAAATCCGCCCATCGAAAGTCCGGTGACGTAACACCGGTCGGGATCAACACTCAACTCCTTCCGAACCTGATCCATAAGACCGATCACCAATTTCATCGGAGGGGTGGGTTCGGAATCTCCCGATCCCGGTTGATCCCAAGGTCGGCGGATCATCGCCCACGATGAATTCCTGGGACATTGGGGAGCAATCAAAATCGCTGGATGTTCCTGATCGAGAACCAATGTCAGAAACTCGTCATTTTTCAATTGGGCTTCGTTATCGTCTCCGCGTTCGCCGGCACCATGCAAGAAGAGTATCAGTGGATACTTCTTGCCGGCGTCATAGTCCGCAGGTTTCCACAATCGATAAGGAAGTGTTGCCCCTTGACCGTCTGTGTAAACTTTCTTCTCGAGCTTTGCGTGCAGGTCTTTGTACATTTGTCCCAAACAAAGGCTGTAACCGAAACTCAGGCAAATCACTCCAAACATGATGGCCAAAACAAGACATCGTCTGCCAAAACTGCACCACACCATAGATGTTCTCCTTCAAGGAAAGCCACGTCGAACTTCCCAAAATACCGCATCTTACGTTAACACTTTATCGCGAGAATGCAATCCGGGTGGGAAAACAACGACGAGCTTGCTGGTCCCAAAAGACCAACAGCCGCTGGCTCACTTCGGTCTGCCGGGCGTGTCAGAGCATACAGGTCTATACAGCAGGGGGCGACATGATAGGACCTTGACTGCCGATGGGCGTCCATCAACATCGGGAGGAGCAATTCACGAATTGTCCCCACGGTTTTTAATCAATGGGCACCCCGACTGAACTCTGAAACCATTCAGTCCTCTTTTGTGGGCACTCAGTTTTCCATCAACTCCGGCGGTACCGGATAGGGCAACTCGCCCCTTTTGATCCGTTCACCGAACGTGACAGACTTTGGATCTTTGGGATCGAGTTTTTCTTCTTCGACCGTTTCGAGGGCCTTTTGAATCTTGTCTTTATCGCGAGCATCGGTTTTTCGGTCTAGAAGCTTGTCCAAGGCCTGTCCGTACGGGTTTCTCTTCGTTTTGTCGTCGCCAAGATGACAGACATTGCATGCCGCTTTCTCGACCAATTCAGCAAAGGCCTTGTCCTTCGGATCTTGACTGTCTTGTTTGACATACCGCTTTTTAAACTCGGTGCGAAATTGGGTTACACCGAAAACCCAGCTCGCGTGGAACCCAACCACCCCAACTACAAAAACGACCATCACTTGCCGCCAAAGTCTCACAGCAGATCTCCTTCCGAACAATACCGACGACATTCATTCGAACCAAGAAGCGAACACATCCTATTATAGTCCCCGGGTGTTCCAGCCTTATTCTGGGCGGTCGAATCGTTACCGTAATCAACCTTTAGAACACTGTCAAATCTCTTCCGGCAAATTATTTGCGACTCCCTAAGTATGCTTGGATCGACGGCCCCAGTCCATCACCCCAAGCGCCTTGTGCTGTCTTGGCTGGTGGATTCGGCCTGGTATGGGGTACAATACCAAAGGCAGTGCGTTTTTTGTCCGGCTCTGAGCCGCAGGATCGTTGTTATGGGCCTATACGATCGGGATTACATTCTACGGCGGTTGCCTCGTGGTCATTGGACGGCCAACCAGTATAGCTACGTCGTCATCTTGATTCTTATCAACGTAGCCGTTTTCGTGGCAGACGCCCTGAGTCAGGGCAGGCTTTCTGCTTTGACCGCCGCTCGGGTCGGCACGCTTACCCGGCCGTGGCTCTGGTGGCAATTCCTGACCTATGGCTTCACGCATAGTCCTCAACCGTCGCATATTTTTTTCAATATGCTGACACTTTGGTTTTTTGGCCGCGATATCGAATACCTCCTGGGGCGGAAGGAATTCCTGCGACTTTACCTGATTATGGTCGTCCTAGGGGGAATCATCTGGAGCGCCGTAAACCACCTTCAGGGGATGCCCGCCTCAGTACCCGTGGTTGGAGCCTCGGGGGCAGTTGTCGGCATTTTCGTCCTTTTTTGCCTTCATTACCCCAGGCGCACTATTTTGTTATTTTTCGTTCTGCCCGTACCTGCATGGGTGGCTGGCGTACTCCTTCTTGCCCCTGATGTCCTTTCGGCGCTCCAGAACCGAGATACCAACGTGGCCTACTCGGTCCATTTGACGGGAGCTATTATCGCTTTCCTGTATTACTACCAAAGCTGGAATTTCGGGCAGGTTTGGGATCGGTTGGGCGGATTGGCACTATGGACCCGCATCAAGTATGTTTTCCAGCGCCGCCCGCGCCTCCGCGTGAGACATCCCGAGGCTGAACTCGATGATGATGAAGATGACCAACTCGACCGAGAACTGGCCGACCTTGAAGCCGAAGTCGAACGCATTCTCGATAAAATCAATCAATTTGGTACAGAAAGTCTGACCCGATCAGAACGAAGAACCCTTGAACGCGCAAGTCGCCTTTACCGGGAAAGACGGCACTCCTCCGGTAAACAGAGCTGATTGAATTGCCCTTTTTCGTCTTTTGGGCGTAGGGTTCTTTAAGGGATAAGCTTGTTCGACGCGTAGTGAGAGAAATTTCGAAAACAACACTGGAAAAATCATGTTCTCTGTGTGAAAATAAAGGTGGGCAAGGGTTAGCTTTTCCAGGTTCCGGAGGTCTGTCATGTTGTTAGTCACAAGTCGGAGACGGAGAGGTTTTACACTTGTTGAGCTTCTCGTCGTGATCACCATCATTGGGATGTTGGTATCGCTCCTGCTCCCAGCAGTCCAAATGGCGCGAGAAGCAGGGCGTCGTACCCAGTGCTTGAACAACCAAAAGCAGTTTGCAACCGCGTTGGCAAATTACGAATCGGCGAGGCGTCAATTTCCGGGTTGGGCACAGATCGTCTCGCAGGACCCGGCCGCCCCGGATGTCGATGGTGACAACGTTGGTGACGTGGTTGGAACCTGGATCATCCCTTTGCTTCCCTATCTGGAACAGCGTCAGGTTTACGATAGTTGGGTTGATGACCAAGTTTCCTGGGCAAACAAGCGAAAGGTTCAACTGCCTATCGGAATTTGCCCAAGCAATCCTCCAGAAGATCAAAACGCTGGCCCAACCGTCATGATGTATGTGGCAAACGCTGGTTTGCCGGATTCAACTCTGACAACGGGTGTCGTTGAGGGACCTGCGAGTGCGGTTTTCCTTAACCACGCCGTGCCCAAGGGCATGAAGAAGTCGATTTCTCTTGACTACTTGAGCGCCCACGATGGGGCTTCGAATACACTGGCGATCGGAGAGAACATCCACGCGACGGCCTGGGTTCCCGCGGATGCCAGCGGAAATGCACGTCTTCCAAGTGAATTCGATTTGTGCATGCTGTGGACGGTCTCGCCCGGGGCTTGCAATCAGACAGAAACGCGGGTGGCCGCCATTAACAAGTGCTTGCGAGACGCACAAAACCTGGCCTCTCCGTACTTGTATCTTGCGCGACCTTCCAGCCGGCACCCCGGTGTGGTCATTGTCACGTATTGTGACGGGCACGGTACAACGCAGCGTGACAACATCGATTGGCTGGTTTATAAGCAGCTGCTCACCCCAGATAATTACCAGGCTGGCGTCTTCGCTGGTGACAATACTTTGCGGGACAGCGTTTACGATTCCGGTAACAACTGAGTGATGTTAGCGGATCATGGTTTATTAGTAATGACAACGTGACAAGTCCTTTTTATTCCTCCCGCTCGATGACCATATCCATTGGGCGGGAGATTCTGTTTAGGCTGGCCCCCTTGCCAAGCCCCACCGCCTGAAGCCTCACAGGACCTGCTCCGAGTTGAGTCGTGTCGATTGTTAACCGAGCGTGGTCGCCAACAGCTCTTGCGACAATGCGGTTGTTGTGTCGTACAACCACCGCCAGAGCACCAGGGGAATCGATTTCTACAAGAACCTTTTCACCTAATTTGGCCGACGGTCGTTCAAGCCGGGCGGTAATCTGGCCCCCATGGTTTTTCAAGAAGAGTGGCTGAACGAAGGTTCCCCGCGTCGCAATCAGGCCACTTTCGACAGCCACGATACGTAGTTCGTGATAGCCATCATCCCACCGCGACGTATCGAGCGAAAATGGCTCGCCCGGCGCTGATCGTCCAAGACAGTGGCCATCCATAAACCACTCAAAACGATCGACTTTGCCACTTCCAAAAGGTGCCGGAGGATTCGCCCGCTCGAAGTCGGCCTCCGCAAGAACCGAAACCGTTCCCTGCAGCGAGTCCCAATCAATCGACTCCTGCAACCGAACGCGAGGGATACTGGCCCAGGGACGACACAAAGGATCGCCCACAATCAGAAGCTGATAAGGACCGTACACCGATTGATAAAAAGCCTCCGCAACCGTGCATCCACGGGCATAGTGCAGATGAACCGTGGGCATTGGGAATTTCTCGGCAATGGCAAATGGCTCGGTGACGGTCCCACTTGCCGCCACCGCACCGTAACGGAGGAACTCTGTGAGTGGCGTCTGTCCCCCAGATTGCGTCATCACCCCACCCAGACTCGTCAAGTGATCACAAATGGCGCCGGGGAGAATGATGCTTCCCGACGTTGCCCAATCGAACTGGGCTGTCCCCATCATGACCCCTTGGCAATCCGATTTATTTTGCGGCATGGTCCCGTGGACAATTTCCGCCCGAACACCCAAGTTACGGAGGGATTCGACAACATCGGGAAAAGCCGCGTCTCTTGTGCGCGACCGAATATCACCGTTTTGAACAAAATAAATTGTCCCTTTGGGAAAACTCCCATCCGCTGCGGCGCTCCTGGACAGATATTCCAGGATTTCCCGGAGCGTATTACCCCGCGTATCCTCGTCTGCAACCACCCCGAGCACCATTGAGAGTAAGTACCGTTCGCCCTTGGCAACGAGTTCGCCATGGGGACCGAACTGATGCTGACTGCTGAAACCCAGAGTCGGTGTATCCTTTTGTTCGGGAATTGCCCGGCGGGTGTACTGGTTAGACCGCAGGGACATGTAGTAGTCCGGGCGGCGTGCAAGAACCCCGGGATAAAGATACGTCAACCCATTGATGGAACCTCGTGGGGTTAACGGCCGCGGCCAGCGACGACGAAGAGAATCCTCTTGGTCTTGGCTGTTTCCCGATGAGGCGCTATGTTTTGGTGGGGGAAGGAGTTCCGGATGCTGCTCAACGAAACGCTGGATATCCTTTTCGAGGTCAATACCCCAGGGAAAATCCGCCGAATACACGACACAATCAATCTGTTCTGTCATGCCGCGATTCGCGATCTCTGCCAAAACTGGGATCAGAATCTGTTCCCGAAAACGATCGATGTCTGTGATCTGCTCTTTGGGATTCCAGGGAAGATAGAAGACATTTTCGGCGGGAATCTGACGCAACGCCTGATAATGATTGGCAACTGTGAGGGACGCCTGGCTGTTCGGGTTGACGACAAGGAATACGTTCTCGGGTCCACCACCCGCGGTGACACGTTTCGGGACAAAGGTGATTCCGAGAATTACGACAACGGAAAGTAACCAACGGCCTCTCCGGCCAAACCGAAACAGACTGTGTTTTCCATGCCGCATTACTTGTCTTCCCTCCAAAAGTCGCTCCTGACATTGGCGCACACACCAATCCGATCGGCGTGGATTAAACACGGTCGCGACATTCGTAAATTACCTCTGGTTTGTCCGTTCTGCCGCATTTCGAACTCTTGGGGGGGCATCCCAAATCTCTCAGCACCGTCCAAATCAACGACTTCCTATATCAACTGTCGCTCGACGCCCCCAAGTGTCATCTCTGATCGGCTTGATTATACTCTAGGCAATATACTCAAGAACGCCAAACCCAGATCGGCGTGTCCATTGTCCACAAACGGTAGGGGCAATTCATGAATTGTCCCTACCAGCAAGGGAACCACGCTGGTTGGTAACTGGAGTTCGGTCAGACCGTGTTGTGATTGTGATGTGGAACTGTGTCTGACTTTGCGTGATGGGTCATTGGTTTCTGAACCGTTGTGTTTTAAGGAGTTGCCTCATGAGATTGCTGACTTATGTTGTGGTGCTTTTGTTGAGCGGAACTGTCACCGCCGGTGAACCCTCAGGGTGTTTGACTCCCGAGGAGAAGGAACAGGGGTTCGTTTGTCTGTTTGATGGAACGTCCCTCGACAACTGGCAGGGTGATACCAAAGGTTACGTGATTGAAGACGGCGTTCTGGTTTGCAAGCCCGGCGGAAATCTCTACACGAAAAACGAATACGCCGATTTTGTCTTCCGCTTCGAATTCAAACTGACACCTAATGCAAATAATGGTGTCGGAATCCGCACTCCGATGGGTTGTGATGCCGCGTATTGCGCAATGGAAATCCAAATTCTCGATGACTCGGGGGACCAGTACACCAAATTGCAGCCGTATCAGTACCACGGCTCGATCTACGGGGTAGTCCCGGCCAAGCGCGGTCACCTCAAGCCCGTCGGCGAGTGGAACACAGAGGAAATTATGTGTCAGGGACGACATGTCAAGGTAACACTCAACGGAGTCGTCATCGTGGACGCGAACCTGGACGAGGTTTCACCGATGGATCATCGTGATCACCCGGGTCTGAAGCGTGAAAAGGGATATATCGGGTTTTTGGGTCACGGAACGCGGGTCGAATTCCGCAATATTCGAATCAAGGAACTGAAATAGCCTCACAATTGCCCGCTTCGATGAGATACTTAGGCATCGAGATTGGCGGCACAAAGCTGCAAGTCGGCGTAGGAACGGGCGAGGGGCCGCCGCTCCTGGCAATCCGTCGGGATGACATCGATCGCTCCAAAGGCGCTGAGGCAATTCGTCGTCGAATTCTGGAGTTTGCCAGGCCTTTGATTGCCGAATTCCGTCCCGAGGGAATTGGCATTGCTTTCGGCGGCCCTATCGACGTTCAGATGGGACGTACGTTGCGAAGTCACCATGTGGCTGGTTGGGAAGACTTTCCCCTGGTGGAATGGTGCCGCAGCGAGTTAGGACTTCCTGCCGTCATGGGGAACGACGCCGACCTCGCCGGTTGGGCGGAGGCGATGTTTGGGGCAGGAAAGGGCCACCGCGCGGTTTTTTACATTACGGTAGGAACCGGTATTGGTGGCGCCTTGATCTATGAAGGCAAGATCTATACAGGGGCACATGGGATTGCTTCGGAAATTGGCCACTTGCGCCCAGGTTTGGACGCGATATCTCCTCAAGAAGACCTTGAATCTGTTTCCGCCGGCTGGGGCATCGCCGCTCGGGCACAGGCTCTGCTTGATTTCGTGGTGAAAGGCCGCAATCAAGGTGTCCCCGCCAATGTTCTCATTCGAGAGTGTCTGGTTAACTGTGGCGTTCCAGAGGATCGCAGCGATCTATCGGATGCAGAGTTCACCCAGGCAGTCGATGACATTCTTTCTCGCTGCGATCATGATCTCCGCGGTTTGACAACCAAACGACTCGGTGAGGCCTTGACAGACGGAAACATCGTCGCCAAATGGGTCTTCCGTCGAGCACTGTGCACGTTGGGCTGGGCCATCGCCCAGATGATAACGCTCCTTGCTCCATCAGCCGTTGTCATCGGTGGCGGCGTATCCCTATTAGGCGAGAAATTCTTCTTCGAACCATTGCGCGAGCAGGTTGATCGCTATGTGTTTCCCGCTCTTAAGGGACGGTATGCGGTTCTTCCTGCTGTGCTTGGAGAAGAAGTTATGGTCCATGGGGCGGTCCTTCTAGCGAGAAAGACGTTCGGATCGACTCCCGACTTTGTGGCGTAAACCCCTCGAAGAATCTTGCCGCGGCAATTGGCACACCGTGCCCGGAGGAATCGTCACGGATGAGGTGTTTTCCGACGGCCCACGTTTTTTTTCTATCGGTTTGCACCAGCTATACTCGGTCCACTGTCTTGTTGTCGTCGGCCCCCGGACCCACCGGGTTGAAGAATGTCATAAGAAGATCGAAGCAAGCGCGGTCTGAAAACGGTAGGGGCAATTGATAAATTGCTCCTACTACGACTGGTGGACCCATGTTGCCAATCGGTGTCCTATCACATCGCGCTCTGATCACAATGGGTACCCACATAAGGAAGCAGCTGAGAGCTTCGACCAATTTGTGACAACACAGCGTATGCCACTGATCACGCACGTGGCTGGTATAACGACAAGGCATGTGTTAGGATAAGCTCCCACATTTGTGGTTCATCGGTCCAAGCCGGATTCTCGGCGAGTTTAGTTGCGCGCCAATTCTTTCGAGTTCTTAAGGCAATGATTGGATCAATCAACTGCCTCGATGCCGTTATTTTTTGCGGCTACTTGCTGGCCGTTTTCGTCTTGGGCGTCTGGTTCGCACGGCAGCAGGAGTCCAATGAGGAGTACTTTTTCGGTGGCCGTCGAATGAACTGGATCGCCGTTGGAATATCCCTCTTCGCCACGGCATTCAGTTCTCTGTCATTCGTGGCTCTGCCTCGTGAGGCAGCCTTCGCGGACTATCATTTCCTCCTGACACTTCTTATGATTCCACTCTTGATCACACCGATTCTTTGGTTTGTCTTTGTTCCCGTTCTTCGCCGTCTCCGCGTGACAAGCGTCTATGAGTATCTTGAAATTCGGTTCCATCCCTTACTGCGACGCTTCGGAACATTGCTTTTCGCCGGTTACGCCTTGGGTTGGATGGGCAGCATGCTTTACGCGACCGGCTTGATCGTGCAAGCAGTGTTACATCTGAACGATGCGCAAATGATCTGGATTCTCATTGGGCTTGGTGTCCTGGCGATCGTTTACACGGTCGCCGGCGGCATCAAAGCTGTTGTCTGGACGGATGTCCTACAGGCGGCGACCCTTGGCGGCGGTGTGTTCATCATTTTGCTTATCGCCCTCTCTCGGCTCGATGGAGGCCTTGGAACGGTTTGGCGTATCGGCCAAGAACACCATAAGTTTCGAATGTTCTATCTCACATACGATTTCACTCAGCGTCAGAGCGTTGTAACGGCCCTGGCTTATGCCCTGTTCATGTACCTTCCGGGGTACACGGTATCTCAAGTCACGGTACAGCGGTATCTGTGTGTTTCCAGCATTCGTCAGGCTCGCCAATCGCTTTTGATCAACGCCGCGGTCATCACCTTGACATCTTTGTTGTTCCTCATCGTGGGGAGCACAATCTTCGCGTATTACAACCAACCGGGGCAATCTGGTTTGCCCGTGCTCAACAAACAGGATCAAATCTTCCCCTTTTTTGTTGCCACGGAGTTACCGCCCTGGGGACTGACAGGTTTACTCCTGGCAGGATTGTTCGCCGCCGTAATGAGTACCATTGACAGCGGGATCAACAGTCTGGCCGCTGTTGTTGCCTATGATTGGCTGGGTGGGGAAAAGCTGTCCGTCACCGGGAGCCGGTTGGTCACATTAGTCTTCGGTACGATTATTGTGGCTGCTGCTGTCGTGGTCCCGGCCATTGCCGAACATGTGATCGATATCATTGCAGGAATCGCCGGGACGTTTCTCGGTTTGCTCCTCGGATTATTCCTTCTTGGAATGTTCTTTCCCCGAGCCAATACATTTGGCGCCCTCGTGGGATTCGTAGCCGGTGTCGCATGCCTCGCCTGGGCAATGTCAACGAAAGGTATTCCACATTGGTGGTACGGGGCATTCGCGAGTGTCCCGATCGTGGTTGTGGGTTATTGTGCTAGCTGGTTAGTCCGACCACCAAGGCCAGATCAACTGCGTGGTGTTGTTACAAGACGGCAAGAAGAAGACTAATGGCTTTGTCGAAGAACATGAGTCGGGATTTCAAGACACTCCGTGTTCCGCGTCGTAAACCCCTTTTTGCCCGGGTCGGTGTCTTTGGGGTAGGACATGCCACTTACTGGCCGCAATTCCCGGGGCTTCTTGACGTCATGCACCAAAAGATGGAAAAGCTGTGCCAAAAGCTTTCCACCTGCGGCATTGAGGTTGTCAATTTTGGTCTGGTGGACAACGCCCAGGGTGCGTATGCGCTTTTGCCCCGGCTTCAGGCCGCCAATCTGGACCTGGTTTTCTGTGACATGGTCACCTACGCAACAAGCTCTACATTTGGCGTCATCATTCGCAATCTCAATATCCCTTTGGTCTTGGTAGCCCTCCAACCCCTGGCTGCCCTGGATTACCCAAGAGCCACCACGTACATGCAGCTCTGCAACGACGATTTTTGTGCTGTCCCAGAATTTGCTGGTGTCGCGGTGCGGATGGGAAAGCCAGTGCCACCTGTGATCCTTGGCATGTTGGAGGATGATCCCGTCGCCGATGCTGAGCTGACAAAATGGTGTCAGATCGCCAAGGTGCTGCACGACCTGAGAACAGCACGGATCGGCCTAATGGGACATGTCCTCGAAGCGATGCTTGACATGCACAGCGATCCAACGGCGATTACGGCGGCTTTTGGGTGTCATATTGTCCAAGTCGAACCAGATGATTTGATGCGGCACCACCGAGACATTCCCGCCTCTTTGATCGAAGAAAAGATCCTAGAAATCTTGAGCCTTTTTGACACCCCTGAGCCAAAATCGGACCCAATCACGCGCAAGGTAACCCGCGAGGATTTACACGTGGCAGCGAGCGCCGCGGTCGCGCTGGATCGCCTGATTGCCGAGAAATCTCTTGACGGCTTGGCCTACTACTATGAGGGTGAACCGGAAAGCCCCATGCGACAATTGATGGCCAATTTGATTGTCGGCAATTCGCTTCTCACGGCGGCAGGTTTCCCCATGTGTGGAGAGGCCGACCTGAAAACCTGCCTCGCCATGCTAATTCTGGATCGTCTGGATGTTGGTGGAAGTTTCGCCGAGTTCCACCCCATCGACTTTCGGGAAGGGTTTGTGCTCGTTGGACATGATGGCCCTCACCATATCAACATCGCTGAGGGAAAGCCCGTGTTACGAAGTCTGGATCGGTATCACGGCAAACCCGGAGCTGGCCCAAGCGTTGAATTTAAGATTCGCGAAGGCCCGATCACACTCTTGGGTATTACCCAGACGTATGACGGACGGTGCAAATTTGTTGTGGCCGAAGGCCAATCTGTAAAGGGCCCTATTCCGGCAACGGGCAATACCAACACAAGGGGTTACTTCCGCCCCGATGTCCGTACGTTCTTGCGCCGCTGGGTAGCTGAGGGACCGACCCATCATTTCGCACTGGCAGTCGGTCATTTGGCTGACACATTACGGGACATTGCCGAAGTCCTCAATCTACCTTGTGCGGTTGTCGCGCGCGAGACTGCCTGACCTTTCGGAGGACATATTTCGCGAGAAGAGAACAACCCAGATCACGTCGTCCCAGCGTGGTCGATTGATTCTTACTCGTAATCTGTCGGTTCCTTCCCGCTGATGAATCGGCGCCACGCATCGAGCAGCTCTTTGCTCAGCGCCCGTTCACGCTGGAATTCGGCGTTGATGTCCGTGTCCATCTGCGGCACCCGGATTTTCACCTGTAAACGCCCATTGGAACGATAGTGGAATACAACCTCCACGGGCCAACCCTTGGGGAGATTCAACGGTAAGTTTTTGACGCTGACCTGCCCAATTAAACAGCAATCGTCGGGATTGGGGCTTTCGCCTTCGACAATTCGTACCAGAATGGACCGCTGATTGGTCCGATGGGTCTTGAATCGACGTTTTGCAATAATCGGCAAGCGTGTATTTCGCGGGATGATTGTTCCCACGCGGGGACGCCGCGTTAGGGGATCCACACCCACCACACCGAGACTGTGTGAGTTGACGTTGCGAATGCGAAACCGCGGCGGTTCACCACGTGCTTTGCCCAAGAGCCAACCGGCATGGATGGCGGCCCCCAATGCTACCGCCTCATCCGCCGAGACCGATGCCTCAGGCTCTTTTTTCGCTAATTCGCGGAGGAGCCGTCGAACCATAGGCATGCGGGTGGCACCTCCCACAAGAAGCACGCGATCGATTTCGTCCCATGTTAACCCTGCTGACTTCAGGGCCTGAATCGTCGTGAACCGTGTCCGGTCGAGAAGGTCCTGTGTCGCTTCTTCGAATTGTTCACGCTGAATGTCGATTTCGGCCGCACGCCCTTGATACTCAAAGGAGATGACTGCCCTCGGACGAACGGAGAGAGTTCGTTTTGCCTCTTCGCACAGGGACCACAGTTTACCCCACGCACGAACATCATCACGGGGATCGAAGCCATGTTGTCGAATGATCTTTTCCGCCGCCAAATCGACAAGGCGTTGATCCCAGTCCCATCCCCCAAGACGGACGTCTCCATCAATCGCCAGCGTCACATATTCATGTCCTCGGATTTCCATAACCGTAACGTCGAATGTCCCGCCTCCAAGATCATAGACAAGGATTTTCTCCGGTTTGGACACACCGGAGGCGTCGTGGAGAAAGCCCGAGTCATAGGCGAATGCTAGAGCGGCCGCTACAGGTTCGTTGATGATGTCCATAACATCCAGCCCCGCCATGTAGCCTGCGTCCTGGGTAGCCTTGCGTCGCACTTCGTCAAAATAGGCAGGAACGGTAATCACAACCTGCGAGAACTCGCCAATCTGCTGTGCGGCGTCCAGGCGGAGCTTGTTAAGGATATACGCCTCGATGACTTCCGGGGGATAGTATTTGCCCTGCAGGACCTTGTGGTACACCTTGTAGCCAACGTCTCGTTTGGAGCATTCTGCCGCCCGCTCCGGAAGTCTTGCGAACGCCTTGAGCGCCTCCCGGCCTACGATAACCTCTGCCTCGTCGAAGAACACAACACTCGGCGTTAACCTTTCGCCTTCCGCATTGACAAGGGTCTCGGGATGCCCTTGAGCGTCAAGGTGCGCCACTACCGAATAGGTGGTCCCCAGATCGATTCCTACGGCTGGTGTGTTTCGGTCACTGATTTTCATCACTGTTCCCGGCAGAACATGTTGCTCCACGTTGTCCATTCCTGAACACTCGGCAGCTGTCCGTTCTGATCACCATGAAAAACGTGCCAAACCCGCCGAGTCGTTCTATTAATCTTACATTTCACCAAGAATCACCGTTCGATGGGATTACCGGCACACGCTTGAGAGACCTTGCAGCCCTTGCAAATCCAAAGACACTCACTTTGCGGAGGCGACTGATTGTGTCAGAAAAACCAAGTTTGTGGGAAATCAGTACTGTAAGACTCGTCTCATTTGAGTGGCCGACGACGAAATGTCACCCGATGGGGACGATACCCCGATGCGGGACGCCGTTTTTTCTCAGTTCCCTTGTCAACCATCTGCTCTGCAGCGCGTCCTCGTCGTTGCCGATGCTCAGCGTTCTTAGCGTGGATAGCTTCCTTTGGCGGGCGAGCCGGAATGAGGCAGTGTGGGCCATCGCCGATCAAGTCTTCACGTCCGGCCAGTTTAAGGGCGTCGCGAACGTCAAAATAATTCTCTGGTTTCCAGAACTGTAAGAGTGCTCGTTGCAATCGCCGTTCTCGCTCGCCTTTCGGCACGTACACCTTATCCCCAGTCAGGGGATCGATTCCCGTGTAGTACATGCATGTGGCAATATCAAACGGTGTTGGCATGAAATCCTGCACCTGCTGCGGGCGATAGCCCGTGCGCTTAAGAAATTCGGCCAAGCGAATCATGGCCTTAAGGTCGCAACCAGGATGTCCTGAAATAAAGTACGGAACGAGATACTGCTCCTTTCCAGCAGCACGAGAGAGTTGATGAAACTTTCTGGCAAAATTCTCGAAATCCTCAATGGAAGGTTTTTTCATGAGTCGCAACACATCAGGATCGCAGTGTTCTGGAGCCACCTTCAAATGCCCACCGATGTGATGACGTACAAGATGATTCATGTACGCGGGGCTTAGCTGGGCCAGGTCCGTACGAATGCCCGATGCAACAAAGACCTTCTCGACACCTTTAACCTTTCGGACTTGCTTCATCAGATCAATCAGCGGACCATGATTCGTGTCGAGTAACTTGCAGATCGTTGGATAAAGACAGCTCAAGCGGCGGCATTTCTCCCGCACCTCAGGTCGGCTGCAATTCATTCGATACATGTTTGCCGTAGGACCGCCGATATCGCTGATCACGCCCTTGAAATCAGGTTCATCCCTCATACGATGGATCTCCGCCAGGATCGATTCCGGCGAGCGGCTTTGGATGATTCGGCCTTCATGGGCCGTAATTGAACAAAATGTGCAGCCGCCAAAACATCCCCGCATGATTTGAACCGAATGTTTCACCACGTCGAAGGCAGGAATCGCTTGATCACCGTACCTTGGATGGGGCCGCCGCAAAAAAGGCAGACCGTAAATGCGGTCCATCTCCTCTTCTGCAAGGGGAAATGCCGGCGGATTCACCACAACAGCTTCTCGCCCGTGATACTGGATGAGACGTCGGGCATTGTACGGGTTTGTTTCGAGATGAGCCATTTTGGTCATTCTGGCAAAGGCCTGCTTATCACTTGCCACTTCTTCATAGGAGGGAAGCCGCACGGCATCCTCCGGTGCCGCCTCCGATGCTCCCAGCCGGTAGGCTGTGCCTCGAATGTCCCGCAGGTCCTTAATGTGTTCCCCACGCGACAATCTGCCCAGAATCTCAAGGAGAGGTCGCTCCCCCATGCCGTAAACCAACAGGTCGGCCTTTGAATCCAGCAAAATGGACCGGCGGACTTTGTCGCTCCAATAATCATAATGGGCAATGCGTCGCAGACTCGCCTCAACACCACCGGCGATTACGGGTACTCCTTTGAATGCCTCTCGTGCCCTCTGGCAGTAGGCCAGAGTTGCGCGGTCGGGACGCAAGCCAATTTGTCCCCCAGGGCTGTAGGCGTCGTCATTTCGCACTTTCCGATTCGCCGTGTAATGATTGACCATCGAGTCCATATTCCCTGCACTCACGGCAAAACAAAGACGAGGCCTTCCAAATTGCCGCCAAGGTTCGCAGGAATGCCAGTCCGGCTGGCTCAGGATGGCTACACGGTAGCCCTCTGATTCCATCAACCGTCCAAGGAGTGCCATCGCGAAGCTGGGGTGATCTACATATGCGTCACCCGTCACGAAGACCACGTCCACATAGTCCCAGCCACGGTCCTCCATTTCTTCTCGAGATGTTGGCAGAAATCTTCTCGTATCACGATGACGCATCACAGGCATATTCTGATCTTTAACCTTGCACACGTGTCAGGCACTATTTGTTTGGGACACCTTCTGGAGCTAGTTCCACACGCACCGATCGGTTCCACCTTTGCAAGGACACTGATGCGATAGAAGCCGACGGAACCCTATGTTCAAAAGGCTGTTTCCGCATCAAAGGTCTTTTTCTCATTGTCGCATCTTCGTACACCATTCGCCGAAGATCCGATCAACCTTTTGAAAAACTTCCTGCGATTCCGGACCTGCATGCTGGACGAGCCACACGAAGATCATCCCACTGTTACGATCTGCCAGTGTGTTTGTACCATGCGACCCACCGTGCCCAAAAAATGGGCCGTTGATCACAAGCCCCAGACCATAGCTTTGGGCCACCGAGGCTGGCGTCTGTCGTGAGGTCATTGCCTCCACAGCGGCCTGGGAAAGAATCCGCTTACCCCGGTACGTTCCCCCATTGAGCAGCATCTGATAAAAGTGCACTAGGTCTTCTGCGGTGGCAAAAAGCCCGCCAGCCGGCATGGGAAATCGTTTCTGCCGATCGTTAAGAGGATACGTTAGCTGTCCAATCTCGACCTCGACCAGTCGTTCCGATGGTTGATCTCGCCGATATGCCTTTGCAAGTCGAGCAAGTTGATCTTCAGACGGCCAGAACGTTGTATCACGCATTTCAAGAGGGACAAACAATCGTTCCTGGAGAAACTGCTCAAACGGTTCCCCGGTCACGACCTCCACAATATGGCCTGCCAGATTGATCCCAGCGTTTGAGTACTGATAACGAGTCCCCGGCTGAAAATCCAGCGGCGTCATTACGTAGCTACGGGCTCGCGCGGCCAACGGAAAGACATCAAGCGCTGGCGACTCAAGGGCCGACTTGAACGGTAGTCCACTCACATGGGAGAGAATGTCCCTCACCGTTATGGGACGATCGGCTTTTTTCAGGAGAATATGTTCCTCGTCTTTTTCCGCAACGACCCATAATTTCTTGAACTCAGGGAGATAGACATCCACGGGGTCATCCAGCTTGATACGTCCTTCATCGACCAGAACCATCACCGCCGCCGCAGTGATTGGCTTGGATTGCGAAGCGATCCAAAAGAGCGTATCCGCTTGCATCGGCTTTTTCGCTTCAACGTCAGCCCAGCCCAACGTTTCCGTCAGCAACACCGTCTCTCGATCTGCCACAATCATGACAGCGCCTGCAAGCTTGCCAGACTCGATCGATGGTTGAACAGCTTCACGCAACTGGGTGGCCAGACCTTCTTCCGCGCACACATTGGCGGAAAGAAATGCGAGAACCCATACGATTGCGATGGACGCGATTGACCAAGAGAACCTCATTAACGCCAAAGAGTGCATTTTCACTGCTTTGCTCCCAAGCCAAAGATCGTCGAAAACTTGACTCCTCTGCCGCGCTGATCCAATTCAATTCAATGACGCATTGCTTATTGTACCGGAGAAACGAGAGGAACGTTTGGCGGCACACCGTACTTCTTCCGCCGAGCGCGTCCCCATGGACAACCCCCAAGGGTGATGACAAGCTCGACCCTTTGCAACCATTGTGCCCAACGGACACCCATGCGTGCCCGGGTGCATATCGGGCACCGCTTTTCGCAGAAATCGGGATCAAAAAAGAAACGAACGAGCGATTGTCGGTTGTGTGAGTCAGACATGGGGTTTGGCCTTCGCTGATGGTACGAATCGTCAATCATGCCTTTGGTACACTTCCATTGTATGGGCCAATTCCATTACTTCAGAGCTTGCGCCAGTGTTCCACAGATATCATATGGCTTGACACAGAAATAGTGTCGCCTTAGGATGGCAAAAAAGATTCCCAAGCCTTGTTGCGACGGGAAATGGCTGAGAAAGATCGCTGCACAATTAAGGAACTGGTTAATTCTGGAAAGCTTATTGCGTGAGGACACCAAAACGCTCCTACCATCCAGGACGTTATTGGGGTCCGTCAGTGGCCGAATGTCTTCCTTGGTAGCACAAAGGATCAATTATGGCACACGTCGTTTGCAAACCCTGTTATGGATGCAAGTACACCGATTGTGTCGTCGTTTGTCCGGTGGAGTGCTTTTACGAAGGTGAGATGATGGTTTACATCCATCCGGACGAGTGCATCGACTGCGAAGCGTGTGTGCCGGAATGCCCTGTAGAAGCGATTTATCTGGCCGATAACGTGCCAGATGAATGGAAGGAGTATATCCAGCTCAATGCAGAAATGGCTCCGCAGTGTCCGAAGATCACAGAGAAGAAAAAGCCTCTTTGCGAAAGCTGAACGTCTGTCCCACCGGGTTACATTGGTTGTTTGCGTGCGGACTGCGAAAGCGTTTTTAACTCTAGCTGGTGTCCAGGGTTCCGCTTGAATGGGAGGTTCCAAATTTGAGGGGATGGGAAAGCTTGTTCCCCCTACTGCTGATCACGGTCGCAGGTGCGTTTTTGGTCTGGCACGTCTTATCCTGGAGAACAGCCCGAACAAAGCTGGCCTCTGATTCGGCAGAATGGACCTTTCGACGACGTCAATTTTTTCGTCGTCTCCAAGTTAGCGGTATGCTTTTTACTTTAGGATTTCTGCTCTTGCTTGGACAATTTCTTTTTTCGCATACGGAACACCCAGGATGGGCCATCGCCTACTGGTTGCTGGTGGCGGTCATCACGCTATGGATGATCTTGGCTGCGTTGGCTGATATGCTAGCTGGGGTTGCTTATTTCGGACAACTTAAGACGCAAAGTGACATCGAAAAGATCCGGCTTTCGGCCATCGTTGACCGACTTCGCCGAATCCACGGCAACGGCCAGGACGAACCGAAAGCATCGTCCTCCCAAACGAAGCGCCAAACTTAAGGTTCCAAAAGCCAATAAGAGAGAGGCCTAAGACCGTTGGTTATTCCCCTTCCCGAAGAAAAACGAAAACCGCAACCCGCGATCTGACCACAGGTTGCGGTTATGCCGAACAACTCACATTGATTGAACCAGTCTCAATCAGCCTCCCCGCAACAAAGCCAGGACGGCTTGTGGGTTCTGATTGGCAATTGCCAGGACCGAGACGCCAGACTGCACAAGGATCTGAGCACGGGTCAGGGCGGCGCTTTCGGCAGCGAAATCGGCATCCCGGATGGCACTCTCGGCGGCTGTCAGGTTTTCGAGCGTGTCATTGAGAGAGTTAATGTTGGTCTCCAACGTCGTCCGCTGGAAGGCTCCTAATCGCCCACGAAGGGTTGTGATTTGGGAGATCACTTCTTCCACAACAGCCGCAGCCCCGATAACATCCTTGTCCAGGGATTTTGGTCCTCCCGACCGGAGTTCGAACAGTCGTCCTGCTACCCCACCCAACTTCGCGGTGTTCACGCTTTGAATTCCCAGACGAGCTTGCTGGTTCGAAACCACGTCCGGCCCCAACTGAAACTGGGCACCGCCTCCAACGATTCGGAAATTGGTCAGTGTTCCGTCGCTTAATGTCTCGGAAATTGTGAAGGCCACGTCAAGTGCTGCCGTGTTGATCGCAGCTCGCAACCCCTTTCCCACCGCAGCGATACCGTTAACCAACACGCTGACGTCTGTGCCGTTGTTTCGAGTCGTGACATTCCCATCACGGTCGGTGACGTCGAAGATCGTGCCATTCAGCGCTTTGATGGATACAAACGCATCTGAGCCATATTCCATGGCCTTGAACACCAGGCCGGTCATCGCTTGGTCGCTATTCCCAATCAAAGGAACCCCTTGCTCATCGCCCACATCGACGACGCCGCCGGAGAGTTGGGCGTAGTCGGAGGTGGTCACCGCTCCGCTGCCATCACTGCCTGTGGCCTTCGCCGCCACAAACAGCTTGCTCACCACGGCATCATTGTTGATCGCCGCGATCA